>Ga0210410_10000002_pt1 | contig 698438 bp, 603 predicted proteins | sample IncBWC4MmetaG_FD_161058 | JGI IMG/M metagenome (GOLD analysis project Ga0210410, IMG submission 161058) | Forest soil microbial communities from Barre Woods Harvard Forest LTER site, Petersham, Massachusetts, United States - Inc-BW-C-4-M | ecosystem: Environmental > Terrestrial > Soil >...
CAGATGGGCGAATCCTTCGCTGGTGCTCTCTGCTCACCGATATTGACGAGAGGAAGCGCGCAGAGGACGCACTCAAGCGCAGTGAAGCGTTTCTAGCCGAAGGCCAACGTCTGAGTCGAATGGGCTGTTGTTGTTGGCGTGTGGCAACAGGCGAATTCACGTGGTCAGAGGAACTCCATCGCATTTTTGGGCTTGAACCCGATGTGCCTGTGACGCTTGACCTGATCGGTACTCGAGTCCATCCAGAAGACATCCCGCTGTTGAACGACATGGTCGAGAAGGCGCGAGGCGCGGTCACAGATTTTGAGTACGAATACCGGTTACTAATGCCTGATGATTCGGTCAAATACCTCCACATGATCGCGCACGGGATTCGCGACAATGACGGGCGGCTGGAATATATCGGCGCGGTTCAGGATGTGACGCAGCGGCAAATTTCGGAAGAGGCACTTGCCATTGCCAGGTCGGAACTTGCGCATGTCGCCAGCGTCACGAGCCTCGCTACCTTAACGGCATCAATCGCGCACGAAGTGAACCAGCCGCTCTCAGGTATCGTCACGAACGCTGGCACCTGTCTGCGGATGCTGACATTGGATCCACCGAACGTCGACGGTGCGCGCGAAACGGCCCGGCGGACGATTCGCGATGGCAACCGTGCGTCTGATGTGATCACGCGATTGCGCGCACTCTTCAGTAAGAAACATCCCCTCGCTGAGCGGGTGGATCTGAATGACGCTACAAGAGAGGTGATTGCCCTGTCATTGAGTGAGCTTCAAAGAAACCGGGTGATTTTGCGATATGAGCTTGCCGACGACCTCCCGCTTGTCACAGGTGACCGCGTGCAGCTTCAGCAGGTAATTCTGAACCTCGTCCGGAATGCTTCGGATGCGATGAATACCGTCCATGATCGCCCCAGGGAGTTGCTGATCAGGACCGAACGAGACGAAGGCGATCGGGTGCTCTTAAGCGTGAAAGATGCGGGGATCGGTTTCGATCCTCAAACTGCCGACAGACTCTTCGAAACGTTCTACACAACTAAGAATGACGGTATGGGAGTCGGACTGTACGTCAGTCGCTCCATTGTCGAAAGTCATCAGGGTCGTCTATGGGCAACGCTGAATGACGGGACGGGAGCGACGTTCTCATTTTCTATTCCCCGGGGACCCAGCGGCGCGACGGGCACCGACAGTAATCGTGACATGCGGACGCCTGCCGCAGCTAATACGGATGTTGCATGAGAAATCCACGAAAGTCACATTTTAAAGAGATCGCGCTCATCTTCGTCCGTCGCGCCGGTGTTGATATCGGCGCCGGACCAATACCAAAGCACAATGGCGCTCGCCGCTGCAGTTGGCGCATGCTTGTGACATGGACTGCCGCCAAGTCGCGTTTTCATTCGCCACTCTTCGTGGACCCGAGAGTTTGACGGGCGCCGAGATCGGCGGCATTCGGAGACGCCAGCCGCAACGGATGCGGCAAGAAATCTATGAAAGTTAAACGTTCACTTGTGTCAGTAGTCGATGACGATGAATCCGTTCGCGAGTCGCTACCCGACTTGCTGAAGGAGTTCGGCTTTGCGGCCCGCGCGTTTTCATCGGCGCAAGAGTTCCTCGCGTCCGATTGCATCGGCCAAACCAGATGTCTGATCCTCGACATTGCCATGCCCGGAATGACGGGACCCGGACTTCAGCAGGAATTGAAGCTTCGTCGGCAAGAGATTCCAATCGTCTTCATCACTGCTCAGAGAGATGAGGCTGTGCGCTCGCGAATGCTCGAACAGGGTGCGGTGGAGTGCCTGTTCAAGCCATTCAGCGACACGGCTCTGCTTCAAGCGCTCAATGTCGCACTTCGAGTGAGTTAGGGCGATCTCCTATGTGCTGCGCTAGGAGGATATAAAATGGATTTAGCCCGCGCACTTGGCCATGAAGTGGGGTCGTCAGCCATGTCGGACGGCACACCAATCGTGTTCGTGGTTGACGACGACGTCTCCATACGCGAGTCGCTGGAGTTGTTGATTCGTTGCGAAGGCTGGCAGCCGGAAATATTCGCGTCCGCGCAGGAATTTCTCAGCCGCCCACGAGTCCTTGTTCCGAGCTGCCTCATACTTGACGTTTCTCTTCCAGGTCTCAATGGTCTCGATCTGCAGAAACGCATCGCCAGCGATCGGATCGACATGCCGATCATCTTCATTACGGGTCACGGTGACATACCGATGTCCGTCCAAGCCATGAAGGCGGGCGCCATCGAGTTTTTGACGAAGCCATTCGGCAATGACGTGCTGTTGAGTGCGATCCGAGACGCCATCGAGCGCAGCCAGGCCGCACTTGGTCGCGAGGCGGAGATACGGGCGCTCCAGGACTGTTACGCGTCGCTCACGCCTCGCGAAAGGCAAGTCATGGCCTTGGTAGCCGCGGGCCTGTTGAATAAACAGGTCGGTGGCGAGCTCAACATTAGCGAGATCACGGTAAAGGCGCACCGGGGTCAGGTAATGCGCAAGATGAAGGCCGACTCTCTCGCCGATCTCGTGACAATGGCCGCGAGACTCCGACTCCCAGGTGTGCCGAGAGCTTGATACTCCAATCGTGATTAAAATCACTTTAGGCACAAGAACGATTATTCTGCCGGGGAACAGATCGCACGTCGATCGGGCAAAGTCCGGCGAGTACCTACAGTTCCGAGCGGATACGCCCCAGTTTATCGGCCGTCAGGCGACCTCTTGTCTGTGCCGCCGTATTTCAGCTTCCATGGCGGCCTCAGCATGCAGCGAGAGATGGTTATGGAATTTCCAACTGCGATCAATGTGATTAAGCCAGATGTAAGGGATGGAAAACAATTGGACGATGGTATCGACGATACTTTCGTATCAAGGTGGGGAGGGGAAGTCCGGTCGCTATTGATTGATTTTCAGGCGCATAACATCTTCTTCTGCGGCGGAAATGGAATACCTGTCTGGAATGCTGCAACAATGTTGTTTTGATCATTGGTTGGGTGCTTCCGCTGGAGCCGCGCAGGAGTTAACGCTTCGACGCGGTGTAGACTCTGGGGTAGTCGAAGAAACAGCGCGACTTGACGAGTCGTGCACTCCGATTCCGCTAAAGCATTAGCTTCTTGTCAAATTGAAGGCTCAAGATGAACGATCAACAAAAGAACGATCAACAAAAGAAGGAGCAGTATTCTGGAGTGCGAGATCAAGAGATCCGTGCGGCACTGGATCAGCATTGGACGGCTTCCGATGCCAACGATTTTGAAACGGAGCACCGCATCTATCACGAGGACGCAGTGCTGGAATACCCGCAGTCAGGCGAGCGAACCCGCGGGCGACGCAACATACAGAACCAACGTGCTACCCAGCCGAGCAAAAAGCGGTTTGCTGTCCGACGAATCATTGGCGGCGGTGATCTTTGGGTCACCGAATTCATCCTGACATATGATGGCAAGCCGTCCTACACCGTGAGCATCATGGAGTTCAGGGACGACAAGGTTGCGCGGGAAACACAGTACTTTGCGGATCCATTCGTGGCTCCTGCATGGCGCGCTCAATGGGTCGAACGGATGGACACATAATCTCGAGGCGTGAGTATCGTTTACAGTACATCCTGCGATGGAGGGACAAGAGGTGGATTGGAAACGGTTGGTCCAGTTTGCGCTGCTGGGTAGCAGTGATTTGGAACAATACGCCATCCTACTAGTACGCATATCGCTCGGGCTGTTCTTCGCCATCTCCGGGGCAAAGAAATTGTTCGTCGCTGGCAGCACGCAAACTATGTACGAGACGCTCGTTGAGGCCAAAGTCCCGTTTCCTCACCTGATGACTTATTTCGTGTCGGGTGTCGAGTTCGTTGGCGGGTCCTTGCTGACTGTGGGGTTTCTTTCGAGCCTGGCCTGCGTGGCTTTATTGGTCGATATGCTTGTCGCCGTCCTGACCACCAAGCTTTCCGGTATGCCTAAAGGACTCTCGCCTCTTAACTGGCTCGACGATTTCCTCTACCTTCCGGAAGTCCTGTACATGCTCTCCTTTATCTGGCTGATCTGCTCTGGTCCGGGAAAGTTCAGTGTCGATTACTGGCTCGCCGGCAAGTTACGGGGGTGATCGATCGACGAAGCACCTTGTTGCTAGACAAGAGCTTGATGGTCATTACCAGAATTTTTCAGCCGCAGGATTAGGCGCTAAGTCCTGATTAACGCCGTTCTCGGAGAAATGAAGTACTAGGCGAGTACAAGTCCGGGAATCCGACTCATCGGGACTTATGGGCTCCAAACGATAAAGTCCGTGCGCAATTAAGCTGGAAGGAACACGATTCGGTGCAATGCCGATCAACTCCGCCCGATTGGTCACTGTGGGGCGATCGCTGCGGCACTATTGTCGACCCGGACGGCTACACCTGGATGATCGGTACCCACCCGCGGCTCTTGGCAAACGAATTGAAGAAAGGGACGGAGGAGATGATGAAGCAACAACCGGCGAGCGCGGCCGCCGACGACTACCTGACAATCACTCGAAAAGCTCTGGTTGTCCGATAGCCGATTCCGTTTCACGAAAGTTGCTTAGACCGAGGCCTACCAGCCGATAGCGTTGCCGGGGATCGAGACGCACTCGCTCTCGCAGCTTTAATGCGATCTCCGTCAGTTCCTCGCAGGAGAGCGGAGGAGACTCTCGTGTGTGGCTCCGAGTGAGGATCTTGAACTCGCTTGTCTTCAGTTTCAGAACCACGGTGCGCGCGATTCGTAATTCTTTGCGCGAAGCAGACCATAGCTTTTCTGCCAGATGTCGGATCATAGGTTCGGTTTCTTCAAGGAGGACATCTTGCTGGAAGGTGTCTTCGACAGAGATTGATTGCGTGGGCCGGTCCGGAACCACCGGATTGTCGTCAATGCCGCGGGCGAGTTCGTGTAGGCGCAGTCCATAGCGGCCAAAATGTTGTTCGAGCACTGGCAAACCCAGCCTTCGCAAGTCCCCTACAGTCTTTGTGCCAAGGTTGGCCAGTTTCTCTCCCGTAACTTTGCCGACGCCAGGCAATCGTCCAACCAGCAGCGGCAGCAGAAATGCGTCTGTGTCCTCAGGCTGGATAACAAACAGCCCATCCGGCTTGCGCCAGTCAGAGGCGAGCTTTGCCAGGAACTTGTTGGGCGCTACACCGGCAGAGGCCGTGAGCTGCAATTCCTTGCGAATTTGCTCACGAATGGTGCGCGCCACCAGCGTGGCGGTCGGCAAGCCCATTTTGTTCTCCGTGACATCGAGGTAGGCTTCGTCAAGTGACAATGGCTCGATCAAGTCTGTATGGCGCTTAAAGATCTCCCGGACACTGTTCGAAACCGCCCGGTAACGTGTGAAATCCGGAGCGACGAAGATCGCACTGGGACACAAGCGTTCCGCCCGCACGGCTGGCATGGCGGAATGAACTCCAAAAGCTCTGGCCTCGTAGGAAGCGGCACAAACGACAGAACGTTTGCCCTGCCAGGCAACGATCACGGGCTTGCTACGCAGTTGCGCATCATCCCGCTGCTCGACCGAAGCGTAGAACGCGTCCATGTCGACATGGATGATTTTTCGCACGATTCACTGGCAGCACAACGACTCACCCGAGCGCCTTTTTGCGGAGCCTGTGATGCCCTGGAAAACTCAGCACAATTTCCCGCTGGGTCGTTTCCAGCACTTCCGAGGCGATCAAGCTTGCTCGGTCCCTGGGAAGACTGCCGCCGAACATGCGAGCGATGTTGAAAAGCGAGCGGCTCCCACAAATCAGGCACTGATCATGAGGGCTGTCGCTGACCACATCACATTCGGCACATAAAACAGCATTTCGCAGCGCGACCGCATTGAGAACCCGTCCCTTCTCCGGAACGCTTTCAAGACGCGAATCCTTCATCACAGAACCTCACTCAAGACTTTAGTTAATTCTACCGACGTTCTGTCTGATGGCAAGCACCTTCGTTGAGACGTCACATTTTTCAATTCCATCGCACTGCTATTCATCTCGGGTCCGCCTCACGTGCCCTTCATCTTAAGTGTTTGAAGGCTTCTAGCCTCCCCTCGACGAACGCCTCGTAGATGACAACCTTCGCATTGATATCCGTCAGTTCACTCCTCTGCCACGCCTCCACCTGCTTTCGCAGCGGTTCAAAGTTTCTCTGCATCCGATCCACGCCAACCGAGATGCAATCGATGGACGCTGTGAGATTCAACTTCCTCGAAGCAGTTGTGCGTAACTTCCTGTTTGCCCCTGAGTGAGTGGGGCGCGATTGTGAGACGCGCCTGCCTTTTTGCCGATTCTGGGGAGGTTGTGTCTATAATGGCGTCTCCCGATCGAGTTGAGAGAGTATGTCCTCTAGCCGCATCCCGTGGTGGATTTGGTTGATTGCAGCGTCATTCATCGCCTGCTTCGTAGTGGGTTTTCTCCATTTACCTTTCAGGCTTCCTGAGGCTACCGGGTTCACTCTCATCTTTCGTGAGAACCGCGTGGCGAGTGTGACGCCGGGTAGCCCGGCCGAGGCAGCCGGAGTGAAACAGGATGACAGAATCATCAGTGTCGATGGCCGAGCTGTACAAAACATAGTTGAGCTGGGTGGCGCGTTGAGCAGTACGGTGTTCGACCATCCGGTTTCCATTGTGGTATTGCGCGGGGGCCAGGAAGTTCGTTTGCATTTGACTCTCAATCGCAAGCTGACGGAAGCGTGGACCTCGAAAGAATACCTGGGCTGGTGGGTGGAGTTCGGTGTCAGCCTGATTCAGTTGCTGGTAGGGCTGCTGGTTCTTTTTAAAAGGCCGCGCGACCTCACCGCTGTCGCAGCCGGCATTTTCCTCTGCGGCCTGGGTACAGGCAATACTTATTTTTTGTTCCCGAGTGCGGGGGTGATATGGAGAAACCTGCCCCTGGCTATTCAGTGGCTCATCTTCCCGGTGGTGATACTCGGTGCTAATGGGTTTCCCGTCGTCCCCATGTTGTTGTTTTCGCTTTCATTCCCCAAACCGCTGCTGCATCGCCGGTGGGCATGGGTAGTACTGGTTGTGCTCGCAGCGCCCCTGCTGGGTTTGACAGCCACTCTTGATTACATTGTGCTGTTCGACCCAAAGCACGCCGTGGGCGCCATCCCAGGCTGGCTGGGGGCGGTCATTGGGATTGATTTCCTGGTTACTTTTCTGGGCTCGGTGCTGATCGTGGCTGTGAATTATTTCAGGCTCCGGGAGGTAAATGAAAAGCGCCGCATACGGCTGGTGGTCTTTGGCTTACTGCTGTTCTTCGTGGATTTTCTTGCATTTTTTCTGTTCTTGTTATCCCGCAAGACGTCCTGGATTGCGGGGATTGCTATCTCACCGCTTATGTTTGGGCTTGCGCAAGTTCCGTTCACCATTTGTGTGGCGTACGCGGTGCTTAAGCAGCGGCTATTCCAGGTAAGTTTCATCGTCCGCCAGAGCCTGCAATATGCCGTGGCGCGCGGTGTTCTGCTCATCCCCATCCCGATCCTGGCAGGAATTCTCATCTTCGATTTGGTTGTGCACAAAAGACCAGCCATTTGGAGTGCTGCTCTCCGCGCACGGCTGGGCGTATGCGCTCATGGGAGTGGCTGGAATCGTCGCCCACAAGAAAAAGTCGCAATGGATGGATGTGCTGGACCGGCGCTTTTATCGCGAGCATTACAACGCGCAGCAACTGCTACGGCAGACGGTGGATGAGATTCGGGCTTCGTCCAACCTCGCAGAGGTCGCACCCAAAGCGGTTGCCCGCATAGAGCAGGCGCTACATCCGGAGTTTGTGGCAATCCTGATGCGCGAGGCCACCGAGCCAACTTATCGTTGTATCGCTTCGGCACCGGCGGAAATCTATCCTCGTGGACTGAGCGCCGACAGCAAGCTCATGTCGGCGTTTCGCCTTTTTGACAAGCCCTTGCAGATATCGCTGGCGGAAAGCGGATGGCTCAAGCAGCAGCTTCCGACAGAAGATACGAACTTCCTGCGGGACGCGCGCATTGACTTGATGGTCCCCATCGCGATTGCGCCCCACGGCCGCGAGGCGCTTATGGTTTTGGGTCTGAAGAAATCAGAGGAGCCCTATAGCGGCGAGGATCAGGAATTACTTTCTGGGATTGGCAGCGCGCTGGCTTTGCTCTTGGAACGTCCCGTTACCAGTGCGCTCGGCGGATTTGAAGAGTGTGCGCGATGCGGTTTGTGCTATGAGAGCGGCATGGGCTACTGCGCCAGTGAAGGCGCCCAACTCACGCGAATGCCTTTTAAGCGGCTGCTGACTTTGCGCTATCGACTGGAGCGACGGCTAGGCCGGGGTGGAATGGGGACGGTTTACAAGGCCACGGATACATCGCTGGAACGGGCGGTTGCGGTCAAGCTGATACGGGAGGATCTGGTCACCTCAAGCGATGCGGCTGAACGCTTCCGCCGTGAAGCCAAGGCGGCAGCGGCGTTCGCACACCCTAACCTGGTTACAGTGCACGATTTTGGCGTGGATTCGGACACGCGCGTATTTCTCGTGATGGAATTGCTCGAAGGGGTCACGCTGCGGCAGCGATTGGAACAGCAAAAGAAATTTGCGACCCAACAAATCTTACAGATTCTTGGAGGCGTGTGCGCTGGGCTCGAAGCTGCGCACGAAAATGGCTTAGTCCATCGTGATATGAAGCCGGAGAATATTTTCTTGGCGCAAAGCAGCGAGGGTGAAGTAGCCAAGATCCTGGATTTTGGCCTGGCGAAGTTTCTGGTATCGACGGTCAATTCGGCTGCAGCTACAGTTGACACTGTTCCGGGAGTGCTGATGGGAACGCCGCAGTACATGTCACCAGATCAGCTTAAAGGTGATGTCGCATCGGCTGCGTGGGATATCTGGGCTTTGGCAGTGATTAGTTACGAGATGTTAACCGGGGCCCATCCTTTTCCTGCAACCTCTGTCGGCCAGATGCACTATGCGATAGTCAGCGGCGGGTTCACCCCGCTTTCCACGCATTTGCCTGATGCGCCCGCTGAATGGCAACAATTTTTCGAGCGGGCTCTCAGTCCCCACACCGCGGCTCGGCCGCAGTCAGCAAAAGAATTTGTTTCCGATTTGGGGAAGGCGCTACGCTTGATCGGGAAGAGCATTTCGCAATAACCGATTCGCAAGTTGCTTCAGCGCCTCGTCTCGCGGTCCACAAACGGGCTTCGAGACTATGAGCCTCCAACTGCGGCCGATTCGCTTCTTGATCGAGTAGACTGAAGCTAAGCGCCCACTACCAACTCCGGAGACACCGAAGCCACGTGCACACAACGCCGTCTACATGCGCATCGGACTTGCATCGCAGTTCTGATGCTTCTCGCTGGGGGGTCCTAGCGATACTATCAATCGCAATTGTTCTGTCACTGACGACGTGGTTTTCGGCGACCGCCATCATCCCCGAATTGAAGCGAGAATGGTACCTTTCGCCTTTCGCCATCTCTTGGCTGACGATTGGGGTGCAGATCGGTTTCGTCTGTGGCGCCTTGGCCGCCAGCCTAGTCAATCTTCCCGACATTGTCCGTCTCAACCGGCTGATGGCGCTGTCAGCCCTGCTGGCGGCAGCAGCGAATGCGACGCTTCTGAGGGCGCATGGTCCCGTGGGCGCTGTTGCAGCCCGAGTCGTAACGGGATTTGCCTTGGCAGGCGTCTATCCGCCCGCTCTTAAGCTGGTATCCACTTGGTTCAACCGTGATCGAGGTATTGCGCTCGGGACGGTGGTCGGCGCGCTGACCATCGGGTCGTCCATGCCGCATCTTTTTCGCAGTCTTTCGGGTGCGGTGGATTGGCGATTCGTCGTCAAGACATCCAGCCTCGCCACGTCGGTTGGAGGAGTGCTTCTTTGGCTCTTCGCCCGCGACGGACCCTATCCCTTCGGACGCGCCATATTCGATCCGCGGCAGGCTGGGGCTGTCTTCCGCGATCGAGACCTCCTCTTCGCCAATCTCGGCTATTTCGGACATATGTGGGAGCTGTACGCAATGTGGGCATGGCTTCTGGTGTACGTGAACGAGGCCCTTGGAGCCCAGCACGTGTGGTTGTTCGGCCGGGCGTCTTTTCTCACTTTCGTGACGATCGGGACGGGGGCGTTCGGCTGCCTCCTGGGAGGGATTCTGTCAGATCGTATTGGACGCACAGCGACGACCGCTGGGATGATGATCGCGTCCGGAGCCTGCGCCCTTGCGATCGGCTTTGCCTTTGGTGGGCCGTCATGGCTATTCATCACGATCCTGATGATCTGGGGCGTCTCTGTCATCGGTGACTCCGCCCAGTTTTCCGCAATGATTACTGAACTTGCCGACCAGCGCTTTGTCGGAACCGCGCTTTCAGTTCAGCTCGGCCTGGGATTTGCGCTTACGGTGATGGCAATCTGGCTGGTGCCTCGGATGGCTGCTTTCCTGGGTTCTTGGCGGTGGACATTTCTGATGCTGGTGCCAGGCCCGTCAATTGGCGCTTCTGCCATGCTGTTGTTGCGGAGAAGTCCCGGCAGTGCGCGGTTGGCCAAAGGAATGCGCTAGAAATCGCCGTCGGGGCCGAGTCACCAGCTCTGGGAGCGGGGAATCACCGAGGTCCATAAACGCTCTTCGGGGAGATCTGCGATTCGGTGCGTTGTGCGACACTGTGATCGGAATACCCATATAAGTTCTAGGTTCTGGGGGTCGATTGACTTTCCTTATGAGACTTCTTGGGTTCTGGTGACCTGCATGAGCGTGGTTTGCAGCAAAAGGTGTCAGCGATGCAATGCCGATTGCCTGAATTCGGAAGGAGATCGGCCATAAGTCTCGCGAAACGCAGCGCTGAAATGGCTGTGACTGGAAAAGCCCAGTTCCTGGCTTAGATCCGTCAGGTCGCAAGAGTGGGCGAGAAGGTCCAGCGCCCGTGCAAGCCGCAGGCGCAATTGATAGCGGTATAGAGGCAGCCCTTCCACCTGTTGGAAGACTTGTGTGAGATAAACCGGAGAGCCGCGCACCTCAGCGGCAATTTCGGCCAACGTCCAGCGTCGCGCCAGATCGCTCGCCAACACAAGTTTCACCCGGTCCACCAAACGCTGCCGTCCGAGAGTGGCTCCCGCAACGTGAGAGGTGCGCGAACCCAGAGCCCTTTGTACTAGGGTCAAGGATAAGGTCTCGGCTTGCAGGGGTTCTGCGATTTTCTGGCGCAGACTGTGCCGTAACAATGCCACCAGCGCTTGGGTCCGCGCGTCAATTCGCAGGCGCGGCGGGCGAAACAAAAGGTTAGCGCCATCGCGCAGAAAGGCAGTCGGCGCTAGCTCACGCAGCATTGCTTCGCTGATAACCAACGTCAGACTGGCGTCACCACCCGGCACGGGATGACTGATCCGGTAACCTTCAAAAGCATTGAAAAACAGGACTTGGTTCGCTTCGGCCACGGCCTGGTCATGTCCAACGTGCCGCACGTATACACCTCGGTACGGAAAGACCAATTGCGTGGTCGTTGTACACTCTTCGGTGCTCTGATGGCGGCAGGTCCCCCTGCAGTATGTGTCCCGAATGGCAACGGTTGGAGATCTCAGCAGAGATTCAATAACAAATTCAGGGACCGGTTTGGTTTCCTTACTCAACGCCATATTCTCTAGCAAACCGGATGAGCGATTCTCACGCGAGAGGCCAGATCCAAGGGTAGCACGGCGCTTTGACAGCGGCTCATGTGTCTCGGCGTGCCGCATCACGGATCGAGTGGCTTCCCTGAATCTCAATCGATAGATGTGCTGGACAAAGCGATTTCAAGAAGCGTCTCGCGTCAAAGATTTCACCGGCAACGAATACGCCCGCCATCTTACCCCGCATGTGGACGACGCGTTGCGTGGCTTGCACTACAAGGGGCGCGGTAAACGCGTAGATGTCTCGCCCTTCCGCTACTGCCCGACGTTCCTCGTTTCCCAAACGCGCCACTACCTCAACGAGGAAAGTTTGCTCTGAGCGTCCGGTCTTGTCGGTCGCGGGCGGCGGCGATAGGTCAGGATCGTCCAAATCTTTGAGTGGCGCGAGCGTCATGTAGGTGTGAATTTCCGGCACCCTTAAGTGACGCGGAATTGTAACGCTGTCCGCCGTGGTAAATTCTGCAACGACCTCCTGCGTTCCGATGGGAGGCGGAAATGTCCAATTGACGACCGGAGCGGCGTTGGTGCGGAAGTGCAGTCGATGATTGGAGAAGACAATTCGTTGGCCGCTCCTCCGCTGCCGCGAAACCTGGCTGGTAGCTCTTGTTCCCAGGGTCGGCTTCCAGCTACTAAGGGCATACGCGATGCAAATCTCATCTGCGATCGTCCAATCTCCCATGGCCGCAGTCGCGAGCAGGTCACCGAGTCCACCGTAGAAGGCCATCGCGGGCACAATTACAATGCCTGCCTCGCACGCTCGATCTGCATATTGCTCGAAGGTATCCAGGTTGGCCTCAATCTCGGCCGCTACGTCCAAATATGGAATTTGCGCACGCAGCGCGGCTTCGATGACTGGCGCGGAGGTTCTGGCAAAAGGTCCGGCGCAATTGATAACTGCTGCTGATCCGGCAAGTGCGCGATCGAGCGAGGTTGAGTCATCGACACGCGCGGGCCGTAAGTCGAGACCCGGATGCACATCCCCAAGAGCATTCAGTTTATCGGGATCTCGACCCGAGAGGACCGGCGTCCATCCACGTTGGCGTAACTCGGAAACGACAAAGCGACCGGTGTGGCCGTAAGCGCCAAAAACGGTGACTCTTCGATTCGAGCTCATCGGAGAACCCCGAGCGATTTGTCGTTCCACAGCTTCACCGCCTCTTCCGCAATCAGGTCGGGCATTTCTTCGGGGAAGAAGAGATTTGCGCCGTCCACTTTTCTTATACCGCGCGAGCCTGGGAGAGTGCGGTCGAGCCACTCGGCCCACTTCACACCGAACAGCACGTCTTTCAGTCCCCAGACCATGCGGGCTGGCCCTTTCCATTGACGGAGGTTTTCGCGTATTCCGACGAGGGAGTTTGTTCCCATGGAAACGGCGTACTCGTTGACCTGGGATTTCTTGAGTGGCGTTTCGACGAGCGGGCGGAAATAGGTCTCGATCGTTTCATCTGCAAGGTTTTCGGGGTGCGTGAAGGCGAGGCCTCCCATTCCTTGGGGCGACCGGGCGAGTTGCTTGTCTTTCAATTGGGGAACGATGAATTCGTCCACAAGGGTGCCTCTCTTCGCCTGTTCAATGAACGGGAGAAACTGTGGCGGAGGGCTGTTTTCGTCTACGTCGCAATTGGTCAACAGCAACGTTCTGACGCGACTCGGATACTTCGCCAGGAACAACTGGGCAACCAACCCGCCGCTGTCATTGGCTAGCAGATCCACTGCCTCGATGTGAAGCGAGTCCAACAACATGACCAACATGGCCGCTTGTGTTTCAGGAGAGATCTTTTGGTCCTTTGGCGTTTGCGTATAGCCCATGCCCATTACGTCCGGGGCAATACAGCGGCGGTATGCCTGAAGCCTCTCGAGCGCTCCGCGCCACTGGAATCCGTTGAGCGGATATCCGTGGATGAATAACGCCGCTGTCCCATAACCGCGTTCTATGTAGGCGACACGGCTGAGAGGCAGATCGGCGAATCGGCGCGACGCGTGAAAAGCTTTGGCGTCGATTATTTTTGAGGGTGCCGGTTTTGCAAAGGCCACGGTTCGCGACAGAAGCGCCGTGCCGGTTGCCGCTAGGCAACCGTGCAGAAAATCTCTTCGTTTCATTGGCTCTCTCTCCGACCTCGAATCATGGGACCGTGGACTCCGTCCGCGGTCCTTGCGTGCCTTAGAGGTTTGGCGCAAGACCCTAAGGCGCGGAAGCCAGTTCTCTCTTCGACACTTGCTCTTCCACTAGCAGCCAGTGTGCGCGTAGCTCCTTGTCGAATTCTTCCCAGCGTTCTTCTGGAAAGAAGATCCTGGCATCCTTAAATTCGACACGCCGCCGGGTACCCGGAATATTCTCTGCGAGCCAGTGAGACCATTTCAGTGGGAAATACACGTCGTCCGTGCCCCAGACGATTAACGTTGGGGCCTTCAACGTTTTTAGCTGTGGCTCAATGGCAAGAGTGTGCTTGTTGTCGAAAGCAGCTAGGAATCGTTCCAGGTCGTGCGTTCGCTGGGGGTTCTTAACGAACGGGCGCAAGTAAGCTTCGATGCTATCGTCGCTTAGCTGTTCCGGATGCTCGTAGGCTGGTCCCAAGGCCCGGGGCGATCGATAGGCACTCTTGTCCGCCAACATCGCATCGAGCGTTCCGCGTAAGCCTCCACCGGCGGCCATCGCGAGAAATGGCTTGAAGGCTTCGGGCGGCCAGTTATCGTGGGTGTCGCAATCGGTAAGTGTGAGGCTCCGCACCCGTTCCGGATACAGTGCTGCGAAAATTTGTGAAATGCCGCCACCGCTGTCATTGCCTACGAGGTCCACTTGATCGATGTTCAAAGCATCGAGAAATTCCTTGAGCATCTTTGCATTGGCGGTGACCGACACGTCCTGAGTCGGCGCGATTTCGGTATCGCCGTGCGCCAGCAGATCGACAGCAATGGAGCGCCTGATATCCGACAAATCCGTTAACTGGTGACGCCACAAATGGCTGTTCAGCAAAACGCCGTGAACGAATAACGCAACCGGTCCAGTACCTTGCTCGACATAGCTGATACGGCCTGACGCGGTTTGCACGCTGCGCCGGACCGGCAATGTTTTGTTTCCTGCTGCCGACGTAGCACTCAATTCCTGTTTCGAAGTCATTATGTTTTCCTTTCCTTACGCTTGGCCTAGCACGACCACACCCAGGCAAAAGGCCGCGATTAGAACGTTTGTCCTCCGTACCGCGACGGGCTCGGCTAGCCGCCGCTGTTGGTGAACGCTCGTAAGTAGTAGATTCGTTCCCATAGCTCAGCTCCGCCTTGACGAAGAACTGGCTTCCTTCAGCTTCTGTGCGCACTCGTCGCAGCACACCTCAACCGTTTTGCCGCCAATCTTGACTTTGATAGATCCCTCATCCAGCTTGCAGTCGCACGCTGCGCAGGTTTTCTCGACCATGATTTTGTCTCCGACTAGAATTCCCGAAGATCGGGTGAACCCAGTAGGCCACTGAGGACGAGAGCGCCGCTATCAGAATCTTTAGCGATTTACTGGAGACCCGCGCTACGTGGATGGAGGTGCAAAACCCTCCTCTTGTCCTTCGGTGAGTACGGGATTCTTCTACAAGCGATTCATCGAGGGTTTGTGGGTGGTTGCTGAAGACTCGATCTAGAAGGATTCATGGTCTGAGGAACTTTTCCACGAACTTGAGGATGAATCGCTTGGGCTGCGACAACCAGGCGGCCATGAGCTATGCGTCATTGCTGTGGACTGCGGGGCCATCTTGGTTGGGATCGCCAGCCCGCAACAGACGGGGAAGCGTTCGCGACTCGTCTGACAACCGCCGATCGCTCAAAGTCTCTGCTGCCCCCCCAGAACTCCCGAGGGAGTGGCAACCCTGAGCGCTTCCTAGTGTCCGCTGTTGTCCATGGCCATAAACAAGTTGTTCAGCGATTCCGACAGGGTAGGGTGCGCGAAAACTCCATCGCGCAGGGACGTGTAGGGAAGCTTGCCCATGATAGCGATCTCCAGCGCGGACATAATCTCGCCGCCCTCGATGCCGAGGATTGCAGCCCCAAGGATCAGGTTGGAGTCCCGATCCACGATTGCCTTCATGAAGCCGCGCGTCTCATCGACCTCAAGCGCGCGCGCTACGGAACTCATTGGCAGTTTTGCCACGCGAATGTTGCGGTTTTGTGCGCGCGCTTCTGTTTCGGTCATGCCCACTCGGCCTAGTTGCGGATCGATAAATAGAACGTAGGGCACCAGGCGATTGGCGATGGAGGCCGGCTTTTTTTCGAGGAGATTGGCGCGGATGATCCGAAAGTCGTCATAAGAGATGTGAGTAAAGGCTGGGCCACCTTTAATATCGCCGAGCGCGTAGATGCCGGCTGCCGTTGTTTCCAACCGATCGTTCACCTGGATGAAGCCGCGGTCGTTCACTTGCACGCCGGCTTCGGAAAGGTTCAGTGTGTCTGTGTTCGGTACGCGCCCGGTGGCAACCAGCAGATGGGAGCCGACCAAGGTCGTCGAATGATCCTCCTGCAGAACTTCGAGGCGGATGCTGCCGTCTGCTCGGCTCACACGACTCGCTCTCGCGTTCAGCACGAGGGTGATTCCGTCCTGTCGAAAAATCGTGGCGATCTCGTCCGCGACGTCGGGATCTTCCCGAGTCAGCAGCTGGCCCCTGGAGTGAACAATTGTCACCTGGCTGCCGAATCTACGGAAAAGCTGTCCGAACTCAAGACCGATGTAGCCACCACCCAGAATCAACAGCTGTTCAGGAACGCTGTCGAGTTCCATGATGGACGCGTTGTCCATAAACGGAACGCTCTGCAGGCCATCCAATCTGGGAAGCGCGGAGCGGGTGCCAGCATCGATGAAGATGTTTGTCGCAGAGAGGGAGCGCTGACTGCCATCTTTCAGGGAGACCTCGAGCGACCTCGGACCGGAAAAACGAGCGTCACCAAAAATCAAGTGAAGATTCGCGGTACTCTCAAGGCCCGACTGACTGCGGCTGCGGAAAAAGTCGACGATGTCGCGTTTCCGTTGTCGGACCTTTTGCAGATCGATGCTGATTGGGCCGGTGCGGACACCGTAGTCGGCGGCGCGACGCGCGAGGTACGCGACGCGGCCGCTCGCCAGCATCGTCTTCGTCGGAGTACATCCCGTGTTGACGCACGTGCCGCCGATATGGTCGCGTTCGATGAGGGCGGTGCGCATTCCGGCCCGCGCCAGGGCGGTGGAAAGAGGCTTGCCTCCCTGACCTGAGCCAATCACGATCGCGTCATACTGATGGGAGCCCATAACCCCTCACAGCGGGTCGAAACGACGAGTAAGCCCGAGGCCGTAACCGTTGGGAACGTCAGCCGCCTCCCGTTACTGTATTTGAAATCTCAATTACAGGTCCGTTCGTCTACCGGAATAGCTGCCCGCACGATCTCTTACCAGGCAGGCGCTGCCAAATTCAGATGCAGTTCAAGCCCATCAAGAATGGACCTGCACGATGCGGTTGGCAGTCCACAAAAGGTAGCGCTCTCTGCAGCAGGAAGGTAGGAGACACGGGCGTCCCGCAAGAAAGTTTCACTTGGATAACTTTGACAGCCGCAGACCGTGGTCTTGGCTCTTTTCTAGTAGTGCAGTGGATAGCCCTTAGGGCTTTGCCGGCAGCGGTTGCCAGAGCTCAATCTTATTGCCATCCAGGTCATAGATCCAGGCAAAGCGACCGTAGGATTCATCCATTCGTTTCGCGTCAATCTTTACTCCCTCTTGTTTTAAACGGTTGAGCAAAGCATCCATATCGTCCACGATGTAGTTGATCATGAACGGTGCAGGGCTGGGATCGAAATATTTAGTAGAGGCGGGAAAAACAGTCCAAACGGTAACGTGTTCGTTTTGCGGGTCGTCGTGTTCGCGCCATGGAAGCATCGCGCCTTGGCCTTTGTCAGCGAGTCCAAGATGCTTCGAATACCATTCGCGCGTTTGATCACGATTAGCGGATTTGAAGAAAACACCGCCGATTCCAAGGATGCGCCCGCGCTGCTCCGTTTTGACAGGCGGCTTCGACTTTTCAGATTGCGGAGATTTCACTTCCTGTCCTCCTATTGAGCGGGCCGAGATGAGCAACAGCGAGCCGAGCGCAATTGTGCTCCACGGTATTGCTTGCATCGGCGGATTATACAGAAGTTTCGATTCGAATGACTCGTGCAAAACGCCGTAGACATCCGCAAAATAGTGCCCTCTTCGTCGCCCTACTGGCCGTTGTGTAAAGGACCGCTTGCGGGGACGCCGGCGCCGCGCGAATGCGAACGTCAAATAGCGCCGAAGAAAGCCCGTCATTCTTCTCTGAAGATCACAGCCGCTCTTCAGCTATTGAGAGGCGTCGAAAAGAACGGGACTTACCATGGTTTCAATCCTGGCTGCCATCTCCTCGGCGGGGATACGGTTGGGGGTCTGAAACCAGCAGCGCGCGGCTCCAAAAACGGCCCAGGCCGCGGTGGTCGCCAGCAGTGCCGCATCGACACCGGGTGCAATCCCATGAAGGGCAAGGCCTTCCTTGAACATCCCCTCGACGACCGGGATGATGGAGCCTTCGAGAGGTACCCGAGCCAACTGACTGGGACAGCCTGTGGACTCAGCGAGATAGTCGCAGACGCCGAGTGCAATGGCGCGCAGTGCTCCATTGCAGTCGGTAAAGGTGATGGCGCGGCGCTGAATCAGATCGCGGAACCGGGATTCAGTCATGGCCTGCAGCAGCGCGTTTTTGTCTGGATAGTGCAGGTAAAAGGTGGCCCGGTTTAGCGTCGCGTCATCGGCTATCTCTTGGACGGAGATGTCTTCGAACTCCTTCTTTTTCAATAATTTTCCGAGTGAATCCATGAGCATGCGGCGGCTGCGCAGGATGCGCGGATCCGTCGTTCCGGTCTCGGGTTGGAGAAGCTGGGCCATTCCTACTGGTAAGGATACTCCCTGCGACTAAAGCGACACTTGTTTATTTTATGAATCGACATACGTCTATTACTAATCAATTGTCGTGCAGGAGGGACTCTCAATGTCAACGCTACTACATATCGATTCCAGCCCGCTCTACGGCAGGTCAGTCTCTCGCGAGCTGACCGCTGCGTTCGTCATCCAATGGAAGGCTTCGCACCCGGATGGAAGGGTCATAGACCGCGACCTCAACGCAACAACAATCCCGCCGATCAATGCGGAATGGGTCGGTGCCGCCTATACGCCGGAACAGGCCCGCACTCTGCAGCAGAAGAAGTTGCTTTCGCTCTCCGACTCCCTGCTCGCCGAATTGGAGCAGGCCGATGAGTACGTCATCGGAGTGCCAATGCATAACTTTGGCGTGCCCTCCGTACTCAAGCTATGGATCGACCAGATTGCGCGAGTCGGCAGGACCTTTTCCTATGGGGACGGAAGGCCGAAGGGTCTGATTATCGGCAAGAAGGCGACCTTCATTATCGCAACGGGCGGGATCTACGACGCCAAGACGCAGACGGCCTCGTTCAATTTCGTGGAGCCGTATCTGCGGTCCGTATTTGGTTTTCTTGGCGTGACGGACGCGACCTTCCTCACCGCAGGGGGGACTAGTGTCCTGAATCAGGGGCATGACCGGACAGCGTTTCTTGCCCAGCACCTTCAGAACGTGCAGACGCACGCGCAGATCTTCTAGAGAGGACACACATGAAAATTACTTCAATTGTTGCTCGCTATCTACTGGGGCTGATCTTTACGGTCTTTGGGTTGAACGGATTTCTCAACTTCATCCACCAGCCGCCGCCGGCGAATCCGCTGGCGATTCAGTTTCTTGTCACCGTCAGCGAGTCGCATTTTGCCGCGTTCTTCTTCGCGATTCAAGTGCTCGGCGGGCTGCTGTTGCTTGCGGGCTACTTCGTGCCACTTGCGCTGACAGCGTTGGCGGCGGAGCTCTACAACATCCTTGCGTTTCACCTGACGCTTTCGCCGGCGACCATTGCTCCGGCTCTGGTGGCTTCTGTACTGTGGATACTGGTCTTCCTTCAGTACCGCGAAAGCTTCAGGGGCATCTTCAGCGCGAAGCCTGCGACGCAGCCATGAATTACTTCGCGGTACTCGCCGCGATTCGTACGGCTTGATCTCGAATTGCTAACCCTCAACAATGGCTCCGCACCCGCTGGGGAAACGGGGGACGGGGAAACCTGGGGAAACCTACGGACAGCCCTAGCTTCGTTTGGCCGATATCGATTCTCCCGCTTGGCGGATGGTCGACCGCAGCCAGATATGCGCCGCGTCCGTCTTCACTCGAGGGTGCCACGCCATCAGGTACTTGAATGTCCCGAGTACAGCCGGTGCCTTGACGATCCGCACAGCAGGGTTTGAAGCCTCCAATCTCGCAATTGATCTGGGTACAGTCGCAACGAGGTTGGTACCGGTCAAGCTTCGCATAGCCGTCGTATGGAAGGGGACGACCATCGGACAATGACGCTTTGCGCCGATCGCGGATAATCTTTTCTCCGGTATCGTCTGGATTCCTCCAACTATGTTAATTCCGATGTGATCGGCGGCCAGATACTGCTTGAGCGTTAAAGCTCGTTTGAAAGGACTCTCTTTCGCCACCACACAGACGAAGTCAACTTCAAAGATGACCTCACTGGCGAAGTGTGCTGGGGCAGTTCCGTCATCGGCAACGAGTAACAGATCTATCCTGCCTTTCTCGGCGGCTTCAAACTGCGCGTCATGCAACGGCACGAAATTGAACGACACTTTGCGGGCCGACGGCAGCACGGCGCGGCTCAAGACTGGGCAAACCATGTGCGCAGCATGATCGGTTGCGGCGATTCGAAACGACGCCTCCTCTGATGCGGGGTCGAAATTCACGCCGCTAAGCAAGCGATCCAGCCGCGGCAATGTCGATTCCAGTTCATACAACAGACGTTGGCCCTTGGGAGTGGGCTCATATCCGGATGCCGCTCTAATGAGCAGATCGTCGTGGAACATGTCCCGCAAGCGCTGCAATGCGCGGCTGACCGCGGGCTGGCTGAGCAGCAGGCGAGCGGCGGCTCGGGTGACATTACGCTCTTCCGCAAGAACGGTGAAGACGACCAACAAATTGAGATCCGCCTGGCGGAGCTGCGTGGTACGCATAATTACTATAAGCATTATGCATTGGATTTATGCCTTCGCAAAGCGCGATAGTGGTCTTGCCGGCAGACAGGACAGAAAAGGTGCCGGGCGCAGAAGGAGAGCGGTTATGAAAAAGGTCGCAATTGTAACTGGGGCATCCCGAGGAATAGGACGGGCAGTGGCGAAGCGATTGGCGCAGGACGGCTTCGTTGTCGTCGCGAATTATCTGAGCAACGCCGGCGAAGCTGACCAAGTGGTGGCAGAACTCAAAGGAATCGGCGGCAACGCCACCGCCATTCAAGCGGATGTGTCAAGCCCTCCAGATGTGGAGCGGCTTTTCAATGAAACGGTCAAGAGGCTCGGGAGCGTCGATGTCGTGGTTCACAACTCTGGGATCATGCCGCTTTCGCCAATCGGCAAGAACGAGGTGGATCTGTTCGATAAGGTTATCTCCACGAATTTGCGGGGAGCCTTCCTGGTGTTGGCTCAAGCCGCGCAGCACATCGCGACAGGCGGAAGGATTATCGCTTTTTCTAGTAGTGTCCTGGCGAAATCCTTCCCCACTTACGGTCCGTATATTGCGTCGAAAGCTGGCGTCGAAGGGCTCGTACACGTGCTTGCGAACGAACTCCGTGGACGCAACGTTACGGTGAATGCCGTCGCGCCAGGGCCAGTTGCAACCGAGCTCTTCCTAAAGGGCAAGAGCGAAGAACAGATCGCGGAACTGAGCAAGCTGCCACCGCTGGAACGACTGGGACAGCCGGAAGATATCGCCAGCGTCGTTTCCTTTTTGGCAGGTCCGGATGGTGCTTGGGTGAACTCTCAAGTATTGCGTGCTAACGGAGGGTTCGCCTACTGAAGGCAGTTCCGAACGCAGCAAGATACGCGAGACACCAAGTAAAGGAGAAGTCAAGTCATGAAGAAGGTAATCGTAATCACTGGAGCATCGAGCGGCTTTGGCCGTTTGTCCGCCAATGCCCTCGCGAAGGCCGGCCACACTGTCTACGCCTCGATGCCGGATACTGCCGGTCGCAACGCGCCGCAAGCTGCGGACGTGAAAAAGTTTGCGCACGACAATGAGGTCGACTTGCGTCCCATTGAACTGGACGTGTCTTCGGAAAAGTCCATCGAAGCGGCGATCCTCCAGATTGTCGCCGAACAGGGGAGGCTCGATGTTCTCATGCACAATGCCGGGCACATGGTCTTCGGACCGGCGGAAGCGTTCACGCCGGAGCAACTGGCCGAACTCTACAACATTAACGTGCTCAGCACCCAAAGGGTAAACCGCGTAGCGCTGCCTCAAATGAGAAAACAGCACCAGGGGCTGGTCATCTGGGTGTCTAGCAGCAGCTCGGCGGGCGGAACGCCTCCCTATCTCGCGCCCTACTTTGCCTCGAAGGCGGGCATGGACGCAATGGCGGTACAGTATGCCCGCGAACTGGCGCTGTGGGGCATCGAAACCTCGATCATCGTTCCCGGCGCATTCACCGGGGGCACCAATCACTTCGCGCATTCCGGCACGCCCGCTGACAAGCGGCGCGCAGCCGAGTATGAAGCGGGTCCCTACAAAGGCTATGAAAAGAAAATCCAGGAAGCCTTTGCCGCCATTGTTCCCCCGGATCCGGATGCGGGCGCGGTAGCGGACGCAATCGTTAAAGTCGTCGACGCCCCGTTTGGCAAACGCCCGTTCCGCGTACATGTCGATCCGACGCAGGACGGGGCGGACGTGGCCTTTGCGGTAATGGACCGGGTGCGTGCGGAAATGCTGCATCGCGTAGGACTAAGCGAATTGCTGACGCCTGCGCGCGCGGAATCAAGAATCGCATGAGAAGTTCAAAGATGCTCGCGAGCATGGGATCCGACCGCTGATCGCACTGCTTGACGGAGCCAGACATGCGGCGGATCGCTGTTCAGCCTTGGATGCCAAGCCATCAAGAAATAAAACGGCCTCAACTCTTGAGGTGCTTTTACGAGGCGCAGGTCGCGATTCCGTTTGACGGCTGAGGTCATGCCAGTGGTTAAGGTCAGCACAAGTTCTGTACCTGGCAGGCACTGCAAAGCCACACCGAAATAAGGTATCCGAATGGACGAACTGCGTTTCGCACCGACTGCTGCGAGTTGCTTGTCTGGAATCGTCTGCACGCCGCCATAAGTAGCCACAACAATGTGGCTCGCCGCCAGGTAGTGCTTTAGCGAGAGTCGGTCTCCAAAGTGGCTGTCACGCGCGACGGCGCAAACCCAATCCTCGCGATAGAGCCTTTCACTGTGAAAGTGCACCGGCAGAAGCCCGTCATCAATGTGAAGAATGAGATCGAGTTGCCCATGTTCCACCAGTTCCGAAATACCGGCCTGCCAGGGAAGAAATTCAAACTGTACTTGGTACCCGTCCCCATACTGCCGGCACAACCGCGGAAGAAGGACGGTGCAAACATTGTCAGGGCCCGAGATGCGGAAGTGGCTCTTCTCCCGCATAGGATCAAACAGACTCGGCGTGACCAGATTCTCCATCTTAGGCAGCAAGCCCTCAAGCTCCTGGAGAATCTTGCGGCCCCGCAACGTGAGCTCGAAACCTTGCGGCGATCTCACCAAAAGGTCATCTTGAAACATCATTCGGGCGCGCTGCAAGGCGCGGCTCACCGCAGGCTGGCTCAAGAGCAGCCGGCTTGCTGCTGCCGTAATGCTTTTCTCCTCCGCAATCGCGGCGAATGTAATCAGGAGGTTCAAATCGACTTGTCGTAGTTTCTCTAGACGCATGGCGACCATGACCATTATGCATGAACCGCAGATAGTCGTCCGGCCATCTGTGATTATGTAAGTCAGAACAGTGCACGAGGAGAACTCAATGCAACGGGGAAACGGTTTGCAACACAAGCGGGTGGTTGTGCTCGGCGGTTCGTCGGGAATTGGTTTGGAGGTCGCCAAGCAGGCGGCATCGCAGGGAGCGAGCGTTGCTATCGTTTCCAGTAGTGCGGAAAGAGTTCAGAAAGCCGTTGAATCCATCGGCGGAGAAGCGCAGGGGCAAGCGGTTGACGTCGCGGACGAACGAGCCGTTGCAACCTTCTTTTCCAAGCTTGGCACTTTCGACCATTTGGTATTCACCGCGGGCGACAGCCTGCATTTGCATAACCTTGCAGCTACGGATCTCCATCAGGCCAGACACGCCTTTGAGCTGCGTTATTGGTCTGCACTCGCCGCGGTCAAATACGGAAGCCCCCATATTCGCAAGGAAGGCTCTATCGTGCTCACAACCGGAATCGCTGGCCAGCGCCCGCAAAAGGGATGGGTAATCGCGGCAAGCGTTTGCGGAACCATCGAAGCACTAACGCGGGCCCTGGCGGTCGAGTTGGCACCAATACGGGTTAACGCGGTGTCTCCCGGAGTCGTTCGGACAAACCTCTGGCAGAGCATGAGCGCACCGGAGCGGGAACGTCTATTCGAAAGTGTGGGGAAGAGTCTCCCAGTTGGCCGAGTCGGAGCGCCTCATGACATAGCGCAAGCCTATTTGTTTTTGATGCAGGAAGGGTTCAGCACCGGGCAGACCGTTGTGGTAGATGGCGGTACGGTCCTGGTTTAGCGCCGCAGTAGTTCCCAACCGGCCTCCACCGCGGCGAAAAAGGCTGGCACGGTCAGATGATGCAAGAACGGTAATGCGACGATTCATGAAATCCTCCAGCCGAGCAAATTCGTGCTGCCAACAGGCCAGCAATCGAGAGATTGCCGCGGTCAACGTAGTATGAGGCCACAACTAACCAGCAAAACAAGCGCAGGCGTGAACGCCCTTAGTTCTCGTGACTTATCTGCCATCCCACTCATGATAAAGTCCCCGTGTTTGGGAAGTTGGCATCGCGTTTTCGGAGCCCTAAGGCCCGACCACGCTTGTCAACTTGTTATTGATACCCATGACCACGCATACGACTTGGCCCGAGCCCAGAGCCGCGCACGCAGGGATGCCGACTCCGGTTCCGCCGATCTTGGTCCATGTCGACCAACTCGTTCCGTTGTAGACGTCCGCGTAAAAAGCGTTGTCGATTGCGATCACACCGCAGACTAGTTGGCCCGCTGCCTGCGTTGTGCAATTGGCATTGTTAGTCACTTCGCCACCGAGAGTGGCGTATGTGGTCCAGCTACCCACCGCCCAACTTCCGCCATCGAAACGGGTGCCAAAAATCTGTGAGAAGTAGGCCTCTGCGAAGCAAACGACTTGTCCACCCGAGTTCATGGACGTGCAATCGGGTGCGCCCGCGGCGGTTCCGCCAAGATTGAGGAACCCAGCCCAAGCCCCTTCGGCGAAGCGGTTCACCAGCGTGGTATCGCCAGTCGTGAACACTGCACAAATCACGCCGCCCGCGTTGTCAGTGGCACATCCCGGAGCGGAGACGGCGGAGGTCGCGAGGTTTGTGAACTTGCTCCAGGAAGTACCGTTGTAGACGGACCATGCCAATCCGCCAGTGGCGTTTCGCGCTGCGCAGAGCACATGTCCAGCCGTGAGTTCGGCGCAACTGGGCGCGGAGTAGAGTGCGCTGACTACTTTCGTTGGGTTGCCCCAACTGGTGCCGTTGAAGATCGCTACCTGCAGGTTTCCATTCGCGGCCGTTGCCGCGCAAAGGACCTTGCCGGCCCCGTCGCTGGTACAGTTGGGATCGGAACTAACTGTGCCAGCCAAATTTGCCCACTTGCCCCATGCTTTCCCGTTGAACTGATTTACCATGATCTCCGCCTGCCCGTTGCGAACGGCACAGGCTACGTGCCTGGACGAGACTGGAGCACAAGATGGATTTCCGACCCCAGTGGCAGTACCGGTTGAGACAAACCTACCCCACTTTGCCCATGCGGAAGGCGCCAGGATCAGGCACGCGTGCAAGAACAGCAAGTACACAATCATTCGCTTCATTTCGGTTCTCCTAATTGCGCGTCAGTATATCTGAAACATTTCGCCCCCTGGCGTCGTCACAATTCGGTTATAAACGTGGCCCCGGCGGAGGGTCTTTGCCCAAACTTCTCAATGAGCGGCACAAAACAATTTTGCAGCACTAGAAAACCCTGCTTCAGGCTTACAACTGCAATCCATTCATGAAACCTGGCTTTCGCTACCGGTTTCTTCGCCAACAGCGCTGCTTCCACGTACATAGGGGCATCCCTCGAACGAAACTCATCTGTTTGTTGAGCGCTCATTTCGGCCGGGAGTTTTTGGAAGAGCCGGCCGGGATTCTTGTCCCTTGCTCCCCGTAATTCCGAAAAAGTCTGCGTCGTGTGGTTCAATCGTCGGAGTCTCAGGCTTGTTGTCGATCTGGCGCGCCCATTGGAGGCCTTGTTCCTTAGGTGCACCGTAAAGCTCGGGGTCAATATAGTAACCACGCTCGCGTTCAGGCTTGTCTTGCTCAACCACATAGGGGTGAGCTTTCATGTAGGCATCGTTGCGGCGGGCGGTCACCTGCCAGGAGACTTTCATCCCCGGCCTGCCTCCGGCGATGGTAAAACTGTTGCCCTGTATTTCCTCTGCGACATAGAGGTTCGGTCCGGGCGCTCCGATGGCGGTGAGCTGATAGCGAAAATCGTCGTTGATGGCGGCAAACCATGCTGGAAATTCGACCCGGCCTTTTCCCTCCCCGTCGAGAACAGCGTTGCCGCTGTATTGGTTCAGGACCTCCGAGGATTCGATGGCTGCGTGATTCAAGTACTTGTTCGTGGGATCCAGGGGATGGTCGATGCGGAAGTTCTTGGTGCCAACTGCATAAAAGTTTCCATACACCGTTACATCGTTGCTGAACTCGGCAGAGAGGTAAACACCATTTGGCTGTACTACTGCACCCACGGCCAAAGCGGCGTAGGAGAGGAAGTTCCCGACATTCACCGTCCCTCCGTTGGCATTCATGTACACCGGTTGTTGAGTCACGTTGTTTACGTACAGGGGCACGCCAATCGACTCGAGGTCCACTCCTGTTCCCGTGTCGCGCAGTTGTAATCCTTTGGTGCTGCTGTTGCCGATCAGGAGGGCGTCGTTATTGGCGTTGTCGCCTTGGTTCAGATTGAGCTCGACCTGCGGGTTCGAGGTTCCGATACCAACCAAGTTGAAGAGATATGTCGACGCTCCTGTGGCGTAATTGATGAATAACGGCGCGCCCAAAGACTCCAGATCCACCGCCCCGCCCGTATCGCGGAGTTGCATCCCCTTGGTGGTGTTGCCAACCAGAAATGTGTCGCTATTGGCGTTGCCATTGAAATCGAGATTAAGCAACGCTTGTGGGTTATGGGTTCCGATGCCCACATATCCTCCGAGGTAGGTATTGCCGCCGACTGCAAGGCTCGATGCAGCGGTCAAAGCTCCACCTGCGGAGATGTCGGTGGCGCTGAAACTTCCAGTGGAGTCGCGCTTGACGATCGCATTGGCCATCGCGGTGTTGGTAGGAGCGACGTTCCAGTTCAACCCGAGCGTGCCGCTGCTGGTGACGGGTGAGCCAGAAACCATGAAGTCCGAGGCAGGGGCGCTTAGGCCAACGCTGGTCACAGTCCCACTTCCACCCGCCGTTTGGCAGATCCAAGCGGATCCATTCCAGCCCAAGGTCTGACCCGAACTGCAACTGGTCAGCAGACTCAAGTTCAGCGTGCCGCTGGTGCCCCCACCTGATAATCCGCTGCCGCTCGCAGTGGTGACTCCAGTGATCGTGCCCGTACCAGGAAATGTCTGCCCGGAGATGAACGTTACATTTCCCGTGCCGTCGATTTTGAAAGTTGTGCCGCTGATGGCCAGCGTGGAATCGGTTGCCTTAGGGAAAAGAGTCAGCGTGTCACGAATGTCACTCTTCCCGTTTACGTCGAAGGTTGCCGCCGGAGCCTTCGTATTAATGCCGATCTGCGAGTTCTTCTGGAAGATCAGCGAATCCACAATGTCGCTGGTCTTGTCCCACAGGGGAACGAAGTTCACCACGCCCTTGCCGGTCACGGGTGCGTGTGCAGGCGCGAGGTTCGTCGGCGTTGCACCAGAAGATGTTCCGGCGCTCACGCTCGTTGCGCTTCCTTTGGTTCCACTCGCCAAGACAAAAGCCGAAGCGGGCAACCCGCCGATGGTTTCGGCATCGCCAGCTTTCAAGGAATAGGGCACGGCAGCTAGAACCACACGGGGTTGCTCTTCCTGCCCGACAACCTGCACGCCCAGCCAGCGAGCTTCACCTGACACGAACACATCTTGCGGCAGGCCCGAGCTGGTGGTTGAGCCGAGCAGGACTGAATAGTGGCCGCCCTTGTCGGGTTGCACGTTCTGAGTTTCCATCCATAGTGGCGACCCGCCCTGCTGATCTTTGTAGAGCAGAAAGGTCACGCCTATGACGCCGGTGACCGGCTTCCCGTTCGCGTCGCGAAGTGTGCTGCTGAAACTCATCAAGCCAGGCACGCCGGCATTAGCTGCCGGAGGTGTGTCAGTTGAGGCCAGTTGCGCGAAGCCAGCGGAGAGACAGCACATCACCACACATAGGGGAATGATCCTGCTCATGAAGTCCTCCAAACATTTAGTTGAATCCCAGATGTCACTTCCATTGACTGAGTTAGTGCCGCGTACACAAGGGCGTTGGTTGCAGCGGTTACTTCTTATTCACGACTAGTTGCGTGGGACGTGCCGCGCGCAAGCTAGGCTCGTGCGCTTTTCCGATGCCCAGTTCTGTAGGCATGACCGACCGCGGGCCCTGTGCCCGTTTCGGACGCGGCGTGTTCATCAGTTGTGTTTTGTCGGCTAACCGGATCTGCTCGTAGCCTTTGCGGCGAGCCACGATGCGGTAGTCGAAGGCAATGCTGGAAGTTCCGCCGCCTTGCTCTCGGACCTCGAATGACGTAACTGTTTTCTGCGTGACATAGAGTCCGCGGGAATCTCCATTCGGGGTCAGGAAGACGTGGTACTCGGTGTCAGTGTTGACGGTTTGGCGAAAGGTTGGTTCCAACGCGATGGTGACTGCGCCGTTGGAGAGTTGTCCGGAGCCGAAATCTTCAAACCAGTTCTCCGGGGATTCGACGGCATAGAGAGCGACTTTGCGCGCTCCTCCGTCCACTGGCACGACTGCCGACTTCGAGCCGGTGCAGAACAGGTCGCCGCTCACATCGATTGAGCATTGCCCGCCGAAGACCCCGCCTCGGGCAGCCAAGACCGGGTCATCGTTTCTTGAACTCTCTTCGTTCTCAAAGAAGGCGGTAATGAGTCCATCGCTGTTATTAATGGCGATGATGGCATTCCCGGAGTCCACTGAGGCGAGCACTCCCGTTGCGTCTGGTGCGCCACTGTCTCCCCAGACCCCAAGGGGACCGCCTCCGGCGAAGAACGCTCCATCAAGACTGGCGGAAACCGACTGACCGTAGGTTCCGATTCCAAGATTGCTTGCGCTGTAACCGACCACGCCGTAAGTTATCTGGGTTGATCCAAATTCTTGACCGTAGGCTGCCGCACTGCCGTTTCCGTCGGTGGTATTTACCGAGTAGCTTCCGGCGACGGGACCATTGAAGTATCCTCCCTCAGCGGATCCGCCATATGCGACTATGCCGTACTGTCCTGCGTTGCGAGGGATATAGACACCGTCAGATCCAGCGCCAGGAAAGATATCGATCCCATCCCCGGCTGCGTTCTCCACGGTGAGGGCCGGACTGCCACTGTTTGCGTTAACCGTGTTGGTGTTAGTGAATGTGTTCGCCGCTGCCAGCTCCGGCACCACGGCAGCATTGACGCTCAGATTCAGCGTGCCGCTGGTGCCTCCGCCTTGAAGACCGCTGCCGCTCGCCGTGTTCACCCCAGTGATGGTTCCGGTTCCGGCTGAAGAGCACGCCCATGAACTGCCATTCCATTGCAGAACTTGATTGGCGCTGCAGGTCTTAAGCAAGCTCAGATTCAGCGTCCCGCTCGTTCCCCCGCCGCTCAGTCCGCTGCCGCTCGGCGTAGTCACGCCAGTGATTGTGCCCGTACCAGGAAACGTCTGCCCGGAGATGAAGTTGACTTTGCCCGTCTGATCCACTTTGAATGCAGTGCCGCTTACGGCCAGCGTGGAATCGGCTCCCTTGGGGAAAAGGGTAAGCGTGTCACGAATGTCGCTCTTCCCGTTCACGTCGAATGTCGCCGCCGGAGCTGTCGTGTTAATGCCGACCTGGGAACTCTTCTGGAAGATCGATGAGTCGACAATGTCGCTGGTCTTGTCCCACATGGGGATGAAATCGACTACGCCCTTGCCGGTGACAGCTCCGTGGGCTGGTGGACCTGCGCTGTTTGGCGTGGTCGTCGAACGAGGGGCCGCCGCAGCTTTCGTCCCTGTTCCGTTCCCTTGCAAGCCGTTGGCTAACACAAACGCGGAGGCTGGGAGTCCACCAACCGTTTCAGAATCAGCCGCCTTTAGCGCGTAGGGAACGCTGAACAGCAGCACGCGGGGCTGCTCGGCCTGGCCGTCCGGCTGCACTCCTAGCCAGCGCGCTTCACCGGAGGCAAACAGTTCTACCGGCAAGCCGTCGGCTCTCGTGGCGCCCAACGACACGGCATAGCGGCCACTGTTGTCGACTGCCACGTTCTGGGTTTCCAGCCACAGTGGCGCTCCGCTGTCCTGGTCCCGGTACAGAGCGAAGGTTATTCCCAAGGTTCCGGTGAGCGGCTGACCGGCCACATCTTTTACCGCTCCAGAGAAACGGACCAGGTGAGGTATGGCCACGGTTTGCGATGTGGAAGGTCCTTGAGCCAGCCCGGATGAAAGGCAGAAAAGGGCAACCGTTAACAGCAAAGTTACACGCTTCATCAAACTCTCCCCAATGAGTTTTCAGCCAGATGCGGTTGCGTAAAGGCCTTCAGAACGACGGAAGGAGTGCAACGCTCTGGCGGCAGCAAATCTGGCCCAACGGTGGTGGCTTGTCAAAAGGTCAGTTGGCGACTTTCATCTGTACATGCAACGCCGTGCCGGGGAATGACTTACATTATCTTGTGAACTCAGCCATGATAGGATGATGGCGCTCCTTGCTGGATGGGGCCATGGGATCAACTGCACAACGCCGGATTGCGCGCTTTGGTATTTACGAAGCGGATTTCGATAACCGCCAACTGACCAAGAGCGGGTTTCGCATCCGGTTGCAAGATAAACCATTCCAATTGCTGATGCTGCTGTTGGAGCGGCAAGGCGTGGTCGTCACCCGGGAAGAGCTGAAAGAGAAGCTCTGGCCTGGCGACACGTTCGTAGAGTTCGATGTTGGACTAAACACCGCTGTCAAAAAGCTGCGCGCGGCCTTGAATGACTCCGCGGACAACCCCCGTTTCGTAGAAACCGTGCCGCGCCTCGGGTACAGATTCGTGGCCCCGGCGTCGGTTACAAGACCCGAAAGTACCTCAACGGTTGACCCAGAGATCGCGATTCCTGCAGCCGAAGAACCCCTCGAATCGATAGTGCTGGCGGTCGCTGCATCAGACGCAACTCCGCAACTCAGATTCCTGTCCAAAGATATTGAACCTGCTTCTAACCGCCGGCTTCGTCTCATCGCGTGGGCAGCTCTGGCGATGGTCCTGCTAGCTGCCGGCTTCGCGATCAGAGCGCGATTCAAGTCGGCGCCCTCAGCCGCGCAATCTGGTTCCATTCAGGCAATCGCCGTATTGCCATTGGAGAACATATCGGCCGATCCATCTCAGGAATACCTGGCTGAGGGCATGACAGATGAAATCATCACCGATCTCGCCCAACTGGCGGGTCCGAAGGTAATCTCGCGCACCTCCGCTATGCAGTACAAAGGGACCCGCAAGACGATCCCGGAGATTGCCCGCGAACTGCATGTTGGCGCTGTGTTGGAAGGCTCGGTCGAGCGTTCTGGCGACCGCATGCGGGTGCGCGTGCAATTGATCGAGGCGGCGACGGATCAACATCTGTGGGCCGAAGCCTATGACCGGGAGTTGAGCGACGTGCTTCTTCTGGAGGCAGAACTGGCGCAGGACATTGTGCGGCAAATCCAGGTTCGGTTGACTCCGAAGCAGCAGGATCTCACCCACAACCGCCCCCTGAATCCGCAGGCATTTCAGGATTATCTGCAAGGTCGTCACTATTGGGCGCTACGCACTAGCGAGAGCCTGACGACCGCGATTGAGTACTTCAACCGGGCCATCCAGGAAGATCCCAATGATGCCCGCGGCTATGCCGGGTTGGCGCAATGCTACATCGTGCTGCCCATGGTTGCCAAAACTTCACAAACCGAGGCATACCAGAAAGCGCGAGGCGCAGCCATCAAGGCCTTGGCGCTGGATGGCTCGCTGGCCGAAGCTCATCTCTCGATCGCCGAAGTCAGGCTTTACCAGGATTGGGACTTTGTTGGCGCGGAAAACGAGTTCAAGAAGACGCTTGAGCTTAATCCTAACTACTCAACCGGACACCAGTGGTACGGGGAGTTTTTGTCGCTGATGGCGCGCCACCACGAGGCGATCCGCGAACTTCAGACGGCGCTGACGCTGGACCCACTCTCAGCCATCGTCCATCTGCAGTTTGGCAATACTTTGCAGCAGGCACGGCAGTATGAACGAGCTCTCGATGAGTACCAAGAGGCACTGAAGATCGACCCGAAATTCTCGCTCCCGTTTTATGCCATGCATTGGGCATACCGCCGCCAAGGCAAGTTCGCGGAGTCTATTGCGCCCCTTCGTGTGGCGGCACAGTCGTGGGACGCAAAAGATGGTTGGATCGCGCTGGTGGACCAACTCCCGGCTGCATACTCATCCGGTGGGAGGACAAGTTACTTGCGCCAGTGCATCAAGATCCACAAACGTTCTGAGCGACCCTGGCTTTATCTTGCGCGGGACTATGCGGACTTGGGAGATCGGGCGGCGGCCCTGGCGGAGCTGAATAAGGCCTACGAGAACCGGCAGCTCGAAGTGCTCTATCTGCTCGTCGATCCCGAATTGGACCCTCTGCGATCCGATCTGCGCTTCCAGGAGTTAGTAGGGAAGATAGGCTTTCCCCAGACTTCAGGGGAAACGCCGCCGATCTCGACTCCGGAACAGCTCATTCAACCTCTTCACTAGAGTCAACCATACTGTGCGGGACAGATTTCGATCAGTCGCCGTCGACACCGAAAGTATCCAGAAACGGGCTTCGGAGAAGTTGGCCGGATTAGCAATGCGAAGGCATAGTGCTGGTGGCAGCCCGCAACCCTCGGATGCATGCTCCTAACGAATTCCGACCTGTCCGCGCACGCTATCGATCAATTTCTTCGAATCGTAGCCGATCCCGGCCTTAAACACTGTCTCCACGTTCTCGATCTCGTCAATTCGTTTTGAAGGATCGCCTTTGATCAAAACGAGGTCTGCCTGTTTGCCAGCCGCGAGGGTTCCAATTCGATCTTGCTGGCCGAGATATATGGCGCCATTCTCCGTCGCGATCTGAATCGCCTCTACTGGAGTGAAGCCTGCTTCCACGAGCAGCTCTATTTCGCGTTGATCGCCGAAACCCGGCAATACGCCACCGTTTCCAGTTGGATCAGGACCGGCGAGCAGCAAGCCTCCCACCTTGACGAATGCCACCTCAAAATCCATCTCTTTGCGCAGCAGCGCTGTCCGCGGAGAATCCAACGGCACTCTTGCGCGGGCGGTGAGGTAACTTTGCGCTGATTCTGCGGACATCGCATCCAGCGTGCGCGCCTGGAACGGCGGCCGCCCCGGTGCACCGGCTTCATAAACCGGCAGCGTCGAAGTCACCGCGACATGATGCGATACGAGATTACGGATTATCTCCTGCACTTGCGCTCCGTTTACGTCCTGTTTCGCCCAACTGTTGCTGCCACCGCCTGCTGGGCAAACGTCCGGCTGCTTGTCCGCCACGAATTCGGTGTCGGTGAAGACTGGGCCATGCTCGAAATCATCGATCCCCAGAGCCACCGCTTCCGGCCAGGTCACCGAGCAAAGATGCCCTGTCAGTTTGAGCTTGTGCGCATGCGCCTGCTGGATCGCCACCCTCAACTCGTCGCGCGTGATGTTCGTATATGCCTTGTACGATGTCATGCCTTCCGCGGCCCAATAGTCCACCATGCGTTTCGCGTCGTCCGGTCCGGTCAGTTCATGCATTTGCGCGAATCGCGTCGGGGCACCTTCCAGGTAGGGTGCCGTCGCATCAATGCTTGGTCCCGGCATCAAGTTCGCGTCGATCCGGCTTTTGACCTTCAAGTCGGCATAAGGCTCCAGGCTCCCGGTCGTCCGTATTGTCGTTACGCCAGCGGCTAGATAGAGTCGCGGCGCCGTATAAGGAATCTCGGCAAGGAACGCTCCCGGCTCGCCAGTTTTTCCATCGACAACTTGCAAAGCATAGGAGTCGGTGTAGTACAGATGGTCGTGCATTCCCACTAGACCAGGGATGACCGTATAGCCAGACCGTTCAATCTGTTGCGCACCTTGAGGAATTTGGGCGGACGCGGCGGGACCAATGGACTGTATTTTGCCATTCGCAATTACTATTGCCTGGTCTTCCTTCGCCGGTGCTCCCGTGCCATCGATGACTCGGATGTGGTTGAGAACGAAGACTGGCATATTGATACTCACAAAGTCCGCGACATCGCTCGCCTTCGGGGCTTGGGCAACGGTGGTCGCAGAAACAAGCAACGACCCAAGCAAAAACAAGAGACGCATTTCCATACACCTCGCAAGACCGACCTACGAGAATCGGCAAGAAGGCAGAATTGTACCCCAGTTGTCTCTAACGGCGTGACAGCGGCAACCGGGGGTGGTGAATGTCGAAGGGCCCCTTACCCGATTTGGGCCAGAACTTTACCTCTGGGGTGCCATTTACAACTTTGACGGCGAGGTTCTATTTTGTCGGCGTAGCAGTTCTTGGGGGAGAACTGCAAAAAGCGTCCTTGGCTCAAGTTGAGTCTTGGGCGCTTTGTTTTGCATACCAGAGGCAATCAGGCGTGCCAATTCTTCCGGAGTGTACTGGCCCTCCCGTGGAAATCGTATGCCCACATCGACGCCATCCCGCCCGTTTCTCTGGGTTCAAGATTTCGCCTGCATGAGCGCGTTGAATTGCCTGGAGGAAAGACTGGTATGCCCTTGCTTGGGGAGATTTGAATTAGGTTTCGGTGTCGAGTGCTTCCTTGTCCTACCGCCCAGCGACAGAACTCCGAGGGAGCATCCCAAAATTTCGAGTCCAAGAAGTATAAAGACACTCGCATTAAACCATGCAGCCCAATCACCGGGCGCGACCATGAACACATTGTTTCCAGATGCATGCAGGAAGTGCTCATAAAGATCGGCACTCAAGGCAGCCAAAAAGAAAATTAGCGAGACCAAACCAATAAGCTTGTCGCTGAGCTTCCACAGCGCAATCGATACGCCCCCATGTAGTAAGCTCAACAAAACTACTGCCAGCCAACTAACGCTGTTGTTTGGGGCGGGAAGAACGCTCGCCGCAAGAAACAGGTGCCAGATCGCGACGATCCAATGTGCAACGACAATTAGTAGGGCGAGAGTCCGTAGCCTGGTCATAGTTTTGGTAATTTTTTCCTGATGGAGTTTTGTCCCCGCTCTGGGTTAAATTTTACACCCGGTTTCTCGCTGGGCTCAAAGTTTCGCCTGCAGCACCCATGTTCACGAGACGGGTTCAAAATCAATCGATGAGCGCGAGCATACTACGCGCCATGGTTCGGGGAGAATGCGCCAGAAGTGGTATCCCGAAGTCTGGAAGGGCCAGGTCAGTTCAAATTCTCGAAGACTCGACTGAGGTTCCTTAGGCCTTATGACGCGCGGCCACGAAGGCCCGAGATTCAAGAAGCAAGACGCGCGCTTTCCGCTCCGGCCAACAACTCCAGTATCCTTCGCAGGACCTGGAAATCAGTCACGACGAATGAGGCGCGCGTCTGTCCAGCGCCGACATGTACGGTAAACGCGCTTCCGGACAGGCGCTCGAAAAGATCTTCGTCGGTTCGATCATCGCCAGCCGCAAATATGAAGTCCGGATCCGGAAAGCTTCCGAGCAACCGCTCTAGCGCTTCGCCCTTGTTAGCCCAGACCGGCTTCACCTCTACGACCTTCTCTCCACGAAAGGCTCGGAGTTCCGTTTCGGCGAGCATGGCTTCCAGCATCGATGCCAGTTCATTCGCCAGCCACTCACCGAATTCCGGCTCCGCCATCCGATAGTGCCAGACCAGAGAGTATTTCTTTTCTTCCACAAAACTGCCCGGCGTGCGATCCACGAAGTGCTCCAGAATGGGCATCACGGTTGACTTCCAATCGGTTGCCGGCTGCGGACGCAAGGGTTGCCACCTGGATGCGGACCGAGTTTTGACTTCGGCGCCGTATTCGGCTACGAGGCACAGTTCTGGAATCTTCCCAAACCAACGATCCAGGTTTTCCGCCGATCTGCCTGACATGAGAGCAACAAGATTTTTCCGTTCGCCCGCAAGTGCTGTCAGAAGATCGATCACCGCTGGGGTTGGAGCTGCCTGCTGTGGCCGTTTCGCGAATGGGACAAGCGTCCCGTCATAATCGAGAATCAAGAAACGCCGGCTCGCGCCGAGGTAGGCATCGCGGAGTTCGCTCGGGCGCAGCCTTTGGGGTTGGGTGTCGATGTACCGGCCCCGTTCCGAGACCGCATCCTGAAGCGCAGCCAAAAAGCGCTCTCCCCAACGGAACACGTTGTTCCGGAAAACTCGATTGTGGAGAGCCGTCATGCGCAGGCCCCGCTCCTGCTCATCAAGGGCAAGCGCGCGTTTGATCGTGGTGGCCGTGCGTTCCTCGTCAAAGGGATTAATCAGCAGAGCCTCGCCCATCTCGGCGGCGGCACCCGCAAATTCGCTCAGCACGAGAACCCCGTCGCCGTCGGACTTGCAAGCCACATATTCCTTTGCGACCAGGTTCATCCCGTCGCGAAGGGATCCGATCCAGCAGACGTCCGCGAGCTTGTACAGGCCCACTAGTTCACTACGCTCAATCGAGCGGTTGATGTAAACAATTGGGGTCCATTCGGGGGTTCCCAATTTGCCGTTGATTTCGCCGACGAGCCGATTCACCTCCGTTCGCAGATCCTGATAGCTATCGATCGCTTCACGAGTGGGCACGGCGATCTGAATGAGGATGACTTTCTCTTTCAGCTCGGGAGAAGACCGGAGCAGATATGCGTAGGCGCGGAGCCGCTCGGGAACCCCTTTTGTGTAGTCCAGGCGGTCAATGGCAAGCAACACCTTTCGTCCCTGATAACGGGCGACCCATTCCGCGTACTGCCGGATGGTAGCTTCGTCGTTCTTTAGCAAGTCCTTGTATTCCTCGGGCGCGATCCCGATAGGAAGAGCTTCCAGACGAACGGGGCGGCTCCCCATTGCAACCTGAGCAATCTTACTTTCCACGCCGAGCACTCGAAGCAGCGCGGCGCGGAACTGCTGCAAATGCCCGTGCGTCTGGAAGGCAAGCAGATCGGCACCGAGAAGACCTTCCAGGAGTTCCTCTCGCCTGGGCAAAACCGGGAAGATTTCGGAAGATGGGAAAGGGATGTGGAGAAAGAAACCGACTGCCGCATCTGGCAGTTTTTCGCGCAACATTTGGGGTAGGAGCATCAAGTGATAGTCGTGAACCCAAATCAGGTCGTTCGGTCTGTAACGCTCGACCACAGCCTCACAGAAGATTCGGTTCGCTTCGACATAGGCCTCCCAATGATTCGCCTCAAATTTCAACTGGGAAGGAAAGTTGTGAAAGACCGGCCACAGCGTCTGATTGGCGTAGCCTTCATAAAATCCTGTCGCGACATCTTGCGGCAACTTGACCGCAAAGCAGTGGTCCTTTTCCGCCCACTCTGCCAGAATCGCCTGGAGTTGTTGGCTGTCTTCTCCTCCGTCATCTCCCGCCCAGCCGATCCAGTCCCCACCGGTTTTCCCAAGCAATGGGTTCATCGCGCTTGCCAGACCTCCGGAGCTCCGGACCGTGTTCCAGCCTTCCTCTGTTTTCTTCAATGTCAGTGGAAGCCGGTTCGAAACTACAATGAGCCGAGTGCTGGAATTGAGCTTCGTCAGCCTGAGATTAGGAACGGGTTGTAAACTCATGTCTTTCCCACCGTTCAGCTCCCGGCCGGTAAGCACCGTGTCGGCACGATGCCCTCGCAAGGAGCCAGTCCACAGAACTTCGATGCCAAATTCGCAGGTATCGTTTGGAATTTGTGAGCTTAGTCGCGTACTCCGAATTCGGCGACCACGACCGGGTGATCGATGGCGAAGGCGTTGAAAAAGGAAAACGGCGCTGCGTTCAAGTGGCCATCGCAATCCAGCGTCACGATCCAGGCTATCGGATGTGGAACAATTGTGGACAAGAGAAGCTTGTAGAGGTCTTTTCCGGTCAGCGTTGCGAAATCGAAGAATCTGTCAGATGTCATTGCAGTCTTTGGCACAAGTACTGTCATCAAAACTACAAACTTTCCTTGTCACATAATCTCGATTTGATCCGTCACTACCATGACGAGCCAGAACGACAAAAATGTGACTGGAGATGACGAAAGGAGCAGGTGATGGCAAGAGTCGAAGGTATTGATCCACGGCAGACTTCACTCGGGATGCGATATGTGTTCAACAAGGTCCGCAAGATGTTGGGGCGCGATCTCACGCCGCAAAAGATCGCAGCCCGAGTGCCTCGGGTGTTCTGGGTAAATGCGCTTGCGGAATGGTTTTTGGGGCAGAAAGCGGCAGTCCCACAACGGCAGCGCATGCTATTGACACTGCGGACCGCAGTGAGGGTGGGCTGTCCCTTTTGAATCGATGCGAATTCTGCCGGAGGCAGAATGTACGGGTTGAGCGACGAGGAAATCGCAGCAATCCGCAAAGGACGCATGGAAGGGTTCGCGCCGGCCGAGGCCGCATTGCTGCGCATGGCGGACGCCATGGCCGACACGCCGTCGAATGTGAGCGATGAACTTTATGCAGAATTGCGCCAGCACTTTTCCGAAGAGCAATTGATCGAGCTCGCCGCCAGTGCGGCGCTCGAAAACTTTCGGGCGCGATACAACCGTGTGTTCGATGTAGGGAGCGATGGGTTATATCGCAAATGGCTAAGGTTCAAACAGCGGCAGGCCGCGTGATTCGGACGTCAACAAACTGTTTTCTTTTTGAGGCATCGGGGGAATGGAGTGGAAGAAATGGTGAATGGTGAGCGTGCAGCATGGCTAGCCGGGAAATTCGCGGAGAACTGTGGTCATCTTCGCGCCGTGTAGCGAAGCCCGATCAAGCGCGTCTCCGCGAATTTGGGTTTGTGGTGCTCGATGGGCGGTGTAGTTAACTAGGAACATAGGCCGCAAGCGGGCGATGGCGCTGCAACGGAGGACTGCGCTTCGGAGGATAGAACTGCCAATGAAAGCACGAAAAAACGAAAGAGCAAGGGCTGCACTCCCGAAACCACGTCAAGCTGCCAAACTTCGTCCGATCGGAGTGATTCGGTCGAGACTCAAGCAGCGGACGGAAGCACCCAAGCAGGGCTCAGAAGGCGCTCCTGACATCTGGCTTGAGGTGCGTCCATCCGCCGCGAAAGGCCTTGAGGGGCTCGCGGCCGGCGACGAAATCATCGTCGTCACCTGGCTGCACAGAGCGCACCGCGAGACTCTGAAGGTTCATCCGCGCTCAGACCCGAACCGGCCGCTTACTGGTGTGTTTGCGACCCGGTCTCCCGACCGACCCAATCCGATTGGCCTTCATCCCGTCACGGTTCGCAAAATCGACAAGAACAGGTTGCGGATCGGTCCAATGGAAGCCATCGACGGCACGCCAGTAATCGACATCAAGCCGGTACTCTGTGAAATCCAACGAAACAAAGCGGTACCTACTTAAAGTCTTCGCGAGATTTCGTGCGATACGAATCTATACGGGCTGCAGATCTGTGTCAGGTGCTGGGTATCCGAGGATTCGCAGCATCGCGACCACCTGTCCTTTGTGGTGAAATGCGTGGGTTGTGATGTGCAGCAGGACAAAAGCAGGACTCCGGAGTTCGCCGCCCCAATCCACTGGACGCTCGGCGAGAGTCGTGTTCAGTTGCTCTTCCGTGAGACCGCTCAAGTAGGCCCGCGTCGCTTCCCGTATTCGGTCCTTGGCAGCCAGCAAGGCTGCCATCGTTGGACAGTCTTCTTCTTGCCAACCAGGAAAAGCCTTGTTCTGCAAGTCGTGGACCCAGCCTTCCTCACAGGTCAGGATGTGCACAAGTTGCTTCCAAATTGAGGGATGGCCAAATCCCGAAATCTGCTCGTGACGGACGTTATCGGGCACCGTCGCGACATGGCGCAGCAAAAGGTCCAACCGCTCGTGGGTTGCGGCATGTAATTCGAGGATACCGGTTTTGGAAAACATGTTTTTTAACTCGGCAAGTCGTTTTGGACACCCCAGAAGATACGATCAGGGCTCGATTTTGTACCGCTTGACGCGAATGCGCAAGCCCTACGCTACCGGGGAGTTGGGTATTCAGTTAGTTCTTCCGCAAAATGTGCGACGCCGGGGACCAACACACCTGAAACAATGTTCCCAAACTGGAAATGCAGTTTGATACTGACCTTGAAAGAACCCGGTTAATTCGTAACTGCAATACCGGAGGTGTCTCCCAAGGCGTATTTAGTCATGGTTCGCGCAATTCGTGGAGCAGGGATATCTATTGGCCAGAATTGTTGCGAACGAGCGAGCCGTCGTGGGGGAGGTCAATGGCATGATTTGCATGCTGGGACAGCATCAAGCAAGGCGACGAACCAGAAGTATTGTCTGGTCGTCTCTCTGTTCTCCATACTCGCAGACGCGTGCTCTGAGTTTCGCTGAGATTTCCCTTTACTTTGTCCCTGAGTGCCGCAGCGTCCGTCCCCAAGTTCGGCATATTGCTATACACGCGAACCAGCAGCCAAAGGGCAGGGACTTGTTCTGCCGCCAGCGGAATCATGGACTTGAACATCCTGCGAACGCCTAGAAAGGCCCAGCACACCCCGAAGCAAGACCTCACCACGACATTGACCGTCAGCTCGCTAACGGTGGTTTTCTGAAGGTTCACGCTATCGAAGATGAACCCCAGCGATCCGAATAGACAGAAAACGCCTGCGAGAAAGATAAGCAAAGAACTACTCGGCAACGTCTTCCAGAAGGCTCCGCTACCCGTCCAATTCTTCCAGTTCATAGCGCTACCGACTCGTCACTTCCGTTGCAGTGCTGATCGTGCGAAGAACAGGATAAGCACGCTGGCGCCGATCAATACCAACATGATTCGATGATAAAGGTCATTGCTCGCCGTTCGGGGACCTCTGCCGGCCGCCAGCGCTGCCATACCAAGCAAAACTCCACCCAAGGAAACAAAGTTGCCGATCAGTGCGATCTTCCAGTCGCTGGAGAGATGGCCGAAAATGGCGATGCTGCCCCACAGCAGGAACAACCCGCATATCGACTCGACAACGGCAGCGGGAATGATTCTAGGCTCATGAAAGCTGCCGACGGGAATGCCCGCATGTTGGATGGCGCCAAACAGGAATAGCGCCGCATTTGAAATCATAATGAGTCCGAGAGCGGTTCGCATCATTTGGTACTGCCTCCTTAATTTATTCGGTCACTGCTGACGTAGCGCTTGACGTCGGCATCGGCGGAGGTGCAGCCATCCAGTCTTGAGGCGCCTGTCCCTCGGGCAGCAACACTCCTTTTTCAAGGTAGCGAGTGGTCTTTGCGTAGTGAGCAGCGTGAGGGTCGTGCGTCACCAGCAGAATGGTCTTTCCCTGCTCGTTGTTCAGAGCCGCGAGTATTGTCAGTACATCATTCGCAGAAGCTGCATCGAGGTTGCCGGTAGGTTCGTCAGCGAGGATAAAGTCGGGATCAGTGACAATCGCCCTCGCGATGGCCACTCTTTGTTCCTGGCCTCCGGATAGTTGTCGCGGAAAATGATTCAGCCGATCGCCCAATCCAACTAACTGTAGCCCGGTTCTCGCGTGTTCAAGCTGCTCCTTTGCGTCGAGTCCCGTCAGTTTCAACGGCAGCATGACATTCTCCAACGCCGTCAGTACCGGAATCAGATTGAAGGCCTGAAAGACGAATCCGATGTGAGCATTGCGCCACCGCGCCAATTGGCGATTGTTAAGTGAACGCAGATCTTGTTCCAGAACGAGTACCTCTCCGCTGGTCGGCCGGTCCATGGCGGCGATCAAGTGGAGCAGAGTGGACTTGCCGGAACCCGACGGCCCCATGAGCGCGAGAAATTCTCCGCCTGCCACTTGGAGGTCCACATTTTTCAGTGCCGCGACGGGATTCGCATCGCGCATGTAGTCTTTCGAAAGTTTCCGGGTTTCAATAACGATGTCCATACTTCCTCCTGCCAGTTATGCTTCGCGCAGTGCGCTAAGGATCTCCTTCTTGGCCGCGGCTCGGGCTGGCAAAGCCCCTCCGACGGCTCCCAGCACAACCGCAAAAATTAATCCGCTGATTAGGGCTGCGATGCTCACGTGGAAACGAAATGCAACTTCGCTGAACGAAACCATGCTCCCCACCCCGGTTGTCACCCAGTTGAGCGGGAGAGCGATTAGGCATCCCAGTACGCCCGCTAGCGCTGCTAGCAATACGGATTCGCTCAGAAAGCTGAGCAAAATGCTTCCGTCGGAAAAACCGAGAGTCTTCAAGGTTCCAATCTCTTTTGCTCGTCGCGCCACTGCCGCATACATGATGTTTGTGGTAGCAAATGCACTCCCGATCGCCATAATCACGGAGACAAGAATTCCCAGGAACTCCAGCGGTGCGCCCGATGCCGTCTGACCGTAGTAATAGTCACCCTCCGTTATCGTGGACGCGTTCAGGCGTGGATCATCCTCGATCGAGTGCTTCAGTGCGTCCAATGACACAGGATCTGTGGCTCGGAGGAGCACGGAACTGGAGCTGTCTTGCTGGTTGTATTCCGCACTGATCTGATTGAAGTCCCCCCATATCTCGCTGTTAAGCGCTGACTGCCCTCCATCCATGACACCCACAATTTCCCAATCGCCTTTCCCGAATCGAATGCGATGGGCAATGCGAGCAGATGGATATCGATGGGCCACCGCTTCGCCCACCACAACTTCTCTCTGGCCGGGTTGGAACCATCGCCCGGCGACGAGTCGCACCTTGCGCATTTCAATTCCTACGGGACTCAATCCGCGTACCGTAATGTTCATGCCTTTTGGGTTGTCCAAACTCGGCAGATTGGCCACGTTCACTAATTCCTGGGACGTCAATGGTTGGCCTGAGCGATCCGCTGCAATTCCCGGTTTTGACCGCACGATGGCAAAGTCTTCGGTCGGAACCGTGCTGCCGAGCTCCGCGTTTGACCCCTTTCGCAGCACGAGAAGTTGCAGTGGATTCGCGGTGTTGGCGAAGACCGTTCTCAACCCGTTGACAAGCGCGAGTGACGCGACCAGGATTGCCACGCTCAGCGCGATCCCCATGGCCGTCATGAGTGTGGTTGTCTTCCGTACCACGAGGTTGCGGATGTTGTAAGAAAAAGGCACTGTCATAAATCACCCGTTGTATTGCAGCGTCTGAACAATTGAGGTCCGAGCCGCATAGAGCCCTGGCGCGATGGAGCTTACGAAACCGATCAGCAGTGCAAGGCACACGGTCAGTGCTGCGACGAGAGGAGAGAAACTCAGGCCGCGTACTACAGACACAAATCCCGGTGCGCTCCTCATTGCGCTTGCGATTGCGGTGCAGAGTCCACCCGCCAGGATGCAGCCAACCAATCCTCCCGCGACTGCGATCAGGCTGGCTTCTCCGACGACCATGCCCAGGATTTCTCCGTCGGAGAAGCCGAGTGTTTTCAGGATTCCAACCTCTCGCGTCCGCTCCCGGACAGACATGGAGAGCATGTTGGTTGTAATCAGAAGCAAAGTGAACGTAACCGCCCCAGAGATCGCGGCCAGAAACAATTTCAAATTTCCGAGAAAAGAAACGAAGCTCAGCATGAAGGCCTCTTCAGGTTCGCTTTTCGTCGGATACGACGACTCCGCAAACGCGTCGTCAATCTGGCGGTTAATCTCGGAAACAGCGTCTTTGTTATCAGTCTCGACGTAGAACTGCTGAACAGCGTCTCGCCGAGGGTCGCCGGGCAGCAGACTGTCGCGGAGATAATCCCGGTTGAAATAAAGAACGGGCGACGCGTCGCTGGGTGGAGGATCGAAGATGCCGGCCAGCGTCAATTCCAGAGTGGCTCGCAACATGCCGCCAACCAAGGTGATTCGTTCTCCAGGCTTCCAGCCAAGTTTTTCCGCCAGCGCTCGCGAAGCGACACATGCCGTCTTTTGCGATACGAATGCTTCCCTCTGGCTTTGCGAAATGTGGAACTCCGGATAGACCTCAAAAAGCGTCTTAGGCTCGATCGCAAATTGAGCAAAGCGGTTCTTCGGATCGCCGGGATCCTTATACGTCCCTCCAAACCACCGAAGCGAGGTAACGGCGCGAACCCCTGGAATCTTCTGGATGGTCTGCTCGTATACGGCTGGCAGGTCTTGGGTCAGAGCAATCTTGTGGTGAACAACCACTCTCTTGGCTTGTCCGGGGGTGGTCTCGCCACCGAAGAACAGGGCTCGCGTAAGAGCAAAAAGCACGCCAACCAGGCATATCGACACTGCCACGCTGGCCATGGTAAAACCTGTGCGTCTCCGATTTCGCAAGATATTCCGAAGGATGAGAGGCAGGTAAGAAGCCATTGCATTCCTCACTTGCAATTAATTAAACATAGTGTATGATTAAATGTCAAGACAATAAAAAATGTCCCCTCGCCCCTACAGCATGGAAAAACGGGTGGCCGTTTCTAACGAGACGCGGCTTCGCATTCTCGAAGCTGCCCGCCAAGCCCTTGCCCAAGAGTCGGAAGCCGACCTCACCATGGACGCGATCGCTCGCCGTGCCGATGTTTCGCGGCTCACGATCTACTACCAGTTCAAGTCGCGTCCAGGATTGCTAGAGGCCCTGTATGACTACCTCGCGTCAAGAGGGGGCATGAAGCGGATGCCTGAGGTGTTCCGCGAACCTAACCCGTCCGCGGCTCTCGACAAACTCGTAGACGTATTCGTCGGATTTTGGTCGTCGGATCGCGTGGTGATTCGACGGTTACGCGCCATGGCTGCCCTTGATGCAGAAATTGCGCGAGGGATCCACTCTCGGGACACCCGCCGCCGCCACATCGCCGGAGAGATATTGAAACGAATGGCAGCAGCAGGAAAGAAAAAATACGTCGACGACCAACTCAGTGCTGCAGCTGATGTAATTACCGTCCTTACGGGTTTTGCAACCTACGATGCCTTGGCCTCTGCCGGGCATAGCGAAAGAGAAATCATCGCGACCATTGCTCGCCTGGTTCATTTTGCGGCCAGCTAGTCCAGACTCCAATCTCGTCGAAAGTCACAGGATTGAGAGCGACGGCCGGCTAAGCCTCCTCGGCACTTGTACAGACTGACACCAGGATCTGCCTACGCGATCCCGAGGTTAGTTGCGAACTCATAGGAGCCAGATGAGCACTTTACGGTCACCGATAAATCAATCTTGGAAGCAGTCTTTTACATGACGTTGACAAAAAGATGACAACTTTCGATGCACCGAAATAAATAATCGATCTCGGTGCATCCACCCCAGCTAAAGCCCAACACCGAAATGAAACTGGTAGGGAGGGATGTTCTTGGCATATCAAACGAAAACTCATCAGAAACCACTACCACCAAAGGAGTAGAACATGACAAATCGAACCTCCCCTGTATTGCCTTCATCCGAAGATTCAACTGTAAACGACAAACCTAATGTACCCGAGAAAAGCGGCGTCAACCGTCGTGCATTCCTGAGAAATAGCATGGTCGCAGGTGCAGCGGTGACGGTGGGCGCCGGAATCTTAGGGAACTCAGCATCCGCGTTTGGTCAACAAAGCGGCAGTGGAATAAGCAAGGGTGACGCCGCCATTTTGCGGTTTCTGGCCGCTGCGGAAATCATCGAGAGTGATCTTTGGCTGCAATATCAGGAACTCGGAGGAGTTCAGGACAATGAAGTCTCCATGCTAGCTAGCAAGCTGATTCCCGGCTATCCTTCACAGCCCACTGGAGGAAACGCGCAATACACTAAGGATTTGCAACACCTGGACTCCGACATGCCGCAGTATATCCACGACAACACTGAAGATGAGTTGACCCACGAAGCCTTCATCAATGCGTATCTGGCTTCGAAGGGCGCAGATACGGTCAACTTGGATAAGTTTCGTACTCTTCCCAGTAGTCAGGCCACCGGATCCAACAAAAACTTTGGTCGGCTCACTAATCTGACGCAGCTCACAGTGGACACCACCTGGTGGACTCGATACCGCAGCCGTACCAAGAATCCCGACTTCGGTGACAAGTTCCGTCCAGCGATCGCCACTTTGGCAGTCAACCAGCACACAGCAATTCCCAGAACCGATTCGGATGTGAGCCATACGACATTCCTGAAGGCAGTCGCCAATACTGCGGGCTTCCACTTTGCTTTCATCGAGCAAGGCGGCAGCAGCCTCTATCCCGAATTGGCGCAAAGAGTCAGTAATGTCGAGGTATTGCGCATCCTGCTCTCCATCGGTGGAACTGAAATTTGTCATTTTCAAACCTGGCATGACAAGGCGGGAAACGGGTTCATCTTAAAAAATGTCGTCGATCCCGTCACTGGCGTGTTGGTAACGTTCCCTGATCTGAACTCTCCACCTTTCGGTGGCCAGGATTTTCAGACGAACCTGATCATGCCCGAACCCACTGTGTTCCTCAGCCGGCAATTCCCGGCGGTTTCGATAATTCGTCCCACGGAGACGAAGGGTGCCGCTATGGGGGCCCTCATGGCGCTCACGCGTGACGGTCTTTTCATCGGCCAAAGTAAAGAGTTCTTCCAACTGCTGTCCGAGTTGGCACAAGAGGCCGATGCCGCTGAGCATGAATGCGACTAACCTTTAACCACGGCTGCAGGCGCAGAAGTCGACAGTGGACTCCTGCGCCTGCTCAAGCCGACAGCAGACCAATGGGGCAAATGAAGAGCCCATGTTTCAACAGCAGAGCTGTGAACTCCAAGCCCAATGACGCCGAAAGCAAACAGCTACTGAGACATGCGGTCGCCAATCGAACTGGGCAGAATCATCGGCTCGACGATAATGCGCGAATGCATGTACGGCGGAAAGCCTATCCAGTCGGTCACGAAACTACCCATTGTTGCCGTGCCTTCAACACCTTCCCAAAAGCGAGACGTGCGCACGTGTGCCATAGCAGGAGTGCACATTCAATCACAACCGAATAGTTTTGCCATGTCTCCCTGACTGTCATATCCTCGACGGATTTCATCAGTGTTGCCTAACACACAGATGGGTTTACAATGGGTGCCGTTTTCGATATCAGAAAGGAAATCCGTGGTTGCAGCCGATGCCCCCCGACCGATGCCACAATTCCGCAAGGAGATTTTATGAAGCGACCGCTGACCAACATCACTCTGCTGTTTCTCGTCATGCTGTTCTTCGTGCTCATGGGCGTTGCTCTGGGCAGTCAAATAAAGACGGATCCGGAAATTAGCGCCATCGTCGGCAATGTGAATTCCGGCAATATTCTAAACACCGCAACCACGATGCAGAACTTCAGGACCCGCCAATCCTGTTCGGGCGAGCCCGAAAAAGGCCACGGTGTAACGGCCGCACGCGACTTTCTTTTCAAACAGTACAGCGCTATTTCCGGGCTGCAAGTCAGGCTGGATCAGTTCACGCATCCCAACTGTTCGACCTCGCCTACCTACAATGTCATCGCCTGGCTGCCTGGGAAACACCCCAATCATCTGGTGATCATCGGCGGTCATTACGATTCGCGCACCACGAACGTGCTTGACAACACCTCCGATGCCCCCGGCGGAAACGATTCCGGGGGGCAGACTGCGGTGCTTCTGGAACTCGCGCGGGTGCTTGCCGGTCATAGCTTCGATGCCACGATCGTGTTCATGTCATTCTCCGGGGAAGAGCAAGGGCTGTACGGCTCGGGCTCGATTGCGGCTAACCTCAGCCGTTATTTCAAGAATCCGGAAGTGATCGCGATGTTGAACACGGATATTCCCGGGGGCGATAAATCCGCCAACAAGCCTCCCGATTTCAAATTGTTTCGCTTGTATTCGTCTGGAATCCCGCGCGAACGACAGTCCACCGACCGGGACGGCATCACCGACAACACCTCGCCTTCCCGCGGCGTGATGCGTTATGTGGGAACCTGGGGCGGCGCTTATGTCCCCGCGATCACAATGGAGCCGGAGCTGCGCGAGGATCGCCCGGGCCGCGCCAGCGATCATGTCTCCTTCATCAACAATGGTTACCCCGCTGTCCGGCTCATGGAGACGTTCGAGTGTTCGCCTTCGCCAGTTAACAACACTTGCGGGGGGGTGATGTTGCCGTGCCCTCCACCCGCCCAGATACCGGCCTTTTGCAAAGACCTGAATTTCATCACCACGCACCAGCATTCGCCCCATGATCTGGTGAAGTTCATCACTCCAACCTATGCCGCGACGATTGCCCAGGTAATGGCGGCCACGGCTGCGAGCCTGGCGCGCGCCCCCGGATCGCCGCTGAACTTCGACGCTACGGGCAACGCAGTGCAGGGCATACAGATCAAGTTCGATAATCCTTCGGGAGGGAATGTCGATCACTTCGTTGCGGCAGCCCGGTCCACGCTCGAGAACTTCTATCGCCAACGAATCATCGTTACGCACGACACCAAGCGCGTGATCAAACCGCAGGAGCTCGGCCTCCAGCCGGGCGAGAGCTTCTTCGTTTCGGTCGCCTCGGTAGACAAGGTGGGACACGAATCGCTGTTTGCTTATTCGGAAGTCCGCTGCGATTCCACCGGCTGTAAGATTCCGGCTTACGCCGACAACTTCAGGGAGCCCCTCCCACCGCCGCCTCCGGCCAAGGACCCGGCCGACGAGGAGTAGCACCGCAGAACGGGAGAAGCGGATGCTTCTCCCGTTCCTGCCGGCTCAAAAGCGTACGATCTCGCGTCCTGCAAGCGTCACTCCCCGCCGCAATCGCAACTTTGCAAACCACCTCGCCTCAGATACAGCATGCAGACTCATCGTTACCAATCAGACTCATTTCTACTAATCGGGGAAGCTGGCATCAGTCACTTCGCTGTTTGCCGATCCGTCCAAAAGCGGGTCCCGCTGCTGGTCGTGATGGCTGAGCCACAGTCTGGCTCGCGCGGCCCTCTTCGAGGGGAGGGAAAAGATTTGGGTTGACACTACTCCTGATTGTTTTATAATTATTCTTATCCGATAATCATGCGCTTCACCCATGAACAGTTTCGTGAGCTGGCCGCGAAGCACGGTTTGGCGGTCACGCACCAGCGTCAGGTGGTCTATGAGGCTGTGATCGCTTGCCACGGACACTATTCCCCGGAAGACATTTACGCCGCCGTCCGGCGCCGCATTCCATCTATTTCTCTCGCCACGGTCTACAACAATCTCCGGCTTTTCATCGAGTGTGGGATGCTGCGAGAGGTCAGTCCTCATGCGGCCACGTTGCTCGTGGACGGCAATCTCAAACCTCATCACCACGTGGTCTGCTCCCGCTGCAAATCGGTGCAGGACATCGAAGGAGAGTTCATCGATTTCAAACGGCTGTCCCGGCAACTGCCGGACGGCTTTGATCTGACACAGTCGCTGGTCGAGGTCTTTGGCCTCTGCCGCCGCTGCAGCACCAAAAAATAATTTTTTTTCACGCAGGACCTTGTCAAGATTCGAAGGAGGAAATCATATGGAAAATACACTCGCGACTTCATCGGGGAGTGTTGTCCCCGAAGCTAAAGAAAAAAACACCGCAACCGAATCGAAGTGCCCAGTAGCGCACGGCGCTCGCAAATCCCACACGAATGCGGATTGGTGGCCCAATCAGGTGGACGTGAACGTCCTCCACCAGCATTCCTCAAAGTCCGATCCGATGGGCAAGGAGTTCAATTACGCGGAAGAATTCAAGACGCTCGACCTGAATGCCGTGGTCAAGGATTTGCATGCCTTGATGACGGACTCGCAGCCGTGGTGGCCGGCCGACTTTGGCCACTATGGACCGCTTTTCATTCGTATGGCGTGGCACAGCGCGGGTACCTACCGCATCGGCGACGGCCGCGGCGGTGCCGGGTCCGGACAGCAGCGCTTCGCGCCGCTCAATAGCTGGCCGGACAACGTGAACCTCGACAAGGCGCGTCGACTGCTCTGGCCGATCAAGCAGAAGTACGGACGGAAAATCTCGTGGGCCGACCTCATGATTCTCGCAGGCAATGTCGCCCTCGAGTCGATGGGCTTTAAGACGTTCGGTTTTGGCGGCGGGCGCGAGGACGTCTGGGAACCCGAAGAACTGAACTGGGGCCCTGAGGGTACATGGCTTGCCGACGAGCGTTACAGCGGTGATCGCGATCTTCAGAATCCTCTCGGCGCGGTGCAGATGGGCCTGATCTATGTGAACCCGGAAGGGCCGAATGGAAAACCCGATCCCATCGCCGCGGCGCGGGATATCCGGGAAACGTTCGCCCGCATGGCGATGAATGACGAGGAGACCGTTGCACTCATTGCCGGCGGTCACACCTTCGGCAAAACCCACGGTGCTGCCGTCCCGGCTCAATATGTGGGCAACGAACCGGAAGGTGCCGCCATCGAGGATCAAGGTCTCGGGTGGAAAAATAAATTTGGCAAAGGTTTTGGTGCTGACACCATCGGCAGCGGCCTGGAAGTCATTTGGACCACGACGCCGACAAAGTGGAGCAATAACTTCTTCACCAACCTGTTCAGTTACGAATGGGAACTGACGAAGAGCCCGGCCGGTGCGCATCAGTGGACACCGAAAAATGGCGCAGGCAACGGTAAGGTGCCGGATGCGCACGATCCCTCAAAGCGTCACGCGCCATCCATGCTGACCACGGACCTCGCCTTGCGGTTCGACCCTGTTTACGAAAAGATTTCGCGGCGCTTCTACGAACATCCGGATCAGCTCGCAGACGCGTTTGCCCGGGCGTGGTTCAAGCTGACGCACCGCGACATGGGGCCGATCGCGCGCTACCTTGGTCCACTCGTTCCGAAGGAGCCCCAACTGTGGCAAGATCCTGTTCCCGCCGTAGATCATAAATTGGTTGGGGATAAGGACATTGCTACCCTGAAGTCCAAGATCCTTGCATCCGGACTGTCGATCTCCCAACTGGTAACGACTGCGTGGGCGTCCGCGGCATCGTTCCGTGGCTCCGATAAGCGCGGTGGGGCGAACGGGGCGCGCATTCGCCTCGCGCCACAAAAGGATTGGGAAGTGAACCAGCCGGCAGAACTGGCGAAGGTTCTTCCGAAGCTGGAGGCAATCCAAAAGGAGTTCAACAGCGCCCAGACTAACGGCAGTAAGAGAAAGAGGATTTCGCTTGCCGACCTGATCGTTCTCGCCGGCAACGCAGCCGTCGAGGAAGCTGCGAAGAAGGCTGGCCACGACGTGAAGATACCCTTCTCGCCGGGACGCATGGATGCTTCGCAGGAGCAGACCGACGTGCACTCATTCGCCGTAATGGAGCCGATAGCTGACGGGTTCCGCAACTATCTCCGGAGTGGACAGGTTCTGTCGGCTGAGGAGTTGCTGGTGGATCGGGCACAGTTGCTGAAACTGACTGCCCCTGAGATGACCGTACTCGTCGGCGGCCTGCGCGCCCTGAATGCGAACTTCGGGCAGACCAAGCACGGCGTCTTCACTAACCGGCCCGAGACGCTGACGAATGATTTCTTCGTCAACCTGCTCGACATGAATACGAACTGGGAACCTTCCGGAAATGGCTCTGGAGGCGTGTACGAAGGGCGCGATCGGGCGACTGGCAAAACCAAGTGGACGGCGACGCGCGTAGACCTTGTCTTCGGTTCGCACTCCCAGCTCCGGGCACTCGCAGAAGTCTATGCGTGTGACGACTCGAAGGATGCGTTTGTGAAGGACTTCGCGGCAGCGTGGAACAAAGTGATGAACCTTGATCGCTACGACCTTGCCTGAGCGCGGCGAAAAAGAAAGCTGTCCACTTCGTGCTGTTGCTATTGTTTGGATGAGCTAAACGGAAGTCGTCGCTCTTCCTGGGCGGCGGTGGCGCATCGCGCGCCCCCGCCGCCTTTACCAATAGGCGTAACCGTTTCACCTGGACCACGTTTGTCGCCGGGAGAGCGCGCCCGCAGCGGATTCAATGGAGTACTGGCAAGGCTGATTGCGCGAGGTGCGGCTGCGGCTTTCTAGTTTCGGTTTGACGTTCGGAGAGTTTCGCGAGTACCTCAGTTGATTTCGAACCTCAGGTTTTTGTGCTGACACTACCCTGTGCTCCTTCGATCCCGCTCTCTGGCCGCGAATCACTTTCTTCACCAATATGTCCACCATCAATAATTTCGATTGGACTCGATATGCGTGCGCACGTAGAGTTGCTTTGGGGGGCGAGCACGCGCACTCGCGCCGGATTCAAGCGCGCGCATGTGCTTTGGCCGATGCCCATGGCAGAATACGTCATCGGCGGTGGTGGGGTTGGTGATGACGAGTTAGATGCTCCAGCCGTATGGTGGAAAGGATCAGGGCAAACCCGTAGCATCCGAACAAAATCGAATAAAATATGGAACCAGAGAGCCTAGGATTGGAAGAGAATCAAAGCGAGGTTCAAGATTTGCACGCGACCGGCCACCTGCGCGATGTTACCCACGTCCTCCCGTTGGAGGAAATCGCCAACCTTGCAGCGGCGGAAGGCCAGCCCGCTGAGACTTTGATGAACGTCGTTGCCTTAATTGCCAAGCGATTTGAGACCGAGGTGTGCTCAGCGTATCTGCTCGAGCCGGACCGCGCCAATCTGGTGCTTGCGGCGACGGTCGGCCTGCGGCGGGAGTGTATCGGCAATCTACGAATGGCAATTCACGAAGGACTGGCTGGCCTTGTAGCGGAACAGGTGCGGCCCGTCGCCGTGGAGCAGGCGCAGAGTCACCCTCGCTTCAAATATTTCCGTGAGGCCGGGGAAGACGCGTACCAGTCGTTCCTCGGGGTTCCACTCATTGACCGAGGGGTTTTGCAGGGTGTTCTTGTAGTTCAAACTGTCGAGCCTCGGATTTTCGGCGAAGATGAGGTTCACATGCTGGCCCAGGCTGCGGCTCAGGTGGCGCCGGTGGTGAGCGAAGCGCGGACCCTCGATCGTTTCATCGCTCCTGCGCAGGAACGACTTTGGGCACTGGCCCGCAACCTCTGGTGGAGTTGGGATCACGATGCCGGAAGCTTGTTCCGCGATCTCGATCCAGTGCGGTGGAGGCGGCTGAACCAGAATCCGGTTTCCCTGCTGGCGGAGTTCCCGCTGGCGAAACTGGAAAGTCGCGCCGCTGAACTCGTACTGCACAGCCGTATCAACTATGCTTGTCGCCGGCTGCAGGAATATCTGCAGGCGGACCGCACCTGGGGAACCAGGCATGCCGGGGTTTTGCGGCCTTCTCCAGTCGCCTATTTTTCTGCAGAGTTCGGATTGCACGAATCGCTTCCCGTCTATTCCGGCGGCCTCGGCGTGCTCGCCGGAGACCATATCAAGAGCGCATCCGATCTCGGCATTCCGCTGGTTGGCATCGGCTTGTTTTACGGGCAAGGATATTTCCGCCAGCGTCTGGATCGCAGCGGTTGGCAGCAAGAAGAGTATCTGGAGACGGACGTCGCTCAATTGCCTTTAGAAGCGGCGATCGGTAAGAACGGCCGTCCAGTAGTAGTGCAAATCGAGACTCGCAGCGGTGCCATTCATGCCAAAGTCTGGCGGGTGGCAGTTGGACGCTGCGACTTGTTCCTTCTCGATTCGGATGTGGAGGCGAATGCACCCGACGACCGGGGGTTGACTTCGCGTCTGTACGGCGGAGACGCTCGGACTCGAATCCGGCAGGAGTTGGTGCTTGGCGTGGGAGGCTTCCGCGCGCTTAAAGCCATGGGCATCGCGCCTGGCGTTCTTCACCTGAACGAAGGTCACAGCGGCTTTGCGGTGCTGGAAGCAATCCACATGCGCATGGAGGAAGAGGGAGTTAAATTCGACGTCGCGGCGCCTCGAGTGTCGCGGGAAGTCGTCTTCACAACCCACACGCCGGTTCCTGCCGGTCACGACCGCTTTCATGCCGATCTCATCGAAGAACATCTGGGTCCGCTGCGTGAAGCGATGGGTCTTTCGCAAGAAAGCCTGATGGGGCTGGGACGTGAAGATCCAAACAACCAGCACGAAACGTTTTGCATGACGGTGGTCGGCCTGAGGCTCTCGCGCCGCGCCAACGCGGTTTCCGCCCTGCACGGCGAAGTGTCCAGGGCGATGTGGACTGGGCTCTGTCCAGGCAAACCGGAAGACGAAGTTCCCATCGGACACATCACTAACGGAGTTCATGTTCCGTCATGGCTCGCTCCGCAGATGTTTCGGCTCTACGACCGCCATCTGGGAACGAACTGGCACCAGCACAGCAGCGAAGCACGTATCTGGGAAGGCATTGAGAGCGTGGATGACGGCGAACTCTGGGAGACGCACCTTAGCCTGAAATCGCAGCTGCTGGAATTTGTGCGCCGCCGCGCGGTGGAACAAGCCGAGCGTCGCGGCGAATCCCGGGAGGTTTTGCAGAGACTCGGCAAGGTACTCAGTCCAGACGCGCTGACCATCGGATTTGCCCGCCGTTTCGCGACCTACAAGCGAGCAAATCTCATTCTGACGGACATCGAGAATTTGGCATCGATGGTAAACGATCCCAAACGCCCGGTGCAATTCGTGTTTGCCGGCAAAGCTCACCCTAACGATGAGCCCGGCAAACGGGTTCTGCAACAGATTGCTGAATTGATGCGCAATCCGCAGTTCGCGGATAAGTTCGTTTTTGTCGAAGACTATGACATCAACGTCGGACGGCATTTCGTGCAGGGCGTTGATGTCTGGCTGAATAACCCGCGGCGTCCGCAGGAGGCGTCGGGCACGAGTGGTCAAAAGGTGGTCTTGAACGGTGGTCTGAATCTTTCTGTTCTTGATGGCTGGTGGGCTGAAGCCTACGACGGCATGAATGGATTCGCCATCGGCACGGGTAGAACCCACTCCAACATGAGCGTCCATGACACGCGCGACGCGGAGGATTTGCGCCGGGCACTACGCGAAGAAGTGATTCCGTTGTACTACCAGCGTGATCGTGATGGTCTGCCGCGCGGCTGGATCAAGCGCATGAAGCGAACTATTCGCACGCTCGGCTGGCGCTTCAACGCCGATCGCATGGTGATGGATTACACGCAGAAATGCTATGTTCCCGCGGCCGGAGGCACATCCAGCGACATGCGATCGGCTTGGTGAGGCGGCTGCAGTATGTGATTTTGGGTGGCGCAGCGCTTCCAGCGCTGCGGTAAATGTCGTGGAAAGAATAAAGGGGTTAGCTTCTGAGGCAGTGTTTAAGTGAGGACGCTGCCGGAACTTCAGACGCTGGCATCGCAGTGTCCCATCCACGTCGGCGTCCTGGATATGGGTTTAATTAACCTTTCAGGAAGTCGTCCGTTTGCGGTATCAGCTGGGCTGGGAAATTGTTTGCACTCATCACACGCCAGACGACGTCATGTGGACCGGTGCGCTGGACGCAGGCGCGCTGGACTATTGTTTTGATGACGACGGGCCAGCAATCTTCCGCTGGATTCTGCAAGTCTCAATGGCTTGGAATCGGGCCGTCTCATAACCAAAAGATAAATTCAGCCATAACCCAGCGGGCCCGCGGATTCAGGCATTCTTAAGGTGACTTTGCATAGCATTCGACCGATCCGGAATTCGCGTGAAATTGTTCGTCATATTGCTAGCGCTCGCCTTAGCTGGAATTCTCCAGTTATCTTCGTCTGCCCAAGTTTTGACAGCCCCTGTGCGAGTGATTAACGGAATCGTACTCGATCCGTCAGGCGCTGCTATTCCGCGGGCGCAAGTAAATTTGATCGGAGCGGATGGAAGTCTGATCGATCAATCTGTAACTGACAATGCGGGCGCTTTTCGTTTTAACCGCGTGGCAGTGGGCGAGTATACCGTCGACATTCAAGCAGTTGGTTTTCGGGAGACAAAGATCACCGCAACTGTCGGAGTCAAGCAATCCCCGGCTCTACGCGTGGTGATTCCAATTGCAGTAGAGAACCAGACGGTAACAGTGGGATCGGAAGAAGTGCCGCTGGTCAGCACCGAGGTCGGAGAGAATCAGAATGCGAACACCATCGACCGCAGCGCTCTTGATCGTGTGCCAGTTTTTGATCAGGATTACATCACCACGATGTCGCGATTCCTCGACGACAGCGCCACCGGTACAAACGGGATCAGCCTGGTGGTTAACGGCATCGAGGCAAACGGGCCGGGGGTGACAGCATCAGCCGTACAAGAGGTGAAAATCAACCAGAATCCCTACTCGGCGAGGTTTGCGCGGCCGGGGCGGGCGAGGTTAGAGATCGTCACCAAGAGTGGAACACCCAGTTTTCATGGCTCGCTGAATTTTATGTTTCGCGATTCGGTATTCGACGCGAGCAACGCCTTTGCCGCAAGCAAGCCTCCGGAGCAGCGGCGATACTTCGAGGGATCCCTCACAGGTCCACTTGGGCATAGCAAGCGCACCAGTTTTTTGCTTTCGCTCGACGAAGATCAACTAGACCAGCAGGCTTTTGTCGTCGCCGAAGTGCAGCCCAATGTTCTGCTCAACGAGAATGTCGCCAATCCTACACGGCATTTCTTCGGCTCGGGGCGCGTGTTTCATGACTTGGCGAACGGCGATCAATTCTGGATGGGTTATTCGTACGAACGGCGAACCGTGCAGAACCAGGGAGTGGGCGGAACGGTATTGCCCAGCGCCGCCACCGACACAAAATTTCAGGAGCATGAGGTCAACGTAAGCTACCGCCACAGTTTTTCGCAGCGATGGGTGAACCAGTTGCGATTTCTGCTCGGCCATTACGACTCGCCGGTAAGCAGCGTGACCGAGGCGCCGCAAATCGTGGTCTCAGGTGCCTTCACCGGAGGCGGAGCACAGGCGGACTCGAGGCGAACTGAATATCACTTTGATGGCACCGATTTTTCCACGTACGTGAGTGGAAAACATGAATTAAGTTTTGGGGTGGACATTCCTGACATCAGCCGCCGCGGATTGGATGACTTCACGAACCAACTGGGGGCCTACACCTATCCCAGTCTGGACGCCTACACTGCGGGACAGGCGACCACATTTTTGTTGCAGCGAGGGAATGGGCACGTGGTGTTTCTCGAGAAAGTGGTAGGAGCTTTCATCGAGGACAACATTCGCCTGAAGCCAAATTTCTCTGTGTATCTGGGGATGCGCTACTACTTTCAGAATTACTTTCATGACGATCCCAACAACTTCGCCCCGCGCTTCGGTTTCGCCTATGCCCCCACGAAGCGCAGCAGCACCGTGATACGAGGTGGGGCAGGAGTCTTCTATGATCGCAGCGGACCCTCGCCAATTGGGGATTTGCTTCACTTCAACGGCATTAATCTGCTGCGGTTCATCATCAATAATCCTGTGATTCGAAATCCGGCCAATCCGACGCCGCCTCCGATCAATGTGCCCACGAGCGTTGTAGTGCTGGACCCGAAAGCGGGGATTCCATACTCAGTGCAATACAGTATCGGAGTGGAGCACCAGGTAACCGAGAAAAGCACTTTCAGCGCAGCCTTCGTGGGATCGCGAAACATGGATGCGTTTCGCTCGGTTGATACGAACGCTCCCCTTCCTCCGAATTACTTGTTTACACCAAACCCGAACCTGGGGCAGGTCCGCGACATTCAATCGGAGGGCTATCAGAAGAGTGCCGCGCTGGAACTGACGTTTCGGGGAAAGCCCAGCAAGTGGTTTGCAGGGCAGGTGCAATACACTTTCGGCAAGACCTACAACAACACCAGCGGCATTACATACTTTCCTGGAAACAGCTACAATCCCGCGGGAGACTGGGCGCGTTCGGACAACGATCGCCGCCACAAATTTGATTTATTGGCTTCGTCGCAACCAACCCGGTGTTTCACAGCAGGAGCAGCACTCTCTCTCTATTCCGGAAAGCCAGTTAACATTACGACCGGAGCTGACAACAATCAGGATGGCATTATCAACGACCGTCCGGCCGGTGTGTTACGTAATACCATGCCCGGGCCAGGGATGATCGAACTGGACCTGAACCTCGCGCACGACTTTGTGCTCTCCAAATCTCACAAAGAGGCGCGCACGCTGACCGTGGCTCTGAATTCTTTCAACGTGCTCAATCACGTAAACGACATGACGTATATCGGGGTCATTACCTCGCCATTTTTCGGACACGCCGTGGCTGCCCTGCCTCCCCGCCGCATGCAGTTAGATGTGCAGTTCAAGTTCTAGAGCGTAAAACTCACCAAAGCGGCTACTCTTCGAATCCCGTTTCTAATACCGGCTCTCCTGGGGGCGTACCGGAGTATCCTCAATGCGCGTAATGGCGTTTTTCACCATTTGATACGGATCGCTTCCCACACGTGGCGGCCTCCGAGAGGTTCCGTCGGTCGACTACCCGGCACTGCTCAGCCGCAGCGCCCGCTCCCGTGCTTTGCTTGGAAAGAACAAGGCGAGTGTCGCTGACAGGAGTAACGGGATTCCCGCAAATGCCAGGCCGGCGTAGAGGCTCCTCGTCTTCGTCGCGATCGCACCGATCATGTACGGTCCGACAAATCCACCAAGGTTTCCCACGGAATTAATTAAGGCGATGCCGGCTGCCGCAGAGAATCCCGTCAGAAACTCGCTGGGCAACGCCCAGAAGGGACCAAGGCCGCTGCAAACGCCCGCAGCCAGTAAGCATAGGAGCGCCGTGGAATAGAACGGGGAGCGAGTGATGCCCAGCAGCGCGAGTGCAACTGCTCCCATGATTGCCGGAATTGCTACATGATATCGTCGGTCCAGCCAGCGGTCGGAACTGCGGGAAACCAAAATCATCGCTGGCAGGCTCACTAAACTCGGAATCATCACCAGAAGCCCGATGACCGTATTAGAGTATCCACTCAATAGTGATCTCAAAAGCTGTGGCGACCAGGATTGCAGCGTGTAATAACCGATCATCATTCCAAAGTAGGTCAAGACCAGATGCCACACGCGGCCGCTTGCCAAAGACTGGAACACCGAGTATTGGCGGCGCTCCAATTTTTGCTGTTCTTCGCGCCCCAATTCCGCTCGAATCCATTCCTTCTCATCTGCGGTTAGAAACTTGGCTTCCTCGGGGCGGCTGGGTAGCAGAAAGTAAGTGAGCACACTACAGACTATGGCCGGGGTTCCCTCCAAAATCAGTAACCACCGCCAACTGCTAACGCCGAGCCAGTGCACATGATCAAGGATCAGACCCGAAACCGGAGATCCCAGGATCGTCATCACAGGGTTAGCCGCCACGAGCAGCGCGAACGCCCGCGCCTGCTCGCGTTGGGGAAACCAACACGTCAGATACAAGACGATTCCAGGGAAATAACCTGCTTCAGCCAGCCCCAGAAGAAAGCGCAGAATGTAGAGTTGATGGACAGTGTGCACGAAGCCGGTCAGTGTCGCCACAATTCCCCAGCTAATCAGTATTCGGGCGATCCAGACCCGTGCTCCGATCTTGTGCAGGAGCAGATTGCTGGGGATTTCAAAGATGAAGTATCCGAAAAAGAAAATCCCGAAGATCAATCCGAACTGCCGGCTGGTGATGGCCAGCTCCCTGTTCATCGTCAATGCCGCAAACCCAATGTTGTTGCGATCGAGTTGGGCAATGATGAAAAGCAGGAAGACAAAAGGGAGAATCCTAAACCGCAGTTTCCGAATCGTCTTCTTACCGATCAAAATGAACGAGATTTCTGCGCTGCTTGCCATACTTGCCTGCATGAAAGAGGCCGGCGCAAACCTTGCCATGCCCGGTCGGCGGGATCGCAGAAACTCTATGCTTCGAAGGGCTGTCGGTCAAGACTCGGCTACACCATGAATGCGGAAATGCCCGATCCGGAGGGTGTGGCCGGATTTTCCCGGCCTCTATAGTTACTCAAGCTGACTTTCTCGCGCTAAATCCTCGATCCGGCCATAAGGACGCCAAATCGGAGATTGTTCACCGCGAAAAGACCACGCCATGCGGGCGGCCGGTTCCTCTCCATCCGTGTGGCCAGTCACGATCAGCAAAGTTGAAGCCGGGTTTCCCGTCCGAGTCATGAAAGGCATTATCCATGGCCAGCGCGCCGGTTGCCGGGTCGAACTTGACCAGGAAAAGGCGGGGCTCGGATCCAGTTACCGCCAACCTGTGCGTCTTCGCATCCCATGCCGTCCAATGCGGACCGAAAGTATCGTTGAGCTTGAGCCGAGACACCTCGACGAGCTTCGAGGCATTCGTAATGTCCAGCACGATCAAGCCATGTGTGTCGGGAACACTCTGAATCAAGTAGTGACTGACGATAGTTGGAACGCCGCACCAGTCGCCGGGAAAAGTGTACACGAGCTGCGAGTGGGGCTCGTCTGACGCTGCTCCGGTGATTCGTTCGATACCACAGCTAAGAGTCTGTACGAAGATCGATCCATCCGGCCCAAGGCGCGGTTCTTCAGGACTGATCTGCGCGTAGCGGTTCTCGCCAACATCAAAGTACTCCGTTTTCAGAAGCTTCAGATCCGAGAGACGCCAGACCTGATAGGTCACGCCACGAAACAATCCCTCGTCCTGCATGGAAGAGTTTGTAGACACGACGCGATCAAGTTCCTGCAGTACCACGAGGCTGTAAGGCATCAGCAGAGCGTCAGGAAACGCCGGATCGGCGCTGCTGGCGGCGCGGATCACTTTGCCCCCGTTATCGATTTCCACCAGACCGCCCGTAGCGGACATCGAACCTGCACCCTCAGCGTGGTGCGTGTGCTGGAAAGTGGCGAGCACGTCCCCATTCGGCAATCGCACATACGAATGCGGATGCATATAGCCAGCCATGTCGGTAAAGGAAGTGACGATCTTCGGATGTAGCGGTTCGCGTACATCAAAGATAAAAGTTCTGCCGGCATCATGATCATTGGCGAAGAGCATCCCGCTGGCGGGCATCACGTACTCGGTGTGGTGCACCCGCATGGTCCGCTGATCGGTTGCCAAGGTCGTCACCAGTTGTCCATAGGACGTGGACGCGGGGTCAGCATCAATTACCACGAGAAAGTCATTGCCTTTGTGCTCGACGTCGCCAGTCCAGGCAAACATGTAGTCGCCCGATGCCTTTTGATGTTCTTGAGATATCGCTGAAATGCTGGCGAAGAAAACCAGCGCACAGATAATCCTAAGCCGTGGCATTAAGGTCTCCCTGGATCGACGTCATTGCTGCCGCGAAAGAATATCACCTCCACGTGTGTCCCAAGGTCGCAACAGGAAAGAGTCCTCCCGAAATTCTGCTATGCCAGGTTGGAGTCGCAAGAACGTGGAAGTAACTTACGCAGAGCGGCCTATTCGAACCCCAACCTCGTCGAGGTGATTGAGAAGATCCATGGGGTCTTCGTAGGTACGGTAGGCCCCGGCTTTTTCCAATTCGTCCTGGCCGTAACCGCCAGAGGCTAATCCCACACCCAACGCTCGAGCGCGACGCGCAGCCAGCAAATCCCAAACGCTGTCACCCACAACGATGGAATCGTAAATCGACACATCCAGCCGCTCCGCAGCGGCCAGAAACAGATCCGGATCTGGTTTTGCATGGCGGACTTGGTCTCGCGTTATGACCGGCACTCCGGGCTCGATCTGGAGCGCCTTCAGCGACGGGCGGGCGGTCTCCAGTATTCCGCTGGTTGCGATGGCAAATGGTATTTTGGCTTTTGCCAGGTGCGAGAGCAGTTCAACAGCTCCAGGCAGCGGATGCACTTGGGACACCAGCTTTTCATATGCCTCACCATGCCACTTTTGCAGATTCTTGGCGTCTACGCTGGTGAGCTCGCGCCCGGTTTCACGCAGCAGTGCGTTGATCAATAGTCCCCCGCTCATTCCGATCCGCCGGTGGATGCGCCACACGGAGAGCCGGGTCCCTGCCCTTTCCAAAGCTTCTCTCCAAGCCAATACATGCTGGTAAACGCTATCGATTAGAGTGCCGTCAAGGTCAAACAGCATAGCCGGCACCGGATTCTCGGAACCCTCGCGTCGATTATCATGCATTTCTTTGCTCCCGTTTGAGGCAGCGGACGCTTCTTCGGAAAATCACACATTCTTCAGTCACGAATGGGAACGAATCCTTCGGGGCGCAACTCTCCCGGCTCTATCTGGTCCACGAAGCACCACACCCAGTCTTCCCCAGGCTCGATGGAGCGCATAAGCGGATGCTTACTCTTGCGAAAATGTTTGGTTGCATGCTTGTTCTTGGATGAGTCACAACAACCAACGTTTCCACATTCCAGGCAAAGCCGCAAATGAACCCAGGTGTCGCCCATCTTGACGCATTCTTCGCACACGTCTTTGTCCGTACTGGTAATCCTTATCTGATTGAGATGTGTACAGGCGGTGGGCATTGATTCCTCCTTCTCAGCTGTCTAGCGACCAATAGCCCAATAAAGGTTGGAGGGCCTAGTTGGATTTTATACACCAACCCACGGCCAAGTCTTTCGCCCTGTCATATTCGAATAATTGGGTTGCACCTGAGGGTAAGACCGGGGTGTGAGAAATCGAGGAGTACCCCAATCCCGAAGCGGTCCGTTGCAGGAGGAGAGGAGTTCAGGCTTAGGTTGGTGCAATTCCTAACTGCCTGAACCCCCCGCCAAAATCGGTAATACCGATTCAGTATTGACTTCAGTGGGTGCCGGAGGAAGACAACGCAACCTGATCTTTCACCTGAGCCACCTTAGAAATCGCTCGTGGCATCCCAAAGGTGTAGACGCCCGCCAATGTCTCAACCGTGCTCAGGAAGTACTTGTCTCCTACATGCGCGAATTCGACCTTAACCTGGTCAACGGGAGCGTCATCGAAAGCAGTAGGGAGCAGAAAGGCGCCGTTGTCGTAGCTGTGGATGACTAGGTCTCGCTGCGAACTCACGGAAACACGACCGAATGTGTATGTACCCGCGGGAAGCGCTTTGCCTCCGGCAACGAAGTCGAACGGAACATTAACAACAACCCTGCTGTCATCTTGGGCACGAGCACTTAAGCTTAAGCCAAGCGCGCAAGTCAAACTAAGTGCGATGGTCAAAAATAACTTCTTCATGAATTCTCCTTGTTGGTATTTGTGTATTCGTTATTGATAACTGCGCTGGTGAAAGATTTATTCCCTCAGGTATATGTGGTACCGCGATTATCAAATTGTCCGAACCTATGGAATTAGAGTCACCGAGCGCTCGACAGGATGGAGGCGAAATGTCATTTGATTGTCAACGATTCGTCAAGTTGTGTGACGATCGGTATGAGTTGTCAGGGATGTGTGGAGTGACTCTGTACCACTAAGAAAACACCTGACGTATCGGGTGAGAGACGGACTTGTTTGCGGCTGGGAGTAATGAAAAATCCTGAGGCTTGCCTTCCTGCGTGCTTGGCGGCGCCGGAATCAGGTAAGATACTTCGGCGTTTGGGTCTGCTGATAAATGAACCGCGAATATCACAAAGGCTATAGCAATGAACTTCGTCGCGACATGGAAGCATTGGTCTTCGGACACGGCGGTTCGCCCCTGTTGGTGTTTCCGACGTCGATGGGAAAGTTCTTTGAATATGAAGATCGGGGCATGATTGGGGTACTGGCGCCGAAGATTGAACGCGGGGAGTTGCAGGTATTCTGTCCCGACGCAGTGGATACCGAGAGTTGGTACAACAAAAACATTCATCCGCGTCAACGCGTGCTTCGCCACTTGCAGTATGAACGGTACATTCTGCATGAATTCCTTCCGTTCCTTCGCTGGAAGAATCAGACGCCGAAATTGGCCGTGACTGGATGCAGTTTCGGCGGCTACCATGCCGTGAACTTTTCGTTGAAGCATCCCGATGTGGTGACCCATTGTGTGGCCATGAGCGGGGCGTATGACATCCACCAGTTTTTGGATGGGTATTATGACGATGATTGCTATTTCAATTGTCCGGTTGATTACCTGCCCCATATGAATGACGATTGGTTTCTGAGCCGCTACCGGCAGATGCAGATTGTGCTCGGATCGGCGGACTGGGACATGTGTCTGGACCAGAACGTGAAGTTGTCGGCGATGTTGCATCAGAAGGGGGTTCCCCATTGGCTGGATGTTTGGGGCGATAATTTGAAGCATGATTGGCCGTTATGGGAGCGGATGGCGGCGAAATACTTTTAGGGATTAGTGGGGATACTAGAGTAGTTAAAACGCAGTTGTCATCCCCAACAAAGCGAGGGATCTGGGTTCTTTAGGACGCCGGGGAAACCCAGATTCCACGTCGCTCCGCTCCTCGGAATGACAGGGTTTTGTAGTGGCTGAGACGTTGCAAGCAACGTCTGTACAGGGAGAAATAGCTGATGAAGAAAATCGGGATTTTGTTTGGGATGGAAAATTCTTTTCCGCCAGCCGTGGTGGAAAAGATCAACAGCATGAAAGTCGACGATGTGACTGCCGAGTTTGTGAAACTGGGCGGGGTGAAGATGGCTGATCCCAGCGGCTATCGGGTCATCATTGACCGGATTTCGCAGGACATTCCGTTCTACCGGGCCTATTTGAAGAATGCTGTGCTGAACGGGACGATCGTGATCAACAATCCGTTTTGGTGGACTGCTGATGATAAGTTTTTCAACTACGCGCTGGGAAGCAAACTGGGCGTAGCGATTCCGCCGACTGTGATCTTGCCGCACAACAAACATCCCGAGGGCACTACTGATCGGTCCATGCGCAATTTGATGTTTCCCTTAAACTGGGACGAGGTCTTTGAGTATGTCGGCTTTCCGGCTTTTCTGAAGCCTTACTCGGGTGGGGGCTGGAAGAATGTTTTCAAGGTTCATTCTCCAGAGGAATTTTTCCACCATTACAACCAGACCGGCGACCTGTGCATGACTTTGCAACATGGCGTCGAGTTCAAAGAATATTTCCGCTGTTATGTGATTGGGCAGGAAAAGGTGCGGATCATGTACTACGATCCGCGATTGCCGTTCCATGAACGCTATGTGCGGAATCCCGCGCCTGCCGATGCGAAATTGCTAGAACGAGTGGAGCGGGATTCGCTTACGCTTTGCCGGGCCCTGGGGTATGACCTGAACACCGTCGAGTTCGCGGTAGAAGATGGAATTCCCTATGCCATCGACTTTATGAATCCGGCGCCGGATGCGGAGGCTACATCAGTAGGCCAGGAAAACTTCGAGTGGGTGGTGAATGCAGTCGCTGAAATGGCTGTAAAGAAGGCGCTTAGCGATGAGAATCCGGCCCGGGAGTTGCGCTGGGCAGCGCTTCTGGCTGGCGAGGGTCCTATGAGCGTTCCCGCGGCGAAACCTCCTGCTCGAAAGCGGGCTCGGGCTTAAGTTAGATAGAAGTCAAAGGCATTAACCACTCAGGACACGAAGGTCCACAAAGGAAGTTGACGGGTTGGGTGCTTCGTGGCTCCCAGAGCAGCCCAGCCTCGCTCGGCTGGACAGCCGTGGGCGGCTGTCCACCACGTGAGTCTCCCACAAACATCGGGCTTAATCTGGGGCGGATTGTTATACTAATGCGGTTTGGCTGGCCTGTCCTGCTGACGATGCGACCTACGTTCACTATCGGAATCGAAGAGGAATATCAGACCGTCGATCCGGTCAGCCGCGATCTGCGCTCACATATCCATGCGGAGATGATCGAGAAGGGTAAGCTGCTTTTGCAGGAGCGGGTCAAGGCGGAAATGCACCAGTCGGTGGTCGAGGTCGGGACTTCGGTTTGCAATAACATTAAGGACGCCAAGAAAGAAGTCAAGAAGCTCCGGTCCGACATGATTACGCTGGCCAAGGATAATGGATTGCGGCTGGCCTCGGCGGCAACCCATCCTTTTGCAGACTGGCGCGTGCAGGAGATTACTCCTGACGAGCGTTACAAAAATATCGTTGAGGACATGCAACTGGTGGCGCGGGCTAACCTGATTTTTGGCTTGCATGTTCACATCGGGGTTGAGGATCGCGAGATTGCCATCCAGTTGATGAACCATGCGCGGTATTTTCTGCCGCACATTCTGGCGCTCTCGACCAACTCGCCGTTTTGGCTGGGCATGAATACCGGGCTGAAGTCTTACCGCTGTAAGGTATTCGACAAGTTTCCGCGGACTAACATTCCGGATTATTTTCCCAGCTGGGGGGAATACGAAAACTTTATTAAGCTGCTGATCAAGACCAATTGCATCGACAATGCGAAGAAGATTTGGTGGGACATTCGGCCGCATCCATTCTTTAACACGTTGGAGTTCCGGGTTTGCGATATTCCGATGCGGGTGGATGAAACCATTGCCTTGGCTGCCCTCATCCAAGCTACGGTCGCCAAACTTTACAAGCTTCATGCGGCGAATACGGGGTTCCGGCTTTATCGGCGAGCCTTGGTCATGGAAAACAAATGGCGCGCCTCGCGTTATGGACTCGCGGGAAAGCTGGTTGATTTTGGCAAGCAGCAGGAAGTTCCGGCGCGGGATTTGATCCTGGAATATCTCGAGTTCGTGGACGACGTCGTGGACGAGTTGGATTCGCGCGAGGAGTTGAACTACGTTCACGAAATCCTGAAAATGGGGACTGGTGCGGATCGCCAGTTGCGCGTCTTCGAGGAGACCGGCGACCTGAAAAAAGTGGTCGACTACATTATTGAAGAGACGGAAGTGGGCGTGACTGATTTGCCGGTCGCAGCTTCCGCTAGAAAAGCAGGGTAATGAGCGTTCCTGTCAGTGAAGCCAACCGTAAGTTTAATACGATTCCTTTCGATCCTGAACTTACTCCCGGAGCCCGCAATGCGGTAAGGGTTTGTTTGCGCGTCCAGCCGGGGGAAAAGGTCACGGTCATCACCGACGAGGCCACTAAGGAAATCGCCGCCAGCATTGTCCGCGAACTGGAAGCAGTAGGGGCTCCGTACCATGCTTGGGTGCTCGAGGACCTGGCGCCGCGGCCGCTTGGCGATCTTCCGCGTGAAATTGTTGAGGATCTTGAGACCAGCCAGGTCAGCATCTTTGCGGTGCAGGCGCAGACTAATGAATTGCGTTCGCGCATGCAGATGACCGACGTGGTCAACCGGCGTAGGATTCGCCATGCTCACATGGTGAACATCAACCGGCAGATCATGCTGGAGGGGATGCGAGCGGACTTTCTTAAGGTTGATCGCATCAGCGTGAAGGTGGTCGAATTATTGCGGCGGGCAAAACAGGTTCGGGCCAAGACGCCGGCCGGAACCGATCTGGTGGCGGATTTGAATCCGAATTATCGCTGGGTGAAGACTAGCGGGATTATCAGTCCGGACAAATGGGGGAACTTGCCAGGTGGCGAAGTTTTCACGACTCCCGGCGAGGTTAATGGAACATTTGTGATTGATGGCGTGGTAGGCGACTGGCTTTGCGCCAAGTTTGGGAGTCTGCGGGAGCATCCGCTCACCATTCGTGTGAACGGAAATCGCGTGGTTGAGGCTCATTCTACGAACCATGATCTGGAAAGCGATTTCTGGAGTTATACGCACACGGACGAGAACAGTGATCGCGTCGGTGAATTTGCTATTGGCACCAATATTGAATTGAAGGATGTGATTGGGCAGATTCTGCAGGACGAGAAGTATCCCGGCGTGCACATTGCCTTTGGCAATCCTTATGGCGCTCACACCGGGGCGGAGTGGTATTCGTCGACCCACATTGATGTTGTTGGAAGAAAGTTCGATATTTGGGTGGACGACGAACAGATCATGCGGGATGGGAAGTTTTTGCTGGAAGCCTAACCGACCGTAGAAACGTTGCTTGCAACGTTTGGGCGCGGCAGACGTAGCAAGCTACGTCTCTACAGAGTGCGCAGAAGCCAATGATTCCTGCCCTGCGACAGCAGTTCAACACGAACTTCACGCCGGAGAAATACCAGACTTTTCTTAAGTTGATGGAGGAGCGGTGCGGCACTCCGGTAAACTTCCAGCTTTCCGAAACGCCTTGCTTCTTCCCCAAGCCGCTGCTGGATCAGATGACGCAGTATGGCGAAGAGCTGATCCGGCAGTTGGGCGGGCTCGAATATCGAAAGGCTTCATTCGAAGCGATTCCTCCCGATTTCAATGTTCCTCGTGAAGCGCCACATCCGATGTTCATTCAAGTCGATTTTGGATTGGTGCGCGACGCGGCGGGCAAGCTTCAGCCCAAGCTGGTTGAGTTGCAGGGCTTCCCATCTCTGTATGCCTATCAAGCGATGCTGGCCCAGATCTACATGGAGGTTTTCGGGCTCGACAGGAACTTGAAGTATTTGCTCGGCGGACTGGACTGGGAGGGATACAAGAAGCTGCTGCTGCGGGCAATTGTCGGCGATCAGGATCCACAGAATGTGATTTTGATGGAGATTGACCCGCTGCACCAGAAGACGCTGCCGGATTTTTTGCTTACCGAAAAGCTTCTGGGTATTGCGACCGTTTCGATCACTGATATTGATAAACGAGGCAATGAGCTGTTTTATGAGCGCGAAGGCAAACGCATTCCCATCCGGCGCATTTACAACCGCGCCATCGTAGACGAGCTAGTGCGAAAGAAGCTAAAGCTTTCTTTTAGCTTCACCGACGAACTGAATGTGGAATGGGCCGGACATCCAAACTGGTACTTCCGCATGAGCAAGTTTTCGCTGCCGTTTCTGCATCACGAATGTGTGCCCAAGACATCGTTCCTCGATCGCGTGGAGCCGTTGCCGCTGGATCTGGAGAACTACGTGGTGAAGCCGCTCTTTTCCTTTGCGGGGTTAGGCGTCATTCTAAACCCTACAAAAGAAGATCTGGCGAACATCCCTAAAGAGAGACGCTCGCAGTACATTCTTCAAGAGCGGATGCACTTTGAGCCGGTGATTGAAACACCGCTGGGTGGGACTAAGGCGGAGATCCGTATCATGTACATCTGGTTAGACGAACTCCTGCCTGTGATGACCATCGTCCGCATGGGTCGCGGGCTAATGATGGGCGTGGACCACAATAAGAATATGCAGTGGGTCGGGTCATCTGCAGGACTTTATATCGAGTGACAGACCAGCCGTCACGATTTCGGCTCAGCGGAAGGTTGTTCGCCTGCCTGTCTCTCAAAGTAGAAGGCTATGCTGAGGGCCAGAATGAGAGCCGCGATACCGAACATTGTCAAGGCGGGAACGCTGGCAAATTCGACGATGATGACTTTTCTGGCCATCGCAATCAGGGCTACTTCAAGGATCACCCGAACATGAATAACATCCTTCTTGATGTAACCTCTCAGCGTCTCAAGCAACTCGACGCCGATCAGGACCAGCAAGAAGAATGCGAAGATCTCGAGGAGTCCCTGCACGGGGATAAGAAACCTCGGAGGCTTCCAGATTTCCTCCGCAATGAGGAAACCCAGATGTACGGTTGAAAGCACTACGACGAGGATCAGCAGAAAAGCAAGGGCGAGAACAACCAGTTTCTGCACCTTGGTTAGCAGGGTTTCCATGTCGTTTCCGTTCTTAACAATGCGGGCTGTGGCGCGATGATATTTACATGGCGCGAGGAAAACTTCAACTGAGCGCCGCTCAGGAACGCCTAGACTAACACTGCAATATTGGCAACCACGTTGCAGCGGTTGACCTGCGCCTCGGGGCGGCCTAACATAGCCGCGAGCGGTCCCCCATGGTCGGCCAGACAGTCTCCCACTATCGCATTCTGGGAAAAATCGGCGGCGGTGGTATGGGTGTTGTCTATGAGGCGGAAGATGTGCGCCTCGGCCGGCACGTAGCCTTGAAGTTCGTTCCCGACAATCTGCTGGGTGACCGCAAATCTCTCGACCGCTTTGAGCGCGAGGCTCGGGCAGCGTCGCGGTTGAATCATCCTAACGTCTGCACCATCCATGAAATCGACGATAACGGCGGCCATCCCTTCATCGTTATGGAGCGGTTGGAAGGGGAGAGCCTGAAGCAACGCATTCACGGCAAGCCGCTGGAGTTTGAGGAACTGCTCGACATTGCGGTGCAGGTGGCCGAGGCGTTGGAGGCGTTTCACGCCAAGGGCATCATTCATCGCGACATCAAACCGGCCAACCTGTTTCTGACCAATACCGGGCAGGTAAAAATTCTGGACTTTGGATTGGCCAAGCTATCACGCGACCAGGGTTTGGCTGCGAACGACGACACGCCGTACGAAGATTCTCTGACCGCGATCGGAGTGGTTCCCGGAACGGCGGTGTACATGTCGCCGGAGCAGGCGCGTAGCGAAGAACTCGATCCGCGCAGTGATTTGTTCTCTTTCGGTATTGTGCTCTATGAAATGGCTACCGGCAAGAAGCCGTTTCAGGGAGCGAACGTCGTCACCACGCTGGATGCGATGCTGCATCGCAAGCCAGCCGCGCCGCGATCGCTCAACCCCGCTTTGCCCCCGCTGATCGAAGGCATCATCGGGAAGGCGATGGAGAAGGATCGCGACAAACGTTACGCGACCGCCTCCCAGATGAAGGCCGATCTGCAGCGGCTGAAGAAACAAGCAGAATCAGGAGGTCTCAAAACCAAGTCTCGAGAAGCGCCTTTGCGCGTCACCACGAATGCTTTCGAGACGTCCAGTGCCTGGCAGAAATACCTGTTGCTGGGATTGTCTGGACTTTTAATCGCGGTGCTGGCTGCGGTGGGTGCATGGTGGTTCAAGCATCGCAATGGGACGGCGGGCGCTGGCGGAACCGCGGTCGCGGTCCTCCCGCTGCAGAACATGAATGGCGACGTCAGCGTGGATTACCTGCGCTTCGCTCTGGCCGATGAGATTGACAACGTATTGACTCACACCCGCACGCTCGATGTGCGTCCCTCGGGCGTAACGCGAAAATACGTCAATGCAGACGTTGACCTGCAAAAAGTAGGGCGTGAACTGCACGTAGGTAGCGTCCTGACCGGGCATTTCTTGCGGCAAGGGGACCACCTCCTGATAACGCTGGAAGCCACGGAAACCAAGAGCAATCGAATGTTGTGGCAGACAAATTTCACGTCATCCAGTGAGGACCTGATTGCGTTACAGTCTCAGCTTGCCACCCAGCTTCGCCAGGGCTTGTTGCCGATTCTTGGCGCGGCCGGCAACTTCCTTGATACCAGCAGCCGTCCCAAAAGCCAGGAAGCGTACGATCTTTACCTTCATAGTCTGGCGCTGCCGCACGATGCCGGACCGAATAAGGATGCCATCGCAGTGTTGGAACATGTTGTGGAAGTGGATCCGAACTACGCCCCGGCATGGGAGGAACTTGGTGTGCGCTCGTACTATGACGCCGACTACTCGAACGGCGGAGAGCAGATGTTCCAGCGCTCCAATAAAGCCTCGGAACGCGCACTGGCACTTGATCCCAGCAGGATCGTAGCCGCAGGCCAACTGATTACAAACCGCGTGGAGCGGGGCGAGTTGACCAAGGCTTACGCCGCCGCACAAGCACTGGTCAAGAGCCGTCCGGAGAGCGGCCAGGCTCATTTCACCCTGGCGTATGTTCTTCGTTATGCCGGGATGCAAGAGGAATCATCGCGTGAGTGCGATACCGCGCTGGAGTTGTCTCCAGGAAATTATCAATTCCGATCGTGCGCCTGGGGTTTCATGGAGTTGGGCCGAACCCAGCGCGCCATGGATTTCGTCAATCTGGATGCGGGCTCGGAATGGGCGGCGTTTGCGAAGCCATCGGTGCTATTGCGCGAAGGCAAACTGGCCGAGGCACGTGAGAGTGTGAGCAAAGTATCTCCTGCCTCGCATTATCATCGGGATCTACTGGAGGCGTGCCTGGGGATGCGGCCTCCTTCTGAATTGGACAGAGTCACCGCCTTCGTGGAGGCTTCCGTGCTCTCAGAACCTGATCCCGAGCGCTGGTACTACGAGGGCACGATTATGGCTTTCTGCGGAAAGCCGGACATCGCTCTTCATATGATCAAGTCCGCAGTTGACCAGAACTACTGCTCCTACTCGGCCTTACTGTCGGATCCACTGCTGGCAAAGATGCGCAACAGCAAGGAGTTTGACGCGGTGCTGACCGCCGCGCACGAGTGCCAGGAGAGTGTCCGCAACCCGCAGTCGCAGTAAATCAGGTAGGATTGTTAGTGGATTGCGGCTTTCTTTGTCCCAATCACTCGATCAAATGCAGTACCAGAAAAAATATTGGCTCCCGTCCTGCAGAAACCTAATCCTCTATCTATGACAGACGACGACCGTGGGGTCTGGCACCAACGAGTTCGGCCCGGATTCCGGCAATTGTTTCTTATTCTCATTCCAATTCTGCTGGCTCTCGCATGGGTTGTGCAGCCCGCGCCAAAACCAGTCAATGCATCGGAGCCTCGGTTTGTGGATCCATTGCCTCAGGATTCTGGCGCGGCGGGGCTGCAGGAAATGCTGTTGCGATTGCAGACAACTGCGCGCCTGATGCAAACCGTAGCGCATCCCGATGACGAAGACGGCGGCATGCTCACGTTGGAATCGCGCGGCAAGGGTGCGACGGTTCTGCTGTTGACCCTGAATCGCGGCGAGGGCGGACAGAACAAGCTTGGCAGTAATTTGTTCGATGTTCTGGGGGTCTTGCGCACGCTGGAACTGCTGGCGGCGGATCGTTACTACGGCGTCGAGCAACGGTTCACGCGGGTTGCGGATTTCGGCTTTTCCAAGAATGCCGCCGAAACATTCCAGAAGTGGCAAGGTCACGATATTCCGCTGGGCGACATGGTTCGAGTGATTCGCACCTTTCGGCCCGATGTTCTGGTCGCCCGCTTTTCTGGCACCGATCGTGACGGACACGGCCATCATCAGGCCTCTTCCATTCTTACCCGCGAGGCATTTCGCGCGGCGGCTGACTCAAATCGATTCCCGGAACAGATTAAGGAAGGTCTGCTGCCCTGGCAGGCGAAGAAACTTTACATCGGAAACGTTTGTGGATTTGGGGCGCAAACCTGTCCGGCGGAGAACTACACCGTTAAGCTGAACACCGGAGAACCCAATCCAAGATTGGGCATGTCGTACGTTCAGTTCGCGATGGAAGGCTTGCGGCATCAGCTTTCCCAGGGCGCGGGCGGATGGTCAATTGACCCTGGCCCTCGTTACACATATTACAAACTTGTGGATTCGGTTCTGCCTTCCACTACGGATAAGGACGGTCACGAACAAGATTTCTTTGATGGAATTGATACGACCCTGCCCGGTCTGGCGTCGCGATTGGGAGCGGAAGAATCAAAAGTGCCATGGTTGCGACCGGAGCTGTCAGAGATCGCAAAACACCTCCAGGATGCGAGCCAACGAAGCGAAAAAAGCACCAGTGCCGCAGCCGGACCGCTGCTTGTCGCTTTGCAAAGTATGGAATCGGTCGTCAGCCGCGTGGATAGCAGTTCGATCGATCTGACGCTAAAAGAGGACTTGTCAGTAAGGCTTCGTGAGAAACAGCAACAGATGGAAAGAGCCATCAATCTGGCGATGGACATCTCGATGGAAGCGACCGTCGCTCCGCAGAGCAGTGGGACGGGATTGCCGAAAGAACAGGATGCTTTGACTGCCGTGTCTCCTGGGCAGAAGTTCCTGATTAGAGTAAAGCTTCACAATGGATCAAAGTACAAGTTGGTCATCGACCGCGTGCAGCTTGATGCTCCGAAAGGATGGGCCAGGCAGGTTGATGCAGAACCAGTCCTGGTTGTCGCCGCGGGCCAGGATCAGTACGCGAACTTCCTCGTACATATTCCTGCCGAGGCCACTGACGGTCGTTTCTACACTCGGCCCTACTGGCATCGTGATGACCCGGAAACCGAGAGTATCAATACGATCGACAATGAACGGTACGTGACGTTGCCGTTTCCGCCACCTCTGTTTCATGCGACGGCGCAATATCACACTCATCACTCGGGACACGATCTGAACTTCCTCGGTGGGGAGCATCAATTGGGAGGGTCAGACGGGCCGAAGACGGAGATCTCATCTCCCGTGGTCGCTGCGTTTGTCGATGAGAAGGGTGAGGAGCGAAAGCGAACCCTCGCCATCGTGCCTGCGTTTTCCGTCATGCTCGAACCCGGGCAGCAGGTGATTCCCACTGAACACCAAGGCGAGTTCCGAGTGAAAGTTGGAGTTTCAACCAACTTGTCCAGTGCGGCCACGGGAACTTTGCATCTGGAAGTTCCAACTGGGTGGGGCGTGGAACCGAGGCAGCAAGAGATGGAACTCCACAAGCGCGGTGAGAAGCAGGAATTCGAGTTCAGAATATCTCCGGCCAGCCTAAAGGAAGGACGAGCGAACATCCACGCGGTTCTGGAGTCGGGTGGCGTCAATTACAACGAGGGCGACAGCCTGGTGACCCGGGAAGATCTTGATAGCTTTTACTATTACCAGCCCGCGATGCAGCGCATCAGCATCGTCGATGTGAGAGTGCCCAAGGACTTGAAAGTTGGCTATATTATGGGCGCAGGCGATGACATTCCCACCTTGCTCGGACAGATTGGAATGGACGTTACTCTGATTCCCGCGGACAGGCTAGCGGGCGTCAACCTGAGCCAATATCAGACGATTGTTCTCGGAATCCGCGCTTACGATACGCAGAAGGATCTCGCAGCCAACAATAAGAAGTTGCTGGATTTCGTATACAACGGCGGAACGCTGGTTGTGCAATACGAAACCGGCGTGGCTGATTTTAACAAGGGAAAGTTCACTCCTTATCCAGCGGAACTCAGCCGCGCGCGGGTCTCGGTGGAAGAGGCTCCAGTCGAGATTCTGGCTCCGGATGATGGCGTGTTCCACTATCCCAATCAGATTACCCCGCACGATTTCGACGCATGGGTGCAGGAGCGCGGGCTTTATTTTATGGATCAATGGGACAGCCACTTCAAGCCGCTGCTGGCTTGCCACGATCCTGCAGAGCCGCCACAGAAGGGCGGATTGTTGCTCGCTCAGTATGGCAAGGGGACATACATCTACACGGGATACGCTTTCTTCCGCCAGCTACCGGCGGGCGTTCCAGGAGCGATTCGACTCTATGTGAACCTGTTGAGTGCCGGGCATGAGAGGAGCGGCGTGCAATGAACGGTGACTCAGCTTTCAATTCTCTGCTTTCAGTTCTCGGTTCTCCATAGCCCCAAAAAACTCTAGCCGATGCCGCCAGCCTCCCAGCCCGGTCCGGGTTCTCCACATCTGATTCGCGGGGTCGGACTAGGGACCGCGACGGCGCTCAACATGATCGACATGATCGGCGTCGGTCCGTTCATCACCATCCCGCTGATGGTGAGCGCAATGGGTGGGCCACAGGCAATGCTGGGATGGATTCTCGGCGCGATTTTTGCCATGTGCGACGGGTTGGTTTGGGCGGAACTGGGCGCGGCGATGCCGCACTCAGGTGGTTCATACGGTTACTTGCGTGAAATTTACGGGCCGAATCGTCTGGGCCGGCTGATTTCGTTTCTTTTTGTCTGGCAACTTTCTTTCAGCGCGCCACTCTCGATCGCGTCGGGATCGATCGGGCTCGCCGGTTACGCATCGTATTTTTGGCCCGGACTGGAGAAGCAACTTATTACCCGACATTGGAGTGTGCCCGTCCCGCTGCTGGGTAGATTGCAGCTGCATTGGCTGGTTTCGGGAGCAACCTTTGTGGCGATCAGCATGGTCGCGCTGGCGACCGTGCTTCTGTATCGCAAGATCACAAGCATTGGATGGATTTCAAAATTGCTGCTGGCAGGCGTGATCGGAACCATGTTCTGGATCATCTTCGCGGGACTCAGTCATTTCAACGCATCTCTAGCCTTCAGTTTTCCTCCAGGGGCGTTCACTCTTTCACGCAATTTCTTCCTCGGACTGGGCTCAGCCATGCTGGTCGCTACTTATGATTACTGGGGCTATTACAACGTTGCATTTCTGGGCGACGAAGTAAAGCAACCGGAGAAAACGATCCCACGGGCGATCTTGCTATCCATTCTTTTGGTGGCATGTCTATATGTGGTGATGAACATCAGCATCCTGGGCGTCGTGCCGTGGCGCGAGATCCAGGGCGGTCAAGACAATCGTGGCTTGTACGTGGTGTCTGTCTTTATGCAAAAGATTTACGGACCATGGGCTGCGAATCTTGCGACGGTCCTGGTCATGTGGACGGCATTCGCCTCAGTTTTTTCGCTGATGCTCGGGTACTCGCGGGTACCGTACGCGGCCGCTCTCGACGGAAACTATTTCAAAGCGTTCGCCCGCCTGCACGCGGAGGGACGGTTTCCGTATGTCTCGCTGCTCGCTCTCGCCACGGTCGCTGCAGTGTTCTGTTTTCTATCGTTGGCGGACGTGATCGCTGGGCTCGTCGTGATTCGTATTGCTTTGCAATTCCTGGTGCAGGCGATCGGCCTGATCGTGTTACGCATCCGCCGCCCTGATTTCCCGCGGCCGTTTCGCATGTGGCTTTATCCGCTGCCCGCGTTGGCTGCATCCGTGGGATTCTTGTTCGTGCTGGTCTCGCGCACGAACTCCCTTACCCAGATTCGTTATGCCGTTCTGATTGTGATTAGCGGCCTGGCGATATATCTGCTACGCGCATGGCGTCACAGAGAGTGGCCGTTTGCCGAAGATGCACCCGAGAAAAAGATCGAGTAGCTGACCATGGCCGACGCAGTGAAAATATCGATGCCATCTACTCTGCCACGATCCGCAAATGGTTCAGCGTGGGCTCCGTTGCGCGAGCCACTGTTTCGTTCGCTTTGGTTAGCGGCGGTGATCTCCTACACTGGAACCTGGATGCAGAACCTGGGCGCGGGCTGGCTGATGACGCAGCTCACGATGTCTCCCTTGATGGTGGGCCTGGTACAAGCGGCGGCGACCTTGCCGGTTTTTCTCGTCATCTTGCCGGCGGGCGCGCTTGCGGACATGGTGGACCGGCGACGCTTCCTGCTGATCACGCAGGGCTGGATGGTAGCGGCCGCAGCGCTGCTGGGCATTTTCACACTGTTGGGAACTGTGACGCCGTGGATTTTGCTTGGCTTCACATTTGTGCTTGGCTTGGGGGCGGTAATGAACGATCCCGCATGGCAGGCCATCACGCCAGAAATAGTTTCTCCCCGGCAGCACGCGCCTGCGGTGGCGTTGAACTCGGTTGGATTTAATGTGGCTCGCGCAGTGGGCCCGGCCTTGGGCGGAATTGTTATCGCGATTGCAGGCTCTGGTGTTGCTTTCCTGCTCAATGCGGCTTCGTTTTTTGGGGTTATTTTCTTTCTGTATCGATGGAAACGTCCGCGCGTTGAGGAGGTCGAAACGGGCCGAGTGTCCGATGCCATCCTCACCGGCCTCCGTTATGTGCGCGGTGCGCCGCTGGTGCGTTGCGTGCTGATTCGAACTGGGGCGTTTAGTTTGGCGGCAAGCTCTCTTTTGGCGTTGCTTCCGATTGTTGCACGTCCGCATGGAGCCACCGGATACGGCCTGCTGCTCGGCTCATTCGGGCTGGGCGCACTAGCTGGCGCAGCAGTGCTGCCTCGGCTGCGAAGCACACTCTCCGTCGATGGAGTTGTAACCGTCGCCATCCTGGTATTTGCGGCCATGACATTTGCCGCAGGGCGAGTGCAAACTTTCGGCTGGCTGGAACTGGTGTTGTTCGCCAGCGGAACTGCGTGGATCGGAATCCTGGCTTGTCTGAATGTCGCGGCGCAGACAATGTCACCATCGTTCTTGCGGGCGCGGGCGCTATCGGTATACCTCCTAGTGCTGCAGGGAGGGATGGCGATCGGCAGCGCGCTTTGGGGGGCGCTGGCGAGCCGCGTCGGACTTCCAACGGCCTTCCTGTGGTCCGCAATCGCGCTTGTGGTTGGACTAGTGAGTGTGCGACGCTATCCCCTCACGTCCGAGGAACTGCAGTACGCTCCCTCCGTTGTGCGAGACTAGTCGGATCCTGATTGCAAATTCTCGGTACCTATAAGGAGATTTCTAATGAGGAAGATGAAGTGGTCGTTCGCAGCCGTCCTTCTGCTAGCGGTTAGCGGTTTCGTTCTGGCGCAGGACGCCAAGCCAGTTGAACATCGCACAATTGCTCAAGTATTGGATCGCGGTATAGGCGGGGTAGAGAAAGAGTTCGTCTCAGCCGCCGACGCCATGCCCGAGGATAAATACTCCTTCGCGCCTACGAATGGCGAATTCAAAGGCGTGCGTACATTTGCCGAGCAGGTGAAGCACGTGGCCGCGGTCAACTATATGGTCGGCGCATCCATCCTCGAAGAAAAGCCGCCGGTCGAACTGGGCGGTGAGAACGGTCCTGACTCGATGAAGACTAAGGCGGACATTGTGAAATTTATCAAGGATTCGTTCACCTATGTCCACAAAGCCGTCGGCGCCGTTAATGACGGTAATCTGCTGAGTCCCATCAAGAGTCCCTTCGGCGAAGGCACGACTACGCGGCTGGGAATGTCGACACTTATCGTGGGGCATTGTTTCGATCACTATGGGCAAATGGTCGAATATCTGCGGATGAATGGCATCGTTCCCCCAGCCAGCCGTTGAGCCGCAGGCGAGACTGAATCGATAAGCTGCGCCATTCACGCGTTGTTTTCGCCCATCCTTACATTGAATTCGCAATGGCACGGAAGTGCTATTTACGCATCCAGGAGTGCGGAATAAGCTCGGGTTCCCCTCTTTGGTAAAACTTTGTGAAGACTAAAGGGGATGGCGTGTGTTGCAATCCGAGTGTGCGGGAGGCCATACAAGCCTGGACGGTTGGAGAAGTACATGAAGACTAAGAAGTATCACGCGACAGGTTTATGTGTGGCGGATGCCGCGCGGGAACAAGGTGCACAGCAGGAAATAGACAGTTTTCTTCGGGCAGTGCGTTCTTATCCGGAGCGATTCGCGTGTGAACCTTATTTAAGTTTCCAGCAGCATCTCTCCAGCATTGTGACCGCAACCCATCAGTCCACCGCAGATGAATAACTTCAGCGGATCCTCTGGCTTGCTCCTCGGGCCGTGATCTCCGTCTGAATTAGTTCTGGACTGAGTCCATGGGCTTTGAGGTGGTCGCGCACCCGCTCGCTGGCCTGCTTGGCATTCGATTTCGGGTCTAAAAATATCAGCACAGAAGGTCCAGCTCCACTCAAAGCGCTACCCAGTATTCCGCGAGTCCCAGTTAAGTTCTGCAACGCCGGCAGCAGAGGGCACAAAGACGCCCGATACGGCTGGTGGATGCGATCTTCGAGCGCGGACGCAAGCATATCCTTTCGACCCTGCAAAAACGCAGCCAATAGCAGCATGGAATTCTGAATGTTGGCGACGGCATCGGCACGGGAATATTGATTGGGCAGAACGCTGCGAGCATCCTCGGTGGAGAGCGCTTCGTCGGGAACCGCGAACAAAAGCGGCCACTTTCCTTTTGGAGTTACGTTGGCCATTTGCATTTCGCCGTCCGCGGAGATTCGCGCAATGGCTAGGCCGCCCATCCAGCAGGCCGCAGCATTATCGGGATGCTGCTCGCGTCGCGCTGCTTCGTACACGATCCGACTATCAGTCCAACGCAATTTTCCGAAGTGCTTTGCCAGAGCGATGCCGGCCAGCCGTGCGGCAGCGGAGGATCCGCATCCTTTGCCGATAGGAATTTGGTTTTCGATCTCCAGCGCTAGCGGCTGCACGGGCTTTTTCTTCGATTGCAGCACTTCTCGATAAGTGGTGAGAATAAGATGGTGTTCGACTTGCGAGCAGATTTCGGAATCGCGACCGCCTGCCTTGACCGCAAATTCACTTGCGAGCTTCGCCCGTACTTTCAGAAACATCGAGAAAGCAAGCGCCGCAGCATCGAAGGCAGGGCCGAGGTTCGCCGAGGTGGCGGGAAGGACAATCTCGATGGACTGTGAATTAGGCCGCTTTTTACCTTTGCGATCGGTCATGATTGACGTTGTAGCGCCCGCATCCCCTCGACTCGTTCGGGGCAGGCTTTGCAGGCTGTCGTGGAAGCATCTTGGCCTCGGCAGTAGCGGCGAGACGACAGCGGCCGAGACGGCGGCGCCACGTTTGTAGAGACGTAGCTCGCTACCTCGCCAGCCGGCCGTCTGCCTCCTTCAAAGTTCGAATGACAGCGTCCACGGTCGCGTCCAATACGATGGGCGCGCGCTGCTGCGGCCTCAGAATATCATCTTCCCTCTCGCTTTCAGTTCCGGCGAATAGATCGCCGCGATGAAACTTCAAGGTGAACTCGGGATCTTTCAGAAGGTGCCCAGTCAAGATCAACACCACGCTGTCTCCTGACTTGACGAAACCTTGCTTGACCAGTTTCTTAAGTCCGGCAAGGGTCACCGCGGAAGCCGGTTCGCAACCAATACCATCGGCTCCGATCTCAGCTTTGGCCAAGGCGATCTCAACTTCAGTGACCTGTTCGACGGCACCGCCGGTCGTCTGCAGCACGTTCACTGCTTTTTTCCATGACGCGGGATTGCCGATCCGAATTGCGCTGGCCGCTGTTTCAGCTTGTACAGGGATCAGTTGCTTGCCACCATTTTCGCGGATGGTCCGGACAAATGGATTGGCTCCCGCCGCCTGAATAATCGAGACTCTTGGTACCGTTGAAATGAAACCGAGTTGCTTCATCTCGAGAAACGCTTTTCCTAGAGCTGAGGAATTTCCCAGGTTTCCGCCAGGAACGATGACGTGGTCGGGCGGCTGCCAATCGAATTGTTCCATCAGTTCGATGGCCGCAGTCTTTTGTCCTTCGAGACGATAGGGATTGACCGAGTTCAGCAAGTACACCGGCATGCGCTGAACAACCTCATTGAGCAGGCGCATGCAACCATCAAAATCGGTTTTTAATTGACAGGTGACAGCGCCATAGTCAAGCGCCTGAGAAAGTTTGCCCCATGAGACTTTACCCTCCGGAATCAGCACCAGGCTGCGCATCCCACCACGCGCGGCATACGCCGCCATGGACGCGGAGGTGTTGCCGGTGGAGGCGCAAGCTACCCAGCGGAATCCTTCCCGTCGTGCGGCGGACGCCGCGAGAGTCATTCCAGTGTCCTTGAATGATCCCGTAGGATTCATGCCCTGATGCTTGGCATAAAGCTGCTGCAAGTCGGCAATGCGGGCGCAGCCAGGCAGTTCATAGAGAGGAGTGTTTCCCTCGTGCAGAGTGATGATCTGATGCCAGTCATCAAAGCTGGGCAACAATTCACGAAAACGCCAGACTCCGCTTTCGTCGACTGGAAGACCGGAAGTGCGGCGCTGTCGCCAGAGAGCTTTGAGAACGGCGGCGTCTATTCGGATCGGGTTCCAATCGGGATATACGAGTTCCAGCAGATCGCCACAACCGGCGCAGCGGAAGTTCTGTTCTGCCTTCTCGCAGACAATACCGCACCCAATACATCGCAATTGCGACGTCTGAACAGGGTATTCGGGTGAAGTGTAGCCCAAACTACTTGCCACCACGCAAATACTTGTCGGTCTTGTTAATCCAGTCGGCACGCGGCGGATTGAATACGTCCAGGTCCACCGTGTTCTCGAGGGCTTCTGCCTTGTGTGGCATATTCGGGGGTATGGTAAGAACCTCGCCCGCATTCACCACGAGTTCTTTACCGTCAATCCAAAACTTCAGGGCTCCTTCAAGAATATAAGTAATTTGCTCGTTGTGGTGGCTGTGTTCGGGCACGATGCAGCCCTTCTTCAACAGGACGCGCGCCAACATAATGTCTTGCCCCACGACAAAATGTCGTTGCAGGAGTGGATTCAAATCTTCAAGTTCGACCGAATTCCATGGGATATGCTTCAGATTCGCCTTCGCGGGCTTTTTTGTCGCCGCCCTCTTGGTTGTCTTCTTCGCGATTTGTGAGCGCTTTGCTTTCGCCGCCTTCGCCATTAGTGCACCTTCCCCGGATAAAGTTTGACTGCGTTGTCATGCAAATAACCGTGGGCCATCTGCAGCGCCTGGGTCTCATTGACCTCGCCCATCGAAATCATTTCCGCTAATGCAGCCGCCAACGCCGTGCGCGATGACTGCACTCCCAGCCAGTAGCTTTCCTCCGCGCCCAAAATGTTGTTGTACGGAAATGCGTCGGTCCCGAACGTTACTTTTTCAGGGAAGGTCTCCAACCATAGCTTGAGCGTATTTTTGAACTGCGAAGGATAAAGCAAAATTTCGGTTTCGGATGAATCCAGGTAGACGTTTTTCGCTGAAGTCAACCAGATGGCTTGGCGATCGTAGGGATATCCGCCGTGAATCATTACAAACGTGACATTTGAATAACGCGGATCGCGGAGAATACTTTCCAGGTTCATGATGTTGCTTTCGGAGAGGTTGAAGTAATCCCCGATACCCACTGCCGAGTGGATGTGGACAGCAAGATGTAGCCGGCCGCCCTCGCGGATCAAGTAGCGAAACATGAAGTCTTGAAAAGTGCGATATTCATCCTTGCTGGGAATTCCACCGGTCGCGAATCTTTGATAAATATCTTCCACATCCTCACGGTCGGGGTCGCTGAATTTGGTTGAGCGGAAATATGCCACCTCGAACTTCATGGCAATGCCGCCCTTCTTCTGGTTGTCTTCAAGCGTGCGGCTCACAAACTTCAGATACTCCGCAAAATCAGAAGGCAACTTGCTCAGGCCTTCCTGTTGCAACCAGCGGTGCAGCATCTTCTCTTGCAGCGGGATGTAAACTTCTTCATCCGCGTTTCGCGAGCGCTCCCGTTGATTATCGAACGGCCACATGAATGAATCCACGAAGAACACCCACACAAATCGTTTAGGATCAAGGTAGTCGGCCATCATCGCACGGTTCGCGACTCCCTGTTCGATGTTCAACTTGTCGAGAATGTCAGAAAAATAAGCGTTGCCGCGCTGCTTCTTGAGCTCTGCTTTTTTCTGGACTAGCCAGTTGGCGTGTTCGGGTGAAAGATCATCGTAGGGATATCCGAAAAGCGCTTTGGCGGCAGCGACGAGTTCGGGATTCGTGTCGCGTTCACGAAGCGCGGCACTTCCCGGAGGCGCGGCCATGGCGTCGACGTCAGGATCGTCGGAAAACCCCGGGTGCGCGTGATGATCAAAGAGTGGAATCTTTTCGATCTGAGGCAGTAGCCGTTCGTAGATTTGCTGCACGTCCGGCCCCGGCAGCGGACGCGCCTGAGCCGTAGCGATTGCTGATAATCCACAAATCATCAACAGACCTATTAGTCTCATGAAGTGTCCGTTTCGTCGGTAATGCGCAAAGAGTATCCTGACGCACCTTGCTATCGCACAGTAATGGTTGGTTGCCATGCAGCAGAGGCCCGCAGAATCCGCTCCACGGCCTCCTGCAATGTAGCGGTCGACGATGCAAACGAGAAGCGGATGAAATCGGCGCCAGCGGCCCCGAACGCCGCCCCGGGGATGGCCGCAACTCCCGCCTCCTCAAGCATAACGCGGCAGAGTTCTTCCGCACTCATTCCCGTCTCAGTAATATTCACCCACGCGTAGAACGCGCCTTCGGGCGCCGAGCAGCGGAATCCCGGAACGCGATTGAGGTCGTGAATAAACTGCTGCCGTCGCTTGGCAAATTCACCAACCATGCGAGGAGTTGTGCCCTCGCGATCCCTCAGCGCTTCGATGGCAGCATACTGGCTGAATTCCGCGACACAAGTATAGCTGTTGACCGCCAGCATCTGCAGCGCTGGGACAATGCGCGGTGGAGCAGCCGTGTAACCCAGCCGCCATCCTGTCATGGCAAAACTTTTCGAGAAGCCATCGATGATCAGCGTGCGCTCAGGCATTCCCGGATAATTCATCAGCGAAATATACTGCCCTCCGTAAATGATCCGCGCGTAGATTTCGTCGGAGAGCACCAGCAGATCATGCTTTACGGCGAGTTCAGCCAAACGCCGCTGCACTTGGTCGGTGTACACCGTGCCGGTCGGATTGCCGGGAGAATTCGTGATCAGGATTTTTGTGCGAGGCGTGACCTTAGTAGCGATCTCGTCCGCATCTGGTTGGAAATGATTGCGCTCGGAAAGCCGGAATGGCACGGGGATGCCGCCCAGTCCGAGCGTGATGGACGCATATCCAGGAAAACCCGGGTCGGGATACAACACTTCATCGCCGGGATCGATCAACGCCAACATCGCCATGAAGAGGGCGATTTTGCATCCTGGAGCGACGACGATGTTGTCCGAAGAAACCTCCAGATTGCGGGTTTCGCGCAGATAGGTGGCGATCGCCTCTCGCAGGGCGATGACTCCAGCTACCGCGCAATAGCGGTCTTTGCCTTCGTCCACAGCTTGCTTTAGCGCCTGATTCACAGAGGCGGAGGGATGGAAGTCCGGCTCGCCGAGTTCGAGATGAATGATGGAGCGGCCTTCGCGCTCCAGTTCCTTGGCGCGCGCGTAAACGGAGAGCGCGCCCTCGCCAGTCATAACTGCCATTCGAGACGCCAACGGTCGCATGTTTTCCTTTTTAGAATCGTATCTGCGATTCCGTGTTTACATTTTCTTCCATACGCTGCACGGGGGGGTGACGCCCGCGCCCACATTTACAGGCCTTTGTAGAGGCCGCCGTCTACCAGCACTGTCTGTCCCGTTACATACGACGCGCGCTCTGACGCTAACCACACAATTGCATCCGCAACCTCGCGTGGTTCCCCGAGACGCTTCAGAGATGTGTCTGCGCCCCATGCTTCGAAGATTTCCTTTTCGCTCTTGCCTGAAGCTGCTGAGCGCGCCTTCGCCAGTTCCTTTAGACGATCGGTCGCAGTGTAACCCGGTCCAACGTTGTTTACGAGTATGCCATCTTTACCAAACTCGTTCGCCAGACTTTTCACCAGGCCTACAACCGCGGCGCGCACCGCGTTGGAGAGAACCAGGTCCGGCAGCGGTTGCTTGGTGGTGATCGAAGTAATCGTGATGATCCGTCCCCAATGCTGGCGCTGCATATGCGGAATTACTTCGCGAGCAAAATAGACCGTGCTGAGAAAATTGGCGTCCACGGCCTTTCGCCATTCTTCGAGGCTGGCGGCCAAGAATCCTTTTGCCGGGGGACCCCCGGCATTGGTGACACAAATATCTACGCCGCCAAATTTCGACACCACCGCATCGACAAAGTGATGCACCGCCTCCGCGTCCGTAACGTCTAGAGTCTGCCTGAACACTTCGGCGGTATATTGTTTCTGTATGGTTTCCGCGGCCGCCTGCAGCGCTGGAGCATTACGGGCGCACATCGCGATCCGGCATCCTTCGGCTGCAAAGGCCTCCGCGGTGGCGCGGCCAATCCCCTGGCTGGATGCGGCCACGATCGCAACCCGGTTCTTCAGACCTGTATCCATCGTGTTGGAATTATAAAGGTAAGCGTTGCATCAGCCGGGATCGACCTCATTTTCGTGCCTATTGCTCACTTCCTCGGCGAACGATAATCTTGATGGATTATTGCAGACGGAGCGAGTCCGAGATGGAGCCATCATGAAGACGCATCACCATCGCCCAGAAACCGAAGCTGTTCACGGTGGGACCAACCTCGACAAGAAAAACGGACCGGTGGCCACTCCTATTTATCAGACCTCGACTTTTGAGGTCACCGACAACGAGCAGCAACTTCGCGCGACGCATACCGACATGTTTTACACGCGCTACGGTAACCCGACAAACACGGTGGTCGAGTCGGCAATTGCGGAACTCGAAGGTGCTGACGCTGCCTTGCTGTTCGCTTCCGGCATGGGGGCAATTACGACTACGATTCTCGCGCTGCTGAAGAGTGGCGACCACGTCGTGGCGCAACGCGACATCTATGGGGGCGCAACCAAATTTTTCACCCATTGGCTCCCGAAGCTAGGCATCGAAACGACGCTGGTCGATACCACCGAATACGATCAGCATGCGAGCGCCATCCGACCCAATACCACACTCCTATATCTGGAGTCTCCGACCAACCCAACCGTGCGGATAGTTGATTTGCACAAGGTCGCTGCTCTCGCCAAGAAGCACGCTCTCATGACCATGATCGACAGCACGTTTGCCACACCGATCAACCAACGCCCGGTGGAATTTGGCATTGATCTGGTCATGCACTCCGGGACGAAATATTTCGGGGGACACGCAGACCTGATTGCAGGCATTATTGCTGGCCGCAAGGACTTAATCGAGAGAATTCATGAAACCCGGACCACGCTGGGTGGCGTGATGGATCCACACGCGGCGTTTTTACTCCTTCGCGGCATCAAGACGCTCGCGGTCCGTGTTCAGAGGCAGAATGAGAACGCGTTGCGCATCGCGCAGTTTCTGGCGCAACATCCCAAGGTACGGCGCGTGCACTACCCGTTTCTCGATGGGCATCCACAGCGGGCAGTTGCGATGGAGCAGATGCGCGGCGGGGGCGGCGTGCTGAGCTTCGAAGTGGATGGCTCGGGAGAAGATGCGCGCCGGCTGACCGAATCCCTGCGCCTGTTCACCTTGGCCCCCAGCCTAGGCGGAGTCGATTCTCTGGTTTCCATCCCTGTGCTCACGTCCCATGCGATGATTTCAGCCGATCAGCGGCAGAAGATGGGCGTGACCCAACAGTTGATCCGGGTGTCGGTCGGAATTGAGAATGCGGATGACTTGATTGCCGACCTGGAGCACGCGTTCGCCGCCGTTAGTCCTTCGCGCCAGCACGCGCAGGTTGGATAAGAATCTGATCGTCATCATCTGTGTGCTAGCCTGTCGTCGTTAGCACGACGATTGGCAAGCCATCGGCTTCCGTTAGCATCAGTCTGGATAAGACTCGCCGTTGTGGACAATGCGAATAAAGTGATCGGTGAATTTAAACTGCATTCCGGGCATTTCATACTTGGGCATGTGACAGGAGACGCAGTTATTGCTACTCACCTTGCAGGCCGCTGCGGGATGATCGTGGGCCGACATTGGGCTGGACCCGGAACGATGACAACCGAGACATTTGTCATCGTACGAGACTAAGTCTCGCACCCGCGACTGGTGCGGATTATGACACGAGAGGCACGTAATGCCACCTTTGCTTTTTGCCCAACACTGGCTTTTTTCCAAACGATAAGGTTGAAAGCGAAGGTCGCGGATTCCGAAGGTTTGGGTCAGAGCGACATCCGCGAATGTGCGATGGCATGCGCCGCAAAAATCAACTTGATCTACGGGATCGAGTTGCGCGGGATCCAGAATTGACTTCAGTCCTTCCTTCATTCGTCCCGCCTTCATCGCGGCCACATGTTTTGCGCCCGGTCCGTGACAGGCTTCGCAGGTTACGCCCGGAATCGAGCGGTTGGGATCAAAGCGCTTGTTCGCCGTCGATGCGGTCGTATGGCATGCGAAACAACGGCTGGTTTCCGGGGCATACAACATGCGGCGCCCCAAAGCATCTTCCAGATTGGCGGATGGAGTGCGGGTCGCGCCGGGAGTGAAGTCGAGACCATCCAGCGCCCGGTAGTAACTTACCCGGCTTTCGAAGAAGGTACCGTTCTGTTCAAGGATGTAGGTCTGACCTGACTCGCCGAGACCGAATGCCCAACTTACGGGCAGCGAAATGGAATGTGAGCCGTCGCTGACGGAATATTGGCTTCCGTTTTCCTTGCGCAGGATCTGGTAGGTGTACGGTGGGAGATGGAAGGTCAACTCACTGTGCGAGCGCAATGCCTCCGACGCCAGCGGGCGTGCGGCGGCATTGGCCATGGGTGTCAGCTTTTGAGTTTGGACCTTCGAAGCGTGGCACGGTTCACAGGCAGACGGGCCGAGGAATTCGTCGCGCTGGGCGGTTCCTTTGGTGGGCCACCAGCCTGGGCGGTGTAAACGATCTTCCGTGGCCATCTGCAAGCCGCCACGAGCAGAAGTGGGAGCCGATGGGGCGGCGGCCATGGACACGCAAGCGGCCATCAATAAAACAGAGAATTTGCCGTATGAACCCATCGCTCAACGCTCAGACCTTAGTAGAAACGTGCAGGCCTGCGCGATGATCTTACCCTCTTTAGAACAGGAATTTCGCCCCCAGTTGAAGGATTCGCGGGCTATAGGCTGTGCCGACTTGCAAAAAATTTGAACCCGGTACAAAGGTGGCCGTTCCCGAAGAGAAGCCGGCGCTGCCGGCAGCACCTCCTTGATCCCCACCCAGCGGGCCAAACTCGGTGTGATTGAAAATGTTAAACGCTTCCGCCCGGAACTCGATTGCCATGCTTTCCTTGATGACGAAGTGCTTAAACATCGCCATGTCGATGTTCCAGCGTCCAGGGTTTCGTAATGAGTTCCTGCCGGAGTTCCCCAAGGTCAACCCGATGGGGTCGGCATAGGCATTCGGATTGGCGACGAACGGCCCGAATCCCGAAGCGGGATCGAACTGGGGAATGTTCTGATGCGGGTTCGAAATTACATCTGCGTAAGATTGCCCGGCGCCGGCATTCGAGGCCACGCCGTTTCCGAGGCCGGCGTTGTCGCCAAGAATCCCGTTGTATGCGCTGAACGGCGTTCCCGTCTGCCAGAGACCGATGCCGGAAAGTTCCCAACCGCCGAGAAGCTTGTCTTTCAGGCCAGTGCCTTTGAAGAACGGCAGGTCGTAAATCGCACTTACATTGAAAAGATGCCGCTCGTCAAAGTTGGAGGCGGCTCGAAACGAAGCAAAACTGTATGCGTTCAAAATACCGCCGTCGCCGAATAACCCGCCGTCAGAAGCATCGTCGATCGAATGGCTCAAGGTGTAAGAGACGTTGAGTTGCAGAGCTCCGACGCTGCGACGGAGTTGCGCTTGCAAAGCGTTATAAGACGAAGAGGCTGCGCTATCCAGCCGGGTGATGTCACCGTAGCCGCGGAAAGGCCGGAATGGATTGGCATCGGTACCGCAAGCTACCGCCAGGTTTGTCGCGACCTGCCCGCCGGCTTGGCCGGTGTAGCCGACGCCGTTGACATTCGCGGTTACAGTGACGGGCGCGCCCAGGGCAGTGCTTTCGCTGATAGCGCAGTCCGTGTTGGTATTTATCGGCGCGCCCAATGGGATGTATGGATTCTGCGCCGTGGGAACTGGTTGCAATTGATTGAATTCGTACTTTCGGCCGAGGTGCGTACCTTTGCTGCCCACATAGGAAATGGTTGCTACCGTATTCTTGAGAACCTCATGTTGGATGTCGAAGTGCCACTGCTGTACGTACGGCCACTTCACCTGGTTGGGAATCGAGATCACATTCAAAGGGAAAAGCAGCGCCCCCGTGCCCCCTATGTTGCCGTATCCGGTGATGTTGAATTGGGTAGGAATCTGAACCAGTGGCGGCGAACTTTCCAGGGCCTCGCTGGTGGCCTCGTTTCCGTTGGTGTGATCGAAGAAGATTCCGTACCCGCCACGGATCGAGGTTTTGCCGTCGCCCTTAGGATCGAAAGCGAAGCCGATGCGAGGAGCGGCATTGAACAAGTGACCCTTCATACAACCGACCGGAACTCCGCCGACCCCGCATTGCACCATCCCGTTAAAGGGATCGCCTGTGCCTGGCACGATAGCACCGGCCTGGCCTGTGATCGTGCCGTTGTTGTCGTCTACCTGTGGAGCCTTGGCTGCACTCCATGCGGTCGGATCGAAGTTATATGCCTTTTTATAGCGCTCGCGATAGGTTCCAAACAGGCTGATTCGCAAGCCCAGATTCAGCGTCAGGTTCTTGGTCGCATGGAGGTCGTCCTGAAAGTATGGCTCCAGGATTTTATAGCGATTGTAATACTTGGGCTGAGCGCTCGCCTGGGCAAAATTAGCAATGTTGCCCATCAGCAGGTCTGCAAACGAGTTTCCGGTCGAAACCGGCGATGTATTGTCAAAGTTGAGGAACCCGTTCACTGACAGCGAGGTTTGACTGAGTTCGTTTTTCTGCGCAGCGACGAAGTAAGCCCCAAACTGCAGGTTGTGCCTGCCGATAATTTTCGTAACGTTATCGCGATAAGTGTAGGTCGGATTCGAGTTATAGGGTCCATTGGGAATGTAGCCCGGATCCTCGCCGAAGCCCTGGCTGCCATACGCGCCGCCAAAGCCTCCCGTAATCTGGAATCCCGGCAGCTTGCCTCCATTGTCCGTGTTAGGGAATAAGCTTCCGATCGCCAAGTTTGGCGGACGCTTCCATGCGTTCGGGTTGGGACTGCCGGTGCTGGTCAGGGTAATGTGGTCGGTGGTGTAGCTGAACACGAATTCGTTGAGCAAGGTGGGGGATGCAGTCGCGGTAAGGCGCGCCACTAAAGCAGTCGCAGGGCCCACAAAATTGGTCTCGACGGTGGGGAAAGTTGTTGCGTTCGTCCACAGGGGGGTGGCCGTCACTGTCGCCCATGAGTCGTGCACGTAGCGAAATGTGAGGCGGAGCCGATCATTGACGTTATGATCCACTCGGACCAATTCCTCGCGCCAGTTTGTCGGCTGCGAGGGAGCCGCCACAAACAGATTCGATCCCGAAGTCGGCAGCGGAATCATACCGAGCAGCGGCGCGGAGGCGGGATCGACGGGGACCAGATTATTCGGAAATGGCTGGCCAGCGTTCGGGTTCGGTTGGCCGTTGGTGAGGAAAGGAGCCTGCTTTGGGCAGTCGGGGCCCGGACAAAGATCACTGAAGTCCCCGCCGCGCTCCGCGACGGTAGGAACGATGACGTTGAAGTTCTGTCCCGGAACGCGATCCCGGCGCCATTCCTGCGACCAGAAAAAGAAAGTCTTCTCCTTGTTCTTGTTGTAAACCCCGGGAATGTAAACTGGGCCGCCGATCGTGTATCCCCAATCATTCTTTTTGTACGAGGGCACACTGCTCTGAAATGCGGGCGTGGCGTTAAACATGTCGTTGCGCACAAACTCATAGGCATCGCCGTGGAACTGTCTCGTGCCCGACTTGGTTTCGGTTTCAATGGTTCCTGAAGCATTTCTGCCGTACTGGGCCCCATAGTTCGAGGTCAGCACTCGAACTTCGCCGATGGCATCGATGCTGGGGGTAACGTTCAGCGTGGAATTGCTGCCGTTATCCATATTGTCGCCGCCGTCGAGTTCCCAGTTGTTATATTCCAGGCGGCCGCCATTTACGCTGTAGTTCACATTCGCGGTGATGCCGTACTGACCCTCGGAAGAACCGGTCTGGCTGCTCACACCCGGGGTGAGCGTGACCAGTTGCGTGAATACGCGCCCGTTGAGTTGCAGTTGGCTGATCTCTTTGCCGGTAATGGTTCCGGAAAGCTCATTGCTCTGAGTTTCTACCGCGGCAACGTTGCTGCCGATTACCGTGACCTCCGTGCTTTCTGCTCCTACCTGCAGCGACGCGTCCGCACGCGCCTTCTGTGCGACACGAAGGATTACTCCGTTAGCGTCATATTTCTTGAAACCCTTCGCCGCGATCGACAACTGATAGGTTCCGGGGGGCACCGCGCTGATCAGGTAATTGCCATCCTCGTTTGTCGAAGTGGTGCGAGTGATACCGTGTTCCTGGCTCTGGATGGAGAGCTGAGCATTCGGGATGGCCGCTCCCGAAGAATCAGTGACCGTGCCAGTGATCGAAGCCGTGTCTTGCGCGAAAAGTGCAACCGGAAGGCAGAACAAGAAGACCAGGGGACAAAACCACAGGAGACGGATTTTCATCTTCAACTCCTAAGACTTGAAACCTAAATCAGAGATCGAGCAAGCCTTACTCCAGAGTGCCGGCTGTTCATCACCGAGCAACCACAAACCGTCAAAAATGGTTTATTAAAACGTGTTAATAGTGCTGTAGACGAACCTCCATGTCAAGAAAAAAATGCCCCGACAAAGCGAGCTCAGCACAGGGATTCAGGTCATAAAAGGCTACGCGTTGATTCCCGTACCGCTAGCTCCGGCGCCACCTTGCGGTGTACTGCTTTGACCTCTCGCTTCTCCTGAACCGCATTAATTCCGTCGACGATGATGCTGACCGCCATTTCGCCCATAACTTCCATCGGTTGACGCACCGTGGTCAAAGACGGGGTATACAAACTGGAGGCGGCGACGTCGTCGAAACCAATGACCGAGCACTGTTCCGGAACCCGCAGCCCAGCTTTTGCCAGAGCTCGTATCGCTCCAAAGGCAGTCATGTCGTCAAAGGCCATAAGTGCCGTAAAGTGATGTTTATGTTTGACCAAGTCCTCCGTTAATTTGTAGCCCGCTTCAAAACTTGAAATCGGGTCCCGTGACTCAGGTAGATCGAAAATCAGCCGGGGATCAAGTTCCAGCCCGCTGGATTTAGCGAACGAGCGAATCCCTTTCCAACGGGGAGCGCTGTCCGCCAAAGTCTTGGGACCGCGGATGAAAGCTATTTTGCGGTGTCCGAGGGAGTGAAGATGTTCGAGGGCGGCATGTGCGCCGAGTTCATTGTCGACCATTACGGAACTCACAGAATCGGTGCGCAGCTCGCGTCCGATCATCGCAGTGGGAATGCTGCTTTTTTCCAAATCGGCGAGAACATCGATATCCACGAACAGCCAGTTCGCGAGCACGATCAGCGCTTCGACCCGCCGGTCCAACAGCATTTCAAGATAACGCTCGAAGCGGGACCGTTCGTTGTGAACGTCGGTGAGAATGGGAAGGTAAGAAGACTGATACAGAGTATTCTCGATGCCCCGTAACACCAGCGTGCAGTAGGGATCGGTCATGTCGAACACCATTACACCAACGGTGTGGCTGCGCTTGCTGCGAAGCGAGCGGGCAAAGAGATTTGGTCGGTAGCCCAGTTTCTTGGCGGCGCGCTCAATTCGCTTCTTGGTGACGGCAGGGATGTACCGCGCCAAAGGAGCATTGTTCAGGACGATGGAGACCGTGGTCGACGAGAAGCCGCTGTCTTTGGCCACATCCCGAATGGTGACTGTTTCATTCTTCATCTCGAGCTTTCATGCTTTGAGCGCATTGCCGTAAGTGTCGTGGCTTGAATTCATGCTGCTGCTGGCGGACACTACAGCAGAGAGTGGAATCAGTGTCAAGTTCGACGATGCGATTTTTCCTGATCTTCGTATTGCTGGCTGGTTGTAAAGCCAGCAGCGCGGAGGCGATGCAGCACGCTCGAACGACACCGTCCTCGCCCAAATCCGATCCCCAACTGCTTTTTCAGCAGGGGGAAGCGGCCCTGAAGAGCGGCAACCTGGACGAGGCCGAACATGCCTTTCGAGGCGTTCTGGCGATCAATTCGCAAGTTGCGGGCGCGTACGCGAACCTCGGAGTGATCTACATGCGCCGCAAACAATGGCAGCACGCATTGGAGATGTTGCGCAAAGCTGAGCGCCTGGCGCCGCAGATTGCAGGAGTACGGCTCAATGTCGGGCTGGTTTACTATCGCCAGAACGATTTTCGAAAAGCGATTCCACCATTCGAGTCGGTTGTACATGATGCCCCGGATTCATTCCAGGCGCGCTACTTGCTGGGGTTGTGCTATTTCTTTGTCGAGCGTTACGACGACGCGGCAACTACGCTCGAGCCACTCTGGACGCAGGCGTCGGCCCAATTGAATTATCTCTACGTGCTCGGCATCGCTGCCCACAAGGCGGGGCATGCGGATGTGGAGCAGCGAGCGTTGAGCCACTTGATCGAGATCGGTCAAAATTCTCCCGAGTTTCATCTCCTGATGGGCAAGGCTCACCTCAATCGAGAAGAGTACGACGAGGCCATCACTGAGCTTGGACTCGCCGCCAAGGGAGATTCTGCTCTTCCATTCGTCCACTTCAATCTCGGAATGGCTTACCTGAAGAAACAGGATCTGGAACGCGCCAAGATGGAATTCCTCAATGACATCGCCATCGAACCCGACGTCAGTTACAACTACGATCAGCTAGGACAGGTGTATTACCTTCAGCAGCAAGATCAGGAAGCGGAAAAGACGTTTCGCAAGGCGCTGCGTGTTGATCCGCAACTCACCAGCTCTCATTTTCAACTTGCACGGGTATATCAGCGCGAAAGCAAGTACCGGGAAGCGCTCAGCGAGATTGACGAAGCCCTCAAATTGGATGCCAGCAGTCCAGGTAGTCACTACTTACGTGGACAAGTTCTGCAACACATGGGACGCACCCAGGAGGCGAAGGCCGAGATGCAAACGTTTACGCAAATGTCCAATGCTGCCCGCGAAAAACGGCACCAGGAGCTGGAGACCGGATCGATGCCGAACCCCGAGCTTACGCAGGAACCGCAATAGTGCCGGCTGTTTTGTTATCGTGATTGCATGACCCAAATCACTTGCCGCGCGCTTCTATTCGACCTGGATGGCGTGCTGATCGATTCCACTCCTGCCGTCATTCGCGTTTGGACTCGGTGGGCCCTCGGTCGCGGATTTGATCCTGAGGAAGTTGTTCGCAGAGCGCATGGTCGTCCCAGTATCGCGACCATACGCGAATATCTTCCGCACGGGGATCATGATGCGGACAACTGCGAAGTGGAACGTGGCGAGATTGAAGACTTGAAGGGCGTGGTCCCTTTGCCCGGAGCCCGCGAACTGCTGGACGCTCTTCCCTCCGACCGGTGGACCATCGTGACATCGTGTACGCGCGCTCTGGCGACAGTCCGGTTGCGTGCGGCCGCCTTGCCTATTCCCAAGCTATTGGTCACATCCGACGATATAAAAAATGGAAAACCCGACCCCGAGCCGTATCTGAAAGGTGCGTCATTTTTGGGAGTGTCTGCACGCGATTGTGTCGTGGTCGAGGATGCGCCAGCGGGCATTCGCGCAGGCAAGGCTGCCGGCGCTCGGGTAATCGCATGCCGAACCACTGCTGCGGAGTCGGAACTCCGAGATGCCGGTGCCGATTGGATTGTCGACAATTGCAGTTTTATTTCGTTCAATGGATTACACACCGGTCACGAAGTAACCATTGTGCTGACAAGTGGAGAGCAGCGTCGGTGACGGCTAAATCCAACCCTGCAGACTTCACCTGCATCGTAGGGTGGTGAAAATAATTGTCGCAACTGCCCTGTCTTTGTTTCTGTTTCTGCTCGCAACGGGATGTACTTCGCAAAAGTCTAATCCCGAGGACCTTAGAGAGAAAACAGCTCAAGCCACGTCAGACTTCAAGCGCGATGCGAAAGCGGTAGCTCAGGGCGTGAAAGAGGGATGGAGTCGCGACCAGCCCCTCGACTTAAACCAAGCCACTAAAGACCAGCTGCAAAGCTTACCAGGAATGAGTACCGAGGGAGCAGAACGCATCATCGAAGGGCGACCGTATCACAGTGCCTCCGAACTGGTCAGCCGGCGCGTCATCTCGCAGCAAGAATATGACAAGATTAAGGATCAGGTAACAGCCAAGGACTGACTCGCCAAAGCGGAGGCGTTGCAAGCAACGTCTGTACATTAATTAATCTTCCTCTGTAGAGACGTAGCTTGCTACGTCTCCGCCCGAACTTCAATGTGCCGTGACCGCTTTGCCTTTCTTGGCTTTTCGCATAAGGCGCCGGCCACGGGCCCCAGCATAGGCGCAACCGCCCGACAGCCCGAAAGCCACGACTTGACCGCGGTTCTCCGGAGGAAATAATTCCTGCAGAACGGCCTGCGACAAGCGCTGCAATTCCCCCACCGCATGCCCCTTGAATGACGCTGAAAAAAATAAGGAATTCGCTTTGTCGATACTGGGAGCGAGACATTGACTACGGCAGTATCGAGCACCTCCATGAAAGTGCTCGACATAAGCGCAATGGCCATCAGCCAGGGATTAATTTCTTTGGAAACTGCATCGTTAACAGATATCAGTCTCACGCCCGAAAATAGTTAGACTCGACCGCGGTATCGTGGGACTCGAATTGTCTCACGCGGCGGATATAGCATCTAGGTTGGATCACTAGATCCTTCTCAATGCCAAGGCTTCGATCAAACTCGCTCCCTGACGGACCTACTGCGGTATCCAGCAATCAAGGCGTGGCCTGGAAGTTTGCTCTCCGCGCGCTCCGCTCCAGAAATTATCGCCTGTTCTTCACTGGCCAGTCGGTGTCGCTGATCGGTACTTGGATGACGCAGATTGCCACCAGTTGGCTGGTGTATCGTTTGACCGGCTCGGCATGGCTCCTGGGTATCGTCGGATTCGCATCACGGCTGCCGGCTTTCGTTCTGGGACCTTTTGCTGGTGTATGGGTAGATCGATGGAATCGTCACCACACTCTGGTCGTTACCCAAATTCTTTCCATGCTGCAATCTTTCGCTTTGGCCGGATTGGCACTCGCCGGGATCATCACAATTCGCGAAATAATTTGGCTGGGAGTGGTACAGGGTGTTATTAACGCCTTCGATATGCCGGCCCGTCAGGCCTTCGTCATTCAGATGGTGGAGGATCGCGCCGACCTGGCCAACGCCATCGCCCTGAACTCTTCCATGGTGAACGCCGCGCGACTTCTCGGCCCATCCATTGCCGGAGTAATTATCGCCGCGGTCGGTGAAGGCTATTGCTTCTTCATCGATGGCGTCAGCTATCTCGCCGTCATCGCCTCGCTGCTGGGGATGAGAATCGCGCCCGTCCAGCAGAGGACCGCGCACAAAGCGATTCTGCATGAATTGCAGGAGGGTTGGAACTACGTCACCCATTTCGTACCCATCCGTTCAACTCTTCTTCTTTTGGCGTTAGTCAGCCTTGTGGGAATGCAGTACACGGTGCTCATGCCAATTTTTGCCCGGGAAGTGCTTCATGGAGGGGCACACACTTTGGGCTTCCTGATGGGGGCATCGGGCGTGGGGGCGTTGGCCGGGGCGATGTTTCTGGCGACCAGAATAAACGTGCTCGGGTTGGGGCGGCTAATCGCGTTGGCGGCTGCAGCTTTTGGGACTGGACTCATTGCGTTAGGTCTTTCTGGTTCTCTCTGGTTTTCATTAATCGTGATGTTGTTGGTTGGCGGTGCGACGATGATTCAGATGGCAGGCAGCAACACGATTTTGCAGACTATCGTGCCAGATGACAAACGCGGAAGGGTGATGAGCTTCTACTCCATGGCATTCCTGGGAATGGCGCCATTCGGCAGCCTGCTGGCTGGCGGCCTGGCGCACCGCATCGGCGCGCCGCGAACTGTAATGATCAGCGGAGCCATCTGCATCGCTGGCGCAGGGTGGTTCGCCTCGCAGTTGAAGGTAATGCGAGAACTGGTGCGCCCAATTTACCGCACGCTGGGCATCATTCCCGAAATCGCTGCCGGAATTCAAAGTGCCAGCGTGTTACAGAGTCCGCCCGAGGAATAGGGGTCGCTCGCTGCCTAAAAAACGGATTCCTCCGCTCCGGCGTGCAAGCACTTTTCGAAGGCCCTACGCTGCGTGATAACAGCGTTGCGGCCGTCACACAGTCGAGCTTATCAATTGCGGCGCAACCGGGACCGGCGGCATTACCATATCTTCCGGCAGACTCCAATTCTCAGTCTCTATTTTCGTTGGTTTCTTAGTCCGCGACTGGACACGAATTGCCAACCGATCTTCGGCTGAATGTGCCAATAATTCGCGAATCCGCAGTTTGGCTTTGTACAACTGGGATTTCGAGTTGCCTACGGAGCAACCGAGCATCTCCGCAATCTCCTGGTGCTCGTAGCCCTCGACTTCGTGCAGTAGAAAGATTGTCCTGTATCCCGGGGGAAGCTCTTTCATGGCGCGAGACAATGCGATCCGATCGACGCAGCCTGCGAGACTGTTGTCCTGGGTCGCGATTTCGCGGCGAACTTTGCCACCGTCTTCGTGGTCATAGGGTTCGTCCAGCGAAACTTGGTTCAACGACTTCTTGCGAAAGTGCATTAACACCGTATTGACCGAGATGCGGTGCAGCCAGGTCGAAAACGCCGAATCGCCGCGAAAGCTCGAGATCTTGCGGAACACCTGCAAGAATGCATCCTGGGTAAGATCCTCCGCCTCGGCGGCATTGTTGGTCATACGCAAACATACGGAATAAATCCGCGCTTTATGCATATGAAAAAGAGCGGCAAACGCGTCCGAGTCGCCTTGCTGGGCGCGCTCGACCAAGTCTGATATAAGGGGCTCAACTGTGCCAGAGTTGTTATTCACCAGAGTCTCCTTTTTTACTGCCAAGCCCAACTTGCGGCAGACATAACAAAGTCGTGCATCGAAATTTCATATTTGAGGGTAGAGTCGAAACTGGGAATGGTCCATCGAGTGCAGCCTGTACGAATGCCTCGTTCCTCCTGTATTTACATTGCGGCCGAAACGGTTTAGGCGTGAAATAAGTCCTTCTTTTGGTTGTCATCTTTGTTGCCCGGCTTTCTTCGGGATTAAAGAGTTGGCTTCGGGATTGAGACTTGGCGGAGCGAAGACTGCCGGCAGCAAATGGAACTCGTCTGGATGACTACGGAACAGCCCTGGAATTCGTTAGGGGGACCTTTTGCCCTAGATGATCGGCTCTGTCGCCCCGCAACATTTACTTGTACCCAGGGCCACTAGACACCCGCACTGTTTGTTGAAGCTGGGTGTTGCGTCGCAGTTAAGATAGCGAGATGCCGATCACGCTCCCTCAAGTGGAAGAAGCACGTCGCAACATCGCTGCAGTCGCGTGGCACACGCCTCTGGTGCGCTGCAACGCGGATGCGCCGGCGGACATTTATTTGAAGCTGGAAAATCTGCAGCCGATTGGATCTTTCAAGATCCGGGGAGCAGCGAACGTGATGGCGCGGACTCCACGAGCGCAACTGGAGCGCGGAGTGCTGACCGCTTCGGCGGGCAATATGGCTCAAGGAGTGGCGTTCTGCGCGCGGCGGATGGGTGTGCAGGCAACGATCGTGGCTCCAGAAACCGCTCCCGCAACGAAGATCTGCGCGGTGGAGCGAATGGGTGGCCGGGTAATCAAAGTTTCGTTCCCCGATTGGTGGCGGACGTTTGAGACTCGGTCGTATCCCGGAGTAAACGCCACTTTCATTCACGCCTTCGATGACCCGGATGTCATGGCGGGCAATGGCACTATCGCCTTGGAGTTGCTGGAAGATTTGCCCGATTTGAAAGCCGTGGTGACTCCCTGGGGTGGTGGAGGCCTATCCTGCGGCATCGCGGCGGTTTTGCGGGCGCGGGCACCGCAAGTGCGGATCTATGCAGCCGAGATCGAAACCGCAGCGCCACTCTCTCCATCCTTGGCGGCCGGCGAGCCGCGCACAGTGGAGTACCAGCCATCATTCGTGGACGGCATTGGAAGCAAGATGGTGTTTCCAAATATGTTCGAGCACGCCCGCCGGTTGCTGGATGGATCTTTAGTTGTAACCCTGGCGGAGGCGGCGCAGGCCATGAAACTGGTGGCAGAGCGTAACCGCATCATCGTCGAAGGAGCGGCGGCCTGTGCTGTTGCTGCGGGTCTGTCGGGCCGGGCGGGCTCCGGAAAGATCGTGGCAATCGTGTCCGGGGGAAACATCGACTTGGATAAGTTTGCTCAGATTGTCGGGCAAGGTTGATGGCCAGCGACAACCTTAAGTTTAGCGTTTGATCCATGGTGAGAATTCTGCGCGGATGAATTGTTTTACGCCGTCTCTTCCTGTGAGCCGCCACCAGAGTTTTCCGCCTTCACGCTCCAATCGAATACTGATGTCAAAGAATGGGCAGCAGGCGCGTTCCAATGGACTGAATTCGGTTATCGCCTGATAGTTTGAAGGGTCATAGGGGAACTCGAACTCAAAGCCATCAGGCAACTCCCGAATACCCAGGACCGACGAGCGCAAAGTCTTGCTGAGTTCTTGTTGCCATTTGCGCTGCTCCGGAGTCAGGGCTGTTCGGTCGCAGAAAAATGCAGTCTCAGGTTTGGTGTTTGCCGGACTGTGCGGCCTGACACCAGCTTGGCGTTCGGAAACGATGTGCGAAAAGGCGTATCCGCCCAAAATGGTGACAGTGATAGCAACGATCAAGAGTATCTTCATAATAAGTTCTCCTCTGCGGGCATGCATTGTCCGCTGAGCAGAACCTTACAACCTAAAGTTGGCTTTAAGGCAAGCGTTTTATTTGTAAATTGTTTGTCAATTGAGGAAGTAATCCGGTGACGGGAGCGGAGAGGCTTGGTCTAGAATGCGAATATGCCGCAATTGACCATCTCTGAAGTGGCACGACGTGCTGGACTTCAGCCCTCGGCGATTCGTTATTACGAACAGATTGGAATACTTTTTCCGCCGCAGCGGATCAGTGGGCAGCGCCGCTACGACACTGCCGTGCTTCATCGCCTGGCGGTGATCCAACGGGCGCGGCAAACAGGTTTCACTCTGGATGAAATCCGGGAACTCTTCTTTGGCTTTCGCGAGGTGGTTCCGGCATCGCAGCGCTGGCAAAAACTGTCGCGCAAAAAACTGGAGGAACTCGAGGAGTTGATAAGGCAGATAAAGACGATGCAGCAGTTACTTCGGAAGATGATGGATTGTTGCCGTTGCGATACGTTGGATCAGTGCGGTAGAGGCATATTTGAGAACGGATTTAAAGGGGTGACAGCACAATCCCGGCCGGCGAAGGTGCAAGCTAGGCGATAGGTTTCGCAAATTCCTAGTATTGTTTCCTTCGTTGCCGTGCGAGTCCTCCAGGTCAATACTTCGTAAGCCCGTCTTCGTCCTTTTGCTGCTATTGTTTACAATAGAGAGTTTACCCGCGTGAGTGGATCAGTTCGGGCACCTGAGTCTTGGGGACAAAGCAGAATTTGAATCATTTGAATCACAATTCCGGCGGTAGGGATGCTCCGCGAGTGTATTGGCGCGTGGAGGGGAGTCTTCTGGAGCTTACTACTGTGCGCCCCGTCGCGTTCTTTACCTGGAACGGGCAAACGTTTATCGAACGTTGGATGCGGCGCGGGTTGGTATTGCTGATGGCATTGCTGCGTCCTTTCTTGTATGCAGCAAACCGGGTATTCGCTACGCGGGTGGTGCATACCGTCCTGCGCGGGGTCAGCCGGGACCGGTTGGATCTGCTGGGTGAGGAATATTTTCAGTACAAGTTAAAGCCGCAGTTGAAACCTGATGGCGTGCAAGCGCTTCGGGGGTTAATCGATTCGGGCGCCGATGTGGTCCTGGTCAGCCAGGGACTCGATCATGTGATGGCGCCGCTGGCGCGGCATCTAGGCGCGAAGTGGGTGATCGCGAATCGGCTCGAGTTTCGCGAGGGCATTGCAACTGGGAGATTACTGAATCCGGTGATTCGTCCTCGCGGGGCGTTTGCGAGGATCACCGGCGCAGGGCCGGACGGAAGGCGCACTCCGGAACAACTGGTTCGGGATCTTGGTTTCACTGACTCCGGCTTGACAGGCGTTGGGGAATTACAGTCAGCGGTCATTGCGGCGGCTCGCCAGCACCCGGTGCTGGAGCGTCCTATCGTCCACTTCGGCGGCGGGCGGCAGGCTAGTCCTCTTTCGGTGCGAGCGGCGCTCGGTGGAAAGCGGATCATGCTCATTGGCGTGACCGGGTTCATTGGAAAAGTGTGGTTGGTAAATCTGTTGATGGATCTGCCGGAAGTTGGGCGCATTTATTTGCTCATTCGCCGGCAGAAATCGAATCCCGCGCAAGCGCGGTTTGAAAAATTGGTGGAGGATTCACCCGTCTTTGATCCCCTGTACAAGCGGTATGGCGCCGGACTGGCGCGGTTCTTGCGCGAGCGCGTGGAGGTGGTGGAGGGCGATGTTTCGGCGTCTGATCTTGGTTTAGCGCCGGACGTCTCCGAAGTCTTACGAAAGACTCTGGATCTCGTCGTCAACAGCTCGGGTCTGACGGACTTTAATCCTGACCTGCGGGATGCGTTGCTGACGAATGTGGATGCGGCCGTGAGCATCGTCGAATTTGTGCGCAAGTCGGACCATGCGGGCTTGTTGCATCTTTCCACATGCTATGTGGCCGGGACGCGGGATGGGCGTGTGAGTGAGACCCTGCGGCCGAACTACACCCCGGCGGGTGTGGCGAATTTTGATGCCGACGTGGAGTGGCGCTCGCTGCACGAATTCACAAGGGAAGCGGCACGGAAGGCAGAGAGTCCTGAGGTCACGGGGGAATTGCGGCAGCAGGCATTGCAGAAGGAGCATGCGTCCAAGGATCTCAAAGGCGCAGCGCTGGAGAATCAGATTCGCAAGAACCGGGTGCGCTGGCTGCGAACGTATTTGACCGAAGCGGGCAAGAAACGCGCCAATGAGTTGGGTTGGGCGAACACATATACGCTGACCAAGAGTCTGGCGGAATCTCTGATTAGCAAATACGGATCGGGCTTGCCGATTGCTATCGTGCGTCCCTCAATTGTAGAGACGTCGTTGGAGAAGCCTTTCCTCGGCTGGAATGAAGGGATCAATACCTCGGCGTCCCTCTCCTATTTGCTGGGCACATATTTCAGGCAACTACCCTCGAACGAACATAAGCGGCTGGACGTGATTCCGGTAGATTCAGTGTGCCGCGGGATGACGCTCATCGCAGCCGCGATCGTGCAACGGCGGAACGCGCAGGTCTATCAGTTGGCAACGTCGGTGACCAATCCTTGCGATATGCGGAGGTCAATTGAACTGACTTCATTGGCGCATCGCAAGCATTACCGCGCGTTGGAGGGATTGGAAAGCTGGCTGCGATTGCGCTTTGATGCGATTCCGGTTTCGAAGCAGCGGTATGAGCGCATGTCGGCGCCGGCGCAGAAAGCGATCATAAAATCCATACAGCGCATTGTGTCGCCGCTGCCTCTGCGGAAGACGCCGCTGGCGCGAGCCGAACGCAATCTTGAGAAAGTAGAAAAGCTGATTGAATTGTTCGAGCCATTCATTCTTCTGAACGAGCATGATTTCGTGGCGGAAAATGTGGAGAAACTCGCTTATGCTCTGTTGCCAGAAGAGCGGGCGAGCTTGGGCTACGACACGCGCAGCATTGACTGGTGGGAGTACTGGATCAACATTCACATCCCTGCACTGCGGCGCTGGACCTATCCATTGATCGAGGGACGTCCTTTGGAAGCACGACCGTCCCGGAGTTTTCAGCTGGCTGAGGTCGAGAGTAACGGAGACACCATTAAAACTGGCACGAACGGGGCAACGTGGCGATATTCCTGACCGGGTCCACCGGATACATCGGCGGGCATGTCGCCGCCAATCTGCTGCAAGACCATGGGGCTTCGCTCAACGTGCTGGTGCGGGCGCGCGATCCGCATGAGGCAGAACTGCGTCTGTGGCAAGCCCTGCAATTGCATCTTGACTTTCCACGCTTTTACGAGTTTTTGCAGACACGCATCAGGATTTTTCGCGGCGACCTTACCACGCCGCAATTCGGGCTTGCCCGGGATGATTACGATCGGCTGATTCATACCAGCGACTCCGTGATTCATTGTGCGGCGTCGCTGAATCGGAAGTCAGAAAAAAGCTGCCTCAATGTAAATCTTCGAGGAACGCTCGAAGTGCTGCAGCTCGCCATGCGCGTGCACCACTATCACGGGCTCCGCCGGTTTAGCCATGTGAGCACCGTGGCGGTAGCGGGAAAGCGAAAAAACGAAGTCGTTACAGAAGATAAGTCGATCGATTGGGAGCGGTCGGACTACGATCCCTACGCGCGCACGAAAAAGTTCTGTGAACACATGATCCGCCAGATGCTTCCGGAAGTCCCAATTACAATTTTCCGGCCGAGCATCGTGCTCGGCGACAGCCGCCGCGCCGAGACTACCCAATTCGATATGGTGAAGGCGTTCGTTTTCCTGGCCGGCTTGCCCGTGCTTCCATTTCGGTCTAACGATAAGATCGACATTGTCAACGTGGACTTCGTGGCGGATGCAGTTGCAACCCTTCATCAGAAAGATGATCCGCAGTTCGACACTTACCATCTTTCGTCGGGCCGAGCCTCGCAGACTTTCAAAGAATTGACCACTGCGCTCGCCGCTGCTCAACAGAAGCGTGCACCTGTGTTTGTGCCTATGCTTGAACGGCCTTTTTCCGGGACTGTGAATACTCTGGCGAACCGTAAGGGCGCGATGGCTCATGAAGCGTCGCTGCTGAAAGTCTTCATGCCATACCTGGTCTGGAATACGGTATTCGATAACACCCGCGTCACGTCTGAGCTGGACCGAAGGCCCGTGCCATTTTCGCAATACAGCTTTCCCTTATTGACATTCAGCCGGCAGTCCAATTTTTCCTACCAGTATCAAGACTGGCCGGCACGAGTCGGAGGCTCCGCGGCATGATGGACTTTGTGCTCGAAGCCTGGGTCAGCGCTTCGATTGAAAAGTCGAAAGCCGCATGGATGCTGGGCAAAGGGAAGCCTTGGCAGCCAGGAGAAAAACTGAAGCTGCTTTTTGCAGGATACAACGGGACTCGCAACATGGGCTCGGACGTCCGCGTGGAGGAGATGCTGCGGCAACTTCGCCACATCCTGGGCCCGGACCGGGTTGCATTCAGCGTGATGACGCAAGTTCCCAAATTCTCCCGCGGATACTTCGAAAGCACCACGCAGGTGCATCTGCCCGATATTTTCCCGCCGTTTCTGTCGGACGAGGTACCCAAACACCACGGCGTGGTCGCATGCGAGGGCTCGATGTTCAAGAGCAAGTTCGCTAATGCGCTGACCACAATGATGATTGGATCTTTGGGCATTGCAGCGGCGCAAAACAAACTCTCGGTAGGCTACGGCGCTGAGGCGGGACACATGGACCCCATAGTTGCCAAGATGTGCGCGCGCTACTGCCAGAATTCACTGGTAATTACGCGCAATGAAGAATCGCGCACCATCCTGCGCGAACTGGGCGTGCCCAATGAACTGGGTACGGACACCGCTTGGACGTTCGAGCCGCATCCAGCGGAATATGGGAAGAAGGCGCTGCGCGAAGTTGGATGGGACGGAAGTGCGCCGGTTCTGGTGGTCTGTCCAATTAATCCCTTTGAATGGCCGGTGAAAGCCTCAGTCGCCAAGTTCGCGTTGCACGGTTTGATGGGAGCCTATAAGGATAGCCACTACCGCTCGGTTTATTTCCACAACTCGGGAAGGGAGGCCGATCGCGCTTACGAGCATTATCTGACGGCGATTGCGAACGCGGTGGATGCCTTCCGCAAACAGCGAAATGTCTTCGTTATCCTAGCCGCAACCGAGCGCTTGGACGCACGTCCCGCAGCCCGAATTTCAGAAAAACTTGGCGGCGCTCCTGTCCTCAGTTCTGAAGACTACAACATGTATGAACTTGTGAGCATTTTGAGGGCTTGCCACATGATGGCTTCGTCGCGCTATCACGGAATTGTGACCAGCATGCCCGCGCTGGTGCCGTCGGCGGGCATCACGATGGATGAACGCATCCGCAATCTTATGCGGGAGCGGGGCCACTCGGATTTGCTGATGAATGTTGATGATGCCGATCTGGAGGAAAAGCTGCTGGCCGCGCTCATCAAATTAAGCCAGGAAGGCGAGAGAATTTCTGATGGGATCGGGCGGACTGTGATGCGGAATTTGAAAGTGATGGCGCGCATGGGCGTGTATTTCGAGGAAGAAGTGCAGAAGCGCTATCCAGAGTTCCCGACGCGCAGAGGAGAGTGGAGTTGGGAAGATTATCTGCCGCCTTTGAGTACGGGGCTGCACAGCTTGGCGGAAGCGTATACCTGACGCGGGTCGGCGTAAAAACTTCATGAGTTTTCTGGACGACATTTTTGCGCGGCTTGAGACAGTGGGTCAGATCCCTATACTCCAAGAGCTCCGCAGCAATGATGCGCATCAAGCCGCGTCTGTGCAAAGCGGGCACGACCTGCTCGGAATGATCGCCAAGGCGCGCAGCTTTCTATCCGCTAAGGGATTGAAAAAGGGCGACCGCTGCGCCTTGCTCGCGCATAACAGCGTTCAGTGGATTGCGATGGATTTAGCGATCATGGCAGAGGGGGCGATCGTTGTGCCGCTTTACGCGCGGCAAGCTCCGGCGGAACTCGTGGCCATGATGAAAGATTGTTCTCCGGCGTTAATCTGCTCTCGGGATGCAGCGCTCAGGGATGGGATTTTGCAGAACTGGCAGGCGGCGCCATCCCAGGTGCTGTTTGAGGATGTGTTCGGCGACAACTCCCACACCGCCCAAAGAACGCGAAGCGTGGGGCACCCTGTGGACGTGGGCCAGCAGCAACTTGCGGACTCCGATCCGGTCACAATTATTTATACCTCTGGCACCTCGGGCGAAGCGAAAGGGGTAATTCTTACCGCGGGCAATGTTAGCCATATGCTGGGCTGCACCTCGGCGCGGCTCGATGCACTGATGCAGAACAAGGCGGCCCAGGATCGCGTGTTCCATTATCTTCCGTTTTGTTTTGCGGGCTCTTGGATCATGCTGCTGACCTGTCTTTTGCGCGGTAGTTCACTTACGCTTAATACCGACTTGGGTAAGATTGCCAGCGAAATGCGGGTCGTTGCGCCCGATTATTTCTTGAACGTTCCGGCGCTTCTCGAGCGAATGCGCAAGGCTGTCGACGAACAGCTTTGGAAGACGGGCGGCGTGGTTCTTAGTATTTACAGTCGCGCCAAAGGCGCGTGGGTCCGCAAGCAAGCGGGCCAGCCTGTTTTTGCGGATTCAATGTGGCTGGCATTGGCCAATGCGGTGGTGTTTCCAACCATCCGCAAGAAGATGATTGGGTCACATCTGAAAGCTCTGATCTGCGGTTCAGCGCCGCTTAACGTGGAAACGCAACTCTATTTCTTGATGCTAGGGATTCCGGTTTTACAGGTTTATGGATTGACTGAGACAACCGCCATCTGCACCATGGACGATCCAGGTCATGTGGAGCCGGGCCGCGTAGGACCTGCGATCAGCGGGATTGAGATGAAGCTCGGCGAAAACGATGAGATTATCGTACGAGGGCCGAATGTTTTTCCGGGATATTGGAATCGTCCGCAAGAGACCGCGAAATCCCTGCGCGATGGCTGGTTTCATACCGGCGATCAGGGCGATGTGGATGCAGCAGGGAACTGGCGGATAGCCGGACGCATTAAGAATTTGATTATCCTTGGCTCGGGCCACAACATTGCTCCCGAACCCATTGAAGAAGAGTTGGTGCATAATTTGCCGGGGGCGCAGCAGGTCCTGCTCGTGGGCAATGGCCGTGGATTTCTTTCGGCGGTTGTGACCGGCGACGTCACTCGAGAGCAGGTCCAGGCCGCGCTGGAGGCGGTGAATCCCAGCTTGCCGCATTACAAGCAGGTACGGGCTTTTCATATTTATAAGCAACCCTTCTCCATTGAGAATGGGTTGCTGACGGCCAATGGAAAATTGAAGCGAGATTTGATTGCAGCGCATTTGAAGGAAGAAATTGAGGAGATGTACTTGGTGAAACAGGCCTCGTAGTGGAATCGGGCAAACACATTAACTACAAAAAGAACACTAAGGTTTACAGAGGAAATCACTCGCTGCTTTCGGTTGATGGAATGGAATCTTTTAGCGGCCAGGCACTCTCGTGGGAGTTGAAAAACGGCGTCGTTGAGCTGGCTCTCCACCGGGAACCCAACAACGAACTTGGCTCCGTGGCTTTGGCGGAAGCAGAAAGGTTCGCCGGTTCGCTCGAGCAATTGAGCCGTGCGGCGCACGCGCTGATTATCTATAGTAAGTTGCCGTCGGGGTTTTCCGCCGGAGCCGATCTGCGTGAACTTTACCAGCGTTCGCAGAACCTGCATCGTACTGAAGCCGTTAGAATCGTGCGCGATCAACTCGAACGCACTCATCGGGTATTGAACGCCATAGATGCTTCACCGTTGACCACGATTGCGGCGGTTCACGGCATCGTGTTTGGCGGCGGCTTCGAGCTTGCATTGACATGCGATTTAATCATTGCCGACAAGACTGCGCGTTTTTGCTTTCCCGAACTGCGCCTGGGGTTAATTCCGGGATGGGGTGGAATTCCCCGTCTGAAGCGGGATTTAGGGAATGCAGTGGTCCGCGACTTGTTGCTGACCGGACGCAGTTTTAATGCCAGCAAAGCGCAACAGGTCGGTTTAGCGAGCCAGGTTGTGGCGGAAGGTGAAGGGTTGCGAGTAGCGCGAGCGACAGCCGCTCAGCTTGGAAAATTTGATCGCACCACTGCGGCCACGGCTAAGAAATTTATCAAGTCCATTCCATATGACGAGTTGCGGCAGGAGATTGATCTGTTCTGCGAATTGTTTACCCACCCCGCAGTGGAGGCTGGCCTGCGCAAATTCGTTGAAAGCACGGATGCGCAGCCATACTTGCCATGAGGACAACAGTTCCTTAGACTTCGCTCGGGAGCAGAAGATATAGGAGAATTTGTAAGTCCATGCCAAACCCAGACCAGACCTTAACCGAAATCCTGGATCTCGCTGCCGCGCACTTCAAAGTGCCACGGGAGAAGCTTGCTCCCGACGATGACTTCTTCAAGACGCTGGGAGTCGACAGCTTGCAGACGCTTGATCTCCTGACGCGGCTGGAGCATCACTTTCACATCGAGTTGCCGGATTACGAATTGCAGGGAGTATCGGATTTTCGCACACTGGCAGACCGCATTCAAACACGATTGTAGAAGCCGATTATAGAGGCGAGGAGTTGCAGTTATCGGTTGCCCACTAACCTGGAAAATGATTTGGCAATGTGAACTCTGCGATCGGACATCACAACTTTCCTAATGCTCAATCTCGATCAATACAGCTGCCTGGGCGCTGCCCTGCGGGACGCGCTAGATCGCTGGCCGAATGAAGTTTGCCTGATCGAGGCGGACCGCGATCGAGAAAAGACGCGTCTTACCTACTCCGATTTCAAGGACGTCGCTCTGCCCTTGGCCCGCGCGCTCGAGGACGCGGAATTCTATTCCGGCGATCGTGCGGCGATCATCATGACCAATCAGTCGAAGTGGTTGATATCAGCGTATGCCGTTTTTTATCGCGGCGGCGTGCTGGTACCGCTCGATTACAAACTCAGTGCGGCCGAGCATCTGCAATTGTTGGCGCACTGCAAGGCAAAGTTCCTGATCGTTGAGTACTATCTGTGGCGCGCGATCACTCAGTCCCCGGAGTTTAAAAATCACAAACTGAAGAAGGTGCTGATTACCGAAGCGCCCCTGGGAGCCGATCTCGCGGGTGCCTATCGCTGGGAGGAATTTCGCCGCAAAGGCGATCCCGACTTTGTTACGCGGCAGCGCGAGGATGTTGCTTGCATAGTTTATTCGTCGGGTACAGGCGGGCGTCCAAAGGGATGCGTGCTCACGCACGAGAATTATCTCGAGCAGTGCAAGGCGTTGACCTCCTGGTATCCGTTCTGGCCGGGCGTACGCTACCTCAGCATTTTGCCCACGAATCACGCGATCGATTTTATGGTTGGCTTCATCGGACCATTCGTGTGCGGTGCTTGTGTGGTGCACCTGCGGACTCTGAGGCCGGAGTTTGTGCGCGACGCTTTTGTGCGCTACAAGATTACTTATGTCTCGCTTGTTCCCATGATTCTCAAAAATCTGGAACGCGGGCTGCGCGCCAAGTTCGATGAGTTGTCCCGGGGAAAGCGTTTCTTGCTCGATCGAATGATCGCGCTGAATAAATCGCTCACTCGCAGGCACCCCAGAGTCGGCTTGAGTCGCAAAATTCTGGCACAAGTTCATCACGGCTTCGGTGGAGAATTGCGGGCGATGTTTACCGGCGGTGCATTCATGGAGCCATCGACGCTGCAGTTTTTCTACGACCTCGGCATACCCGTGGCCAACGGATATGGGCTTACCGAGGCTGGCACCTCGCTCACATTAAACGACCTTAAGCCGTTTCGCGCGGATACTGTCGGCAAGCCGTTGCCGGGAGTTGAACTGCGTCTGCTCAACCCCGATGCCGACGGCATCGGCGAAGTTGCGGTTCGCGGCAAGACGGTGATGTCGCACTATCTCGATGATCCTGAACTGACGGCGCAGACGATCGTAGAGGGTTGGTTGCTAACAGGCGATCTCGGCCGTTTTGATGGCAGTGGGCACCTGCAACTTTTTGGCCGCAAGAAGAACATGATCGTGACCGAAGGCGGAAAGAATATCTATCCCGAGGATATTGAAACAGCCTTCGAGGGACTGCCGGTGAAAGAGTACTGCATTTTCGCTGCAAATTATCTTTGGCCAGAAAAAACTGTCGGCCGCGAAATGCTGGTCCTCCTCTTACGTCTGGAACAAAATCAAGAATTTACCGAGACGTTGAAGCAAGAGATCGTCGCGCGCAACCGCCGGTTGCCCGATTTCAAGCGAGTTGGGGGATACTTGCAGTTCAGCAGAGATTTCCCCCGAACTGCATCCATGAAAATCAAGCGCACCATGCTGGCGGAAGACGTCCGCAACATTTTCCGCCGTGCTGCCATGGTTGAACTGTGAGCAACACGGACGCCTTTCTCGCCGTGGTGAATCCGGCCGCGGGTGGAGGACGATGCCGCAAGCTCGTTTCAGAGGCGCTCGATCGTTTGCGAGCCGGCGGAGTGAAGCTGGATCTCGTCGAAACTACGAGTCCCGGCCAGGGAGCACATTTGGCGCGCGACGGCTACGCCCGCGGGTATCGCAAGTTTATCGCGGTGGGCGGTGACGGCACGTCGTATGAGATCGTCAATGGCCTTTTTCCACGCCGGGAATCCGACGAGCCACCCACGCTGGCATTCCTTCCTCTGGGAACCGGCAACTCGTTCCTGCGCGACTTCACCGATCGCGGTGTGGAACATGCAATCGAAGCATTAATTGCGGGGCGATCGCAGCCGTGTGACGTTTTGCGATTGCGCCATACTGAAGGAGTTCTTCATTACATCAATCTCCTGGCCATGGGATTTGCTGCGGATGTGGCGACCTTGCGGGCGCGGCATTTCAGCGGATGGGGTGAACTGGGTTATCAATCATCCATTCTCATTTCGCTGGCTCGCTTCCGCCGACGTCCCTTCCCTGTGCGCGTTGATGGCGGATCAGCGATTGATCGGCGCCCCTGTCTCTTCCTGACTTTCAATAATAGTAAGTTCACCGGGGGGACAATGATGATTGCGCCCAAGGCCGAAGTGAACGACGGCTTGATCGAATACGTGCGCTGGGGGCCCATCGGACGCGTGGGGCTGATCCGTAACCTACCCACTCTTTATGATGGAACCCATATTCATCATCCTTTGGCTGAACGGCGGGCAGCGAATCGACTTGATTTCTATTTGGACTCTCCCGTGGATGTGATGGTCGATGGCGAAGTGCTGACATTACAATGCCAGACACTGGATGTCCTGCCCTCGGCCTTACGCGTCGTGGTATAAGAAATTATCGCTATGTCCCAAGAACGCAGAAAAAAGCAACAAGACCGCCTGGGAGTAAAAGAGACGAAGCCCGTCCCACGGTCCATTATCGTTGCCGTCCTGATTGTGGCCGTGTTTGGGGCCGTCTACTTCTTCATACGGCACAGGCAAACCAGTCGTCTGGACGCTTTCGCCAAATGCCTGACGACGAAGCAAGCCAAGATGTATGGAGCTTTTTGGTGCCCGCATTGCGAGGAACAGAAAGAGAAATTCGGCTCGTCGTTTCAATATGCTCCCTACATTGAATGTGGAATCAAAGGTTCGCAGGCGATCGCGCCGGTGTGCACACAGGCCGGCATCAAACGATTTCCTACTTGGATCTTCGCGGACGGCACGCGGGTCGAGGGCGAGCACGAGTTGGATTTTTTGGGTGAGCAAACTGGATGCAACCTGCCATGAACGCGCAGCGCGTCTTTCAGTTAATCGCTATTCTGGCGTTGGCCGGGATCGTCGTTTCTTCTGTCTCGTTGCGTCATCACTACGGCACTTCGCAAACCAACTATTGCGATTTCGGGGCTAGTTTCAATTGTGACATCGTTAATCGCAGTGTTTATTCGACTGTGCTTGGGGTACCGGATGCGCTGATCGGAACCTTCGGCTATGGTTTGCTTTTTGTCCTGGCAACGTTTTATCGGCCGAAGGCTGAGACTCCCTTCTTGCTCTTGCTGGCTTCGACAGCGGGGTTGGGCTTCGCGCTCTATCTGACGTACATCGAGAAGTTCGTGTTGGCGACGTGGTGCATTTTGTGTCTGTCATCGCTAACGTTGATTGTTTTGATCACAGTACTCTCGTCATTCCTGGCGGCTGCTGCTTGGCGCCGGGATTGATGCGAGAACCCGAATCGTAATTGTCTCGCCGCCTCAGCACGGGCGAAACGCCCGCGCCCACATTTTATGGAAACCAGTCGAGAGCAAATAGTGGCCCCGAACGATCCCGTCGCCGGGGGCCTTCGGCTGCACGAATTTCATAGCCGGGTGTTTCGCAACTCGCGAATGCTGCGGGTATGGCTGCCTCCGCGCTACGATGCGCCCGACAACTTGACACGGCAGTACCCAGTGTTCTATTTGAATGACGGACAGAACCTGTTTGACCCCGCAACAGCCTTTGGCGGCGTGGAATGGCAGGTAGACGAAACCGCCGACCGTCTTATCCGTCAAGAAGTCATTCCCCCGCTGATCATCGTTGGCATCGACAATGCACAGAGCGACCGCATTAGGGAATATTTGCCGTACCGCTCGTTTAATCCTCCGGTCATGCGGCCGCGAGGAAAGCGCTATCCCGACTTTGTGATGAATGAAGTCATGCCGTTCGTCCAAGAGCGATACCGCGTCGCGAGAGGTCCTGAGAATACTGGGTTAGGTGGATCGTCCCTGGGCGCGCTCATTTCCCTGTATACGGTCATCGAGCGGCCGGGAGTGTTCGGTCGCTTGCTTCTGGAAAGCCCGTCGCTGTTTATCTCTTATCGGAGGATCTTGAAATACAGTCGCCTTGTCCGGCACTGGCCGGAGAAGATTTTTCTGGCGATCGGCACGCGAGAAGCAGGTCGCGAGGACAAGGACAAACAGGTTGTGGACGACGTCCGCGAACTCGAACGGAACCTGCGGCTCGCGGGGTTAGACGATCGCCGCCTGCTGCTGAGAATCGATGAAGGCGCAAGTCACAGCGAGGGCGCGTGGGCTAATCGCTTTCCGGATGCGCTGAGTTTCTTGTTTGGCAAGCAATAGCTTGAGAGCGTTTCCAAGTAAGCCCACCGAGGCTTTAAACAATTATTTCGAATCCGCCTGGGCAACACCCTCGCTATCCATCTGGGATTTCGTCGAATCTACATGGATCGTCAACGGGTACGGAGAAATCCTTGGTGGCGACTGGTCTGGTTCGATCAGCCATATGTGTCGATTTTTGAAATAGTGCAGCAACTCCTGATTACTTTGTGGATCCATCTCGCGCGCCCATATCACCTTCGAGGCGTCAATATCCGCGGAATTGTAGACCCACTCGTGGTCGAAGTTGTGGGTCTTGCTGTATCGAACAACCGCCAAATGTTGTCCCGGCGAATGCTGCAGAGTTTGGAGCACACCCTCCCGGCTAAGGTCGCCCCGAGGCCATGGCTGTTCAATCTGCGCATGGGCTATGACGGCGCTGACCCGTAAGAGAATCATCGCGCCGCACACCAATGGGATGGCCCGCACTAGTGAAACGCCGACCGCCTTTCCGCGCCATTGCCAGAGCCTCAGGTGACGCATGCACTGCAACACCACCAAGTAGAGAAGACCGGTAGCTGGCGCTACATAATGCGGGTAGGTCCAAATTTCAATTGCGAGTCCCACCAAGAATACGCCGCCGGCCATTAGCGGAAAACGCATTCTCGAGTCCCGTATGACCCAGGGAAGGGCGATTAGCGGGATGGTCAGAGCGGGACCCAATAAAATGATCCAGCTAAGGAGAATCTTAAATTGGGCGTGGCGGAGGAAGCCCGAAACCGTGCGGCCTGCCTGGTAGTATCGAAATTCATTCTCGTAGAAAGCGCGCATCACCTCGTGGTGGTAAAACGGTTCAGCGCGCGGGCTTTGCCAGATAAAATACCGCGAAGGGGCATACGCTTCTCGATTTACTTCATAGGGCATTTCAAAGGGTCTTCCAGTTACACGGTAGTTGTAATAGCCGGTTGCCATGGCACCGAATGCAAGAATCACAGCAGTCGGGAACACTACGATTTTGAGGGAAATCGATAGTCGAGGCCGCTTTGGCCCAAGCAGCCAGATCAACATAGCCACAGCGACAGCCAGACTGAGCAGCAGGCCCTCGTAAGGACGGCTGTTAGCGAGAATCACCACCCCTATACCCATCGCGGCTGCATCGCGGATGCGCGCCCGACGTTTCAGCCGCGGCAACGCCCCGAGCACCATCGCTCCCCCCAGCGCGGCTACCGACGCAGACCAGTACGTGTTCATCCAGTAGCTGAGAATGCCCAGCCGCAATAAGACCAGCATGCCCCCAAGCAGAGCCCAGCCGGGAGGCAGCCATCCTTGAAGCATCCAGCACAGAGCGGAGCACATGGCAGCCGTCACCAGCAACTGTCCAATCCACGGATTACCAAGACGTTCCCCTAATGCCAGCACCACACCCTCAGCTGGCGGGTACATCGACATATATGTCGGGTGCTGGTTGATGTGAAAGCTTTCGAGGTGCAACCACATGGGATGCGGAGGATTGGTCAAGCGACGCTGCGCGAAAGTATCGCCCGCCAGCAAATAGCTGAACTCATCGTGAACGATTGGTTTGGGAATCCCCAGGACAGGAATCAAAGCTGTGCGGATGCAAAGCACGAGCAGTCCCACACTCGCGGCAGATAAAATCTTTCGTCGTGCCAGGTTAGCGAACCATCGCTCGATTACCAGGAACAGCGGCGCACTCTTGGACGAAGGTTGCAAAAAAATCATCGCAACCGCCGCGGCGACGAGAACCAACTCGATTAGCCAAAGCGAGCTTTTTGCCAACCACAGTTGCCACAAGGGAATGATCGCGGAATTGCCCGGGCCCAAGGCGTTGATTACCAACCTAAGCTGCATTTGCGAATAGGACTGAGATCGTTTGATTTTAATGCTTGCTCAGGGATTACGAACCGATTTTTGCGTCACTCACTGTAATCGTTTATGCTCTCGCAACGTGATCGAGCAGCCTTTCCAGACGTACCGAGTTAAAGTCCCGCCCCATCTGAATTTGGGACTTTGGCTCGGTTTAGTGGTTGTGGTTGGAGCGGTGCTGAGGTTTTTCCGGCTAGGGACAAAAAGTTTCTGGCTCGACGAAGCGACGAGTACGGTGTTGGCGCAGGCGAGCAGGCACGTTTTCGTGACCGCAATCTTCCAGCGCCAGGCCAATATGGTTTTGTATTACATCCTGTTGCGTGGCTGGCTACGGTTGGGCGGCGGCGAGTTCGTCGTACGCAGTCTTTCCGTGGTCGCGGGAGTGGCCGCGATCCCGGCGATTTATTTGCTTGGCACGCGTTTGTTTGGACCAAGAGCGGGAAGGATTGCCGCCCTATTGCTGTGTGTTCATGCCTTTCACATCCGGTATTCGCAGGAGGCCCGTGCCTACAGCTTATTCATGTTGCTGGCAATCCTGTCCTCTTTGTTTTTCGTGCGAGCTCTAGAACAACCCTCGCGCAAGATCTGCGCAGCATACATTCTGCTAAGTGCTCTGATGGTATACGCTCAAGTTTTCGGCGGCTGGATATTGTTGGCGCAGTGGATGTCGATACTTTTCCTGCGGCGCGAAGTTTGCTGGAAGGAATTTCTTTTCAGCGTCGCGGTGATTTGTCTCCTGATCGCTCCCCTAGCTTATTGCCTGCTTTTTGTTTCCGACCGGTCGCAGCTTTCCTGGGCGACAAAGCCCACGCTACAGGATTTATACAAGTTTTCTTTCGATCTGAGTGGAGACGGTGGTCCTATGCTTCTGTTGGCGTATATGGCGCTACTGTTGGGTGGAGTCACAGCCGGCCTCAGCCGCCCATCTGCCTCCGCTACTCAGGACACGCGGAAGTACTCGTTCCTTCTGTGCTGGCTGGTTTTGCCCGTCGCCTGCGTCCTCGCCGTTTCCCTCCGCTGGCCTGCGTTTGAGCCTCGCTTTCTAATCTGTTGCGTTCCTCCAGTAGTGTTGCTTGTGGCTGATGCCGTGGCCCGAATACGTTCGCAAATTCTCTTTTCCGCTACCTTGGTGATTCTGCTATTGCTATCGCTCAGTGCCACCTACGCTTATTATGGCGGCCGCTCGGATGCCAAACACAGTGACGACTGGAGAGATGCGACCCGCTCGATCGTTTCGCAAGCGGAAGCTGGAGACGCCGTGCTGTTTAGCTATAGTGAGGAGAGACTTGCTTTCGATGAATACCAGCGGCAGTTACGCATTACTGGTTCTCCATTCCACGAATTTCCGGAGCAGACGGATTTGGAACTGCTAACGCTGCGTCCCTCGCGGCCCAGCCCTGAGTTGCTGGACAAGATCGTTACAGGTTACAAACGAGTGTGGGTGGTTTCCGCCTTTCAGCCCAACCGAGCTAGCCGTCCAGTAGAGGCGACGCTGACGGGCCATTTTCGTGGACATGAAGATCAGAGTTTCGGCTTTGTCCACGCGGATTTATTTGTGGATCAGATAGTGCGTCCCGGAGGATCGACAGAGAGATAGCCGTTAAGAAATGCAATGACAAAATCGATTCAAATTTTGATTTGGTTGAGTGTTGCCGTTCTGGGTGCGCTTGCTCTGGGCACGATTGCGTTGCACCGGGGCGAACAGATCAATGCCATGTGGTTGGTGCTTGCGGCCGTCTGCACCTATGCCTTGGGATACCGTTTCTACAGCAAGTTTATTTCCACCAAGATCCTTGCGCTCGACGCGCAGCGAGCTACTCCTGCCGAGCGATTGGACGATGGCCGCGATTTCGTGCCAACGAATAAATGGGCTGTCTTCGGGCATCATTTTGCCGCTATTGCCGGGCCGGGGCCGCTGGTGGGGCCGGTACTCGCGGCGCAGTTTGGGTATCTTCCCGGGACCATTTGGATATTAATTGGCGCAGTCTTTGCCGGCTGCGTACAGGACTTTGTCATCCTGCTGTTCTCGGTGCGGCGCGACGGAAAATCGCTCACCGAAATGGCGCGCGAGGAAATCGGCGTGGTAGGTGGGTTCGTGGCCTACGCAGCGGTGATCAGCATCATCGTAATTCTGCTCGGTGTGGCTTCGTTGATTGTGGTAAACGCCTTAAAGGCTAGCCCATGGGGTGTGTTTACGATTGCAATGACCATCCCGATCGCCCTATTGATGGGCTTGTATCTGCGGAGATTGCGTCCCGGCAAGGTGCTCGAAGTTTCAGCTCTGGGATTCGTTCTGGTGATGGCTGCGATCTGGGGTGGACAGTGGGTCTCGCAGAATGCCGCGGTCGCGCCCTGGTTCACTCTGACCGCGTCCACGCTCGCGATCATCATTATCGTTTACGGATTCGCTGCTTCGGCATTGCCTGTGTGGTTGCTCTTGGCGCCGCGAGATTACTTGAGCACTTTCGTCAAGTTGGGGACCATCGGATTGTTGGCAGTCGGAATCGTCGCGCTGCGTCCCACGCTGCACATGCCGTCACTGACGCGGTTTGTCGACGGATCAGGACCAATCTTTGCCGGCAGCATTTTCCCTTTTGCCTTCATCACCATTGCTTGCGGCGCGATCAGCGGATTCCATTCTCTGATCTCCAGCGGCACGACTCCGAAACTCATTCGCCGCGAGCCCGAGACTCGCATGGTCGGCTACGGCGCGATGATGGCCGAATCGATGGTTGCGATTATGGCGATGATTGCCGCCTGCGTGCTTCAGCCAGGAACCTATTTCGCGATCAATAGCCCAGCGGGAGTGGTGGGCCAGGCGCCTGAAGCCGCGGCCGCAACCATTAGCGGTTGGGGATTTCCGGTCACGGCTGTTGGAATGCACGCGCTGGCGCAAGCTGTCGGCGAACAGACTTTGTTCAATCGCACTGGCGGCGCGCCCGCCTTCGCCGTGGGGATGGCCAACATTTTCTCCAGCAGCTTGGGGGGACAGGCGGTGATGGCCATCTGGTATCACTTTGCCATCATGTTTGAGGCCTTGTTTATTCTTACCGTTCTCGACGCCGGCACGCGCGTGGGCCGCTTCATGGTGCAAGATGCCCTCGGACACGTGTGGAAGCCGCTGGGCCGCACCAGTTGGTATCCGTCGATTCTGGCTACCAGCGCGTTGATCGTGGGTGCATGGGGATCGTTCTTGTGGCAAGGCGTGAAAGACCCCCTGGGGGGAATTAATTCGTTGTGGCCGTTGTTTGGGATCTCGAATCAGCTGCTGGCGACTGTTGCTCTATGCGTGGCGACGACCATCATTATCAAGATGGGTAAGGCTCGGTACTCGCTCGTGACTATGGTCCCGCTCTCTTGGCTGGTTGCGGTTACGTTCACGGCGTCGTGGCAGAAGATGTTCAATCCCAATCCGCGGATTGGGTTTCTTGCGCATGCCAGACAACTCGCTTCATCCGCGACGGCGAGTCATGCGATTTCGCGTTTGATCTTCAACGATCGGCTCGACGCCGCAGTCACGGGAGTGTTGGTTTGTATGGTGGCGCTGGTTTTGATGGAGTCCGTCTTTCTGTGGATTAGCGTGCTCTCGGGCCGTATGCCGGCGAGAGTGAGGGAAGCACCATTTGTGGCGACGCGTTTTGCTACGGAGGAACAGGGATGAACTTGCCAGAACGCCAATCGAAGTCGAGTTCGACTGCGGCTGCGGAGCCGTGCTCGGCTAGATCCTTCGACTTCGCTCAGGGCAGGCTCACCAGGGCGTCCGTCCCCACGTGGTTCTTTAGCGCGACAAGATTGTTGCTCTCCACTCTGCGTGAGATCTTTGATGAGACCGCCTATGCGCGCTTTCTTGCGCGGCATGAAACGAGTTCTTGCCCGCGGACCTACTCCGCGTTCCTGCGGGAGCAGGAGGGAATCAAGGCTCGCCGGCCGAAATGCTGCTAATTCCGAGTAAACAGCAGTCCTTGTTCCTGATGCTAGACTTTGCTTGATGCGCGTTCTTGGGATTGATTGTGGCACCGAGTACACCGGCTATGGCGTCGTCGAGCTCTGTGACGACGGGAAATTGATTTGTCTGGCCTGTGGCGCAGTCAAGCTTTCTCCTCGCGAATCCATGTCGGCGCGCTTGTCGACCATCTTCGACCGATTGGGCGCGATCATTGTGGAACACCGGCCGGAACGAGTCGCCATCGAAGACGTCTTTTATGCCCTGAATGTGAAGTCGGCGCTCAAGCTCGGACAAGTGCGCGGTGTCGCGATGCTGGCCGCGTCATCTGCGGGATTAGAAGTCGCTGAGTACTCGCCGCTATCCATCAAGTCCGCAGTCGTTGGCTATGGCAGGGCAGAGAAGCAGCAGGTGCAGCACATGGTCACGCGGCTGCTAAATCTCGCCGAGATTCCGGAGCCGCCGGATGCCGCCGATGCGCTCGCGATTGCGATCTGCCATTTGCATACTTGGGCTACGCTGGAACGCCAGCGGGCGTAAGGGGATTACAGGCCGCGAACATTTTGGCATAATTCTTTGTAACATGTTCTTCAGCCACTTCTCACCTTGGCATGTTCCGCTCGAGCGGCACGGGTCCCTCACCGAACTGTGGTTTAACATCTCAGCGCTGGCATGCCTGGTTTTCTGCTGCGTTGTGTCTGCCAACGGTCAACAAACGATCGTTCCCACTATAACTTTTACCTGCGATTTTCCCGGCTCCGAACCCGAACACTATGTAATCTCCGTGTCCGACAATGGAAGTGCCTCCTACGACTCCGACAGCAAGCTCAGTCCGGACTCCGCTGAGGGTGATCCTTTCCATTTAGATTTCACCGTGTCCCAGGCTGCGCGCACTCGTGTTTTCGATCTCTCCAAGCGTGCCCATTATTTCGAGGGGCAGATTGATTCCAAGAACAAGAATCTCGCCTCCACGGGAACAAAGACCCTGACCTACAAGAACGCGCAGAAAAGCACCCATGCCACTTACAACTATTCGCCCATGCCTGCAGTTCAGGAACTGACCGCCTTCTTCCAGGGCCTGTCCACGACATTGGAGTTTGGCCATCGACTCGACTATTACCTTCGTTATCAGAAGCTTGCCTTGGACGAGGAATTGAAAAAGATGGAGGAAATGTCGAATAGCCATGAGCTCGAAGAAATCTCATCCGTGGCTCCGATCTTGCAAAAAATCGCGGATGATCCAGCCGTGATCAAAGTAGTACGAGCCCGGGCTCAGAAAATGTTACAACTGGCGAGCAGCAAGTAACCTGCTGGGCGAACAAAAATATATATAAGTTTACGAGACAACAGATTGGACGGATTAGTGTTCTAATAGAGCAAGAGGGGCCATATCCGGGGGTGTTCCATGTGCAAGCCAGGCATCAAGCTGCCGATGACCGCAGTTGTAGTGTCATCTCTTCTTCTGATTGTTTCCTCTCTAACAGTTTCCGCTTTTGCTGATTCCCAAGTCCGTGTTGTGCGGTTGAGCGAGGTTCAGGGCGAAGTGAAGATCGATCGCAACCTCGGCCAGGGATACGAGAAGGCTTTCCTGAATCTTCCGATCACTCAAGGCGCAAAGTTACAAACCAAGAACGACGGCCGCGCAGAAGTGGAGTTCGAAGACGGCAGCACGCTGCGGGTCACTCCCAACACGGTAATCGAATTTCCGCAACTGGTGCTTCGCGATTCTGGGGCTAAAGCTTCGGCGATCCATCTGCAGGAAGGCACTGCTTACGTGAACTTCGCTGGCGCAAAGGGCGACGAGTTTACTTTGACCTTTGGTCACGAGAAGATCTCGCTCGCACATGCGACTCATCTCCGGATTGAAATGGCCGACGTCACCGCGACCGTCGCGGTCTTCAAAGGCGACGTGCAGATCGAAGGCGATGCCGGCACCGTCGCGGTTAGCAAGAACCGCACGGCAACGTTCGACCTTACGGATGGCGATCGTTCCACCATAGCCAAGGATGTCGAACCGGACCCCTTCGACGCCTGGGATAAGCAGCAGGATCAATACCACCAGCAATACGCCAGCAACTCCTACAGCGGCTACTCACCCTACGCGTACGGCACCAGCGACCTGAACTATTACGGCAGCTTCTTTAATGTTCCGGGATACGGAACGATGTGGCAGCCTTACTTTGCCGGCGCCGGGTGGGATCCGTTCATGAACGGCGCCTGGGCATTCGCTCCCGGCTTTGGTTATGGCTGGGTCTCCGGCTACCCGTGGGGCTGGACGCCGTACCATTACGGTTCCTGGGCTTACCTGCCCACCTATGGATGGGCATGGCAGCCAGGCGGGACCTGGGCGGGGTACAGCGCGCCTCGGATCATTCGCCCACCGACGAACTTCGTTCCGCCGCAGCCTCCGTCAAATTCAGGGCACACAATGGTCGTCGTGAACAATGGGCCAGCGCCACTCCAACTCGGGCGATCATCCAACCGGATGGAAATCTCGAAGAACTCGGCGGGACTCGGAATTCCGCGCGGCGGAGTGAAGAACCTGAATCAACTTTCAAGCACGGTTCAGCAGCAGGGATTTGCTGCGACAAAAGTTCACACCGCGCCCGTAGGAGTTAGTTGGTGGAATCGAGGATATTCAGAGCCGGCGGCTTCGCACTCAGGAGCATCGCGTGGCAGCACTGTTACCAGTGCCTCAGCAGCCGGTCATTCCAGTGCAGGCCACTCCGGCGGTGGTAGTCATCGCTAGAGAACGATAGCGTCGGGAGCGACAATTTACTGCAGCAAGTGAAGGCGGCCTTCGGGTCGCCTTTTGCGTTGGAAACTCATGCGCGCTGTGAAGAGTCGCCGCCAAAATCTGTTCAAAATTGAACTGTTTTGGCGAAGTATTTTATAGCATGCTGGTGGACACCATCACTTGTATCCTAAAAGGTCGTTATGCGCATCCGTCGTGGGACAACTCTAATCGCTGTGGGAATCACCGCGATACTTTTGCTCGCGCTCATATTCGTTATACCCGCTCTCATTAACGTGGATCGCTACCGGCCCCGGGTGATCTCGTATCTCCAGGAAAAAACTGGAAAACAGGTCGAAATCGCAGGGCTGGCACTCACGTTCTTTCCTGTGGCGGTGCACATTGATCATATCGGCGTGAAGAACCCTCCGATATTTCCGGCTGGTTATATCGTGCAGGTGGAACGGATCGATGCCGAGCTTAACCTTGGAGCGCTTTTGCACCGCCAAGTCGTGATCAAGTCCCTGATCCTTGAGAATCCGATCCTGAATCTGACTTCGGACCCCGACGGCCCGTGGAATTTCGAGAATCCTCAAGCAACGGTTTCGGCAAACAATTTTCCGCTAGCTCCAATTTCTAATGTGAAAATTGAGCGCGGGTCCGTTGTGGCGTCGAATCTCTTGCCATCCGACGCGGCGGGTCCCGTTTTTTTCGAAGCTCATGACATCTCCTGCGAACTGGAAAACGTGAACCTGGTCGGAATTATCAATCCCGCTTCTTCTTCGATGGACGGGCAGGGCAGCCTGAAGGCGGGGATTCTGCGCTTCGGGGCCGTCGAGCTGAAAAATCTGAATGCCAAACTGCGGTTGGAGTCGAGACAGGTTTTTTTCACGGATGTGAAAGCGGCACTCTATGGCGGGAGCGGCGCTGGCGGCCTTTCCTTCGACTTGTCGAAGAAGGACGCAAAGTTTAAGACCGACGGGCGATTGACTGGAATAAATCTGGCGCAGCTTCTGGCGGCCTTCCCAAGCGGCGGCGGAAAGATGACCGGTAAGATGGAAGGAGAGTTTCATTTAGCGGGAGAAATCGCGCATTCCCGCAATCCGTTGGCGGGGATCCGTGGAGCCGGACATCTGACCGTGCGCAACGGCCAAGTCCCAAGTCTCAAGCTCAACGCGAATTTGATGAAGCTGGCGCACTTTAACGATCTTGGCCCGGCTAAAAATGATCCTTCCTCATTTAACGTGATAACCACTGATCTGGAGATAGCCGACCAACAAATTTCAAGCAGGGTCATAGACATTGACGGCTACGGAGTCGATGTTGATGGCTCGGGCAGTGTCAGCGTGTCCGGCTCCGACGAGTTGAATTATCGCGGGTTGGCGGAGATTACTACCAAAGAGGGATTCTTCACCAACACTATCGCCCGGCTCTCCGGAGCCACATTAAAAGACGGTAAGTTGCAGTTTCCTTTTCGGATCAACGGAACCATCGACAGCCCCGTATTTTCAAAGGGTAAGGGCGATACGGACGTAGATGCTGTACAGAATCATCGATAAGGCGCGCGTGGTGGGGTCCTCTTACCACTGTTTTCCACCGCAAAATTGTCAGGTAGTGTTTTGTTGAGAGATTACATGGGTGGTGTGGTCTTTAGGTATCAGATTTGCGAAGCGCGTGTTAAGCTTTCTGTCCGCTCCCGTAAACCTGAACTTTAGAGGGTACTCAACATGCGATCGATTCTTGTGTCGATTTTCCTGGTCTCTTGTTCGTCATTTATGGTGTTCGCTCAAACCGTTCCTGCGCAAGACTCCAGCAAATCAGCTCCGCAGCTTGATCACTTCGACGCGAAGAGGGTTGACGCTTCGGTCGATCCTTGCACCGATTTCTACCAGTACTCGTGCAATCGCTGGATCGCGGACAATCCCGTGCCTCCAGACGAAATTTTCTGGGACTCCTTCGGGAAGCTTCAGCTGTGGAACGAGTCTTTTCTCCACCAGACCGTACTTGAGGTCGCGGCCAAGCCAGCGAGCCAGCGCACGCCGGTGGAGCAGAAGGTCGGCGATTACTGGTCCGCTTGCACCAATGAGACGCAGAGAAATGCGACAGCTCTCTCCACCTTGCAGCCTCAGTTGAAGAAGATTGAAGCCATGTCCAACAAGAGTCAGATCGCTGACGTGGTGGCCGATCTCCATCGTTCAATTCCTGGCGCCTGGAATCCTGCTGATCCCGAGACGTACGCGCCTTTGTTTGGCTTTGGTGCGCAGCCGGATTACCACGACACCACCCACGTGATCGCGCAATTTGATCAAGGCGGCATGGCGCTTCCCGGCCGCGAGTTCTACCTGAACGATGATGCCAAGTCCGTCGAGATCCGAACCAAATACGTCGTCCACATTGCCCGCATGCTCGAACTTTCTGGCGTGCCCGCTGCTCAGTCCAAGACGGATGCCGAGGCCGTACTGCAAATGGAAACCGCGATGGCGAAGTCGGCGATGGAGATCGTCAAGCGGCGCGATCCCAAGAACCTCGATCACGAAATGAGTCTGGACGCCGTTCAGAAGCTGACTCCATCCTTTGACTTCAGCCACTATTTGCAATTGGTGCACGGTCCGGCGACAGGAACCTTCATCGTGACCTCGCCGGATTTCTTTCGTGGAACCGAGCAGTTAATCCACAGCGAGTCTCTCGATCATTGGAAGGCATATTTGAGGTGGCAGTTGCTGAACGGACTGGCAGGCGCGATGAGTGACGATTTCGTAAACGAAGATTTTACCTTTGGACCTCAGACCCTGTTCGGCGCCAAGCAGATTCTGCCTCTCTGGCGCCGATGCATTCAGTCTGAAGATCGCGATATCGGACAAGCGCTGGGGCAGGCCTACGTAGCCCGTGCGTTTCCACCTGAGAGCAAACAGCGGGTCCAAGAGATGGTTAACGCTCTCAAGGTCGCGCTGGGCCAGGAAATGGATTCCATGGACTGGATGAGCCCGGAAACCAAGAAGCAGGCGCATGTGAAGCTGGCGGCGCAGATCGACAAGATTGGCTATCCCAACCATTGGCGCGACTATTCGGCCCTGGAAATTCGCCCGGACAATCATCTGCTGAACGTCCAGCGAGCTGCGGCTTTCGAGTTGAACCGTCAGCTCCGGAAGATTGGGAAACCGCTCGACCGCACTGAGTGGGGAATGACGCCACCAACGGTGAACGCTTATGAGGATCCGCAAACCAACACCATCAACTTCCCGGCTGGTATTTTGCAACCGCCGTTCTTCGATCCGGCAAAGGATGACACAGTGAATTACGCCGCTGCCGGCGCTGTGATTGGACACGAAACCATTCATGGGTACGACGATCAGGGACGCAAGTTCGACGGGAATGGCAATCTGCGCGACTGGTGGACCACTGCCGATGCCACGGCCTACGACAAGCGCGGGGACTGCATCGCTGACGAGTACACCGAGTTCGTTCCCGAGGCCGGCGTGCAGCAAAACGGCCGCTTGACCCAGGGTGAAAACACGGCGGACAACGGCGGAATTCATCTGGCGTTATCCGCGCTGGAAGCAGACCTCAAGGGGAAAGGTCAGACCCTCGATACCAAGGGAGAAGACGGTGTGACCGCACTGCAACGCTTCTTCCTGTCCTACGCCAACATCTGGTGCGGCAACTTGCGTCCGGAAATGATGCGAACGATATTGCTTATGAACCCGCATCCCCTGGACAAGTACAGGGTCAACAATGTCGTCTCGAACATGTCGGAATTCGCCAAGGCTTTCGGCTGTCACAAAGGGCAGGCCATGGTGCGGGAGAACGCCTGCCGGGTGTGGTAATTTCGTGCAGCCTGGAGCAGCTCAAACTGGGCAATGAAACCGCTGTCATCCTCAGCCCAGGAGCTGCCGCGCGCAGCACAGCAGCTAAGGAGTCGAAGTATCCCTCCGCCGCAAGGGATTACCAGGAATGCACAATGGCATTCTCCCATTGTGCTGGTGAGAACCCCTTGATTCATTGTCGCGGGAACTGGCTTGCCGGGGTCTTTGGACTGCGTTGCCGTCGCTTCGCGACGGCAACCGCGGTCAGGATGACTGAGGTTCTCGCTGACTGAGTTCTTGCTAAACCGCGATCATTTCTTCGCGTTCGCGGCTTCGTCCTTCAGGTAATTCGCGCTTAACGTCCCTTTCGTCTTAGCCAGCTCAATCAACGTGGGATAAAACTGGACGAAGGTGGTATCCACTGCCGCATGCTGTTCGTGGCAGGAATAGCACGAGGCTTCCTTGGGAACCTGCTTCGCGGGACCATCTTCGTCGAAGCCAAAGAAAGCCCACTTGCCAGGAAAACGCGATTCATCTTTCACGTGAACTTCACGGCCCATAAGCTCCGACGTCTGATAGTGTCCGCTCTTATTAATCGAGGCCTTGGTTCCGGCCATGCGAGCTTCGAGCACCAGCATGGTCTTATCGGGCCAGGTGCCGGTCTGGAGGAATGCTTTGTAAGCATCGGGATTCACAAAGACGTTGTCAAACATCGAGTGATCCATCCCCATAGCATTCGGACTGTAGCTCATGTCGACGCCGGACGTCAGATAAACCCACTCGCGGTAGTTCGCCGGAAACAGGAGGCGGCCATCCGCCGTGTACATCGGCGTCTGGGCAGTGGAAGTTTTTTGATTGGTCTGCCCCGCCGGACTCTTCGAGTCGTACTGCGCGGGGAATAGAAAAGCAAGGCAAAGCAAAATCCAGGCACGCACGTTTTACGTCCTCCTCGTATTGTACGAATCGAAAACTATTTTCATTCTTGTCGAAGCGCAATAAACGGATCGATCAGCGTCACACGGCGCGCGGGCACAAAACACGCCAATGCCGCAACTGCGATAAACAGCAGTGAGACGGCAGCAAATGTAGATATGTCAGTCGGGCTCGTGGCGTACAGCAAGGACGAAAGAAGGCGTCCCACAGCCATGGCGCCGATCAGTCCGAGTGCGGTTCCAGCCAGAGCCACAATCAGCCCTTGCCGCACCACCATGCGAACCACTGATCTCTTTGATTGCCCCAGAGCCATGCGAATTCCCAATTCGCGCGTCCGTTGGCTGACGGTTAGCGCCATGATGCCCGCAATACCGCTGGCGCTAATCAGCAGAGCTAGTCCCGCAAAAATGCCGAGCAGAATTGTCGTAATGCGCGGGGAAGCGACCGACTCGTGTTGCAGGTCCTCGATCGTTTGCACCTGATCTACGGCCAGTTGCAGATCTACATCGTGCAGGGCCTTGCGAAGCAGGGCCACCATGCTCATGGGGTCGACTGTGGTTCGCACCAGCAGGCTGCCGCCAAACCCTGTTTGATCCACCGGCAAATAAACCTCATCCCCTGCGGGGTGCTCAAGCCCGTACTCTCGCGCGTCTCCGACAACCCCGACGATCGTGATCCAGGTCTTTCCTCCGTCAAAGCTGATTCGTTTGCCCAAGGGGTCTTCGGACGAAAAGCGGTGGAGCGCCATGGCCTGATTGATGATCACCACTTTCATCGCATTTGCATCGTCGTGGTCGGTGAACGTCCTGCCTCGCAAGAGGGGCTGCCGGATCGTCTCGAAGTAACCGGGACTCGCCCCGTTAGCATCCAATCGCGGTTGCAAATCACCGTTCGACAGTGATCTTCCCTCGATATCGAAGTTCACGCTCCCCGGCCCGCTGGTAAGAGCAAGCGGGCTGAAGGGGAAGTTGGAAGCGAGGGCAGCAGACTCGACACCCCCGACCGCACGAACGCTGCGCAGGATGTTGTCCCCCAAGGCCACAAATTGCGCGGTTTGCGTGTAGCGGGAAAAATTGGGACTCAGGTTGAGCGTAAGCACCCGTTCAGGACTGAAACCGGGATCGACGCTCAACAACTTCTCGAAACTGCGAATCATCAGCCCGGCGGCGATCAACAGCATGAAAGATATAGCGATCTGCAGCACCACCAACCCTGCGCGTAGGCGCTCTCGCCCCCGGCTGCTCGTGGCCTGCCCGGTGCCTTGTTTGAGAGCATCCGAAACCCGCTCCCGCGAGGAAAGTGCCGGCACAAAACCGAACAAGAGTCCCGACACAACCGATACCCCCAAGGTGAAAGCCAGCACCACGCCGTCGACCCGCACTTCGTTCGCCCGGGTAGTAAAACGGGCCGCGAATTTCACCAGCAACGAAAGAGTGGGATAAGCCAGTTCAAGTCCAAGCACTCCACCAGCCAGCGAAAGCAGCATCGTCTCGGTGAGTAGTTGGCGCACCAGGCGAGCCCGGGTTGCTCCCAAGGCGCTCCGCACGGCCAATTCGCGTTCTCTTTTCAGAAGACGGGCCAGCATCAGGTTTGCGACGTTCGCACAGGCAATCAGCAGCACGAAACCAGCGGCGCCCAGCAAGACCAACAGCGTAGACCGCGCCCGGCGGGTAAGATCCTCCTGCAACGGCGCCACGGCAACCCCGTAGCCGTCCCCCTTCGGATAGACATCTGGATTAGCGCTTTCGATTCGGCTCGCAATGGTAGAAAGGTCCGCCTGCGCGGTCGCCAGCGCAGCCGTCGGTTTCAATCGCCCGAACACCGTCATCATACGGGCCGTGCGATTGGCCATGAAAGCTTGGGATGAGCGGAACGGACACTGCGACGTGGGCATGTACACATCGTTTTCCGCGGGATATTGCGGAACCGGCGGCAGTACGCCAATCACGGTGTGCGGCCGGTTGTTCATCTGAAAAACTTTGCCGATGATATTGGCGTCGCCACCCTGATGACTTTGCCAATACTGATAGCTCATCACCAGGACCGCGTCTGCGTTTTGCGATTCGTCGCTTGCCACGAACGTCCGGCCCAGCAGTGCTTTTACTCCCAGAACGTCGAAGAAATTTGCCGAGACCACCGCCGTCCTCACCCGTTCTGCGCTGTCATTCCCCAGCAGCAGAAAGTACATGCTGTGATACTCCACCACGGAATCAAGCGTCTTGGTCTGCTCGCGATAATCCACTACTTCCTTGTAGGAAAATGGAATGTCAGCCAATTGCCCGCGGGCGCGTTGGTGCACGACTACAACCTGGCCGCCGTGCGCATAAGGAAGCGGCCGCAACAAAACGCCGTATACCACGCTGAAAATCGCGGTGTTGGCTCCGATGCCCAACGCCAGCGTGAGTACTACCAACAGGGAGAAGCCGGGATTGTTGCGCAGCACCCGCACTCCGTAGCGCACATCCTGCAACACGGTTTCCAGCCAGACCCCGGCGCGCACATCGCGCACCTGTTCTTTGATCTGTTCCACTCCGCCGAGTTCCAAGTTGGCGGAACGACGCGCGGCATCTGGGGCCATCCCGCTACTGATCTTCTCTTCGGTCAGCAGGTTCAGATAAGAAGACACCTCCTGGTCGAGTTCCTGCTCCTTCTCTTGCCGGTGTGAGAGGCCGTGCAACCAACTGGTAAATCGGGAGAGCCATCGCATCGTCGCGTCTCCTTCCTACGGAGTCTCAAGCGCCTGGGAAATGGCGAGTGAAATCCGCCCCCATCGCTCGGTCTCGCTTTCAAGTTGCCGGCGGCCAGCCCGGGTAAGGCGATAATACTTGGCCCGCCGATTGTTCTCCGACTCTCCCCAGGTGGAGGTGAGCCATCCTTCTTGCTCCATGCGGTGCAGGGCAGGGAAGAGGGATCCCGGTTTGACCTGAAAGGTTTCACCAGTGATTTGTCCCACGCGCCTGGCGATGCCAAGGCCATGCATTTCCTGCAAAGCTAGCGACTTCAGAATCAGCAGATCGAGAGTCCCCTGAAGCAGCGGGGTCTGTTCTTGAGCCATATCCATGCTCCTATAGACGTTCTGTACAACAGGAGGTTAGCGCATGTCCTACAGGATGTCGATAGGTATTGCGGGTCAGGGCCAAATCCGACTGTCTGGTGATCGTGCACCCAAACGTAATGTTCTCCGCTCTCAAGTAAATCGCGTATACTGAAGTTAGCCCTTAACCACGAAGATCATCGCAACCAGCCCTGCGCCTTCGCGATTGAGAAGTTAAATCCAAGGTGCGGCAGGAGATATCTATGTCGTTAATTAATGGGGACAAGTCCCGAGCCCATCGTGAACGGAAGCAGAACATTCAGCGTCGGTTACGAACGCAAGCACTGCTGCTCCAGGCCGAGACTGCCAAAACTAAACCAGCGGGCGCGCCTAAGAAGGTGAAATCTGCAGTCCATCCCGAGCCGGTCGCGCAATAACCGGCTAACGAACGGCTCATCGGAAGGATCGCAGCCCGCAAAATCATCCCGGGAGGTGGGTATGGCTGGACGAAGTCGCTCAAGTTTCAACAAACGTCAAAAGGAGCGCTCGCGTCAGGACAAGCAGCGCGAAAAATTAGAAAAGAAGCAGCAGCGCAAGCTGGAGAAACAATCGGGTGTCCCCGGGGAGAACGACGACTTCGGACACAACGATTTCAGCTTAGCTGGGGATTACGAAGAGCCGGAGGAAGTGACCTCCAACTCGAATGCCGAAGATTAGACAGCAATCCGATCTCATCAGCGAGTGGGCCCGTCCGGATCCAAAGTTGACGGGCCCCTTTGCTTGCAAGGGATAAACTTAAAAATTGCGCCTATAGCCGCAGAACCGCCCCCGCAGCGTAATTCCGTGGAGCCTGCCAGTTAAGTCAGAGACCATTCCAGCGTTGAGTTAAGCTTCATCGGAGCGCCTTTAAAACGATGTACAACGCTGTATTTCCGCGCGCCCCCCGCAGACAACTTGAATATTTATTCGTCGGCTACTGAAAAGCCTTGGCCTCCTGGCCATAGTGAGCGCGGGGCACGGTAAAGAGAAGGATGAGGCTGATAAGGACGATGATTGCGACGATGAAGATACTGCCTTCAGGACCAGTCGTTCCCCCGCTGAGGATGGGCTTACCTGCGGGATGGGTGGCGAGTAGATGGTGCTGTACCATGAGCCCGCTGTCCGCGACGCCATAGAGAAACGATTGACCCCAGTCCCACGAGGTGTGAAAGCCGATGGCCCACCAAAGAGATCCGGTGCGCCAGAGGCTGAAACAAAAAACCATACCGGCCAGGCCGACGGAGAGCAGTCCGATGGGGGATTCGCCGGGATTGCTGTTATGGCTGACGCCGAACAGGATCGAGAAGATTACCGCTGAAGTCCAGAAGCCTAAGCCCGCGCTATGCGTCTTGAAGGCCCGGTGGTACAGACTCGCTAGCCCGCGGCTGAGGGTGTACTGCAGATAGCCGCGGGTCAGATATTCCTCAAGTATAGCGACCACCAGGAAGCCGACCAGCCAAATGGACCCGTAGCGAAGAATGTTGCCGCCAAAGAGCAAACGGCCGTCGATGACCAGAAGCCCGCTCTTCACGAGCGTCAGGATGAGGAGCGAGAGGCAGAGGACACCCCAAGCCAAGCCTGAGAAGAAGTGTGCGAGCTTGCGGCTGTCTCCGAGGCCGTATACGGACATGCTCCGTCGCTCGATCTTCGACATGACCCACGTGACAAGAATGGTCGCGAGCAAGGGGACGGATTCGTTGATCAGCGCGTGGGCAGGGGATTCTTCCGAAGAGGACTTCACCCTATTTGGATCAGGCGGGTGGAGTTTGTGGCCGATGATATTTGCACCCCACAGAAAAGCAGCAAACAGAGCGACGAAAACCAGCAGGCTCCAGCCGGCACGAAGCCCGTCTTTGCCGATGAACACCTGTCGCAGAGCCGATGGCCGGGTGGGCAAGATTGGTTCGGCGGGTCTTATTGTTTCGTGGGAAGGGAGGTCGTCGGTCTCGTTGTTCAATGGGCTTCCTCGTGTAGTCCCAGTATATAGGCGTCAAGGCCACATCTGTGGTGTTGTTCCGCCTTGGCCGCGTGGGAAAAATTGCCGCGTATCAGAAAAAGTTGGTCACCGAACGCTTATGCAAGTCACCAAGTACCAGGATGATAGGCGATGGACAAAAAAATGAGGGAGTGTAGAATGGCGGCCAATGAGACTCCTGACGGTTCTACTGCTGGCTGGCAGCTGCTATGCACAGCCCTTCCACCTCGACCGTTGGACAGTCAGCCAGCTCGCGGCATCGGCTACCGATGCCTACGCGACCTATCGCAATACTCAGCGCTCTCAGTTTCGTGAGAATGATCCCATCGCAAAGCCATTCATGGGATCGACGGCCGGGCTCGCTACGTTCTTTATCCTGGATGCGGGAGTAAAGCTGGGATCGTCCGCGCTGCTCAGGCGTCAGGGACATCGGCGATGGGCGCGTGCAGTTCAAGTCTTTGGAGTGGCCGACAACGCGGAAGGCGCGTTCTTTAGTCTCATCAACCATCACGGCAAAAGGTAAACTCGCACCAGTCGAATTCCCGCGAGCAAGGCTGCTAAACTCTTCGCCCGACAGGAATTTAGAAAAAGGATCCGGCACCTTCCGTGGTACCTTCAGTTCTCCACCAGTTTCGAGAATTGCGTACAATACACTCCACCCACAACTTTGTATCTGTTGTTGGGTTCAGGTCACCGAGAAATTCATCTTTGAGGAGAGAATAGATGCCAAGGAAAAGACTGCTTTCAGGAAGCGTGCTGGGTATTGCTTTGGTGCTGGGAAGTCTCGGTTATGCTCAAATGAAGCCCCCCGCCGACGACATCAGCGGGAAACGACATCCCAACCTGGCTGCGGCGCAACGCCTTTGCGACAAGGCCTTCGAAAAAATCCAAGATGCTCAGCGGGCCAATGAGTGGGACATGGGAGGCCACGCCGCGAAAGCCAAGGAGTTGCTCGACCAGGCCAGCAGGGAACTCAAGGAGGCCGCCGAAGCCGCCAACAAAAACCACAAATAGCTTCAGTGATCCTTCCTGTAAAGTGCGGGAGGCTCGGCATTTGCAAACCAGATTCCGGCTGAACCTCCCGATTCATTGCAAGCTCGGTTGGGAATCGTCCTCTGCTTCATTCGTTCATCTTTATTCCCTGAAGCCTTTAGTGCAGCACGGAAGTGCCGCTCCGCCCACATACGCGATATCGCGCAGACGTCAAAGGCATTCCTTGCCAAGAAACGCGAGGTGTCTTGACCGACGCCGTTCGCTTTCATCATCCCGTTTTGGGGGCCGATTCCTTTTTGGGTTTCTGACCGTTACCTAAGTACAGGTGCCGGAGACACGTTTACCCCCCGCCCACTCTCCCGTAAGTTAGAGGCTCTACCCGCGCACTCTCCCCGCGGCTCGGGTTCCTCATTTTGGAGTGTGTGGATGGCTACGCCTGACAAGTTGGAATTCGGTCTACTGCCAGAGCGGCGAATGGATTGGCGCACTCTGGCGACCAGTTATGGCATCGAGGTGTTTTTCATTTTGCTGCTGCTGGGAGCGGGATTCTTCTTTCCGGACACGCTGCGGCTCAGGCAGAAGTTTACCGTTACGGAAATTGTCCCCAGGCCCGATCTGAAGCCGGAACCGGTGAGACCAAAGGCTAAGGTTCGTCATCCCGTGGTTGTTCCCAAGCTGCCGCCCGTCGTTTTTCACACTGCGAAGCTGTTTGTGCCGAAAGACCTTCGCACCCACAAGAAGAAAGAAGACGAAGAGAAAGCCCCGAAACTCGAAGCCAAGTTCAAGGCTCCTGATTTAGCGCCACCGCCCAGCGCGCTTCCGGCGAGGATTGTATACACGGGCGCGTTTGGCAGCTCCGCCGCCCCTACGATCAGCGCTCCTATACAGAAAGTGCAGACCGGGGGATTCGGCGATCCAGATGGCTTAAAGGGACAGGGCAAGCAAGACGCCCATCTTGCCTCCGCGAAACTAGGTTCGTTTGATTTGCCCGAAGGACAGGGCAACGGGAACGGATCGGGTGGAGCGAAAGGTTTGAAGGGCACCATTGCCAGCGCGGGTTTCGGAAATGGAATTGCCCAGGGCGACAATCGAAATCACGGTGGGTCGGTCCAGACCGCGGGGTTCGGCGCGCAGGAACTTTCTCACGCCGGCGCCAAGGTTGCCCAGGCGGATAGTGGCCCGGCCACGACGCAGGTGGAAATTATCTCCAAACCCAGCCCGATTTATACCCAGGAAGCGCGGCAGCTCAAGCTCGAAGGAGAAGTGCTGCTCGAAGTGTTATTTGGCGCCAACGGGCAATTGCACGTGAATCGCGTGGTGCGAGGCCTGGGTCATGGGCTGGATCAAGCGGCCATCACCGCCGCCAGTCAAATGCGATTCAAGCCGGCGCAGCGACTTGGCACACCCGTGGACTCCACGGCAATTGTGCATGTGGTTTTCCAGTTAGCGTATTGAGATTTTGAAGAGACAAGGGATAGAGAGGAACACGGTCATGCGTACTTGGAAATTTATGCTCACTGCTGTCCTGTTGATCACGCTGAGCGCGATGGCGCAACAGACAACGGATCAATCGCCGTCATCGAGCCCTGTGCAAACGGGGGCGGTGCAATCGAATGCTGCCGCTTCGCAACCCGCGACTGCGCCAGCGCCGACGGCTCAACCGGCTGCATCGCAGCCCGCCAGCCCGGCTTCGGGACAATCCGCGCCCGCGCCTTCGGCCGCCCCGCCGACAACTATGGATCAGGTGGTCGAACTCGCCATCGCACGCGAACATGCGTTGATGGACATGCTGAAGACCCGGACGCCGTTGGTCGAGACCTATCTTCAGAATCTTAAGCCCGATCCAAAGCTCGGCCCGGTGCCCAGTGAAGATCACTACTTCCTCGGCCGCCTCGACCTCGGACAAGGCGTAGACCGTCGCGACTATCTCTCCAGGGATGAGAGCTTCGAGAAGAATCTGCTGGGGGGAGTGAGCAAGCTATTCAAGTTTGAGTACAAGCCCATGGGCTTCTCGTGGATGATTTTTGCTGATCGCGAGGACTTCGATCGCGGTCACTACGGATTCAAGTACGTACGTCGCGAATTCCTGGGCGATGTGCGCTGCCTCGTCTTCGACGTTACTCCCAAGAAAGATGCTGGCAAAGGCCGCTTCCTCGGACGCATCTGGATCGAAGATCAGGATTACAACATTGTCCGGCTGAATGGCACGTACGCGCCCCGGCCGAGAAACGCGATGTACTTTCACATGGATAGCTGGCGATTGAACCTGATCCCGGGCTACTGGGTTCCGGCCTACATCTACAGCGAAGAAGGCGACTTCAGCTACGGCGCCAAGGACAAAATGGCGTTCAAAGCTCAGAGCCGCATCTGGGGCTACGACCTGAAGAAAGGCGCCAAGGAAGACGAACTCACGCAGCTCCGAGTTGACTCGGTAAAGGACGAAACGCCGTCAACCACGGACGCGTCACCACTCGAAGCGCAACGTCAATGGCAGCAACAGGCCGAGGACAACGTAGTCGAGCGTCTGCAAGAATCTGGCTTAGTGGCGCCCGAAGGCGAAGTCGACAAAGTTCTGCTGACCGTGGTCAACAACCTGATCGTCACTAACAATATCGAATTGCCCCGTCCAGTCCGGACCCGGGTCATGATTACTTCTCCGCTGGAAACCTTTAGCGTGGGCAACACCATCGTCGTCAGCCGTGGCTTGATCGACGTGCTTCCTGACGAAGCCAGCCTGGCCATGGTGCTTTCGCACGAACTGGCGCACATTGTGCTCGGACACAACCTGGGCAGCAAGTTCGCCTTCAACGACCGCATGCTGTTCTCCGATGAATCCACCTACAACAACTTCGGCTTCCGGCACAATCCGGACGAAGAAACCGCAGCCGACACCAAGGCCATGGACTTGCTGAAGAATTCTCCCTACGCGCAAAAGCTGGACGTGCCTTCGTTGTTCCTGAAAGAGCTTTCGGCGCGCGCTCCGGAACTTTCAGCTCTGCTGACTGCCCATTTAGGCAACAGCTTTACTGACAAAGGGGGACAACTGACCAGACTATCGGCGCTCGCAACCACGGGTCCGGCTCTCGATCCGAACAAACTGGATCAGATCGCGGCGCTGCCCATGGGTGGACGCGTAAAACTAAACTCCTGGACCGATCGCGTAGAACTCACCAAGTCCGCACCGGTGGCGATCATTTCAGCGCGCGACAAAATGCCGTTCGAAGTAACGCCGTTCTTCCCGCGATTAAGCCGCCTAACCAGCGACGCCAACCCGGGAAACTCAACCTCGGCATCGAACACAACGCCGAGCAACTGAACGCAGTGCATGGATGACGGGCGTCCTCGCCCGTCTGCTTGTAAAAAGTTTCGAACAAGTTGATGGAAGCGCAGGCCGGGACCGGAAGTAATTCCGGGTTTCCGGCCTTCGTCTTTGTGGCCGTAAAGTCAAATCATCGTTCCAGCTTACAGTTCTTGCCTGCATCGCCGCAGGGCGGTTCCGAATCATCTAAGAAGTGGGATCATCCATTTCATGGAGGCGGACATGAAAGTCGAACGGCGCACGGTCGATTTGAGCTCTTACCCCGATCTCGTGGTGATCTATCTGGGCATGAAGGTGAATGCCATAACTGGACTTAAGACCTTGATGGGATTCGGCCCGAAGATCGCGAATTCAGTCACAGCTGCGCCTGAGGGCTTGCTGCGTCACGAGTACATGATGTTTTCGCTTTTTCCTCCACACGTCGGGATGCGCCAATATTGGCGCGACTTTGAATCCCTGGAGCGTTGGTCGCGATCCGCGCCGCACATGCAATGGTGGAAGTCATTCCTAGGCAACTCCGGCGGCACGGGGTTTTGGCATGAGACTTATTTCATGCGGGGAGGAGTCGAGGCGATCTATGACGACATTAAGTTTCCCTTGGGACTGTCGGGGTTTGCGCCAACACAACTCGCGCGCGGTCCGATGTTTTCGGCACGCAGCAGGTCGGGCGTTAAAGGAAGCGAGACGGTATCCGCACCGCTGAGCGAGGCCAGCCTCTACGGCGAGGCGGAACAATAGATGGGACTCGTTTTTTAGGGCTATTACTCTTCAGAATCCGGGCAGAATTCAGAGTGGCCGCACAGGAACATCGGCAAATCATCTTCTTCGAAACGACCAAGTAATTCATCAAGCAACTGCTGCGTGGCGCTGGCCACTTCCAGCGACGGCGACCGATCGAGATCCACGAGTTGTTCTTCTTCCACTACGCTCATTACTGACTCCGCTGTCGGCAAAGCTCATTCGCCACTCCTCGATTATGGGATGAAGTGCTTACTTTCGATAGATTACTAACGGTCGTGATCTTGGTCCGCTCTCGAATGCCCGATACATCGGCCACGGCAGGTGGTTTGACGGCCACCCACGCAAAGCTTCTGCTACAGTGCGCTAGTCTTGCTGTTTTCCCTTGCCCGGCAGTCCCGCCGGGTTCTCGTGGGTTCTTTCGCGGAATCCACCTCTCAGGCCTGAGGCCAGTGAAACGCTTGACTCGCCAAACTTGTCACGGAGTCGATCTGCGGCCGACAGGGCTTGCTGCCAACGCTGACGCCGGGCGCCCTCGACTAAATCCTCCTGTTTCGATTCATCCTGAAATGACGACGCATGCACTCCCAGCAATCGCACTTGGGCGCCCGCGCGCCAGTTCTTGCGAAATAGCGCGCGTGCTTGCTCGAAAATTTCAGTGTCGAGTTGAGTGGGAACGGGCAAGCTATGAGTCCGCGTGATGGTGGTGAAATCTTTGTAGCGCAGCTTCAGTTGGATCGTGCGTGCGTGCAGTCGATTTTCCCGCAGGCGGCGGCCCACCATCTCCGACAACCGCATCAACGTGGATTCGATTTGTTCGGGATCGGCAGTGTCCTCGTTGTAGGTGTGTTCGTGGCTGATGGATTTGGGATCAGTGTCGGCGCCCACCTCTGTGTCGAACCATCCGCCCGCATCTTCTCCACGGGCTTTCCCGGCCAGGGCCAGTCCCCACTTGCCAAAATGTTCCTGGAGAAACGTATCGTCGAAGCGTGCGAGATCGCCGACTCGCCGAATGCCTAAGGCTTGCAGATTCTGCTCGGTGACTTTGCCCACGCCCGGGATATCGCGCACGTCGAGCGGGGCCAGAAACTTCGCTTCCTGTCCGGGAATAACCCAGAGAATCCCATGCGGCTTGGCCTTGGCAGAGGAGACTTTCGCAATCAGGCGGGAGCTGCCAATCCCGATCGAACAGTTCAGCTGCGTATCCGACTTGATCTTCTGATGAAGCGCATGGGCTGCGCACAAGGGCGGGCCATGCAGGCGGGCGGTACCAGTCATGTTGAGGTAAGCTTCATCAATCGACGCCATCTCAACCAGCGGCGAAAACGACGTGAGCACGCGATAGACTCTCTCGGAACACTCGCGATACCGCTCCGGATGTCCATTCACGAAGATGGCATGCCGACAGAGCTTGGCTGCAGTCCGCAGCGGCATGGCCGAATGCACGCCGAATTTCCGTGCTTCGTAGGATGCCGCCGAAACTACGCCGCGCTCGTCGCGCTGGCCTCCGACGACCACCGCTTTACCTTTGAGCGAGGCATCAAACAATTCTTCTACCGAGACGAAGAACGCATCCATGTCGACGTGAAAGATAGTCCTGAGGAGCGCAGACATAAAAGAGGCAGCGAGGGAGTCTTGAAGGATTGTATCAGCGGCGGAAACGGTTCTTCAGAGCGAAGTCTCGACGACCGTTTTCAATCATCGGCACAGGACGACAATGAAACCAACGAGGGTGACTCGAGATCTGGCCGTTGCGCCTCGGGCACTTTCAAATCCGGCATCGGACGGCCCGAAAAATGACGCCGGACAGGCTTGGCCATCCAGCGCGCCCAGCGTCCCGACCAGGTGAGGCGCGCACTGTCCGTAGCAAGGCCTGTATCGGCGTACATCATCCGATAAATTCTGGAGATGAGCACAAACGCCACCCGGCCCCGGCGCGATTTGATAAATTTGGAACGCTTCCAAATGCGCCGCCAACCGTAGAAGCTTTCCCACACAGCCTGGGTGCGGGAACGGATCTCTTCGCCGGACATCACGGGGTGCTCCCAATAGAGCTTAGGACGAAGCGCCTGGGGTATAAGCCAGCGCCGGGTGAGCGGAATTCCAGCGATGGTCGGTGGGTGATCGCCCAGAGTCTTTTCCCAACGATTGAAATCGACCGTGCCAGGATAGGGGCTGAGAATTACAAATTGTGCGAAGGTGCATTCCGCGCTGATGGCGGCAGCGGCGGTTGCCGCAAAGGTTTCTGGACGGTCGCTGGGCAAGCCAAAAATGAAAGACCCGAGCACGTGGACGCCGTGACGTCGGAAAGTGCGAAGTTGCTCGGTCAGCTTGTCACCAGCCAGGTTGAAGTCCTTGTAGACATCCTTCAATCCTTGTGGTGTAACTGATTCCACTCCGACCAGCGCGCCCTTGATGCGCGCGGCTTTCATGGCATCGAGAAATTCCACATCCTCTGCCGCTTCCATCGTGATCTGAGTGAAGAAAACCATGTCGTCGGGAAGTCTGGCGAGACGGGACATCAGTTCGAACCGTTCGCCTCGGATGGATTTCAGTTCATTCAGCCTGACAGTGTTTTTCTGCTGAGTGGCCAGGCTAAGATCTGTCAACGTGACCGGATAAAAGTTATCGTCGGCCAGGGCGATGAAGCGAAAGCCTAACCGGCGTAGTTGGACGATTTCTTCGATCACGACATCGGACGCACGCTGACGAGGGCGCTGGCCATCGGTGCGCCAGACCGAGCAGAAAGAACAATGCTTGGGGCATCCGCGAACCGTCTGCACCGAAGCCCACATGTAGCGATTGCGGGGAATCAAGTCCCAACGCGCAGCCACAAAATCGCTGGCTTCGATCTGGCCCCCGACGTAGATGGGCTGGGGAACTCCCTCGCGGCAATCGGCAAGTGCTTTGCTCCACGCGATGTCGCCGTCACCCTTCACCACGGCATGTGCGCCTCCCAACTCAAGCGCTTCTTCGGGATACAGCGTGGCGTGAATTCCGCCGAAAATTACATACGCTCCCCGGCTGCGCGCCATCTTGCCAATCTCGTAACCCCGCAGCGCATTTGCGGTATGAATGCCGATCCCGACTGCATCGCCAGCCTGAATCGAGTCAGGCCGCACTTGCTCCAGCGTCTCGTCGACGAGAATGGGATCGCCAAAACTCTTCGGTGTTGCCCCCGCCAGCACATACTGCCAGCGCGGAGTGATGACTGCCGTCCCAAATGACACGCTGCTCGGATTAATCAGGTGAACGTTCACGCTAGGAGCCTCCTTTGAGCGACCTTGAGCAGTAGAGTTGCTTCGTCGCTGCACCAAAGTGACAAGCTCCGCGTCGTTTCACTCACACTGAAAGGCGCGGGATTAAGCTGTGGTAGGGAGGGAAGGGACGTCCGTCTACTCTCTCGCCTGAAAGACACCCACAAGATTAGAAAACGCCGCAAGATAGGTTAGAAACAGCGGCGAATAGCAGGTTAAAGGATGCCTGTCGGGTTGTCAATATTCGTGACAAAAACGTCATGTTGGGCGGCAGGCCTCTTCCCATTTTGAACCCGTCCCAATGCACGTAGCGCCCAACTTTAGCCGCCCTACACTGCCGCCAGCGCCGGACTTTGAGCCGATCGCGCTTGCCGTACGCGGTCGTAGATGCGAGCGTATTCCTTGGCCGAAGCGTTCCAGGAGAAGTCTTTATTCATGCCATTGCGCATCAGCGTCTGCCAGGAAGATTGATCGCGAAAAGCCTTCAATGCCTCCTTGATGGTCAGCAAAAGAGCTTCGCCGCTGTAGTCGGTAAACTTGAAGCCGGTTCCCTTGCCAGTGCGGGCGTCCCAGGGCTCAATGGTATCGTCGAGCCCGCCGGTCGCACGCACGATGGGCACGGTACCATATTTCAGGCTGTAGATCTGATTCAACCCACAGGGCTCGTATTTCGAAGGCATGAGGAACATGTCGCTGCCGGCTTCGATCTTGTGCGCAACCGCATTGTCGTAAGCGATTTTGACCGCAATCTTCTGGGGAAACTGTTTCTGCATGCGGGCGAACATCTCTTCATAAGGCTTGTCGCCATTGCCCAGTGCGACGATGATCATCTCCTCTCGCGCCAGCCGATCCATAATTTGCGAAATCAGGTCAAACCCTTTCTGCGCCGCGAACCGGGAGACGATTCCGATCACCGGCAGATTTGGATTGGGATTCGCAACACCAAAAGTCGCCAGCAGATCCTGCTTGCACTTAGCTTTGCCGGACAAATCCTGCGGCGAGTATTTGGCAACAATAAACTTGTCAGCCTGCGGGCTCCACTCATCGTAATCCACGCCATTGAGAATTCCGGTCACTGTCGCAGCCCGAGCGCGCAGCACGCCTTCCAATCCAAAGCCGAATTCCGCAGTCTGGATTTCATGGCTGTACTTCCGGCTCACCGTAGTAATGAAATCGGCATACACCAGCGCACCTTTGAGGAAGTTCACCTGGCCAAAGAATTCCATTTTATCGATAGCAAGTAAGTCCCAAGGCAACGTAAGCAGCGGCAAAGTATCCGGCGGAAACAGGCCCTGGTATCCCATGTTGTGAATGGTGAAGACCGTCGATACATCGCGGAAAGCGGGATCTTCCGCGTACTGAGTCCGCAGCAGCACCGGAACCAGCGCTGATTGCCAATCATGACAGTGGAAAACATTGGGTATGCCCAGAATCTTCGAGGCTTCAAGCACCGCGCGCGAGAACAGTGCAAAGCGCTCGGCATTGTCTGGATAGTCCCCGGCGGAAGTCCCATACAAAGCTTCGCGGTCAAAATACGGAGGATAGTCTACGAAGAAAAAGTGCACGCCAGAATGGTTGCCGCCGGTTACCACCGAGCAGAATCGATAACGGTCATCAAAAGGCACGGTAATGCTGCGGACGACCGTCTGCGCATCCGGAAGCTTGGTCTGGCGATAGCGAGGAATATATACGCTGACCTGATGTCCGGCGGCGACCAGGGCGCGCGGCAAAGCGCCCACCACGTCAGCCAGCCCGCCGGTTTTTGCAAAAGGCACACACTCCGAAGCAGCAAAAGCAATATGCATGAAAACAACCCTCCGAATTATGGCCCGGGGTTCGGCGCAAGTTATCATAGGAGGGCGCCGACGCGGTACGCTTCTCCTGCGCTGTACACTCGCGGGAGAGTCCAGTGTAGTCGCGCAAAAGAAAGAGGGTCAATGTGCCAAAGGTATCTGCTGCGCGTCCCGCTCCGAGAACGCCCAAATTGGGCCAGCATTTTCTCGTAGACCCCGCCGCTGCAATGCGCATCGTTGAGGCCTTCGGAGATCTCTCCCAAAGCACGGTCCTCGAAATCGGAGCCGGTCGTGGCGCCCTCACCTCGCTGCTTGCCCGCCGAACCCGGCGCCTCATTGCCATTGAACTCGATCGCGTTCTGGCCGCACAGCTCCGCATGAAATTTTCTCTGACTCCGAACGTCGAGATCATCGAGGGCGATATCCTGGCCATCGATTTCGATACGCTGTTCGGACCCAAGCCGGGAAGCACCCGCCCAGGAATAAACCATCAACCAGAACCGGTGCGCGTGGTGGGCAATCTTCCTTATTTCATTACCTCGGACATTCTGCTTCGCCTGTTCGCCTACCGGAAATACTTTGAAACCATCGTGCTCATGGTGCAACGCGAAGTAGCGGACCGAATGGCAGCACCTCCCGGAACCAGCGAGTACGGCCTGCTTTCGGCGACCGCTCAACTTTATGCCCATGTCGAAAAACTCTTTACTTTGCCCCCTAGCGCGTTTTCCCCACCGCCCAAGGTGTTCTCGGCGGTGGTCCGGCTTTCCATCGCTTCTCGCATAGAAGGCTTGAATGTCCCGGAGACAGCCTTCATTGACTTTCTAAGAAAATCGTTCGGCCAGAAGCGGAAGACGCTCTGGAACAATCTGAAGTCAGACTATGAACCCGCGGCTCTGCGCGCAGCTCTACAAAAATCCGGAGTAAAACCGACAGTGCGGGCCGAAGCATTGTCGTTGGAAAAGAGCGCGGGATTATTTCGAGAATTGCTGGACGGCAGCAAAGGCGATTAGATTCGGATGCCTTCGCATACCGCTTTTGGCGAAAGCTTCCCGCGTTTAGCCGCGAAGCGGCGGGCAGGCACTCATGGCTGCAATCACACGTCATCCCGCGGTTTCGGGGCGCTTCTATCCAAGCGACCCGAATGTCCTGTTGCATGACGTGCGCTCCTACCTCTCGCCGCAAGCGACCACGAATCCGTCGCTCGGCTGCATAGTTCCGCACGCCGGATATGTTTACTCAGGACTGGTGGCCGGAGCTGTGTACGCCCAACTAGAAATTCCGCAACGCATCATCATCCTTTGCCCCAACCACACCGGCAAAGGACGCCCCTTGGCCATCATGAGCCAAGGCGCCTGGGAAACCCCTCTCGGCCTGGTTCCAATTGACACTCCTTTAGCCGGCGCTCTGAAGAAGAGTTTCCCCCTTCTGACCGAAGACGCCGACGCTCATCGCCATGAGCACGCCATCGAAGTTGAATTGCCATTCCTCCAAGCCCGCCGTTCCGATTTCATCTTCGTGCCCCTTGCGCTGGGCACAGCTCAGTTCGACATTCTGGAAAAGCTAGGCGAAGCCGTGGCCGACACAATCCGCTCGCAATCCGACAAAATATTGATCATCGCCTCAAGCGACATGAATCACTACGAGAGCGATACCGTCACCCGCATAAAGGATCACAAGGCCATCGAGCGAATGTTGGCCCTCGATCCCCGCAGCCTGTTCGACGTTGTGATGCGGGAAGAAATAAGTATGTGCGGCTTCGGCCCAGCGGTTGCGATGCTAACCGCCACCAAGCGCCTGGGCGCAACCTCTGCCCAACTGATCAAGTACGCCACCTCCGGCGACGTATCGGGCGACCGCGAAATGGTGGTTGGTTATGCGGGCATAGTGGTGCGTTAAAGAGTCTTCGCGTACGGAAGCGCGATCTCGCGAGTCAATCCCGCGCCGGTTTGTCGCTTGAATAAGTTATGACCCCTCGTACGCCTGCTTTAATCGTTCTATGTCAATTTTGTCCATTTGCAGCATGGCCTGCATAACCCTTTTTGATTTCTCGGGATCTTTGTCCTGCAACAGTCTGCCTAAAACAGAAGGAATGATTTGCCACGACAGACCATATTTGTCTTTCAGCCAGCCGCACCTGTCTTTTTTCCCGCCCTCGGAAAGTTTCTCCCACAGTTCGTCCACTTCTTGCTGCGTCTCACAGTTGACGAAGAACGATATAGCCGGCGTGAAGGTAAAGTGCGGACCACCGTTCAGAGCGAGAAAATCTTGACCGTCGAGTTGAAATGTAGCGGACATTACCGTGCCTTTTGGCCCAGGTCCTGCTTCGCCATATCGAGTAACCCTTCCGACCTTTGAATTCTTGAAGACAGAAACATAGAAATTCATCGCCTCTTCGGCCTTATTGTCAAACCATAAAAACGGGGTGATTTTCTGCATGTTAGTTTTCTCCTTAGCAACTAATCGAACGAGAAGCAGCGAAATCGACACAACAACCCTGCAGTTCGTCGACCGGGCTTCCGGGTGCTGAATGCAACTACCCGTTCTCCCGCTTTCGCCGCCGGGCGAATGCATAGAAAACTGGGATGCCGGCGAGAATCACCAGGCAGCCCAGCGCGGAATTTCGCAGGTTATCGGTAAACGTGTAGTAAAGGAGCAGAGCGGACGACAACACAAACAAGCTTGGCACCACAGGATACCCCCAGACCCGATAAGGCCGTACAGCTTGCGGATTGCGCCGGCGGAAGATAAACACCGTGCTCCCGGCGATCATGTAAAACAGCCATTCCGCGAAAATCGCCAGCGAAAAGAATTGCCGGAAACTTCCGCCGAAGAGCAACAAGAGGATGGAGAGAGCCGCCTGCACAACGATGGCGATGGAAGGTGTATGGAACCGAGGATGAACTTCCGCCAAGGCAGAGAAAAAATACCGGTCGCGCGCCACAGCGAAGGGTACACGCGCCCCGCTCATGATGGTGCCATTCAACGTGACCAGCATCGAAACCGCCATCGCGGCCGAAACTAGGCTTGCGCCAAGGGTGCCCCACACTAAGCCGATGGCATCAGACGCAGGTCGAGGAGAAAGCGCAATCGCGCGCGCCGGCAAGACGAACTGCACCGCCGCATTCACCAGCATATAGAGCGCGCCCACCGTGGCTACCCCCACGATCAGCGCAATCGGAATGTTGCGCTCTGGCTGGCGAACTTCTTCCGCCACCATGTTGAGATCGTTCCATCCGTCATAAGCCCACAAGGCGGCCACCAGCGCCGCCATGAATCCGGCCAGACCACCCTTGGCGGCGGCGTAGCCCTCAGCAAAGTGGCTCCAGCTTCCGGCGTGATAGCTGAATCCGACGACGACGATGCCCAGAATGATCGCCACTTTCAACAGAGTGAAAACCAGTTGAAACTCGCCGGCTTTCTTGATCCCGAGATAGTTGAGCAACGAAATCAGGACGGCAGCGGCGATGGCCACCAATTGTCCATACGTGACAGCGAAGGGCCGATTGATGACAGAACTGGAAAAAAACGCAAAAACCGGGAACGTCTCCAGAATGCGAACCAGTCCGATGGTCACAGTCGCGATTGACGCCGGCTTCGCAATGAGAAACCATGTCCACGCGTAGAGAAAGCCAGCCAGGGGGCCATAACCGTCGCGAACGTAAATGTACTCTCCGCCCGCTTGCGGCTTCATCGCACCTAGTTCTGCGTAGGTGAGTGCGCCGAAGAACGACAGCAGTCCTCCGGCCAGCCAAGCCAGATAAACCAGCTTGGCCGAGCCAACGGCCTGCATCATTTCAGCGGGAACCAGAAAAATTCCGCTGCCAATGATGGTGCCGACAACAATCGCGCCCGCATGACTCACGCCAAGATCACGAGAGAGTTCAGGACGGGATTTTGCGGATTGGATGTCTGTAGGCATCTGACGCGAGGAAAGTATAAGCGAAAATCTTAACGCAGAGTTCGCGCAGAGTGCGCTGAGAACCTCACCCTCTGCGCTCTCTGCGGCACTTCTCTTCTCTTCGTTCTCTGCGATTTAAGGTGTTGCCTTTTCTCGTGTGAGCAAAAGGCTGGCCGCGTATCCGACCGCAAACGTGACTGCGGTTCCAACCGCGACGTACCAGGTCCAAGGCACACGCGTCCAGAGCCAGATATAAACTTCGGAGACGAACCCGCACAACATACCAATCATCGCTCCAGTCTGGTTGGCTCGCCGGGTCAACACTCCGAGCAGGAACACGCCCAGCAATGCGCCATAGGCGACCGATGCGATCTGCAACCCGACTTCGATCACCCGCCCGACTTTATGCAGTGACAGGAGCGCCAGCGAGAACAGCACTAGCGCCCAAACGAAAGTCGCTATGCGGGAAAGTTGCACGCGGCGTCGCTCGTCGGTCTCGGGCTTGCGTTGAAGGTAAAAGTCTATGATCGAAGTTGACGACAGCGAGTTGAGTGCCGCGCTCAAGTTCGACATAGCCGCTGCTAGGATCGCGGCAATCAGTAGTCCGGAAATTCCATGCGGCATCTGGCTGACAATGAACTTGGGATAGATTCTGTCCGCTGTCCCGAAGTTCCTGGAAGGAACGTGATAATAGACAAACAGCATCACGCCAACCATCAGAAACAGAGAAAACTGGAACAAGATGGCGACTCCGCTCGAGAGCAGTGCAGCGACCGATTGGCGCTGGCTCCGTGCCGCCAAGAGTCGCTGTACGATGAGTTGATCGGTGCCATGACTGGCCGTGGTCAGGAAGGTCCCGCCCAAAACGCCCGCCCAGAATGTGTAGGGCTTCCAGAAATCGAAGCTAAAATCGAAGATCCGCAGCTTGCCCGCACTTTCGGCCACGCCGTGAATAGTGGCCCACCCTCCGGGAACCAGGTGAAGAATGGTGAAGAGACCCACCAGCGTTCCGCCAACGTAAATGATGGTTTGCACCACGTCCGTCCAAATAACCGCTGCCAAGCCACCTTCGAAGGTATAGATCAAAGTCAACACGGTGATAATGGCGATAGACGCAATCTCCCCAGTGCCCAGCGCAATGGCGACGACGATAGAAACGGCATAGACGCGTACTCCTTCGGCGGCAGCCCGGGTCACCAGAAAGAGGCCCGCAGTCAGCGATCGCAAACGGCGGCCAAAGCGGCGCTCAATCAGTGCATAGGCCGTGTAGAGATCGCCGCGAAAATATTGCGGCAGCAAAATAAAACTGATGATGACGCGCCCGACCAGGTATCCGAGGACGACTTGCAGAAACGTGAGATTGGTATCGTAAGCCAGACCAGGAATGCTGATGATAGTGAGCGTGCTGGTTTCGGCAGCAACAATCGAAAGAGCAATCGCCCACCAGGGAATGTTGCGGTCGGCCAGGAAATAATCGCGCAACGTTCGCTGACGCTTGCGAAAACGAAGCCCAAACAAAGTGATCCCGACAAGGTAGAGCGCGATAATGGCGAGATCAAGTTTGTCTAAGCCCATGTGTCAGTGTGGCGGGCGCCCTCGCCCGCGAAAAGCTCGGTCGCCCATCCAAGAGTAATGGGCTTTCTCGTTCAACACCCGGCAATCTGTGGGGAGGGAATCAAGCTCGTAAGAACTAGTAAACTTGAACCGGGTTCTGCACGGCCCGGACGCCCACACATACACTAGGAACATCTGTGATAGAACTACGCTCGTGAGCATCTTCCTCGGTATCGACGGCGGCGGCAGCAAGACCTCGTGCATCATCGGCGATGAGAATTCAGTACTAGGCACTGGGACATCGGGCGGCAGCAACGTAGTACGGCTTGGAGAACAACAAGCCCGTGAAAGTCTGAGCGCTGCCATACGACAGGCCTGTGCTGAGGCGAAAATCATACCCGCGCAAATCAAGAAAACTTGTGTCGGAATTGCAGGTGGAGCGCGTCCTGAGATCGCCAATGTGGTGCGGCGGTTGTTGTTAGAGTTGGTTGGCGGCGAAATAGAAATTGTGGGCGACCAGGTGATCGCCATGGAGGCGGCCTTTGGCAGTGGATCGGGAGTCATCGTCATTGCCGGGACGGGCTCGATTGCCTATGGGCGCAACGCCAAGGGGCAACTGGCGCGTGCAGGGGGATGGGGATTTGCTATCTCTGACGAAGGCTCTGGACACTGGATTGGACACGCGGCCGTAGCGGCGTCATTGCGTGCTTATGACCAAGCGGGACACCAGAGCACGAGTCTATTGCTCGATGGCATCATGAAGTTCTGGGGCGTGAGCCTGGTCGAACAGCTAGTCGTGATGGCCAATTCGGCTCCCGATTTTCCTGCATTGTTACCGACGGTGCTGTCCGCCGATGAAGCGGGCGATGAGATTGCGCGTCACGTTCTGACCCAGGCCGGCTCCGAACTGGCTGCCTTGGCTGCACTTGTTATCGATCGCATATTTGAGAAGGGGGAATCCTTATCAGTGGCCGCGTCGGGAGGCGTCTTCCGTAGTTGCGATGTGGTTCGGGAAGTTTTCTACAGTACGTTGCGCGCCACATATCCCCACCTTTTGCAGAACGCGAACGTAGTGGATCCAGCAATGGGCGCATTGAATCTTGCGCGAAACAAAAATCGATCGTAGGGTGTTTCGTCGCGGGCGCAAGTCTAGGGGATATTTATGTATAGAGCTATTCGATCTTTTTTCGAGGGACGGGTCGAAGACCCGTCCCCACACCCTATGTTACGGCGGATATGCTTTTCTTTTCGTCCACGCCGCGGTGATGCAGCAACTCCACTAACGCCTGGTTCAAGCGGGCGCGGATGACCGAGCGCTCTTGAGCCTTCGCGATATAGCGGACATGGACGTCCACGCCAGCAGAGGTTGGCCGCAAGTTGACGGTCGGCGCAGCTGAAACTGAACTGACTTTGTAATTGCTGGCGGCGTTTCTCCATTCCTCCTCGGCCGCGGTGGCCGTCTTTTCCGTCTCCTTTGCCACCGTTTTCTGGATGGCATCAACCAGCGGGTAGGGATCCTGATTGGGCGGAACCGTGATCTGCAATTCGTCCCACATCCATTGACCGCTGGTGGTGAAGTTGAAGAAGTGGCCTTCGATGGCATAGCTGTTCACGAAGGCTACTTTGCGGCCGGTGGGATGGCCAGTATCGGTCCAGTTGCCGGTTTCGAGTAAGACCGTGCGCAGCAGATTGATCTCGACCACCTCACCCGCGACACCGTTGATCTCGACCCAGTCGCCCACGCGGAGCCCGTTTTTTCCCATCAACACGAACCAGCCGAAGAAAGCGACGATGAAATCCTTCATCGCGACAGTGATTCCCGCAGTGGCCAGACCCAGGAAGGTTGTCGTCTGTTGAGGGGCGCCAGCGATCACCAGCAGAATTAGCAAAACGCCCACGGCCTGTATCGCAAACCGAATCACTGCACGAAGCGTATGCAGACGGGTGCGCTCCTGTCCCATCTGGGAGAGATAGCGATCAACCCATCGGTCGGTGAGATACACCGTCAGCACAATGAGGATAATGACGAGTGCCGATTGAATCATGCCGTGCAATGCCGCGCGCTGGTGAGAGTGGATCACGCCGATCCAGCCGGCGTAGCTGTTGGCCAATTCCTGCTCATCTCGAATGCGCTTGTCGAGATCAGCCAGGTTTTTTTGATCGTCGGAGAGGCGGTGCAATACTGTGACGGCGACCGGAGCCACGGCGGACACGGAACTAGCCTGGCTTCCCGATTGGCCGGGACTGGGTGCGGAGTTTATCTGAGGGCTGGATTGACTGGAACTCGATTGACCAGAATTCGACTGGGCGCCGGACTGGCTTGTGAGCGGCGGGTTCTCCCGTTGTTTGGCTTTTCCGGCTTTGATCTGCTTATCCAAAGCAGCGTGCTGCGCAACCAGCGCGCCGGCCGTCTGGTTGGCTTCGTCGCGCGCTTGCTGTAGCGGGATCGTTCTACTGCGCAAGGCGCGCCAGGCGCCGAATTGCGCCCAGAGGCTGCCGGCCTGGTAATTTACCTCCGGATTCTTGTTAGGCGCGGCAGGCTTTTCATCGGCCGCGTGCTCGGCGGCCTGGTGCTGGTCGAACTGGCGCTGTATCAAGCTGCCGGGATCGGCGCCTGACCGGATCAGATCTTCCTTGGCGTCACTGGCCTCATCTTGATCAAGTTCCAGTTGCGCCTGGGCGACGTCAAGTTGTTCCTGAAGACCCTGGGGGTGGGCGCCCCTGGAGTCAAGGCGTTTCTTCAGTCCGTCAACCCGGTCCTGATCGGCTTTGACCTGCGCCTCGGACTGGCTTGCATGCTCGTAGAATTCGCGGTTCTGGGGCGTATGCGCGACGGGATGGTTCGCGGCGTCGCGCAACGCGTCGTGAAAGGCAAGGTCGACCTCATGGTCGGCGAGCTCCTCTGCGCGGTTCGCGAATTTACGTTCGTCCTCGCCAGAAGCCAGTTTGACTAAGGTCCGTGCGGTCTGCAACGGCCGCTCGTCCACCAACGGAGCTTGCTCGGTTGCTGTGTCTGCAGTATTGGAGGGATGCAGAGCGCCCAAATCGCGAGTGAGGATCGACCCGATCACAGCAGCCAACGCCAAGATGAGCAGTCCAACCGTGATTAGCCACTGATAAGATTTCATCCAGGATTCCATTGCCTGCAGGGCTAATTATAAGGCGCGAGATGCGAGGTCCAGGTTCCAGAAGTGCAATCGGAAGGCCGAGAACTTCTGCCGCGGTCGCTGTCATCCGAACACCCAAAACCGCCGTCATCCGGATGGTCCGGCGGCTGTCATCGCAGATACTCCGACGCTGTCATCCCCAGCAACGCGAGGGATCCAGGTTCTTGCCCTCCCGCGTTGCGATTTTCACTTACGAAAGTGTTCCAGGATCGCCTCAGCCTGAGCCCGCGTAACCACAGAAAACAGCGCTGCCGAATCGGCCTGCTTCACCGCCTGCACGCTTCCGAAGTGTTCCAGCAAACGTCGAGTGGTACGCGCACCGACGCCGGGGATGTCTAGCAGTTCAGTAGAGAGATCGCGCATCTGGCGGCGCTTGCGGTGGAAAGTGACGGCAAAACGATGAGCTTCGTCGCGGATAAGTTGGATGAGGTGCAGCACCGGAGAATGATGGTCGAGCACGACTGGTTCATTTTCCTGTCCCAGCACATAAATAATTTCTTCCCGTTTGGCAATCGCGGCCAGCGGTTGATTGATAATCTCGAGCGAGGCGAGCGCATCGGCGGCAGCGTGTAATTGGCCGAGCCCGCCGTCAATTAGCACCAAACTCGGCATTGGCTTCTTTTCTTCCTGCAAGCGTTTGTAGCGGCGCGCCACCACCTCTCGCATGGAAGCGAAGTCGTCCACTCCATCGACGCTGCGAATGATGAACTTGCGGTAATCGGATTTCTTCATCCGCCCGTCTTCCCAGACCACCATCGAAGCCACCGTCTCGGCTCCCTGAATGTGCGAGATGTCGAAGCACTCGATCCGTCGTGGCGGTTCGGGCATGCCGAGCGCGTCCTGCAGCGCTTCCTGAATCGCCTTCGTGTTCGGCTTCATCACCCGAAAGCGTTGGTCGTAGGATTGCTTGGCATTGTTTCCCGCCAAGTCCAGAAGTGAACGTTTCTCACCGCGCTGTGGCACGACAATATTGACTCGTGTGACCCGGCCACCCTCGGCCGCAATTTGCTCGGACAATACTTCCTCCAATGTTTCGCGATCCTCGAATTCCACCGGGACATAGATGTTTCGCGGCACGTAGGGCTGTCCGATATAAAGCTGCTTCAGCAGAGCGGAGAAGAATTCACCTGGGTTGAAGCTTGTGGTCGCGCCAACTGCCGAGCTTTGCTCGGCAGGGCGGACGAGGGCGTCCGCCCCTACGTGGTCGTCGGTGAACTCGGGCAGCTCCTCCCAGAAGAACTCGCGGCGGTCCAACACACGCCCGCCGCGCATGTGGAACAGGTTCACGGCCAGCATGTCATTTTCGTAGTGGTAGCCGAAGACATCGGCGTCGTCGCCCTCGACCGCTGCAATCCGTTGCTTCTCCTGCAATTGCTCGACGGTAGAAATCAAATCGCGATACTTCGCCGCCCGCTCATACTCCTGGGCCTGTGCTGCTTTTGCCATCCGCTCGCGCAGTGATTGCGAGAGGTCCGTCGGACGGCCCTCGAGAAACAGCTTCACGTCGCGCACCGCTTCCTGATACGCCCCGGTCGTGGTGAGTCCCTCGACGCAAGGTCCCAAGCAGCGTCCGATGTAGTACTGCAGGCACGGCCGCGGATGAAAGTGCCCCAGATCCACCTTGCACGATGGAATCAGAAAATGGCGATGGATCAGGTCCACGATGCGATACGCAAGGTTCGCCGGAAAATACGGGCCATAATACGAGCTGCCATCTTTTTTCAGCCGCCGTGTGACGTAGACCCTGGGGTAACGTTCACCCAACGTCAGCTTCACATAGGGATAGGTCTTGTCGTCGCGCAGCAGGATGTTGAAGCGCGGCTGCTTCTGTTTGATGAGGTGATTCTCAAGCGCCAATGCCTCTTTATTGTTGGCGACGACAATGTAGTCGACATCAACCGCCTCGCGCACCAGCGTGTCGGTTTTCGCGTCCTCCAGCCGGCCTTCGCGGAAGTACGAACTGACCCGGCTGCGCAGGTTATTCGCTTTGCCAACATAAATGACCTCGCCCTCGGCATTCTTGTACAGATACACGCCAGCAGAGGTGGGCAAAGTGCGGATTTTGGCAGCAAGGTCCATGATTCAGGGGTGTATTTATATTTTATTAGATTTGCCGATAGAAGCCCGGACGCGTGTTACAACAAGCCAATGAGTCACACACTGAAAATCCGTATAACAGACGAGCTTCTTGCTTGGCTGAAGTCATTGTCTCAACAGACCGGATTGCCGATGGCGCGAACTATCCGCCAACACCTCGAAAGTGCAAAGGCGGCAAAGGGAAATCCACGATTCCTTCGCCTGGCGGGCAAGATAAATGGTCCAAAAGACTTGTCGTCACGGGAAGGCTTTTTTGCGGCATGGAACGGCGATATACCGTAAACACTGTAGATGAAAACGACTTCCGCATATTTCGTCGTAATAAGCGCGAAGTTATCCCTGTACTGTGCCCACCGAGGCCTGTTTGAGTTTCCCCACGATAAAATCAGCTTGAGTTCTGCGCTGAGTTCGCCTACCACCGTATAAAATTTCCTCGATTGCGGATGCCTTTGTTTCCTTATTTGCATCTTATGCAGTGGCAAGAAATCTCTAACTCATTGCCACAGCAGTAAGTTAACAGCGAGTGCTTCGCCGGATGAGTTGGCAGCGCTCGTGCTCTATAACAGAACGCACGGATCGATGGACGAGTTGAGATCAGGGCGCGCATGCGCCGAATGAAGACCAGGTTCAACCCAGGAAAGCATCCGAGAATCAACATCTGGACAAAATTTCTGGACCCTGGCTTAGAGAGAAAAAGGAGCTTCCCAAACATGAATCGCACTTCGTTAACGGTTCTACTGGCAGTGAGCATGGCGGCCTCGGTCGGATGCGCCAGCAAGAATTACGTTCGTCAAGAGACCACGCCGCTGATTAACAAGACTAATGAACTGGACGACCTGACCGCGAAGAATTCCAAAGATATTAAGGACGTAGACTCGCGTGCCCAGGCTGGAATTCAGCAAGTGCAGGCCAAAACGGCCGAGGTCGACCAAAAGGCCCAGGCAGCCGGTCAGCAGGCCGATCAGGCTCAAACCCTGGCTGATAACGCGGTCCATCGCGTAGATTCGTTGCAGAACGCGGTCGCCAATCTCGACAACTACAAAGTCGTGACCGAAACCTCCGTGCACTTCGGCTTTAACAAAGACAACTTGACCAAGGACGCCAAAGCTTCGCTCGATCAGCTCGCGAACGATGTGTCCAACGCCAAGGGTTACATCCTGACCGTCGAAGGCGCCACGGATTCAGTGGGCGATTCCGAATACAACTATGGACTGAGCCAGCGCCGTGCCGATGCCGTGATCCAGTATTTGGCCTCGGAGCGCCAGATTCCATCCTACAAGATTTATGTGATTGGCCTGGGCAAAGACAAGCCAGTCGATTCCAACAAGACCAGGGAAGGTCGCGCCAAGAACCGTCGCGTGGACGTGCGGCTCATGACCAATACGACCGGAAACGCGCCAGGCGCGACGGCCACGAACCAGCCCTCTGGGCCGTCCCTGTAAACAAGTTTACCCTCCTCCCCGGAGGACTTCGCCAACACAGGCCGCTCCCACCCCCGGGACGGCCTGATTTTTTTATAGCGGAAGGACTATTCGACAAAAGGCAAGCCGCAATCCACTGAAGAGTTATTCGGTGGTTCCGTCTGGCGGTTTGGGGATCGGTAGGCTACAGTCGAAGAACTCCATTTCAGTCTCGGCGTTCTCCTTTGTGATGTGATCCGAGGTCAAACCACACCGCACGCAGAACCACTCCTGCAGTTCAGGATTCCATCGAATTTCAGCATGTTTCACTACCGGATAACCTCGCTGCAGTTCCTGCGCTGACCAGGCTCGCCTATAAACAACGCCACGGAGCTTCATTAGACGCGGTGACAGTACTCAAGCGCGCCCGCCGCTCTGTTTATCTTAATTCTAGGCCATCCAGGAATGTCGTCCCAAAGTGGACGCCGGGAACGCCTAGTACTTAGGTACGGGATCACTGGACGAATCTCGTTGCCTTTGCGGTAGGTACTTCGGTTACTTGGCCTCGGTTTCTTCTTTTAGGAAACTAGCTTCGGGGGAGATGATCTATGAAGCCGTGGATTCTAGTATTGGTTTTCGCAAGCGGGTTGGCGGTCGGGCAGGACAGGCCGCGAGTGTTCGTACAGGGGAAAGGCTCACAGGATGTCACCTCGTCCGGGGCTGGAGGGGGCGGAAGGCACTGGGGATCATGGGGCTCGAGCTCGACCATTGATTCTCACGACGAGAGCATGGAAATCACCAAGAACTTGGGAAAAGAATGCGCTGGCGTTATCGTCACGCTCAATCAGTCGAATGCCGACTACACCGTCATGCTGAACCGGGAATCGAAGAAAAATCGAGGATTGCTGCGCACCAACAGTCAAATCGAAGTCGCCAATCGGATGGGTGACATAGTGGGCACCAACGCCACCAGAACAGTAGGAAACGCCTCCAAGGATGCCTGCCAGCTGATAGTGGCTGACTGGAGTACGCACGGCCGGATCGCAGCTCCTGCCGATTCCCCTGCTCCTCCTTCAGCAGCAGCTGCAATCGCCCCCGCTGCAACCGCCCCCGCCCCCGCGCCACCTCCGGCAGCGGCAGCAAAAGTTGAGACCGTATCAGCGGCTGATCTCCAGCCCACAGCAGCCGGATCATCGACGGCCTCCGGGGCTAAGGTTGATGAAAGCTCGAGTTTGGGCGATGCGGCCAAGCGCATAAAACAACGCAAGGCTTGCTTGGAGTTGGCAAAGGACAATCCCAGCATTCTTTGTAACTGAACGGAAGGTTAACTTAAGAACAAAGCAACGGCGCGATGGCAGAAAGTCCGTTCTCGCCCCTGGCTCCTCTTTCGAATCTCCCCTGGTAACCGGGACCCCTTGTCGCGGCAGCTTTTTACCCGGCAACGCGCTAAAATCAACCTATGCGTAGGTTCATTTTTGCTGCCTTCATTTCCTTTTTTCTGGGAGGGTGGGCGGTAGCCCAGCAGCAGCCGGATCAAGATCAGCCCGGACAAAACCAGTCCCCTCCCCGCTCCGACCGGGCCCGAAACGCCGAAGCAGGCGAGAGTTCCAGCCAAGACACCAGGGTTGACCTGAGCCCGCCTAAAGACGACGCCAAGAATCACCCCAACAGCGGCGTGGTTGACACCAATCCGGAGGACGAACCGGCCGACGTGCAGGAGATGCATCCCTGGAATCCATACCGTGCAATGAAGGATGATGAAGTCGGCGACTACTACTTCAGGCGAAAAAACTATCGAGCCGCGCTCGCGCGCTATCAGGACGCCCTAATATGGAAAGAGAAAGACGCCATCGCCAATTTCCGCATGGCCGAATGCTACGAAAAATTGGACCAACCAGAGCAGGCAATCCCCCACTACCAGGAGTATCTGAAGATTCTGCCTGAAGGTCCATTAGCCAAAGAAGCGCACAAAGCACTGGAGAAACTGAAAGCAGCGGAAGCGAGAAATGAAACCTCGCAGAAAACTCAGTCCAAGCCTTAAACCCTGTCATCCCGAACAAAGTGAGCGGCCCAAGAAAAACAATTGTCAACCCAAGAAAAACAATTGTCATCCCGAACGAAGTGAGGGATCTGCAGTTCCTTCGCGGCGGCGATACGGATAGTGCGCGCCAGAACCCACACGCGTCGCTCAGGCTGACAGTTAATAGAGGAATCTAGGCGCCTTACTTCTCCGTCCGGACAAACTCCCCACTAGTCCCATCCACGTCCACGATGAGCTTGGCATCGTCACGGCTGTTGCCATAAATCGCGTGCCAAATAAGCTTGTTGGTGGCGTGATTCCAGTCAAGCACGTAAATCACGGGAGTGTCAGGATTCTTCTCCAGCACTTTGTCGCCACCGTGTTTCTGTGCCTCTTCAAAAGCCTTGTCCGAGTCCACTTTCAGAAACGCATTGTCGAAAACTTGAGTGGACGCGTTCGTAGGACTGTAAGTATCCTCGTTGCCGGGAGAGATTCCCCGGGAGGGAGCATCCGGCGCGTCCGTGCCCGACCATACATAGGGTTTGGCCCCACGCGTTGCTGGAGAGGCAAAAGATGCGCGCCACACCGCCGATTTGCCGTCCCGGCCCTTGGAGTCCGCTGTGGCTTGCGATTCCAGCCGGAACGGTTGCGCATCCCGCTGCCAGCCACGGGCCGCGATGTATAGCTTCTGAAAGGCATAGCGGCCGGTCTCTAAGTCTGCGGCTTTAGGCTGCGCTTTCTCGCTCGGAGCAGGCTTGGAGGGTTCCGATGAACAACCTGCGAGAGTCAAGATTGCCAGCGCCAGCATCGCCATCAGCAAACGTTTCATAGCACCGTCCAGGGGCGTGAAATTTTGCAACCGTCGAAACCGGAATTCATTCTACTAGAAGCAGCACAGGAGTTCGTCCATGGATGCGTATCTAGAAAGGTTACGGGAAGCCATCAAATCCGCCACGTTCGGCATGACTGCAGAAGACCTGATGCGTCATCCCGAGGGCAAGTGGAGCACCGCGGAGGTCCTGGAACACCTCTACCTGACTTACACGGGGACCGCAAAGGGCTTCGCGCGCTGCCTGGAAGCAGGCAAGCCGCTGGCCCGCACACCCATGCTCAGAGATCGTATGCGAACCTTCGTAGTCACCGGACTCGGACACCTGCCCCAGGGACGTAAAGCTCCGGAACGCACTCAGCCTCGCGGCATGCCGGCAGAAGAAGTCACGCGCGAAATCGTCCCCCGCATCTCGGACATGGACGAAGTGATCGCCCAATGCGAAACCCGCTTTGGCAAGCACACTCGAGTGCTCGACCATCCCATCCTCGGACCCTTGACCGCCCGTCAGTGGCGAAAGTTCCACTGGGTCCACGGCTGTCATCACGTGAAGCAGATTCAAAAGCTCCGGCGAGCAGAATAAAGCAAGCTTACCCAGACAGAAATGAGGGTGCCCCACTCTTCCGCGCTCTTCGCGGAATGGTGGGAAGCGAGGATGCCGTTTCTGCGGAGTGACACAAAGAAAAAGCCCTCGAACCTATCGAGGGCTTGAAATCACGCACGCAGGAACTGCTACTCTCGAACCGACGCGGGCACACCTGCTTTGCGAGCGTCTTCCTGCATGTCATCGAGTTCCTGCTTGGCAGCGTCGGCGGCTTTTTTCTTTTCCTCGATCTTCTTCTTATAATCTGCGTCTTCTTTGTCCCATGTGCCCGCACTCCGCAGACGGTTGCCGGCATCGGCATACATCGCGGCCGCGCGCAGTTGATACTCGCGCTGCTCCACATCTAACTCGCGCGACAGCAAATCCATCTTGGCTTTCTGCGCAGCCAGCCTGTCCTTCCATGTGTCGTAGGTCCTCTGCCGGTCTTCCTGCGATTGTCCCGGCTGTATCGCAGGCGGTTTGTCATCGGCTTTCGGGGTCGGAGTCGTGTCCGCCCCGCTATTCGCCGCGTTTTGCGCCGTATCGCCACCAGCGGCGCCAGCCGAGCTATCGCCCACCACGCTAAGCTTATCGTTCGTCGGCATATTATCGTTATCGAATTGCTTTGCGGTTGGTGGTTTTTTGTCTTTGCGGACCGCGCGGGCGTAGTCGCCTAGGGATTGCTGCTGGGTGGGCGAATCCTGGGCGCTGGCGAACAGCGCCATCAGTCCTGCGAGGGTGATTGCTGCGAGCCAAATGTATGCGATGCGTTTCATAGTTGTTTCATCCTCCGTGCCGCGGCCCGTAATGTTTCCCAGGCGCGCTGGCGTTGATGGAACTCAAACTCCGGCAGTCTTCGCAGCTTTTGCACCTGCGAGGAAACCGCCAATGGTGTGATCGAGGTCGGCTGCTTCTGACACAATGTCGACGGCCAACTGCCGCACCAGCTGCGGATCGCGGCTGACCGCCAGTTGCTGCGCGTAACTGGAAATCGTGGCCAGCGAACTCCGCAGCGCCAGGGCCATCTCGCCCGACATTTCTCCCCGCAACTCCTGCAGCCTCTGGATCGAAGCGAATTCAGTCTTATCCGTGATCAGGCAAGCTGCGCCCAGAGTCTCCCCGGAAGGCGTGTACACCGGAGAAATCGTAATCTCCAGAACACGTTTCCCGCCCCCAGGAGTGAGGTAGTCCGCTTCGACGCTTCGCGACGCGCCCGGCTCTCGCAAACTGGCTTGCACTATCCCGGCCAGGGTTTCAGCGCTTGAAGACGAACTCAGCCTTGCCTCGCGAAATATTTCACCCACACTCATTCCCGCGGGCGAAGCGAATCCGAGAATGCTCTTGGCCGCGGCATTCGCAGTCCGGACCAGGCCATTCGTCGTCAGGAACAAAACCCCACTCGAAAGGTTCGAAAGCACTGCCGCACTGATATTTTCCGAGGTCTTGGCTCGGCGGCGTTCCACCTGCTGCTCGCTCATCAATTCATGTTTCTGCTGCTTTAATTGCTGGATCACAGCGTTGTAGGTGTGCATGGGAAACTGCTCCAGTTCGGGAGCCGAATCAATCGAGAACGATTCCGCCGTAAGCATCCGACGCATTCGCCGCAGTAGAAAAGTCGCCACCCAAAACGCAAAGCCCATGACCAACAGCGCGATGGTCATGCGAAACACAATTGGGTTGCTGAGCAGTTTCACAGCAACCTCCAGTACCAGCGAAAAAACTGATCGCCAAAGAACGAAGCAACAATTGCCATGCTGCCCAGAAACACACCGAACGGCATAGGAAAGCGTCGCAACGCAATGGCAGCCGACTCCCATCCATGACGGCGCGCCAGGCTCGCTGGCTCATGATGGCGAACGATGCGCCGCCGTGTGCGCTTGATCCAAACCACAAGCACGGTCCAAAGTCCGGCCAGCGATCCCAGTATCGACGCGCTGAAAATCGTAAAGATGGTCAAGCGAATTCCCAGAAACGCACCCACCATCGCCATCAGTTTGACGTCTCCGAAGCCCATGCCCTCGACGCCGCGCGCCCGCAGATAAATCGCGCCCGCCCCGTAGATGAAGGAAGCTCCCGCGGCCGCCCCCATCACAGCCTGCAGCAGCGAAAGCCACGGACTGGAAGCGCTGGCCCCGTCCTGATAGACAAGACCGAACAGCATTTTCGAAAGCAAATCGTTGACCGGAACCACCAAGCTGAACAGCACTCCTAAAACAATTCCCGGCAGCGTCAACTTGTCCGGCAAAAGCTGCGTCTCGGCATCGGTAAAGATCAAGCCCAGCAGCAGGAACCCGAAGACGCAGTATTTCAGCGCGGCCAGGGTAAATCCGAAATATGCATAGCAGGCGAGAAAGAGCGCACCGGTAAGCAATTCAACCACGAGATAACGCGGCGAGATCGAGGCCTTGCACTGGCGGCAGTGTCCGCGCAAAATCAGCCAGCTCAAAACGGGAATATTGTCATAAAAGCGGATTGGCCGCTCACACTTCGGGCAAGCCGACCCCGGATGAATCACCGACAAATCCCTTGGCAGGCGATAGATACACACATTCAGGAAGCTGCCAAAGGCCAGCCCCAGCGCGAAAATCGCCAATGCGAATGCAGGATCCACCGTGTGCTTTGCCCACTCCTAACCAGATTTATGCTGGTTTCACCTCGATTATACGGCGCTTAGGAGGGCAGAACCCAGGTACTAAAGGGATTGTCCCGAAGGACGATGAGTGAAGAGAGCCAGAATCCGCGGCGGCCGAAATGGCGTTGTGGGTTATTGAAAACACGAGCCAGGGCCCCGAGCACGACGCCCATCCAGCGAGCGTCCTAACCATTCATCCAAGTTAAAATGAAGTTCGATTATCTTCTGAGGTGGAAACTCATTATGCAGCAGGCATTCGGACTAAATATTCCGCAAACTCTGGACGATGTTTGCGATCCGGCACGACTGGCTCTGGTCGTGTACGACATGCAGGTCGGAATCGTGAAGCAGATCGAGAATGGTTCGCAGATTACGGACAGAGTTCTTCAGGTTCTCGAAGCTGCCCGCAAAGCCGGGATCAGGGTCTTTTTTACGCGCCACATGTCTCTTCCCAAAGAACTCATGGGTGTATCCCAGTTCCGTATGGCCATGGCTTGGCAAAGAGTGAAATCGGCAGACGAGGTCAAGCCTTGGTTCTTGCGGGACGCGCCGGGGTTCCATCTGATTCCGGAGATGAATCCACTGCCCAGCGAAGCCATCTTCGACAAAATCGCGATGTCCGCCTTCGAAGGCACACCGCTGGACATGGCATTGCGCGATTGTGGCATCGTCGCGTTTGCCATCGTCGGCATCGCCACGGAAATCGGTATTGAACCGACGGTGCGGCATGGCGCTGATCTTGGCTACATTCCGGTTGTCGTCACCGACGCTTGCGGCTCCGGCCACCGCGACGCTGCCGCTCGTTCAATCGCGAGCCTTGAATTCGCGGGCGATGCATTGCTTACAAATGTCGAAACCATCTGTGCTCGGCTTGCACGTAGGCATGCTCCGCAACAGCGATGACTGCCGGCTGTGGTGAATAGGCTTCGCTAGAGGATTTCGCTAGTAAAACTCTGTCATCACGAGCGCTAGTCGAGGGACCTGGTGTTGGTCATGACAGTGGCCGATAGCTCCGTGTCCGAATGAAATCCCCGGGATGGCGTGGGTTCTTCATAAGGTCAGCCTACGTGCAATTCCTCAACGTGTTGGCGGCGAACCTTGATTTTGCTTTCGTTCTTACGGGCTGGTGCCAAGTTATAGGCAAGCTGCATTTGCAACCAAGTCTCCGGCGTGCTGCCGAAGGGTCTCGATAGCCGTACTCCTAATCACGTAGGGAACTGATTGACAGACACCTACAATCTTCTAGACTCCAAATGCTAACATTTCAGCGGCTCTCACGAGTGGTCGGTCGAGCGGCAAGAAGGATCACCCGCCAAAGGGCCTGTACATCATTTGAAGTCCAAAATCAGCATCGGCATGGACAAAACGATTTCGCAAATTTTCGAGACCGCCGCCAAGGTGGGAAACGAGTGGAGCTTAGCAGCATCCACGGTTGCAGTGTTAGGGCTCGTTGCCATGCTGGTCTTGAGAAAACGGCGCCTACCGCAAAATGTCAGCTACATTGTGGGAGGTTTCGTTGTTGCAATGGTCATCTTGGCGACCCTGCCGCTTCTCTCTCGTATGTACGTTGGGAACCGTGGTATCTACAGACTTCGTGTCACCGTGGAGGATCCCGGTGGTGCACCACTCAACGACGCCAAGGTCACTTCCTCGATCGGTGGCGAGCCCAAGAGTGTGGCGGGAGGCTGGGAGTTTGACATCCCAGTGAGTAGTAGACCGCAAAATGGAAAGGTAACTATCTTCGGGCAGGTGCCAAACAGCTTTCTCTCCGGAAAAGTAGATGTCGAACTTTCCAGCGATTACGATGGCGCGGTCACACTACTCCTCGAGCACGATCGGTCCGCTCGGATTCGCGGCCAAATCGTTGATCGAAGCGGTGCCCCGGTCGTAGCCGCACAGATAAGCGTAGTGGGATATGGATCGGAAGCGGTAACGACAGGAACGCTGGGGCAGTTCGATCTAGCGGCTCATGCAGCAGATGGGCAACAAGTTCAACTCTCCGCCTTCAAAAGAGGCATCGGGGCGGTTTCAGAGTGGAAGCAAGCAGGGGACCAACCCGCAACGATCATACTTGGGCGTAACTGAGGGCTAGGCATTGCTCCGTCAACCTTCGAGAGCCGTACTATTACTCGCTTCCTCGATGCTAGCGGCGTACACACTTAACGCTGAGCAAGGAATCCTAGTAGTGCATGTCAAAGACGCGCAAGGAGGGCCAGTTGTCGGTCTCGAAATAGGACCCGAAGGGGATGGTTCAACTGCAATCACCCTAAAAGGCGGGATCGCTAGGATTTCCTTGGCGAGGCAAACCAAAGCCGGGTCTTGGGTTTCATTGCAGGTTGTGACCTCTCCCAAAGGACGCGACTTAGTCATGATCTCCCCGTGGGACGGGCGAGCTTTGGTACCTCCTTTTGAAAATGAAAGTGACAATTTCGTGGGTGTGGTGGTAACTGAACGTGGGGACCGAGCGGTCCTAGAAAGCGGCACGGTACTGCGGACTCTATTGGAGACGATTGTTGCCAAAGCTAAGAAATCAGACCAGCAGGATCGCCAACACCCTATCGAGAGGGCGCTGGATGATGTAGCGAACAAGGTCGGGTTGCCACCGCCAGATGTTGATAAAGCAATTAGGGCTTGGGGTGCGCACACAGAAGATTCACACGTGAAGAGTCTTCTCCTTGACTACAGGGGAAACGGTGTGTCAAATGAAGACGACCTCCTCGTCCGCTCCTCTGCTCTGTTAGTGCCATTCGACGTGCCAAAGGGGGCAAAGCTGACAATAACGGGGTTGTCGTCCGACAATCTTGTTACTGTAGAGACCCTGGATCCCCCAACGGCGTTCTGGTCGATCGTGCGAGACGTTAAGCCCGGTAGTTCCGGCAGTTGCGGAACGGTTGTGGCATCAGGGACCTCACCCGCTAAACTCGACCCGACTGGGATGAGCACTTTCGGATTGAGTGAGTATAGGCTGTCGGCCCAAATGAAGATTGACCTTCAGCCCGGCAGATATTGGGTGAAATTCGTGCCACGCTGTACGAACCCAGACAATCCAGCCTGTGGAAATGCTCGGTACTTTCTAACGCAGCTAGAGTTGAATTCGTCCAGCCGCATTGGCACGCCGCAGTCCTGCAACGATACATACTTCGAGGGGTACCTGGGGTGCCACAAAGTGGGCGCACGCGTTGGCTGCGTTATATCGTCGGCCGACACGATAGGTACCCCATCAAAATAGAAAACTGCTTTGTATCGTCCGTTCGCATTCATGCAGGCGTTGTTCGCGTTCATTGCGAATAGGGTGGGAGTTCGCAACTTGAGCCGAGCCCACTGGTTCCCTGGCCGCGTCGGATACCCACATCTCGCGGTTTTCAGACGTCGGGCTCGGCTGTCGAAGCCTTTCACGCCACCGCGGACACTTCTCCATGTGCCTTGCGCGTGGGGAGGACGATGATTTCGACGTCTTGTCCCAGGGCGATGAGAAAGTCCATGAGGCGTTCTACGGAGAAAGTGCCGGACGATTGCGCGTCAGGGCCGAGACGTGGGGCACCCACAGAAAACGGTGCGTCCCTCCACTACATCGGGGGTTCCGCGAGCGGAACCTCCGGCTCCGGTCGGGATGACAGTGGGTTGGAGAAACTAATGAAAAACTTCGAACCGCCGGGTGCCGCCCATCGTGGACAGCGCGCGCGAGAAGGCCTTGCATCACCACGCCAGTGGACACGAACTCGGGGTCCTTCGACTCCGTGAATGCTTCGCTTCGCGAAGCATTCACTGCGCTCAGGATGACAGGTTTGTTGCTGGGTGCTCAGGATGACAGGTTTTTTACCAAGCGCTCAGGATGACAGTTTTTGTTGGTCCTATGCGTCTGCGGGCCACAAAATCCCCAAAAACGCTCTTTTGCCGAAAAGTTGTCAAGCCCCCTGGAGCCTCCATTTTCTCTCAAGCTGATGATTCGGATGGAAATATAAAGTTTGGAAGTATGTCTCATTTACCCCCTTGGATTTGCTAGTCTTGAAATAGAAGCAAACATTAACCAGGCGCGATCCGGAAATCCGGCTCGCGCCTTTTTTATTGGGGGCTGGATGACGAAGAAGCAACGGAATGCGTGGGGTAAGCAGGGGCCGAAGGTTGCTCCGCTGGTTCGCGGGGTGCTTAGCAGTAAGGCCAAGGGTGAGATTGGGGAACTCGCCTTCCTGCACAAAGCGGCGAGCCTGGGATTTGGCGTGGCCATGACCTATGGAGATAACGAGCGCTACGACTTCATCCTGGACTCGGGGGAGCGCTTGTGGCGGGTGCAAGTGAAATCTACTTACTGCACGTACCGGCGCGGTTATCGAACTGTGGGCTACCGGGGCAAGAGAAGAGCTTACACGGCGAAAGAGATTGACTTCCTGGTTGTTTATATCGCTCCGGGAAATATGTGGTATGTGATTCCGGTGCGCCACCTGGCAAAGGCTCTGCCGCTGAATTTCTATCCCTCGGGATCGAAGCGCGGCACGGGTTACTTCGAGTTCTGCCGCGAAGCCTGGTATCTGATGGCGCCGGGCGCGGGCGCGACCGAGCAGTCACGGATACTGCCTCGGGTACACGCTATGGTTTGCGGGGGCGGTTCGAGCGTCACGCTGCTTGAATAGTCCTTGCATCTACAAGCGCGCCATCGGGTTCATCGCCTTTACCCTTCTTTACGATAAAAACCTGCAACCGGGCATCTAACTACCCAGGAGATGTGGTTATGAAGAAATTAATGATGATTTGCATAACGGCGGCGATGATGCTGGCGCCACTCGGGGCTTATGCCCGTGCGGTTCGCGTCGTCGTCGCGCCGGGTTTTGGGTATGGATGGTACGCGCCGTACGCGTGGGGACCTTATGGGTATGGGTACGGCTATTACGGTTACGCTCCTGAGACTGGAGCGGTGAAGTTCGATACCAAGGTTAAAGACGCAGAGGTATACGTCAATGGCGCTTACGCCGGCACGATCGGAAAACTGAAGACCATGAATTTCCGGCCTGGCAGTTACGACATCGAGGTACGGCAGGAGGGACACAGTCAGTTCGATAAGAAAGTGTACGTCGCTGCTGGCAAGACCTTGCACTTGAACCCGGAACTCCGCACTCCAGCGCAGCCGTAACTTCGCTCATTTGAGGGCGCGGGAAATTCGCTTCCGCGCCCTGCGGCTCGCAAGCAGCGGTGGTCATTCGAATCCTGGCGCGAAGCCTGATCACCGCTTGGCATTGCCGATCCACGTTGACACTCATCGGACACCCCCCTAGACTGGAGGTCGGTTGGGATTGCTCCGGTCCGATTGTTTCGGGCTGGAAGCGAACCTTCTCACGGGAGCCCGAGGACGCCTCATGGCCTGGCTGCAAAACAAGTTCGAAAAGAATTTTCTGATCACTACGGTGGATTACGTCTTCAACTGGGCACGGAAGTCGGCCGTGTGGCCGATGACGTTTGGCTTGGCCTGCTGCGCGATCGAAATGATCGCTTCGTCGACGGCTCGCTTTGATATTGCGCGCTTCGGTTCGGAAGTGTTTCGTCCCAGCCCCCGGCAAAGCGATCTGATGATCGTAGCCGGCACAGTGACACTGAAGATGGCGCCGGTGGTGAAGCGCATCTACGACCAGATGCCCGATCCCAAATGGGTGATCTCGATGGGCGCATGCTCATCTGTAGGTGGTCCGTTCAACACGTACGCCGTCTTGCAAGGCGTGGACAAAATCGTTCCCACCGACGTGTACGTGATCGGATGCCCGCCCCGCCCAGAAAACCTCTTCTACGCCCTGCTAAAGCTGCAAGACAAGATCGATCAGATGACGTTGGCCAGGAAGCCTACCGAGGTGCGGTTGGATCAGAACATGGTGGAGAATTTCAAGCGGCAGGTGATGATCGCGCAGACATTGCAGCCGAAGTAGCCGGCAGTACGGGCGAAAACAGGCGCCAGTCTCTGACTAGACCACCTTCCTCCCGCTCCGCTTCCAGTACAAATATCCGGGCACGCCGATCAGCACGATTGTTGTGCCCCAGAAAGCTTCGGTGGGGCGGGTGATGAGGGTGTTCAACGTCCACGCAGTCCCAACCAAAACATAAATCGCGGGTAGCCAGGGATAACCGGCGCAGCGGTACGGACGCGGAATGTCCGGCCGCTTCCAGCGCAGGATGAACAGCGCAATCACGGTCAGCGTGTACGACAGCACCATCCCATAGATCACGTAGGTGTAAAGCTGATCGTAGCGTCCGCTGAGGGTCAAAATGGCTGCCCAGGCTCCCTGTCCGATCAGGCTGAACGCCGGCGTGCGCCACTTGGGATGGATGACGGCCATGCGCTTGAAGAAAATACCATCTTGCGCCATCGCCAGGTAGACTCGCGCACCCGACAGAGTGCAAGTGGCCGCGGCGCTAAAGCAGGAAATGGCGATTGTGGCGGAGAGCCAGACAGCGGCACGCGGAGAGAACAGCGCCGATGCCGCAGCGTGAGCGACGGTCTCATGCTTGGCGATTTCGCTTAGCGGCATGGCATAGACATAGGTCAGGTTCATCGCCACGTAGATCACGCCGACTACGAGGATGCCCAGCACCATCGCCAAGGGCACATTGCGACGAGGTTCTTTGACCTCGCCTGCAACCCAGGTGATATAGACCCATCCGTCGTAAGCCCAGAAAACGGCGATCAGGCCAACTCCCATCGCGGAGATGAATTGCCCCGCGCTGAGGCCCATGGTCAAGCCCGCGCCACGGCCGCTGAAGTTTGCCCAATGGCCCTTGCCGATGGCGAATCCGAGAATCACGAACGCTCCCATGGCGGTGAACTTCGTCCAGGTGGAGACATTTTGCAGCAGAGCTCCCCAGCGCAGTCCGACCACGTTGACGTAAGTGAGAACGAAAATCAGGATGAGTCCCACGATGTGAGCACGAGTCAGCATGATACCCAACGCCGAGACTACAACGTGCTCCTGCGAAATCACGGGAACGACGTGACCCATGTACGCGGCCGAAGCCACGGCGAGCGCGGCGATGGACCCGCCATTGGCGACGCTGAACAGCATCCAGCCGTAGAGGAATGCGGGCAGGTCGCCGTAGGCTTCGCGCAGATAAATGTATTGACCGCCGGAGTCGGGGAACATGGATCCCAGTTCAGCGAAGGCGACGCAGCCAAACAGCGAAATCACGCCACCCAACACCCACACTCCGAGGAACAAGATTGGCTGAGGCAGCGGTCCGGCGATGTCCTTGGCCGTCAGGAAAATCGATGAGCCGATGATGCCGCTGGCTAAGAGCAACACGGAGTCGAGCAGCGTTAGGCCGCGAACCAGCGTGGGTTCGGTGTGTGATTTTGCAGGCTGCGTCGCTACGACGGAAGTCTCCATGGCTTAGCCCATGCCTAATTCATCTGCGGATTCGAGCGGAGTGCCGCAACGACGGCAGATTACGGCGGAGCAATCGCCGCAGGTCAGCGGGTCAGAGACCTCGAGGGCACATTTCGGGCAGTAGAGAAGTTCGGGCTCGGGTTCCGTCGGAGGCTGCGGATTTGAAGCCATGAGGAAGCCAAATGTAGCATATCCTTTGTGTACCTTTGTGTCCTTTGTGGTTGACAGCTTTAAACCTTTAAACACAAAGGACACCAAGTTACACAAAGGAGAACGAGCTTGGCTGACCAGCCTGCAGCTTCCGACGAGCGGCTCCAACAGGAATTCAATCGCTGGGCCGAAGCGGGTGAGGGCGAAACGATGGAACGCCATCACCTTGACATTGCAGCGAAGACCGTTCGGCTCATGGATCTTCGTCCCGGGGAGCGCGTGCTTGATCTGGGATGCGGCTCTGGTTGGGCGACACGGCTGCTGGCGCGGTTGGTCAGCGAGGGTCCCGAAGGTTTTGGGCAGGTGGTGGGAGTTGATGTTTCGGATGAAATGATCCGGCGGGCACGGGCGGCGTCGAAGGACTTCGAAAACATTCTGTACGTCTGGGGATCGGCCCTGCAGATTCCATGGGAAGAGAATTTCTTCGACAAGATGCTTTCCGTCGAATCGTTTTACTATTATCCGGATCAGGAGAGGGCGTTGGCGGAGTTGTTTCGAGTCATGGCGCCGCACGGGCGTATGTTCATTTTGATTAATCTGTATAAGGACAATCCCTACTCGCTGCAATGGGTGGACAAGCTCAAAGTTCCAGTACACGTTCACTCGGAAGCGGAATACATCGAGTTGCTTAAAAAGCACGGATTTGAAAACGTCATGGCGCAGCGAATTCCAGATGACACACCCACGCCGCATGACTACCAGACGAAGTCATTTCATAGTTTGGAGGATTTGCGGGCTTTCAAGCGGATTGGGGCGTTGTTGCTGATGGCGTCGAAGCCTGATGTCAGGACGCCGGCACCGGGGCATGCAATCTATTGAGGCCGCAGCGAGACGAGCAAGCTACGTCTCTACAGACTATTCAATTCCCAACTGGGTTCTGGCCTCGGGGCTGAGACGTTCTGGCGTCCAAGGCGGGGTCCAGACCACATTCACAGTGGCAGTGCGGATACCGGGCAACTGCTCCAGCCTGGCTTTTACCTGCTCGCCGATCATGACGTGGGAGGGGCAGCCGGGAGAGGTGAGGGTCAGGTCTACCGAAACATCCTGACGGACATCTTGACCGCCATCGGCGACAGGTTCGAAGCGGACTGCATAGATCAAGCCGAGATCCACGATATTCACGGGAATCTCCGGGTCGTAGCACTGTTTCAGCGCGCTTAGAACTTCGCCTTCGGTTACGGCAGCCATGGTCTTCTCCTCAAATCGGGCAGTGACATAGATCTCGCCCTCTTTAAGTTTACCGCATTGCCAGGCTTCGTAGCCGATGCTCGCCGGAATATGGCCTCATTCTGTCCGCAAAACACGTAGGGGCGGACGCCCTCGTCCGTCCGGCGGTGCGAAGCGCCGCTGCTCCGCGACAATGCCCGGGCTTGCTTTGCTCGCCTCCCCGGATGAGGCTTTCCGGGCTACGTGATCTCAAGTAGTGAATAGTCTGGTAAATTTACGCCTTATGCAGATCAGTCCTGAACTAAAGCAAAGACTTCAATTCGTAATGCTTGCCGCCATCCTCGTGTCAAGCGCCCGGCTCGCCTACATTTTGTACCAGCGGCATGAGAGCCGGGTTGAGCACGCGAGGAAACAGCCGCCAGCGCTGAATGCTGACTACTACGTGATTCCAAAGAAGCTTTATCCCTACGATTTGAAGTCCGCCCGCCAACTGACACAGCAACCCGTATGGGTCAAGGTCGGTTATGCGAATACGTACTATCCCTACGATCCGGTTCGCCATCGCGTGAACTTCTCCAATGAGGCCGGGAAACTGCTGCCCATTGAGAAGCTCGAGATCAAGGACATCATCAGCGAAGACGCGCCCGAATCGCCCGGCGAGCGGCAGGTGATGGCGGTTTTTCAAAAAGACGCCAAGACTTATGCGTTCTCCATCGGTTCGATAAAGGACGCAAACTACAAGTTTTACTCCGATGACATGCTCTTCATTCAAGATCCCCATGAGCTGTACAAACATTGGCCGGCGGACGTTTGGGATGCCGTCGATAAACGCCAGGTCAAACCAGGGATGAGCGAGCTGCAAGCAGATTTTGCGGTCGGCTTAGGGATTCCGGAAAGCTCGGGCGAGGCAGGGAATCGCACGGTGAACTACCCGAACGGCGGGAACCCGCTCAGCGTCACCTACCACAACGACAAGGCAGTCGAGATCAAAGGGAAGTAGCGCAGGCGCCGGGCGTCCTCGCTCCGCAGAGATGCCGTCACTTCACGACAGGGGAATTCTCATCCGCGGCTTTCTGCTCATCCCCATGGATGACTCCGTCTTCGTTGGCATAGAAGGCGCGATGCTCGGCATCCACCTGCTGGGGAGTCAGTGTCAGTTCATAGCCATCTTTGCGGGAGCGGAAGCTTACGGTGTAATCCCCACGGTTGGTTTGGGCCATGCGTCTGGTGAAAGAGCCGGTATGAACCAGATCCATCAGGCTAGGAGCATACTTGTCACTGTTCTTTTTGTAATATTGTTTTTGCGCCCGGATGACCGTGCGCATGTAACCCAGAGCATTGGCTTCGGAGTCTGAACGCGCCGGGTCGCCCTTAAACTTTGGCTGATACGCCGTCTGCGCCGCTGACAACGACATTGTCGCGGCCAAAAACACCGCGATCCGCGCCATTCGCCTTCGCGATGGTAATCGGTAAGGTAACCCCATGAGCATTCCGGCCTCTTTTCGCTAAGATGTTCGCATGTTACTGCCGTAATTACAAAACCGTTAGTGCGCTTTCCATCCTAAGCGATTGAAGCTATGCTAGCCCCATCTACCGCGAGTAGGAAAGCTATGAAATCTGCAATGGCCGCGAAAGCTGCACCAGTAAAAAAGTCGCCGATCCGTATTGCTGTAGTGGAAAGCGATCCACTGCGGTTCGTGGGATTCAGGGCCCTGTTCGACAACGAAGTGGATTTCGAGTTGATCTCCGCCTCACTTCCCGACATTGGCAACTTGCAGGGCATCGATCTGATCCTGCTGGGTAATCGCAACGGCCAAAACCTTTTCGACCTGATGGCGAGCCTGAAGGCTACGCGTCCCGACCTGCGCATAATTGTGACAGGTTCCGGGATTGATGAAGAGACCATTCTGAAGGCCATTGCCTCGGGCGCCAAGGGCTACGTGGATGAGGCTGCCTCGCCCGCTGAGTTTGTGCAAGCGATCCGCGTGGTGAATGAAGGCTCGGTTTGGGCGCCGCGCCGCGTTCTTTCCATGTTTATCGAGCGCGTGTCCTCGTCGCCGGGACGAATCTTTCCCGCGGGCCGCGTCACCTTTACTGACCGCGAGAAAGAAGTTCTGGAAATGCTGGTGGCAGGGCGGTCCAATAAAGAGATCGGTTCCGCGCTGGGCATTGAAGAGCGCACAGTAAAAGCGCATGTCGCCAAGTTGATGCGAAAAGTCGGCGTGCAGAACCGGATTGCGCTTTCCGTACATGCGATTACGCACAACCTGGTGGCCGCGAAGTAGGCCTGCGTCTCAAGTTACTAAAGTACAATGACCCTCGTAATCTTGCCCCTTTGTTCCGCCTGACGCATACTCGCCTCACCTACCACAGAACCTGGGAGACGGGGTTGGGAGCGGAGATTAGGGTCACCGTTGCCAACCCCGCATTTTTTTGTTTGTACCTGAATCATCAATAGCCGTCTCGCTTCTTTCGCTCCAACCCTGTGCCAGCCACTAGAATCCTTTAGAATCAGTTACAACTGATTTCCAAGAATCCATGTAGGAAAGCTGGAGAAATAGAAATGAAGAGACTTCTGCTCGTGTGGGTTGTTGTCGGGTTGGCGTTTATGGCATTTGCCGCGGATGACAAGGATAGCGGCAAGGAAGGCAAAGCCCAGGACCGGGTTCAGGCCGCGGCCGACGTATTAAATGAAATCCAAGGGGCGCCCGATCAGGGTATTCCGTCGGAGGTACTGGGCTCGGCTGAATGTGTGGCCGTCGTGCCCTCCATGTTGAAAGCTGGATTCGTGGTCGGCGGCCACTATGGCCGCGGCGTCGCCAGTTGCCGTACTCCCAAAGGCTGGAGCGCGCCAACATTCTTTACCGTTAAGGGCGGGAGCTTCGGATTGCAGATCGGTGGCCAGGCGGTCGATTTGGTTATGTTGGTCATGAACCAGAATGGAATGCGCAACTTGCTCTCCAGCAACTTCAAACTGGGTGCCAATGCCAGCGTTGCGGCAGGTCCGGTTGGTCGCCACGCCGCAGCCGATACCGACTGGAAGATGCGCGCCCAGGTTCTGAGCTACTCTCGCACCCGCGGTATTTTTGCCGGATTGGAGCTGAACGGCGCCGTGATCAAGCAGGACAAAGACAGCACGCGAGAATTCTATGGGCATATGGTGACTACCAAGGCGGCTCTGCAAGGCGAGGTCGAAGCGCCGAAAGAAGCGTATCCATTCTTGCAGACGCTAGCGAAATGGGCCAAGGAGGCCAGTAAGTAGGAAGATCATTTCTTCACAAAAAGCTCGCGCGCTTGGTTTGACGTAGGATTTTCCCGGTGCTACCGTCACCATTTCCCCCACATGCGGCAGCGACTCGAGTACGGCCTCGCCTGGCTGATCATCAAATTCATCGGAGCGCTGCCTCGTTCATTGGCCCGCGCCGCCGGCATCACGCTCGCTTGGACGGTTTACCTGCTGCACATCCGGCTTAGGCGCGTTGGCATGCGCAACCTGGCGCTGGCATTTCCTGATAAGAGCCAGCATCAGCGCGCCAAGATTTTGCGCGGTGTTTTTACTTCTTTCGGGCGCCAGTTGGCCGAAGTTTGTCTCTTCCCCAAGTACACTCCCGAGAATGTCAGCAAGGTGGTGGTCTACGACGGATTCGAGAACTTCGAACGCGCCTTGGCGAGAGGCAAAGGAGTGCTGTTTCTGACCGCTCACCTTGGGGCATGGGAGCTCTCCGCCTTTACTCACTCGCTTCACGGACACCCGCTGCATGTGGTGATGCGTCCCCTGGACAACGTGTACCTCGATCGCCTGACCCGCCAATATCGCACCACGCACGGCAATTTGATGGTCGACAAGGACGACTTCGTTCGTGGCTTACTCTCGGCCATGAAAGCCGGAGAAACCGTGGGGATTCTGATGGACACGAACATGACTCCGCCGCAGGGGGTGTTCGTCGACTTCTTCGGAATTCCGGCGTGCACCGCAAGCGGCCTGGCGAGAATCGCGCTGCGCACCGATGCTGCGGTCATCCCGGGTTTCACCATCTGGGATCCAGTGTTGCGAAAATACCGCTTGCGTTTTGACCCCGCGATTGTTCTGGTGCGCACTGGCGATGATGATGCCGATGCCGTTGCCAACACGGCGTTGTTCACGAAAGTGATCGAGGATTACGTGCGGCGATATCCGGAGCAGTGGCTGTGGGTGCACCGGCGCTGGAAGACCCGCCCCGAAGGCCAACCACCGCTCTATTAGCCAGACCAGACGCAGCAAGCTGCGTCTCTACGGAGAGAACTGTACAGACGTTGCCGGCAACGTCTCGCAGTGGCGAGAATGCTGGCGCAAGTTAAAACCAGTCGCTCCGGTACGCGATCCACCAACTGACGTAAATAATTGGGATGGTTGCGGCCAGGGCCCACCATAACGGCAAAACAAAATCCGCAGCCAGGCCAAGCACAGTGAAGCAGATCCAGAAGATCTTTCGCTCCATTCGGACATTTTAGCCCCAGCTTTCCTTTCCCGCGGCAAACGTATAAAAAGGTGCCATGACGCTTTTGGCCAGGACGCGCTCGGTGAAAGAGGTAGCTGAGTTTCTGCAGGCTCTCGTACTTGGAGACGAGACGGTGCAGTTAACGGGCATATCGAGCGTCGAATCGGCGGAACCCGGTGATTTAATTTTCGTGGCCCAAGAAAAGAATCTCCGCCTGGCCCTCGAATCACGTGCCTCCGCCATAATAGCCGGTGAATTTGCATCGGGAGAGACAAACTCCAAACCTCTGCTGCTCTCGACCCAACCACGATTGGCCTTTGCCCGGGCGGCGCAACTTCTTTGTCCCCGGCCGGCGCGTGAACCTGGAATTCATGCAAGCGCAATCGTAGATCCATCGGCGCGACTGGCTGAGGGTGTAACGGTTGAAGAGCGAGTGATTGTCGGCGAAGGGGTGCGCATCCAAAAGGGTACGAGGATCGGAGCAGGCAGCGTAATCGGCGCGCAGGTGAGCATCGGATGCGATTGTGAACTGTATCCGAATGTCACGGTCTATCCTGGCGCGCGCCTTGGAGACCGCGTAATCGTTCATTCCGGTGCGGTGCTCGGCAGCGACGGTTTTGGCTACGTGCGCGATCAGGCATCGGGCCGCTACGAAAAGTTTCCGCAAGTCGGACGGCTGGAAATCGAAGACGACGTCGAGATCGGCGCCAACAGCACCATCGATCGCGGAGCCTTGGACACAACGCGTATCGGGCGCGGTACGAAAATCGACAACCTGGTGCATATTGGTCACAACTGCCAGATCGGAGAAGACATCGTAATTGCCGCGCAGACCGGGCTTTCCGGCAGCGCCGTGCTGGAGAATGGAGTGGTGGTGGGCGGGCAGGTTGGCATTGCGGACCATGTCCGCATCGAGTCGGGCGCGATCCTGGGCGCTCAATGTGGAGTTCCCAGCAAGAAAGTGATTCGCGGCAAAGGCGTATTGTTTTGGGGAACCCCAGCCCGGCCCATCCGGGAATACCTGAAAGAATTGGCTGTGCTGGCGCGTCTGGCAAAGAGAGAGTAGCGCCGCCGTCTCAACGGCTGTCGCGACGGCATCTTGCCGTCGCTGCGAACACAAAGGAACTCAATGGCAGTCGTCGTAGTCGGCGGACATTCGCGCAGCGTAGGCAAGACCAGCGTGGTCGCTGGTCTGATCGCAGCAATGCCGGAATACAATTGGACCGCGTTAAAGATCACGCAGTACGGGCATGGAGTCTGCTCGCTCAACGGCGAATCCTGCCACTGCGCCACCGATGATCACAGCTGGGCAATTTCGGAAGAGAAAGATCGTTCCGGAGATTCCGATACCTCGCGTTTTCTCCTAGCCGGTGCAGCACGCGCGCTTTGGGTCCGCACCGAACAGGGTCGTCTGGCAGAGGCGATCCCAACCATTCGCCGCAGACTCGCTGAATCGGAAAATGTGATTCTAGAGTCGAACAGCATTCTGAAATTTCTCCGTCCGGATCTCTACTTGACGGTTCTTGATCCAGCGACCGCGGATTTCAAACGATCAGCCCAGGAATTTCTCGACCAAGCCGATGCTGTCATCCTGCACGCTTCCAAAGAGCCAAATGGCGGTAAACCGGCATGGACGGGCGTCTCGCTGAAACCCGTTGCAGGCTGCCCAATCTTCGAGATTTATCCGCCAGAATACGTAACTCCAGAGATTGCGGAGTTTGTCAGAAACAAAGTAGCCGGGAACCCGAAGCCTAAAGCCTAAAGCCTGAAGCCCGCGTTTTGCTATCCTGCTACGTGCGACAGATTCACAAAAGTGCCTGGTGGCTGGTTCTGCTCTCGGCTGCCCTGCAGATTCTGATCTTCCCGCTCCCCAATCTCTACATGCTGAGTTGGGTCGCAGTTACACCTCTGCTGATCGCAATTCTGAAGGCTCGGCAACCGCACGCGCTGCAACTTCGGGCCGGAATCAAACTGCTGCCGGCTACACCTCTGCAGGCTTTCCTGTTGGCGTACGCATGCGGGATCTTGTGGTACGCCGGCACCTGCTATTGGATTTACAGCGTCATGCATCAGTACGGCGGAGTCAACGTGCCGGCCGGAATCGGCATTCTGATTCTGTTCTGTCTCTATCTTGCGCTTTACCACGGCGTCTTCGGGTTACTAGTCAGCCTGCTGGTAGGAAGCAATCCATTTAGCATTCGAGCGTTGCTGCTCTCGCCTGTGCTGTGGGTGGCTGTCGAACTCGCCCGCACCCGCATCACGGGCTTCCCCTGGGGACTGCTCGGTACAACTCAGGTAGATAACATTCCGCTGAGTCGCATTGCCTCGGTCACAGGTGTCTCCGGAATCTCGTTCGAAATCATGCTGGTGAATGCAGCGTTCGCTGCTGTCTACCTGGGGCAGCGTGAAAAGCGCAGCCGGCTCTTGCTTGCAACCGTCATTGCCGCGGCAATCTTACAAGCCGGCAGATTGGTTCCCGCACCAGCAATTCCCGCTGACGACACCGCAGTTCTAGTTCAAGCCAACGTGCCCATCCTCGAAGGTTCTGATTGGACGAAAGAGTATTTCAACCAAACCCTGCGCGACCTGACGGAAATCAGTCTGGATTCGCATGGTGGCCCATCGCATTCCGATTTGATCGTATGGCCGGAAAACCCGGCGCCGTTCTATACCAGCGATCCGCTTTTCCGCGATGCGGTCAGCAACGTAGCCCGCCAGTCGAACGCATGGGTCCTTGCGGGCAGCATTGGGATTCGCAATGCCGGTGGGACCCCAGACCAACCCACGGCAATCTACAACTCCGCGTCGCTCGTGAGCCCGAATGGCGAATGGGTTTCGCGCTACGACAAAGTTCATCTAGTTCCGTTCGGCGAATACGTCCCCTTTAAACAAATATTCTCTTTCGCCGGAGGTTTGACCAAGGAAGTAGGAGATTTCTCCCGAGGTACTTCTCGCGCGCCCCTCGATGCGGGTGGGACCAGGCTCGGCGTTTTCATCTGCTACGAGTCCATCTTTCCGGACGAGGTCCGGCAATTCGTTAACCACGGAGCGCAAGCGCTGGTGAACATGTCTAACGATGGCTGGTATGGGGACAGCGGGGCCTACGCACAACATCTCAAACAGTCCCGCATGCGTGCTGTCGAAAACAACCGCTGGCTGCTGCTTGACACCAATACCGGCGTTACCGCTTCTATCGATCCCAACGGACGAATCGTGGCCAGTGCGCCCCGCAAAACCCGCACCGCGCTTCGGGCCCCATACGCGCTCTCGAGTTCGACCACGTTCTACACTCGTCACGGCGACTGGTTCGCCTATCTGTGTGCGATAATTTCGATAGCGGCACTTTTCATGCGGCTGTTTGGTCGCAAGCAAAAAGAAACGTAGCAAGCTACGCTTTTACAGCTTGTAGAGACGTTGCTTGCAACGTCTCGCATGCACAATTTCTTAGAGGACAAGAATGATGGTCGAAGAGCTCGAAAAAGAGTATGCGGTCCTGAAAGACAAAGTTCGCGAACTTCGGGAGTATCTTTGACGCGGGCAATCTGCGCCAACGTCTGAGTGAGATCGAAAAGCAGGCCTCCGACCCAAATCTCTGGTCGAACCCACAAAAATCCCAGACGGTCATGCGCGAGAAAAAGCGCCTGGAAGATGTGTTGACCAACGAGACCAATCTCATCCGCCACAGCGACGACATCACCGCCTACTTCGACCTCGCCCGCGAAGGTGAAAGCGTCGACGCCGACCTGCGCCGCGAAATTGACTCTCTGCGCCAACTAGTCGATCGTCTCGAAACCGAAACTCTGCTCTCGGGTGAGAATGATGCTCGCAATGCGATCGTCACGATCCATCCTGGCGCTGGAGGCACGGAATCGCAAGATTGGGCGGACATGCTGTTGCGAATGTATTTGAGATGGGCCGAGCGTCAGGGTTTCGAGACTGTGCTCTACGACTACCAACCTGGCGAAGAAGCCGGCCTCAAATCCGCGACGTTCGCCGTTAACGGGGAGTACGCGTTCGGCCTGCTGACCAGCGAAATCGGAGTGCATCGACTGGTGCGAATCTCCCCATTCGATCAAGCCAAACGCCGCCATACATCTTTCGCCAGCGTCTTCGTCTCGCCGGAAATTGACGACAGCATCGACATCGTTATCAAGCCCGAAGACCTGCGCATCGACACCTACCGCTCCAGCGGCAAGGGCGGACAGCACGTCAATACCACAGACTCCGCGGTTCGCATCACTCACATCCCCACCGGACTTGTAGCCGCCTGCCAAAACGAGCGCTCCCAGCACAAAAACAAAGACCGCGCTATGAGCATGCTCCGCTCCAAGCTCTACGAGAACGAACTGGAGAAAAAGCGGGCAGCCACAAAGAAGATTGAAGACTCAAAACTAGACATCGATTTCGGCTCGCAAATACGCTCGTACACTTTGCAACCGTACCGTCTGATCAAAGACCATCGCACAAAAATGGAAGTCGGCGACGTAGACCGGGTAATCGACGGTGACTTGCAGCCCTTCATCCGAGCCTACCTGCAAATGCGGCGCGGCGAAAAGCAGGCATAAAAATCACGTGGGGACAGCCGCCCTCGGCTGTCGAGGCGAGCAAAGCTCGGCAGCCCACGCTATCACTCGTGGGTCGCGTTTATCCCCGCCTGTTGGTAACATTCCATGCTTGAACGCGGGAGCGCTTTCGTCTGCTGAACCAAACTCGCATTACCGCATCCTGGAAAAGCTGGGCGGCGGAGGTATGGGCGTCGTCTACAAAGCCGAGGATGACAACGTTTTATATCTGAAATAATCACGCCCTGCCCGAGTGCCTTTGGTAACGTTACCTCAACGAAAATGCTGGCAAGCAGCCTGTCCCCGCGTGATCCTGTACTGTGCAGCATTTTCGGAGCTAACCAAATCTATGACACGCATGATCGATGTCATTCGCTCCTCGGGCGCATCCTCGCATGTGATGCAGACTGCGGCCCGCGGCGCACTCTCTGTCCCACCTCAGGAGATGATCGAAATCCTGGTTTACCTGGCGACGCAGACCAAAATCTTCGCGGAGCGGGCCCGTCTTACCTTAGCGGGATGGGATGAGGCTTCTTCGCGCGCCGCGGCAGCGGACCGCAATACCCCGAAAGAAGTATTGGCTTACATGATTACTCCAGGAAATCTGCGGCCCACGTTGCTTCCGGCATTGCTCGAGAATCCCGCAGTCTCCGAAGAATTGCTGGTGGAACTCGCTCGTTCGGCTTCCCGCTACATGGTCGAGACCCTGGTCAAGAGCGCGCGGGTGAGCCAGTCGAGGGTATTTCTGAGTTCATTGCATTCCAATCCGCACTTGAATCCCAATCAGTCGTCCGCTATTGCGGAGAAACTGTCGTCGCTGGAACCCGCGACCACAACGGAATCTGCAACCACGCCAGCTTCTCCCGAAGGTGAGAATGCAGGAGTGCCCGAAAAACCAACAGTTCCGGAGATAGCCAGCACTGAAGCCGGCGCGGATGAAGTCCCCGACGAAACCGTTAGTGCATACCTGGCCGAGCACGCCGCCGAAATCTCCGCGGACGCAGAAAAACCGTTCCAGCCGATCGGCGGAATCGAGGAACTCGTTCCGGCATCTTCGGCATATGATGGCGAGGACGCGACTGTCGAAGTAAAAACTGCGGCTGTCGCTTCGAGCCCGGCGCACGGTGCAGCCGCCGCAGTTCGGAAAGCCCCGGTAAAAAAGGTTTACCTGACGGCCGAAGAGCAACGGGGAAGCGCGCTGCAGAAAATCTCGCGACTCGACATCAAAGGACGCATTCAACTGGCGATGAAAGGGAGCAAAGAGGAGCGCTCAATTCTCATCCGGGACGGGACAAAAGTTGTGTCCTTGGCCGTGCTCGAATCGCCGAAGATTACCGACAGCGAAGTCGAGAAGATTGCCAATCAAAAGAACGTGCTCGAATCCGTGCTTCGCGGCATCACAATGAAGCGGCGTTTCATTAAGCAATATGCGATCCTTCGGAACCTGACCTTCAATCCGCGAACGCCGATCGACGTATCCCTCGGGCTGATTAAGCATTTGCTGACCCCGGACCTCAGAAACCTGTCAGGCAACAAGGAAGTGTCCGATACCGTCCGCAAAATAGCAACCCGAATGTTCCGACAGAAGCTCGAAGTGACCGGAAAAGAATAAAATCAATGTAGGCGCGGGCATCCAACGCCCGCGCATCCTGCCAAGCTGCCAAGCGGAATTGGCGTAGCATGACCGTGGTCGCTACAATGCTTTGTTATGTCCTCCTCGCCGCAACCGGATGCCATTGCCGATCTGCTGAAGCGCTCTAAAACCATCGTCGTGGTCGGACTTTCAAACAGCCCGCTGCGCCCAAGCCACGGAGTTTCTGCTTATATGCAGAGCAACGGCTACCACATCATTCCGGTCAATCCTGAGATCAAAGGTGCCCTCGGCGAAAAGGCGTATGCATCGCTGCTCGAGGTCCCGGAGAAAATCGATATCGTGAATATCTTCCGGCGCCCAGAGTTCGTAGAGGAGATTGTAGATCAGGCAATACAACTGAAGCTTCCAGCGATTTGGATGCAGGAGGAAGTCATCAACGAAAAGGCCGCGGAGAAGGCCCGCAAAGCCGGGATCTTCGTAGTCATGGACCGCTGCATCTTAAAAGAACACAAAGCCCGCTTCGGATAGTGAACATAACCGCGTGCGTAGCTTTGCTTTGTGTACCTTCGTGTCCTTTGTGGTTCAGGAAGTTCAAAGGCGTCAACCACAGAGGACACGAAGGTACACAAAGGAAGTACTTTGCGGAAATTACGCCTTTACCAGAATTACGGTTGCGTCATCGTGCAAGCCGGCGCCGTTCGCGAATGTCCGTACGTCCTGGAGAATGCTCTCCGCCGACGCGTCGCTACGACGAAAGTGTTTTTCAAGCCGCCCCGCACCGTACTCGTCGTCTTCCGGATTCGTCGCTTCGGTAATGCCGTCGCTATAAAACAACAGGCGTGAGCCTTGGGGCAGGTGTACTTGCGCCTCAGAGTAGTCGCCGGGTCCAATGCCAAGTGGCAAACCCCGTTCCGTGTCGAGGAAGCGTGCTTGCGAGTTCTCGATCAGAAGCGGACGCAAGTGCCCGGCGCTCGAGAAGGTCAGCATCCGAGTCTCGGGATTCAGCACTGCATACACCATGGTGACGAACCGGCCGGAAGGGAAATCACTGACCAGCAATTCATTCAGCTTGGTCAGCACTTCACTCGGACTGCAGGATGCCTCTGCCATCGAGCGCAGCATGCCGCGCGTTGCCGACATCAAAAGCGCAGCGGCCATGCCTTTTCCCGAGACGTCGGCGAGCACCAATCCCCAGCGGCTATCGTTGAAAGGAATGAAGTCGTACCAATCTCCACCCACAGCGCCAGCCGGAGTCGAGAGTCCAGAGATGACGAAGCCCGGAATGTAAGGCGAACTGCGCGGCAGCAATGCCTGCTGAATCTTGCGCGCTTCATTCGCCTCGCGGCTCATCTTCTGTCGCTGGTGCTGCTCTTCCTGAAAACGACGCGCATTGTGAACCGCGACTGCCACATAGCTGCACAGTGATTGCAAGAGCCGAAGTTGCTGTGCGGGGAAGGCATCCAACTGAGGATGCGAAGCCGTGAACACGCCAATCAGTTTTCCCTCAACGTGCAGCGGAATCGCAACCTCGGAGAGCGTGGACTCGTCACATCCAATGTAGTACGGGTCCTTGCGCACATCAGGTGCATATCGCATCTGGCCCGTGCCCGCGACGTAGCCGACCATACCGTCTTTCCCAAGCTTCAGGCTGTTTCCACTGCCGCAGATCTCGCAGCCAGCACAGCCGTGCGCGCAGGCCAGGACTAACTCTCCCCGCTCTTCGTCGTACAAGTAGATATCTGCCTCGACGCACCCGAACGACTGCGCCACATCATTCACCACTTGATCGATGAGACGATCAAGGTCCAGGATCGAGCTGATCTTCTGCGCCGCCTTTTGCAACTTCAGCAGGTCTTCGACTTGATCAAAGGCGAGTTGATGCTCGGCTGGGTATTCGGCTGTATTCACTCTCGCTGTGGTCGCCACGGTTTTGCCCTCCTGCCGAATGTAAGTCTAAGTAATAGCGATACTTACTATTTGTTATCAGATGCTTGCGCGGGATGGTTCGATTCAATCGTTCCGAGATGGCCGAAATCCGTCATCCGCAGGGAGTGCTAAGGTCTGCAGTCCACAGAGCGCGGACGGTACACGTCCACATCGCCTGACGTCGTGTTCGCAAACCACTACTTATCAGTGGGATAGAGATGGCACTAAAAATAAAACTAAAAAAGACTTGACAGTTGATATAGTGTTATAGTTAACTACATCACTAGAGGTTGACTGAAAGAGATTCGGACAGCCCGTAAGAATAGAAAAAGGAGAGACTGAAATGAAATCACGCATCGCTATTTCGGTTGTATTTGTTTTGATGGCCGCTGCAGCTTTCGCGGCGGACGCCGCTCCCCCCACCCAATCGGGCGCTCAAAAATCTTTCGACAAATTGAAAACGCTTGCCGGTACCTGGCAAGGCTCGGTGACCACCGTCCCCAAGATGGAAGAGATGGGGGACATGACGCGCATGCAGGTCTCGTTGCGGGTGACCTCGCGGGGAAACGCGCTGGTGCATGAGATGAAGGGTGCGGGAGACGGGGACGATCCGACCAAGTACGACCATCCCGTCACCATGTTCTATCTCGACAACGATCGCCTGCTGCTGACGCATTATTGCGACGCCGGCAATCGCCCTCGCATGGCGGCCAGAACTTCGGCCGACGGAAAGACGGTGGAGTTCGACTTTCTCGATGTTGCCGGCAGCACGCAGTACGGACACATGGAGCATGCAGTGTTCACTATCATCGACGACAACCACCACACCGAGGACTGGACTTACTTAATGCCCGGGGACAAGCCGATGCACGCGCACATGGATCTGCAGCGGGCAAAGTGACGACGCTGCGAATTGATCCATGACTGCGGTTAGAGAGATTCGCAGGCGACTAATGACTTCGAGGATATTTCTATGACCATCAGCCTGAAAGCCATTTTTCAACGGAACGACCGGTATGAAGGTGTCCGCAGGACCAATATTTACCTCTTGCGGCTGCTCTATGTATTGATGTTCTTCGTCTTGGGCAAAGAGACCTGGACGCATATCCTCACCCACCAGGGACCATGGGACCCGACAAGTGCCGTGGTATGGTGCGTCTGGACGGCGTTCGCAACTCTGGCGGGGATAGGAATCGTCCGTCCCGTGAAGATGCTGCCGATTGTGCTGCTGGAGATATTTTACAAAGTGATGTGGCTCATTCTCGTGGCATATCCACTGTGGTCAAAGGGCACGTTGGCTGGATCACCAGCGGAAGGCATCACGTCGTCGTTCTTATGCGTGATATTACCCATCGTTGCTGTGCCGTGGGGATACGTGTTTGTGAATTACTTTTACAAAGCCCAAGCAGTAGAACCTGTTTTTTGAGCGAGGCCGCAATGTGCGGCGCTGTCGCAGCGGAGGCAGATCAAATGATCTTCTTCCCTTGAATTGAGTCTTTAGCTTTAATCTGGAACCGATCATGGACCGTGAGTGGAATGACAGTCAACCGATTTACCGCCAGCTTCGCGACCGCGTGGTTGCGATGATACTCGACGGCGTGCTCAAGGAAGGCGATCCGCTGCCGTCCGTGCGCAATGTCGCGGCCGAATTCCGGGTCAATCCGCTCACGGTTCTGAAGGGCTATCAGCAACTGGTTGACGAGCAACTGGTCGAGAGCAAGCGAGGTCGCGGCATGTTCATAAATGCGGGTGCGCGCAGTCTGCTGCTGCAGGGCGAGCGCCAGAAGTTTCTTGCGGAAGAATGGCCCAGAGTCCACGCCACCATTCAAAGGCTCGGCCTGAGGGCGGAAGAACTGCTCAACGGCGGCGCAGATCGCGGGTCGTCTGATACCGAAGAGGAGGAACCGAAGCCATGACAGTGATAGAAGCACGCGGTCTCCGTAAGGCATTCGGAACAACGGTCGCGCTGGACGGCATCGATTTGCGGGTCGAAGAGGGCCGCATCCTCGGACTTATCGGTCCGAACGGCGCAGGCAAGAGCACCGCGCTCAACGCGATTCTTGGCCTTACGCCATATCAGGGACAACTGAAGGTGCTTGGACGCGACCCGTGGACGGAGCGCGATCAACTGATGCGCGATGTCTGCTTTATTGCTGATGTCGCTGTACTGCCGCGCTGGATGCGGGTTTCGCAGGCGCTCGACTACGTGGCTGGCGTGCATCCGCGATTCGACCGGGTGAAGGCCGAAGGTTTCCTGGCAAAAACAGACATCCGTCATGCCAGCAAGATCAGGGAATTGTCGAAGGGCATGGTGACCCAACTGCACCTCGCTCTGGTCATGGCGATTGACGCGAAATTGCTGGTGCTGGACGAGCCGACGCTTGGCCTGGACATTCTCTATCGCAAACAGTTCTACGATTCGTTGTTGAACGATTACTTCGACCGCAGCCGCACCATAATTGTGACCACACATCAGGTAGAAGACGTCGAGCACGTCATCACCGATCTCATGTTCATCAACCGTGGTCGTATTGTTCTCAGCTGCAACATGGAAGAATTCGAGTCGCGCTATGTAGAAGTGACGGTGCATCCCGAGCGAGTCGCCGCCGCGCGGGCGCTCAAGCCGATTTACGAACGCCAGGTGCTCGGCCGCAGCTTGTTGCTGTTCGATCGCGTTGCTAATCAGAAAGTCGAGCGCCAGCAGTTGACCGCGCTTGGCGACGTGCGCACGCCCGGCATCGCCGACTTGTTCGTTGCCGTAATGGGCAACCACGCCGGTCAACCCCAGGGAGCAGCGAAATGAATACTCAATCAAACACAGCGCCAGAGCCGGTTGCCGACTCGCAGCGAGTCGTGGTTGCGGCCATGTCGTCAACTCGGCCCATGTACTGGTCTATACGACGCGAATTGTGGGAGAACCGTTCCATCTACATCGCGCCACTGGCCGTCGCCGGCGTTGCTCTATTCGGATACCTGATCGCCACCATGGGCTATGTCATGTCGACGAGCAACCTGGCTCAGCGGCGTGCGGCTCTCGAAGAGCCTTATAGCTTCGCTACCGCGCTGATCATGGGGGCTGCCTTTCTAGTCTCGATCTTCTACTCGCTTGACGCATTGCACGGCGAACGTCGCGACCGCAGCATTCTGTTCTGGAAGTCACTCCCAGTTTCAGATCTGACCGTAGTACTGTCCAAGGCAAGCATTCCGTTCGTCGTTCTGCCACTGCTCTCCTTCGCGATCGTCGTTGCCACGGTATTGATCATGGTGCTGCTGAGCACGCTCGTGATGGTGGGGAGTGCTGCGCCTATCGCGACCCTAGGAACACCGATGCTGTTCCAGATGGGGCTCATGCTGTTCTATCACCTGATCACCATGCACGTACTGTGGTATGCGCCGTTCTACGGCTGGTTGCTGTTGGTCTCGGCTTGGGCGCGGCGCGCGGCGTTTCTATGGGCCTTCTTACCCCCGGTCGCGATTGGCAGCATCGAGAGGATTGCATTTCATACTTCGTATTTCTTTAATTTGCTGCGTTACCGATTCATGGGCGGCCCGGAACAGGCAGGGTCAGATAACTTCCTCGATCCCATGAACTTTACGCCGGGGCAATTCTTGGCTAGCCCGGGTCTATGGATCGGACTGCTGATTACTGTGGTTTTTCTCGCGGCCGCTGTGCGGCTGCGCCACAATCAAGGACCGATTTGATTTCGTATGCATTTTGTTAAGCGCCCGCGTAAGGGAGCAGGAAGATGAATACTCAATCGAACACTGCGCCGGAACTTCCTCTCGACTCGCAGAGAATCGTGGCTTCGGCCACGTCACAGACTCAGCCAATGTACTGGTCGGTGCGACGCGAATTGTGGGAGAACCGCTCCATTTATGTTGCACCGCTGGCGGTGGCCGCTGTCTATTTGATCGGATTCCTGATCAGCTTGTTTTGGCTGCCACGCAATATGCGTGAACTGGCGGCGCAGCATTCGGCGCCTGAACCCATCGCGCTTGCCATGCCCTATAGCCACGCGGCTATGTTGCTCATGCTGGTCGGATTCCTCGTGGGGATTTTCTACTGCCTCGACGCGCTGCACAGCGAACGCCGCGATCGCAGCGTCTTGTTCTGGAAGTCGATGCCGGTTTCGGATCTCACGACGGTGCTTGCGAAGGTGAGTATCCCATTCTTGGTTCTGCCCGTGCTCGTCTTCACCATCACCGTGACTCTGCAAATCGTCATGCGGCTGCTGGCCATCGCAGTCCTGCTGATAAGTGGTGCAGGCGCAGCGACGCAATGGTCGCGCCTGCCGTTGTTTGAGATGGAAGTGGTGCTGCTCTACGGCCTGATCGTGCTTGTACTCTGGCATGCGCCAGTCTACATGTGGATGCTGCTGGTCTCCGGCTGGGCTCGACGCGCGGCATTTCTGTGGGCGGTGCTGCCGCCGCTGGCGATTGCCGGTGTTGAGACTATTGCGTTCCACACTTCATATTTTGGCTCGCTGCTACAAGGTCGGTTGTGGGGATTCGCGACGGGCGCTTTCGACCTCAAGGACAAGAATGGTGTCGCACTCGATCCGCATTTTATTCCGTTGGCACAACTCGCTCCAGGGAGATTCGCGATCAGCCCAGGTCTGTGGATCGGCCTGGTATTTGCGGTGCTATGCATTGCCGCAGCGGTGCGGCTGCGCCGCTATCAAGGACCTCTCTGATTTGACGCATTTGATTTATTTGCACGCGTAAGGAGAAACGAATATGAGCTCAGCAATAATCACGAAACGTATTACAGCAACGTCCCTGCATTTCAAGGCGAAGATTGCTGGTGTTATTTATTTGTTCGGCGTGCTGACGACAGCATTCGTCGAGATCTTCGTTCGCGGAGGGTTAGGCGTCGCGGGATGCCTCATTGCGGTCTTGGGCATGATTGCTGTGACGTTGCTTTTCGTTGACGGCTTCACCCCGGTGAACAGGAGCCTTGCTCTGCTCGCAGCGTCCTTCAACCTCTTCGGGCTCGTTGTTGAGGTTCTTCGATTGCAGCCTCAGGGTGTGAACATCGCCATAGTATTCGACGGATTCTATTGCGTTCTGATTGGCTACCTCGTTTTCAAGTCGACCATCCTGCCTCGAACTTTGGGAACGCTGACGGCGTTAGGCGGTTTGGGTTGGATAACCTTTCTGTCGCCTTCGCTCGTAAATTATCTCTTCCCCTACAACCTGGCTTTTGGCCTTCTGGGGGTGGGAGCGCTATGCCTGTGGTTCCTCATAATGAGTCCGAACGTTCAGCCAGGGAAGAAATATGTCAGCACAAAAGAGGAATGGCTATGAAATCCAACTTTCTTCGCATACTGAAGTTTCCATTGATCGCGGTGCTGTGCGTCGCCATGCTTGCCGGGCTTGGTTTCGTGGTCATGGGGTTGTGGAACTGGTTGATGCCGGCGCTTTTTGGATTGAAATTGATTGGCTACTGGCAAGCCATGGGACTGATCGTCTTGAGCAAGATTCTGTTTGGTGGATTCCGTGGCGTGGGAGGGCGAGGCGGATACCGACGTCATGACATGGGGGAACGCTGGAAGCAAAGGACGCCGGAGGAGCGGGAAAAATTCCGACAAGATCTTCGTGCTTGCTGGCGCTAAATGGCATCGCCGGAGTCAAAGCCGAGTATCTGATTGCAGTCAGGCTGGTCGAAACTGGATCGGTTAAGGAGGGAAGATTATGAGCACAGCAGTAATGACCAACCGATTGGAACTGAGTTCCGTTGCCGACGCTGCGTTGAAGGCAGCCGCGCGGTTTTGGTTTGTGGTGGCCGTGATCGGGCAATTGGTGTTCGCCTTTGCTGTAGCCTCTTTTTACGGCCTTACTGCGCTGCGCGGGGATCTCCACGGATGGAGTAAGTTCATAAGTCACGGCTACATTCCTGGCGATCGTATGGGCAATCTAGCCATCGTCATGCACGTTTCTTCGGCCGTCATCGTCATGCTCGCCGGAGCGGCCCAGTTGGTTCCGCAAGTCCGAAACCGCTTTCCCGTCTTTCATCGCTGGAACGGGCGCATCTACATGCTGACCGCTTGCGCGCTCGGCATGGCCGGTTTTTACATGACCTGGTTCCGGGGAAGCGTTGGCGATCTTTCTCAACACATAGGCGGTAGCCTTGGCGCTGTCGTGATCTGGCTTTGCGCCGCCATGGCGTTGCGCTATGCAATTGCTCGCGACTTCAAGACCCATCGCCGATGGGCCCTGCGCTTGTTCCTGGTGGCAAGCGCAGCGTGGTTCTATCGAATAGCATTCTTTTTGTCTCTGCTCCTCTTCAAAGGCCCATTCGGATTTGATCCGGCGACGTTTACCGGCCCGTTCCCGACGGTCATGTCTTTCGCTCAATACCTTTTTCCTCTAGCGGTCCTTGAAATCTATTTGCGCACGCAGGATCGCCCCGGCGCGCTGCGACGCATGGCTGCGGCCGGCATGCTGTTTGTACTCACCCTCGCGATGGGCGCGGGAATTTTCGCGGTGACCGTGGCCGCTTGGGTGCCTCAGGTTAAAGCAGGCTTCGACCCCCGCAAATCTATGGCCGAAACTCTTTCGGTGACCATCGCGTCCGGTGGCATCGACCAGGCCGTGCGGCAATATCATGACTTGAAGGCTGCCGCACCCGTCACCTACAACTTCGATGAAGGCGAACTCAACGCTTTGGGCTACCAACTCATCGGCACAAAAAAAGTCAAAGAGGCTATCCGCATTCTCCAACTCAACGTCGAAGCGTATCCGCAATCCAGCAACGTTTACGACAGCCTCGGCGAGGCTTACATGGACGACGGCGACAAACCGCAAGCCATCGCAAACTATCGAAAATCGCTCCAGCTCAACCCGAAGAACCGCGGCGCGGCCCTGATGCTGAAAAAACTCGGTGGGGAATAAGGATTGAGTAGCCCCTATTCGTGTCCCTGCGACACTTGCCTCCAAAATGAGGCCTTGAACGTTATCGCAGTAATGGACTTCAACTAACAGTTTCCGTAGCATTGTCCGCATGAAAGAACCGAAATCAAGAACTGGTTCCAAGGCGAAAGCTAAAGGCGGTCCAAGAACGGTTGACGAATACCTTGCGAGTGTCCCGGAACCCGCCCGCAGCAGCTTAAACGAGATACGCACGGCGATTCGGTCCGCGGCGCCAGCGGAGGCCACCGAGATCATCAGCTATGGAATTCCTGCGTTTAAGCACAAAGAAGTGCTGATCTGGTACGCCGCTTTTTCCAAGCACTGCAGTTTGTTCCCCACTGCCTCGGTAATCGAAGCCTTTAGGAATGAACTGAAGGACTTCTCTATCTCCAAAGGAACCATTCAATTCACGACGGACAAGCCACTACCCGCCGCCCTGGTCAAGAAACTGGTAAGGGCGCGGGTCGCGCAGAATGAAAGCAAGAAACGGCGCTGAAGACGGCTGAGTGCTGGATTTTCCCTGAAGTTGGGGCTGGCCCACCCTTTTGCGCCGCTATTCAACCCAAACAGGGTGCCCCACCCTTATTCGGCGTTCGTTGCGAATAGGGTGGGGCGTTTCCAATTTGAGCCGCAACCGCTGCAATCAAGAATCCGATTCCTTTTTTGACGAGGTCTCCCGGGCTTCTGAACGCCGCCGCTTGATCTCGTCCATGCGCTCGCGAATTCGCTTTTCGACGCCTTCGTTGGTGGGATGGTAGTACGAGCGATCCCGCAGATTGTCGGGGAGACACTGCATGTCCGCGATCTTGCCCTCGACGTCGTGGGCGTACTGATAGCCTTGACCGTATCCGAGGCCTTTCATCAATCCCGTGGGCGCGTTGCGCAGGTGCAGTGGGACGGACTCCGCGGCAGTCGCCTCCACGTCGTGCTGCACTTCGCTGTAAGCGGTGTACAGCGCATTCGACTTGGGCGCAAGCGCGAGATAGACAACAGCCTGGGCCAACGCGAGATTGCCTTCGGGCATGCCGATGAAATCCACCGCATCGCGTGCCGCCATGCAGAGCGCCAGCGCATTCGGTTCGGCGAGGCCAATGTCTTCGACAGCCATGCGTACCACGCGCCGCGCAATATAAAGGGGGTCTTCGCCCGCTTCCAACATGCGGCCCAACCAGTAGAGCGACGCATCGGGATCGCTGTTGCGCACCGACTTGTGCAGCGCAGAAATCAGGTTGTAGTGCTCTTCGCCGGCTTTGTCGTAGCGCAGCACGCGTTTTTGCAACGCGTCACGGATAATGTCATCGGTAATTTCTGCGCCCGCTTCGGTCAAGGCACGTCCGAGAGCCAGTGTCGCGGCAACTTCGAGCACGTTGTAGGCGCTGCGCGCATCGCCGCTCGAATAAGACGCGATTTTTGCCAAGACCGCGTCGGAGGCGTTGAGTTTCATCCTTCCCAAGCCGCGTTCTTCATCTGTTAGCGCGCGCTTGAGCAGTTGGACGACTTGCTCCTCAGTCAGTGGTTTAAGCACGTAGACGCGACTGCGCGACAACAACGCAGAAATGATTTCGAATGAAGGATTCTCGGTAGTCGCGCCGATCAGGCGTATATTGCCCTTCTCGACGTGCGGCAGGAAAGCATCCTGCTGCGCCTTGTTGAACCGGTGAATCTCGTCGATGAAAACAATAGTGCGCGTGCCATATTGCCGCGCTCGCTCGGCGTCGGCCATGACCTGCTTGATTTCCTTAATGCCCGTCAGCACGGCCGAAAACTCAATGAACTCCGCCTTGGTCATGCTCGCGATGATCTTAGCGAGCGTGGTTTTGCCCGTCCCTGGGGGTCCCCAGAAGATGAGTGAGCCGATATCATCGCGCTCCAGTTGCGTGCGCAAGGGCTTGCCGGATGCGACCAGATGCTCCTGACCGACAAACTCATCCAACGTCCGGGGACGCATGCGATCAGCCAAAGGCCGGGTCCGATCGCCAGAGTTGTCGCCGCTTGGAATTGTTTGGAACAGACTCATGCTTGCACTTCCGATTGCGAGGTGAGGTGTGCGCGTTGCCTGGCTGCTTCATACAACACAATACTAGCGGCCACGCCTGCGTTCAGTGATTCCACGCTTGGCGAGTGTTGGATGGCGATACTTTCGGTCATTTCCGCGAGCAGATCACGCGGTAGGCCCGCGCCTTCACTTCCAATAAAGACGGCGAGTGGTCCGGTAAGGTTGGCTCGATCGAGCGGCGTGCCTTTGTGTGACGAGGTTGCGACCAGGCGCAGGCCGAGTTCGCGCATCTGCCCCAGCATGCTCACCAGTTTTGTCTGCGCCAGCGGCAACCGGAATACGGATCCTGCCGAAGCGCGAATCACTTTGGAGTTGAATGGGCTGACCGTACCTTCGCCCAGTAGGATGCCTGCGGCCCCAAAGGCCTCCGCCGAGCGCAGGATTGTTCCTAAATTTCCCGGGTCCTGCACGCCCACGATTGCCAGCAATGGTCCAGTATGCGATCTCGCAACGATATCTTCCGGCTTGAAGGATTTGCAGCGGACCAACGCCGCGACACCCTGCGGCGTCTCGCTGGGAACGGCGCTGGCAAACAGTTTGTCGGGAAGCAAGAGAGTCTCGACGTGAGCGGCGAGTTGGGGCAGCAGGCGGTCGGCACGATTTTCGGCCGACGCGCGGAAAAAGACAGCTTTAAACTTCAGGCCGCTGCGGATGGCTTCTTCCAGAATTCGCATGCCTTCGATGGCGCAGTAGCCTTCAGGCGTGAGTTCGGCGCGCGCGAAGGCCGCTCGCAATTCTTTCACAAGGGCATTGTGGCGTCCGTCGATGCGGCGCAGGCGGCTATGGATAGCCGGGTCATGACTCGAGTTGGTCCGCTTCACGTGGTTGTTGCGGAATCATACGCTTCTCCAGCGCGTGCGTCGATGACCGATCAGACCTTTGAATGAACTATCGGGCCAACATCCTATGCGCGGGGCCGGCGTGGCTCGGCCATCGAGCCGAGTCGGCGACGTCTGCTGCCTGGCTTGCGCCGCACCGGCGTCGCTCGGGGTTCCGAAGCCAGAACCCTTTCGATTTCCTCTCGCAGCCAGCGGTTTGCCGGATCATTCTCCACGCTCTCGTGCCAATACAAGTGGGCTTCGAGACGGGGCGCTTGCAGCGGAAAGGGATACACCTGGTTCACCAAAACCGCGTTCATCAGTTGCGCATGTCGCTCTGGCAAGGTCAGTAGCATGTCGGTTTTATTCACCACGATGCAGGCCGTAAGGTTGTGTTGGCTGCGCAGAAACACCTGCCGGCGAAGACCGCGACGGCTGAGTTCGACGTCAATCAGGCTGGGGCCATGGCGACGGGATGAGACCTGAATATGGCGCTGCGCCAGATAAGTATCCAAGTCTAGTTTGTCCTTGATCGCCGGGTGATTCTTCCGGGCAATGACCACGAATGCTTCGTTGAGGAGCCACTTATGCCGAATGCGATCACTCATGGTCATGGGAATGTCGATGGCTAGATCGACCGAGCCACTCGCCAGTTCAGTCTCCAGATCCCTGCGTTTGACCTGCGAGGTCGTGATCGACATTCCAGGTGCAGCGTCTGTCAGGCGGAGCAGCAGCGACGGAAGAATCAGCGCTTCGCCGTATTCCCACAACGACAGGTGAAAATTTCGGCGCGTGTGTTCGGGAACGAAATTACGGCTCTGGCTGAGATTCACCTCGAGGATTTGCAGCGCCTGCCGCACCTGGTCGATCATATTTCGCGTGAACGGCGTTGGTACCATGTGCGGCCCCTGGCGGACGAACAGCGGGTCTTGCAGAAGATCACGCAGTCTCTTTAACGCATGGCTAATCGCGGGTTGGGTGAGGTTCAATTGCTGGCCCGCCCGAGTAATGTTGCCCTCACGATAAATGGCTTCCAGAACCACGAACAGGTTAAGGTCGACCTGGCTTAAATGCACGCCGCATATATTACAGGATTCGTAGGATTCATTAGGAGAATTCTGCTGAAATGGCTAGGCTAGGTGCCTGCGGGATCAGGCTTTTCCAATGGACTTTTCCGTATCACCGAAAGCCCGAGACTATGTTCAGCGCCTCTCGGCGTTCATGGAAGAGCACGTGTTGCCAGCTGAGCCTGAGTATTACGCGGAGGTGCAGAATCTCCCCGACTGGCGCCACTGGAAGCAGCCTCCACTAATGGAGGACTTGAAGGCTAGGGCTAGAGCAGCCGGTCTATGGAATCTATTTCTCCCTAACAATGAGTATGGCGCTGGCCTTACGAATGTGGAATATGCACCTTTGGCGGAAATAACTGGACGCTCGTCGATTGCCCCCGAGGTTTTCAACTGCAACGCACCTGACACGGGCAACATGGAAGTGCTCGTGAAGTACGGCTCACCCGCGCAAAGACTACGCTGGCTGAAGCCGCTGCTCGCTGGCGAGATTCGTTCCGCGTTCTGTATGACGGAACCCGACGTCGCTTCTTCGGATGCGACGAATATGCAAGCTACGGCCATCCTTGAGGGAAACCACGTCGTCCTCAACGGCCGGAAGTGGTGGAGCTCTGGAGTCGGCCATCCCCATTGTCGGCTGCTCATCTTCATGGGCCTCACGGATCGCTCCGCTGCCAAGTACCAGCGTCATTCGATGGTTTTGGTACCGCTCGACACATCCGGCGTCAAGATTGAGCGCGTGTTGCCCGTGTTTGGCTCCTACGATTCGCCCTTCGGTCACGGCGAGGTTAGCTTTACCAATGTTCGAGTGCCGCTGGATTACATCATCGCTGGCCCGGGCCGCGGTTTCGAAATCGCGCAGGGCCGGCTCGGCCCCGGTCGAATTCATCACTGCATGCGCACGCTCGGAGCAGCCGAACGCGCGCTTGAACTCTTGTGCCGTCGCTCGCTGCAAAGGGTGGCCTTTGGAAAACCGCTGGCCGAGCTGGGCGGCAATGCCGATGTCATTGCTAATGCCCGTATCAGGCTGGAGCAAGCCCGCCTTCTTACCCTCAAGGCCGCGTGGATGCTCGATGAAGTCGGCACCAAGGGAGCTCGCAGCGAAATTTCACAGATCAAAGTTGCAGTTCCCAACATTGCGCTGGAAATCATCGACCAGGCAATTCAAATACACGGAGGCGCCGGAGTTACGGACGATTTCCCGCTTGCCGAAATGTTTGCCGCGATCCGCACACTGCGCATTGCAGACGGGCCCGATGAAGTGCATCGCGCGTTGATTGCCAAGCTGGAGTTGAGCAAATATAAGGCGAAGAATTGCGCAACCGCCTGAAGCCGGAAGCGCTAATGAGAAGTGAGTTGAGAACGCGCTTGCAGAGGGGCAACTCGTGCCTCTCCTATGACAATGAGCCCGGTACAGACGGTTTGCGGCCCCAGTAGCTCCGCGCAACTGCGAACGACGCTGATGCACGAACACGTGTTCGTGCTGGATACGGGCGACGAGGAAACATTTCACCGCCAACACACAACACAAGGAGCAGGCATTGATGACTTCACCATTGCTGGGAGAGTTCATGGGGACGATGGTCTTGATCTTGCTGGGGAACGGTTGCGTGGCGAACGTTGTGTTGAAACATTCCAAAGCGCAGGGGTCGGGTTGGATGGTGATCACCAGCGGCTGGGCGTTCGCCGTGATGTCCGCGGTGTTTGTCGCCATCGCGTGCGGCAGCAGGGATGCTCACATCAACCCGGCGGTTACGTTGGGATTCGCCGTGGTAACCGGAAACTTTGCCAAGGTCGTGCCGTATTCAGCGGCGCAAATGCTGGGTGCGTTTGTTGGATCGGTCTTAGTGTGGATTCACTTTGGGCCGCACTGGAAAGCGACAGAAGATCCGGAGTTGAAGCGAGTGTGCTTCTGCGGGGTGCCGGCGATTCGAAATTTCACTGCGAATCTGGTAAGCGAGATCATTTGCACGTTCGTGCTGGTGTTTGTAGTTGGAGCAATCTTTTCGAAAGCCGTGTTGACCACCGGCATGGCAGTTGGGCTGGCCCCTTACCTGGTTGGGTGTCTGGTGTGGGGCATTGGCCTATCGCTCGGAGGTACGACGGGTTATACGATGAATCCTGCGCGGGACTTTCCCACTCGGATCGCTCATGCGGTCCTCCCCATCGCGGGCAAAGGAGGCTCAGATTGGGGCTACGCACCGATCCCCTTCCTGGGACCTTTGGTCGGCGGCACATTGGCAGGGCTGCTGCTTCGCACTCTTCACGTTTAGGGAAATCATTTCCGCGATCGCTTGCTCTGCGGATCACCTGCCTTTGAAGACAGGGGCGCGTTTCTCCAGGAAGTGGGCCACACCCTCTTTGAAATCTTCGCTACGCAAACTTGCCACCATTTCCTCGACGGCAAGATCGAAAGACTCGGCTAAGGTCTGAAACATGGCTCCGTAGACCTGGCGCTTAATAACGCGCAAGGAGCGCGGACTGACCCGCGATGTGAGCTCGACCGCATATTCATTGACCTTGTCGAGAAAGTTGTCCTGAGCGAAGACCTGATTCACCAACCCCATGCGCAACCCTTCAGCGGCGTTGATCTGCCGAGCGGAAAATAGCAGGTCGAGAGCGTTGGGAAGCCCGACGATGCGCGGCAGCATCCAGGCCATGCCATACTCGGCGATGAGTCCGCGTTGCGCGAACGTGGTCGAGAAGCGAGCGGCGTCGGAAGCCAGGCGCAGATCGCAATAGAGCGCAATTACCAGTCCAAGGCCGACTGCCGGGCCGTTGATAGCGGCCAGAATCGGCTTCTCGATTCCAAGGAAATAAGAATATTTCTTCTGGAAATCGGGCGGAACTCCCTCGCGTTGCAGAGAGGTGCCGCCCAGTCGCGAGACGGCGTCGCGCTCCCCACCCGGCAAGCCCTGGGCGGCCACGGAACTCAACAGCGAGATGTCGGCTCCGGCGCAAAAGCCGCGCCCCGCGCCGGTCAGCACGATGACGCCGACGTTGTAATCGCGCTCGGCTTCGTCGAGGCTGGCGCGCACTTCGTTTTCCATGGTGGACGTCCAGGCATTGAGCTTATCTGGACGGTTCAACGTGATGGTTGCGACTCGACCGGTGACTTCGTAGATCGTTTCCTGTGTCGGCATGCCTCAAAAGGTCAGGCGGACGCCTAATTGAACTTGCCGCTTAGGAAAGGCGGATGTAAATGCCAGCGGTGTGCTGGACGTAGCCGTTCCGCCACCAGCAAGGGCCGTGCCCGGCCGAATTCCATGCACATCGAAGGTTGTGAACCCTGGAGCGAACCCGAAAAGAGGGCTTACCTCGTTGTTGACGCTGGCATAATTTGTCCGGTTCGCAATGTTGAATCCTTCCGCCGTAAACTGCAGGTTAGCTCTCTCGCCGAGTTTGTGCGCCCAGCTCAAGCGCATATCAAAGTCGATGTAGTTCGGTCCCAGGCCCGTGTCGCGCGGGGCTCCGATGGGGCGTTCATTGGTAGTGTGATTGTCGCCATTCACCTCTCCTCCCGCCAGCAAGTTGAAAGGATGCCCGCTGTGGTAGGAAAAAATCGGGGCCAGCTGGAAACCGGACAAAATGCTCTGTCTCCATGGGCTGTCGAAGACACCAGCGATCACTACTTTATGCCGCTGATCGAACTCGGAAAGACCACGATCTAAAGCGAGGTTCGTGGGATCCTGCGGCCCATAGTCGGAGTTGTAATCCGTGGATGTGTCAAAGCCCTTGCTAAATGTGTAGTTGCCGAACAAGCTGAAGTGTTCATTAAAACGCTTTTTGACTTCCACGATACCGCCCTCGTAAAGAGCTTCTGACTCAGAACTATATTGGTTGTTCTGTGTCACCAGCGGATTCACAAAGCAGAGCGTGGGATTGGCGGCACAGGGCAGTCCCTCGGTGCCGCCCAGCGGATCCGCCGCAGGGCTCGTATTCCAATTGCGATACGTGACGGTTTGGCCATTGGCCAAAGTTACCGTGCTGAATGGCGCGGGCAGCAGATTGGTGTCGATCGCGACTGGAAGTCTCTGCGTATGAGAGTAGATTCCGCTCAGAGAAATTGACAATCCGCGGCCAATTTCGCGCTCAATTCCAAAAGAAGCCTGCTGCGCAATGGGGGGGCGGTAGCCCGGTTGGTTCACGAAAACTACCTGCAGCGGAGAAAGAATTCTGCTGTTGGTAACGTTGATGCCAAACGGGGCTACCGCGGCGGGCGTGATACAGGCTGCATTGCCTGGGGTTGGGGCGGTGCACTGGATCAAGCCCTGGGCAAAGAGTGTCTGGAAAACTACGGGCGCGGTTTGTAAGCCAGGGAGACCGGTCGGAGTGATCGGATCAACATAAATAGAAATTTCGCGGTTGCAAGGGCTGCTGCCGTTTCCAGGAAATAGGGGGGCCACCCCACAGATCGCGGTCAGATTTGCGACCTGGGGGGCCGGTGAGCTGTTCTCGACCGCAGACTTATTCCTGTTGACAACTCCCAGGCTCAAGTCGACGTCGGGAATTTGTACGTCCACCGGTCCGTAGAAAATTCCGTACCCGCCCCGGATCACGGTCTTGTGATCCCCGAAGGGGTCCCATGCGAAAGAAACCCGCGGAGCGAAATCCTTCTTGTACGTGGTCAATGGCGCGAATTGGGTGTCCAATTCATAGCGCAGGCCATAATTCAAAGTGAAGTTTGACGCGATTTGCCAGGAATCCTGCGCATAGAATGCAGTCAAAGGGCGCGTGTAATACGGATAGGTCGGATTTCCGAAACCCTGCTGGTAAACCTGAGGGAGCCCCAGCGATGCTGATTGCAACGGGTTGACAGTTGTGGTTGCAAGCTGTGGGCTGATTAAACCCCCCGGGAGCGATCCGAACACGAAGCGGCCTGGGAAAAAAGTGTGCGATTCGGTGTGATTGCCGCGCAGCAGTTCGTAGCCGCCGAACTTCAGGGTGTGATGGCCACGGATCAAGGTGAAATTGTCGGCGAATTCATAGCGACGCAGAATGCTGATACTGGGCAAGAAAATATTCGTTCCCAGGTTATTGATGAAGCTGGGAATCTGGAGTCCCACCTGTCCTGGTTCGTTAGGAATCACATTAAAGCTGTTGTAATCCCACTGCACTCGGGCCTCGTTCTGTGCGGTTGCACTGAGTTGGTGATACCAGGCGGCTTGCAGATTGTTGTCGTAGGTATGGATGGAACTTCCTGCCGAAAAAGCGGTTAGAGACTGCACATCCGGCGACTCCTCCAGATCGTGTCCATACCGGTAAGTGACAGAGATCTCATTGTTCACGCTAAAGCGGTGATCCAAACGGGCTGACCCCTGGTATTCGCGCGAGTCATAAGGAAAGAGTCCGCCTTGGGTTTCAAACTGGTTTACCAGGAATCCATTCAGAGCGGCTTGGCCGGGAGTAACGAACGGGTTCGGACCGGGATTTGGGTTTACCGTCAAAATGCTCTGGAGAGCAAAGGCGCAAATATTCGAAGGTAAGGTCAGGACAGTTCCGTTCGGAAGATTTAGGCAGCCAACGGGCGCCGGCGAAGTTGCCAGCCCGCCAATAATGGCATCCTGTGCTGCCGTCGGACGGAAGATGTCGGTGTTGGTTAACAGCGGAACCGCGTTCTGCGCATTCTGCCGCAAGCCTTCGAATCCAACAAACAGAAACGTCTTGTCTCTCTTAATCGGGAAACCCAAGGTTCCGCCGAATTGCTGGCGAGTCAAAGAGTCCTTGATCGGCGAACCTACTGAGTCGGGGTTGGCAGGATTGAAGGTCTGGCCGGGTTGCAATGCCTGGCTGAAGGAAAACGGATTCTCGGCATCCATGACATCGTCGCGGAAAAAACCAAACAGGGTGCCATGCACGTTATTGGTGCCGGACTTTGTCACGATATTGATCGATGCACCGGTGGCTGATCCCAAATCCGCGCCGTAATTGCTGCGATTGATTTGGAATTCCTGAACCGTGTCCTGGCTTACCGTTAGGCGCTGACCGCCGCTATCGCCGGAGGTTTCACCGCCGTCCACCGTTATGCTGTTTCCTCTACCATTGCTGCCATAGAAGGACAGCCCGCTTTGTGGTGTTTGCTTGACTCTGAAATCCTGGTCCCCGGCCAGCCTGGTGGAATCGGACACTCCCGGCGCGAGCAGCGTAAAGGTAAGATAATCGCGCCGGTCCACCGGCAGATCGGTAATGTACTCTTGCGTAATTGTGTCTGCTTGGCTCCCTCGTTCAGTTTCCACTACCGGCGGCCGGTCCGTAACTTCGACAACGGTCGCCACCTGCGACGGTTTCAGTTTGAAATCGGAGATGACCGTCTGCCCGACGGCGAGAGTGACGCCTTTTCTAATTTCCGTGGCGAAACCCGGCATTTGTGCGCTGATGTCGTAAGTGGCCGGGGAGAGCCCTGTCACTCGGAACTGCCCCGTGCTATTGGTCGCGGCCGTGCGCTGCAGACCGGTCTGGGCGTCCACGACATTGACAGTAGCCTTAAGCACCGCAGCGCCGGCAGAATCGGTTACAGTCCCCGTGATCTCACCCGACGTGCCCACGCCCTGTCCGTGAGCCATTAAGGTTGCGAGCAGCAAGCAAAAAAGATACGGGAGTGGTTTCATAGGATTCTTTCGCCTCCAGAAAAGGGCGCAGCAGCATGAAAACGAGCGACCATCCAAACTGCTCTTTTCGAAAGCCATATTTCCCCCTGCCTCGGACTTACCTGAATCACAACAAAAATAACTGGTCGTGCAGCAGCATGCATCCGGGCTCTTCGAACTTGCTGGAGTTTTCCCTGCCGGCGTTATTTTGATTGAGATTATCTATTTTGGGGATCGAATGATGAGAGCAAACCATTCCCCACGCTCGTACCGTTTCAGAGCGCCGCATCTTCATGATTGGCGCGAGCGTATCCGCGTTCGCGAAATTCATCAAATGAATTGTTTTGATGATGCTGTATGCCTGTCAGGAATGAAGATCTAGCTCATGAAATGGCGTTCATAACCTTCCCGTTTTCTGCGGCTGGCTCTCCGCCCTTATGCGACAAAAGGAATCCGAGTATTTCGTTACATGCCGCTTCGGTCTGATCGGTAAGAAAGAGGTGACTAGCGTGCTCGAGCAAGACGAGCCTTGAACCTGGAATGCGTGCAGCGATCAGCTCCCCGTTGCCCGGAGGCACTAATGCATCCGACTTTCCATGGATGACCAGCGTCGGCGCCGTAATTTGGCCGAGTCGGCTGTAGGCCTCCCATGCCAGAATGCCCTGCAGTTGTGCCATGTAGCCCTCAAGCGACGGAAGCCACCGCCGGCGCAAGCTGAGATCTTCTTCGATTTTTTCTCGGGGAGTGGCCGCGTCGTAGATATAGGGAAGGATGGCTTCTCGCGCTTGTTCGAGCGTCATGCCGCGTGCCATCAGCATGTCGGCTACATTCCTTTCCGCGCGTACCGCGGAAGGTCCACCGGATGAGGTGCAGCCCAAAATCAACGAGCGCGTTCTCTTCGGATATTGCACCGCGAATTCTTGCGCAATCATGCCGCCCATTGAAACGCCGAAAATGTGGGCGTCGAAAATGCCGGCGGCATCCAGAACTGCAGCGGCGTCCGAAGCCATGGTCGCAATTGAATATGGTCCGGGGGGTACTTCACTAAGTCCCACACCTCGATTGTCAAATGCGACCGTGCGATATCGTTGGGCCAGCACCGGACGCGCCCGATGCCACAGGCTCGAGGGATACCCAAGGCCCATGATCAGAAGAATGGGTGCGCCTTGCCCTTGTTCGTCCCAATAAATCTTTGCCCCTTGATTGTCGACAAATGCCACTTGAACATTTCCTTAACGCTCGTCAGCTTAGCCCACTTTAAGCATGAGCTTCCCCAAGTTTTCGCCCTTGAAAAGCTTGAGCAGAGTTTCGGGAAAGGCTGCCAGGCCCTCGACAATATCCTCGCGTGACTTCAGCATGCCCGCCGCCATCCATTGCGCCATTTCCGTTCTGGCTTGCGGGTAGCGTTCGACATAGTCGAATACCAGCATGCCTTTCATCGTGGCGCGATTCGTAAGCAGAGACATGTAGTTGCGGGGTCCTGCCATCGGGCCGGTATTGTTGTATTGGGAGATTGCCCCGCAGATCACAATCCGGGCGCCCCGCGCCAGGTTCGACAGCGCGGCCTCCAGAATCGTGCCACCCACGTTGTCAAAATAAACATCAATGCCTTTTGGGCAATGCTTCTGAAGGGACTGCTTCACGTCTTCGGATTTGTAATCGATGGCCGCGTCGAAGCCCAATTCGTGCACGATGTAACGGCACTTCTCTGCTCCTCCTGCAATGCCCACCACGTGGCAGTTCTTGATTTTGGCGATCTGTCCCACGAGCGACCCTACGGCTCCTCCAGCGGCCGAGACCACTACTGTTTCCCCCGGCTTTGGCTGGCCCGTGTCCAGAAGACCGAAAAATGCGGTCATGCCCGGCATGCCGAGTGCGCTAAGATACTTTTGCAGCGGAACGGCTTTCGCGTCGACCTTCGTCACTCCACGGCCGTCGGTCAGCGCGTACTCCTGGACTCCGAATAATCCTGAAACATGATCACCTACTGCGAAGCGGGGGTTGAGCGACGTTTTCACGACACCCACGCTGAGCGCCCGCATTAGTTCTCCGATGCCCACCGGCGGCGTATACGAGCGCACGTCATTGAGCCACATACGCATCGCAGGATCCAGCGAGATGTACAACACCTGAACAAGCAGTTCACCTTCGTTCGGCGCTCCAACCGGTTCTTCGGCGAAGGTCCAGTCGCTGCGTTTCAGCATTCCCACTGGACGCGCCGCCAGTAGAAATTTGTGATTGATGAGTGTCATGCTGCTCCCCCTGGTTAGCGCATCCCGCGACTCAAACGGTATACCGCTCGCTCGCCAGCAGCCGTCCCGCTATCTGTCGCCGTATTGCGATCGCATTCACTGGATCGTGATTGGCGTAACCGCGCAAACGAGAAAGATTCCGTTGCAGCTCCTCGCCTTGGTCGCATGCGCTCAAAACGGTCCTCGACGAGAGTTCGATCCTGGCGATGGCATCGCGCAAATAGATGGCGCAGGCATCGGCCGCATTGACTCCCGCCCCGGAGGCCGCCAGTTTCCGACTGCGCAGCAGACTCGACTCCATCGCGAACAGTTCCATGATGATGTCGGAGAGGTTCATGATGATTTCCTGCTGCTGTTCGAGTTGCGCGCCATATTTCTGGTGCGCAACTCCGAGAGTCAGCAAGGCAATTCTCTTGGCGTTGTGAACCAGGTTCAGCTCCGCATCGGAGGATTCGCCGCCGGGTTTCGTCTCGGTCTGGTGCAAGACGGTATAGGCAGCCTCGAACAAGGGCAGTTGTCCCCTGGCCGCGCGCTTCAATGGCATGCCTGTGATCACCAACCGGTTAATTTCGCTGGTCCCCTCAAACAGACGGTTAATCCGCGCATCGCGATAGGCGCGCTCCACCGCATAGTCCTGATGGTATCCATAGCCACCGTGGATCTGGACTCCCTCATCGACTACGTAATCGAGCATCTCGGCGGCATAGACCTTGACCATCGAGCACTCCGCGGCGAACTCCTCGATGGCCTTCAGTTCTTGGGTGGAACCGGCTTCTGTCGCCGTGTGCATTTGATTTTCGATCTGTCCCACTACACGCCAGGCCATCGACTCCGTCGCAAAAATGCGGATCGCCATTTCCGCCAGCTTGTGTTGAATTGCGCCAAACTCGGCAATCGCCGATCCGAAAGCCTTGCGTTGCTTGGCATACTTCAGGCAGGTTGCGAGCACGTTCTTCGCGGCTCCGACCAGGGCTGGACCCAGTTTCAATCGACCGATGTTCAGGATGTTGAACGCGATCACGTGACCGCGTCCAATTTCTCCCAGTACGTTTTCCACCGGCACCGGAACATTGTCCAAATACACAGCCGTGGTGGAACTGCCGGTGATGCCCATCTTGTGTTCTTCTGCTCCGCTGCTTACACCGGGAAAGTTACGCTCGACCAGAAAGGCGGTGAACTTTTCTCCACCGACTTTGGCAAATACCGTAAACAGATCGGCCGCGCCGCCGTTGGTGATCCACATTTTCTGGCCGTTCAAGACGTAATGTTTTCCGTCTGGCGCGAGGTCCGCGCGCGTCCGCGCCGCCAAGGCATCCGACCCGGCCAGAGGCTCGGTGAGCGCATAAGCGGCAAGCATCTCGACTTTGGCCAGCTTCGGCAAGTACTTCCGCTTTTGTTGCTCATTTCCAAAGTAGACAATCGGAAGCGTACCGATGCCGGTGTGCGCAGAGTGCCATCCACCGTACGAGCCATCCCGTCCCATGCGTTCGGCGGTCACCATCAGCGACGGCAAATCCATAGCCATTCCGCCATATTCTTCCGGGATCGCCATCGCGGTCAGTCCGAGCTCCACGGATTTCCGCAGCACTGCCATGGCGGCGCCCGGCTTCTTTTCGCGGATCGCCGGCAGATTCGGTTCCACTTCGTTGGCCCAGAATTCGTCGACCATGCGACCGACGGCGAGGTGTTCCTCGCTCAGATCTTCCGGCGTAAAAACGTCCTGGGGGGTCGACTCTTCGATCAGAAACGCTGTTCCCTTCGTCGTCTTGCGCGGGATGTCTGTTAATGTCGTCATGAAATACTCCTATGCCACCATTTGAGATTGAGAACTTGAATTCTTTGAAACAGTGCGAAGGACGCGAATTCCCCCCAACTGACTGGTTCGTCGTCACGCAAGACCGTATCCAGAAATTTGCCGACGCCACTGAGGACCGTCAGTGGATTCACCTGGACCCGGAGAGCGCTCAGCGCAAATCGCCCTTCGGCGGCAGCATTGCTCATGGTTTCCTGACCCTGTCGTTGCTGAGTTACTTTGTCAGACAGGCGATCCATGTCCGCTCCGGCGTCGCGATGAGCGTTAACTATGGCTTGAATAAGGTTCGTTTTCCTTCGGCCGTTCATGCCGGTTCGCAGATTCGCGTTCGCGTCACTCTGCTTTCGGCGAAGGAATTGTCCGCGTTTGTAGACGCCGCTTTCCTCGTTCATGTCGAGAGTCAGTCTTCCAGCAAGCCCTGCTGTGTCGCAGAGTGGCTGGTCCGCTATTACCGGCAGTGACCTGGCGCTCATATTCTCCCGCTTTCCGCGCAATGCCATGAAGCGCGCAACAAAGTGTGGATTCTCGCCGGCATCGCCGCGAAGCGAGCGTCTTGCGTCAATCCCTGGGCATAGCGGTAGTAGATTTGCTGAAGAATGACTGCGACTTTGAAGCGGGCGAACGTCAGATAGAAGCTCATGTCGCCGGGATCGCGGCCGGTCGCGGCGGCATAGCGCTCGACCAACTGTGCACGCATCAGCGTCCCCGGTAGCGTGGTCGGCGCACTGCGAATTTCCTGGAGTTCCTCTGGATCTTTCGGGTCAGTCCAATATGCCAGGGTCGTCCCTAGATCCGTCAGCGGGTCTCCCAGCGTGCACATCTCCCAATCGAGAACGCCGACGACCCTGGTCGCGTCGGCGGGATCAAGCACGACATTGTCATACTTGTAGTCATTGTGGATAAGCGCCGTGTCACGGCTGACCGGCATTCGTTCAGCGAGCCACGCGGAAATACGTTTGACTTCCGGAAGGTCATGGGTTTTCGAATTGTGATAGCGCTCGATCCAGCCTTTGACTTGGCGTTCGAGATAGCCTTGCGGCTTGCCTAAATCAGCCAAGCCGATCGCAGCGTAGTCAAGGCGGTGCAAGCGCGCCAGGTTATCGAGAAACGCTTCGCTCAGTCGCCGCGCAGTCTCCGGTGGAAAGGGGATACCGGGAGGAGGGTCGCGGCGTACGATCATTCCCCGAATCGGCTCCATCAGATAGAAGGGCGCATTGAGAATCGACAGATCGTCGCAGTACAGGAGCGCCTTGGGCGCGACGGGATACGCGGTATGTAGTTTCGACAGCGCGCGAAATTCACGGGCCATGTCATGCGCGGATCGAACCTTGCTGCCAAAGGGCGGGCGTCGCAGCACGATTTCCCGATTACCAACTCGCACCAGGTATGTCAGATTGGAATGGCCACTGGGAAATTGTTCGACCGAAACCGGAGCGCTGAGGCCAAAGTGTTCCAGCAGAAACGGTCTGAGGCGGTCGAGTTCGAGCTCTTCGCCTGCCCTTACCGTTCCCGCTTGATCGCAAACTGCCGCCATACTTGCAATTCCTGTATCCGCTACCGACAGCGCGGCTCATGCTCAGTTGGCGCGCTCGAATAGCCCGGCTGCACCCTGCCCGCCGCCTACGCACATGGTGACGACTCCGTAGCGCGCCTTGCGCCGCGCCATTTCAATCGCCAGCGTTCCCACCATCCGCGATCCGGTCATTCCGAAGGGATGGCCAATCGCGATCGAACCACCATTTACGTTCAATTTCTCCGGATCGATTCCCAGACGATCGCGGCAATACACTACCTGCACCGCAAACGCTTCATTGAGCTCCCAGAGATCGACGTCGCTGATTTTCAGTCCGGTACGCTGGAGTAATTTCGGTACGGCAAATACCGGTCCGATTCCCATTTCATCAGGATCGCAACCGGACACCTGGAAACCGCGAAAAACTAATTTGTAGGGAATGCCAAGCTGGTCCGCACGCTGTCGAGACATCAACAGTGTGGCCGAAGCGCCGTCGGAAAGCTGCGAGGAGTTTCCCGCGGTGACCGAACCCTGACCGCTGTTCGGGTCGAAGTGCGGCTTCAACGCCAGCAGGCCTTCGATCGTTGTATCCGGACGATTGCATTCATCCTTGTCCGCACACACTTCTTCCTTCGCGATTACTTCGTTGGTCTTCTTATCCAAAGTTGCGCGTACCGCGCGCAGGGGAGCGATTTCTTCTTGGAAAAAGCCCTCCTGCTGCGCGCGAGCCGTGCGCTGCTGGCTCAAGAGCGCATACTCGTCCTGTACATGCCGGCTGATCTTGTAGCGCTTGGCCACGACCTCGGCAGTTTCCCCCATTACCATGTACACGCCCGGCATTCGCTCGAGGAGCTTAGGATTCGGATCGTTGTTGCGTGGCGTCAGCGTGATGCTTTCCACGCCGCCGCCGATCATCACGCTGCCTCCGTTTAAGATCTGATATGCGGCCAGCGCGATCGCCTGCAGACCGGAAGAGCAAAACCGGTTAAGGGTCAGGCCCCCGACCGAAGTCGGCAGACCGGCAAGCAGGGCAGAAACTCTCGCGATGTTGTGTCCTTGCGGGCCATGAGGTTGACCGCAACCGAGGATTACGTCTTCCACCTCCCCCGGATCGAGTTGGGGCAACTTGCGCAACACATCCCGAATGCAGTGCGCCGCCAGTTCATCTGGACGTGTCAGGTTGAACGATCCGCGAAATGACTTCGCCAGGGCTGTGCGCGAACTGGCTACGATGACCGCTTCTCTCATGAGGTCCCCAATTATCTTTCTCTTGCAGAGCGCGAGTCTGACTCTCGCCCGCATTGTCGTGCAGGTTCAGATCCTATGCGGCCACAACCTGCTCCTTGTCGAACTCGACGAATGTCTTACCCGTTTCCGCCAGCCGTTGCAGCAGAGGAGCCGGCGCCCAGAGTTCTCCGTGCTGCTGATTAAATTCGCAAATACGCTGGTAAACCTTTTGCAGTCCCACCGCGTCGGCATACCACATCGGCCCACCCCGATAGGCTGGAAATCCATAACCGTTGAGATAGATGATGTCGATGTCAACTGCCCGCAGAGCGTATCCTTCTTCGAGAATCCGCGCTCCCTCATTCACCAGCGCGAAGACGCAACGGTCGACCATCTCGGCGGCGGAGATCTGCCGCTGCGGAATTCCTGCGTCCGCGCTCCACTGCCGTACCAGCGCCGTAACTTCGGGATCGGCGCTCGCACGGCGGTTCTCATCGTACCGGTACCACCCCTTCAGGGTTTTCTGACCGTAACGTCCCAATTCACAGAGTCGGTCCTCCGCAAACGGCTGACGGACTCCGGGTTTTTCCAGATGGCGGTACTCCTTGCGAATGCGCCAACCCACATCGAGGCCCGCCAGGTCCCCCGTCGCCAACGGTCCCATGGCGTTGCCGAATTCGACGAGCGCCTGGTCCACCGTCTCCACGTCTGCACCCTCTTCCACCAGGAACTGCGCTTCCCGACGATATGGTCCAAACATTCGATTGCCCACGAACCCGCGGCAGTTTCCTACCAGCACGCCGATCTTGCCAAGCTTTTTAGATAGTTGCATGCACGTGGCAATCACTTCTTTGCTCGACTTCTTTCCACGAACAATCTCGAGCAACCGCATTACATTGGCAGGGCTAAAGAAGTGCGTTCCGATCACCGCCTCCGGCCGCGACGTGGTTCCGGCGATTTCATCGATGTTGAGCGTCGAAGTGTTGCTAGCCAGAATCGCTCCTTGCCGGCAAGAGCGGTCCAACTCCGCGAACACACTTTTCTTCAGCGCCATGCCCTCAAAAATGGCCTCCACTACCATGTCTACCCCGGAAAACGCATCGTAATTGTTCACCGGCGTGATCAGCCGCAGACGCTCGTCCACAAATTCCTGAGTAAAGCGTCCACGCTGAACTGAACTCGCATAGTTCTTGCGGATTTTGCCCATGCCCAGTTCGAGCGCCGCAGCATCCACATCCTTCAGCAGCACCGGAATGCCCGCGTTGGCAAAGACCATCGCGATGCCTCCACCCATGGTTCCGGAGCCGACGACCGCTACGCGGTTCACCGGGATTACCGGAGTCTCCTTGGGAACGTCCGGAATCTTCGCCACCTCGCGCTCGCCAAAGAAGACATGGATAAGCGCCTTCGACTGATCGGAGAAAAGGCATTCGGTGAAAAGCTTTGCCTCGGCCTCGCAGCCTTGTTCGAACGACAATTTGGTCGCGGCCTCCACCGCATCGATCGCTGCCAGAGGAGCTTTCATCCCTCGTTGTTTCTTGCCAGCTACGTCGCGCGCCGACGCAAAAATCACGGCATTCTCTGCAGCCGTTCCCAGATTCTCCGTGCGCTCCCGTGTTTTGCGGGCTGGCTTGTCCGCGATTTCACGCGCGAAAGCCACCGCCTCAGTGAGCAGGTCCCCCTCGATCAACCGGTCGATCAATCCAAGAGTGGCAGCCTCAAGTGCGGAAACGGGCTTGCCTTCCGCGCACATCTCAACAGCCTTCGCGACCCCCACCAGGCGCGGCAAACGTTGCGTCCCACCAGCCCCGGGAATAATCCCTAGCTTCACCTCCGGCTGACCGACTTGCGCAGTGGGCGACGCGATGCGGTAGTGGCCAGCCATCGCCAGCTCCAGCCCGCCACCGAAGGCATTCCCGTGAATTGCCATCACCACGGGCTTGCCGCTGTTTTCAATTTGAAGAAGAAGTGGTAGAAGACTTCGACGGGGCGAGGCCCCGGACGTCATCTTGCCGAATTCCTTGATGTCTGCGCCTGCGACAAAAGTCCGGCCACTCCCGATTACAACCGCCGCCTTAATAGCAGGGTCGCCGTTCGTCTCATCGATCGCCTTCCAAATCCCCTCCGGCACACCCGGACCGAGCGCGTTCACCGGCGGATTGTCGATGGTAATAACCGCGACATCGTTATCTTTAGTGATTCTCACTAGGTTTGTCATAGGCAATCCGTCAATCTCTTTGTTCCCGCTCACCACCATAGTGATCCCATCTTCCCGCTCAAGGGGAGGAGCGAATCGTGACTGGTCGACTTTGATACTTCGTGCGTAAGTCCCTCTTCAGAACTTTCCCGGTCGCCGTCTTGGGCAGGCCCTCGCAAAACTCAATCGATTGCGGACATTTGTAGTGCGCCAGACGCGAGCGGCAAAACTCAATCAACTCCGCTTCGCTGAGCTTGCATCCAGGTTTCGCCACTACTACAGCCTTTGGCACCTCGCCCCATTTCTCGTCCGTGACCGGAATCACCGCAGCCTCATAAACAAAAGGGTGGGCTAACAACACTTTTTCAACGTCGATCGACGAAATATTCTCTCCGCCGCTCACGATAACGTCCTTCTTGCGATCGACGATCCGGATGTACCCGTTCTCCTCGATCACAGCCATGTCGCCAGTGTGAAACCATCCTCCTCGCAAAGCCTCGGCCGTGGCCTCCGGCTGTTGCCAGTAGCCCGCCATCACGCCGTCGCTGCGGGCAATGATTTCTCCCATCGTCACCCCGTTGTGCGGCACATCGTTGTCTTCGGCGTCCACCACTCGAAGTTCACATCCGGGAAAGGCATAACCGGTCATGGACTGCACCACGTACCGCTCCTCGGGCGCGCACTGCATGTCGGGTTTGAGTTCAGCGGTAGACAACGAGGGTGAGCATTCTGTCAGCCCATATCCCGAATAGCATTTGAATCCCAGCTTCGTCTCGACTTCGCGGATCAGAGCCGGAGAAGATGCAGCCCCGCCGATCACAGACCACTGCACGCTACTCAGGTCGTACTTCGCACTCGCAGGCGAGTTCACCAGCGCCATAGCCATAATTGGAACCAGGCTCAGCTCGCTCACCCGCTCCCGCTCGACCAACCGGAACACTTCCTCCGGCACAAAGCGCGGAAGCATGACATGGGTTCCGCCCATGAAGGTGATGGTATGAGCCGCTCCCCAGCCGTTGGCATGAAACAAAGGGATCGTGTGCAGCAGCACGTCTTCATAGCGGGTGTGATGGTGTAAGGCGATGTTCATTGCGTACAGATAAATGTTCCGATGCGTGAGCATCACGCCCTTCGGGTTGGCGCTGGTTCCGCTGGTGTAGAAAAGTTCCGCCACGGAGTTTTCATCAAACGCCATCAGTTCTCCGCGGTAGGGAGTGGCGGAGAGCAGCATCTGCTCGTAGGTTTGATCGGAGAGCCACGCCGCTTGCGGCCTCCCGTCCAGTTGATGGAATAAGCGCACCGCGCGCAAGTCACGCCGGAACGAATCGACGAGACCGACAAATTCTTGTTCCAGAAACAGCACCGCCGCTCCCGAATCGTTCAGGATGTAGGCAAGCTCGGATGCTGCTAAGCGAATATTGAGAGGAAGCAAAATGCAACCCGCTTCCAGAACTCCGAAGTAGGCTTCGAGTAACCGATGGCAGTTCAGGCTGAGAAATGCCACGCGATCACCTGCCTTCAATCCAGCGCCACGCAACGCGCCCGCGAGACGCCCCACGCGATCGCCAAACTCGGCATAGGTAAACCGCTGGTCCTGACACACCACCGCGGTCTTGCGGGGAAACTGTTCCTCCGAGTAGCGAAGGAAGCGCACCGGTGTCAGAGGGACATTCATGAAATTCTCACCAGGCAGTCTGGCCTCCATCGACGACTAACACGTGCCCGGTCACATAGGCCGAAGCATCCGAGGCCAGGAAGACCGCCGAGCCTTTCAAATCGTGATCGCCGCCGAAACGCCCCAGTGGAATCTTCTCCAGCAGCGAATCCTTACGGTGCTCGATGATCCATTGCGACATGTGCGTCGGGAACCATCCCGGAGCGATTGCGTTCACTTGGATGTTGTGCGGTGCCCACTTGCACGCCAGATCCTTGGTGAATGCGATCACTCCGCCTTTGCTTGCGTGGTAGCCGATGGCCTGCAACTCCGCCGACGCTCCGCCCAAACCCGCGACCGATGCGATGTTGATGATCTTGCCGGATCCCTGCGCGATCATGGCCTTGCCCACGGCCTGACAAAACAGGAACGTGCCGGTCAAGTTCGTGGACAATACCTTGTCCCATTGCTCCAGCGTCATTTCTTCTACCGGAGCTCCCCACGACACGCCGGCATTGTTGACCAGAATGTCGAGGCGGCCGAACTTTGCGAGCGTCGCATCCACGACTTGCTGAATCGCCGCTTTGTCTTTGACATCGCATGCCAGCGCAAGCGTCTGAACCCCCAGACTCCGCAACCCTTCCGCCGTCTCCTCGCAACGCTCCTTCTTACGGGCGCAGAGCACCAGATTCGCTCCCATCTCCGCCAACCCCTCGGCCATCTGTCGCCCCAGGCCCATCGATCCACCCGAAACGATGGCGACGCGGCCAGTTAGATCGAAAAGGTGTCTGACATTCACGGCGGAAAAGCCTCTCGGCGACAATGTCACGCAAAAGTGATAGTTAGTATCATATTATAGTCGCTAACGTCAACACGCTCCTTCCCTCCACATCAAACAGCTGTGCGGAGGCGGGTCACAGGCGCAGTCAACACTCGAAACTACGCCCGCAGACGGAGTACTGCCCGCCCCGAGACCTCGCCGCGGCTCAGTTGTCCTAGTATCTGTTGGATCTCGCCGAGCGGGTACGTCGTCACATGACAATGAACTACACCGGTTGCCCCTAGCGCCAGAACTTCTCGCAGATCTTCCCGCGTGCCCACGGCCGAAGCCTTGATCTGAATCTCGCCAGCGGCCATCAGAATCGGTGGAAATGAGATTTCCTTTGCGGGCAATCCCACGGCCAGCAGTGTCCCCGTCGGACGCACACAATAGAACGCCATGTCGTACGCGGACTTGGCCGCCGAGGTAACCAGCGCCACGTGCACGCCGCCGGTACGGCGAACTTCCTTTACAACGTCGCTAGTCGCTACGTTCAGCGTTCGGGCGGCGCCCAGTGACTTGGCCAGCGCGAGTTTTTCCTCGGAGATGTCGATCGCGGTTACTTCCGCTCCAGCCGCGCGGCCAATCTGGACGGCAAATTGGCCGAGTCCACCCACACCAAAAACCGCCAACCGCTGCCCGGCGCGAATCTTAGCCTTCTTCAGAGCGCGATGAACCGTGACGCCTGCACAAAGCAATGGCGCCGCTTGCTCGGAGGAAAGCGTTTCAGGAATCTTGACTACGTGGCTGGCGGGAGCCTTGGCAAATTCCGCATATCCTCCATCCACCATGACGCCCGTGATGCGCTGCCGCACGCACAGATTCTCGTTGCCTTCGACGCAAAACTCACATTGCCCGCATGTCCACTGCACCCACGGCACCCCGACCCGTTCTCCTACCTGGACGCTCTGGACTTCGGCGCCCCGCTCCATCACCCGACCAACGATTTCGTGTCCCAGGATCAGCGGTTTCTTTACAATGCCGGCGAGTTGCGTCCAGTCACCGTCCGCGACGTGGAGATCGGAATGACACACTCCGCAAACCTCAATCTCGATCAGCACCTCATCCGCATTAATTTCCGGCTGAGCCACATTCTCTAGCGATAACGCTGTCTTGAATGCATGCAGGACGGCGGCCTTCATTAAATCCTCTCTAACAAGCGTGCCCGACTGATAGATAAGTGCTGGTGCGATCCCCGAGGCTTACGGTTCTATGCCACGCAAGAAGAACTCTACAGCGCTGCGCACTCGATCAGTGAGCTTGTGCGGCCCGGTCAGATCTACCGCCCACTGCCGCACCACCGTGTTGTAAAGTCCTTCCATGAACTCCGCCAGATGGACGACCGGAAACCCGCGGGTCACTTCACCGTGCTTCTGTCCCTGCGTAAGAATTTCCCGCAGCAGGCTGACGGCAGCCTCCTCGTGCCCTCGCAGTTCCGCGGATCGCACGGGGTCCATGGCGCCCGACAACACCACCGCTTGCCACAGTTGGCGGTCGGCTTCCACCTCTCGCGCCATCGCCAGGTACAGCCGCCGAAGTCGCTCGTCCGTCCGCGCCTTGCTCGAAAGCTCCGAACGCAGCCTCTCACATATACAGCCATACCCGCGCTCTCCGACCTCGCGTAGAACTGCGTCCTTAGTGGGAAAATAACGGAAAAAGGTGGGCTGACTGATTTCCAGCGCTGCCACAATATCGTCGATCCGAGTGTTCTCGTATCCGTGCTTGCGAAACAGCTTGATCGAAGTATCGACAATCTGCCGCCGTAAACGCACCTTCTTCCGCTCCCGAAGGCCAATCTCAGGCTGTCGTCGGACTTGCTCCGCCGCCGCTCTTCGGATCGCGAGCGCATCAGGCATGGTCGCCTCCTCCACTTAGATTACCGGGCAATGTTTAGGTCGCACGAGAAAACGTGAGGGTAACTATAACAAAATAGCAACTAACGTCAAGCATCACAGTCGCGTCCGTGCACCTGAAGTCTCGACGCGTTCAGCTCTTCTTTTCAAACTTGGTTCTGGATCGCTCCAGTGATGCTTGCTCGAGTGCGCTAGCAAATCAGTTATTATGACGGCTGCTGAACGCACAGAAACTGGTACTTGATTGCGACGAGAACCGCGACCCGGGGCGCTGCCTTCGCCCCAGATTTCTCGCCGGTCGTTTGATCGAGGAGACACAGCCGTTATGCGCGTTGGAGTTTTTACGCCCCTGTTGTCGCAGCTTCCGCTAACCGCGGTTCTCAAGAAACTCAGCGCGCTCCATATCGACACCGTCGAACTTGGTACAGGCAACTACCCTGGCGACGCGCACTGCAAGCCCTCGATGCTCGAAGATGCTTCCGCCCTTGCTGAGTTTCAGAGGATTCTGGCTGATCACGGGACCAGCATTAGCGCATTGAGTTGCCACGGAAATGCATTGCATCCTGACAAAGCCCGGGCCCAGCACGACCGCGAGGTGAGCCGGAGAACGATTCTGCTTGCCGAGAAGCTTGGTATTTCGGTGGTGGTCGACTTCTCAGGGTGTCCCGGCGATTCGCTGCAGGCTACGGCTCCCAACTGGGTTACGTGTCCGTGGCCCCCCGAATATCTGAAGGTTCTCGACTGGCAGTGGAACGAAGTGGTGGCGCTGTATTGGATCGCACACGCGAAGTTCGCAGCCGATCACGGCGTGAAGATCGCTATCGAAATGCATCCGGGATTTGTAGTCTATAATCCTGAAACTTTGCTTCGACTGCGCTCCATCGCGGGACCGAGTTTGGGCTGCAATTTCGATCCGAGCCATCTCTTCTGGCAGAGCATTGATCCCATCGCCGCCGTCCGCGTACTCGAAGGTGCAATCCTTCACGTCCACGCCAAGGACACGCAACTTTACCCTGCCAACCTCCCGCGCACCGGCGTGCTCGATACCAAGCAGTACACGGAAGAACGCGATCGCAGTTGGATCTTCCGCACCTGTGGCTACGGTCACGGGGCTGAATGGTGGAAGGAGTTTGTTTCTACGCTGCGGATGTTTGGCTACGATTCCGTGCTCTCGATCGAGCATGAAGATAGCTTGCTCTCGCCAGAAGAGGGTCTGACCAAGGCCGCGAACTTCCTTAACAGCATCGTGATCCGCGAGCAGCCTGCCGCTGCCTGGTGGGTCTAAAAGAAAGCGGATGGGAAACGCGAAGAAACCGATCAGGACTGCAATCATCGGTACCGGCTTCATGGGCCGGGTGCATCTTGAAGCGGTGCGGCGGTTGGAATCCGTGGAGGCTGCTGCCATCGCAGGCAGAAACGCCGAGGCCGCGCAACGTCTGAGCACAGGGTTCTCCATCCCCTCGACCACGAACTACCGCGATGTTCTGCGCGATCCCTCGATCGATGCGGTCCACATCTGCACACCTAACGCCCAGCACTTCCGCATGGCCAAGGACGCGCTTGAGGCCGGCAAGCATGTGATTTGCGAAAAGCCACTGGCCACGAGCGTTGCGGAGGGCGAAGAACTCGTCTCCCTCGCCGCCCGACGGGGCGTGCGCAACTGCATCTGTCACAACTTGCGCTCCTACCCAATGGTGCAGCAGATGCGCGGCATGCGCGAAGCTGGGGATCTAGGTGAAATCCTCATCGTCCAAGGCACATATTTTCAGGACTGGCTGCTGTACGACACGGACTGGAACTGGCGGGTCGACGCCAAAGCTGGCGGGCCTTCGCGCTGCATAGCCGACATTGGCTCGCACTGGTTTGATCTAGCCGAACATGTCACCGGATTACGTGTGAGCTCCCTATGTGCCGATCTCCAGACGTTCCACCGAACGCGCAAGAAGCCGAAACACTCGGTCGAGACCTTCGCGAACAAACTACTTGGGCCGGAAGACTACATTGAAACAGCCGTCGATACGGAAGACTTCGGCGCTGTGATCTTCCGCATGGGCGGGCGCACGCGCGGTAGTGTCACCGCCAGCCAGGTTTCCGCCGGACGCAAGAACAGCCTCAGCATTGAAATTTGCGGCACACGATCTTCGGTGGCGTGGAATCAGGAGCGTCCCGACGAACTTTGGGTGGGCCACCGCGATGTCGGTAATCAGATCCTGATTAAAGATCCATCTCTGCTCAAGCCTGCGGCCCGCAGCTATGCCGATCTTCCCGGCGGACACAGCGAAGGCTACGACGACACATTCAAGCAACTTTTCCGTCGATTCTATGCCGCGATCGTTTCGTCGGGGAGCGTGCCCGAGTATCCGCAATTCATCGACGGACTGCGGCAACTGACCATCCTCGACGCAGCGCTCGAGAGTCATCGAGCGAGAGCCTGGATCGATGTTCCGGCGCCTGGTTCGGGCACATGAAACCGGCTGTTGAAAGGAATTCTGCTCTTGCTAATCCTCGCCGTCAGTGTCGCCGTCTTTATCTACGGAATGATCGCAGCTATGTTGGGCACCATCCTTCCCGATCTGTCCGACCGCTTCCACTTGTCGCCCAGCCAGAACGGCACTATCGCCTTTGCGCAAGCGCTAGGGCTCATCATCGCGTCGCTCAGCGTCGCGCCCCTGCTTGATAACGAGGGCAAGAAGGTCGGGCTCATCCTCGGTCTTGCCTTCATCTCCGTCGCCCTCTTGGCCCTTCCGCGCTCACCCGGCTTCCGTAGCATCCTTCTGCTGTTGTTCCTGCTCGGCCTCGGAGGCGGCATCGTCGTGACCGCCGCAAATTCTTTAGTCAGCGACGTGAGCGAGACCCATCGTGCTGCGGCGCTGAACCTGATCAACCTTTTCTTTGGACTTGGTGCTCTCACCACGCCTTTCATCTCCGCCAATCTTTTTGGCCGAAACTGGGTCCGCCTCTGCTACACCATCGCATCTCTCACCGTCATCACACTGCTGATTCAGGCGTTTACCAAAATGCCTGGGCCCACTGGCGCCGGGCGTTTTGTGCTGGCGGACGCGGCTCCCGTGCTCGGGCGCCCGCTGCTTTTTGTGATCGGATTTTTTCTTTTTCTCTATATCACGTGCGAAGTGGGAGTCTGGAACTGGTTGCCCCGCCATCTCATCGCGCAGGGAATTCCTGAATCAAGGGCGCTCAACATTCTTTCTCTGGGTTTTGCCCTCGGCCTGCTGATTGGCCGCGCTGGGGTTTTGCCGATTCTCATCCGCGTTCCCGCCATCACCGTGACATTGGTTGGATCTGTCGCGATGGCTGTTACAACATTTCTGATGCTCCGGACGAGTCGACCTGCAGCCGCCTTCGCGCTGGTTTTTCTGGCGGGTCTCTCGATGGCGCCGGTCTTTCCGACTACGCTAGCCCTCGTGGGAGACGCCTTCCCACGGATGACCGGGACTGCAATCGGCTTCGTCATTACCTGTGGGTGGACCGGCCTCGCCGTGAGTTCGAGCATTATCGGCGTCATCGCCGGCGGCGACCCGGGGCGGCTGAAGAAGGCTCTGTTGGTGATCCCTGCCTCGGCGGTATTAATGGTGGGCTTGGACTTGGTGATTCGGAGTATGTTGCGTTAATCGTGAAAGACCTGGATCTCTCCGCTGTGCTCAGGATGATAAGCATGTGCGTGACAAGCGCGCGGACTCTGCCTGAACTCGTACTGCTACACATTCAACGCATGCATATAATCCGCGTCGACCTTCAGCGCTTCCATTGGAGGCATGTCAAACTCCTCCTGCTCCACAAATGCGTGCTCGATGTTGGCTTTCTTAGCCGCTTCGAAAATTGGACGGTAGTCAATGTTGCCTCGTCCTAATTCTGTCGAAGGCGGAGGCGCAGATCCGGGCCTGACCCCAGCGAGCTTGAAGTCCTTCACGTGCAGCATTGAAAAGCGCGATGGGTAGCGGGTCAGGTAATCAGCCGGCTTCTTCCCGCCTAATACCATCCAGCCACAATCCAGTTCCATCGTCACTTTCGGGGGATCCGTCAGGCGCAACAGTTCGTCATAGTAGAGCACGCCATTCTCTGTACGGAACTCTGTCATGTGATTGTGGTACGCAAAGCGGATGCCTGCGGCATTCACACGCTCCCCGATGCGATTGAATTGCTCCGCATTCCAGCGCCAGTCGTCGAGGGTCATTGCCTCTCGCACCTCCCGAGACCCGGCATCCTTCATGCGCGACGGATCCATCAACATCGGCGAAGCGCAGACGATGTACTTAAGCCCCAAATCTTTTCCGAACTGAATGATTTCCTCCAGCTTCGCTTGCAGTTCCTTCATGGGATAGTGGGCGCTCACACAGCGCAGACCCGCATGATCCATTGCCTGTTTCACCTGGCTGGGGGTGTGGTCGAAGAAGCCGGCAGCCTCCACCTCGCGATAGCCCATCGCACCCAACGACCGCAGCGTTCCTTCATAGTCCCTGGGCAGCAAGTCTCGGACCGAGTACAACTGCAATCCGAGCGGCAGGCCTAAAGGATCGGCCATGAGGTTAGGTAGGGCGTTCGATAATGCCGCGCATGCGGCCGAGGCTGAGGCAGTCTTTAAAAAAGCTCTTCTCGAAATCCGATGCATGAACTAGTTCCTAAATTCCTTCCGATAATCTCGTGCGCCTATCCCCGGATCGTCTTCGTGTTGGCATCCCAGGTGGCAATCGTGTTCTTGAAATATGCGTAGTTAGCCAGGTGACAGCCGATTGCCGCATGGTTGCCAAAGTCCTCGTTCTCGACGGTTGGCTTGCGGGTTCGAACCGCGTTGAAAAAATTCGCCTCATGTGCCGACACATCGCTGTATCCTTCCGGCGCCGTGAAAATCTCCGCCTCGTCGACTTGGTAGTCGAGTGGCCCGGGCTGCGGATGCTCCCCTGCCCACTGCGCCAGATATTCCTTGCGCAATCGTTCGGGCCAGCCCTTCGTCGAATAGGTTTCCGGCTTGGGTCGTACGTCCTGCGGGGTGAAGGTCAGCGTTTGTCCAATGATCTCCATGGTGCCTTTGGTGCCGTGGAATTTGATCGGCTCACCGCCCGCATTGTTCAGATTGCAGCGCAGCAGCACACGAAACTTCGGGTAGTCGTAGAACGTCTCGATCACATCCGGGAAATCGCGTCCGTCCTTCCAGCGAAAAAGTCCGCCACTCGACTGCGCCCGCTTCGGAGCCTCATTAGTGCCGGTGATGAAGTAAATCCCCGAGAGCAGGTGGACGAACAGATCGCCCGCCAACCCCTCCCCGTAGTCGGAGAAGCAGCGCCAGCGGAAGAAGCGCGCCGCGTCAAACGGCCGCTTGGACGCGCCAACCAGAAACGAATTCCAGTCAATGGTCTGCTCGCTTGCGTCGGGCGGAATCGGATACACCCAGGCGCCACTCGGCGAGTTGCGGTCCGATGAGCCTTCGATGAAGAACACATCGCCGAGCGCGCCCGATGCGTACATTTCCCGAGCCTTCTCGTAGACGATGGAACTCACGCGCTGGCTGCCCACCTGCATGATGCGATTTCCCTTGCGTACCGCGTCCACCATCGCGAAGCCATCTTCCACGGTATGCGACATCGGCTTTTCGCAGTACACGTCTTTTCCCGCTGCGCAGGCATCCACAACGATGCGACGATGCTGGTGGTCAGCGACAGCCACGATCACCGCGTCTACATCCTTGCGGTCCAGGATCTCTCGGTAATTACGAGTCGCCGGGACCTGCTTCTGTATGGCCTCCTGAGCCGCCTCATGCCGGCTGTCATACAGATCACAGACCGCGACGCACTCGATGCCCGGTACCGCGAGTGAAGCTGCCAACAGCTCACATCCTCGGGTGCCCGTGCCGATCGCGGCAAATCGGACTCGATCGCTCGGCGCCACCGCACCGGCCTGACTCCACAGTGCTGCAGGCTCCAGCAGCGTGATCTTTGCCGCAGCTCCCGCTGCGACGGAACCCACGCTCATCCGCATGAAACCGCGGCGCGTCAAAGCATCCATTCGTTTCCCTTTCTCACTTAGCTTGGCCAGCGTCGCAACAGAATCAAACCCGTTCACAGCGTGCGAAGCCCGCTGTTCGCCGATCAAAATCCTACGTGTGTGAAACGGGCAAGTCAACGAAAGCCGCTGACACTGGCGGTTCTGGAAAATGGCTAGGTGATCAATTTGCAGGTGTGCTGGCGACAACCGGGGCCGGAGTGACCAACTTCAGCTGGTCGAGGAATGTCAGCACACTCTGCCAGCGGGACGGGTCCCTTTTTGTGTCGATGGAGACGGAGAGGTCGGAATAAAACGTCAGGATATTGGCGCGCAGTTCCGGCGAGGTTGAATTGAACTTTCGCTCTGATAACTGAGAGAGCAATTTCGCGTAGGCATCGTCAGTGAGCGAGTATTCCGCCGCTTTGGTCATCGCTCCGCTATCGAGGTCACAATTAGGAAGTACGAGCGAGTCGGTGCGTACAGCTTCAAGAAAAGCCCGGTATTGATCGACACTTTTATTGATGCTATTGAAATAAAGATCTTCGGCTTGCGGAGTCGGGTTGTTGAATGCCAGCGCCTTGAAGGGGCCGATTTTCGGCATGTATCGAAAGAGGGCGGACAGGATCCGAGTGCCGATGCCGGGTTTCGCGTAATCCTTCCCCCAAGTTTTTTCATATTCGGACCGGGAAAGACGGTAGAGAAATGTTCGTTTTGCGAAGTCAGCATGTTCACGCATCATGTCTTTCTTATGAGTCCGCAGGGCAACTTGCGTCATCTCCGGGATCAGCCGGCTAATGGAGTAACGATACGAGCCGATGGCGAGATCCTCGTGGGTCAAGACGTCTTTCAGTTCCACTCCGTAGACGACGGGGAAGGCCCGCTCGAGCAGTGGCTTAGATACTTGAAACCCGATGAAATCGTGATACTGCTGCGACGCGTAACGATTCTTCGCGACCTGTGCCATATCGAAACCGAACTCGGTTTTCAAATGCGCTGTCTTGTCCTGGGCATACTTGACCGACTTGCCAAACTTCGCTCGCAACTTTGGATACTCGATCGCGACCGCCTGGTTGACGGCGGGATGGCCGGCAATATCGGAGGCGTAGTGTGCCAGCGCGCCTAGAGCGAAGGCATACTCATTCACATCCTGGCCCTCGATCAGCAGCTCGCGAACGAAGTCTCCGCTGCGAACGTAATGCACGAGGTTGCTGAATTCGCGGCTGCCGAATGGGTAGTAACCAAGATCCTGGATGACCGCACCTCCATAGGCATAGGCGTGTGCTTCTTTGATCTGATCATCCGACAATCCCGGAAATCGCTGGAATAGCAGCGGACGAATTTCGTCGGACCACAGCAGATCGACGATTTCCTCGTGGGTGAGAACGGAGTATGCGGACGAGCCGCCGCTGCACATCATTACCAAAAGAACAGATGCCACAATGCGGGCAGAAAGCGGGCGCCACCTTTTAGTAACGGCGACCGCCGATATTAACAGCTGGGGCATGACTTAAATGCGGCCAAGAATCAGAAGAATGAGCACGATCAAAAGGATTAGTCCCACGCCGCCGGTCGGGGCGTACCCCCACTGCCGGCTGTGCGGCCACCGTGGCAAAGCGCCAAAAAGCGCTAAGACCAAAATCACGATCAATACAGTTCCAAGCATCTCTTGCTCCTTGTTTTCCTACTATTCAATCGGTGCGAGCCTTGAAGGGTGGGGCCCGCACCGACAACGCTTAAGGCGCTCGCTCTGCGGCACTAGAGTTGGACGATGAGTTCAACATTGACGCCGGGATACATCGGGTTGCAAAGGTAATACACGCCGCCGATGTCGACTACGAAAACGTCTTGCGTGTAGAGCCAGTTGTTCGGCCAGGGGGCGGCGAATCCAAACCAGTAACCGCCATATTGAAAGCGGTGATTATTGAAATCGCCTTGGTTGACCCGAAACGCGTGTTCGCGTCCAAAGTTGGCCTTGTAGCGGTCATCAGGAATGCGGCCGTGGTTGCCATTGGCGCGCTGTGCTTCCTGTTCGTGTTGCGCGGCAGGCCTTTCCTGCCGTGGCTTCTGCTCTTGCTGTGCGTGCTTCTCCTCTTGCTGCGCAGGCTTTTCCTGCTGCGCCTTTTTCTCCTCTGGCTGTCCGCGTTTCTCCTCTTGCTGAGCAGGCTTATCCTGCTGCGCTTTTTTATCTTCCTGTTGCGCGTGTTCGTCGCGCTGCCCGTGTTCCTCCTGTGCGTACGCGGGAGCTGCGGCTCCCAGGGTCAAGGACAGAACTGCTGTGCCGATTATTCCTACCAGTTTCATGGGTGTTGCCTCCCTACAGATCATTGAACGCTCTTGCCTTATTGCAAGCTTCCTGTGGTGATGTTGGCCGAGTTGCCGATGGCGTCGCCGGACACGAGAAGTTCGACTCTCCGGTTCTGCTGACGGCCGGCGGAGCTACCGTTGGAGGCTACCGGCAGAGTGTTGCCGAAACCTCTGGCGCTGACTGAGTTGGTGGTGACGCCTTGCTGCACCAGATAATCGCGCACCGAGGTGGCACGATTCTCTGACAGCTTCTGATTCATTTCATCGCCGCCGACATTGTCCGTGTAGCCACCAACTGCAATGTTGAGTCCAGGATAGGCGAGCAGAATACCAGCGACTTTCGCCAGCTTCTCGCGTGCTCCCGGCTTTAAGGAATACTGCCCGGTGTCAAACAATACGTCGGACATGCTGACGATGAGGCCGCGCGCGGTGTCCCGAGTTTGAAGAATAGAATTCAGTTGCTCGGACAAACGCGCGCGCATGGCCGCTTTGTCGGTTTCGGCTTGCTGTGCGTTCTGCTGCGCTTGCTGCGCGGCTAAACGAGATTGGTCGGCATCAGCCTGGGCCGCTGTAATCGCTGCTGCGGATGCTGCCTGACTCGCTGCCATGTCGGATTGCGCCTTCGCCGTTTCCGATTGAGCCTTGGCTGTGTCGGACTGAGCCCGCTCTTTCTGCAGAGTCGCGTCGTCGGCTTGGGCTTGCGACTGGGTCTGTGCGTCCGCCGAGGCTTGGCGTTCGTTGGCGAGGCGGACGTCATCCATCTTTTTGACTGCGATCTCGCGAGCGTCTTCGGCAGTCTGGACGGTCTCTCGAGCGACTGCGATCAGCGGCTTTTTCGGGACGTCCTTTCTGGTGGCATATTCGTCGGTGTTGTTCATCAACCTGACCGCATGCTGATAGCTGTCGCTGGCGTACTGCTCGGCTCCTTCGGATTCGGCGATCCGCACTGCGTTGCGGGCCTCAAAGAATTCCAAGGGCAACCTGGCATTCAGAACCACCGGGTCGAACTTATAGCCGGTGGGAATGTAACCGCCCCGCTCCATCAATTCGTACTTCGCATTCACCGACTCCACGCTTCCCTTGGTGTCCTTGCGAATGACATTTTCGAGGACCACGACATTGCTGGGCTGCCGGACTGCATAGTAAGGTTCGGCGGTAACGATCAGAGCAAAAGCCTGAAGGTCGGTAGTTACGTGCAGTTTGCTGCGGCTGTTGCCGCCCACTAACACTTCTCCCAGATTTACAGCGCGACCTTCCGGGGAAATTGCCCATAAGATATAAGTCAAGTATTCGTTGCCGAACGTCGTGGGCTTTTGCAGTTCGCCGAATTCCGCTTCGATCTCAATCGCTCCCCGCTTGCTGTTTACCTGGGCCTCGCCATTGGCTGAAGGCATGAGATCCGTGCCCGCGAAATCCACCTTGGTCGAGCCGCTGCGATGCTTGTAGTTCACCGCTGGCGTGGTGCGGCTAGTTACGACTACGCGGAAGGTGGGGGTGTGAGCCATGGGCTCGACGGCGGTTGTGTTTTGAGCTAATGCGCTCAAGCTCAGTGCGATGCCAGATGCTAACAACAGTTTCATCTTCATTTGTTTCTCCTTGGCAGATGCCTGCCTGGTTATGTTGTCTTGCGAAAGAAATTCCTGAGTGATTTCTTACCAGCTCGTCATCCTTTTCCGATATGGATAGCGGAAAGCGAGTGAAACAGCCCGAACACATTCAGCAGCCACAGCACCACGGCTATGACCACTACGCCGTTCAAGATTGACTTGATGGATGCCTGCATGGGAATGAAGCGATTGACCAGCCACAACAGAACACCTACCACGATGAGAACTTCCAGAAGTTGAATTAACGGCATTGTTTCCGACCTTTCTAATTCGCAGGCTAACGCCCTCTATCCTCCGAAGGTGTCAACCGAGTTTCATGTTTAAGAGCTTTAGGGTCGAATCGTGTCTGCAGAGTTTGCAGCTTTGCACGATGACAAATGCCAATCGGCTGGATGTGGTCGCTTCGGTGCGTCCCGGTTAGGACTCGTCTCACCGCGACCTAAGTATTCAGAGCTAACGAAATTGGCGGTCGCGCTCTTTCGACACACTCAGGAGAATAAAGAATGACAGGTTCAGTGCTTTGGCGTCTGAGCAAGATTGCTCACATTCGAAGAATCATCCGCTAACGAAAAGTTCGGCCTGTCCCGCGATTGTGAATGGGAAGCCACTGGCGAGTGTGGCGAATTAGTTCTGAAATCGCGCTGGATCAAACATCGAAATATCGTAGTCAGGTTTCAGACCGGTGATCACTTGCGCCATGACGTAAGCTGTGACCGCTGTCAGCAAGATGCCATCGCGAAAATGTCCGGTAGCAACAAAATATCCGGGCGTGCTGGTTGCGCCGAGGATAGGCAGATCATCCGGAGTTCCCGGTCTCAGTCCAGCCCATGCCTCCAGAATTCGCGCCTGTCCCAGCGCAGGAGCGATGCGAATGGCCTTTTGATGCATGCAATGAATGGTGTCCGCGTTTGTGCGCTTGTCGAATCCCGCGTTCTCGAGCGTCGAACCGATCAGAATTCGTCCATCGGTGCGGGGAACAATGTAGACCTCAGGAGCACGGATCACGTGGCGCAAGAGGTTATGAGAAGAGCAGGCCACGGCCAGCATCTGACCCTTGACCGGGCGGGTAGGGAATCTATGCGTGGAGAAAGTTCCGGCCCACGCGCCCGCGCAATTTACCACGCACGGCGCGCCGTATTGAGTTTTTTCCGTCCTGACGCCGGCGGCCCGTCCGCTGGAAAGCAGGATGTCGGTCACAGTGGCGCCAGACGAGATGTCTACCCCACGATGTTTGGCCGCCTTGAGCGCCGCCGCCACCAGGGCGCGAGGATCGACACTACGTTCCTTCAAGTAAACCGCCGGAATGTTCATTCCGGAGATCGCCGGCTCCAGTTCGGACAGAGGAGCAGGAAGCGAGTTTTCTGCATAAAAAGTTGAGCGTTCAGAAACATGCTCAGAAGAAATGAGCAGGATCGTGCCATGCTCGCGCAGATCAACCTTCATTCCGGATTCGTCCTGCAACTCGTGGACAAATTCGGAATACATTCGAGCGCTTGCCGTAGCCAGCGCTTGCAGCGCAGCCGGAGTCTCGAGCGTGCAGTCGGCCAGCATTCCTGCTGCGGCGTAGGAAGCTTCGCGGCCAGGCTCTCCGCGTTCTAACACGAGAACCCGCACCCCTCGCTTGCGCAAAGCAATCGCGAGCGAGAGTCCAACAATGCCCCCGCCCACAACGATCGCATCCCAAGTTTTCACCCAAACATTGTAGAAGACGGATGACAAATACAGATCGGGCTCTCCCGACGCACACGTAGCCTCGGACGCCCCGTCGCGGGCGCCTGTAGCTCTGCATTGTGCAAATGGTAAAACGATCGTGCGGATAGGAATGGTGGACCCGGAGAGACTTGAACTCCCAACCCCTGCGTTCGAAGCGCAGTGCTCTATCCAGTTGAGCTACGGGTCCGCGCCCAGTCAGAAATAAGCGTATCAGGTCTTGCCTGCCAATGTCGCGCTCGAGATTTTACCGCTGCCTTCTTAGCGACCGACGCGCGCTGACCTCTCCACGTACGGAAGAATTCATTGACAGCAAGCCTAAGGATGAATCATAGTAATCCGGCCTTGGTCGCGGGTTCCAGCGAGCGATGCAGAATCTGCACCGAGGTCCCAACGTCCGAGCCCGAGAGTGAGTTACTGATCGATTCTGCTGCAGGAAGTCCCGCACCCGTTTCATCATTTTAGTAGGAGAATGCATGATCAAGACACGTTCCGCCCCACTGCGTTATTCATTTCTAGCTGGTTGCCTGCTGTCGATCATGATCCCGGTTTCAGCTCAGCAGATACAAACCGATCCCCAGGTCAGCTACGAGATCAAACACGACGTATCGTTGCCGTTGAGCTATCTGGCGCGAATCGCTCCAAAGCCTAAACATGGTTTCGTCGAAATGATCGAACCTAAGCGGAACTTGGGGCTTACGGTTGGCCTTCCCGGCGAAGACACGGCGGTGCAAGACGTCTACCTTCCAAGCGTTCACACCACCCAAGTTTTAAACTTTGAAGGGACCCGGGAGGATCAGGGGAACGCGCAGGTGCCGGATACGAACGGCTCGGTTGGAGCGACTCAATTCGTTGAGATCACGAACTTTGATTACGAGGTGTTCGATAAAACCGGGAAAGTGATTTTGAAGCCCACCAACACCAACACAATCTTTACGGGCTTTGGTGGAGCGTGCGAGGGCACAAATCCAGGCGACCCGGTCGTGGTATGGGACAAGTTAGCCCACCGTTGGCTCGTAACCTACTTCAACTACCTTACGAATCTCACGCTGTGCATCGCAGTATCGACGACTCCGGACTCGACGGGGCCTTACAACCGTTACTCCTACAGTTTTGGCAACACCCTTCCTGACTATCCGAAATATGCGGTCTGGCCGGACGCCTATTATGCCTCGGTGAATGCGTTCGGAAGCGGTGCTGCTGAGCCCTGCGCCTTCGATCGCAACGCGATGCTGAAGGGCAAGAGCAAAGCCGCAATGATTTGCTTCACTCCCAACAACAATAATTTCAGCTTTCTCCCTTCAGACTTAGACGGCGCCACGCTTCCTCCCACGGGAGCGCCCAACCATTACGTGGAGCTCGGCAACACCACAAACTCGCTGGATGAGTACGATTTTCACGTAGACTTTGTTCATCCCAAGAAGTCCACCTTTACCGGTCCGAACTCGATTCCAGTGCCGTCGTATTCTCTCGCTTGCGGCGGCGGCGACTGCATCCCTCAACCGAATCCCGGAGAGTTAGTAGAGTCGTTGGGCGATCGCCTGCTGTTTCGCCTGGCTTATCGGAATTTCGGCGGCCACGAATCCATGGTCGTGGCTCATAGCGTGACGCCCGGAAAAGGTTCGACCGCCGTCTCCGCCATGCGGTGGTACGAATTGCGCGCTACTCCAGCGGGAGGAAAGTTTTCGCTCTATCAGGCGGGCACGTTCCAGAACCAATCGACCAGCCTATGGATGGGAAGTACAGCCATGGACAAGCAGGGCAACATTGGCATGGGTATGAGCGCCTCCAGTAACACGGTGAAACCGAGCGTTTGGTACACCGGCCGGCTTGCGACCGATCCTCTAGGGAGAATGGAAGCTCCTGTAATTGCGGTGAAAGGGACCGCCGTCGAAATTGGCGACAGCCAGCGCTGGGGCGACTATAGCAGCATGAGCATTGACCCCACGGATGATTGCACCTTCTGGTATTCCCAGATGTACTACAACAAGAAGCACGGTGGTGCTGCGAGTGTGGACTGGAGCACCCGCATGGTCGCCTTCAAATTCGATTCGTGCAAGTAGGAAATCTCTAGCAGCGTATGTCAGGGTCTCGTCTCGGTAGCGCCTCAATTTCAAAATTGAGGTACTACTCGTTACGGACGGTAGACTATCTAGCAAAACTTCATCTCCTTTATGAAGATTCAACTGCTCGTCATCTGCGCAATCCTGTTCGCGCTTCCCGCCCTCGCGCAGGATTCGTTGTCCGGCCTCGCCTCGGACTTCTGGAGCTGGCGCGCCACCACCCAGCCGTTCAGTCTTGACGACATCCCACGCATCGAGCGGCCAGCCGGCGTGAGGCGCTCATGGTCTGTCGCGGCCGTACAAGACCAGCGTTCAAAGTTGCTCGGATTCGAGCGCCGATGGAAGGCGATGGATTCGTCCCACTGGCCAATTGCGGAGCAAGTGGACTACAAATTGATCGGCTCAGCACTGGCGCGCGTGCATTGGGAACTGGATTTCAACCAGCGCTGGGCACGTGATCCGGCATTCTACGTCGAGCAAACCGTCACGCCTGTTCACGAAATACTTGCCATCCCGCCGCCATTTAGCGAAGCGCAGAGCAATGAAATCGTCTCGCGGTTGGAGAACATTCCCTCTATTCTCGACGACGTCCGCGCCAGTCTCAGCGACCCAGTCGGGCCGTTTGCGAAACTCGCCATCGATTCACTGGACAATGTTCGGCAGCGACTGGAGGTGGTCAACCGCGAAGTCACGCCCCTGCTGGTTGGAACAAAAGCGAGAGCCGGATTTGGTCCGGCGATCGATAATGCGACCAGAGCACTCGAATCGTATCGCACCTGGCTTCAGCAACAGATGCCATCGATGAAGGGCAAACCTTCCGTCGGACGTGATACCTACACGTTTTTCCTTAAGAACGTCGCTCTCTATCCGTTCACGCCCGAGGATTTGCTGCAGATGGCACAACAGGAGTGGGCGCGCGTGCTCGAGTTCGAGCAGATGGAGAAGAACCGCAACAAGAACGTGCCTCCGCTGAAACTCGCGCCATCGCTGCAGGCGGAAATCAAGGAAGAAACAGCCGACGAATTGGCAATCCGAAAATTCCTGGTTGATCAGCGCATTCTCAGTGTGCCGCCGAGTTTCCCGCATTACACCGCAAAGCCTCTTCCCGGCTACCTCGACGCGATGGACGGCTGGGGAGAAATGGACGACTTCACTGGTCCCTCAAGATTGAAGGACAACTGCACCCGTTGGACGCCGCCTCCCTCCGAAAAACTTGGCTACTTCTCGCTGGCGAGCGCGTACGATTACCGGCCGGAGATCATCCACGAAGGCGTGCCCGGACATTACTTTCAACTCTGGCTGGGATGGAATCATCCCGACCCGATCCGCCGGCACTATTACGACTCCGGCGCTAACGAAGGCATTGGCTTCTACTCAGAAGAGATGATGTTGCAGAATGGACTCTTCGAACACTCACCACACACTCGCGAGATGATTTACAACTGGGCCCGGTTGCGTGCGCTTCGGGTTGAGGTCGACGTCAAAATGGCGCTCGGCGAGTTCACTCTCGATCAGGCCGCTGACTACCTGCATCGCATGGTCCCCATGGATGCCGCCACTGCACATGATGAAGCATCGTCGTTCGCGACCACTCCGGGCCAGGCGATCTCCTATCAGACGGGCAAATTGCAGATTACGAAGTTCTTTGCCGACGCACGTCGTGAGCAAGGCGAGAGCTTCGACATGAAGTCATTCAATGACTATGTCTGGCAGAACGGCAACGTGCCGATTGCGTTGCAGGAGTGGGAGTGGATGGAAACCCATCGCGCTGCGACGAAGTAATGCGCTGCGAGTTGAGAAAGCCTCGGTATAATCTTTCGGACTTCTCCAGTTCAACGCTATGTCTTACCACGTTGTGGCTTTTACAATGGCGCAAGTACGACAGGGCGCGCTCGACTTTCAGCGCGAGCTTGGTGCCTTACTCCCTAATTCGAGGGAACTGAAAGTCTATTCCACCAGCCCGTTTGACCTCGAAGAACGCCGGCGGATCAAGGATCGATTTGGCGGAGACATCGTTTACTTTTTTAACGATGTGGCACGTCAGGAGTCCTATCGCCTCGGCCTCAATCTACAATTCATCGCGGAAATCCCTGAGGAAGAACTGCCGCGCAGGCGCACCGTGGTCGTCGGCATACCGGAGTCCAAAACCAGAGTTTGACAGCCTCAAACTAAGGCCTTGCGATATTTCTGCAACAATCCAACATCCCGTGTATAATAGGTACCAGCTAAGTTTGACTCACAAGCAATTGAAAGTCGGCACGCCAACCAGCGTCACCCCTCTCACTAGCAGCGAATCTTCTCAGCACAATCTAAGAATAGAAAAAGGAAACATCAATGTCAGAAACAGGAACAGTAAAGTGGTTTAACGACGCCAAAGGCTATGGTTTTATCAGCCGTCAAAATGGCGAAGACGTCTTCGTGCATTTCTCTGCGATTCAGGCGGGCGGCTTCCGCAGCCTGCAAGAAGGCCAAGCCGTGCAGTTCGACGTCACCAAAGGCCCCAAGGGCTGGCAAGCTGAGAACGTTCAGGCTGTCTAAGTGGTATAAGAAGAATGCCCGCGATTCGAAAGGATTGCGGGCTTTTGCATGTTTAGCGCTGGATAGGTCGCGAAACACCACAGCTACTTCTGTTGCGCCGCCCTGACCTTTGCCCAGCGTGCGCGTTGCGCAGCCGCAATCTTCCGCCGCGCTGCCGCCGAAAGCGTTCGCTTAGGGCGTGCCGTGCTCGCCTTGCCGCTGGCTGCAGTCTGCGATTGGCTCCTGACTTTTGCCCAACGAGCTTTTTGAGCGGCTGCCATTTTTCGGCGTGCCGTCGCTGACAAGCTACGACGCGACACGGTTGCAAACTTTCCCCCTTCTAACTTACCCAGTACGGCGAGAGCCGCGTCCACATGGCGGAGGTTGTTTACCAGATGCGCTCTTTCTGCTCTCAATTCCGTGACGATGTTTCCCAAGCCTTCGAGTCTCGGCATAGGTGAATTGTACCGGATTCTTCACAGCGCGAGTTAGTCGACTGACAACTCCATATCGAGCAGCCTAGGTCACAGTAATCCGAAGGAGCTACTCCATGGCCCATCGGTGCCATTCCAATCCCTTAGCCACGGAGTTAAGGTAGTGACGAACAGTTTCTCGGGGGAGGAACCTGTTCGAGCGAATCGTCCCATGACTTAGACAAAGTCTGGGACGTTTTGTTTTGTGGTTAATGACGCTGTCCAATTGTCGTCTAACGAAGTTCATCTGAGCCTCGAGGAACTTACCATTCTTCGCCTTCCTCGTTAATGCGAAACCAAGACGATATGATTCACAAAAGGCCTGTCAGGGCCGGTTGACAAGCTTCCTCTCCGGTAATAAAGTTTGGTTCCAGTTTGTTCTGCCCCGTTTTTTTCCGCTAGGAGGCAAGCCCATGTCGTTTACCAGCAAGCACGCAATACTGGCCGTTTTACTGGCAATGCTGATCAGGCCCTCGGTCGGGACTGCGCAGGCACCCAGAGTCAAGACCTACCGCGGCAAGTTTTCGGATGGAGCGACCTACGTGATTCAAGTTCCGTCAAAATGGAATGGGACGTTGCTTCTTTATAGCCACGGGTATGTGGTGCCAGGGTCCTCGAATCCGGCGGAAGATGTGGGTGATCCGATCACCGGTGCTTACCTTCTGGCGAATGGCTATGCCCTGGGTGGGTCCTCTTACGCGACTACGGGGTGGGCAGTGCAGCAGGCATTGCCGGATCAGATTGAAGTGCTGGACACTTTTAAGACTCTGGTTGGCACGCCCAACCGGACCATTGCCTGGGGACATTCGCTGGGTGGCATTATTACCGCAGGACTGGTGCAGAGATATCCCGAGCGCTTTGACGCGGCGCTCCCCATGTGCGGGGTGCTGGCGGGAAGCGTGGGTACCTGGAACGAGGCCCTGGACTCAGCTTTTGCTTTCGACGTGCTGCTGGGAGCGGGCTCCGGATTGGAAGTTGTAAATATCACCAATCCGGTGAAAAACGTCGATATCGCCGAAGCCGTTCTCAACCAGGCGCAAAAAACTGCGCAGGGTCAGGCGCGGATCGCTCTGAGTGCGGCTCTTGCCGACACGCCGGGGTGGTTTGATCCCTTATCTCCCGAGCCATCACGCACTGACTATGTCACGCAGGAAGCGAACCAGTATCTCTGGCTTTCGCAGATTGACTTTCCTTTTGCCTTCGGCTTCCGTGCAGAGTTGGAAAAACGGGCTGAGGGTAATCCGTCCTGGAACAACAGCGTCGACTACGAGAAGCAGCTTAAGAACTCAGTAGATTTTGCGGAGGTCCAAGCCCTCTACCAGAAGGCTGGAATTAATCTGCAGGATGATGTTCAGGCGGTAAATGATGCGGCGCGGATAAAGGCGAAGACATCGTCGGTTACGTACCTTGAACACAATATTATTTTCGATGGGCAAATTGATCTACCGGTATTGACTTTACATACCAAGGGCGACGGGTTGGTGGTAGTTGAAGATGAGAGTGCTTACAAGGATGTGGTGGACGAGGAGCATAACGGTGCGTTGCTGCGTCAGTTGTTTGTGCATCGCGCCGGGCATTGCGAGTTCACTCCGGCTGAGACTGTGGTCGCCTTCACGGCGCTGGTCAGCCGTTTGGATACTGGCAAGTGGCCGCAGCTTGGGCCGGTTACGCTGAATCAATCGGCGAAGGCGCTGGGATCGAAATTCAATGTGTTATCTGTCGGTGGGAAAAACGTGCACGTAGCGCCGGCTTATTTCAAGTTTCATCCCCCTGTTTTTTTACGGCCCTTTGATGATGGGAAGGACTGAATAGAGTCTTGCTGCGGAGAGATTCAAGTTGGTCTTGCCACGAGCGAGGACGCTCGCGCCTACATTGTCTAAGATCTGGACAGCGGCAACTGCTTGAAAATCTACTAAGTGTCCTGATTTGAAATGTCCACTGGCTAAGCCCCCGAATTAACATTGACATTCATAGACACCGGATTCAGAATCGGAAACTGTTGTTCCTGACGGCATCCAGTCCCACTGGAGGGTTGGGAACTTTGGAGAAGTTGGAGATGCTTCATCCGCCACTAAGCCAATTCCTAAGGAGACTAGAAAAATTATGAAGACTTGTTTTGCTCGCCTCAGTTTACTAGTTGGAGTAACAGGTTTGGTTTGTGCTTGCTTGGCTGGTATTGCCTCGGGTCAAGATATCAAGGTACAGCCACAGGCGAAGTACGTGGTTCTGCCGCCACGGTTGCGCTATGACGTGGTGGCGCCCCCGGCTTCTTTGCAGACTTGGAACGGTTCCTTCAACTATCAGGGCACGAACTATACCTACAATATGGTCGGCACGGCGCCTTCCAGCAATGCGTCGACCACAGTTCAGGTATATGTGATTCCGCTCAAGGTAGTCATCACGCATCGAAGGACGCAGACCACCTTTGACCCAGCGCACGTGCTCTCGAACGGGAAGACGGTCACCAACAACACGGTGGGATCGCCGATTTTCGACTCTAGCACAACCTATGTCCAAGGGGGAGTAAATGTAGGCACGACGCAATACATTGATGCCTTCCAACGCGCCAATTTCTGGGGCACGGTGCAAAGCAATCCGAGCTACCACCTGCTCTTGGGCGGACCGACGGTGCTGGCGGAACAAACTTTGAGTCCGCCTTCAACCTATGGAACCACGGGATCACCGTTCGGCCACTTGGCGGGACTGGTGGATATCAACTGGTTCGATGCGCAGCTGCAGACTATCATCAGCAAGTTTAGTCAGATTCAACCGAACGCGCTGCCCGTGTTCCTCACCTATGATGTTTATCTCACGCAAAACCGAGGCTGCTGCATTGGCGGCTATCACAGCTCGGAAGGCAGCATAAGTAATCCCCAGGCGTACGCGCACTTCACCTATGTCGATCATCCCGGCGACTTTGCTCAGGATGTCTCGGCGTTATCGCATGAGGTGGGCGAGTGGGCAGACGATCCGCTGGTGGTCAATGTCAATGGCAACAACACGCCCTGCGGAATTCTGGAAGTAGGCGATCCAGAGGAGGGCTTCGCTAACTACGGGGGCTTCCACTACACCTTGAACGGGTTTACCTACAATCTGCAGGATCTGGTAACTCTGCCCTACTTCGGGGCGCCAACTAGCACGTCGGTGAACGGATGGTTGAGCTTCCAGGGAAATTCGTCGTTGTTCGTGTGTTCGGACGGTAGTTAGTGGTTGACGGTTTCATGAGCCCGCTTCTTCGGAAGCGGGCTTTTTGTTTGCTGTTTTCTTTTGAGTGATCGAACTAACGGAGCTGAATTGCCCGCGATAAACGCCCCGGACGCCTCGTCCGGGGCTACGGGGCTAAGTCAGCAAGTCCTGTCAGGGAACCCAGGTCATGTCGTAAATCAACAACGCCATCCGGAGAACCAGATGGCGTTGTAATTCCGGATCTGTTCAGCTAATCCGCCGCCGCGTGCGCCTTGGCCGACACACTCTCTGTACCAATGCGCATCCCGTAGAATGAGCGATAAACGAAGAAGAACGAAATCACGAAGAACACAGCTGCCAGCAAATTCGTCAGCATGGCATTAGTCTGCGTCAGCTTCACCGCCAACTCCACCGCCAGCAAACCGAACAACGTAGTGAACTTGATCACGGGATTCAAAGCCACCGACGACGTATCTTTGAAGGGATCGCCCACGGTATCGCCGACCACAGTGGCGTCGTGCAGCGGCGTCCCTTTCTGTTTGTACTCGACTTCGACAATCTTCTTGGCATTGTCCCAAGCCCCACCCGCGTTAGCCATGAAGATGGCCTGATACAAACCAAAGATCGCGATCGAGATCAGGTACCCGATGAACAGGAACGGCTCGATGAATGCGAAACATAGCGTGGCGAAAAACACCGCAATGAAGATGTTCAGCATGCCCTTCTGCGCATACTTGGTACAGATCTCCACAACTTTCTTACTGTCGGCCACCGAAGCCTTCGTAACTCCTTCCAGCTTGATGTTCGCCTTGATGAACTCCACCGCCCGGTAAGCGCCAGTGCTCACGGCTTGGGTGGACGCGCCAGTAAACCAGTAAATAATCGCGCCTCCACTGATCAGACCCAACAAGAACGGCGCATGCAGCAACGATAATTTTTCCACGTTCTGCGTCAGCCCATTGGTCAGCGCCATAATGATGGAGAACGTCATCGTGGTCGCACCCACAACCGCCGTCCCAATCAGAACTGGTTTCGCGGTTGCCTTGAACGTGTTTCCGGCTCCGTCATTCTCCTCTAACATGTGTTTGGCGCGCTCAAAGTCCACATTGAAGTTGTAGTTTTTCTTGAGTTCGCTTTCGATGTTGGGTTCTTGCTCGATCAAAGACAACTCGTAAACCGATTGCGCGTTATCTGTCACCGGACCGTAAGAATCGACCGCGATCGTCACAGGCCCCATGCCCAGGAAGCCGAAGGCCACCAACCCGAAAGCAAACACCGGAGCCGCGATCATGGTTGCCGCCGCTGCCAAACCCATGGTGCTCATGTAGTAGCCAACGGACATCAAAAATACCATCGACAATCCCAAGTAGTAGCCGCTGAAATTTCCGGCCACGAAACCAGCGAGAATTCCGAGCGACGCGCCGCCCTCCTCCGCCGAGGCTACAATTTCCCTGACGTGCCGCGATTCGGTCGAAGTGAACACCTTCACTAGCTCCGGAATGAGGGCTCCCGCCAGCGTTCCGCACGAAATGATCGTGGCCAGCTTCCACCACTGCGTGGTATCACCGCCAATGTCAGGAACGATGACGGCGGAAACGATGTAGGTCAGGACGATCGAAACCACTGACGTGACCCACACCAACGACGTTAGCGGAGTCTCGAAATTCATTACATCCGCATCGGCAAAACGCGCACGGGCGACTGCGCTGTTGAGAAAGTACGCCCCCGCACTCGAAACCAGCATCATGATGCGCATGACGAAAATCCAAACCAGCAACTGCACCTGCACCGTCGGATTCTTCACGCCCAGCAAAATAAAGGTGATCAGCGCCACTCCAGTGACGCCGTAGGTTTCGAAACCATCCGCCGAAGGCCCGACCGAGTCGCCCGCATTGTCACCCGTGCAGTCGGCGATAACGCCAGGGTTGCGTGCATCGTCTTCTTTGATTTTGAAAACGATCTTCATCAGATCGGAGCCGATGTCCGCAATCTTGGTGAAGATACCGCCCGCAATCCGCAGCGCAGCCGCACCCAGCGACTCCCCAATGGCAAATCCGATGAAGCAAGGTCCAGCGTAATCTCCAGGAACAAACAGTAAAATGAAAAGCATGATCAGCAGTTCAACACTGATCAGCATCATTCCGATACTCATCCCTGCCTGCAAGGGGATGGCGTAAATCGGATACGGCTTGCCCCGCAAACCGGCAAACGCGGTGCGCGAATTAGCGAATGTGTTGATGCGAATGCCGAACCACGCCACCCCGAAGCTGCCCGCCATCCCCACCAGGCTGAACGCCAGAATGATCGGTAGCGTCGTCATCACCGGCTTTCCCGGCACCGGCGACAGCACACCGAAGTAGAGAACGATTACCACCGCGATGAAGACCCACAGCAAGAGCAAGAATTTGCCTTGTGTGACCAGATAAGTCTTGCAGGTCTCGTAAATGAGTTCGGAAATCTCCAGCATGGCGCGATGCACCGGCAGGTTCTTGAGCCGCGTGTAAATCGCCATACCAAATCCCAGACCTGCGATACAGAACAGAATTCCGATCATCAGCAACTTGTGGCCGTCAATGCCGAGAAATGAAACTGAGGAAAGATCGGGAAGTTTCAGCCCGGCCTCGCCGCCCGCCTCCGGAGCAGGTTGAGCCAACGCCGCAGACGCACCCACAATTACAACCGCGAAAACAGATGCCAAGGTAGTTGCCCGGTCCAGGGCGAAACGACATCCTCGGGACGCAAGATCAGCGAGCCAGTTGCGCATAGGGAAGCCTCCACTCATTGAGAACGATATATAAGGATGACTACGGATTCATGTCCTCGACCGGCACAAAATTCCCAGACGCTCTCTGAGAGGGCGCGGGAGTGCATGGCCGGAGTTCCGAACACGCTTCCACTGCAAGACTTGAACAGGGATGCTGAGCTTGGCCGCGTCGGATGTTCACTGTGCCCCGGGGCAGGGAAGTGCTATGTCCCAAGACCGAGGCACAAGACCAGTTTTTATAACATGTTAGAGGGATCAGGTCAAACCAATCGTGGCTGCGGTTGGAAGAACCTCAGCTACTTGCCAAACACTCCGACCGCGCTCAGCACCTGATAGCTGGTTTGCCAACCTGTTCCGGTATTGTTTGAAAAATAATGTCCCTGTTTTTCCGCAAAGTTGTCGGCCCAAACGTCCCACGTGTCTTGAAACTGCTTCTCTGGACTCAGAACGACCCAATACAGCTTTCCTTTTGTGACCTTGATTCCCTTTGCATACTTCCCGGTCTGCAGGGTGCAGCAACTCCAAACCACCGGCAGGTTGGAAAAATGCCAGGTATGAAGTACCCTGCCTGGGGCTCCGTGATTGTCCGCGTTCAAGCTGACCACCAGGACATTGGTTCCCTGGAGATGCGTCGCACCTACCTGAACCTCGGTCACAACGTGGTCGGCCTTCGGCCGGAATCCGTTCGCCACCATCTGCGGCAACATCTGACCCGTGTCCGTGCCGAGAATGCCAAAGCCACTAAGCGTGCTGTACACGTGGTCGCCTTTTCCTAAAGTGCTGTAGATCGTGACCAGATTCGTTGGTGGCTGCACGGCAGGCGTAAAAGGCTGCGACGGCGCCCGCATCAAAATCGCATTTCTTCCCCCGTTGATCCTGACCATCCCATCGTTCGCTTGCGCCCAAACCGCCACGTTCGCGAACACCAACATGCCGAGGCAAATCAACACTCCAGATAACCTTCTCTTCCTCATTGTTTCTCCCGTCCCATGATTTAGATGCCGGTCAAATTGCAAACCACTGCCGCTGGCATTCTACCTGCAAAACCCGCTGTGCGTGCACCATTCGGCCATTTGTGGTCCTTTGTATAGACGTGGAGGCGGGGTAAACCGTTGGCACCAGATTGATTAAACTCAGAAAATCAATTTCATCGCCAGTTGCACCTGTCTCGGAGAATAGGCGTTGGTAGCCTGCAGAGGGTTTCTTGGAATCTGGTAGTGGCCCGGGTAGTAATTGATTCCTAGATTATTCCCAATCTTTACGAAGTACGCGACATTACTCTGCAGGCCATCCTCGGTGACCTGGACCCGCTTGTTATCGCGATTCAACAGATTAAACGATTCGACCACCATGTCCAGCTTCAGCCGGTCGTGAACAAACAGGCGCCGAGTCAAGCGCGCGTCGGTGGTGGCGTAATCCGGTCCGAGAAACGAATTGCGTCCCGCCCCTGGGAGTCGGTCATTGCTGCCGTTGCCATCTTGATTGGGGTCTCCCGAGACCATAACGTTCTCGGGCCGACCACTGCCGAACGTGAGTACTCCCGCGAGTTTCCAATCGTTGAACACCTTGGCCATGACAGGCTGCTCGCGGCCGAAGGGTTTGGGGTCGGCGATCCAGGCAAACATCAGGCGGTGACGCTGGTCGGTGACGCTGGGGCCTCGTTCAGCGCTGGTGGCATAGGAATTTTGCACCAACGCTGGTTGCCCGGCGACTAATGCGTCCTGTCCATCGTCGATAGCTTTGGCGAAAGTGTAGGCCAGCCGAAAGTAGAACCCGCTGGTCATCTGGCGGTGAATAGAAAAAGTCATCCCGTTGTAAACGCTGGATGCGGCGCTCTCGAAAACGTCGATGGCGCCGAGTTGCGGGATTGGGCGAGCGAGCGGATTTATGCAGGGTGGAAACGGGCAGGTGAAAGAAGGAGTCATCTGCCAGGAAGAAAACGAAGCCACGTCATAGAATGTGCCCAGAAAGTTGATGCCCGAGCTGTCGTACACAGGGTACTCGACGTTCACCGGCGGCGGCAGGTTCACGTCGCGCGCGCGGATAAGGTCAACGCCGTGCACATACATGTAAGAAACGCCCACAGCTAAACGATGGGCCACCTCTTGCTCGAGGCCGAGGCTGGCTTGTTCGATCTTGGGCGTCTTGAAGTTCGGAGAAAATGCGGAAACGCCGCCTTGCGAATATTGCACAAGGCTGGGCGGCAATGTGCAAGAAGTCGCCGTAAGCGGACAATTCACCAGCGCGTTCGGATATTGCGGGAAGACCTGATGGTCGTAATAGTTTGAATTGTTCAAGAAGAGATTGACGGAAGAGAATCCGTTATCGGTCGCGATGGTGGAAGTATAAATCTGCGGAATGCGAGTGTAGAACCAGCCGTATCCCGCTCGCACCACCAACGGCCGCTCGCTCCCGAACGAGTACGCCACGCCCACCCGCGGAGCAAAGTTATTCGGGTTGAAGGGAATCTTGCCCGAATCCGGCCACAGCGGATTGGTCAGCAGCCCTTTCTTGCTGAACGTCTGCAGGTCGTAACGCGCGCCGAGGCTAATGGCAAGGTGATCGGAAGCTCGGATTGTATCCTGCAAAAAACCGGAATACTCGTTGGTATCGGGATGGCTCGACTGTGATCCGAAATTCTGAATGTAATACTTCGGGACATCGTGCGCATAGGCGCGAAGCGGCGTGAGTTGCAAACCCGCCTCCTGCGGTTCGAAAGTAAACGGATTCACTTTGATCGGATCGAAGATGTACTCTCCGCCCGACTGTGCCGGGAAATAGTTGTAAATCCAGGTAAGCAGAGCGTCGCCGCCAAATTTCCAGGAGTTTCGCTTACCTTCCAGGCTGATGGTCTCGGACAGTTGCAAGCGATGTTCGCGAGTTTGGCGAGGGAGAATATTCGAACGCCCGAAACCATCGATGGTGCTGCTGACCTTGGTGAGAGGATCGGTGGTATTGGTGCTGGAGTGCTGCAAATCGCGCGAGAACTGGGCCCGCAAATGGCTGATCAGCCGCCACGAGAACGTGCTGGTCAAAGACGCCGATCCGGTTTCCGTCATAACCTGCTCCTCGCCGTTCTCGCTGATGGCATTCGTCGTGAGGGGGCTGGAGGGGTCGAGAAAAACATTGTTTAGCCCGGAGTAGCGAGAGGTGCTGAGACGTGCGGACAGAGCCTCATGCGGCGTGAGCGTGAAATCCATTTTGAAGAAGCCGGCATTACCCACCATTTTGGAAGGGAATTGCCCAGCCAGGGTGGACAACCGCGCAGCCGCAGCGAACACGACAGCCTGATCGCTGGCCTCGTAGTCGCCGTCATGCAATGGGCCTTGACCGAGTTGAGGAATGATCTTAGAACTGCCGTCGAGAAAGCGCACCACCGTAGGAACGTGAAAAATATGCTGGTCCAATCCGCCAAAGAAAAATGCGCGGTTGTGGTGAATAGGACCACCCAGGGTGAAGCCGAATTGCTGCTGCTGCGCGTGTGGCTTGAAGTCCAGGAAAGGCTGCGTCGCCCCGAACGCACTGTCTCGAATGAAATAAAAATCGGTTCCGTGGATCTGGTTCGACCCGGATTTCGTCACCACGTTGATGACCGCACCTCCGGCACGTCCCAACTCCGCGCCATAAGTATTCGACGACACCCGGAACTCCTCCACAACTTCGTTCGAGAACTGGTAGGGAGCCCGATAGCGGCCGCGAGCCTGCGCGAAGAAGGCATTGTTGTTGTCAACCCCGTCGACCAGATAGCTGGACTGATATCCGCGAATGCCGCCGAACGCTAAATCGCCATTCGATCCCGAGGTCAGCCCCCGCGGGTCTTGCGAAACTCCTGGTGTTAAAAGGGCGAGGTCGGTGAAGCGGCGGCCGTCGAGAGGCAATTCTTCGATTGCGCGTTTGTCGACCAGTGCGGACACCGCGCTGGATTGGGTCTCGACCAGGGGAGGCTCGCTCGAGACTGTGACCATCTCCTTGGCTCCGCCGACCTGCAACTTGAACTCGAGTTCGGTGGTCGCGCCTACGTCCACGTGCAGCTTGGGCGTTAGTTGCGGAGACATGTCCGGGGCGACGGCACGCGCGGAGTACTCTCCGGGGGGCAGCAACTCGAACACGAATTTCCCCTCGGAATCGCTGGTGACAAAGTAGCGGAAGCCCTGAGCATCGTCCACCAATGCGATCGAAGCGTCGACAATCCGACGGCCGGATGAATCGCTGACGGTTCCGCGAATCGCGCCAGTGGAAGCGTCTTGTCCGAACGCAGAAATGGCGAGCGCGAAGATGAAGCAACTGCGAAGATAAGCACGCAAATATAAAAGACGCGGCATTGGACGTCACCTGCAAATGATGAAGGTGAGTCCAGACTCGACGGGAGACAGTTTCGGTATAACACTGCGTGGGTTGCGGCGTCTGTGCGATGGAGATATTTCTTTTCGAATTGGTCCCGAGGTGGGAAATTATGCGCGGAGACTATTCGTCATTCAGGACCGAAAACTTCTTCCGGGCGTAGGCTCAAGGGGTAAGCTCAAACACAAAGCCTAACCCATCAGTACCTCCGGTGGCGGCAGTCCCATACAAATGGCCGGACTTGTCAAAAATCAGGCCGCTGCTCGCCGATCCACTGAGGGTATGAAGATTGCTGTATTTCCAATGCCCGTGCTTACTGGGCGAGAGTTTGAATATTTCGGCTTGTGTTTCGTTTTGGCAGCTTCCCGCAGCCAAACCCGTCGTCGCACCGTAAAGATTGCCTCCCGCATCCAGCAGCAAAGAACCCGCGCTCGGGCCGCGGAGGTTGTACAACACGCTATATCTCCAACCGCCCTCCGACTTGGGTGCCAGTTCGAATACAGTGCCGCATCCAAAAGCGCCATCGGCTGTCGTTGTCCCGTAAACATTGCCCTGCTTATCTTGAATAACTCCGGAATTGGCAAACGCCCCATCGCGACCAGTAAAGCGGTGCAAGACGCTATAATTCCAGCCGCTAGACGACGGGCTCAACTCGAAGACCGCGCCACAACCCACCCCCGGGGTACAGGGCCAAAAATAATTACCGCCCCATGCGGTTACCCCGAAGAGGTTGCCGCTGGCATCCCTGATCAACCCTACGGGGAGCCAGCCGCCGCTGCAAGTGTGATAGGGACAGAAGTTGTAAAGCACGCTTTCGCTCCACGTACCGTTGCCGGGTGCCAGTTTGAAAATCACACCGCCACCGTCGGTGCCTCCCTGCGTCGTAGTTCCGTACAGATTGCCGGCGTCATCGAATATCACGCCGTAACTGGGTGTCTCCCCGTCACCGCATCCTGCATGGCAAAACGTGTATATGTCTTTTTCGGTCCAGCCATCGGAGCCTGGCGTTAATTCGAACACTGTACCGGAAAAATTAGTGCCACCAGAAGACGCGGTTCCGTAAAGATTGCCCGCTGCGTCCAAAACCAGGTTGCCATTCAAACCGACACCTTCACTCGCTCCATTCGGAAAGCTGTAGAGTATGTTCTCCTTCCAGGGTCCGCGGGATTGAGGCAACAATTGAAAGACGATGCCACAGCCCTTGTATCTGCCGTTGCAGGCACTGGTACCGCCGCCTTCAGTAGTTGTGCCGTAAAGATTTCCCGCCGTGTCAAAGACAAGGTTGCCTTGCGGATCAATACCGTCGTTTCCACCTTTGAAGTTGTACAGCACTTTGAATTTGCTGCCTGCCCAGGCAGCCGTCGCCAGCATCAGAAGTGAAAGCATGGTCAACTGCCGGATCCAAATCCTTAAGCGTCCGCCGGATCGCATAAAGCACCTCTTAACTTTTAAGGACTATTGCTTGCGCCAAGCCGATAGCGCAAACGCACCTTTCGCTAACTGACCAAGGCTTGCGGGTTGGACGGCAGCATTTTCGTCTTCCTTAGTCTGTCCCGCTTTGATTGGCTTTCCGGGTACGGTCTCGTAGGCGTAGCCGGTAAGAGTGGCCACGATGGAAGAACCCTTAACCGTAACGTTCAACCGCGCCCAACCATAATGAATCTTGCCGCTAATTTTGATCTTCAATCCCAGATAGCGTTTATTGACGTTGACCCAGCTACCGCTGGGCCCACCTGAACAGAAGGGCGAACAATAAACAGCCATCACTTTTCCGGGGAAATACTGTTGCGGGCCGATACGGCCACCGGCTTTCAGCGCGGAGGCCCATGGTGCATAGCCGGTCCAGCCTTCCACGCCATTACCTGCCGTAGGAATGGCCGAGAGATTGGCATAAAAGCCCGAATACGACGTCGTGTGCGTGATTTGAGCCTGCAAAGTAAAGTCCGTGATTCCGTCGTGGTTGACGTCGAGCCCGTAGTGTCCGCCTTCTGCTATCACATGGTGGGCTGGCGTATACACGATCCTGGCTTCGGCGGGCGTTGCCAGGGCGAGGATTCCAACTCCTGCTGCGCTGGCTGCACGGGCGTACATGTTGAGTTGCTGATGGACTGACTCGGGAAGGTTGGCAGGCTTACGGGGTCGGAGAGTTTGCTTCACAAATCCTCCCACACGGGCGGCTCATTATCTGTCGGGTGGGTTGGGAAGTCAACGGTTCGCTCAATGTAGAACGGGCGTCATCGCCCGTGCGTTGTGAATCGGATGCAAGGAACCGGGCCATGACGCCGGTTCTCCATTCGTTAGGGGGCTAGCTTCTTTCGCACGACGTCTTCCACGCGGCTTAGGACTTCGTCTTCGGACAAATTCGTGGAATCGATGATCAGTGCATCCGGAGCTGGCGCTAGGGGTGAGGCGGCCCGGGTGCGGTCTCGGCGGTCGCGTTCGCGCAACTCAGTCGCGGTGGTCTGGGCTGCGCTTCCTCGCAGATTCTGCTGCTGCAAGCGTCGCTGCTCGCGGACTACGGGATCGGCATCGAGAAAGATCTTCACGTCCGCCTCAGGAAAAACTTTGGTTCCGATGTCGCGGCCTTCCATCACTACGCCGCCACCCGTTCCCAACTCCTGCTGGCGGGCGACCATCCACTCCCGCACTTTAGGATGAACCGAGGCTCGCGAGGCTCCGGCGGTCACATCGCTTTCGCGCACGCGCTGGGTTACGTCGCGTCCGTCGAGCAAAACCCGGGTGCCGCTCGATGTCGGCTCCAGCTGAATATTGGAGTCATGCGCCAGCTTCGTCAGTGCCGTTTCGTCGTCGAAGGAAATGTCCCATTCGATCGCCTTCAGCGCCAGGGCGCGGTACATGGCTCCGCTCTCCAGATTGGCGTAGCCAAGCTTGCGGGCGAGGCGGGACGCGATCGTGCTCTTGCCTACGCCCGCCGGTCCGTCAATGGCAATGATGAGTCTGCGAGGTTGAGGAGGGTTCATCGTGAACGAATGATTCTACACGGTAGAAGGAGGTTGCCCGGTGCTGTCGTCGGGTGTGGACGAACCAGGGTCTTGGCCCTCTGGAATGCCATAACGTTTTGGCTTGAGCCACCGAGCACCTCTGGGGCTAAAGCCCATGAGAAGTTACGGCGTTCATGCAGAGCTAAAGTGTGTGTGAGAACTTGAATTTCCACCACGCGGTGGAACGAAACTATGAGGGTAGCCGCGAAGCCGCGTAAGAATGCAGCCCATGGCGTAAGCCATGGGAAAAGTGGGAACGAGACAAGCCCCAGCGGGGCGAAAGATTAGTTCTCATGCACGCACGAAAGGCCTGCTCCACCCAAGTCTGCTTTGGGCGACCACCATCACTGACTTCCAAATTTCTCGTCAACCTTGGAAGTTCCCAGTAATCCTGCCGAGAACATATCGCAGCCGATACCGCCGCATGCACCGGATGCGCCCCAGGTCGGAGCGTAAAAGAAGCCAAACTGCTTGGACGTAACGTAGGACGCGTCCAGCACATCTTTGGGCCCGTAGTGATTGAGCGGCGGCTTATCTTCCACGTCGGCCAGGAAATAACGCGCTGATCCGCATGCGGAGTCGTTCTGGTTCGTGCAATAGGGTACAACCGTCAACCAGTATCGACCAGCCTTCAGGCTGACGCTGAGTCCTTTCACCAGGATTCCGAGGCAGAATAGGTCGATCTGTTTATTGCAATCAAGCACCGTGGCCGTAGCTGGGGACGTCCCTGCCTTGATCAGCTTCCCCGCTTTACTCGTGCTCACGTCCTTGGAGAACGACCAGTCTGCTTGCGCCGGGTCAATCACGTTGATCTGCGAAAGCACAATTCCGAATGCGCCCGTGATCGTCCATATTTTTCCTTTGGGAACTGTGAACGGAACGAAGACAGCAGACCCGCTGTCGGTAAGATCCTTCTCATTTGCCACGCCGTTGGCTTTCGAGTTGTCGGGATTGAAGTCACCGGCGTACCACAGACATGGCTTGCAAAACGATGGCGGAGTGGGTGTCTTCGAATTCGGCGGCGCGCTATCCTGCGCAGCTGCGAGGGCAGACATCGCGAAGAGCAGCCACATCGCGAACCGAGTGATCTTGTTCATCGGCGTGTCCCCTTGGCGGCCACATTCTGACACTGGCCATCAGCAGTGTCAATAATTAAGACATCGATGTCGTGTTGCTGTTTAGATCTGGAAATGCGGCATCCGTATTGGTCTTAAGAAAACTCCTGAGTGATGCTGCAAGACCAAAAATTGAATCGCCGACTATCCTCGTTGGGAATATACTGGCTGGCTCCCAATAAATCGGACGAGGAGGAAACATGTTCAGCATCCGAAAGTCGATGGCTGTTTGCGTGTTCATTGTCTGCTTAAGCGGGTGGGTGTTCGCACAGGGCGGCGCCACGGGAGCCATTACAGGAACGGTTCAAGATGCGTCCGGAGCGGTGGTTTCGGGCGCCAAGGTCGATATTGTGAGAGAGGCCACGGGTCAGGTCGAGCGCCATCTGACGACCGATTCATCCGGCGTCTTCACCGCCAATCTGTTGCCGGTCGGCAGCTATCGAGTCGAGGTCAGCGCCTCGGGATTTGCCACGACGAAGTTTCCCGGCGTAGTGGTAAATATCACGGAAACGACGCGCCTGACGGCATCGCTGAAGGTGACCTCCGTCAATGAGGTCGTGCAGGTTCAGTCTCAGGTCGCCCAAGTGGACACCACTGACGCCACCACAGGCCAGTCGCTGAGCAGCAACACCATCACCGAACTCCCGCTGGCCACCAGGAATTTTCAACAACTGCTGACCCTCTCAGCAGGGGCGTCCTCCGACTTGAACAACGCCTCGCAGTTGGGTCGCGGGCAGGTTTATATCCACGTCAACGGCGGGCGCGAAGACAACAATAATTATCTGATCGAAGGCATTTCCGTCGCCGATTATTCCTTCGGAGAATTGACCTACACGCCGCTTCCCAATCCCGATTCCATCCAGGAATTCAAGGTCAGCACCAGCCTCTACGACGCTTCGCAGGGGCGCAACGGAGGAGGCAACATCAACGCCACTTTAAAGAGTGGTACTGCCAGTTTCCACGGCGATCTCTGGGAGTACTTCCGCAACACCAAGCTCGATGCCAACGACTTCTTCCTCAACCGCGCGGGCCTTCCGCGGCCCGTGATTCAGCAAAACATCTTCGGCGGCGATTTAGGCGGACCGGTCGGACCAAAGGCAAAGCTGGGATACTTTTACGTGAACTATCAGGGCACGCGGCAGCGCAGCGGAGCTTCGCCCGGCACCTTCATCAATACCAGCATCCCGGTGATTCCCTCCGATCGCTCCGCAGCCAACCTGCTCAGCACATTCTTTCCCAATGGAGGCGTCACCAGCATTGATCCAGTTGCTCTCGCGCTGCTGAATTTCAAGAGCAACCAGTTCGGGGGCGGAGGTGGTGGTTATCTTCTCCCTACAGTTCCCGGAACGGCGGGGTTCACCAACGGCCAACTCAACTTCGGACCACTCATCCTGAGCCGGACCGGCAGGTTCACCGACGATCAGTTCACCACCAACTGGGACCGCGAGTTCCGCGGCGGCAAGGATCGTCTCGCCTTCCGATTCTTCTGGGCTGATTCCGATACTTTTCAACCCTTCGGTGCCGATTCGTTCCAGATCCAGACCGGCGGCGCGCCCACGCCGAACAACCTGAATTTCCCCCTGGATATCCCGCTGCATAACCGCGTTGGCAGCATCACCGAAACCCATCTGTTCTCCAACACCATCGTGAACGAGCTCAGATTTGGGGTCAACATCATCAGCGACAAATTAAACAACCAGCCCCCGGTAACCAACGCGCAAGTGGGAATCAACATTCCCACGGCGAACGGCGACCCGAACATTTACCGCTTCACTTTTGGAAGCTGGGCCTTCGGTCCGTTTCCGCAGCAGTTGCAAAGCGCACTCTCCGATAGCTTCGTTCTGCTCGATACCCTGGGATGGACCCACGGCGCCCACCAATTCCGCTTCGGCGGCGAGTGGGATCGCACTACCATCCGCCGCAACCTGCCGGTCGCGGACAACGGACTATTATTTTTTGCCGGCCCCACGGGATTCTCGACTGACTTCCAAAGCTTCCTGGCCGGCGCTCCGCTGTTCGGTGAAGCCGGAGGCGGCGTCGGCAACCATGACTACCGCATTCCCGCATACTCGTGGTTCGCCCAGGATGACTATCGGGCAACTAAGACATTGACTCTGAACCTCGGTTTCCGCAACGAGTTCGTCGGCGCTCCCTATGACGAACTTTGCCACCTCGGCAATTTGGATCCCGCACTGGCCAACACCACAGGACAACCCTTCCAGTATCCGACATGCGTAAGTCGGTTCAATCTTCCCGGCCTGAGTGGAACCCTGAATCAGGCCGCACTCAAGAATGAATACGCCACCGTTTGGGAACCTCGCATCGGCTTCGCTTACGACTTGTTTGGCCGTCACACTACCACGATCCGTGGCGGCTACGGCATCTACAGCGTGCGCGAGGATTTGGGCGCCGTCGATAACCTGTCCTTCTCCGCGCCATTCTTCCCTATCGCGGTGAACTTCTTGCCAGGAGCAGGCAGCCTGACCAACCTCTTCCAGCCCAACCCCAAAACCGGATTCACGGGAATCCCGCCCCTGGGTGTGCTGAGTCCCACTTTCGTACCTCAAGCTGCGTTCTTTAATGGCTTCGCTCCCAGTTGCACACTGGGGAACGGAAGTGCGTCGACCAATCCCGATCAATGCGGCCCGGCCTTCACCGGCAACGTCAACAGCTTCATCGGCCTACAGGTTCCGTTCCATTGGATCGCCGCCACCACCCAGCAGTGGAACTTCACCATTCAGCATGAGTTGGGCAAGAATTGGTTTGCTGAGATCGGGTATGTCGGAACCAAGGGCACGCATCTGCGCTCGACGTTCGATCCTGACCAGGCTACGCCGGCAAGTCCTCAGAGCCCGGTTACGATTCCGGGAGTCAGTTGCGCTGGCGTCAGGGCCGCGGGTAATTCCTGCCAGATCGTCGATACCACGGCGGAGAACGCTAACGCGCGCGCTCCCTTCCTCGGACTGGCTCCCGCTGCATTCGAATCATTCTCCCCGAATTCCGATTCGCACTACCATTCGCTGCAGGCGACACTCTCGCACCGCTTTAGCCAGGGTCTGTATTGGCAGAGCGCCTACACTTATTCCAAATCCATCGACGATGTATCGACGGCCACTGTGGCCTTTGATACTCGCTTCAACGATCAGACCAACGCCCGCGACTCGCGCGGCCTCTCGGACTTCGATCGTCGGCAGCGTTTCGTAACCAGCGCGACCTACAATTTGCCCTTCTTCGCGCACGCCAACGGCTTCACAGGCGGAGCGCTAGGCGGTTGGATACTCAGCGGCGTCCTCACCCTGCAATCGGGCCTGCCCTTCACACCCATCGATTCGGCCGGAGGCAGCGCGTACGCTCTGAGCAGTCCGAATCTCGCCACCCCGACCTTCGCGTCAGGATTCAGTTGTGCCAACGCGGCCACGCCGGGAAGCGTGGAGTCACGGCTCTCGCACTGGGCGAATCCCGCAGCCTACATGCCAGACGCGTTCATACCGCTCGCCAACGGTGCACCGGGAGATTCAACCGGCTACGGCAACGCTCCCCGCAATTGCATTATCGGACCGCCTCAGAAGAACGTGGACTTCACCATCGGGAAGACTTTCAAGCTGACCGAGCGCCAGAGTCTGCGCTTCCGAACCGACTTCTTTAACCTGTTCAATCATCCGTCGTTCGCCAACCCTTCGGCGACGGACGTTGAGAGTCCAAGCTCATTCACCCAGATCACTTCAGTCGTGGGCACTCCACGGCTGATTCAATTCTCGCTGAAGTATGGATTCTGAAATCGACCTTTTATTGATTTTGGGTGGCGCAGCGCTTCCAGCGCTGCGGTACGTGCATCATTTTGATTCCGGCTTTAGCCGCTGAGGGCGAAACAAACTGATTCCGAAATCGGGCCGCAAGTTGCGAATCACGCTCGCGGGGTGGACGCTTTCCGCGCCCCGCGTTCCGGCCTCGCTCCCGAAACCCGCGGCACCGCCTCCGCCTTCGGCGGCGTGATCTGAATCAACGACCGGTTTCCCACCCGAATAAAGCTCAATTCGCGAGCCGCCAGCAGCGCATTAATCGCTTCTTTCACCCGCGAGCGCGGAACGAAGTTGCCAAAAAACGATTCCAGCTCCAGCTGATCGGCCGCCACCACGCAATCCAGATACTTCGAAATCAGCGCCGACAGCGACTCTCCCACCGAGAGATTCACTCCCGCTCGCACCGCGTCCGGCGACCAGCGATACAGCACATCCCAGAACGCGCCTTCGGACGGATTGTAATCCACTCGCGTAATGCGCAGCCGCGACCACAGTTCGCCCAGCGCATGATCGAGCGCCACGAAAGAAACGCTCCCGCCCAACACATCGCGCATCTTCTGCTTGGAGATCGGCCCATCGCGCCGGATCAACTCAAACGCATCGCAAGCCAACTGCGAGTAATCCGAATGCGGCTTCGGCCTCGGCGACGACTTCGGATTGCGCTCGCCCACCAGCGCATAGAAATAAGGAAAGATGGAAGCCGCAATCAGAAATGCATTATTCTCGTCGAACCGGTTAGCCTCGTACGCCGCCCGCTCCCGCAACAGACGAACCATCAACTCGGTAGCGTCCTGCGCCCGCGGGTCCGCAAAAGCATGCTGCCAATCCGGCAACTGCTGATCCGATCCGACCCAGGCTCCGATGAAAGTGGGGAGTAGCGCTTGCTGTCGCATGGGATACATCATGCAAAACCCAACCGACTCCAGAAACAACCGCGCCTCGTCAAAAGTGCGCACCGCCCGCCCATTAAGATGCCACTTTTCCCGCCGCAGTTGATCAAGATCGGTCATGAAAGTATTAGACCACACCGAACAGAGATGAAGAATATTCACAGTGTGGAAAGAGGAACGTTGGGAGTATTCTGAATGCGATTTCGAGGTCGCGCGGGGGGACTTAGAGTCAGACTAGGAGAATCGCGATGAAATCGATACGTATACGCCTCGCCGCGAGCGTCGCGGCTGTGTGTGCAGTGGCAATCCTCGCCGCGCAATTCGCGCAAGCGCAGACCTTCAAAACGCTTGTGCTCTTCAACGGGACCGATGGTGCCGGACCGCAGGAGCCATTGCTTCAAGCGAGCGACGGAAACTTCTATGGGACAACCATTGCGGGTGGGTCCAGCACCAACTGTACCGGGGGCTGTGGCACAGTATTCAAACTGACTAAATCGGGCAAGGAAACCGTTCTGCACAGCTTCACTGGGTACCCAACGGACGGTGCCGTTGCGCTCGGGCTAGTTCAAGCCGCCGACCGAAATTTGTATGGCACGACGCAGTCAGGTGGTACCCACGGCGAATGCGCCGGGGGCGGATGCGGCACTGTCTTCAGAATCTCTCTCACCGGCAAACCGACAACACTTTACAATTTTTGTGCCAAATACGAAAACAACGGTTGTGCCGACGGCACTGGCCCCAACGGTGGACTAATTCAAGGCAAGGACGGGAACTTCTACGGGACTACCTTTGAGGGTGGGGTCACTGAGTTCACAACTTCTTCCGGAACGGCCTTCAAGATGACGCCGAGTGGCAAGTTGACGACGCTCTACAGTTTCTGTACCAAGGTTCACTGCACCGATGGTGAGCACCCTGCATCAGGGTTAGTTGAGGCAGTCGATGGAGACTTCTACGGCACCACGGCCCAAGGTGGGACCTACGGAGGAGGCACGATCTTCAAAATCACAGCAGCGGGAAAGCTGACGACGCTGTATAGCTTCTGCAAGGCGAGATGCGCTGACGGTGACTACCCTGCGGGTGCACTGATTCAAGCCACCGACGGAGATTTCTACGGGACGACAGAATTGGGTGGGAGTTTCAACTGCAGCATATATGGTTGCGGCACAGCCTTTAAAGTGACCGCAGCGGGCAAGTTGACGACGCTGCATACCTTTTGTATTAAAACGAACTGCCCTGACGGCGCTCAGCCAACCGCAAAGCTGGTGCAGGCGACCGACGGAAACTTCTATGGCGTGGCCTCCCATATTCTCGGCACAGTCTTCAAGGTTACACCGGGCGGCACGCTGAAAGTGCTGCATACCTTCGATATAACGGACGGTCTATACCCCATTGGGGGACTCATTCAGGCTACTGAGGGAAGCTTCTACGGGACAACAGAACTGGGTGGGGATACCAGCACCTGCAACGGCGCTGGCTGTGGTACCGTCTTCCGCTTGAAATGAAATCCGTACCGGTGGGTTTTCGAGGGCTCCAAATTGCCGGGCTCCTAGACCTTGACCGAACGAATTAAGCTGTGGGTGCGCCGCTCCTTGGCGGATGCCCGTTCCTTGCGGCCTTTCGCAAGGGGCGGGTGCTTGCATCACGACAGCGGTCTCAGGCTCACTCCGGATGATGTAAGGGCTGAGGTCCAAGATTTCCCAATTTGGAACCGGCTCCGCAAACCGCCCGCTTTCTCCTTGACCTCGTCGCTTCAGCTGCGATAACATAAGGACACAGAGATTATCTATAAGATAATCTGCGATCTTTGACAATCTGGCGTACATCCGCAGTTCCAAAACGGAACTGCGGCCGACCTGGAAGCGCCGTAACTCCCATGTTTCCAATATTTTGCCTCCAATTGCCGGAGGCAGGAAAATTTGCATCCTTTGTTTTCTATATCTTGCGACGCGACCGGAGTTCTCCCTGAGCCGAGAAACCAAGCAACTCCAATGTTTCCAAGATTTTGCCTGTAACTACCTTTAGAACCATAGATCTAGGAGGCGGAAAAAATCCTGACCGTTTGTTTTCTAGATTATGCGAGGAACAGAGGTTTTTTTTGAGGACCTGTAGGGAAGTTACTGCAACTGTCGAGTTGCTCTCAAAGAACTACGAGATTGAAACAAAACTGCGACTCCGGTAGCCGCGAAGCGGCGCAAGAATGCAGCCCACGGCGCAAGCCGTGGGTAAAAGTGGAGAACTGATGAGCCCCAGCGGGGCGACAGATGAGTTCTCACACGTAACTTCCGGCGCGCTGTGAGAAACGCTCTCGAATCAATGAAGCCTTTTAGTCGCTGAGGTAGCAAAATCTTCGCAACCTTAACTCGATTTTCGCTAAGATTTCCGGCCTCTAACGCAACTTAGATTCTCTTAAACGCCTTCTGAATGTCCTTCATCGAGTACCGCAGCACCACCGGCCGGCCGTGAGGGCAGGACATTGGGCATTCGGTTTTTGCTAGCTCAGCCAGCAGCCACTCCATTTTATTTTGCTGCAGCGGCATATTGACTTTGATGGCGGCGTGGCATGCGATGGACGCGGCAATCCGCCCACGAACTTTTTCCATGTTTAGGACTTGCTCTTCGCGCGAAAACTGGTCAAGTAGTTCGTGCAGCATGTGCTCGATCTGCGCGGCCTCGACTCCAGCCGGAGCGACTTTGATCGCAACGCTTCGCGCTCCGAACGGTTCGGCTTCAAATCCGTTCTGATTGAGCTCCTCAGAGATTTCGGCGAAGACCGCTTGCTGCGCGGGCGTAAGTTCGAGCACCAGCGGCATAAGCAGGCGCTGGCTCTCCACTTTCTGTGCGGCCCGCTGCTTCAGCACTTTTTCAAACAGCACGCGCTCGTGGGCGACGTGTTGGTCCACGATCCACAGGCCCTCGTGATTGACCGCGAGAATGAATGAATCGCGAATCTGTCCCAGCGGTTTCAGCGACGCGAGCGACGGCGCTAGATCGCCCTCAGCCTGGGCATCATCGGGAAGCGGCAAAGCGCAGCTGTCACCTTCTACTACCTCGGAAACAATTTGCGGAGCGCGAACCAAAGATAGAGCGGCGTTGCCGTCAATCGCGATTCCATCAACACCGAAGTGGAATCCTTCAGTGATGGGCGGAGGCACCGGCGCTTGCAGAGTGAATACCTGGGATTCGGGCGCAGCATAGAGCGTCCGTCCCGCAGCAGATTCAACCGAACGAGATCCAGGAGTGAGCGAAGGACTCGCGGTCGGATGCGCGTTGATCTCAGTCATAAACTGCGGCACGGGACGTGCCTTCATCAGCGCCGCTCGCACCGAGTCTCGCACAAAATCGTGCATGACCGATTGCTGGCGGAAGCGTACCTCCGTTTTCGAAGGATGCACATTTACGTCCACCTCGCCGCTGGGTAACTCGAGAAACAACAGCACCACGGGATAGACCGTTGGCGGCAGGATGTTGCGGTAAGCCTCGGTAAGCGCGTGCTGAATAAGACGATCGCGGATGAGGCGTCCATTCACAAAGACGTAAATCGAATTGCGATTGAGCTTCTGAATCTCGGGCTTCGAAACGAAGCCATGCACGCGCATCTCGCCGGGTTCGACTGGACTCTGATCTTCGTCATCCTCCTGCCGGCGCCACGGAGGCGGCTGCGGCAAGCCAACATGCGCCAAAGGCTGTACCGCCGCCACGGGAATGAGTTGGTCGAGAACATCTTTGCCAAACACCTGATACACGCGCTCGCTGTATCCCCCGACAGGCGGCGCAACCAGGATCGCGTTGGTCGCCGAGTGCAGTTCAAAATGCTTGTCAGGATGCGCCAGCGCATAATGCGTGACCAGCGAAGCGATGTGCGAAAGCTCGGTAGATTCGGCCTTCAGGAATTTCTTTCGAGCGGGTGTATTGAAGAACAGATCGCGAATGGTAATCGACGTCCCCGCTGGCAGCCCGGCTTCTTCCACCTTGAAGATCTTGCCGCCATTGATTTCGATCACGGTTCCAGAGTCTTCGTCGGGAGCCCGAGTCTCCAGGTGCAGGCGGGAAACCGAAGCAATCGACGGCAAAGCTTCGCCCCGAAATCCTAAAGTGGCCACGCTGAGCAGGTCTTCGGCATTCTTGATCTTCGAGGTGGCGTGGCGCTCGAACGCAAGCATAGCGTCGTCACGAACCATGCCACATCCGTTGTCGGTAACCTGGATGAGCTTCTTGCCTCCAGCTTCAATCTGAATCTTGATGCGGGTGGAACCGGCGTCGAGAGAGTTTTCCAGCAGTTCCTTGACCACGGAGGCGGGGCGCTCCACGACCTCGCCGGCAGCAATTTTGTTGGCAACGGATTCCGAAAGAACGTGGATGCGTCCCATGGTTGACGATAAGAGCCAAGTTTCGCAGATGGGAGCGGACAAAGCAAAGGCGGCCACGGACTCGCACGGAATGAAACTCTTGAATCGGTGGCTTCTGCGTCGAAACCCGCCCCCGTGGTATGTTTAATTTCTTCCTTTTTTGCAGGTTAAATTAAGGGGACAGTCTGAAGCATGATCCGATCTTACAAAGGAATAACGCCGACCATTCCAGCCTCGTGCTATGTGGATGACTCGGCGCAGATTATCGGCGACGTGGTTCTCGGTGAGCACGCCAGCGTCTGGATGAATGCCGTGCTTCGTGGCGACGTGCATTCCATCCGCGTAGGCGCGCACTCCAATGTGCAGGACTGCAGCGTGCTTCACGGCATGAAGGAGCAGTTTAACGTCGTTGTCGGAGAACACGTCACCGTCGGCCATTCGGTGACGCTGCACGGTTGCGTCGTCGAAGATCGCTGCCTGATCGGCATGGGCTCGATTATTCTGAATGGCGCGCGTATCGGCGCAGGCTCAATTATCGCAGCCGGAACGCTGATTCCGGAGAAGACGATCATTGAGCCAGGCTCGCTCTGGATGGGTTCTCCGGGGAAATTCCGGCGCAAGCTGGAGCAGAAAGATCAAGAGAGCATCCTGCGCTACGCCAATAATTATTTGGGATACAAAGATTCGTACCTGCGCGAACGTTAAGTACCAGAAGCCTGTCATCCTGAGCATCGTGAAGGATCTATGCATTTTGTCCGTACCAGCGAGTACATAGATCCTTCGCTTTGCTCAGGATGACAAGGTTTTTAAGCGAGAAACTAGAAACCAGAAGCTAATGATCAAAGCCGTCCGAGGAACGCGCGATCTTCTCCCGCCTGACACAGCACTGTGGAACTTCGTCGAAGCCACTGTCCGCGATGTCTTCCGCGTTTACAACTTTCACGAGATCCGCACCCCGATCTTCGAAGAAACGCAACTCTTCGCCCGCAGCGTGGGCGAAGAGACCGACATCGTCGCGAAAGAAATGTTCACATGGGAAGACCGCGCGCGGGCGGAGAGTGAAAAGGGCCAATCTCTGACCCTCCGCCCCGAGAACACTGCTGGCGTTGTCCGCGCGTACATTGAACACAAACTCTGGGATCGCGGCCTGAACAAGCTCTACTACATCGGGCCACAGTTCCGCCGCGAACGCCCGCAGAAGGGACGATATCGCCAGTTCTCTCAGATCGGAGCTGAGATCATCGGCCCGGCTAGCGCGGGCAGCGAATCCCCCGCGCGCGACGCCGAAATTCTGGAACTGCTGGCCACGTTGCTCGATCGCCTCGGCATCGAGAACTGGGCGTTGGAATTGAACTCTGTCGGCTGCCCCAATGATCGCGCCGCTTACAACGAGGCGCTACGCAAAGCGCTGGAGCCTGTTGTCGGACAAATGTGCACCGACTGTCAACGCCGCGCAGTCACCAATCCATTGCGTGTCTTTGATTGTAAAGTTCCCGCGGACCAGCCCATCATCGAAAAGCTGCCGCGCATCAGCGAATTTCTCGACGAGCCTTGCCGCCGGCATTTCGATCAGGTTCAAGACATCCTGAAATCCGTTGGAGTTGCATTTCAACTGAACGACCGCCTGGTCCGCGGTTTGGACTACTACAGTCGCACCGCATTTGAGTTCACCCACGGAGCCTTGGGGGCGCAGAATGCGATTCTTGGCGGCGGAAGGTACGACGGGCTTTCCGAATCGCTAGGCGGCCCCAGCGCTCCCGGGATCGGGTTTGCCATTGGCGAAGATCGTCTGGTGCTGGCGCTGAAACAATCGGCGGATTCTGTACAGCGTAAGCCCGATGTTTATGTCGCGCCCCTCGGCGCAGGCATGGATCGCGAGGCTGCTCGCCTGGCCCGCGAGTTGCGGCGACACGATATTGTGACCGACCTCGGCGATGAAACTTTTCGTCTTAAGAAATCTTTTGAGACGGCCAGCAAGTTGGGAGCGCGCTTCATCCTGATTGTCGGAGAGAATGAAGTCAAAGCCGGCGCCTTCGCGTTGAAGAATCTCGAAAGTGGAGAGCAGGTACCCGTCCCTCGCGGCGAACTGGCGCAGAGAATTCTTTCGGGCAATTAGCGAAGGGCATTAACCACAAAGGACACGAAGGTACACAAAGGTTTCTCGAGCAGCTTTCCTTTGTGTCCTTTCGTGTCCTTTGTGGTTAGTGGGTTTGGTCTTCCAAACGGGCAGAATCTACGCAGCGCATTTATAATTTGAGATTCCCTATTCTCTCTGAAAGGCACACCTTGCTCGACTTCTTAGGCGACCTGCAACGCACTCACCAATGTGGCGCTTTGCGCGCCTCCGACTCCGGCCAGCGCGCCGTGCTCATGGGATGGGTGAACCGCCGCCGTGATCTTGGCAACCTCATTTTCGTGGATGTCCGCGATCGTACTGGGATCACGCAGGTCGTTTTCAATAAAGAGCGCGATCCGGCGGTTCATGAAAAGGCGAGCCAACTGCGCAGCGAGTACGTTGTCGCTGTAATTGGCAAGGTCAAGCAGCGCACCGCCGATACCTTCAACAAGAACATTCCCACCGGCGAAATCGAGTTGATCGGGGAGGAATTGCGCATCTTCAACGAATCCAAGCAGCCGCCGTTTCTTCCCGGCGACACAGTTGTGCCCAACGAAGAAATGCGTCTCAAGTATCGCTACATCGATTTGCGTCGCGACGCCATGCAACAAAACATCGAACTGCGCCATAAAGTTGCCATCGCGATTCGCAGCTATCTTTCGGCGCAGGGATTCTTCGAGATCGAAACTCCGTTCATGACCCGTTCTACCCCCGAAGGCGCGCGCGACTATCTTGTCCCCAGCCGCGTACAGCCCGGCTCGTTCTACGCATTGCCGCAGTCGCCGCAACTGTTCAAACAAATTCTGATGATTTCCGGCTTCGACCGCTACTTCCAGATCGTGCGTTGTTTCCGCGACGAAGATCTGCGCGCCGACCGCCAGCCGGAGTTCACTCAAATTGATTTGGAAATGTCCTATCCGCAGCCCGAGCGTGTCTGGGAAGTGGTTGAGGGATTCCTGACCGCTGCCTTCAAGGCCGCTGGACAGGTGATCAAGCCGCCATTCCCGCGCATGAGCTACGACGAGGCGATTCGCCTTTACGGCAGCGACAAGCCCGACATGCGTCTGCCCGCAATGACCAATGTGCGGCAGGCCTTCACACCCGAGAATCTCGTGACGCTCGCTGTGAATCCCAATCTGCCCGTTGTAGCGATCCGGATACCGAAGGTCGGCGAGCTTTCGCGCAAAGAGCGCGATGAGATCAAGCCGCTGTTCGCCTCAAAAGGCGGAGCCAAGTTATTTGAGGACTTCAAGCGGTTGGAGAAAAATTTTCCTGATGCGGCCGCCAAGATCCGTCAACAAACCGCAACTGAAGCTGACGACCTGATCGTGGTTGTGGCTGGCGACGGAAAACCGGCGGAACACAAATCCGAAGGCGGCGTGAAGCCCGAGGTCAAGCAGCACGACCACGCTGTGTACACGGCCGCAGGCTTGCTGCGTCTCGCGCTGGCCCAAAAATTTGCCGAGCGGCATGGCGCTTTCAAAAAAAGTGGCGATCCGGCGAAAGACTTCCGCTTCCTCTGGGTCACCGATTTTCCCATGTTCGAGTGGGATGAGGAGGGCAAGCGCTGGGCCGCCGCTCACCATCCTTTCACCTCGCCGCACGAGCATGATATGGACAAGCTTGAGTCAGATCCAGCGTCGGTGCGGGCGCTGGCTTATGACGTGGTGCTGAACGGCACCGAGTTGGGATCAGGCTCCATTCGTATTCACCGCCAGGACATTCAGAGCAAAATCTTTCATGCCCTCGGTATGACCGAGGACGAGGCGCGCTTCCGCTTTGGATTTTTCCTGGAAGCGCTGGAGTATGGCACGCCTCCGCATGGTGGAATTGCTTTGGGATTGGATCGCATTGTGATGATCCTCGCCGGAGCGGACAGTCTGCGTGAGGTAATTCCATTCCCCAAGACGGCGCGGGCGGTGGACTTGATGGTGGATGCTCCGACGCCGGTGAGCGAGTCACAGCTGAAAGATTTGGGGATCCTGGTTAAAAAGTGAAAGCGATGCCGCTTGCAAAACTTTCCTTCGCCCTCGGTTGCGGATTAACGGAGGGTATTTTTGGGTGGCGCAGCGCTTTTCAGCGCTGCGATTCAAGCTCCCAATGCCTCTGGCTTTAGCCGCTGAGGGGCTTTGTCCATCAAAAACTCAGGTCGAGCCGAACTATAAGGATATTCTTCCGGTGCATTCACCAACCCTCTCCTCACTGGATTCTGCCGAATGTAGTGGCGATAAGCAAAGTAGTCCTCGACATCCCTGACTCGCCGATCGTAGAAGCTCTTCTCCCAGATCTCACCACCGAATCCCAACTCCTTTTTCGCCCGGTATGAGAACCCTCCTTTGATGAGCTGCAAAGCTCTTTCCAAACTCAGCGTAGGAGTGATAAGCAGATGAAAGTGGTTGGGCATCAAAACAAATTCATGCAGGAGATATTTTTTCTGGTCACGATACTCGAACAGAACCTTCACAAAGAGATCAGACATTCTTTGTGCTTGGAAAAGGCTTTCCCGCTGGAAAGTTGAAGCAGTAATGAAATATGGGCTGTACCCTGTGTTGCCTCTGTGAGGAGTTGCCATAAGTACCTCGGCGGCTAAAGCCGATTGTTACCAGAACCCTATCGCAGTGCTAAAGCACTGCGATACCCAAAAGCAGAGTTCTCCATTACTGATTTCCCAATTCGAGAAAAGGATCAGTTCTCTGTGACCTGCGGGGTTTTTGGTAGCGCTGGCGCGCGAGGTGCCTTCGGGGCCTTGGGCGGGGCTGGGGCTTCCGGCGCCTCTGGTGCTGCTGAGGCCTTGCGAATCTCGATGGTGCCGTGTTCGTTGTTGACCACGACGTGCGGTCCTCCCCCGCCGACGGTTCCGGTGGCGACAGCCTGGTCGTTCGAGTTGTCGATCTTGAGTTGGTCAAAGTCGGTCTCAACTTCGCCGTTGCGGGCACGGGCATCTACCTGGAAGCCGGCTTTGTCCGGCAGATAAATCTGGATATCGCCCTTCCGATTGTCCACCTGCATGCTGCCGATTTTCTTCATGCGCAATTCGACCGAGCCGTTTTCGTCCTGCAGGCGCACATCGCCGGAGACACCGGTCAGGCGAATGTCTTTCGATCGCGTGGTCAGGCGTAACGGACCGACTACATCCGAGGCTTGCAAGTCGCCGGAGTCGAGGTTGAGATCGCCATCGAGGCGCGAAAAATCCATATCGGTGCGGGACGATTTGAAAATCACGGACTGGCTGATCTGCGCAAGCTTCACGCTTTCCATAAATTCGCCGTCCAGGTGCACCGCGCCCTTTACCTCCTCAATGGAAACATCGTTGGCGCGGCCTCCGATAGAAACGTCGGACGCGACCTGCGAAATCCGGGCCGAGCTGTGATCCAGGTTGAGGCTGACTTTGCCGTTGATGTCCGTGGTGTTGACGTCGCCGTGCTGGCTGGTAATGTCCAGGTTGCCCTCGCGGCCGGTGACACTGACATCACCGTAGCGCGTGGACGCGACCACGGCGACCTTGCGAGGAAGCGAAATGTCCAAATCCTCCGCTACCCAATGATCGCCCGCACCCTGGTTGTTCGCGTTCAGAGTGACGACGTTTCCGCTGACGGTAATCTGCGGTTTCGTGCTGGCATTCCATTTGTCGGCTTCGTTTTGATTCTCGGCACTGATGCGCTTGTGGACGACCACGCGAATCTGATCATCATTCGAGGCAATGATATTCACCGCCCCGCGAGTGTCATTTACGCGGAGACTGGCTCCGGCAGGGAAGGGTTGAGCCAACTGGTCGTCGAAGTTATATTTGGAACCAAAGAAGGGAAAATCATCGTTATTGATATCAATCTGGTCGCGCAGTTGTTCCCAGTGAAAGCGGTAGGCGTGGGTCGCGATCAGGCCAAAGAAGATAATGAAAATGATTGCAAAAACTCCGCCTGCACTGATCCCGGAGGCGCGGGTGCCCTGCCTTTGGGCTTGCTGATATTCGATCAGCTTGATCACACCTGCGATGATGAGCAGCACCGGCCAATAGTTGGCGAACCAGCGGCCGAGATTCCGCCAGTCCAGTACGCCCATCGTGCCCAGCAGAAAGAGGGTTCCGAGTCCGATGAGGATGATCGGACCGGAAAACGACCGCCGGTGGCGAGGCGGTGGTGGTGCTTGTACCGGGCTAGCCATTTCTCACCTCATTGGCGGGAGTCGGAATATCGCTGCTTATACTGGCTGTCGGCCCTGGACCGGGCGGCATCGGCGGCGACGGGGGTGTCCTGCTCTCCAGTAGCTTGGTGATGCCGATAGCAAGAAGCAGCACCGGCCAGGTGCGGTGCCAGCGCGGGCCGTCGTAGCTCTCGAGCAGCGATAGAAATCCCACCGTGACCAACACGACGGGCCCGACCAGGGTCCGTCTGCGGCCGCTGCGATAATAAGTAATTCGTCGCGAAGCCACCCATCCTTCACGCACGGCGAACATCCAAACTCCCAGGCCAATTAAAAAGAATGGCCACACCCGTTCCCATCCAAACTCGAACACTCCCGCGGTCTGCAACAGGAACAATACCCCCAAGCCAATCAGAACCACGGCTGCCGTGGGAATCTTGGCGGCGCTGGCCGTTTCCGTTGCTGGCGCCGGTTGGACGCTCTGTCCGGGAGGCGTCTGATCGGCGCCCCCGAACGCCTGCGCCAACCCCAAGGGGTCGGGTGGGGGCTGCCCCATTTGGATGGCCTTCGCGGTGCGCACTGAATCGATAATTTGCCACACGTAGAAGAACGCAATGCCAAAGGCGAGAATTGTATTTATGCCACCGTTGTCTATAACCGACTCGCCCCATACCAACATTGTGAAAATCACCAGGTGCGCCAGTCCCTTCGCATACTGCCCGCAATACACGGCACCCACGCCGAAAGGAAAGAATCCGGCGAGAATTCCTGCTACCGCAGGATTGGGCCCGCTCCCCGAGACAACCGGTGCGGACGGAACAAATCCGGCTGCGGGTGGGACGGCTGTTGGCTGAACGCCTTGCAGCCGTTCGGCCAGGCAATTCTCGCAATAGATCACGCCCTTCACGTCTCGCGTGCAGTTGGCGCACAGCGGCTTGCCGCAAGTGCGGCAATATGCCACGGACGCAATATCGGGGTGGTTGGCGCAGTTCATGAAAACCTCCTGTGTGGGGCCAGTATCACTACAGGTGGGTTATCCGTCAGGGAAGCCAGGATGGGCTGGGTTCCTTCTTGACTGTAGTTGCGATCCTGTTTGGGTTCGGGCTGTCCACTGGTGTTGTCGTTGCGATGATGGTTGTCTTTCTTTTCTTCTTGCGGTGCGGGCTCGGGCGGCGTAGTGGCGCGTTTGAACTCCCGCACCCGTGATTCGATCTCGTAGACGAAGCGGATATTCTCGTAATACTTCACGACTTTGCCGGAAGTCTCGTAGTAGTTGCGTTTGATGGCGCTCGGCCGCAGGTCGGCATGTCGCAGGTCACTCAACTTCACTCCCGCCAGGCTCATCGTAAGCGACAGGGAGAAGAACGCCATGCCGAACGACATGGCGAATCGCGGCTGCTTGGCGACGCCGAGAATTGGGCTGATGAGCTGGTTCGCATACTCTTGCAGGCGGTCAAACCATGAAGCCTGAGCTTGTGCTCTCGCAGCTCCGTGTAAGCGGGCAGTGTCAATCCCGGTTGTGGCTGCCAGGATGCTGTCCACCAGGTTGACCGGAGGCTCAACTTCCACCAGTTCGTGCAGCCAGCGCAGGCCTGCATCGGCCTCTGCCAGCAGTGGCCCGCAGGTCGGACAGCCCCGGGCATGGGCCTGAAAGCTCTCCAGTTTGTCCCCGCTCAGCCGCTGGTCGAGGGCTTCGCTCAAAAGAGCGTCGAACTCGGTGCACTGCATCCCGTTCTGGTTTTCCGCTGCCATTACATCACCTGTTTATATGTACGTTGTAGCAGGCGCGCAAGTTCCGCTCGTCCGCGGTTTATTCTTGACTTCACGGTCCCTTCCGGAACCTTGAGTACGGTGGCAATTTCCTTGTAATCCATATCTTGCAAGTCTCGCAGGATAACCGCTTCGCGCAGGTCGGGAGACAGCCTCTGGAGCGCTTTGTGCACCGTTTCCTTGACTTCGCGGCTCTGCGCCCGCTCGTCCGGGGTGAGGGCATTATCGTGGATTTGCTCGCTCAGTGGCATGGCATCTTCGCGCTCAGAAGCAGGAGTATCGAGCGAGTCGGTCATGCGATCCTGTTTGCTCTTACGGAAATGGTCCACCAGCAGGTTTCGCGTGATGGTGGTTACCCAGGTCATGAACGCGCCGCGATCGACGTCGTAGGATTGCAGGGTCCGGTACATCTTAATGAAGACCTCCTGGGTGAGGTCCTGGGCATCGTCCCCCGAACCGGCAAAACGATAGCAGATATTGTAGATGCGCCGGTGGTAGCGCTGCACGATTTCCTCCCAAGCAGCCGCATCGCCCGCAATACAGCGGCGGACCAGCATAGCGGCGACTTGCGCGTCTTCCAACCGAGCACTCCTGGAACTCCTGGCTTCCCGACCCGGCTGAGGTGACGAAGCGTTCAAGCGCTCTCATACCCCAACCCTAACACCGCATAACAGATACGTGTGTAAGGCCCCAAAAGTTCTTGCATTCTATGAGACTAGGCATTGTAACAGCGCTGTTTGGCCCCACGAATAAAGAGCGAAATTACACCTTGCCTACAGCGGTCAATTGCGTAAATTGCTCAGGCTGCGGCTCACACGAATGGGTGACAACAATCACTGACACGCCTTTTCTCTCCCCGTTAACATTTGCGCAATTGTGCAACTATTAGTTGACATGCCAGGTTCATTGTCCAGTCCGCCACTCCATTTTGGCTCGCCACTAACGATTTGACCAATTTGTTGGAAGGGAGTCGGAACCATGAAACGCTTGTCGATCCTCATCGTTGTATTCGCCTTTCTCGCACTCTCTCTCGGATCCGGAAACGCAAGGCCGCCGGGGCCAGACCAGGGCGCGAGCGCGATCAATCCTCCACCTTCCGTTGAAACCCCGGCCTCCAAGGCGTACGCGTTGGTTGCCTGGAGCGAACTGGGCATGCACTGTATCGACGGCAAAGATTACTCCATCTTTTCCGTGCTGCCGCCCTACAACATCATTCACGCCCAACTCCTCAAGAAGGGTGAACCGCCGGTTGCGATAACCAGCGGCGTGACCATCACCTACTTGGCGACCGCCGACACCACCGGTTCGGTGAACAGCCACAGCGCCAGTAAAACCAACTTTTGGAGCTACGTCCAATTGCTGTTCTTGAGCAATCCGCCGCCCGAGATCGGCCTGGCTGGCTACCATACCCAAAGCAAAACGTCCTATCCGTTGAATTACAACTCTACTGAAGGGTATTGGGAGGCAGTTGGAATCCCGACGATTCCTTATGACGACAAAGGCACGTTCAACCCCTATCCCATGGCTCAACTGGTTGCCAAGGACTCTACCGGGAAGGTGCTGGCGACCGCCAAGATCGTGCTGTCGGTAAGCGATGAAATGAGTTGCAAGAACTGCCACGCTTCTGGCAGCGATCCTGCCGCCATGCCGGCCGGCGGCTGGGTGAATAACCATGATCCCAATAAGGATCAAAAGCTCAATATTCTAAGGAAGCACGACGACCGTTGGCCCATCTCGCAATATCTCAGTCAACTGCAGGCGTTGGGCTGGACTTATCAGTCCACCCTCTACCAGACTGCGGTCTCGGGAACTCCCGTGCTCTGCGCCGCTTGTCACAGTGACAATGCACTGAGCTTACAGGGTCTCCCCGGTATCAAACCTCTCACGACGGACATGCACACATTGCATGGACCGTTAGCTGACTATCCCAGCACCACCACTCTGGATCAGGGAAAAACCGACTTGACCACTTGCTACGTTTGCCATCCAGGCCCAAAAACTCTGTGCAAACGTGGAGCCATGAACAAGGTCAACTGCTCCAGCTGCCACGGCAACGTTAGCCACGTAGGCGATTCAACTCGCACCGGCTGGCTCATTGAGCCTGCCTGCCAGATGTGCCACACCAACAGCTTGCGCTACAAGACCACGTTTACCACAAAAGGCCAGTGGCGCCAGACCAAGGATCAGACCTTCGCCACCAACCCCAACGTGCCGGTGCAGGGGGCTGACCTCTATCGTTACAGCACGGGTCACGGATCTGTATTCTGCTCGGCCTGCCATGGCTCGCCGCATGCGGAGTTCCCCACGCTTCAAGCCAACGACAACGTGTATCCCATCGCGCTGCAAGGTTACGCGGCGAAGATCACGGAATGCACCGTGTGCCACACCAACCTTACCGCAACTGCAAATGGTGGGCCTCATCGCATCCACGTGATCGGTCAAAAATGGGTGGACGGCCACCCCGACTACGTCGACCAGCACGGCCATCAGGCCTGCGCCTACTGCCACGGCAAGACCTACCGGGGTTCATTCTTGTCTCAAGCCAAGGTACAACGGGTCTTGAACGGAAAGACTTTCCCTCCTGGCCATCAATTCAATTGCTACGATTGCCACAATGGACCGGACGGCGGAGGCTAGCGCGATTGCGGAGTACTTGGGGACGGCGCTCACGCTACCGTCCCCGTTTGCTTTTTGAAGATCGGAAGCCGAGCGCTGGGTCGAGAGGCTGGTATGATGAGAGCGTTTCGACAATGTCGAATAGGCGGAGCTCCCCAGTTTGGCCCCTCGAAGAGACAGCAAGCCCGCAAGCCTGGATGAGCAGGTACTAGAGAAGCAAGTGCGTATTTGCAAGGCATTCGCCAATGCCACCCGTTTGCAACTCCTCGACTTACTGGGCCAGCGCGAGTGGCCTGCGTCAGAACTTCAGGAAAGACTTTCGATTACGAAACCAAACTTGTCCCAGCATCTGGCGATCCTGAAAGCAGCGGGAGTCGTATCCACGCGTCGGGAAGGGAAGCAGGTGTTTTGCTCGCTGGCGTTCCCCGAAGTGAAAAGTGCCTGCCGCCTGATCCGCGATGTCCTGCGTGCACAGATTCGCCACGGCCAACGGCTTACGGTCTAGGGGAGCCGCGTCCTTAGTTCTCATTCGGATCAAGGCCGTACCATTGCCGCAACAAACCACGCACGCTCGGAAGCTTCATTCCAATTGGCACGAGGGAGTTTATCCCGTACCTGAACGCTCCTGCGTATTGTTGGGTCAGGGCCTGCACTTGATCTGAACGGGTTTTGGAGTAGACATACTTATCGCAGATGCTGATCAGGGCTTCGTTAGTCCTGGTCACCGTTTCCGCTTCCACTCTGCGAGATTCAGCAGAGCCGACGGGGACCCCGATTATCAGACATTTGCCGGGTGCCAATGGAAACGCTGTATGTGCTCCCGCGGTATTGAATCCGTGGCCGGGATGAAAAGGCCCATGAGGAAGAGGGATGAAATTCATCACCGGATTATCTGAGCTGACGAATTCCATCCCTTCTGGCGCCCTCCACACCTGCCAATGCTTCTGAATCAAGAAACCTGCAAGATGGTCCGTAAGGGAGCGCAGATTGGAAACAAAATCAGTATTCATTTCTGCCGCAGTTTTCCCTTGGCTGACCCGACCTAACGTAATTTCGCGCATTGAGTCTGCTGTTAGCGCCTTTTTTCCAGCTGCCTTGTTGACCGCATCTGCCAGTTCCTGCATTAGCTTGCCGTCGTCAGCGGCCATGCTCAGTTCCTCGTAAATATTCAGTCCTATCTTCTCGCTGTGGGCGCGGCGTTGTGTCGCCCGCGAATATAGAAACGCAATATAAAAAGCGAGCTTTCTTCTGTGCGTCGAAGAAGACCAGTCGAAGAGCTCGCTCTTGGAACAGAAGAGAACGTCATTGCACTCGTTCTCTAAGTCCGTGATCGCTTGCTCGGAGGCCGCATCATCCATGGATCTGTCATCCCGGAGAACTGCGAAATACCCTTTTTGCTTGCCCTGCACCCTAAGGCTTCTTTCCTGGGGCACCTTGCCTTTCTCGTATACCCAGATCAGCCCATGCTTCTTCCGCAGAGGAGATTTGTTGGCAAACTGCTGGAGATAGAACACTGGGATGGTGTGGGAACCAATCACGGCGAAAGGTCAGGGTTTATCGCGGAAGTATATACCGAAGAACGAACTGTGGGGCGCTATTCCGACAATTCTCTCACCGCGCCCCGCCGACGAACTCGACGTTGATGAAAGCCTCGGTCTGCACTGGCCCGGTTGCCCGAGTCTGAGGCGGGTACGTCGAGCTCTTGACCAGAGCCAGCGCAGCATTGCTCAGGCTCGGGTCCGAACTTTGCAGCGTTTCAGCCTCCACCACCTTCCCTTGATCGTCAATGCTGGCATGGACGATGACCGGCTCGATCTTCCCGGTGTGTCCAGCGGGAGTCGCCGCGCCAGCAGAGATTCGGACCGACGCCATCAAAACGATTCCAGGCCCCCGAGCCAGCATTTCCTTCGTGGGCGTAAACAAGGCCGGATCCGCAGCGCCAGCATCTTCGAGGCTGTCGATGTGGATCTGGAGCACAGTGTCGCCACTCTCCACAATCGAAATCTGCCGCGCCAGCGTGCGGCCGTGGAAGTGCACGGCCTCGCCGTAATCGTAAAGCGTGTAGATGCCCGGGGCCTCCGAATAAATGCGCAGCAGCGCGGACTTTGTGTCCACGCAGTATTCGCGCTCTTCCCAGTGTCGTCCGTGTGCAGCGGTTATCGCTTCGTCGAAGGAAAGCAGAGCACACATGACTTCCATCCCACGCCATTGCGCGCTCGCCATGCGGATCATCGTGCCCGGACGAACATTGAACATCGGCCAGAGAACGGCGCCGCGCACCATCTGGACGCGCAGCGGAATTGGGCCCGCAGTCTTCTCGTCGTAGGGGATGCCGTACTGAAACACCCGAACCTGGGAGTATTCGCCGAGTCGCGCCGTCCATCGCCATGAGGTATTCCGGGAATAGCGGATCTCATCCATCTCGCCGGATCCGGCGTAGCGGGACTGCCCGCTGGAGGTAAATGACAGTTTGAGATGAAACGCCGGGCCGCCGGCAGCGTACAGCTCACTTCCATTTTGTCGAGCCCGTTCCAGCAGACTCAAAACCAAGGCCCGATTTTCGGGATTCGCAACCTTCAGTGTGTCTCCGGTCGCCAGTTCCAGGGGATCCGCTGGCAAGGCCGCAGATGCAGTTTGAGCGAAGGCAGTCGAACTCAGGACAACAAGGAGTAAAACAACCAGCGGTCGAATGGACCCCATAGGCCCCTCCATCGAATGCCGGCAATGTTAGATCGAATGCGGAGAATTTTCCAGCTCCCCGCCGAGACGTACAGGAATGCACCTCGCTGTACAGACGTTGCTTGCAACGTGTCGCTTACAGCGACGGCTCGTCGAGCACGCGGCGTACATTGCGCGCCAAAGCATCCAGCGAAAAGGGTTTTTGCAAAACCGGAGCAGACTGACTGGTGGCGTCAATGTCCAACGCGGATTGTTCCGAATAGCCGGACATGAAAAGCACCTTCATCTCCGGCCGGAGTGGTGTAAGACGATGCGCCAGTTCGCGGCCTCCGATATTGGGCATCACCAGGTCGGTGATCAGAAGGTGAATTGGATCGGGATAGGCGCCGGCCATTTGCAAAGCTTCGTCGCCATCAACCGCGAGCAGCACTGTATAGCCGTTTCGCCGAAGAGTTTCCCTGACGATATCGCGAATGCCATCCTGATCTTCCACTACCAAGACGGTCTCAGTTCCTTTTGTTCCGGGGGCAAGAGATGGCGCTGTTTCGCCTGCGGATTGTTGCTCGCTCGTGACTTTCTGAACGCCAGTGGACATGAGGATCCTGGACTCGATCTGCGGAGCGGACCAAGTGCAGAAGTCATTATTCCCTAACGGCAATGCGCACCAAAGTTACTGGCGTAACCTGCGAGAAGAAAATCGTGCTTCCAATCCCCAAAAAGGTCGTTGACGAAAACAGCGGAGCGATTACTCGCTGGTGAAGTAATCCACAGTTACTGGATTTTCGAACAAAGAATAATCGCGAGTCACCACCGTGATTCCACTGTCGGTAACGAAGTAGCGTTGCCGGTCGGCCTCGGGATCATAGCCGATGGTTGTGCCCTCGGGGATATGCACGTCGCGATCAATGATGGCTTTGCGGATGCGGCAATGCCGGCCGACATTGACATGCGAGAACAGAATGCTGTCGTCCACTTCGCTATAGGAGTTTATTCGAACATCGGGGGAAAGCACGCTGTTCTTCACTGTGCTTCCGGAAACGATGCAGCCGGCGGACACGATGGAGTCAAGCGCGGTCCCGGTGCGCCCCGATTCGGCGAACACGAATTTCGCCGGCGGATATTGTCGCTGATGGGTGCGGATGGGCCACTCCGAGTCATACAAATTGAACACCGGCGAGACCGAGACAATATCCATATTCGCTTCGTAATAGGCCTCGAGCGTTCCCACATCGCGCCAGTAGAGCGCTTCCTTTTTGTTCTCGTCGACGAAATCGAAGGAGTACACCCGATACTCATCGACCATCTTAGGCAGTATGTCTTTCCCAAAATCGTGACTGGACTTCGGATCTTCCGCGTCCTTTAAAAGCGCCGGAATGAGCACGTCGGTGTTGAAGATGTAAATGCCCATGGAAGCCGAAACTTTCACCGGGTTGTAAGGAGAACGCAAATCGGTTTGCTTGGGTTTCTCCTGAAACCCATTCACCCGGTGGTCGCGGTCGATATCCACCACGCCAAACCGGAAAACCTCATCAGGATCGATCTGGATGGTCGCCAAGGTCACGTCCGCCCCAGAGTCGGCATGCTGCTGCAGCATCCTCCCGTAATTCATCTTGTAGATGTGATCGCCGGAGAGAATGAGCACGTGCTGCGGCTGCTCGGAGCCGATGGAGTAAATGTTCTGGTAAACCGCGTCCGCCGTACCCTGATACCACTCCTCGCTCACTCGCTTCATGGGCGGCAGCACTTCAATAAACTCTCCCACCTCACGGCCCAGGATGTTCCAGCCCTCGCGGACATGGCGGTTGAGCGACAGCGCCTTGTACTGCGTCAAAATGTAAACTCGGCGCAGGTCGGAGTTCAGGCAGTTCGATAGAGTGATGTCAATGATGCGGTAAATGCCGCCGAACGTCACCGCAGGTTTGGCGCGGTCGCGAGTTAGAGGGTAGAGGCGCTCGCCTGCGCCTCCAGCTAATAAGACTCCGAGCGTATCTTTCATCGGCATCGGGCTTGCGCTCTTGGATGACGGTTATAGGCCTTGTGGATGCACCGTGATTTTATCGCGCCAGCACAAGGCACCGAGAAACGCTAAATACTAGCACAGTAGAAAGCTATGAGCCGCAGAGCCGCTTACGCCCGCGTGATCGTAACCATAATTTCCTCGCCGCTCAACGAAAGCTTTTCCCCGCCATTCTGCGTAGCGCTCAATTCCACTCGATCCGCGAGCAGTTCATGGCGCAGGTAGGGTTCGTGCGCCGCAATAGCTTCGGCAATACGCGGCGAGGCGGAATACGTCACTGCAATGCGATCGGAAATGTTCAAGTTCATGGCTTTCCGCAGATCCTGCACTGACCGGTTGAAGTCCCGGGCCACGCCTTCTTGCAACAAGTCCGGCGTGAGTGTGGTGTCGAGCGCGAGAAACGTGCCTTGCTCGAGCATGCACTTCAGGTTTTCCGGACCTTCGTAGGACGGTACGATTTCGTCGGGCGCCAGTTCAAAAGTTTGTCCATCAACTTGCAGAGTGTAAGGCTCACCCTTCAACAGAGCCTTTGGGTCTGCCTGACTGAGGGCCTGCCCGATTGCCTTCAGGTATTTTCCCGCGCGAGGACCGAGTTTCTTGGCATCTGGTTTGAAACTGACCTTCACCAGTGTCGTCTCGTCGTCGATCAAAACGAGCTTCTTGATATTGGCTTCTTCCAGAATCTGTGCAGCATACTCAGGGTTTTCAAGCACGCGGCGGTCGGCGGCGTCTTTGGGGCGGACGTATAGGGTGCTCAGAGGCTGACGGGTCTTCCTTCGACTCTGTTTCCGCAGGCTCAAAGCCAGATTCTTAATACGGATGATCGTATCGATGCTCTGCTCCAAGGTTTCGTCGATCAGAGAAGCGTTCACCTGCGGATAACGGGTCAAGTGGACAGATTCCGGAGCCGACGGATCGACCGAGCAAACGAGATTTTGATAAATCTCCTCAGTCAGGAACGGCAGGGCCGGCGCCATCACCCCGGTCACGGTTGTGAGAACGGTGTAGATAGTCTGATAAGCATCGGCCTCATTTGCCCAAAACCTGCGGCGCGAGCGCCGTAGATACCAGTTCGAAAACTCATCGTCGAATTCTTGAAAAGCCTCGATCAAACGATAGTGTTCGTAATTGTCGAACGCGCCACGAGCCGCATCCACCAAACGTTGCAGCCGGCTCAAAACCCATCGGTCTAGCTGACTGGTGATCGGAACCGGGGCGCCCGGCTTCCAGCCGTCCGAGCGTGCGTTGCTGACGAAGAAGCTGTAGCAGTTCCAGAACGTAAGCAACTTCCGTCGTGCCTCGCCGTCAATGGTCTGGCCTACGTTGCCCGCAGGATGCAAGTCGGGGAAGTTAAGGTTTTGCGCAGTCTTCTGCTCCGCGTAGATGTAGCGCATGACCTCGGCGCCCAGCGCTTCCGCGGCTTCATCGAAGGCGATAGAGTTGCCTTTCGACTTGTGCATCTCTTCGCCGCGTGCATCGCGTACCAGAGCATGCCCCAGCAGAGCTTTGAAGGGCGCGCGGCCGTCGATCATCGCACTCATGGCTAACATTGAATAAAACCAGTTGCGAAACTGGCCGGGAAAACTTTCGAGCACGAGATCAGCCGGAAACCACCTCTCCCAATACGCGCGATCGGTTGAATACCGCAAAGTGCTGAAGGGCACGATGCCCGCGTCCAGCCACGGATTCCCCACATCCGCAACGCGCGTGGACAGGCCGCCGCACTTCTCGCAGCGGATCTTGACCGCATCGATGTAAGGCCGGTGCGGTGAATTGCCTTCGAACGTATCCCAGCCTTCAATCGCCCGATCTTTTAACTCTTCGCGGCTGCCGATCACGGTGAAGTGCTCGCACTCGTTGCACACCCAGATAGGCAGGGCAAGCCCCCAGAAGCGTTTCTTCGAGATCATCCAATCGCGCATGTTGTGCAGCCAATCCAGTTCGCGGGCCTCACCTTCGGGCGGAATCCATCGGATCGTCGGCACCGTGCGCTCGATCCGGTCGCGCCAGTCCATGCGGATAAACCACTCATCGACCGGGCGGAAGACCAACTCCGACTTGCAGCGCCAGCAGTGCGGATAGACGTGGGGATAGGGTTCCCGTGCCACGAGCAGTCCCTTGGCTTTAAGTGCCGCAATTACTTCGTCGGAGACTTCATTCGCGTTGCGTCCCGTAAGCGAGCCGAATCCCTCTTGAAAAACCGAACTCTCGTCGAGCGGCGCAATGAACGGCAGATTATTTTCCCGGCCGAGCTCTTGATCTTCCGCGCCGCAACCAGGTGCGATGTGAACCAGCCCCGTACCTTCCGCCTCGCTTATTTCTTTCCATGCGATCACGCGATGCGACTCAGCGGCGGACTTGCCACCTCCAGTTTGACCGTACGGGAAAACGCCGCCCGGCGTGTTCTGCGCGGGCAGATCGTCGAACGGGCCAGTGTAAGTAAGACCCAGCAGTTTGCTCCCCGGGAGTTCCTCCAACACTTCGATCGTTCCGCTGCCCTTCAAAATCGTGCGGATCGAAGGCAGTTTGTGCACCTCATGTTTGCCTTCGACCTGCAACTCCTGCAGGCGGTCGCGCTCGAAGTTCGCCTTGGCGACGTAGTAAGTCCAATCCCCGTGGCGGACTCTTAAATAAGTCATCCCCGGGTTCACTGCGACGGCAACGTTCGACGCGAGCGTCCACGGAGTTGTCGTCCAAACCAGCAACGCAGTTTTGTCCTGGCCCTTAACCGGGAAGCGCACGAAGACAGAAGTATGCTGAGTGATGCGGCGGCCTTCCGCCACCTCCATTTGCGAAAGCCCCGTGCCGCAGCGACCGCACCAGGGCATAACGTCGTGCCCGCGGTAGACGAAACCTTCTTCGTGGCACTTCTTGAGAAATCCCCAAATCGTGTAGTTGTTTTCGTCGGAGAAAGTGAAGTAACTGCCACCGTACTCGGCCGAACCCAGCTTGCGGACAATCTCGCTGGCTCGCGCCGTCTCGACACGGCCGCTGGGTAGTTTCACGGTTACAACTCGATCTCCGTCAGCCAGTGCGTCGCGTAACGCGATCAACACTTGAGGATCATCCCAATCGCACCAATAGCCCAGGCGAATCGACTGTTCGGTCTGCCGTGCCGCGTAGGTCAAGACGCGTTCCTTGCAGGCGCGAACGAATTTCTCGATGCCGTAGTCGCGAATCTCGCGCTTGGTTTTGAGCCCAAGGCTCTTTTCTACTTCGACCTCGACCCACAATCCCTGACAATCAAACCCGTTCTGATAGCGTTCCTGCTGGCCATTCATGGCGTGGTAGCGCTGATACATGTCTTTCAGCGACCGGCCCCAAGCGTGATGTACGCCCATGGGATTATTCGCCGTGATCGGTCCGTCGAGAAAAGACCAGCGCGGACCATTCGCATTCTGCTCGCGCAGCTTGTCGAAGGTACGATTCTGCTCCCAGAAGCGCAGCATCTCGCGCTCTATGGTGGGAAAGTCAGGCACTTTTGCAACTGGTCGATACATGTTCTTCAATAATACTCAAATGTAGCGGCGATCGTCCTCGCAGCAAGGCGGTAGAGACACAGCTAGCTATGTCTCTACAATTTAGATTTCGGAGAATCGTAAATGGCTGGAACAGCCTTTAGGCCGCGTCGTCCTCAACCTTGATGCGCAGCGACTTCAAGAATTTCAGGTCCTGATCGTTAATCTTGAACTCAGTGGTCATCAGCGACGGCTTCTCGCTCATCTTCTCGCCAGGCTTGCTCACTCCAATGGTGGCTTCCAGCACCAGGAAGATATCGTAGCCGCCCTCTTTGATTCGCGACACGACATCGGCAATGGGCTCCGAATCCGCCAGCGACTCATTGATCGCCTCGCCCAGTTCCTTCATCAACTGCTTTAATTGCTGGTCCACGTAACCCCCTTGCAGGATCCTAAAACTTTGCCTTCGAGTTTACCCCGGTTCAAGCGACCGGAGCGAGCCGACCTTTAACCAATTAGATGCTGGTAGAGGTCACTATGTTTCGTATACAAACCGTCCGTGCCCGCGATATTGTACCCCTGAAATCCGCCAAACGAAACCCCGCCGGCCAAATATTGATAGAATCAAGGAAGTGTCGAGCGTTTCCACCAGTCGAAAGCTGGGCATCGCCGCCCGGATCGCAGGGCGCGTGATATCGCAGCACGCTGGCCGTAGCCGGACCTTCGGCGCGATCTCGAAAGGTGCGCGCGCCACAGCCTCCCATTTCGGACGCGCCCTCGGGCAACTCTGGCTCGAGGTCACGGGTTTTGTTTTCTTAGCCTTGGCCGGGATTGGAGTCATCGCCTTCTTTCGCGAGTACAACAAATACCAAGCGGGCCATGCAACTTCGAGCCGCGCAGTGCTCGCCGTATGCTTTACTGGTCTGTTTGCGTGGTTCGGAGTAAGCTCATTCTGGCGCGTACGGAAGAAAAGTCATTAACCACAAAGGACACGAAGGTACACGAAGGAAAGACGTATGAAATCTTTTCTCGTGTGGGTCTGAGAGTCCGCTTTCCTTTGTGAACCTTCGTGTCCTTTGTGGTTTATGGTTTTCGTATGTCAGAGAAATTGAACTCAACTCTCGACCTGGAGACCGAATCCCATATCACGGTCCGCCCGCTCTACACCCCAGCCGATCTCGAAGCCTGGGACTACGACCGTCAAGTCGGCTACCCTGGCGAATATCCATTCACCCGCGGCGTGCAGGCTACCATGTACCGCGGACGCCTCTGGACCATGCGCCAGTACGCCGGCATGGGCGACGCCGAAGAATCCAACAAGCGCTATAAATACCTGCTGGCCAACGGAACCACCGGACTCTCCGTCGCCTTCGATCTGCCTACGCAAATCGGATTAGATTCCGATCACCCGCTCGCCGTAGGAGAAGTCGGCAAAGTCGGCGTCGCCATTGACTCCATCGAAGACATGCAGCGCTTATTCGATGGCATCGACCTGATGAAAATTTCCACCTCGATGACCATCAATGCCACAGCCTCGATTCTGCTAGCTCTCTACGTCGGAGTCGCCCGCCGCCAGGGCGCGGACATCCGCAAACTTTCCGGCACAGTGCAGAACGACGTCTTAAAAGAATTCATCGCGCGAGGAACTTACATCTACCCGCCCAAGCAGGCCATGCGCATCATCACCGACCTGTTCGCATGGACCAACGAAAACGTCCCCGAGTGGAATACGATTTCCATCTCCGGCTACCACATGCGCGAAGCCGGATCGACCGCGGTACAAGAAGTCGCATTCACCCTGGCCAACGCCATCGCGTATGTGCAAGCCGCAATCGATGCTGGCCTGGATGTGGATAAATTCGCGCCACGCCTCTCATTCTTCTTCAACGCCCACAGCAATTTTCTGGAAGAAGTCGCGAAGTTCCGCGCTGCCCGCCGCATGTACGCTCGCATCATGCGGGAACATTTCAAAGCCAAAAATCCGCGCTCCTGGATGCTGCGCTTTCACACCCAGACCGCCGGCTCCACGCTCACTGCGCAGCAACCAGAAAACAATATTGTCAGAACGGCAATTCAAGCCATGGCGGCGGTTCTCGGCGGCACGCAATCGCTACATACCAATTCCTACGACGAAGCCCTCGCCCTGCCGACCGAGCAAGCAGCACGCATTGCTCTGCGCACGCAACAAATTGTCGCCTACGAATCTGGAGTCCCCCAGACCGTCGATCCGTTAGCTGGCTCCTATTTCATCGAGACGCTAACCAACGAAATCGAGAAGCGCGCATCAGAGTACTTGGACAAGATCGAAGCTCTCGGCGGAATGCTGAAAGCCATCGAACGCGGCTACGTGCAACAGGAAATCCAAAATGCCGCCTACGAATATCAGCAACAGGTCGACCGCGCCGAGTCGGTAGTGGTGGGAGTGAACCGCTTCACGGTGGAGGAAGAAAAACCCATCCCCACCTTGCACATGGACGAGACCCTCGAACGCAAGCAGGTGGAACGACTGCGCGGCCTGCGTGCCCGCCGTAATCCTCAACCCTGGAAAGATTCTCTGAAGCAACTCGAAGACGCCGCCCACTCCGGCACAAATCTGATGCCGCACATCGTCGGAGCCGTCGAAGCCCACGCCACAGTCGGCGAAATCTCCGACACCATGCGAAAAGTCTTTGGCGAGTACAAAGAAGCCGTAGTCGTCTAGCAACCCCCACAAAAAGCTAGATGCGGGTGCTCGACCCATCATCCGAAACCCGATAATCACAGGCTTCCCGGCAGGGCTTGCAGTAGTACAAACCATCTTCGCAAAGCCGGACCTCCATCAGCGACTGGCAGAGGCAGCAGTACTTTTCGCAGTCGCAACGGTCTTCCGTCATCTCGCACTGCATGCAGCGGTACTTTCTCGGCGTAGAAGTGGCCATGGGCGAACTGTAGCGCAGCGGACGCAAAGCGCGAAAGTGCCCTTGGTAACCGGAAAGCACGCGATTGCCAAATTGTTGTCAATAGGCAGAAACTACACGATCGCGCCCAACCCCTCACCGCAAAAATCTCAACGGACGCGAACCTGAGGCTCCCAGGCAGTCCTCTGGTGCATCAGCGCGCATACGGAATGCGAACATTAGGGCGCCGACCGCCTCCCTTGGTTATGTTCTTGCAATCTGCATTATGAATCTTATCCGCATCACCAAAGGCGACTGAGAATTTATCGCATCGCAGGGGAGCCCCACCGTTTCCGTTGAAGACCAGAGGATCATAGAAACCTCCGCCGCTCAAATTGGTCTCAAGCACGCCTTCTTCCGTATTGTCCGAGACCCTCATGTCATACATAATCAGGTCGCTCTTCACCAACAGACGAATACCTGGGCCGACATTATTGTCGACCGATGTGCCGCCTCCGATAGTCAGTGATGCACCTTCCAGCGAGATCCCGCCGCGAGCATTGGGATCTGCGTCGGCACTGCCGTTCTTGCTGATAATGTGGGGACCATAGATCTGGGCTGAAGACGATTGGCTGAGCGCCAATCCGACCGTGGAGTGCTCGCGGATGGTGGTAGCTACATTGTGTCCCTGCGAGTCGGTTCCCCCGGAGAACGTGATGGAGGAGGCGCCGTTTACTGAAATTCCGGTGCTCCCATTGTTGCGGACGTGGAATGCGCCCCAGAGTGTCGCGGACGCAGCGTCGTTGAGGATCAATCCCGTGTTGTTGTTCTCAATGACGCCGGGTGAGTCCGCTTGTCCGCCATAAAATTGAAGCCGGCCACCGTCCATGGAAATGCCCGGCCCCGCATTTCCGTCAATGGTCAACACGCCGAAGTTCAATTGTACCTGGGAGCCGTCGATCTCCAGTCCGCCCGCCCCATTGCCGTTTCCTCCAAATCCGTTGCCGGTGATGCGAATGCGTTGGGAGGGATAAGTACCGAATACCAACTGAGACTCATTTGAGATGAAGATGCCTGCAGCCGAATTTTTCCTGATGGTCGAGTCCTGGATGAGAAGTTGGGATTCCCCGTCCATGTCGAGTCCGTCAGCCACACTGTTCTGCAGGGTGCAATTCTGCATGACGACGGTGCTAGAGGCTTGGCTGACGTACAACGCCGGCGATCCGCCGTCAATAATCAGGTGGTCTAGAACAATGTTGTGCGAGCCTATTATCCACAGTGTGCTCGTAGGCTGGGTCGCCGCGTTTTGGATCGTGGCGAAATGTCCAGCTGTGGCTTGAATGGTGAGCCGATCTCGCGCCGCGACAATAACATTCTCACGACACGTTCCCCTTACCGTGATGGCGTTGGGACCAATCAGATCCAGAGTGTTCAATGCATCGTTGATGCTGTGAAAAGCTGCAGGACTCGAGCCTGAGCAGTCAACGTTAACGTTGCTGGCGTAGGCGGGCACGGCCAGCAACAGTGCCGAGAAAACGAAGGGAAAAAGTCGCGTCCGTTTCAGCTGTAAAGCTGACATACGTACCTCCTGGGTGAAACATACTTAAAAAGGGAATCGGAGACACTGCAACGCGGGGGGCCGAGAATCTTCCCGGGAGCGAATCGTAAGCCAACTACCATCCGGTGTCAACAGCGGCAATGCCACACCCCTATCCGCCCCGGTTGATGCCCTTGCCATCCGCATGTTAGGGTAGTGAGTTTCACCATCCCAGCAGCCACTGCTCTGATCGAGGGACCATTGTCCGCTGTTCAATCGACTACGCCGACCGTTCGCAAGACCGCGCTCAACGCCGTCCATCGCCAGATGGGCGCGAAGATGGTCGACTTCAACGGCTGGGATATGCCGGTCGAATATCCGTCGGCAGGCGGCATCATTGCCGAGCACAACGCGGTTCGCACCGGCGTGGGTATCTTCGACGTCTCGCACATGGGCGACATTCGCCTGCAAGGCCCCGAGGCCTTGGCTGCGGTTCAGCACATTTCCATGAATGATGCGGCGCGGCTCGCCATCGGCCAGGCGCAGTATTCGGCGCTGCTTTATCCGCAGGGGACGTTTGTGGACGATGTGATCGTGCATCGTCTGGGCGAAGACGACTACCTGCTGGTGATCAACGCGGGAACGCGGGAAAAAGATTTTAACTGGGTGCGCGACAACACGCGGCAGTTTAAATGCAAGGTCGAAAATCTTTCCGACGACTTTACCCAGATCGCGGTTCAAGGCCCAAAAGGTGTGAATCTGCTGCAGAAGCTCACCGACGCCGATCTTTCCGCAGTGAAGTTTTATTGGGTAACACGCGGGACGGTCTGTGGGCTTAAAAACATTCTGATTGCGCGCACCGGCTATACCGCCGAAGATGGATTTGAAATCTACGTTCCCGCCGACGAATCCACCAGCGCGATGGTCTGGAACAAGGTGCTCGAAGCGGGAAGGGAATTCGGAGTGGTGCCCTGCGGTCTGGGTGCTCGCAACACGCTGCGGCTCGAAGGCGCGCTGTCACTTTACGGACACGAAATTTCAGATACGATCAATGTGTGGGAAGCTAAGCTGGATCGTTTTTGCAAAATGGAGAAGCCAGATTTCATCGGGCGCGCCGCGCTGGAAAAAGCGAAGGCCGCCGGACTGACCAAGACGCTAGTTGGACTCGAAATGATTGAGCGTGGCATCGCCCGCGACGACTACAAAGTTCTGGACGATGGAGGACACGACATCGGCTACGTCACCAGCGGATCGTACGCGCCATTTCTAAAAAAGAACATTGCGTTGGCGTACGTGCCGCCAGAGTTCGCTGCTGTGGGATCGACCGTAAAGGTGGAGTGCCGCGGCCAGGGCGTCAAGGCGCAGGTCGTACCCACGCCGTTCTACAAGCGTCCGAAAAAGAGTTGAGTGCCGGTGTATTTTTGGAATTGTCATCCCGAGCATAGCGAGGGATCCGCATTTTCGTTCGAAGACAAGAAACTGCAGATTCCTCGCGCCCAAACCCGGCGCTCGGAATGACAATGTTTTCCAAGTAGCCAACAGCTAAAAGCCAGGAGCTAAGAGCGGTTTATGAACTATCCAACCGACTTCAAGTACACCAAGGAACACGAGTGGATCAAAGCCGATGGCAAGACCGCGACCGTCGGCATCACGCACCATGCGCAGGAGGCGCTCGGCGACATCGTGTTCGTCGAACTGCCCAAACCCGGCACTGACATTACCAAGGGCAAAACGTTCGGCTCCGTCGAGTCGGTAAAAGCGGTCTCCGACCTGTACGCCCCGGCTTCAGGCGCGGTAACCGAAGTCAACGGCGAACTGGCGACAGCTCCGGAAAAGATCAACAAAGATGCCCACAGCGCGTGGATGCTCAAACTCACGCTCAAAGATCCGAATGAACTGAACGGTTTGCTCTCCGCCGCAGATTACGAGAAGTTCGTCGCGGAAGAAGGCGGATAGCGACTTCGATGCGCCATGCAAAGAGCTTGAACCACAAAGGACACGAAGTTACACAAAGGAAGACAAGCCCCATGCTTTGCTGCCTTCGCTCTCGTTTTTCCTTTGTGAACCTTTGTGTCTTCTGTGGTTCAGGCTCTTGGGTTATGACCTCACGATCAAGCTGACTTCGAGTTACATCTAATTTCTATGCGCTATCTGCCAAAATCTCCCGCTGACCGCGAAGCCATACTGAAAGCCATTGGCGTGCGTTCGATCGATGACTTGTTTGCACCGATCCCGGCCGAGTACCGCCTCAATCGCGATTTAAAAGTTCCGCGCCAGATGGCCGAGTCCGAAATCGTAGATTGGTTCCGCGAGCGCTCGCGCGAAAACGGCGATGACTTCACGAATTTTCTAGGCGCCGGAGCCTACTATCACTATCGCCCCGTGATCATCGATTCCCTGATCTCCCGTGGAGAATTCCTCACAGCCTACACGCCCTATCAAGCCGAGATCTCCCAAGGCACCCTGCAATCCATCTTCGAATTCCAAACCATGATCTCTGAGCTGACGGGAATGGAGGTCGCCAACGCTTCGATGTATGACGGATCGACGGCGGTGGCTGAAGGTGTGATGATGGCGGCTCGGCTGACTGGGCGGCGTTCCGTGGCGATTGCGCGCAGCGTTCATCCTGAATACAGAGAAGTGTTGGCTACGTATGCTCATCATCAGGGCATGCCGCTGGCTACCGTGTCATTCATCGACAATGCGCGGCTTAACCTCGGCGAACTAGAAAAATCCATCACCTCCGACACGGCCTGCGTGCTGATTCAATCTCCCAATTTCTTCGGGACCATTGAAGATGTGGCGGCGATCGCTGACATCGCACACAAACACGGGGCGATGTTGGTGGTTTCGATTGCGGAGGCGATTTCGCTGGGCATCGTCGAGCCGCCGCGGCAAGCCGACATCATCGCCATGGAAGCGCAATCGTTCGGCGTTCCCCTCGGTTTTGGCGGACCGTATTGCGGCGTGATTGCTACCCGCGAGCAGTATGTGCGCCAGATGCCCGGACGGCTTGTCGGGCAGACCGCCGATAGAAACGGCAAGCGCGGTTTCGTGCTCACGCTGGCCACGCGCGAGCAGCACATCCGGCGTGAGAAAGCGACTTCGAATATCTGCACCAACCAGGCCTTGATTGCGTTAATGGCCAACATCTTCATGACAATTTACGGAAAGGTCGGATTGCGCGAATTGGCAAAACAGAACCTGGCGAAAGCCGCATACGCCGCAAAGCAGTTCGGCAAACACGCGAAAGTATTGTTCTCGGGCGCCCCGCGTTTCAACGAGTTCGTGGTGCAGACTGGCGAAGATCCGCACGAGATTAACGACCGCCTTCTCAAGAAAAAGATCGTCGGTGGGTTGCCGCTGAAGAAATTTTATCCGGAACTCGGTAGTGCGGCGTTGTGGTGCTGCACGGAGATGACTACCCGTATGGCGATAGATGCCGCAGTGAAGTCCGTGGCGAAAGGTGAGCGCGCGGCGAAAGCCTCTAGAGAACCCGCCGATCTGCAGGAGGTGGTGCGATGAAGCACTCGCCTGGCAAGGCCACCACTCACACCAATCAGAATGAAGGACTGATTTTCGAGAAATCCTCCCCCGGCAAAGCCGCGTGGAAACTGCCTCCGCTCGATGTGCCCGAAGTGGATACCGCAAAGCTTTTAGGGCCTAGCGAAAGAAAAGATCTGGGCAGCATGCCCGAAGTGAGCGAGATCGAAATCATCCGCCACTTCACGCGGATGTCGACCTGGAACTACGCCATCGATCTCGGCATGTATCCGCTGGGCTCCTGCACCATGAAGTACAACCCGCGGGTGAACGAAGTCGTCTCGCGTTTCGAAGGATTGGCGAATGCGCATCCCTATCAACCGGAAAAGATTTCGCAGGGCGCGTTGCGCATTCTGCAGACCCTAAGCGAGTGCCTGATCGAAATCACCGGCATGGACGCAATCACGTTGCAACCTGCCGCCGGCGCGCATGGCGAGTTGACCGGCCTGCTTCTGGTGCGCGCTTACCATCACTCGAAAGGCGCTCCCCGCAAGAAGATTCTGATTCCGGACTCTGCTCATGGGACGAACCCGGCAACCGCCGCCATGGTCGGTTACGCGGTGGAAAATCTGAAATCGAATGCAAAGGGAATGGTGGATGTGGGGGCGCTGGCATCGCAGATGAACGAAGAAGTGGCTGCGCTGATGCTAACCAATCCCAATACGCTCGGCGTTTTCGAGCAGGAGATTCACAAGATCGCCGACATTATGCATGCCAAGGGTGGCCTACTCTATATGGACGGGGCCAATATGAACGCGCTTGTCGGCAAGGTTCGCCCCGGTGACTTCGGTGTAGATCTGATGCACCTGAATCTGCACAAAACATTCTCAACGCCACACGGTGGCGGCGGGCCCGGCTCCGGACCGGTCGCGATTAAAAAGATCCTTGAGCCATTTCTCCCGACGCCCGTCGTCCTCACTAAGCCGGACGGCACTCTGGGCTTTGATTACAACCGGCCGCAGTCGGTGGGCCGTGTGCGTGCCTTCTACGGCAACTTCGGAATGTTTGTCCGCGCTCTGGCCTACACACTGGCCAATGGGCCGGACGGTCTGCGCCAGACCACGGAAGATGCGGTGCTGAACGCCAACTACATTCGCAAAGGTCTCGAAAGCGTTTACGATTTGCCCTATTCCACGCCTACCATGCACGAAGTGGTTTTCAGCGACAAACAGCAGGCGAAAAAGGGTGTGAAGACCATGGACATCGCCAAGCGGCTGATCGATTACGGATTCCATCCCTACACCACGGCGTTTCCTCTGATCGTGCCTGGCGCTCTCATGATCGAGCCGACTGAAAGCGAGTCCAAAGAGGAAATGGATCTGTTCATTGAAGCCATGAAGTTTATCGCCGAGGAAGTAGAAGAGGATCCGCAGATGGTACTCGCGGCTCCCCACACAAGTCGCGTGTCGCGGTTGGACGAAACCGCTGCCGCGAGGAAGCCCGTTCTTCGCTGGAAGCCGGCTCAATAAAGATACCTAACCACAAAGGACACGAAGTTACACGAAGGAAACTCCGTGGTCCGTTGTGGTTAGAGGTTTTGCTACTTTTTCTCGCTGATGTCCACAGAAGCTTGGCTGTTCTCCCAACTGATGCTCAGCGTGCAACTGTTTCCCTTCTGATCAAACGCGATGGTGAAATTCTCCACCGGGGACGGAGTCGGCGAAACTTTCATGTCCACGCGCGCTAGCTCGTCGGCTTCATACTTATAAGGAATGCCCCACTCGCCCGTTTTTTTGTTGATGATCAGCGTCCACTTGTCGGCGTTGGGGATGGTGAAGATCGTATAGTGGCCCGAAGGAACATCCTTGCCGCCGACGGTGACATTTGCGTCGGTAACAAACGTGGTGGCGTCATTAGCGCCGGTGCGCCAGACCTCGCCGTAGGGGACCAGTCCCCCGAAAACCTTGCGCCCCTTGGCCCGCGGACTGGAATAGTCAACGGTGATTGTTTTGCCATCGGAAAATTTGCATTGCGCGTGGGCGGGCGGGCTAGGGCGGTTACTCTTGTCCTGGCATGCAGAAAGCACGGTGAAAGTGAGCAACAGTGAGGTCAGAAATACAATTTGTTTGCGCATTAAGGTTCTCCGTTTTTAGCATTTAGCATTTGGCAGTTAGCACTTGGGACACGCGATGACGACCACCCCGAAGGGTGCCCCATTGTTCGCATCCTTTGCGAACGGTGGAGCTGGCCCACTGCCGATCGATAAGTGCTTTGACGTTCTGAGCAATGATTGGACAGCAAGCCCAGTAATTATGCGACACGCAAGCCTGCGATTACAATCTCAACATGCCGGTATTCGATGAAAAACAGGAAGAACTGGAACACTACGAAACCATGATGGGCGTGCCCCGCGGCCGTCTGGCCGTCACCATGGACATGATCACCGACGCCATGGCCCTGGTTGGACAACACGGCGTCTATTGCCAGAGCCAGCGCTGGCCAGGCAAGCCTGTTATGGATATCCAGATGGTGATGAAGAATCTGACCGACGCGAAAGAATTGATCCAGAGCGTGATGGAGAAGCTGAAGAAAAACAATTAGAGTTCCGCGATTTCGCTTCTGGGAGGATTACGACCACCCTGAGACAAGCGGAAAGTCGATTGGAAGATTCTGCAGAACCTCCTTGGCTTTGAGAACGTCGCCCTGCCCAAGATCCAGTAGTCTCAGGAGATCTTTCTGTTCTGGTAAGTTCTCAATTCCTACAGATTGTGCGCGAACGTGGGCTAGATAGTGGAGAAACCATACTACGGTGCGTCTAGCCAGGCTGCGCCCTTCAAAGAGGCGCTCTGCAGATTCATCCTCGCTTATTTTGCTGCCATGAACGAAACCTGAACGTAAGTCGTAGAGGTGGTTCACCTTCTTCATGACAGATTTCTTCCCGTCATTGGTCTGCTGGCATATTAGCGAGACGCGCTCACGCAGGGACGCGATGGCTCGATCAGGCTGTCCGGCTAGCGCTTCTAAGGTTGCGATGTGCCACAACAACTGTTCAAGACCCTCGGAGAAAAATGCCTTCACGAGGTAGCCCGCGGCGCGATCCAAGAAATCCCAGGCTGGCACCTTCCCTATTGTCGTCGCGAGGCTCTCTGTGCCTCGAATAAAGCCCTCGAGTCCCGAGGTTTACACCCATCTGAAACGCAAAGTCGGGCTCGTCGCCTTGTTCCTCTCCCGTCTGTGGATCGAAGCAAGGCCTTCTGGCAAGGATGTCCACCTTGGGCGCAGCTGCGGGCTGTTCGAGCAGATTATCAGCGAGGACAAGCACGAAAGGCACATGGAATCCGAACCAATGTTCTTTATATGAGAGCGATTCCCAGCTGTATAGCGCGAGCTTTCGTACAGCTGCTTCTACAGGCCGAGGGAAGGTGCTGAATTTCCTCCTAACCGGTAGGTTAGCCTCTTCGGGGCGCTCGAAAGCAAAAGGGCTTTCCTCAACTTCCTCCTCCGCGCAAATGAACCAGTAATCTGCAAGCGTTTGGGTGTCGAGTACGGCGTAGGGATAAAAGACTTTATTGATGTCATTCTGAAAGCCTGCGGAAAGTTCAGAGCCAGAGAACCGGCGTATAGTGAAGTCAGAAAAGACCACCCGATCTTCGGCAAATGCCACGTCGATTAGCGCAAAGTAGGTGTACCGAACTTTCCGAATTTGGATGGCATTCTGGAACTTCGTAAGGAATGCGTCGCCCTTCGTGACGTGCTCTTCTGCTTCTATGGCTGCCGAGTAAAAACCGGAGCGGCGAAGAAAGTTCTGGATCTCGGATGTGTGCAGGCCAATACCACGCTCAAATTCGTCCCTGGCCAAAGCTCCATCTAATGCTTCGACGAGTCTTTTGAACTCCGCTGTTTCCTCAAGTTCATCGACAGCATTCCTAAGTCTTGAGTTCTTAGTCAGTAAGACGTGCAAATTCCCAGAGGGACGTGGGCTAGACAATGCACGGAGGTGCAACTCGGCTTTCTCCACATATCCCATGAACGCGGTTTTAACTTCGTCGCCAAGAATTATTCGGCCACGCATTCTTGGACAGACGCTCCTCTACGCGAGCGTGTACTTCCCCCGCTCAATGACCTTCTGCGCGATCTGCCGCCTTAACTCAATCGTGTTGAATGGTTCGTGCTTTGCCAAGCGCCGCAAAATCGCCAACTGCGTGCGCAGCATGTCGCCATCGGCGACGGCGGCGATCACTTTCCTGGCTGCACCTTCGATCTTCTCCATGGCCTGCGAGAGATAAACCCGAGTCATCGCAATCGGCAGGGACGCGGCGTTCTCTCCGTTACGGTCCGCAACCTTCTGCGCCCGCAGTACAGCGGACTCCATTGCGTACGTCTCAATGACGATGTCAGCGATTGCTCCCATGACCTCCTGCTGATCCTGAATCGCTTGCATGTATTTCTGCGTCGCCGCTCCCGCGACGAACAGGCCAAGCTTCTTGGCCGACATCACCAGTTTGCGTTCGTCGGCTAATGGCCCTTCGAGATCTTCGCCAATGGATGGTCCGGACAACACTTCATCCATCAACTTCTTGATCGCCGGCATAAGCGGTAACTGTCCTGCCATGGCGCGCTTCAGCAGGAAGCCAGTGATGATGAGCCGGTTGATTTCATTCGTCCCTTCGAAGATGCGGTTGATGCGTGCATCGCGGTAAGCGCGCTCGGCGGGATATTCTTCGACAAAGCCGTAGCCGCCGTAGATCTGCACCGTCTCGTCGACGACGTAGCCAACCATCTCCGAGCCCCAGACTTTAATGATGGAGCACTCGACGGCATACTCTTCGATGGCTTTGCGGGTTTCTTTCGCAGCATCGGCTCCAGACTTGTCGACCTCGGAGAGCGCAGCGTCCATCATGCCAACCGTGCGATAGACGAGAGATTCTCCGGCATAGACACCGACCGCCATGTTGGCCAACTTTTCGCGAACCAAGCCGAAGTCTGCGATCACTTTGCCGAAAGCCTTGCGCTGCTTGGCGTAACCAATGGCGTTCTCGAGCGACAGGCGCGCTCCGCCGACGCACATCGCGCCTAACTTGAAGCGGCCCACGTTCAGGATATTGAAGGCGATGACGTGCCCCTTGCCGATTTCGCCGAGCATGTTTTCGGCAGGAACTCTGCAATCGTTCAGAATGATGGGGCACGTAGACGATCCACGGATGCCCATCTTGTGCTCTTCCGCGCCGACGGAGAATCCAGGGAAAGATTTCTCGACCAGAAACGCCGTGAACTTTTCGCCGTCAACTTTCGCGAACACGGTGAACAGGTCGGCGAACCCAGCGTTGGTAATCCACATTTTCTCGCCGTTGAGAACGTAATGCTTTCCGTCTTTCGAAAGCTCGGCGCGGGCTCGGCAATTGAGCGCGTCAGAGCCAGAAGACGCTTCCGACAGCGCATAAGCACCGACGATTTCTCCAGCAGCCAGACGCGGCAGATATTTCTTCTTTTGCTCCTCGGTTCCGAAATACACGATGGGCAGCGTGCCAATGCCAGTGTGGCCGCCCCAGGTTGTGGCAAATCCGGCATATTTTGCGATGTGATCGGCGATCACTGCCGCTGTGACTTTGTCCATCTCAAGGCCGCCGTAAGCTTCGGGAATCTCGGCGGAACTGAGCCCGAGTTCGCCAGCTTTTTTCAGCAGATCTCGGGTGATGGAAAAGTCCTTATGTTCCATCTTCTCGATGTTGGGAACGATCTCATTGACGGCGAACTCCTCCGCCGTCTGCGCGATGAGCAGGTGCTGTTCGGTGAAGTCTTCCGGTGTGAAAACATCGTTCGGCTTGCGATCTTCAAGAAGAAAACTGCCGCCAGAGATTCTGGCTTGCGGAACTGCTGTCGTTGTAGCCATTTTTGATCGATCCCTCTCCATCACAGAGACACAGAGCGAGAGAATGTCTTCATTCTATCGGTAGAGGGCAAATAAATCTCTGTGACTCTGTGTCTCTGTGGTGAATCGAAAGGGTTGTCCTTTCGTGCTTTTCAGAAGGTCAAGCCAGATTCTCGAAAATCCCCGCCGCCCCCATGCCGCCGCCGACGCACATGGTTACCAGCCCGTACTTCGCGTTGCGACGCTTCATCTCGCGGATGACTGTAGCCGTGAGCTTCGCCCCGGTGCAGCCCAGCGGATGCCCCAGGGCAATCGCCCCGCCGTTGGGATTTACGCGGCTGGGATCGAGGCCGGCTTCTTGGATCACCGCCAGCGATTGCGCAGCAAAGGCCTCATTCAATTCGATCACGTCGATGTCGGAAAGCTTGAGTCCGGCCATCTTGAGCGCCTTGGGAATCGCGAATACCGGCCCCAGTCCCATTTCTTCGGGCTTGTATCCGGCAGTAGCAAAGGAAACGTAGCGCGCCAAGGGCTTGATGCCCAACTGCTGGGCGCGATCCCCGGACATGACTACAGAAGCAGCGGCACCGTCGGACATCTGCGACGAGTTACCCGCGGTTACAGTTCCTTTTGCATGAAACGCCGGCTTCAGCGAGAGCAGCGCTTCGAGCGAAGTGTCGGCCCGCGGACCTTCATCCACTTTGAACGAGATCTCTTGTCGCTTCGGTTTCGAGCCATTGGGAGTAGTAAAGCTCACCGGCACGGCGACGGTTTCGTCCGCAAACTTGCCGGCTTGAATTGCGGCCAGAGCTTTCTGATGGCTGCGATAGGAGAATTCGTCTGCAGCCTCGCGCGTGATGCCGAAGCGCTGCGCCAGCCTCTCTGCCGTGAGACCCATCGAAAGATAGGCGTCCGGATAATGGTCGACCAGCCAGGGATTGGGCGAAATCTTATGACCACCCATCGGGATCATGGACATCGATTCTGTCCCGCCGGCCACGATAATCTCCGCGCCGCCGCTCATGATGCGCTCCGCCGCCATCGCAATAGCTTGCAAGCCGGAGGAGCAGAAGCGGTTGATGGTCAGCGCCGAAACCTCAACCGGCAAGCCGGCGCGCAGCGAGGCAATACGGGCCACGTTCATCCCCTGTTCGGCCTCGGGCATGGCGCAACCGAGGATTACGTCCTCGATCTCTTTGACGTCAATTTGTGGCACGCGTTCAAGTGCGCCCTTGATCGCGACAGCTGCAAGTTCATCAGGACGAGTGGCACGGAGCGTGCCTTTGAAGGCGCGTCCCACGGGCGTGCGGACGGAAGAGGCGATAACAACTTCACGCATTGGAACTCCTCAGTTCATTTTAGATTGTCTGTGATGATTTTCGATTGAAGGTTTCGCGTATGTCAGAGAAGCTTCAAACCACTTTCTTTGGTCTTCCGCCTAGCCTGCCGTTAACTTTGGCGGCCGCGCGCTTGGCCGAGCTTCGGGACTTGCCTCCGCTTTGGCCAAGCCTCGATGCCATCCATTTTCGTGAACCTAGAAAACCCTCCAAGAGGCTGGGAAGGTAGAGATCCGCATCCAGTTTGGGGAAGTGAATTCCGAATCCCGAAGGGCTGATCTCGATGCATTCAAGCTGTGACGGCCGGGCATGCTCCAGTCCCTGTGCGTCGGCTGGCGAGAAGCTTACATCAAGTTTGGAGCTCAGGCGAATCACAATGCGGCTGTTGGTGCGGTCGTAGTGGGCCGCAAGAGCTCTGGGGACGGATGATTGCAACTTCTCCGCTCGCCGGCTCGCCACTTCGAAATGGTTATAGGTTGCCATGAATGCTCTCCCATGCGGCCCACAGTTCTGCCATGTGATCCGTCAGCACTTTTCCGATATGCGTGATTTCTCGCCGTGAGAATCCATAGTTCTCTCGAAGTTTTACTGGGCCCGGCGGACAGTTTAGATTGAACACAGCTTCACAGCCCCTCCCGATCACATGAATGTGCGCCGGCCGGTGATCGTTTGGATAAACGACTACCCTCAGCTCTTCGAACCGCAGAACCGTCGGCATTTGCTATTATATCCCAAGCGATTGGGTTTATGAAACTGTGAACCAAAAAATCTAGAGATCATCAGTTCCGCAGCGTCTTCCCCGTCTTCAACGTGTACTGAATCCGCTCCTGCGTCTTCTTCTCCCCGCAGAGCGATTTAAATCCTTCTCGCTCCAGATCGAGGATGTACTGTTCACTCACCGGCGTTCCCGCAGTAACGTTCCCGCCACATAACACTTCTGCAATTTTCGTCGCGAGCTTCACTTCGTACTCAGTGATGTAATCGCCCTGCCGCATCAGATGGACACCCATCTTGAGCGCAGCAAGGATGTTCTCTCCGGGAGCGGGAATGTCAGTGCGCGGCTGCGGCGGCTCGTACCCAGCGCGCACGAGTTCAAGGGCACGAGCCTTGGCATCGGCCAGGACGCGCTCGCGGTTCATGGTGATGCTGTCAGAATCTCGCAGGAAGCCGAGGCCTCGAGCCTCGTGAGCCGAGGTCGCAACTTTTGCAGTCGCAATCGTCTCGAAGATTTTCTTCATGGCTTCCATCAGCTCAACCGATTCGCCCCGGCCGCTGGGCCGGATTGACGCCGCGCTGTCGATCGCGCGCAGCAGCATTTCCTTGCAGCCGCCGGCTCCGGGCAGCAAACCCACGCCGACTTCGACTAATCCCATGTACAGCTCGGCGTGAGGTTGCAAAGCGGCAGAGTGCAGGGAAATCTCCGTCCCTCCACCGAGCGTCAGCCCGAAAGGCGCGGCCACCACCGGTTTAGGAGAGAACTTGATCGCCTGGGTCATCCCCTGGAAGGTGCGAATGGCGAGATCAACGTCGTCCCATTCTTCTTCCTGGACCGACATCAGCAGCAGCATGAGATTCGCGCCAACGGAGAAATTGGTGGCGTCGTTAGTAATCACGAACGCGTCGAACGCGTCGCCCGCCCCACCGGGCTTCAAGGTTTGCACGATCAGTTGCACGATGTCGCTACCGATGGAGTTCATCTTGGAATGAAACTCGATGCAAGCCACGCCGTCGCCGAGATCGACCAGCGACGCACCCGAGTTCTTCTTCACCACTCCATTCGATTTCTTCGCAACTTCGACCGACCAAACACCGCTGGGAACCTTCACCGGAGCATAATTCGCAGTCTTCAAATCCCAGTAGGCGCGGCCAGAAGCAGCCTTGGGATCGTCCAGATACCAGGCTTTCTTGCCCGAGGCGAACAACAGTTCCACATTGGCCGCGACCGGCCGATCTTCTTTCTTCATGCGCTCGACCGTAGCTTCCACCCCCGCCGCATCCCAAAGTTCGAACGGGCCCAATTCCCAGTTGAATCCCAGGCGCATGGCGCGATCGATCTCAACAATGGAATCGGAAATCTCGGGAATACGGTTGGCGGAGTAAGTCCAAAGATCGGATAGAGACGACCACAAAAACGCGCCGGCCCGATCATTCTTCTGCGGCCCACTGCCATCCAGTCCCAGCAACATCCTCAGACGCGCGCTGGTTTGCTCGACATTCTTTGCCATATCGAGGGCAGGGAACTTGGGCTTCTGGCGCGGACGATATTCCAGCGTCTTCCAGTCCAGCGCCAGACGTTCGTCCTCTCCTCCATCTCCGCCCTTCACCTTTTTGTAAAAGCCGCCTTTAGTTTTGTCGCCGAGCCATTTGCGCTCCAGCATCTGCTTGTAAAAATCGGGCAACTTCAGATCGCTGCGCTCGTCAAGCGGGGCGGGCGAGTCGCCCGCTGCCACACGTGTCATGTTTGAAACCACGTGGCCCAAAATATCCAATCCCACCAGATCAATCGTGCGAAATGTTGCCGACCTCGGCCATCCCACGGCCTGCCCGGTGAGCGCATCCACGTCTTCAATGCTCAGATCCATCTCCTGCATCAGGCGCATGACGTTGAGCACGGAGAACGTACCAATGCGGTTGGCGATGAAATTCGGGGTGTCCTTGGCGATCACGATACCCTTGCCCAGATGAATGTCGCAGAAGTGGGACACGGCATCGATCGCGCCGGGATCGGTGTCCGCAGTAGGAATCATTTCGAGCAGACGCATGTAGCGCGGTGGATTAAAGAAGTGCGTCCCAAACCACGAGCGCCGAAAGTCGTCGGAGAATCCCTCCGCAATCTTTCCCACCGGCAGTCCGCTGGTGTTGGTCGTGATGATTGTCCCCGGCTTGCGGATGGCTTCGACCTTCCTCAACAAAGCCCGCTTGAGATCCAGGTTCTCGACCACCGCTTCGATGATCCAGTCCACGTCGGCCAGCCGCTTGAGGTCATCGTCAAAATTGCCGACTGTGATTAGGCGGGCAAGAGACGCCTCCATGAAAGCCGCGGGCTTGGATTTCTTCGCTGCCTCGAGCCCCGCGGCGGCAATCTTGTTTCGCGCCGGTCCGTCGGCATCGGGTGGAACAATGTCAAACAGATAACTAGGTACACCTGCGTTCGCGAACTGCGCAGCGATGCGCGCACCCATCGTCCCGGCACCAAGAACAGCAACTTTATGAATACGTTTCATTAATCCAACACTCCGATCTCAAGACACTCCAAATGCGAAGCGCCTCATCTATGTCTCAAATTCTTACCATCCCGTTGCCATCCCGAGCGAAGCGAGGAAGCTAGGTTCTTCTCATGTTCGGCAGAAACCAGCATCCTCGCTTCGCTCGGAATGACAATTCAGTGGATTCGTCAGCGGGGTCGTATCGTCACCGCAATTCGTATCGTCACCGCGATTCGTATCAGGAGATGGCTTCAGCCATCTCATAAGCGACTTGAACTCTGCCGGCTTCAGCCGCCGCTCTCTTCTAATTGTGACAGTCATGTCGTGTCGACGAATGAAGGCGCACTCTACAGAAAAAGAATAAAGACTGGTTCAAGCAGTTTATCCATCTGCCAGCTATTTTGGCCACCTAGATGAGCGCAGTGCGACGAAACAGAAGGGAGATACCGCTGGCGCGTGCCGCATTAGATGTGGGGTGAGGATGGCAGCGGCACGCGCCTTAATCAAGTTGAACTCACGATAGACTTTGAATCAAATCCCGTCAAGGTTACATATCACAGTTGCGCGTGACGAGCGTCCAACTCCGGGTGCGCCTCGAGATAAGCCTCCGCCCGGCGCACCATATCCTTTTCGCCGCGGTAGGCTAGCTTCCGCGCCGCGTCTTCCAGAGGAATCCACAGCGCGCGTTTGACTTCGATGCGCATCTCGGGAGCGATCTCGTCGATTTCGCCAGACTGGTAGCGGAAAAGATAAAAGCTGACAATCTTGAATACCCTCTCGTTGTCTCCCCAGGAGCGCACGTAAGCGTACTTAATGTCACCGAGTTTCGTCACTGGAACGGCCGTGAGGCCGGTCTCTTCGACGATCTCCCGGATAGCGGTTTGCTCAGGTTTTTCGCCCGGATCGACCAACCCTTTGGGCAAGGCCAGTAACATTTTTTGCGAGGTTTTCTTTCGGGCGCTGCCAGCCAGCGGCACCACGGACTCCTTCCGAGGCTCAATGGCGGCCATCTGCCATCCTTCCGGCGTGTGCCGCACGACTACCCCTCCAGCGGAAATCTCTCGAATCATATGCCCTAAGTTATCAAAAACACAGGAGTTAGTCACGGGGCAGGTGGAGGGTTCGGTCCTCTGGGGTAACCTGCAGCAGTAATCTGGCACAGTCGACCGCCCTATGAAACGATAAGTCTCGAACTGGCATCTTACTTGCAGGTTTAGCCTGGGGAAACAGGCAGGGGTGACAGGCGAGAAAATGCCTGTGAACGCTAGCCGGGCAGACCGGGAGAAGGCGAGGTTCCCGTGAAGAGTCTGGGCAATATCATTCGTTCGGTGCAGGCATTTGGACGGGGGCTTTCCGGCCCTGCTGGCTTGGCATCACGATCTGGCAGCGTCGGCATCGGCCTGGCACTGGGTGGAGGCTTTGCTCGCGGCATCGCTCACGTCGGCGTTCTCAAAGTCCTCGAAGAAGAAAACATCCCCATTCGTTACATTGCCGGAACCAGCGTGGGCGCCCTCATCGGCGCCGCCTATTGCAGCGGAATCTCGGCCGAAGAACTCGAACACGTTGCCGCCCGGGTTCGCTTCAAGCACATTGCCCGTTGGACCCTCTCGCGCTACGGCTTTGCCAGTAACCAGCGCATGATCGGATTCCTCAATCATCTCCTCAAGGTTAAAACCTTCGAAGAGTTGCGCATCCCTCTGGCGGTGACCGCCACAGATTTCTCTACCGGCGAAGGCGTGGTTTTCCATTCCGGACCGCTCGTCGATCCCGTACGCGCCAGTTGCGCCTATCCAGGAATGTTCCTGCCAGTAAAGATTCGCGGACGTCTGCTGATCGACGGTATGCTATCGCACACCGTACCGACCCGCCCGCTGCGGCAAATGGGCGCGGATCGCGTGCTGGCGGTGCATCTGAAAGGTAAATGGACCGATGGCGATGGCCCCCGCCATCTCTTCGACGTGATCGGACAATGTTTTGCTATCGCCCAGGAAATGAACAGCAGCCAATGGAGGCAGGCGGCCGACCTGGTGATTGAACCCAACGTGAACGGCTACAAATATGACGCCTTCGAGCACAGCGTTGCCCTGGTGCGAGCCGGAGAAATAGCCACCCGCGCCGCTATCCCGGAAATCCGCAAGTGGCTGCAAACCGAAACCCAGCGCCTGAAGACCACGACCCGCTCCGCGCAGCCGGCTGCGGTCCCTGCAGATTAAGCTTCAGAGGATCCTGTAGGGCCACTCACTTCATCAATCCCTGCTGCGCCACCCCGATGTTATCCCGCGAAGTATTCTTCACCAGATACATCATTTCATCCGCCTGCCGAATGATGTCATGCGGCGTCTTGGCATCGTGCGGATAGGTAGCCACACCCATCGAAGCCCGCACATTCAAATCCAGCCCTTCCTCCCGACAAAACATGCTGGCACGCAGGCTGTCGCGCAAGCGTTTCGCCACCACCAAAGCCGAATCCTTCCCAGTCTGCGGCAGCAACACCACAAATTCATCCCCACCGTAGCGGAAAGCAAAATCGATCAACCGCAGCTGCGCTTTGATCAGATACCCAATCTCCGCCAGCAGCTTGCTTCCGATCAAATGCCCATGCGTGTCATTGACCTGTTTGAAATGATCCAGGTCGATAAACACCACCGTAAACTCATACCCAAAACGCGACGACCGGTAAACCTCGGTTTCAAGCGTCTTATAAAGATGCCGCGCATTGTAAAGTCCGGTGCAATCATCGGTGATAGTCAGTTCCTGAATCTTCTCCACCGCTCGCGCATTTTCAATCGCTATCGCAGCATAGTCGCATAGCGACTGCAAAAAGAATATCTCCTGATCCCCGAAGTGTTGCATGTCCACATTCACCAGCTGAATCACTCCCAAAACGCGCAGCCGCGAGCGCACCGGGAAGCACACAATCGAACGCGTCTCCCACTTCGTCATCTCGTCAATGCGTTTCGCGAACCGCGGATCGGTCATCACATCCGGCACCACCAGCGGCTCGCCGTTTTTCGCCACATACCCGGCAATGCCCTCTCCCACCTTCAAGCGCAGGTTTTTCAAAGCCTCCGACGCGCTGCCCACCGCGATCGCGAAGTACAGTTCGTCGCGCTCAGCATCCACCATCAGCAACGACCAGGTATCCGGACGGAAATATTCCGCCATCTTTTCCATAATGGTCTGCAGAATGGAATCGAGATCCAGCGACGAGGTCAGCGCCTTGGCCACATCATGAAAGATGGTCAGTTCTTGATTCTGCCGATTATGCTCGGCCCCGGTGGCCCTGGACATGAACATCAACCTCGAATTCGAGCGGAAGTGTCAAAATTATAAGCGGCTCCCCGAACTCCCCGCAAAGAACCATGGTAACCGGAACCCCTAAAGGCACGTAGGCCAAGGCAATCAAAGCCACCTCCCGCCACTACCAGGTGGAGCGGACACTCCTGTCCGCTGCCGTTGACCGATAGAACATGTGGACCCCGAATCATCCGCGTAGATCCCCAAAATCCGTGGCCACCTTTTTCCCGCCGCACCAAAAATTTCACCACCCCGCCGATGCTCATGTGGGGACGAGCGCCCTCGCCCAATCATGCCCGAGACGCTGTCATCCTGAGACCGCGGAGTCGCTCGCTCGCGAGCCACTCCCAACGAAGGATGTCTGCACTCCTTCCACACAAGATGCTAAGCCTCCGGGAATCGCTTTCGATGCCCACCGCTCGCTCCAACGAATCCCGGGAATCCGGAGTCCTATGGTTACGTTGTCATGCCCGAGCATGTTCACCTGCTGCTCAGCAAGCCGCGGCAAATGCACTCTCGCCGATGCGTTGAATCGTTGAAGCAGGCGTGGAGATTGAATGCGCGTGGGCCGCGAAAAAGTGGAAAAGAGCGCTCGGGAGACTCTGTCCCAGCAGTAATGCCCCACCAGTCCCAGACAACGACGTGGATGATACCAATTGAAGAACGTAATGAGCGAGCGCGGTCCCGGCGGACAGCACCTGCATCAAGATTCTCCGAAGGCAGGCTAAGGCGTAACTTCAAATACGACACCCAGGCCTCCAGACCCTCCCGCTGGCGTGGTGCCGTAGAGATTGCCCTGACTATCGAGGATGAGGTTGGCGTCGGGCTGGGCCCCGTCGCTCCCCACGAAAGTGTGAAGCACCGTGTACTTCCAGCCTCCCTTGGCTGCGGGCGCGAGCTTGTAGACTACGCCGCACCCACACTGGCCTCCGCCGTAGATGGTAGTTCCGTAGAGATTGCCCGCTTTGTCGACGACTACCCCTCCCCCCGGGCCGTTTCCGCTTGCACCGTTGCGGAAGTTATACAGAATGGTTTCTTTCCAATGGCCGTTTGACTCGGGAGTAAGCTTGAACACCGTGCCACAACCGGTGAAGCAGATATTCCTGCCGCCGGCGAAGGTGGTGCCGTAGAGACTGCCCGCCCCGTCGACAGCCAACTGCCCGACACTCGCCCCCTCGCCGTCGTATTGGAAACTGCCGAAATTGTGCAGGATAATATGCTTCCACCCCTCCCCAACAGGCTTGAGTTCGTACGTCGTGCCGCACCCAGGCGGGGGGCAAGTGGTGCCCCCTTTTTCAGTAGTACCGTACAGATTTCCAGCCTCGTCCAGAATCGGGCCAGCCAACGCAGTTGTCCCACCCCGGTTGGAGCGGAAGCCGTAAAGCACTTCTTCCGTCCAGCCGTCTGAGCCGGACGTCAATTCAAATGCGCCACCCGCGGTTCCGTACAGGATGCCCGCCTTGTCGATCGCTAGAGCGCCGTACGGGGCCCCTCCGTCCTGGCATTTTGACTTCGAGCAGAAGGTGTATATCACCGTGTAGGTCCACCCGCTGGAGCCGGGCGTCAACTCGAAGATAGTACCCGCGTCATGAGCACCACCCTCTTCTGCTCCCCCGTACAAATTGCCCTGTGCATCGAACACCAAGCCACCCAGCGGCGCGTATCCGCCATCGCCATGAATATCAAAGCCGTGCAGTATGGTGTGCGTCCACTCGCCGCCGGAGCCGGGGCTCAACTCGAAAACTGTGCCGTACTTATAAGGACCGCCGCCTCCCGTAGTCCCATACAGATTGCCCTTCTGGTCGACGATGAGATTGCCCCAGAGTCCGGCCCCGTCGCTACCACTGAAAGCATGCAAAATTTTGAATTTCGGCTGCGCCGAAGCAGTCGACACCATTACTGCGAGTAGAGCCACAACCACTCGAAACCGACGTGCGGGAAGGAAAAAACATCGGCGCAGCATGGACACAACCTCACTTCAGGCCGCGAACCGCGAATCGGTTGGGTACGCCCGCAGCCCCGAACTATAGCACGATTTCCACAGCGAAACGCGTCGAGCTACGGCGGTGATCCGCGGGAATCCGTGGCCGCCTTTTTCCTGGGTACGTGCCGAAAATTTCAACTCCTAGTTCCCCCGCATAACATATATTTAAAGGGAACAACGAAGCCATATTTTCCGGGCCCAGGAGAATTTTCGCGTGACGTCGTTCGGCGCCCAACTAAAGAAGGAGCGGGAGAAGCAGGGAGTCTCTCTCGAGGACATCTCCGTTTCCACGAAAATCGGCACGCGCATGTTGCGCGCCCTGGAAGAAGAACACTTCGACCAACTCCCCGGCGGCATCTTCAACAAGGGCTTCATCCGCGCCTACGCGCGCTGTCTCCACATGGATGAAGATCAGGCCGTCGCCGACTACTTGGCTGCCACCGGATTTGTCCCACCCGCGAAAGACTCCGTCACCAACGACCAGGCGCCGCTGCTCGATCCACCGTCGCGTGAACAGACTGACACAAACACCGGCCTCCCCTGGAGCACATTCGCGGTTGTACTCCTGATCATCGCGCTGGGCTTTGCAGCGTGGGGTTTCTATTCTCGCGAATCCCAAAAGGCAGCCCCGGAATCTACTGCGCCCGCGGCCAACTCTCCCAGCCCTTCGCCATCGGTAACCACCGAACAGTCTCCGCCACCGCAGGCTCCGCCACAGCAACCCGCTGAGTCTACGAATTCTTCTCCTGCGCCGGCAAAGCCAACTGAACCGTCCGCAACCCCATCACCGGCAGAGTCGATGAGATCACAGTCCCCCGGCACCCCTGATGCAACTCCCTCCACCAGTCAGCTCAAGCCCGCAATCCCCGCAAACGCTCCGCTGCTGGTCCTGATCAAAGCCCGCGAAGATTCCTGGTTGTCCGTCTCGGTCGACGGCGAAATTGTCACGCGCGCACTCCTGAGCGCGCCCGCGCAAAAATCAATTCGCGCGGAAAAGGAAATTGTCATCAAGGCAGGCAACGTAGGCGCGCTTGATTTCGAATTCAACGGCAAGAAATTACCTACGCAGGGAGACTACGGAGAGGTCAAGACCCTGACCTTCGATGCCCGCGGCCTGCAACCACCCGTCCCGAAAACGGAAGCACCAACCCAATCGCCGTAACCACCCGTACGATCAACCAGGAAAACCGCAAACCAACCAGAAGAAACCCGGAAGAAACCCAAAACAAACAACGATAGACCCGCGTAGATTCGTATCGAACTCACGTCCCGCCCCTTCACCTCAAATGGAACGCCGCTCCCTGCGAGAGTCCGCAATTCACCCCAAAACGATTGCGCCCCCGCCCGTTCTCTGGTAGCCTTTTACGGACCGCAAAGATTGCATTTCGTGTGGCTTGACCGTCCCCCGCCAGACGTAACGCCCAGATCGCTTGCTAAGGAGAAGACGCTTGTCGAAGAACCGCCATTTATTTACTTCCGAATCCGTAACTGAAGGACATCCCGACAAAATTGCCGATCAGGTTTCCGATGCCATCCTCGACGCCTGCCTGACCGACGATCCCTCCAGCCGCGTAGCCTGCGAAACCTTAACTGCAACCGGCCTGGTAGTCATCGCTGGCGAAATCACCACCAAAGCCTACGTCGATTTCCAGAACCTGGTGCGCGGAACCATCGCCGCCATCGGCTACAACAACGCCCTCTACGGCTTCGACTCCAACACCTGCGCCGTAATCTCCAGCATCAATAAACAATCCGGCGACATAGCTATGGGCGTCGACACCGGCGGCGCCGGCGACCAAGGAATGATGTTTGGGTTTGCTTGTAATGAGACGGCGGAGCTTATGCCGGCTCCTATTTCGTTTGCGCACAAGCTTTGCATGCGGCTTTCTGAGGTTCGTAAGCATGGCAAACTTCCCTACCTGCGGCCTGATGGCAAATCCCAAGTTACGGTTGAATACGATAATCACCACAAGCCGGTTCGCGTGGATGCGGTTGTGATTTCTTCGCAGCACTCTGAGACTGTGGGCAACGACGAACTGCGCAGCGATATTCTCAAGCATGTGATTCAGGCTACGATTCCGGCGCATCTCCTCGACGAAGACACCAAGTACCACATCAATCCTACCGGGCGCTTTGTGATTGGCGGGCCCATGGGCGACTCCGGACTGACCGGGCGCAAAATTATCGTCGACACTTACGGCGGCATGGGGCGGCACGGCGGCGGCGCGTTCAGCGGCAAGGATCCGACCAAGGTGGATCGCTCAGCTGCGTACATGGCGCGTCACATCGCGAAGAATATTGTTGCGGCTGGGTTGGCGGATCGTTGCGAGGTGCAGTTGGCATATGCGATCGGCGTGGCCGAGCCGGTGAGTGTGCGCGTGGATACGTTCGGGACGAGCAAGGTTGATCCCACGATTATTTCCGATCTCGTCCGCTCCCATTTCAAGCTGACCCCGAAGGGAATTATTGAGTCGCTCAATCTGCGGCGGCCGATTTACTGCAAGACCGCGGCTTATGGACATTTTGGGCGCACCGATCCCGACTTTACCTGGGAACTGACCGACAAAGCGGCGAAACTGGCCAGCGATGCTGGTTTGCGGGAGCCGGTCGCAGCGCACAAGTAGCTTTCGCCGATTCCACCCTTTTCACATAGAACGTGAAAAGGGTGGGGCACCCAATGTTGACCTCGGCGGCTAAAGCCGGATTCAAACGATGCACTTACCGCAGCGCTGAAGCGCTGCGCCACCCAAAATCAATATCGAGTTTTCAGCAGCCTGTAGACTCAAGATCAATTCAGCGCCACAGGAGAAGTAATGTCGACGACACCAACGCAAGTGCAATCTGATATCAAAGGCATTGAGTTTGCCGATCTGGGCAAGAAGCGCATCGAGTGGGCGAACCAGTCGATGAAAGTTCTGCAAATCATTCGCAAGGAATTCATCAAGAACCAGCCGCTGCTGGGCATCCGCATCTCGGCTTGCCTGCACGTTACCGCGGAGACGGCGAATTTGGCCATCACGCTTCGCGATGGCGGCGCCGACGTAGTGCTGTGCGCCTCGAATCCGCTTTCCACGCAGGACGATGTTGCCGCCAGCCTGGTGCGCGACAACAATATCCCGGTTTTCGCCATCAAGGGTGAGGACAACGACACTTACTACAGCCATATTCTTGCAGCCATCGATCACCGGCCTCACATCACCATGGACGATGGCGCCGACCTCGTGACCATCCTGCACACCAAGCGCCAGGATGCGCTCACCGAAGTGATCGGCGGCACGGAAGAGACGACGACTGGCGTGATCCGCTTGCGGGCCATGGCGAAGGAAGGCGTGCTGCGCTTCCCCATCGTCGCGGTCAATGACGCCGACACCAAGCACCTGTTCGACAACCGCTATGGAACCGGGCAGTCGACGATTGATGGCATCATCCGTGCCACCAACTTCCTGTTGGCAGGATCGAAGTTCGTGGTCGCCGGGTACGGCTGGTGCGGACGCGGGCTGGCCAGCCGCGCTCGCGGCAACGGAGCCGAGGTGATTATCACCGAAGTCGATCCCACGAAAGCTCTGGAAGCGGTGATGGACGGCTTCCGCGTAATGTCGATGACCGAAGCGGCCAAGATCGGCGACGTCTTCTGCACCGTCACCGGCAACAAGAGCGTCCTTACCAAGGATCATTTCGAGTTGATGAAAGACGGGGCCATCATTTCGAACTCCGGACACTTCAATGTCGAGATCGACATTTCGGCGCTGGAGAAGCTGTCCTCGTCGAAGCGCACAACGCGTGGCTCCGTCGAGGAATATTCGCTGAAAGATGGACGCAAGATCAATCTTCTGGGCGAAGGCCGCCTGATCAACCTGGCCGCTGCCGAGGGGCATCCCGCCTCGGTGATGGACATGAGCTTCGCCGACCAGGCGCTCTCTGTCGACTACATGGTGAAGAACCACAAGTCGCTTGAGAAAAAGGTCTATCGCGTGCCCGATGACCTGGACAAGCGTGTGGCCAAATTGAAGCTTGAGTCGATGGGGATCAAGATCGACAAGCTGACGCCGGAGCAGGAAGAGTATCTGGCTGGGTGGAGCGAGGGGACGTAGGTAGCAGTTAGCAATTAGCATTTGGCATTCAGCCAAATGCTGCTGTCATCCTGAGGAAGCGCGGGCCTTCGCAAAGCGAAGGCCTGCCAACGAAAGATCTATGCACTTTCCGGCTGATATTGATGTCGTAGGAACCACGCCTCACTCAGGTCTTTCCATTCTGGATTCATCGACACGATCAGCGCTATCTTCTTAACGCGCAAGAGTCCCTTTATCTGCTTCTCGCGAGCGATTGCAGCATGGATATCCCCGAAGCGCTCAAAATACACCAACCGGTCGATCTTGTAGTGTGCAGCGAATTCCCCTTTGACACCTTGCTTGTGCTCGAAGACGCGTCTTTCCAGATCCCCCGTCACACCGGTGTAAAGCGTTTTCGAGCGATTGGTCATTATGTAAATGCAATAGACGCTGGGCGAGGAGTACACAGATCCTTCGTCGGCGGGCCTTCGCTTTGCGAAGGCCCGCACTTCCTCAGGATGACAGCGGGTTAGGGGTTGTGTCTGTGACGAATGAACCTGGCTTTCAGGTCCGTCAAGTAGGCATCGAGTTGGTCTTCGGGGATTCCCTCGCCCCGGTCGAGTTGGTTGATCCCGCGCTTGATCTTCGCGTCGATCGCTTCCCGATTCTCCCCGAGACAGCCCGAAGCGTGGACTTGCATGACTTCGCCGTGCTCGATAAACTCGCCGCGATCAGCGGCGACGATTCCTTTCTCAACTTCACGAATGCGCCACTCGTCGTAGCTCACCATGCGTTCGACGGCCTCGACCACCAAGGCCTCGGTGTCGCGGCCTCGCTGGGACGCAAGTTGTGCAAGCTTGGCCTGCAGATCGGGGTTCAAACGGACTTCCATGGAATATAGGGTAGGGTTCGCGGGGCGGGGTGTCAATGCTGTGAGCCAGCTCCGGGAGTTTTGTCCCAGCATCGAGCCGGTTGTATGATTCTCAGAAGTGAGCGCGACCTCCATAGCTTCCTAGCTACAAACCTTTGACGAAGAGCTTTTCTTCGCGATCCTCGATGTAGCCCTAGACATCGATCAGGCCTTGTTGGTCCAATAAACGGCGGGCCCCGTCTATATCAACGGAATTCGCGACGTTATTCGCTACCAGCTGCTTTATCCGGTGCATGCCGTGAACTTTGCGTATCGATACGCCGATCTTCGTGGCAAGGGTCTGATGTTCTTACAAAAGCAGGGAGCCATCGGTTCAATGGAGTTCAGAAAAAGTGGAATGGCCGGATGGGAAGGCCGCTGGGAGATAAGGGTACCCGACTTGAACCGTTTCGCCGAATTCCTGGAGGCCTTGAGGATCGAAGAGAACCGCCGTGATCCTGGACAAGAGATGGAAACGGACATTCACAGTGCGACCGCCAGCCTCATGCAGTTAGGCGACTCCTTCCACCGAACTGCAATTCGGTTGCGTGACCGGCGTGCCGGGCGAGAGCCACTTGTGATTAAGGATGAATACGACGTGCAGTACGTTTTCGCTGCGCTGTTGGAGACTCGCTTTGATGACATCCGTCCCGAAGAGTGGGGACCTAGCCACGCGGGTAAGGCAACGAGAGTAGACTTCTTCCTGAAGAACGAGGGAGTGTTGTTCGAAACCAAGATGACACGTGAAGGACTGACGGACGGCAAGTTGGGCGAAGAATTAATTATCGATATCGATCACTACAAACAGAGACCTGAGTGCAAGGCGCTGGTATGTTTCGTTTATGATCCTGATCATCGGATGAAAAATCCGCGCGGGCTGGAAAATGATTTATCGAACGAGCACAATCACCTGAGTGTTAAGGTCATCGTTCGACCGAAGTGACACATCTGCCTCTCCCCAGCTTCCCTCCGCTAATCTAGAGCAAATGGTCCGAGCACGAGCGTGGACGCTCGCGCCTACATTCCCAAAATGGGCTTTGGGGAATGTTTTTCTTTTGCGGGACGCTTTTTCTTGGCTGCGGTGTGGCATAGTTAGAATCGAGTCGAAAAAATGAACGCGGCCTTCTGGGCCGCGTTTTTATTTGGGACGGTTTCTTGGCACGGGAGAGGGTTGGGTGGCGATCGCGAATATCTTATGACAAAAAACGGAATGAAGATCAAGCATCCTAAGTTGCGGGGTGAATGGGCAGAGATGTGTTTTATGACGCGGGCGGCGGAGCATGGTTTGTGCGTGACTCGGCCTTGGGGGGAGATGTCGCGGTATGACTTTGCGGTGGAATACAAAGCGCGTTTTGTGCGGGTGCAGGTGAAGTCGACGATGTTTCTGGATCGCGGAGGGTATACCGTCACCGTGCGCGGGTGGAGAGGGAAGTACACGGGTGATCCGTTTGATTTTGTGGCGGCTTATCTGATTCCCTTGGATATTTGGTACATCCTTCCAGTCGAGAGTTTCAAGATGCAGGGGAATGTCGGGCTTTATCCGAAATTGAAGAAGTCGAAATATGGGCGGTTTAAGGAGGCTTGGCATTTGTTGCGGGGCGGGGAGGAGACAGTGGGTGATATTGAGGCTTGCGCCGCAGAGCTTGGAGTGGCGATCAGCAATCAGCACTTAGCGTTTAGCAGTTGGCACTTAGCTCTGGGAGTTTGCCTAACCTTGCTCGGATTTCTGTCACGATTTCTGCGGGTGAGCGGTCGACGTTGACCACCAGGGCATGCTCTGGCTCTTCGAGAGTTGCCAGTTGGCTCTGGAGCATTTGTTCTGTCATGAAGTGTCCGTGACGCGAGTGCAGGCGCTGGTGCAGCAATTGTGGGGTTCCTTTCAAGTAGACGATCTGCACTTCTGGCGCGACCTGGAGAGTCTCGCGATAGGCGTGCTTCAATGCGGAACATGCCAGGACCGCATTTTTTCCCGCTGCGATCCATCCGGCGATCAGGGCTCGTAAAGTCTTGAGCCAGGGGGCGCGGTCGGCGTCCGTCAGCGGGATTCCTGTGCGCATTTTCTCTACGTTTGCTGCTGGATGGTAATCATCGGCGTCCGCGAAATCCCATCCGAGTTGCGATGCCAGGAGTTGCCCGACCGTGGTCTTGCCTGCTCCTGACACTCCCATCAGCACGATGACCATGCTTCTATCATTCTTAATGATGGCCTTAATGATGGCAAGGATCTGAGCAAGTGAGCACGAGCGCGGACGTTCGCGTCTGCGTTAGGAGATTTCTTCTGGAGTGGATGGGGTCGCGGGTAAGGCTGCTGCGGCGCCGTTGTGGGGTGGTTCGGGCATCGCGGGTGGTTTTACCGAGCTATCGAGGATGCGGCTGTTCAGGCAATAGAGTGCGAGCTCCAGGCGGTCGGCTACGCCGAGCTTGTCGTAGACCTTGCGTAGATAGTTCTTGACTACCTGTTCGGTGGTTCCGACGCGCAGGGCGATCTCTTTGTTCTTCATGCCTTGAGTCACGCAGGAGACGATCAGGGTTTCTTTGGGGGTTAGCTGCACCTTGGGCCTGGGGGCTCCGGCGCGCGAGCCTTGGGTGCGATAGGCTTCCAGGACCCACTGGGTGGCGCGTCCGTCTAACCATGGCTCACCCTTTGATACTTTGCGTAGGCAGTCGACCAGCAGCTCGGGCTCAACCTCGCGCGAGACGATGGCATGCACTCCGCGGCGAAACAGTTCTAGAGTTAGATCTTGATCAGGCTCGGTGGTGATGACTACCAAGCGAAGGACGGGATTCTGGCGCAGGAGGTCGGAAACCGCTTCGATTGGATTTGGAGCGATGGCGGCTTCGAAGAGCAGGACGTCGGCGGTAAATTTTTTGGCTGCGGTTAAAGTCTGGGACAGGGTTTCGGCTTGTCCGACTACGCGGACGTCGTCCTCGAGCGCGAATATCTTGCGTAGGCCAGCGCGAAAGATGGCCTGCGTGTCGGCGACGATCACGCGGATGAACTGGCCGTTGCCGTCAGCCGGTTGGGGCTGCTCGACTTCGACTCTCGCGGTTACCGGGGTGCTCGCCATTAATCTCCTCGCTGTTCAGCGCGGTCGAACCGATATTCGTCGATGACCACGCCTACGCCGCGGCGGCCACTATCTTCAAAGCTGCGGACTACGCGGCCGCGGCAATCGAGCCGGACATCGGCCTCCGCGCCCACGACATCGGCCGGGAGCGAAATGGTGAAGTCTACCATGGAACCAACTGGCATTTCGGAATCGACCATCTGGAACAGAACGCCGTTAGCGGAAATGTTTTGGGTTTCAGTATGACGCTCGCCAGTCTTCGATTTTACAGAAATCGGCAGCTTGATCGGAAAGCGAGTCGCACCCTGCACTTCCGGATAGCGTTTGCGGCTGGCCTTGGGAGTGGCAGCGTCCGCATTCGCTGATTCGGTGGCGCTGGGCGAGATGTCTTTTTTATCCGGTAAGCTATCCGGATTCGCCTTCTTGACGAACGGGCCAATGTTGGACATTACGAGGGAAGACTATACCCTGGAACCAGAGGTGCAAAGTTACCGAAGTCATGGCACTATCAGGGTTAAATTGTTGTGGGTCATGAACTTGCGGGTGGTTGAGGATGCGCTGTGAGCGCTGTCATAGAGCATTTGGCAATTAGCAGTTAGCATTTAGACCTTGAGCCGCTGCGTATGAAAGACTTCAGAAACTTGAAAGTTTGGGGGAAGCGCATTCATTAACTTTGGCAGTTTATCGAGCTAGTGGTGGGTTTCGGCGGCCGGAACTTTTTGGGTTGACTATTCAGATGCGTCGATGTAGCGGATCCATAGGCGCCAATATCGCGGAAGGCTGTGGCAAACGTGGAAACAACGAATTCCAACGCTACCTTCAAATCGCTGCCGGCTCCGGTAGCGAACTCGATTACCACTTCTTATTGGCACTCACGTCGTTACTTCAGAAAGTACAAAGCGACGGCTTGCGGGGTAAATGCTGAGTGCTGCTTTAGAATTTTGTCACTTCTGTGAAATTAAAATCCCGCACCTTCATCGCGGGTACCACCATGTCGAACGATTCTTCGCCACTCGCGCGAACTGGAACGCCCATGGCCTCCACGTTCGACAGCATTTGAATCAGGCTCTGGTTGAAACGGAAATTGCGGACTCCGTGTCGAACCTTGCCGTCCTCGATATAGAAGGTGCCGTCGCGGGTCATGCCGGTGAGAATCTTTTCGTAAGGATCGACTTCGCGGATGTACCAGAGGCGCGTGACCAGCACCCCGCGGTCCGTGGAGGCGATCATCTGCTCGACCGATGTGGGATTGGGTGATGTGCCGAATACAATGTTCATGGGAGCTTCGCCCATTTCGTTCGGCAGCGGAAAGCCGTGCCCGGTGGGCTCGATCGGGCCAACTTTGTTTTTTAGTTCCGAGCGCTTAATCTTCTCGGCCGTGGCGCGAGCATACACCAACCGCTTTACCAGGCCATTTTCGACCAGGTGCACTTTCTGGCGGCACATTCCTTCGCCGTCGAACGGAGTGCCCGATTGCAGCGGGTGAGCAACGTCGTCCCAAATATTGATGTTTTCGCCAAAGAGTTTGGTTCCGACCCGGTTATTCAAAAAGGATCGCTGGTCGAGCAGGGAGAGTGCACCAAAGTCGAAGAACATAAAGCCAACAATGTCGAGCACGGCGGCGGGTTCGAGAATTACGGTGTATTTTCCTGCGGGAATTTCGCGCGGACTGGCTGACGCAAACGCCTTGCGGGCTGCGATTTCAGCCAGCGCGGTCGCATTCAGGTTCGCGACGTTCGGGGAATTGGCTTTCTGCCAGCCCGAGGAATCTGGCGCCAGCATGGTGATCGAAATTTCCGAGGAAGTCTGGGTGTGCCAATCCGCCAGTCCACGCGAATTGAAAATACCTTCAACCGACTCGGCGGTTGAGACGATGCCTGCGGTGGTGAGTTTATGTTTCTCTGCGATCGAGACAATCTGCTTGACGGTTTCCGCGCGCTGAGCTGGCGTGACCGCGGCGGTTTCGGCAAAGTGGCGGGTGGGCAACCCTTCGGCTGTAGTCTCCGCGCCGCAGTAGTCGGGCATGGACAATAAATCCGCGTCAGGATGCTGAACTTTTGCCAGCCGCTCCGACGATTGCACCACTCGCTTCAAGCTTTCGTCGTCAAGTTTGTTGGTTGTCGAACGGGCGGTGCGCTTGCCAAATGCTGTTCGGACAGAAACTACGTAGTTTTCTTCCGCAACATTCTGATGAATGATGTTATTCGCGAAGCGAGTGAGCGCGCTCTTTCCGCCGGAGAAGAGAACTTCGACTTCGTCGGCAGACGAATGCTTCCTGATGCGGTCGAAAATCCCGGCGGCTTTGGATTGATTGAGCATTGATATTCAGCGATCAGCACTCGGCATTCAGCCTTGAAGCCTCAGCCCGGTTGGAATACGATGCGGGACTGAATGCTGAGTGCTGACCGCTCTTCGATCACGTTCCTCTATACGCGCTTCCCACCTTAATATTGCGGAAGCGGGCCGGAGCTGCGCCGTGTCCCGTGCCCATGACTTGCTGGGGTTGGCCCTTGCCGCAGTGAGGCGTGCCCCACAGTACCCACTCGTCGCGCGAGCAGATTGCGTCCAGCGAGTTCCAGAATTCGGTTGTGATTCCCGAGTAGGAAGGATTCTTCAACATGCGGGTGCGCTTGCCGTTCTTGATCTCCCACCCCATTTCGCAGCTGAACTGGAAATTGTAACGCTTGTCATCAATCGACCACGACTTGTTGGTTTCCATGTCGATGCCGTGATCAGTATCCGCAATGAGTTGCGCGCGAGTCAGTGGCCGCTCACCAGGAAGAATGCTGATGTTGGTCATGCGGATTAGCGGCAGCCGGTTCCAGCATTCGGCGCGCAAGGTTCCGCCGGATCGATTCATGCCAATGGTTGGTGCGGTTTCGCGCGAAGTCAGATATCCGGTAAACAAGCCATTGGTGATGATGGGCGTGCATTGCGCGGGCACACCTTCTTCGTCGAAGGCGAATGTTCCGAGGCCCGGCCCATGCTCCTGGCGGGCGTCGGCGACGACGTTGACCAAGTCACTGCCGTAACGCAGAGTGCGAAGTTTGTCTAAGGTTAGGAACGAGGTTCCGGCGAAATTCGCTTCCATACCCAGCACACGGTCTAGTTCAATAGGGTGGCCCACCGATTCGTGAATCTGCAATCCGAGTTGCGAGCCGTCGAGAATGATGTTGAACACGCCCTCTGGACACTGCTCCGCTTTGAGCAGCGCAACCGCCTCTTCGCCCACGCGGCGGGCGTTTTCCAATAGCTTCAATTCGCCAATCAGTTCGTATCCTTTATTCTGCCACTGCCCGCCGTAGGAATTGGGATACGAGCGCTTCTGAATCTCGCTTCCAGCAAAGGCATAAGCCGCGTAGCCGACACCCGCGGTGTATTTCGTCTGATGGATGTTGGCGCCTTCAGATGATGCAAACCATTGCTCCTCGCGGCGGAAGTTCATATTAGTCTCGGCCAGGGTAACCCCCGGAACCGATCGCAGTTCGGAGTCAATCTTCAGCAGCAGATCAATATTCTGTTCGACTGAAGTTGTAAAAGGATCGATCTGGAAAGGAGTAGTCCACTCGGCGGTGACAGGTTTTTCCGGAGCCCGTTCAATGTCGCGCTGCTTCACCTGCGAAGATGCTTTGGCGATATCCACGGCCCGCGCGGTGGTAGCTTCGACGGCGGCGCGGCTCAAATCGTCGGACGCGGCGAATCCCCAGGCGCCGTCGGCAATGACGCGAACCCCAATGCCGAATGACTCGGAGTCTGACGCGCCACCAACTTTGCCGTTTTTGGTGGAGAGGGCCCGGCTGCGGTCATCGGCGATACGCGCGTCGGCGTAGGACGCGCCGCGTTGTGCAGCGATATTTAGCGCCCAGGAGGAAATGTCTTTCATGGCACTTTATCAAATCTATCACGGAGCTATGAGGCAGCGAAAAAACGGCACTTTTACCGGTTAACGATGAAGGTTGCAGGCCCAGGTAAATCGTTTGCCTCGGGCGTTCGCTTCCCCAGGGCTCCACTTGCGTAGACGAAAAGCCACTTGGCTACCCCAGTGTCGGGTCATGATTCCTCGACTTAGCCTTGCGGATTGAGCGACTCGGACCATAGAATCAAAAAGCGGAGTTGATCGCGGCGTTTTCGGTTGCCGATGGAGACGCGCCCGCAATAGCTTCCCATAAACACTATCTGCACCAGTGTTTCGGCAGCAGACTAGTCGCCGGAGAGATGGCCGAGTGGCTGAAGGCGCACGCTTGGAAAGCGTGTTTACTCGAAAGGGTAACGTGGGTTCGAATCCCACTCTCTCCGCCATATTTTCAACCACTTGGCTGAGCTGTGATCCGTAGCGTGATCCATTAAGCGCGCGGCAGAGCCAAACCCACGATCTTGCTGTGTGCCTCTGACTCTTGGTTCGTCACCACATCGCCGTAGATGTTCATCGTCGTGCGGATGTCCGCGTGTCGCATTAGTTTCTGTTGCACGGCTATTGGCGTTCCCACAGCGTCAAGCCACGATCGGTAGCTGTGGCGCATTGTGTGAGTAGCCAGCTTGCCGACTTTCGCCACTTCTGCTGCTTCCTGGAATACTCCCCAGACTCGCGGATATGACCACGGAAGACGGCCTAGCCTTGTCGGGGAAGCGAAAACCCAGTCTCCTGCTGCGGAAAACTGCGTTGTTTGCTTCCACGTCTTGAGCACTTCGAGCAGACTACCATCTATGCTCAAGTGCTTTCTGGAACCTGCGGTCTTTACGTCATCCACTCGCTGCCGAACAATCGCACGTTCTACGCTGATCTTGCTTGCAAGCCAGTCGATGTCTGCCCACTTGAGTGCTAGGCATTCGCTGATCCTGAGTCCCAAACACAGACACAGCAGAGCCATCGTACGGAATGGTTCCAGGAGTTCAGAAACGAACTCCTGGAACTCCTCGGACGTAAGACTGCGCGGAGCATTCGTTCTTTTGGTTGCACCTCGCACAGTGACCAGAGTCATCGGATTGCGCTCCGCCGGCACATCACCGCGCCACATCGCGAACTCCCAAAGTTGATGCAGAACGCCTCGAATGTGAACTCTGCTCTTGGGAGACAGCTTGAGAGAATGCAGCCACAATTCAACGGGACGCGGTTGTACGTCAGTGATTGAGCCCTCTCCCCAGCGAGGGAGTATGTGGTTCGTCAACCACTGATCGTAGCTGTAGCGTGTGCTGAACCGTTGCGGCATTCGTTCCGCCCGATAAATGTCAACCAGGCTGCTGACCGTGAACCCAGTCGCGTGCTTAGGTTTCTTTGGCATCAGCGCGCTTGCTACCTTCCACGCTGCTGCTTTGTTCGCCAATTCCTGCTTCGTGCCGAGTGTTTGTGATCGTCGCTTGCCGTCCACCCATTGCAGGAACCTCCATGTACCTCTTCCCTTGTCGAATAGGACACTTCCCTTATTGTGCCGTACTCTCCTCATTTGATCCTCCCGTCACTCGAGAGCACGGCGGGCACGCTCAGCATAGCATCCAAGTCTGAGGTTTTGAACCGCCAGACATGACGTTGTACGCCAGAGAGGACGTAGGCGCGGACCTTCCCCTGCCGTACCCATTGCAACAAGGTGCGACGTTCGATTTTGAGGTATTGCGCCGCCTCGTCGCTCGTCAGCCATTCGGTTGCTGAACCGTAAGTGTCCATTCTCCCGGTCGTGTTCTGCATTGTGTACTTCTCCTTCAAAAACAATTTTTTTCTTCGCGAAACCCGCGACGGTTTGGGGGCGTTCAGCGGCGCGGACCTGTCAAGGGCGCGGTTTCTCACGCGTTCATCGAAGACCCTTGACAGGGAGCACCGCTGGAATAACGCCGGTTTTGAAAGGCGCGGGTTGAGTGGGGAAAAAAATGGAAAGAAAAACGTCTTCGGCTAAGAACACCGAACTGGAAGAGAAGTCCAGGCAGTGAAGGCTCCCGGTGTCGAGAATTCTAGGGGGGTATGATCCCAGAAGCGGGAAGGTGTAGAGACTAGGCGGGCAGCACCTAAACCTCAGATCAACGAGAGACGGTGAAGGGATAGTCCAGACCGCAAACCGAACATGTAATCTTCGCTAAAAAGCGGTCCCGGGCGGAGAAAGCCATAGACGGCATGAAAATCTTGCAGGGCTCAAGAGGCCTGTGAGGGTTCGACTCACTCCGCCCACACCATGTTTTGCTCTAAGCGAGTCGCATTCCCAGCAGTATCCATCCCGGTGTCATTGAACAAGCATCAACGGAGCCCTACAATCGGCCCCATTCTTAGGCTGCACTACGGCAGCAAGTTTTTTCAATTTATCGGCAAGAGCAGTTTTGTTCAGTTCTCGTGACTTGGCGGCCGCCGTATTTAAGGACTCAGCCAACTGGGTTAACTCAGAGAGCGGGAAGGCGCCATCTTTCTCTAGCGAGTCAGCGTCGTCCTTGATCTCCTCGAGAATTCCTTGCTTTAGATCGAGTTTCTGAATATCGGCAATAAGCGCCTCGAGCTGCTGGCCGATGGTCGGAATAGTCAGAATCGCCGGCTGCAAAACGTGCGCCTGCACATTCGATGGGTGGCGTGCGAATGGCTTTCCGGTCGAAACACTCTCGGGATTGCCCTGAGCATCGTTTGTGAAGCAACTCTTGTCAGCGTAGTCTCCATGTCCCTGATCATCAACTGTCCGGGCTGGATCGATGTAGCCATAGTCCTGATTCTTGTTTCCCCCAACGGAGAGCTTGGCGTCATCGAGCAAGTAAAGCATCGGGTGATAGAGGCTGCGAACATGGTAGTCGCAGGCATCGTTGGTATCGGGCGCCTTCATAACGATACGCAGCGTGCCCGTATTCCTGAGGGTAGTGTGATAACCGGCTCCGATTGGGACGGGCGTCGTGCAGGTCAAATCATCAGCACATTGTCTAAGATCGAATGTGCCCGGCCCATTGTCGTAGTGAAGTTGAAGGCCGATGATGTATTCGCTATCCGCCCCGGATCCGCTCCCGTATCCATTTCCATTTCTGTCGAACTTCTTCGCAAATCGCATGTTCCAAGCACCATCCACGGTATACGAGGTTGGCATTGGTAAAACGAAGGCAAAAAGCCCATATTTTTTCGCTCCAACGAAATTCCAAGTGTCGGCCTGACTTGCTTTCGGATAGAGTGCAGGCACGAACTTCGCATCAGGGTGGCCACTCAAGTGAGTCAGGGCAGACTTACCAGTATCGTGCGCACACTCAGTGCCCCAAAGTAGACAGTAAACGGTTGGAGTCGAAAGTATGTAACCGTAGCCCGTACTTAGATTTGGAGCGTGAAAAATACCTCCCGCTGAAGGCGCCACCACAACAAGCACTGGTTTGCCGCCTCCGAGATTGGCGTTTTGGTATTGATAAATGATCCAAGGCCCTTCAAGTGTGATATCGAACGCATTGTCGGCGCGAGCAATGCACGACAGCATGGTGAACACACAAATAGCGATCATGACGCGAGTCTTCATTTCTGTCTCTCCTCGGAGTTCTATCTGATTCCTTCTAACTCAAATGGGGCCCAGTAGTACGGGTGTATCGAAGCTGGCCGAGAAGCCATCGCAAGCTGCGCGGAGTGCAACGCCTCAGCCACCGTGCTGCCAGTCAATAAGCGGGTGTAGAACTGGTTCATAAGATCCGTTGTTTGAGTGGAATCCACGCTCCAACGACTTGCGATTACATGTGGAACACCTGCGTGAAGCAGTGATTCCGCAATGCTCTCAGTGCCTGAATGTCCAATTGTCTCTTGCCCTTTTGTGTTGCACGCCGAAAGCACCGCCAGTTCAAGGTCTGCAGTCTCTCGCGCAGAAAGGCTTCCGGCCGAGACCACCCGGGCAAGCTTCGTCATAGGATCCCTCTCGCCAAGCATCAGCCCACTGCGCTGAGGCGAAAAGACAGCGTGCCCGGCAAAATGAAATACAGCCGAGCCACGAATCTCACGACGAATTGCGCTTAGCGTGGCCTTGCTAGCGTCAAGATAACGAGCATTCCTGAATTTGGCAGAGACAGACTGTGCCTCTCTTTCAGCATCCTCCAATGACGGCACAGCTTCTGGTGGTGCTGGAACGCTCACGACGAGGGCGGGCAACTCCGGTGTGATCGGAACTGGTGGATGCAAACGCAATTGGCGATAAAGAGGTGGCGCGACAACCACGACAGAACGTTCGGCAACGTAGTGCCCTTCTGAATCCACCAAAGCTTCGACAGGAATCGAGAGCAGGTCATCATCCAGCTCAAACAGGAGGGTTCTGCTCGATGCCAACTGACTCTCGATTGGTGTCACCAGAAGTTTGTAGAGCGCACTGCCCGTTGTTCTTAGTGTCGAAAGATCGGAAGCTGGATCTGAACAAAGGCGAACAAACCGAGTTACTAAATCACGCACTCGCTTCTGGGACGTGGAGATCCACTTTGATTGGATACCCCTATCGTCGTAAACCCAAACAGCAATGCCGTCGGAGAACATTGCGTAAGCCACGACCGTTTCATCAAGCATTAAGGGAAGTTGACTTTGCACGACAACGGGCGACGGCAATGGAGTCGCGTTCTGCGGATTCGGAGGAACCGTAATCTCTAGGGAGGTCTCCGGCCGTGCATCGCCGTTTGCCTCAGTCCTCAACTCAGCACCTCGATACCACTCCCACAACTCCAAGGCAGACGTAGGGTCACCTTGGCGAAGCTTCCATTCCACGGCACTGCGATAAGCGTTTTGGGTTTGTCTCGCCCAGTGGCGCCGGTCGTCTTCTGACGAGATAGATTTGAGAGCCCATTCAGCAAGAAAGACGGCTGATCGAAGCGCAGATTCAGCTGCTGCATCGTCGTATTTCTTAAGGGCGATATCGGCTTCGGTGGAGTAATAGGCGATCTCAGGATCAAAACTGGGCTCGCTATCGACGATCGGCTTAATAGTCTGTAAGCGCACGGCTGCCCGTTCCAGATCTCCACGACGGATTTCGGCGGAGGCCTGCCAAACTTCGGCGTCCATGCGGTCTCTTGTAGTTGCTGAGGTCGGGGGCGAGGCCGCGAATAGAGCGCTTGCCTTGCCGTACTCCGCGGCCGCTAGGTCCGGCATATTGTCCAGATAGGCCGCGTTTCCATACCAGCGGTGAGCCATTGCTCGCAACAATACGTCCGGATGCACATCGATAAGAGTTGTGGCCTCGCGCCATAACGCTACTTGCAAGTTAGGCAAGGGCATTTGATCGGCAGCCGCATCCAGGTCGTAATAGAGGTTATATCCCTTCATCACATCGACGTGTTCTGACCAGAACCGCTTCAGGCCCCTAGAAGCGTCCAAAAACGCATTATTCACATCGCCTAGCGATCCAACTGAAAGAGCGCGAAAGCCCAAACCACGTATATACAGTGCGTCGAATCTGTGCTTCTCTGCCTCTGCAATACCCTTGTTGATTGCGGACTGATAAGTTCCAAGATCACCCACTAGGTTTGCGCAGTTCGATTCCTCCAGGCTCATCTGTCCTTGGAGCCAACCATAGCCATATCGATCCAGCCGTGGTCGGATGACCTGCAGCAACGAAATACATCTTGTGCCTTCCCAGAGGAGATGGTCTGCGTAAACTTCCTCTCCCTGTGCCCGAAGCTCGCCAGCGGTGTTGGCGGCTCCCTTAAACAGCTCAGCAGAGTGGTGGGCAGCATCACGAGCTCCCGAATAATCCCCTCGGTCATCGCCCCTCAGAGCGATTGAGAGGGCCTCGAGTGCCTCGAAAAAATGTGGTCCTGAAGTCCGACTCAACAAGTCCGCTAACCAGGAATCTTGGTGTCGTGTCTTGAGGATTTCAGCCAGGACCGAAAGGGCTGAGTGAGACTCACTCGAGTTCTGCTCTAATTGCGACGAAGAGAACGCATCCGGCAGCCACTTGATGATTGCGGTATGCAGATATTCCTCAATGCGCGCGTCAATCTTGTCGTCAATTTCGGTGTCTCCGGGCGACACCTTTGCAATTTCCGCTGGCGTTAAAAGTGGAGTCGATTGGCTTTGATTGTGTTGCTGTAGTTTCTGCTTGAGTGCCGCCAAGCGTCGGCGTGCCTCGTTCGACCATTCACCTTGCCCATCGACCCGCAAATAGTGCTCCCAGTCGTCGACAGCCTGGTTGAAAAGAAACATGTGCTCGCAGACGATTGCACGATTGAATAGTGCAACTTGATCGTTAGGAGATGTTGCGAGAGCCTTGCTGAGCGCCTCGATGGCAAGGCCGAAATCAACTGGTCGTGTGGTGGACTCCCCACGGAGAAAATATGCGGAGCCGAGATCCGTCAACAGCGAAGAAGAATCGGATTGTATGTCCAGGGCTCTCTGCAGCGTGTTTATCGCAGAATCATAGTTCCCGTCGAGAAGATCGGCACGTGCTTTCCCTTGCAGCCACAGTGGGTCATTCGGGGTTTTTCGCAGATTTTCGCCAATCACTGCTTCGGCTTTCAGGAGGGGTTCAGGCTTTTCAAAGCTTGAGCCACCGCCACTCCGTTCGACACGGATGGGTGCATATTTCGCGCCCGGGATCCTCATTTCGATTGTTCGTCGTTCTGTATACGCTTGCGCCAGCAACTCCTGCGCAGAAGGCGGACGAAGCATCCGAACACCGATCCATGCTGTCATCGCCACGATCGCCACAGTAGCCACCGCAAACGCGCGGTTTGGCCAGTGGAAGAGGCTCCTCCAAAATGAAGGAGCTTCCTTCGGGGATCGATTCTCTACTGCCTTTCTCAGCCTGCGAGCCATCTGGGCCTGCCAATCACGGCCCGCGCTTGTAAGACTAGCCAGAGCAGCTTCCTCATCTGGCGTCGTCTCTTCGGAGAGGCTCCGAACGGCGGCTTTAAGCAGTGGCCCACAGTACCCGCATTGTATCGCGTGCTTCATCCGTTCTTTCGCTTCGGTATTCTCAAGTAATCCTGCAGCAACTCTTACCCACTCACTCTCTTCCGAACAATTCGAACCCTTAGCTGCCTGGCCACTCGTCACCCGCAGAGAAATTGCGTTTTGCGCGGACCTGTGCATCTGCACCTTCCGATCACAGTCCTGGCAAGACTCAACGTGGCGACGGATCTCCCGGAGTGCCTCTTCCGAAAGCCGCCTCGCTACAGAGACACCTGGAGCTTCCAACAAAACCAGCGCATCCAGTTCGTCGCTGTCAAGATGTCGATCTAAAGGCCGTGTCAAAACCAGCTTCCTCTTCTAATACGATTCTGCAGTAAGGAATCCTTTTTCTCCCTGCGACTTCGAACCTAACTGGATCTGCATACCCACCATCCGTTCGCGCAACAGGCGAATCGTCCGGACAATCACGCTCTCCACACCCTTGTCCGACAAATCAATAGTCGGCAGGGCAGCAATGTCTTTCGCAGTCATCCCCTGTTGGTAGTAGAGCCAGAAGATTGTCCGATCTCGGTCTCGGTCTGGGCCTTCCAGGCAAGACTCAATACATTCATCAATCTGCTTGAATAAGACTTCTCGCTCCATCGCCTCTTGACCGCCGGGCTGACTTGGCGCGCCCTTCGGATCAGATTCCTCGGCGATCTGGCTAACCTCGCCCGAACCTCGCTTTTGGGAATGAAGGGACTTGAAGTGATCATGTGCGACGTTCATCGCGGTCGTCTTTACATAACCGACGATCTTGTCGGGATGCTTAGCCGCAAATTCTAGAAGCTGGCGACCCTTATTGCCGCAGAGCTTAAGGTAGGTGTCTTGGACTAGGTCGTCCACAACCTGCTGCGGAATCTCGCCCCATTGGTAAGCGGTCCTGATGATGGAAAGACTGATGGGTCGATAGAAGCGAGAGACAAATTCATCCCACGCTGCGCCGTCGTTGTCCGCGCAGGCCCTTATTAACTCTTGCCCCGACATGGACGAATGGCGTGACAACAAAACCCCACCGCATGAATGCGGGAATTCTACACGAAAAGCAAACCATCTCCCATTTAACCGGGTTAGTCACTGAAGGCCTCTTGGGCTCTCTTCCAAGCAAAAAGGATTTCTCTCTACTTCGTCGTATTGGGTAGTGAGAATCGACACTCGATCCTCTGATATCGCGACCCAAAGGAGCAACTTATGGATGGGACTGCCACGACAATCGCGCTTCGTCCGCGAGTTGTACAAAGCGCGATGCTAATCATTGTCTTAGTGTGCTGCGTAACGGGTTGCCTTGCGACTACGAGCCAACATGAGGCTTTTAGAAATGCGATTCCCTTCAGTGCAGATTCTCTTTCTAGCACTGTAAAGGGTCTCGATGCCGGCACCGCTAGCCTCGATAACCCACTCGCTGCGAGAGCCTTGATTAACGACATGAAACAGAATGAGTGTGATTGGCTGCCGAAGGTGGATGGCACTCACCCAGACACTTATGTTGTGATTCACCTCTTGCGATGGACGGACTCGTCCACATCCGCAAAACCGGTAGTCCAAACTGATCACTGGTACCTGTATCGCGATGTCGCGGACAAAAAATGGTCGCAAGAGGATTTTACGAGCCAGAAGCGGCTTCTCGGGGTCACAAAAGCATACGTCTTGATAGTGCACTTTAATGCCAAAAGCATGATCTCGTCCGGCAATCCCGACTACGAGCCTGACTACGATTTAACTATAACGAAAAAAACACCTGCGAACGTTGCGCACCTTTATGCGTTGCTTCAGGCGTACACCGGTGGTGCTAGTGCCGGAGCAAGCAAAGTCGCGGCTGCGGCAAGAGCGGCCGCACCGGATGCGATTTGGTCCGGAGGCATTCTGAACATTCAATATCGTCCCTCCGATATCCTCATCAAGAGTTCCTTCACCGTCAAAGCAGGTGCCCAACCCTCCAAGCTGGCCGATGACATTACATTCGACAATGAGGGTGTTTACTACTGGGATGTCGGATTTGCGGTTCCAATAAGGAAAATTAGCGAGATTAAGCTCGACACAACATCTGGCACGGCAACTCCAGCAAGTGTCAACAGCCAGAACGTATTTGCGATACTGAACGGTTACTTTCCTCCAATTGATGTCAAAGGTTCTGGATTTAGAGCGATCCCCCATCCAATAGCTGGCGTCGCATTCGCCAAACAGCCTCTCAGCAAGATTCTCGTAGGCGGTGCCTGGGGCCCACATGCCTCTGAACTGTATCTGGGAGCGATGTTCGTCAAACAACCGGAATTATCGGGAAACGCTTCGTGTAGTCATCCGAGTGGCACCTCGCTGACTGGGAGTTCTCACTACTGTGCTCAATTCACTATTGGAATAAACCTATCCGTAAGTGCAATCGCTAAGCAGCTGGGGGCTCCGAAGTAGTTCAGTGCTGAAGGGTCTTCCGGTATGCCAGGACACATTTCATCTCATTGAGGAGAATCTATGACAGACGGACTGGGAGTACCTCCCCATCGTTCATGTGGAGCTTCAGAAGTTCATCATCGGCTGCTCGAGGATCAACGCTACCAGCAAAACAGAATCGCGATTGAGCGCTATAGCGCCCGATTTATGCTGTGGGGAGCAAGAACTCGCCGCGTCGGCGCCGTAACGATTCCCACTGTGGTGCACGTGGTCTACTCAAACCTTACAGGCAACATTTCCGACGCCCAGGTTCAGAGTCAGATTGATGCGCTCAACCGCGACTATCGGGCGGCAAATCCGGACAAGGCGAACGTTCCGCAGGTGTGGGCCAATCTTGTGGCGGACGCACAGATTCAATTTGCACTCGCTGCGACTGATCCGGATGGAAACGCAAGCAATGGGATAACGCGGACGCAAACAAACACAGTGTCGTTTACGACGGACGACAAAGTAAAAGCCTCAGCTTCGGGCGGAACTGACCCGTGGCCGTCGGACCGTTACCTGAACATTTGGGTATGCACTCTTGGGGGTGGGTTGCTTGGCTATGCGCAATTCCCTGGCGGCCCCGCGGCGACAGACGGAGTAGTCATACTTTCCACAGCGTTCGGGACTATGGGCACCGCCGCAGCGCCCTTCAACTTGGGTCGGACTACGACTCACGAGGTTGGCCATTGGCTAAACCTCATCCATATCTGGGGCGATCGTCTGGATTGTAGCGGCACTGACCTGGTCGATGACACTCCTACGCAGCAGGCGCCGAACTACAACAAGCCCGCCTTTCCGCACGTTACATGCAATAACGGGCCGAATGGTGACATGTTCATGAACTACATGGACTACGTTGACGACGACACCATGATCATGTTTACTCCGGGACAGGTCGCGCGGATGAGCGCGGCTCTTGATGGGCCAAGGTCCTCAATCGCCGGGAACGGCCAGGCCGGAACGTTGAGAACCCTCGCCTACTGAAAAAGACGGGGTACAACAATGTCTGAAAAAGAAGTTTTAGCGGACCTTTTGAATTGCCGTTGGCTACATTCACACGAAGAGGATACGGCAGGCGAAATGGTTTTTCGGCCTGCCAACTATCCTTTCCCTCCATCAAGGGGAAGAGCGGGATTTGAACTCCGTCCGGACGGAACTGCAGCTGTCCTTGGACCAGCTCCGACTGACAAGCCGCTAGAGCGCTCGGGCACTTGGAAAATCGACGATGCCAAGCGGCTGATTGTTCACGTTCCCGAACTTCAGCAAACGCAGTCGATGACAGTTGTTTCAAGTAATCCAGACCGACTCGTAGTTCGGAAATGAGAAGTTCGCTCGCGTTGGCGCTTATCTTCATAGGATTGCACGGGAGGAAACAGATGCGAATATCAGTGATCATCACGGCCGCATTATTGCTAAGTACCCTGAATCTAGCTCTGGCTCAGGCCCGGCCCGCACCTGGCGCGGAGCACGCTCCAGCTACCGCGACCGCGAATGTACCTCCCACTCCTCCAAAGCCCGAGCCTCCTAAACCTGAAAATCCTAAGACTGCGGGAACAAACTCGCAGATTCAGATTGTGTATCAGCCCTCGGACATAGTGACCGACGGCAGCGAAAGTGATGCAAAGACAACGTTTGCTATTCGTGCGCTCGCCAATGGCCTAAAAGGGCCTCGGATCGTCTCCGGTAGCTTGCGCGACGACGACTCCTACGAGCAACTTCCCACTGACGCTTTCGATCTTGTTCGTGACGATGGAAAAGGCGCCGATGCAGAAATTCCAGGGAATGACCTCACGCGGCTATCGATCCATCTCAAAAACGATTGGCGCCGCTCAGGCAGATATTCCGGCAGCCTCTGGATAGGTGCCACTGGCGATTCAGGCGCACAGTCGGTCGCCTTTAAGGTCTATATCCGGCCGCATTCGGTGTGGTTCCTGGGCTTTGCGGTCATTGCTACTGGCGCAGGAATCTCTTGGTTCACACTATTTTGGGTGAGTCGGCAGCGACAGTTGGCGGGTAACCAGGTACTGATCGCACGGCTCCAGACGGTCGTGGACGGACTTACCCAAACCCTTCAAGGCATTGGGAAAGCGGGGGCCCCTGCCACTCCACAGAGCTTGGCTCATCTTGCTCGAATCAAGAGCGACCGACTAGCCCAACTTATGCATGATAAAGAACTCAGCGTGATCGCTGGGGTGAGCGTACCGCCAACCGATTCCCCTTCGGTCATTGACGAAGTCGAGGGTATGAACCGGATCGTCCAGAATGGATTTGTGCAGCTATTTCAGCTTTGGAACGCTTCAGGATCAAATCGTCCGAATCTGATTCCTCTTTTTCAGCAGATGGACAATCTTGGCTCGATCGCTCAGCCATTGAACACACTTGACGCAAGTATTCAGACGATACTCGCCAAGTCCACGGTGCCTACGGCCAGGGCATCAATCGACGGTCACTTTACTCCACTTCCGTCTGAGAATTCGGTCGTACACCGTGTCGTCACCACAACGTATCTACTCGACCTTTTGTCGGTCGCAACAGTGGTTGTAGCGGGTATGTTCGTTCTCATTTGGAAGAATCCAGGCTTCGGTACGATCGGAAACTACATTGAGGCATTCTTGTGGGGACTCGGCCTGAAGTTGGGCAGCGATCTCACGAAGCTCGGTCCCGGTGATGTCAGGACGAGTTTTGGGATAAAAACTCCAGCACCGTAGATAGAGTACGTCCGGGGTGCAGAGCGTTAGGCATCGACGAGCGTATATTTTATTGCGGCCTTTCTCAGAAGTTCACGAGAGAACTGGAGTGCTTCGACCTTGCCCACGGTTATTGAATCCCGATTCCTGCAAACGCTGGCGCTTTGCCTTTGTGCAGTTTCGTCCCTTCCTGTGCACGGACAGGGAGAGTCCTCTCCTCATCCGGAGGACAAGTCTCGGGGCGTTGCCTCTCCGGCGGTAGACGCGCACAAACTCGTCGGCATTCCATTCGTGAGTCCCGGGGAGCCCGAAACGCGCGAGCAGATCGTTGAACAAATCAAGAATAGCATTCTGCATCGCCTTCCCGAGCTAACTGGGTATCCGAAGGACTTTGACAGTCTCAAGCAGCACAAAGCCGTGGCACTACGATACCGCGGCGCGGACATAAATCCCTTCGTGCCCTATCTCTACCAGCACAAATACATCTATCCGATTGTGGACTACTGGGGCGGTGAGTGGGACGCCGACAGCCTCGAAGAAGCGAAGGCGGAAGCACTGAAACAATGCGGTGTCGGAGGAGGGAGCTGCGTGCTCTTTCTGGAAGACGAGTCGGTCCTTGTATCCGACAAGATGGTCTCCGACTATATTGGGGCTCGCGACAAGTTTGTGAGCGAGCAAGTAGCTAAGTTGAAGGCCGCAGATATGGTCGTGCTGGTGCAGCGCGCTGCAAAGCTCAGTGTTTCAGCAAGCCTGCCTTCTGCTGATCAGTTTTCTCCCCCCTCCAACAAACCTCTGGAAGTCGGGTATCCCGATTGGCAGCAGGACTATGCAAGCGCGTGCCAGGATCGCATTTTCTATGCGCTGTTGCCGCTCGGCACACAGGATGCTGAGGAAACACAGAACAATCTGTCGCGTGTCAACCAGACCGGAATCTACGGTGCGTATGATAGGCGAGTCAGTACCCCCGACTACGCCACCGAGGATTTCACGACCCCAGACAAAGATCATCTGACGGAGCATATGGCGCGCTTCACACGGCGATACGAATTCACATCCGACGCTGTAAGCGCGAAGCGAGTTACGTTGCCTGAGAATCTGCGGGATGTCCTTGCCGGGCAAGTGATAAAAGAAATCTGGATTGAAGGTTCAGTGCGCATCACGCACGACAATCTGCCGCTCATCTTTGACCAGTATGTCGCGCCAGTGGCATTGCGCACCGATCGGGGCCTATACCTTGGTGTGCAAGTCAAAATGCCCAGCGAAGGCTTCGGCGATTGTTATGTAGGAAAGCCTTTTTCCGGCAAAGTGCTGGAACTCGCCGGAGCAGTCAGCAAGCCGGACTATGCGAAAAAGGCGCTTAGCACGCTGTTAAGCAGCATCCAAAGCACCTTTAGCGCCGAGCCCATCGCCGCTGACCTCATTGTCACAGAGACTTTCGGTCCAGGCGAGTTCGGCATGAACCGCGAGCACAAACCGAGCTATCTGCTTGGCGCCCCTTATTACGAATCCTCGACTTATACAATCGAGACGTGGGCCGCGGAGGAAGACAACCCATTTGGAAGCCTCTATGGCCGCGAGTCGTTCAAGGGGGCGAGGAGCGACCACCTTCAAAGGGCAGATCAAATTTATTTCTTTCTGAAGGTGAGCCATGTACATACGCGCGCAGTCCACAAAAATGACACGTACAGCGATCCCAGCATCGTCGAGATAGAAAAAATCGACGACGGCGTGAACAAGGCGACGACCAGGGCGCTTACGAGCGCTTGCAGCTCTCTTAAGGGAACCTTCGACGGCGCGATGTGCAAGATTAACCAACCATTTTAGGAGGCATCCATGAATATCGACCAGGCGCGCAGATGGCTGGCGATCTATTTTCTGCTGGTCACTGTCATTACGGGAGGATTCTTGCTGCTGTTTAACGGGACCACCGTCCTTCCTTTAAGCGCCGATGACGCGAGTGCCTGTTTCCAAATCATCATCCCCGTACTAGTGGGACAGGTCACTGTGATATTTCAGTGGATTGCAGTTGCAAACAAGGATGACCCGACCGGGAAGCTCGAAAGCCCAGTGCCCACTTGGGCGATTCGACTACCTGCACTCATGGCAATTCTCATCGTCGTCGTTGCGACGGTCGTACTCGCTTACGCGAACCGCCCCGGCGTCAACTGGACCGTATCACCAACTACATTCAAGAGCGCCGTGACGTTTGCGGTGACCATCCTCAACGCGTCTACTGTATTCCTTGTGGCGCGCTTCTTCCCATCCTCGAACAAATGATAGTTCCGAGGAGCTATCGTGAGCAGGATATGGATTCTCTTCGGTGCTTCCACGCTGTGGGTTCCTGTCGTTGCAGCTGCTGCCGCCAACTGGCTGATTGATCCCTTGGTGTGGATTTGCCAGACGCTGCTCGAAAAAGTCTCCGCGGACCTGCTTGTACGAGCATCGGACGAACTTGACCCAGAGCATTTAGCAAAATTTGTGACGACATGGTATCAGCTAGCGACAAAGGCGGCATCCTCAAGCCGAAAGTGGTCCGCGGCGTTCCAATCTGCAGCAAGAAGGAAATCCGTTCTCGATGAGAAAAACGTGGTCAGTGAGAAAATGCGCAGGGCTCAAAAGGCCTGTGAGGTTTAGACTCTCCGCCCGCACCACATTCACTTCGGGCCCTATCTCTGTTACGCTGCTACGTTCCCGGACCGCGGCGCCCGCGTAGAATGATGTCGTTGAAAACGCATGATCCCAGAAGGCCAAATCTCAAAAGAGCACATCGTCTCTGCGATATCCAAAATTGAATTGGAGGGCGTCCCCGCCCACCGCGCATCAACCAAATTTGACATCTCCTACAACTCGAAAAGGTACCCTCCCAAATACGTAATTTCAGTGGCCTCGAAGCTTGCGACCGGTCGTGAATTGCCACCGAATGAGTTCAGTGGTGGCGAAGAGACAAATGCTTTCCTGAAGAGGCTCGGATTTGAGGTAGTACCTCGAGAACGACGCAGTATACAACAAAATCTAGAACAGATTCTCACTAGATATGCGTCAGCGCGCTCGAGCGAGCCGATCGGAAAAGAACATGAGCTCTGGGGAGTTTTTGAAGAATTGCAGGAAGAGTTTTCGGAGCTTGAGGCTGTAAAGTCAAAGCCGACCCTGAAAGTTTCCTGGTCTGCCGGGCAAGGTGTTTGGGCAAAGGTGCCGTGGATCGCATTCCTCGATTCCAGAGAAACCAACACGACACAGAAAGGCGTCTACTGCGTCATTCTCTTTCGCCAGGATGCCAGCGGGGTTTATCTCACGTTCAACCAAGGAGTGACTGAGCCTCACGGCCGTCTCGGAGCACGTGAAGGTCGTAAATTCCTTCATGAAAAAGCAATCGAGATTCGACAAAGAGCTGCAGAGCTGTCGGCTAACGGATTTGGATTGGACGACAAGATTGACCTCCGTGCGGATCCAGGTCTCGGTGCAGAGTACGCAACATCCACCATCGCATACAAACTATATGAAAAAGGCCGAGTTCCAGCAGACAACGATATCGTGTCCGATTTGACACTTTTACTCTCAGCTTACGATGAATATCTTGCGACGCGTCTAAAACAATCAAATACGTGGATATTTCAAGCGAGCCCTGAGTATTACGACATTCGAGGAGCTGTACGAGTCCTGAAAGAACAAACATGGCTTGTCTCACAACATCGGAATCGCATCCACGCAGGAGACAGTTTGAGCATGTTCGCGTACTGCGAGCCTTGGCCGGTATACAGGAACGCTACCTTGGGAGCGGGTCCGTGGCCGCGGAAGATGCCTTGTGCCCGCACGGCTTTCCATATTGCAGGCTGATTGGCCGCCAGCGCTTTGAGTGCGCTGCCTGCTTTGTTCGCCAGTTCGGCGGCGTCGGAGTAGTCAATGGCCACGCGCTCGGGAGCGCACAGGTCGGATTCAGCCGGTGCAGAGGGCGCCGGGGCCTTGCCTGCTTTGGCGTCTTTCTCTACCGCGCGTAACCGCTCGATGAGTGCAGCTTCCGATTCGGCGCCGATTACCAAGGCTCCGCGTAATGGGGCCTTATAAGAAGTTGCCTTAGAAGTGCGGGAAACATCTTGGGAATTCATGATTGACTCTTTCGCGATCGCCGGTATCTCCGTAACGGCTACCGACCGCTTGCCGTTCCCATTCAACCGGTGGGGAATATATTCTTCGAGTACGGCGTGGAAGTTGGTGCCGCCAAAACCAAAAGCGCTCAACCCGGCGCGGCGCACGCCGTCTGCTGGCATGGTCCATGGTTTCAGTTCGGTATTGACGTAGAGGGGAGAGCGGGCAAAGTCGATGTTGGGATTGAGATGCTCGCAATGCACACTCGGCGGCAGGACTTTGTTCCGAAGCGCCAGCGAGGTTTTCAGCAGTCCGGCAGCGCCGGCTGCTCCTTTGAGGTGCCCGAAGTTCGACTTAACCGAACCTAGCGCCACTGAGTGTGAGGGGAGATGAGAATTGCTGAGCACGTCGATTATGCTTTGGGCCTCGACGACGTCCCCCACGGCGGTGGAAGTGCCATGTCCCTCGATCAAGGTGACAGTTGCTGGCGATAATCCAGCGTTCTCCCAAGCGCGTTCGATCGCCAATTTTTGGCCGGCTGGGTTGGGCGCGGTGATGCCTTTGCCCTTGCCGTCGCTCGATGCGCCCATGCCACGCAGCACGGCGTAAATCTTGTCCTGATCCTGCTCGGCATCGGCGAGACGCTTAAGAATAAAGATCGCGGCGCCTTCGCCCATGACGAAGCCGTCGGCGCCTTCGGCGTAAGGACGAGTTCCGGTCGCCGAGAGCGCACCGATCTTGCAGAACTTTACAAAGCTGGAGACGCCCATGTTGCGGTCAAGGCCGCCGGCGACTGCCACGTCGAAATGATGCTGTACCAACCCTTCCGTCGCGGAACCGATCGCTGCCATGGCGGAAGCGCAAGCGGCATCACAAACATAGTTTGGGCCGTGGAAGTTGAAGATGTTCGCAATGCGGCCGGCAATGCAGTTGGACAATTCCCCAGGCATGCAATCTTCGGTAATTTCAGGAAAGAGTTTTCCCATCCGCTCATGGAATTGCTCGGTAATGTCGCGGCGGACCGCTTCCGGCAACGCTGCGAAACTGGCAGACTCAGCCAGTTCGCGCGCGAATTCCGGAAAGAGCACGCGGGCCACGGTGAAATAGTGTTTTTCGCCCCCTATGGCATTGCCCAGGATCACAGCCGTGCGATCGGTATTCAGCGGACGATTGGGATAGCCGTAGTCTTCCAAGGCTTCGCGGGTGCAGGCGATAGCCCATTTTTGCGACACATCCATGGCATCGACGACACGCGGCGGAAGAGGCAGGCGCCACTTCATGGGATCCCACACATGCTCACGCACCCAACCGCCGATCTTTGAGTAGGTCTTGTCCGGGGCCTTGTGATCGGGATCGTAGTAAAGTGCCGGGTCCCAGCGTTCAGGTGTAACCTCGCTGATGCTGTAGCGGCCGTCCTTCACGTTTTGCCAGAACGCCGGTACATTCGGAGCATCTGGTAATACTGCTCCGACTCCTACGATTGCTATCGCGCGATATGAAGTGTCTTCCATGACGGTACTCCTATAAGTTCGCTCACCAAAAGTTACGCGGCCGCCTCCAAACGCTTGGCTGCGCGGCCGTATAGTACGTCTGCTATGTAATCCAAATCAGAAATCAGACCAGACTGCGCGCTGTGAATGGCGGGCAACCCTAAAGTAGTTTCAAACGCGGGGATGTCGGTATCGCTGATGCCCCCGGCTGCGATGACCCATTTCAAACCCTCCTCGCCCACCTTAAGCGCGGCGTCGCGGGCAAAGACTCGGCTGATCGCCGCCAGCGCGGTTGCATCGAAGCGCCGGTTCGCTTTTTCGTTTACCTTGCCGTCAGCAAAAAGTGCAGCGCGACGGGACAAACTTCCGGCACACTCGGCATAGGCGATTAATTCGCCCAGGCGCAGGAGAATGTGTTGATAGCGGGTCAGGCGTGCCACCCGCGCTTCTTCCATAACTTCGGCCAGGGCGTGCAAAGCCAGTGCGGCAATATCAGCGCCCAAGTTTGCATGGCGGGCGTGCAACGTTTCGAATTCTCGCGCTCGCTCGTGATAGTGCTGGCCGCGAGTCTTGAGGTGCAACTGCCAGCGATCGCGGCTGATGGTCATCTCCATTATTTCGGAGGTGCCTTCGTAAATGGTGGTGATGCGAACGTCACGCTTGATTTTCTCCACCATGTATTCGTGCGTGTAGCCGTATCCGCCCAGCGCCTGAATGCTGGCCTCGGCGGCGACGTTCCCGGCTTCGGTTGCCATGTATTTCGCGATGGCACCCTCCGTGTTCAGGCTGCCTTCGCCGGCGTCGATCCGCTCTGCGGTTTCTTCGATGTAGGAGCGGGCAGCTTCCAGTCGCGCCACGTTGGGCACGATCAGCTTGTGGGTGTATCCCTGCTTTTCCGAGAGCGGCGCTCCAGCCTGGATCCTCTTTGTGGAATATGGAATAGCTCGATCCAGTGCGGCCCAGCCGCCACCGAGACCAAACGCTGCAACCATGAGGCGCGTGTAGCCGAACACGGCCTGCGCCTGATTGAGTCCCTGGCCTTCGACACCCCCGAGCAACCGGTCGGCGTTGACGTAAACGTTGTCTAACGCGAGAGCTGCAGTGTTGCTGAGGCGAATGCCGTGTTTATCTTCAGGTTCGTCATGAGTAAAACCCTTCGCCCCTTTTTCTACTACGAACCAGCTCGGACCGGCGGGAGTGCTCGCTAGAATCGTGTAGGCATCGGCGATTCCACCATTGCTGATCCACTGCTTGTTCCCGGTGATTTTGTAACCGAGGGTACGGCCGTTTTCGATGACCGGCTCCGCGGTGGTGCGAAGTGCTCCCAGATCGCTGCCGGCTTCCGGCTCAGTTGCGCCGTAGGCGAACAATAACCCTTCGTCCGCAATGCGCGTCAGCCAGATTTTCTTTTGCTCCGGAGTTGCGCCGACGGTAATCGGATCGCTGCCCAGGAACGTGGCCAGTACGGCCGTGGCAACGCCGAGATCGATGCGTGCCATCTCTTCGCACACGCAGTAGACATCGAAGGTTCCTCCGCCCATTCCACCGAACTCTTCCGGAATGAACAGAAGTTGAATGCCCAGCTTGTCCGGGCTGCACATGTGGCGGACGATTTCTAGCGGGCACTCGTCCTTATCATCGAGGTCGCGGAGCACCTCATCTGGCAGGCGTTTCTTGGCGAAGTCCTTGAGCGACTTCAAACTTAGCTTTAACGTTTTGCTGGTAATCATTTGAATTCCTCACTTTGCTGCAACGCTGCGCAATTCATGAACTTTGGCGGTTAATTCCGGTAAGAACTCCAGGAGGTCATCGACAATTCCGACATCAGCAACCTGGAATATGGGAGCCTTGGGATTCTTGTTAATGGCGATCAAGAACGGATTACCTTTAATGCCTGCTAAATGCTGACATGCGCCACTGATGCCGCATGCCAGATAGACCTTGGGCTTGACGGTCTTTCCGGATGAGCCCACCTGGCGTGACTTTTCCATCCACTTGGCGTCGACTACGGGTCGCGAGCAACTCACCGCCGCACCAAGGGCGTCGGCCAATTCCTGCGCGATGGCAACATTTTCTTTTTCCTGAATGCCGCGGCCTATGGAAACCAGAATGTTGTGCTTAGTGATGTCGACATCACCCGCTTCGGCAACCACCGTTTCCAGATAGCGTCGTCCCGCGGTAAGGGCACCGACATCCGCGGACTTGTCGACGACGGTTCCATTCGCGGGGACGCTGGGCAACGGTTTGAATGCGCCCGGCCGGATTGTGATTACCGCGCCCGACGAAATGTCGCAGCGAGCGTGAGCACTTACTTGTCCGCCGAATTCCTGGCGGACAGCTTTGAGGCCGGTTCCTTCAACTCCAGTGATGTCTAGCACGTCGGACACAAATGCTGAATTCAGCTTGATAGAAAGGCCGGGCGCCAGATCGATCCCGAAGTGCTCATGGGCAATCAACACAATGCTGTTGCTCGGTAGAACCTTGATCAGAGCCTTCCTTATTAGTTCAGCATTCGGATAGGCGAGTGCATCATTGGCGATTTTCCATGTCTCAGCGTAGGAGCCTCGAAGTGCGTTGCACGCGGCATCCAGGTCTGCGCCCCAACCTGTCACGATTGCGGTCGGCGACGCAGCGGGATCGATCTTTCGCGCAGCGGTCGCCAGTTCGAACGCGGAATCGTCGATCACTCCACCTTTATGCGTGATGCAAGCAAAGATGCGCGCCATTATTTCAGCCCTCCTTTTGCTGCCACTAATTCCAGAACTTTGTCGATATTTTCTTCCCGGCTGCCCTGCAGAATTTCGGCTCCCTTGCCCAGCGCGGGGGTAAAGTAGTCCACCCTTTTCACTTTCGCGGCGGCACCGCCTACAGCGCCAGGGTCCAACCCAAGGTCGGAGACGCCGAAAGTTGGGATTGGAATAGAGGCTACTTGCCGGATGCCTTTCATGCCGACATAGCGAGGCTCATTGATTCCGGTTTGAATCGAGAGCACGCAAGGCAGGTCGATCTCGCTGATCTCTTTGTTGCCGCCTTCGATCTCGCGGCTGATCTTCAGCTTTTTGCCGTCCAGGACTTCGATGGAATTGACCAGAGAGGCGAACGGATAGTCGAGAAGCGCCGCCATCATTCCGCCGACTTGAGCGCCGCCGTCTTCGGCTTGAACCCCAGTTAAGATCAGGTCGTAGCTGCCTTTGTGTACGAAGGCTTTCAGGATGGTGGCGATGCCCTTGCCGTCGGACCCACCGAAGGCCTCGTCTGTGATCAGCACGCCATGGTTCGCGCCCATCGCCATTTCGCGGCGGAGAACTTCCTCGTCATCTTCGCCTCCAACCGTGGCGACGGTGAGGTTTCCACCCACGCGAGCAACGATCTGCAGGGCCTCTTCGACCGCATAGTTGTCGGGTTCATTGATCGAAAAAACTAGATCGTCGCGCTCGATGTCGTTTCCGGCACTATTGAGTTCAATCTCATTCTCTGAAGTGTCGGGTACTCTTCGCACGCAAACTAGAATTTCCATAATTCGTCCTCCAGAACTTTCACGCCACTTCCTTACTTTCGTGTGCAATCTGCTGATCCACCAGTTCGGTCAGATCGATGGCGGTCATCTTTCCTTCCATGCCTGCAACTTTGATCGCATCCTCGAGGTTCACCATGCAGAAGGGGCAGGCAGTCACAATTACATTGGCTCCTGCCTCTGCGGCCATCTGGACTCTCTTGACGCCCATGCGCTGATCTTCTTTTGGCTCGTAGAACAGCATCAGTCCACCACCACCGCAGCAAAACGATCGATCTCGCGAACGCTTCATTTCTACTCGCTTCAAACCGGGGATTGCATCGAGCACGTCGCGAGGGTCGTCGTAAATCTGATTGTGCCGCCCTAGATAGCAGGGATCGTGATAGGTGTAGACGCTCTTTTCGTTTTCTACGGGATTGAATTTGATCTTGCCGGCTTTCACTTCTGTGGCGATCACCTGGCTGATGTGTTCGACTGGGGGCACGTCTTTGTAGTCGTGCTTCAAAGCGTTATAAGCGTGCGGATCAGCCGTGACAATCCGCTTTGCTCCGGATGCTTTAATGGCATCCACGTTGTGGTCGCGCAGCGCCATGAACAACGTCTCTTCGCCGAAGCGCCGGACTTCATGGCCGCTATCTCTTTCCGCCGCGCCCAGGATTCCGAAACTCTCTCCCACATGCTTGAGGATTTTTGCTGTCGCCCGCCCGATCGATTGCATGCGGTCATCGTAGGAGGTGATGCTGTCGACAAAATACAAAGTGTCTGCACCATTGTTCCCGTCCACAACTTTGACGTCGCAGGTTTGCTGGAACTCTTTGGCCTTCGTCCAGTCGGCTTTCTTCTTCTCCATCTTGCCGTAGGGGTTGCCGCGGCTTTCCAGCGCCTTCAGGGGCTTTTGCAGGGACTGTGGCACATTTCCGTCATCGATCAGGCCCCGCCGCAAATCTACGATTTTGTCGATGTACTCAACCAGTAGTGGGCATTCTTCTTCGCAAGCTCCGCAGGTCGTGCACGACCATATTTCATCTTCTGAATAAATGCTGCCGCACTCCTTGCTGCCGATAAGCGGCCTGCCATTGTTCGTGCGTCCGAGAACGGGATAGTGCTGGAAGGCGTAGTCTCTTGCCTTGATGCTGAGGAATCGTGGCGACAGAGGTCTTCCCACGGCATTGGCCGGGCAATTGTCGGAACATCGTCCGCAGTCGGCGCAGGAGTAGAAGTCGAGCATTTGTTTCCAGGTAAAGTCTTCGAACGTCTTTACTCCGAAGGATTTCACCTGGTCGAGATGCTCATCGCTGACGCCCCAGCGCACCGGCTTTAAAATCTCACGGTCCAACTTTGCGAAGTAAATATTGAAGAGGGAGGTCTCCACGTGGAACTGGATTCCAAAAGGTCGATAGCAGAGCAAGAAATAAAACGTCACTTCGTGGAGCAGATAAGCACCGAAGTAGACTCTGCCGAGAGTGGGCAAAGCAGTTGCGGCGAGCGCACCCTGCAAAATCCACGGAAGTGAGAATACGGCGAGCACTTCGAAGGGTTGACCTCGCTGCGACTGGGCTGCGGCCTTAGCAGCGGCAAAGAGGCTGTCGGCCACCATCAGGATTGCGATCAGAGCCAGTAGAAAGATGGCGTCGGCGGTGTGAGTTTTGCCGAACTTTGCGGGCACGGCGTAACGCGCCGGTTTGAAAACCAGGCGGCGAATCACGGCAATCACCATGCATAGGAAAACGAGGGTTGCGGCGTAGTCCGTGGTTGTGTTGTAGATTTCACCGGCTCTTCCGGAAAGGCCAGGCATGACGAAGTTCGTGGAGACCCCGACAATAAGCACCGTGAAGGCACGCATCGCCAGGACGATGAATCCTGCAAAGATGAAAATATGCAGGATTCCTGCGGTCTTATAGCGCGGATGCTTCCACTGCCCTAGCCAAAATTTCAGAACCCGTGCCAGCCGCGCCAATGGCTGGTCGAAGCGCAAATCGCGTTGTCCGCGAAGCAGCGGCACCAGGCGTTTGGCCACGATGTAGGCGAAGCATAGGACACCCAGAATATGAATGATCAAAAACAACTCTCGCCCGGTGACCAACCAGGATGTCACATCGGCAACTGACTGGGGGCCTACCACGTTCCCTTCTCCTTTTGGCAATTCTTATGCGAATTGCGTTAATGCTTGCTCCTTCTTAACTGGCGGGACCGCGTCTGATGTTGGCCCCGCGGTGTGCGGCCGCAGGGGAATTGACACTTGCACAGACGCTGGCTGAATCGCCGGCTGCGATGCAATCTTCACCTTCGCTCGCACCGTTTTCTTTTGCTTTGTCACTTGCTTTGGCGGGGCTTTGACGCCCGCAGCTTCCCGCAACTCGGTGAAGCTCAACTGCAGAAATTCTTCTAGACGTCGCACGTCCGGCGCTGCGCGCGAACAGGCGCTGAAACCGAAATAGGCCGTGCTGTTGTAAGTCAAGATGGCGCAATTAAGCGTCATTTCGCCGCCGACCGGAACATAGGGATAGCAGTGCAGCATCTTGTGTCCGAGCAGATAGAGCGGCTGTTGCGGTCCGGGCACGTTGGTGCACACCATGTTGAAAGGCGTGAACGGCAAGCGACTGATGATGTGGCCAGCAACGGCTTGCGCGGAATTCGGAAACATTCCAATCAGGCCCCCGGCCAAGCTCACCAATTCGGCGGTATGCGCGCGTTTGAGCAACTCTGTTCTTTTATGAACGGCAGCTAGCAGTTTCTGAGGGTTGCGAATGTCCAGCGGAATGGTAACCGGGACCAGAGAGATGCGGTTCCCCAAATCGCCCGGGCCGTCGCTGCCACGAAGGTTGACGGGAACCATCATGCGAAGCATTCGCCCTTTAACCCGATCACCATGCAATTCGAGGTACCGTCGGATGGTTGCCGTCACCAGCGCAAGGATGACGTCGTTCACACTTGTCCCGCAGCTGTGCCGTATGTCTTTGACCTCTGCCAGCGGAACTTCCGCCCAGGCGAATTTCTGGGGTCCGCGGTAAAGAACGTTGAACCGCAGCCGCTGTGTGGACAGGTTGACTTCCGGAAGTAGGGAGAACTCGTCTTTGCTTAGATTCCCACCGTTTGCAGCGGCGCGCTCCGCCATGCTCGATACATCCGCGACGGCGTCGAGAACTCGTTTGACCAATTCAGAATAGGAGTCGATGCAGCCGTTCGTTATCGACGCCAAGACGTCAGGAGGCGGCGGAACACGGAGCCGAAGCTTTCGTTTGGGCAACCGAGGCGCCGCTGCGCTCGCGTCCATGACCACATTCATGATCCCCACACCGGCGATCCCATCGGCGAGGCAGTGGTGCAGGCGGAAGATGAACGCGCTGCGATCACCTTTCAGCCCATGCACTAGAGTCATGTCCCAGAGAGGGTGCTGGCGATTCATGACGGTGCTCAGAATCTTGCCCGCAAGCGTCTTCAACTCTTGATCGGAACCGTGCTTGAGAGTTGCCTCGCGTACGTGCCTGCGGATGTCGAAGGTGGGGTCATATTCCCAGCTGGGCAGGCCAATATTAAGGACCGGAGGCACAATCCTCTTGAGATAGCGAGGAATCAGCGGCAGCTTCGACTCGACAAACTGGACGCAAGCTTCAAAGGGAATCTTTCCTTCAAACACGCAGACACAGGCCACGTTGAGAGGCATGCCCTCGCGCTCTAGATGGAGGAAAACCGTGTCTCCCCAGGAAAGGCGGTCGCCTTGTTGTTGGCTCTGCATCGTAGCTCTCCTCGTTCAGTCACCGATCTCGTTTGCCGTAGCTCGTTGCGAGACCATGGTTGCCAACTGTCGCGCATCTCAGTTCACGAAAGAAAATCGTGATGTCAGTTTCACCAGCTTGAGCACTTTGTAGACGCTGACGATAACGCCACGCAATGCGACCTTAACGCCTTTGTCATCGGCTCGGCTGGCCAACTCCTCCAACGCTATGAGCCCACTTGCATCGATTCGGAGGACGGAGGAGAAATCCAAGCACACTTCTGCCTCAGCGCTGTCCAGTTTCTGTCCGGCCTCTTGCAACGCTTGGACAACGCGCTCTTCATCAATCTTCAGCCATACCGTCATCGTTGCCATACGCACTCCTATCCGCTACGAGGTTTGCTGAGATGCACTGGCCACTTTCGCCAAGCTTCGCCCTTGATAAGCCTTCCAAAACAGCTCAGCCAATTCGCTCATCAGCGGCATACGCGGATTCGACCGCCAAGACGGATCGTCAAAGGCAAGCTTGGTCAGCTCAGGCATTGCCTGCTCAAATTCTTCCTTCGAGATTCCCAGTTCGGCAATGGAACGCGGGAATCCCAATTGGTCGAGTAACTTTTCTATTGCCCCAACGAGGTTCCTCACCTTTTCCTCAACCGTGTGGCCGCCCAGACCCAGTAAATCCGCGACCGTCGCGTATTTCTTGTGGGCGACATACCCCTTCTGATACGGCGAAGGAACGAACTTCGTGGGGACGGCCGCGTTATACGCAATGACGTGCGGCAACATGAGGGCGTTGGCCCGGCCGTGCGCCACGTGGAAGCGAGCACCGAAGGAATGTGCCAACGCGTGATTCACGCCCACCGACGCGTTGGAAAATGCGATCGCCGCAATGCATGCAGCGTTGTGCATCAAGCAGCGTGCCTCTTCATCGCCGGGATGCTCAAAAGCGATGGGCAGATATTTGAATGCCATGAGGATCGATTGCATGGCGTTGCAGTCCGTATAGGCCGACGCGTAGCTGGAAACTACAGCCTCCAGCCCATGGGTCAGACAGTCGATGCCGGTATCGGCGGTAAGGCCCTTCGGCATCGACATAACAAATTGCGGATCAACGATGGCCACATCGGGAGTAAGCGAGTAATCGGCCAGGGTCACCTTGCGCCCGCGCTCTTTGTCAGTCAGCACGGCAAATGGAGTGACTTCACTTCCCGTTCCGCTGGTGGTGGAAATGGCAATCAGCCGGGCCCGGTTAACTTTCTCAGTCGGGTACTGGATTACGCGCTTGCGCAGATCCAGAAAAGGTGCGGCTAGTTCATCGAGATCAGCATCCGGCGACTCGTATTTGAGTTTCATGATCTTGGCCGCGTCGATCACCGACCCGCCGCCCAGCGCGATGATCTGGTCCGCCTTGTAGAAATTGAGCTCCTCCACTCCCCGCGTAATCACCTTGACCTCGGGTTCCGCATCGGGGATGACCGAAACGTGGACGCGGGTTCCCTCCGGAACGTAGCGGCGCACAAGGTCAACATGACCGATTTGCTCCATGGAGGGATTTGTAACGATGACGGTCGAGCGCGATGGGAACTGGCGCACATTTTCCACCGCGTTCAGGTTGAAATAAATCTCTTTTGGAACTCGGAACCACATATGAGCTTGTGTCCTCCGAGCCACGCGCTTGATGTTGAGGTAGTGATAGATATTTATGTTGTCAGTGGTGCTGTTGCCGCCGCCTGTGCCGCAGCCAAAGGAGAAGGTCGGCACCAGATCGTTGTACACGGCGCCCAGCGCCCCGATTGATCCCGGCGAGTTCACAATGATGCGCCCCGCGTTCATCATCTCCCCGAACTTGCGGATAATCTCTTCGTTGCGCGAGAAAATGACCGCCGTGTGTCCCAAGCCGCCGGCATGATTCACGTCGATGCACACCTTGAGCGCCTCATCGACGGATTTCGCTCGATAGACAGCGAGCACAGGGAACAACTTCTCAACCGACAGGGGATGTTCACGGCCCACGCCTTGAATCGGCGCAATCAGCAGCTTGGTCTCGGGCTTCACTGCAAGGCCGATCATACGAGCGATGTCGGTAGCCTTCTGCCCGACCGCCATGGGTTGCATAAACCCCGTCTCCGGATCGATTACCGTTCGCGCCAGCAGTTTCGTCTCTTTTTCATTGCAGATGTGCGCGCCCAGTTCCGCAAACTTCTTCAGCACGACGTCATAAATCTCATCGTCGATCACCACCGTTTGCTCGGAGGCACAGATGGTTCCGTTATCAAAGGTTTTAGAGACGATAATGTCCACCACGGCCACACTCACGTCCGCCGTTTTTTCTAAATAGACCGGCGTATTACCTGGCCCTACACCCAGGGCCGGTTTGCCGGAACTGTACGCAGCTTTCACTGCCCCGGGCCCGCCAGTGGCATCAATCAAACCCACATCTTTGTGCCGCATCAAGTAGGCATTGTCCTGCAGCGTGTGCAATTCCAGGCAGGTAAAAACTCCCTCGGGCGCGCCATGCTTCAGCGCGGTCTCGTACATGATCTTCACCGCCTCGGAGCAGCAGCGCCAGGCGTTGGGATGAGGACTGAAAATGATCGCATTGCGTGTCTTGATGGCCATGATGCACTTGAAGAGCACCGTGGAAGTAGGGTTCGTAATCGGCGTGAGCGAGAAGATGACCCCGATCGGTTCAGCCATCTCGACTAGATTGCGCTCGGGAAACTCGCGAATGACGCCAACGGTACGTTTATCCTTAATGGAGTTGTAGGTGAATTCCGTGGCGCACATGTTCTTGAGGACTTTGTCTTCCATGACTCCGAGCTTGGTTTCTTCAACGGCCAGGCGAGCAAGGTATTGAGCTTGGCCCAGTCCGGCGAGGACCATGGGCTTGACGATGCGATCAACATCCTCTTGCGTGAATTGGGTGAAGACGGCGGCGGCCGTTTTGGCCTGGCTTACCAGTTCATCGAGGTACGCGATCCGCTCTTCGCTCAGTTTTTCCGTAGTAAGCGAAATCTGCACCCGCTCTTGCAATACTTCTCGCGTAATCATTGTTGCCCCCTATCCCTACCTCATTGGAGTTCAGATCCGATAGGAGCATGTCGACTTTTTGCGGAGCGCTCGCGACCGCGTGACAGGACCCTGGGCACGCCCTGAATGCGGTCAGTTCTATGCGTAGTCGATGGGATGAGTGGCCAACCAATGCTCATCGCGTGCTTTGCTAATGTTCTTAAAAGCGGCACCAGCAACACTCGCAGATAAACGGCGACTCTCCCACGCGATGCCTGCGCCCATACCAAGCACTCCGCCCAGCAAACCGAACGCCAAGGTTCGTCTCACCGATTTGTCGCGATATGCTGGAAGGCTGCCCAATACCGCAATGCATGCACCAACAACGGAGGGCTTTAGCGCGCTTCGTAACGAACTGCTGAGAAACGGAGTGAAAGACTCTCCTTGTAAGAATGTTCTTCCACCAGAACGCGCTCCCTCAATTCCAGAATGCAAAAGCTCGCGACCATAATGAACATTCGATTTCGACCATTTGCATAAATCCATCGCAAATTCCTCACGATCTCTCGATCTTTAATATGTTCACTACATCACGCATTGATCGATGAGTCCGTGGTCTGGGTCACCTATAGTTGTGAGCTTGATTACAACGGTGAGGGCCATTTGAGCGGGATTTATGAAGAATTGGACAACAGGAGCTACGGCGGTGCGATTGACTCAACGATTGTCGCAGGAGATTCGCAGACGGCCCTGCGCACGCTGGGTTCCCTGGAAAGCAGGTAACGTGGCTTGCGTTACCGCGAGTTCATGAAGATAACTTTCTAAACTCCTTTAAGTCAGATCAGTATGTATTTTCCATTTTCGATGACTCTTTGCGCGATCGTCTGCCGGAGGGCGATCGTATCAAATGGTTCGTGCTTGCACAGGCGGCGCAAAATCGCCGTCTGCGAACGCAACATGTCGCCTTCGCTCGAAGCGGCAACGACCATTCTCGCGGCGCTTTCGATTTTATCGAGTGCTCCTGCTATATAGACACGCGTCATTGCAGTCGCATTGGCTGCGCTTGTCTCGCCATTTCGCGCGGCCAATTTCTGCGCGCGCAGCACGGCTGATTCCATGGCATAGGTTTCAATCGTCATGTTGGCGATTGCGCCCATGATCTCTTGCTGATCCTGGATTGCCTGCATGTATTTTTGAGTGGCAACTCCAGCCGCAAACAGTCCGATGTTTTTTGCCGCCGCTACCAACTTTCTCTCTTCCGCTAAAAAACCTTCCACGCCGTTGTCCCTGTTGCCAGAAAGCACTTCATCCATCAGGTTCTTAATGGCGCTCATTAATGGAAGCTGCCCCGACATTGCGCGTTTCAGCAGAAACCCGCTAATGACGAGACGATTGATTTCGTTTGTGCCTTCGAAAATCCTGTTGATGCGAGCGTCGCGGTAGCCGCGTTCGGCGGGGTACTCTTCCACAAAGCCGTATCCGCCGTAAATTTGCACGGTCTCATCGACCACGTAGTCGATGAATTCCGAACCCCATACCTTTAGGATCGAACATTCGACCGCGTATTCATCAAAAATCTTCCGCGCCTGGACCTGGTCGTTGTGGGCCTCGCCGAGTTGTTCAGTGGCGGCGTCAATCATGCCAACCGTGCGATAGGCCATGGCTTCCCCGGTGAAGATGCCGGCAGCCATATTGGCAAGCTTCTCGCGCACCAACCCAAAATCGGCAATGACCTTGCCGAATGCCTTGCGTTGCTTGGCGTACGTAATAGCGCTTTCCAGGGAATTGCGAGCTGCGCCGACGGCACCTGCACCCAGCTTGAACCGGCCTACGTTGAGAACATTAAAGGCAATGTGATGTCCTTTGCCAATTTCTCCGAGAACGTTTTCCACTGGCACTTTGCAATCGGTCAAAATAAGCGGACAGGTGGAGGAACCGCGGATACCCATCTTGTGTTCCTCCGCTCCTACTGCGAAGCCAGGAAAGTTGCGCTCGACGATAAAGGCGGTGAATTTTTCTCCGTCCAGCTTGGCGAATACGATAAACAGGTCGGCGAAGCCGGCATTGGTGATCCACATCTTCTCCCCGTTCAGGAGGTAGTGCTTTCCGTCTGGCGAGAGCGTGGCCCGCGTGCGGCAATTAAGGGCGTCGGATCCGGAAGACGATTCTGAAAGCGCATAGGCGCCGACCGTTGTGCCATTGGCCAGTCCGGGCAGATATTTCTTCTTTTGGTCTTCGCTGCCGAAATAAACGATGGGCAGTGTTCCTATGCAGGCGTGAGCCCCCCAGGTCGTGCTGAAGCCAGCGTATTTTGCTATGCGGTCGGCAACGATAGCGGACGTGACTTTATCCAGTTGCATACCGCCGTACTGTTCCGGAACGTCAACGCCGCTCAGTCCGAGTTCGCCGGCCTTCCTTACCAGCTCGCGGCTAACCGCGAAATCTTTGTGCTCCATCTTTTCAACATTGGGGACGATTTCTTTGTTCGCAAATTCCTCGGCAGTTTGGGCGATCAGCTGGTGCTGTTCGGTGAAATCTTCTGGAGTGAATATTTCGTCTGGCGTGCGATCCTCGATCAGAAAACTGCCGCCGGAAATTCTGCTGGCGCTTGCTGCGGTAAATGTGGCCATATTTCACCTCAATCGAATGTCGTTGACTTTAGCTAACGTTAATTTTCTGAGCGCTCCCATACTTTTGTCGCAACTCTCGTTTCAAAATCTTCCCAGATCCAGTCTTGGGCAAGCTTTCTAGAAATTCGATGGAACGCGGACATTTGTAATGTGAAAGGCGGGAGCGGCAGAACTGCAAAATGTCATGTTCCCCAGCTTGTGATCCTGGCTTCAAAACTACGAGCGCTTTCGGTATCTCGCCCCACTTTTCGTCGGGAAGAGGAATTACGACCGCTTCGTAAACATCGGGGTGAGCGAGCAGCGCTTTTTCCACTTCCAACGAGGATATGTTCTCGCCTCCGCTCACGATAATCTCTTTCTTGCGGTCAACAATTTGCAGGTAGTTGTACCTGTCCACAGTGGCTACATCGCCGGTGTGAAACCAGCCGCCCAGCATCGCGGCCGCAGTAGCCTCCGGCTGGCCCCAGTAGCCCTCCATGACGACGTCGCCTCGGGCCACGATTTCTCCCATGGTGGCGCCATCGTGTGGGATATCCTCCCCATTGGGGTCGACCACTCGAAGCTCTACGCCCGGGATTGCAAACCCGGTCATTGCTTGGCGAGCATAGCGTTGCTCTCCTGTGAATGGGAGATCTGACTTCATTGGCGATTTGGCAAGCGTGGGACAAGTCTCGGTCAAGCCATATCCGGAGATGCAGGTACATCCCAACTTCTCCTCAACTTCGTGTACCAGCGTTGGAGACGACGCCGCTCCGCCAATGTTAATAATCTGAAGGCTGCGTAAATCATACTGTGCTCTCGCGGGAGAATTCACCAGGGCCGTCGCCATCGTTGGCACCAGGGCGCAGCTGCTTACGCGCTCCCGCTCGATCAGGCGAAACACCTCCACCGGATTAAAGTGGTGAATCATGACGTGCGTTCCGCCAACCACGGTGATGATGTGGGCGATGCCCCAGCCATTTGCGTGAAAGAGCGGAATGGTGTGAAGCAAAACAGATTTGCATGACATTTCTCCGAGCGTGCTAGTGGAGGTTTGCCCGGCGGCGATCACTGACATGGCATGCAGATAAACGTTGCGATGGGTGAGCATCACGCCTTTGGGACGGTCGCCGCTGCCGCTGGTGTAGAAGAGTTCAGCAATTGAATCCTCGTCAATTTGCATGAAGTCGCACTGAAACGGAGAGGAAGCTGACAGAAGAGCATCGAAATTATTGGACGCCAGCCACTTGGCTTGCGGTTGACCATCTAGCAGGAAAGAAGTTTCGATCGAACGGACGGTTGTTCGGAACGATTCTACGAGCGGAAGGAATGACTGTTCGACAAACAGGAATCTGGCCTGCGCATCATTCAAAACGAAAGCAAGTTCCTGCGCGCCCAGGCGGACATTTAAGGGTACCAACACGCAGCCAGCTTCCAACACCCCGTAATACGCCTCCAGCAACCGATGACAGTTAGTACTGAGAAAGGCGATGTGATCGCCTGGCTTTGCCCCGGCCGCGACCAGGGCGCCGGCGAGGCGGGCGGTGCGCTCCGCGAATTGTGCATAGGTGAAGCGCTCGTCGCCGCACACCACTCCGACCTTATCTGGGAATTGCTCACGCGCATAGCGAAGGAAACGGATGGGAGTTAGTGGAATTTTCATCTGCGCCTCCCGATGGATGACAAGCATCCGCTGGCGGGAGCCCGCCAGAACGACACTCACCTGAATTGAGTTGATTGATCACCCTGAGCGAGCCGAAGGAACCCCCGTGTCCCTGCTCCTGCCGGCCTCGCAGGATTCCCCCGTGCTGTTTTGCACGAGCGAAACCGGCTGTCATTGGCATGGTGTAAGGCACTCGGCCGTGCGGGGTCCTACGGCTTCGTAGGGCCCGCACTTTTTGTGGGCCCTACTCCGCTCAGAATGAAACTTTATATTGTCGTGCCGTTAGGCGGCCGCCGCCGCTGCCTTGTGTTTCTTTGGTGACTGCTTGGCGTGACGTTTAGGCTCGCCATTCTTCTTTACCATGACCTCCATCAATTCCTTTTGGGCGTCGACGTAGCTCTTCACGCCTTCCCGCGTCAGCTCTGCCAACGGGAGGAAGGGAAATGGGCGTAAGAGATCCAGAGTTTTGCCGGTAGTTTTGACACTGGCGTTCATCTGTCGCCCGGTTACATCAACCAGCTTCCGTTGCGCATCGATGAACGACTCCGTGGCCTCGCGTGCCAATTGCGACAGCTCCGTCTTCTTAATTTTCTTGACGCCGTTGGTGTGTTTGCCGCCGGTGGCCTTGGCTGTCTCTTCGGCAATCACGTCCATGAAATGCTTCTGGGCTTTGACGAAGTTTTCCATCGCCTCGCGGGCCAGTTCGACCAGTTGCTTACTCTGGACCGGCTTCCCTGCCTTGGCAGCCTCCACCCAGCTATGAGCTTGCTTGCCGGCAATTTTCAGGAACTCCTGCTGCATGTGGATGAAAGTCTCCACGCTGCGCTGTAGCAGGTCGGTAATCGCTTGCGCCGGTGGCCGTTCTCCGACACGTTCCTTCACGCCGGTCATCAGGATTTCGTTCTGTTTTTGTCCCAGGTCAAGCAGGACCTTTTGTCCTTCAATGAAATTCGATATTCCCTCGGCAGTCACTTCACCCAGAATAGCGGTTGGGGAATGCTGAGGATCGGACAATTGCTGGCGCAGAGAGTGCATTAAGCTTGCATTCTGCCGCATCGCCAGGTCCGTGAGGATCCGTTGCGTAGCAAAGAAGCTTTGGACGCCCTGCTGCGTCCAACCTGACAGTAGAGAAACAAAGGACGACTCGCTGGGATGAGTTCGAGAGGATTCATGCTTTCCGGTTGTCGGCATTTGACACCTCCTGTTTGCTGCATTGCAGCATCAAGCTAAATATACGACTTGACGATAGTTGTGTCAATATATATTTTTGTTTATGTGCCACGCAGCACGAGGGAATCAGAAATGAAACCGGCTCATGTCGTTATCAAGAAATATGGGAATCGTAGATTGTATGATTCCTCCAGCAGTCAATACGTGAATCTCGACGATATCGCGCGTTTCATTCGGGAAGGCAAGGATGTTCAGGTCATCGACGCCAAGACGGGTCAGGATCTGACCCGCGTTACACTTACACAAATCCTGACCGAGGATGCGAAGGAAAAGCCAACCGGCCTGCCGCTCGAACTGCTGCGCCAACTAATCGTCGCCTCTGACGAGGTGCGGCATGAGGTCGTGATGTGGTATTTGAAATCCGCCTTTGATACTTATCAGAAGGTGCAAGATGCGGTGCAGAGTCGGTTGGGAGAGGTGCAGTCCACCATTCTGTCGCCCGTCGACATTATGAAGCAATTGATTGGCGGGCCCGCACCATCTCAGCCCGCTGCCGAAGCCGAGTCGGAACTCGAGGCGTTGCGCAAACGAGTAGCCGAACTGGAGGCGGGTCGAAAAACCCGCGCGAGGAAAAAGAGACCTAACCCGAAAACACGAGGGAGGGTATAATTCAGGCGTAAGTTCCCCCCGTAAACGCGCTAGCGTAATTTACCTAAATGCTCGCCAGACCCAGGAAAAAATTGCGGCCCACACAGAAACAGAAACAGAAGCAGAAAAAGACAACAGGTTCATCGAAGGCGCAGATGCACACTCACAGGGCTGATTTGCAGGCCGACATCTCACCGTGGACAGAAGCGCTGTTTGCGGCTGAGATTCTGTTGCTGCACGCGACTCCTGTCTATTACGGCTTTGGCGTACCGCGCGGTGATGGCTCCGCAGTGGTCATTATTCCCGGTTTTCTTGGTACGGATCTGTACTTGACGGAACTGCATGCCTGGCTGGAGCGCATCGGATATCGAGCGTATTTTTCCGGTATCGGTATCAACGCCGAATGCCCAAATCTTTTGGTCCAGCGCCACCTGAACGAGACCATAGAAAAAGCGCTGGCCGAGACTGGACGGAGAATTCACTTGATTGGTCACAGCCTCGGAGGAGTGATCGCACGCTCCGTGGCGGGACAGAGGCCACGAAATGTGGCTTCCGTTATCACGCTGGCTTCGCCGATTCGCGGCACAGCTACCAGTCGAACGATTCTGCATGCCGCAGATGCTATTCGCGAGCGAATCCTGCAGGAACATGGCCCAGGAGTCCTGCCCGACTGCTATACGGGGCGCTGCACCTGCAATTTTGTTGATTCGTTGAGGCGCAACGTTCCGGACTCGATGATCGAGACTGCGATTTATACACGCGATGACGGCATCGTCGACTGGCGCTATTGTATGACCAAGAATCCCGAAGCCGACTTCGAAGTTCCCGGCACTCACATTGGAATGGCATTTAATCCGTCGGCCTACACAATTGTTGCGGAGCGCCTGGCATTGGCGCAATCCTCCAAATGAGGTTCAGCCAGCCATCTCCAATACGGCCCCGATGCTCGTCTCTAAAGCTTCGACAGGCCTGCCTCGCCGCTCCAATCGGAGCACCGCTCTCGCCAGGCTGTTGTTCGCGACAGCAAAGCTTCCGGTGCAATCGGTCTTCAAATAAGGAAGGCGATGGAGGCTCGGCCCAGCACCGTCGATAGCTCCTTCCAATTGGAATTCATCTTTTGTGGAACAGCGAAAATGCCATTCAAATTCAGCTACATCCCTTCTGGCCTCTCGTAGATTCCGGAAGACATGCTCCTTCCCCTCGTGCCAGAGCACAGCTTTGCGAAAGATTAACCCGAAGGGCATTTCGTATGCCAGGGCTTCGAATGTGCTCGGATCTGTGTGGGCGCGTGGAAAATGCGCATGGGTCCAAGTCCAAAAATTGCGATGCCGATATCCGCAGTTGTGTCCTTGAACTCCGAACCCCAAAGGGTTGCCTTCAAAGGTCTGGCCATCCAGCGTGATTTGGCCGAAAAACAACGCGTCCGAATGCGGTGTCCGCGAGAATCCAATCCAACCCTTGTTGCTCAGCGTGACGCGAAACACGGAACGATAGTGCAGATCCCACGCGATCGCGTGCCCTTCAACCTCCAATGTTCCCCGGCAGGAGCCCTCGCCGATTTCGTTGCTACCGATTCGAAAGTGGAATGGACTTCGCCTTCGGTCGCTGAGACTCAGGCCCTCCAAGGGAAATCCTTGAATGAAGTTTACCGGCGTTCCATCTCGCGGAAACCATACGGCCCACACTTGGACGGGCATCCCGTGCGGCTCACCAGGGCAACCGCATCGGCCAGGATTCATCAGCAAATATCGGAACCACCACGCCCCGGCACCATCCGCTAGCCCCAGACGAACAAACCAGACTTCATAACGGCGCCGCGCAGAGAGTGACGAATATAGTTCGTTCAGTGTCTTCACAGGCTTATTCTTGTGTGGATTGAATTCTTATCCAGAAGCGCTGCCTTGTAGCAATCGCTGCCGATAAGCACAGCGTCATCGTAATCAACCTCGATGCAGAAATCCAACGCAACGGAGATGGCAATGGAAATTTCGGCGATCGGCGCTGTAGCATGTCCAATCAAAGTCATGCGTGATAGGTTGCATGTGATCGATATCTTCACCTTGCCGGGAGGCAGGCTGCCTCATGGCTGGCAGTCATTCGCTTCATTTGTTTTGAGCAGGCTTGGCAACGCATGGCTGATTGCCTTGTTGGCAGCTCATCGGTTTAGGAACCTTCCTTGTCGAAACCACTGCCAGGGTGGAGCTACTTCCAACCTGTAAGAGGTGAATCGAGTTGCCCAAGTAACGCGCCCTATCTTCCATGACCCGTCCGGCTGTCGATTTAGTGTGACGATCGTCGTGGAATGAACGTGCGTGGATTCGCCACCGAGCCAGAGTCCTACCCGTGGTGGCGTAGGTCCAATTATGTTGCCATCTGGACCGCAGCTTCTTTTTGACGTGCGTGAATTATTTGCGGATGGCCATGACTCGGTCACACCTTTGAGTGAGCTTCGTCACCGCCGCAATTCTTCGTTGAGATTAGGCCTGAGTGTTCTCCCAACGATGCCGAAGGAGAGCACATATGGAAAAAGCCAGGGGCACAATTATTGGCGAAACCTTTGCCGGGGCTGCGACCATCGCCATTACGATCTTAACCATAGCTTTCTTTTATAGGCTGGTTGCTCTGTAAGCTTCGCTGGCCTCGGTTCGCCACGGGCGATCACACGTTGGCTTACGTATGGAAGCTACTGCATCCCTAATCAATTCAAATCTGAACATTTTTCTCCCTCCATCCTTCACAAGGGCGCTCCTTTCGTAGCTGGTGATCTGAACGCTCACAACCTACCGCAAAAGGGCGCCCTTTTATAATGCGATTAAAATAGTTTTCTCTTGGGTCGTCTTCAGGCGGGGACATCACAAGAACTTCCGGCAGAAAACAAAAAACGAGAGCAGGGAAGCATGTACCCGGTGTGCCCTGAACAGTCATCTGTCACTGGAAACAGTGAGCCGCATCACTGATTCGGGGATGGCTGTGTCTTAAACTGGCAGCGATGTTGTATTGTGCTCTGGGCGGCTTGGTAGTCACCATTGGGTGAAAGACGCCTAGGGCACTCTTAGGGTAGTAGCCTTCCTGGAATCGCCGCGAGCCCAACTTGTTAGCCTTGTTGACGAAACATCGCCATAGCCTAAAGTCAAGAGTTCGTTCCAGATCCGCGCAAATTAGGCAAGCCATAGGTGGGTAAGCTAGGTTGTTCTGAAAGCTTCCTAGAGTCATGGATGTCACATCATTTTGCTGGCATTGTGGCTGCCAGTGAATCGCCAGTTCTATCGTCAGAGGCGCAGTCGTTGATCGTTCATTTATCGAACTTGAAAATGCAGTGCGAATCGTTGCAAGTAGAACGCGAAGGGAGTCGCGTCAAGAGAGTGCCGGCTTCGTACGCAGTGTTCATGGTGAGATTTCTAAGATCTCTCATCCCGGCGTCTAAGCGAAGCCGTCTGGTTGACTAACCGCGCCGATGTGCGCCTGTTCATCGATAAACACGCGACCCGCGGAGAGCGCTTTGCGGTCAATTTCCAGCAAGTCAAGTTTCTTCACCTTGTCTTCGAGCACAGCTAAGGCTGTTCTGGGAGCCAGACACTCAGTCTCTTCCAGCAGCGCCCCCATCATGACTACGTTCGCTGCCTTCGCCGAACCGAGTTTGTCGGCCATCTCCGCCGCCGGAATCGCGACCAACTGCACTCCCGGCGCAGCAAAGACGGCGGGAAGGCTAGCGCCGTTGTAAAGGATGAGTCCGCCGCCCGCCACCTCGGGTGCAAACTTCCGTAGCGAGAACTCATTCATGGCCACTAGCACATCGGGGCGCGAGACCAAGGGCGAACCGATCCGTTCTTTCGATAAGCAAACGTGGCAATGCGCGCTGCCCGAACGCATCTCCGGCCCATACGATGGCAGCCAGCTAACCTCCAGCCCTTCCCGCATGCCCATTTCGATGAGGAGCTGCCCCAGCAGCAGTACGCCCTGTCCTCCAAAGCCGGCGATCTTGATCTTGACGTCTTTGAAATGATGGGCGTGTTTCGGTTCGGAAATATCGTGTGCCCCAGCTTTCGGGGTAAGGTCAAGCGTGTCGGACACTGTGCGTTGCGGCGGTTCGTTGCCTGCGGTAATCTCTGGCCGCCGGTCGCGGAACACACTTAGCGGAAAGGTTTGCGTCATCTTGTCGAGAACCCAGTGCCGTGCTTCCACCGGATCTTTGGCCCAAATTGTCGGGCATGGCGAAAGGATTTCGACAAATGAGAAGCCCGCGCCGTCCCGCTGGATCTCCAGTGCTTTGCGGATCGCCCGCCGCGTTTTCATTATGTTCTTGTTATCTGAAAGCGCCACACGCTCGATGTATGCCGGCGCTTCCAGTGTGGCGAGGAGTTCTGCCATGTGCAGCGGAAAGCCCTCGTTCGCCGGCCGCCGCCCCCAGGGAGAAGTCGTGCTCTTTTGACCGACCAGGGTGGTCGGCGCCATCTGTCCGCCGGTCATCCCGTAGATTGCGTTGTTCACAAAGAAGACGGTGATTTTTTCCCCCCGGTTTGCGGCGTGCACAATCTCGGCGGTGCCGATTGCCGCCAAGTCGCCGTCTCCCTGATAGGAAATGACAACCTTTTCTGGACAAGAACGTTTGATTGCCGTGGCGCAAGCCGGTGCCCGGCCGTGCGCGACCTGCACATTGCCCACGTCAAAATAGTAGTAGGCGAACACCGAGCAGCCTACCGGGCTCACGAAGATCGTCTTGTCCTGGAGTCCCAGCTCCTGCAATGCTTCAGCAATTAGCTTGTGGGCCACTCCGTGCCCGCAGCCGGGACAGTAGTGGGTCTGATGTTTCAGGTCTGACTTGCGCTCATACAGGTCGTAGAACACCGGCGACTTGGAGTGGATCACTTCGTATCCGTCGTTGCTGACAGAGCCGGCCTCAGAACTTGCTTCGGATTTAACTTCGGGGTCCAGAACGCGAATCACGCTGTCGTCTGCCATTTTTCGTAGTCCTTATCGAACCAATTTTGCCCGCGTATTCTCAGACCGCCATGGCTATGCGCGTTAACACCTGTTGTTGCAGCTCAGCGACCGAGGGTACGTTGCCGCCTACGCGGCCGTAGAACTCCACCGGCACCCTACCGTCCAGCGCCAGACGCACATCTTCCACCATTTGCCCGTTGCTCAATTCGACGACGATGACCTTCTCCACCTTAGCTGCCGCTTTCGCCAGAGCCTTCGAAGGATAGGGCCACAGAGTGATGGGGCGGAACAGGCCCGCTTTCACGCCTTCCTTGCGCAACGCTTCGACCGTAGAGAGCAGCACACGGGACACAATTCCATACCCAACCAGCAGCACTTCCGCATCCGCGGTCTTGAAAAGCTCGCAACGCGGCTCGGCTTCCTGCGCGCGGATATACTTGGCTTCCATTCTGCGCTGGTGTTCCTCCAACTCGTCGGTTTCGAGATAAATGGAAGTGACCACGTTGGCGCGAGTCTCTGGCGTTCCCTTCACCGCCCAATTTTTTTCGGGGGGCTGGATCTCACGATATTCAAGATCGAGCGGCTCCATCATTTGCCCGACAAAACCATCGGCCAGCACGACTGCCGGATTGCGGTATTTGTCGGCCAGGTCGAATGCCAGCATGGTGAGTTCGGACATCTCCTGCACCGATGCTGGAGCCAGAACGATGTTGCGATAGTTGCCATGGCCGCCACCCTTCACCATAGCGAAATAGTCGCTCTGTTCCGGCGCAATGTTGCCCAGCCCCGGGCCACCGCGCATCACATCCACGATCACGCACGGCAGTTCCGCGCCCGCCAGATAGGACATACCTTCCTGCATCAGGCTGAGGCCGGGGCCGGAGGATCCCGTCATCACCCGCATCCCGGCGGCTGCGGCTCCGTACACCATGTTGATCGCGGCAACTTCGCTCTCCGCTTGCAGAAAAGTTCCGCCCACCTGCGGGAAGTAGAGCGCGGCCGACTCGGCGATTTCGCTGGCTGGCGTAATGGGGTATCCGTAATACGCACGGCATCCGGCAAGGATCGCGCCCTTCACCACCGCCACATTTCCTTTACAAAGCTGCCGCATGTTCGCCTCCTTGTGCCGCCGCAAACGCTCTACCTTTTGCTTTTATTCGGTAGACAGTAATCGCGCCCGGCTCCGGACAGCAATAAAAGCAGATTCCACAGCCCGTGCAATCCTCTCCGGTGTAATGCGCCGGATGGGCCCCGTAAGAATTCAGTTCGAGCGTCAGTTCCAGGCACTTGGGCGGACAGGACTCCACGCAGAGCCCGCATCCCTTGCATTCCTCGACATCGACTGTGACCTTACCGCGCGCTTGGCCTGCCATCTTTCACCTCGTTGCCGCTGTCTTTGCAGCTAAAGGCCGCTGCAGCCATTTGGTTTTCTCGCAAAATTGATAAAGTTCTTCACGGAACTTGGGATGAGCAATGTCGATCAGCGCCTGCGCCCGTTGCCGAATGGTCTTGCCGTGCAGATACGCGACTCCGTATTCGGTGACGACATACCGGATCAGCCCACGTGAAGTAACCACTCCCGCGCCGGGACTCAGAATGGGCACGATGCGCGAAATCGTGCCATCTTTTGCGGTAGACGAAATGGCGATGATCGGCTTGCCCCCCTTGGAGCGCGAAGCGCCGCGCAGGAAATCCACTTGCCCGCCAATGCCGCTGTAGAACTGGCTTCCAATGGAATCGGAGCAGACCTGGCCGGTCAGATCGACCTGCAGGGCGGAGTTGATCGCGACCATGTTGTCATTGCGCGCGATGAGTCCGGGATCGTTGGTGTAGGCGGTGGGATGGAACTCGAAAATGGGATTGTTGTCTACGAAATCGAATAACGGCTTCGTGCCAATTGCGAATCCCAGGATGATTTTTCGCGGCTTGAAGTTTTTGCGCGCACCCGTGATTACTCCGGCTTCGATCAGGGAAATCACGCTGTTGGAAATCAGTTCGCTGTGGACCCCAAGATCTTTGCGATCCGTGAGACATGGAAGCACCGCGTCGGGGATTCCGCCGATGCCGGTCTGCAGCACGGCCCCGTCCTCGATCAAACTTGCGACTTGGCGGGCGATGGCGATATGCATCGCGCTGGCCTGCGGCAGCTCCATGGCGCACAGAGGACGCGAGGAATTGACGACCGCATCAAGCTCGCTGACATGGATAAAACTGTCTCCGAATGTGCGCGGCATCTGATCGTTGATCTGCGCCACCACGTAGCGGGCGCATTTAGCCGCGGTCAGCGACGTGTCCACCCCCACGCCGAAGCTGCAGAAGCCGTGCGAATCGGGAGGAGACAGTTCCAGCAGGGCCACATCGATCGGCATGGCGCCACTTTCGAAGAGTCCTTCAATCTCGCTAAGGTAGATCGGCGTGTAGTCGGCACGGCCTTCATTGATGGCCTCGCGTACGTTGGGGCCGATAAACATTGCATTGTGCCGGAAGTGGTTCGCCATCTCCGGAGCCACATATGGGGCGGCTCCCATGGTCATCATGTGAACGATTTCCACGTCCCGTACAAAGGGAGCGCGACGCATCAGCGCCTCGACCAGAGTCTCGGGCTCAGCGCAACCGCACTGAATGTAGACCCGCATGCCGGAGCGCACACAAAGCAGAGCTTCGTCCGCGGTCCGCAACGTTTTCTTGTAGTCGAGCTCCCACGACATCTTTCCCCCTGTCAGGCGGAACCCACCTTTCAGACCTTCACGGCCGCCCCCTTAGCTGTTCCAATCTTCGACCTTGGCTTTTTCCTACGCTATGACAGCAGGCACATCAGATTGTGATCTCGATCACCGCCGCCACTCTGATTGGCACGAAGATGTTGTTTGAAGGGGTGGAAACGACCTGTGCCCGGAAATCACATCGGCTGAACGTTCTGTCCACGTACCGTGCCTTGGCGCGAGACTGCGCGGCTGGGCCCAATAGCTCAAGCGGCGGAAAAGAGAAGACCTCGGGCCTTGTGAATCAGGACGGATGCATGCTCTGACTTTGAGACCACTTCCGAGATTCCAATTAACCGTGCTTGGTTCTCCGCGAGCCTGTCACCAAATGCGCTGTACATGATCAGCGGTACCGCAGGCATCAACCGTTTCAGAATACGTGCCGCGTCAAAGCCGTTCATCACAGGCATGGAAAGGTCTAGCACAATCAAGTCGGGGCGCAACTCCTGAGCCTTCTTAATTGCATCCTTTCCGTTCTCCGCTTCTCCGCACACTTTAAAGTCTCCCTCTCGTTTGAACATTTCGCAGAGCGCCTGACGGACATACGCACTGTCATCCACGATCAAGACGGATTTCTGGGCGGTGAGGGTCATGGAACTTCACTCGCGTCGCACGGATACAGTTTCGTAACGAGACTACGATGCAGAGAAGCCCGAGGGGGTTTACTAAAGACTGCCGCCAGCACAGAAGAACGTGGTCACCTTTCCACAATCAGAGGCAGCCTATGGGGAGCCGCAACTTGAGATCAGAGGTTTAGCTTCCAATATCCGTTGAGGGATCTGGACTTTTCGTTCGCCCAAAAGGATGTTCAGTGCTCTGGCAACAGCGTCTGGGCGCTTGCGAAATTGTTCGGCTAGATCGCGCTCGCTGAACCACGTCTCCGGTTGGATAGCGTTGATGGACATTGCGTCCGTAGGTCGAGATCATATCGGCGAGTGTCTGAAGTTCTTTTTTCCGATTACGCTTCGCACGTTGTGGAGTTAATCCGAACTTCGGCTATGCACTTGATAGTCGTCAAAGGGAAAAGTCCTGCGCATTTGTCCGTATTCGACCCATCAGGGAGGACTGGCCGGAGACGGCTTCTTCGACTATTTCAACATGTCCATAGCGTTCAGTAATATCGTGTTAAATCCTATTCCGGATTTGCTTGAGCATCATAGCGGCGGTGCGGAAAAATGCGGGCCCGGCCGTTCGCCGTCGAGCGGCGGCTGAGCGAGTGTCCTCACTGTTGACGTAGCCGGGCCCAATTTTGCAGTATTCAGTTTTTGGTACCTCCCGAATTATTATTAGCCCATTCTGACCTCTTTGTCGGTGAGCTTTATCACGCATGAGCGGTTCGCTTACCGCCGACTCTGGGTTTCAGTGCGAGCGCTCGATAAGGACGTCTTCGAGTGACCGTGTAGAGCCACCCGCAATTTGCCTTCGCATTTCCTTGCTGCCTGACGGCGCGCTACCGCACATACGAGCCCAAGCGCTCCACCCACACTGGCGTCCCCCCGAGGTTGGCGAAATGCGAAGGTCTGATCTCTTTTGTCTGAAGCCGCCACGGTGTACCTTGTGCTTCTCCTCTCTGTCACGAATCGAGCGATTCAGCCCTTCCATCGTCACACCGTCATCTACTGACCGTCAGCACCGGACACTTCGAGTGGCATATGACTTCATAGGACATCGTCTTGGGAGTATGGGCGGAAACTTTCGCGGATAGAGGCCGGTGTGCCCCCATGACGATCAGGTCGGCCTGCTGCTTGTCGGCGACCTTCAAAATACCTTCCGCCACGAAATCAAAACCGACCACACACCCCGTTTCTGATGACCGCTTGATGCTCGCTGGCAGCAGATTCTCCAGCTTCTGCTTCGTGCTTGCTCTTACCGTGGCTTGCCATTCAGTAATTGTCTTCTCGTCGTAGAAAGTCAGTCCAGGCCCAGGTAAGGCTTCTGACGGCAACAAGTGTAGAAGAATCAGCTTCGCTTGAAACTGGTTGGCGAGAAGCAGGGCGTACTCAAAAGCTTTCGCGGACGCAGGATGAAAATCGGTGGCAAACAGTATTGTGTGGAATTCTCCGGTTGTGCTTGAGGGAACATCGATGTGGGGTCCGACGGTGATTACCGGACAACCTGCCCGCCGCAAAACTTCTTCGGCCACTGATCCTAAAACGACCTTCTTTAGCACTCCCCGCCCATGGGTCCCAAGCACTAACAATTCGATGTTCTTCTCATGGATTTCAGCCGAAAGCACACTCCATACGGAACCCGTTCGCAGCACCATTTCATGCTCGATCGATTTGAGCTCGCTTCGATTGGCCATGATTTCCATCTCGCGCTCGGCCTCGTGCCGAACCCAGTCCCTAGGGGGCTCCGGAATAAACGACGTAAACTCAGGAGATATCGCATGCACGACGTAAATCTTCGAGCCGTTCAGATGGGCAATCGCGGTGGCATAATTGAACGCTTTCTCGGAGGCATCAGAAAAATCAGTCGCCAGGAGGATGTTCTTAAATGAGACTGTCGCCTGTGGTTGTGGGACTTGAGTCTGCTGGACTTCAGCCAGAAGTGTCATACGCGGCTCCTTACTTCGGACGTTAGGCGGCGGGCTTTCGAGGAGATCTCTCAAAGCTAGGGATCTTTCTCGCCTCGATTTGTTTCTCCTCAAGGCTCTTGATCGTAGCCGTCAGCCAATTCCGAAGAACTTCTTCTAGTTCGTCTTGCGTGCCAGTTCGATAGAGGCTGTCTACCGTCTCGCATGCATCATTCAATCGGATGTGGTGGCAGGGCACCGGCTCAAAGCGACACTCAGGGGGCGCAAACTGCGTGAGCGCACAATTCGGACAAGTGGCGGCGCCGTAGCGTGGGCAGGTGGGTGAGTCTTGAAATATCAGCAGTGGTCGGCCCGGAGTTGGAGCGCTGTATAGATCCAGCTCGAGGAACTCGAGTTCGAGTCGTAGAATATCGAGGACATCGCATCGCTGTCCGGGCATACGCACCTCCAATACTCTGGCATTCGACTTCAGATCGCCCGGCCGCTATCTCGTTATTTATTTATAGCCTCGAGCTCAACCAACTTCAGTGATCCGCCGCACATGCTCAAGTGACCAAAGCGATGGGCAACAGGCGTTCCTGAGCTGTTCGATAATGTGGGGCCTGGATGTTCGGCTAGTTCGTGCAAGCAAATTCAGAACCAGAGCAAGGGAACAGGTTCAAGAGGAAGAGGCTCTGAGTGCCTGTCTTTTGATCCGCCAAGCTGTAAGCGTAAATCCCCTTCAGAGGTTGTCGCTGGCCGCAGCAACCAGAACCGCTGCCGCCGCGACCTTCAAAGGGGTTAGCGAACCCGTTCGGTTACTATGTAGCTTTGCAAGGAGACAGCGAAATTCCTGAGGCCACCGACTCCGTCGCATTCGGGAGTTGAATTCGAGTCTGCTGAAAGTCACTGAAGGCGCGTGGCTCACAGTGACGAAAAAGCTTGTGATCTTGATCACAGTGCGGGCCTATAGGCCGGGATACAATCCTCTTCGTTTTCGTTTTCGACTCAAAAAGGGAAAACTCAGATCGCTCTGAGTTTTGCGAAACACTAAGGGTTTCCTTGTCTGCGTGCCTGGGAGACTTGGTTAGTGTCAATTTAACGACTATCTTGCTGACGAGGTGAATTGTGAAGCAAATGGTTCTGCTCGCAGTTGTTCTGGTTGTTTTGGTTGTCCCGGGATTCGCTCAACAACCAATCATCATCGGATTCACCGTTTCCAAAACCGGCGCCCTGAACGTCGACTCGCTGGAGCAATACCGCGGGTTTGAACTGTGGCGCGACACGGTGAATAGTGCCGGCGGCTTCAAGGCGGGTGGCAAGAACTACAAAGTACAGTTCGCCAGCTATGACGACGAATCGAACTCCAAGCGCGTGCAGCAGCTTTATAGCCGCATGATCCTGGAGGACAAGGCGGACTTCATGTTCAGTCCCTACTCGTCGCCGCTCACCGCTACCGCCGCTGTAGTGACGGAGCAGTACGGCAAGATCATGCTCACCACTGGCGCAGCCGAACCAAAAACCTACACTCTGGGAAACCAGTATCTGTTCCAGATGTTCGCGCCCGCTCCCGAATATATGAAGGTTGCGCTCGACGCGCTGAAGACCAAGGATGCCAAAGCCACTGTCGCTTTTGTTTATGAGGACTCCTCTTTCTCAGTGGCGGTGGTGACCCCAGCCAAGGCCTATGCGGAGCAACTCGGGTTCAATGTAGTGTTCAGTGAAGCCTATGCTCCCAACACCAGCGACTTTAGTGCCATCATCGACAAGGTGATTTCGTCCAAGGCGACTGTGCTTCTGGGCGGCGGCCACTATGCCGATGGTTCGACACTGGCGCGGCAGCTCTACGGCCACAAAGTTCCTCTAAAGATGCTGACGTTGCTGGTGGCGCCAGACAGTCCGCAGTGGGTCGAACTGGGGGATGCGGCGCTGGGCGTAATGGTGCCGTCACAGTGGGAGCCGCAGTCGGCGTTTAAGGCGCAGTACGGCCCGAGCGGCACCGATTTCGCCAAGGCGTATAGCGCGAAATACAATACGCTGCCGAGCTACGAATCCGCCGGTGGCTACGCATGCGGACTGATTCTGCAACACGCCATAGAAGAGGCAGGGGGGATTGACTCGGCGAGGGTGGCGCAGGGGCTGAATGCTATCGATGTCACCACCTTTTACGGACGGACAAAATTCTCGACAGCTGCCAACGAACACGGCTTGCAGGTGGGCCATTCCATGGTTCTGGCACAATGGCAGAAGGACAAGGCCGGCAAACCGGTAAAAGAGGTTGTGTGGCCGCTGGCAGGGAAGAGTGCCAACCTGAATTACCCGATCCACTAAGCACGAGTTACCGAATCGTCCCAGGTTGTCATCCGGTGCCAGGAGAGGAATCTGCTGTCTACGCTATCTGCGAATTGCCCTAGTCATGCAAAGAGTCGAAAGGAATGAACTCGAAAGGTGACATATGTCGGGCGTCCTAGCTTCTATGATCGACGGCGTGCTCGTCGGCGCGGTGTACGGACTCGCGGCAATGGGCTTGAGTCTGATTTGGGGAGTGATGGATGTAATCAATCTTACTCATGGCTCCATGATCGCGCTCGGCATGTTCTGCATGTATCTGCTATACGCCGCTGCGAAAATCAACGCTTATGTGTTGTTGCTGCCGACCATCGGGATCGGACTGCTCCTCGGACTGGTTGTCTACTGGATGGCGGTGCACTGGGTGGTCGGTCGTTCCATGTTGATGAGCCTGCTCTCCACGTTCGCAGTGAACATGATGGTCATCGGCATTGGCACTGCGGTGTGGAGCACCAGCCCGTACAACGTTAACTTCGTCCTGCCCGGCATCACCCTCGGAGCCTACACTTTCACAGGGAACCACATCGCTGCCGCCATCTATGCGGTAGTCATCGCCCTGGCGCTGCAATTGTTTCTCTATCACACACGTACCGGCAAAGCGATCCGCGCCGTCGCCGATAACCGCGAAGCCGCCGAGCTAATGGGCATCTCGTCGATCGCTGTGCTGAGTATCGCCTTCGCAATCGGCATCGCTTTGGCCTGTACATCCGGAGCACTTGTCGCCACTTTGTTTCCCTTCACCATCCTTTCTGGCGCGGTGTACCAGTTGAAAAGTTTCGTGGTAACCATTCTGGCGGGACTGGGCAAGCCGTTTGGAGCTCTGGTCGCCGGAGTGCTCCTCGGGTTGCTGGAGGGAGTGGTGACGCCGTTCATCGCCGTCAGTTGGATTCCGCTAATCGAATTTGGGCTGTTTGTGGTGGTACTGGTTGCGTTTCCGCAGGGCATCTTCGGGAAGCGGGCGACGACATGATATTGCGCCGACCCTTCTTCTGGATCATTCTGCTCATCGCCGCCGCCTTTATCTACGCGCCGCTGCACGGCAACCACGTTTCCTTGCGTGAAGATCTTATCCTCATTGCCATCGCCATCATCTTGGCCAGCAATTTGAACCTGATGATCGGCTACACCGGCTACGTGAACTTCGGCCATATCGTCTTTTACGGATTGGGTGGTTACGTGGGACTTTATTTGACGACAGTACGCGGTTGGAACCTGGCAGTGTCGGCGCTTGCAGCTGGAGTGCTAGTGAGCCTCTGCGCGTACCTGTTCGGATTGGCTATTCTGCGTTTGCGTGGGGCCTATTTTGCCCTGGCCACTATAGGTATTCTTCAAGCGGTACAGTCGTTTGTCTCCAACTTCGATCCCTGGGGCAGGTCGACGGGTATGTATCTCTCGTTCAACTCCTACCAGTCTCTGGGCGGCGCCAGACGCGCTCTCTGGATCACCTACTTCCTCATCATTGCGGTCATGGCTCTCTCGATGATTGTGAGCCTGGCAATTAAGAATTCCAAGTTTGGACTGGGTCTATTTGCCATTCGCGAGGATGAGGATGCCGCTGTGGTGCTGGGCGTCAACGCCACCAGGTACAAGGCGATTATCTACAGCGTGTCCGCATTTCTGCCTGCGGTCGCAGGCGCGTTGATGTTTTTCAAGAATGGAATGATCGATCCCTCCATCGCTTTCGAGTTCATGCTGTCGCTGGAAGGCATCGTAATGCTGATGATCGGCGGTCAAGGCTCGGTTATTGGCGCAGCTTTGGGCGGGACCCTCTATGAGAAACTCCGCTCGTACTTACTAACTTCTCCCGTTCTTTCCAACTTTCACCTGGTGATCGCTGGCGGGCTCCTGCTCATGGTGGTCTTATTCGCGCCGGGCGGCTTGATTGGTTGGCTGTATCGCCTGATACCGCGGGCACGTAAGGTGATCGAATGAACGCCCTTCTGGAAGTGTGCGGCGTCAGCAAGCGTTTCGGCGGGCTGGTAGCGGTTTCTGACGTCAGTTTCAGTATCGCCGAGGGTGAGATCCTGGGACTGATCGGTCCCAACGGTGCCGGAAAGACAACATTGTTCAATGTCGTAAGTGGGGTCTACAAGGCCGACCAGGGAACCATCACCTTTGCGGGAAAAGACATCACGCACAGCTCGCCCCACAAGATAGTTCACCTCGGCTTGGCGCGCACACACCAGATCGTGAAGCCACTAAACGACCTTACAGTGTTGGATAACGTCACGGTGGGCGCCTGCTTCGGCCGAGAATATCTCGATATGGCCGCCGCACGCAATGTAGCTTCTGAAGTGCTGCAGCAGGTTGGACTAGGGGACCGCGCAGGCATGGTAGCGCGCTCGCTGACCATCGCCGGCAAGAAACGTTTGGAAGTAGCGCGGGCGCAGGCCGCGAAACCCAAGCTGCTTCTGCTGGATGAGGTGCTGGCCGGACTGAATCCCACCGAAGTTGCGACCATGATCGAACTGGTTCGCACAATTCGTGAGAGCGGCATCTCGGTGCTCATGATCGAGCACCTGATGCAGGCGATCATGAGTCTTTCAGATCGCATCGTGGTGCTGAATCTGGGCCGCAAACTGGCGGAAGGCAAGCCGGATGATGTGGTCCATAATTCGGATGTCGTCGAAGCCTACTTGGGCTTTCCCGATATCGTTGACAAATTGACAAGGATGGAATGATGGACCTGGCACTTCAACTGGAGAACATCGAGTCCGGATACGGCGAGGTGCAGGTCCTGTGGGGCATCTCGCTCGAAGTTGCACGTGGGAAGTTAACCACGATCATCGGAACCAATGGTGCCGGCAAAACCACCAGCCTGCGGACGATCATGGGCAGCCTGCGTGCCTGGAAAGGCCGCGTGTTGCTGCACGGAGAAGACGTCACACGGCTTTCGCCTCATGCCAAGGCAAATCGCGGCCTGGTGCTGGTGCCAGAGGGCCGCCAGCTTTTCCCGGATATGTCGGTAGAAGAGAATCTGGAGATGGGCGGGTACTCGAAGCGGGCCCGCAAGCGACAGAAACAGAATCTGGAACGCGTCTATACGCTTTTCCCTCGCCTGAAAGAACGCCACCAGCAGAAATCTTCCACCCTCTCCGGCGGAGAGCAGCAGATGCTGGCGATGGGCCGTGGCTTGATGCAGGAGCCGGAGGTGCTGATGATCGACGAGTTATCGCTCGGTTTGGCGCCGGTGCTGGCCCAACAACTCTTCCTAACCTTGGGTACTCTGCGGAAACAGGGGCTCACGATTGTCCTGGTGGAACAGAATGTGCACCTCGCGCTGGCGATCAGCGACTATACCTACGTGTTTGCTGAAGGTCGAATCAACATCCGAGGCAAGTCGGACGACGTCGCAAGAATGGATGAAGTGCGGCGAGCGTACCTTGGACTCTAAGAGCGAGAGCGATTTCCTAGCCGAGGCGGTGCCCTTAGTGACACGACGGCGCGCGCAATCCGGGCGGTCGCCTTCGTAGTCCGCCCTCTGAATCTGCGTGACGATATGGATGATGGAATCGCGTGAAGGCTCAAGACTGGTCGTATCGGCGGCGTAAAGCTCATGCGCGGCGACGGACAAGAAGAATATGGTCAACACCAACAAAAAAGCTCTGCCCTTTCGAGCAGCCATACGCTGCTCCTTGCGATGGCGCAGCTTTGGTATCGAGTCGGAGAGTCTAAGTATTCGTTGCCGCACGGACTTCGTTCTTGATGCAGTGGCTGAGGTTGTCATCGCAGACCCCCTCCGCCAATTAGACTCATCTCATAAACAAATGTCATTCGCCGGGAGATCACTTAACGGTGTTTGTTTTAGATCACTTCTGGATAGCCTCTCCAACGTGCTGCACGCGCTATAATTGCGGCCCATGGCTCTCACCTCGAGCGCGAGACTTGGCCCGTACGAAATCGTTGCGTTGCTCGGCGCTGGCGGCATGGGAGAAGTCTACCGGGCGGTCGATACGCGGCTCGGACGCGACGTCGCGATCAAGGTGCTGCCCCAAGGGTTGACAAAAGATCCGGACCGATTGCGGCGCTTCGAACAGGAAGCGCGAACCATCGCGGCGCTGAACCACCCGAACATTCTCGGAATCCACGACATCGGGACACACGACGGTGCACCGTTTCTGGTCAGCGAACTTCTTGAAGGGCAAACCCTGCGAGAGAAGCTTGAAGCCGGGCCGCTGCCGGTGCGACGCGCGATCGAATATGCGCTCGGCATCGCGCAGGGACTCGCCGCCGCGCACGACAAGGGAATCGTACACCGGGATCTGAAGCCGGAGAACGTGTTTATTACGCGGGATGGACGGGTCAAAGTTTTGGATTTCGGGCTGGCGAAGCTAGTGCGGCCCGAAGAAAGCCATGACACTGTGGCGACGCTGGCAAGTCCTGCGACCTTGCCGGGTATGGTGTTGGGAACAGTTGGCTACATGTCGCCGGAGCAGGTGCGGGGTGAGTCGACCGATGCGCGCTCCGATATTTTTAGTTTTGGTGCTGTGCTGTACGAAATGCTTACCGGCAAGCGCGCCTTCAAACGCGAGACGTCTGCGGAAACAATGACTGCAGTTTTGCGGGAAGAGCCGCCGGAGCTCAACGAAACCGGTTGGCAAGGTCCGCTGGGACTGCAGCGGATTTTGACCCGATGCCTGGAGAAGGGTGTCGAGCGACGTTTTCAGTCGGCAAGTGATCTGGCGTTTGCCATCGAATCGCTGGGCGGAACGTCGTCAACAAGGAGCGTAGCGCAGTCTAAGGGGAAGCGAGCTTGGCTGCCATGGACAGCCGTGGCGCTGGGTACGTTGGCGCTGGCGGCAGGGCTGTGGCTGTTGGGAAGGTGGTCTGCCGCAAAACCACAGCCGAAATTTACCCGGCTGACCTATCGACAGGGCTATCTATCGAATGCACGCTTTGCGAAGGATGGACAAACCGTCGTCTATAGCGCGCAGTGGAACAACGAGCCGTTGCAGATCTACAGCGTGCGAATGGAGTTTCCGCAATCCACGAAAGTGGATCTTCCGAGCGCGACCCTGTTCTCTCTTTCTGCCAACGGAGACATGGAACTTGCAGTGGACCCGGTGAGTGGGCTGTATTTTCTGAGTGGCACAATGGCGCAGGCCCCGATGGCGGGCGGTACGCCGCGCTCGCAGGAGAAGGACGTGATTGCGGCGGACTACGCGCCCGATGGCAAGACGCTGGCGCTGGTGCGTCTAGCGAACCGGAAAGTGCAGTTGGAGTATCCAGCGGGGAAAGTAATTTATGCAACTGCTGGTTACCTTGATTATGTCCGCGTGTCTCCCTCCGGCAAGGAAGTCGCATTCGTGGAACATCCGGTGTACGGCGATGACCGAGGGTGGGTATCTGTTTTTGATGCTACCGGTGACCGTAAACAGCTGACCAGGGAGTACGCAACGTTACAGGGGCTGGCATGGTCGCGAAACGGCAAGGAGATCTGGTTCACCGCTTCCGATTCGACGGATCGCCAACTATATGGGGTGAGCCTTGGCGGGAAGCAGAGGGAAATCCTCACGACTCCGCAAGGGACGCGGATACTGGATGTTGCGGCGGACGGTCGGGTGCTGGTTTCGAGCGAGCAGCACCGCACGGAGATCACGGGGATCGACCCCGTCACGGGCAGAGAACGGCACGGGCTGGAATGGTTCGATGGATCCATGTTGGGGGACATCTCGCCGGACGGAAAGGCAATCGTGTTCCTGGAATGGGGAGGACCGGCAGGACCGTTGTACCTGACAGTTTACCGAAAACTGGATGGCTCCCCGCCCGTCGCGCTCGGACCCGGAGGGACGCCGAGATTTTCGCCAGACGGGACGACCGTTGCCACCAAAATTGTGACCAGACCGCCGCAGGTCGGCCTGAACCCGATTGGAACCGGGGAAAGCCGCCGGCTGCCGGTGGGAGACATCACTAGTCTGGGGAATGTCATCTGGTTCCCGGACGGCAAGCATCTGTTGCTGACCGGGGCAACCGAGGGACAATCGTTCCGGTCATACGAAATGGATCTGGAGGGGGGAAAGCCGCGGTCCTTGGGTCCTCCTGATTTTATCGGCGGCGCCATTGCCAAGGATGGAAAGCGGATCGCTGGGCGGAATGCTTCTGCGGAGGCCGTTGTATTTGATCGAGAGACGCAGAAACTGCAAGGGATCCCGGGCGTGGAGCCCCAGGATCAACTTGAAAAATGGACCGAAGATGGGAAAGGCCTGTTGGTGGTTTCGGCGACACCGTCGGAAGCCCGTATCTACCGTGTGGACATGCCGACTGGAAAGCGAACGCTGCTTCAGACCATGGAACCCAGCGAGAAAGCGGGTTCAAACCAAGACATGAGGCTGGTATATGCCGAGCACAGCAAGACGTATGCCTACAGCACGGTGCGGGTTCTTGGGACGTTATACGTGGTGGAAGGATTGGAGTGAAGGGCGTGGAGTAGCTGTTTGATTTGCGACCGGATCATAGGCAAGCCGGAAGTTATCGGTTCGTCCGTCGGAATCGCTTTCGGGAGTTCTCAATCCAGATCTCATTCCCCCCAAAAACCGGGCTCGGGGTATTCCGCGGCTCGCCATCAGGCGCGCCTTGCTCGCTTTGGCAAGCCGCCAGGCCACCAGTTCCAATCGCCCGCGAGACGAAGGAGCGCGGGACCGATCACAATACGAACGAGCGTGGCGTCAATCAACACGGCGACCGCCAACGTAAACCCGATCATCTTGACCACCAGGAAACTTCCGAAGGTGAATGCCGCAAATACCACGATCATGATTGCGGCCGCGCTCGTAATCAGACCAGCCGTTCTAGCCAAACCCTCCGGGATTGCATCCAATTCACTTAGGCCACTTCTTCTGGCTTCGAGAACGCGTGCAACCAGAAATACCTCGTAGTCCATGCTTAGTCCGAAAACGATTGCAAAGGTGACGATCGGAACAAGAGGAAACACGCTGCCGGTTCCCTCCGGAACTCCCAGGAATCTGCTTCCGTGCCCGTTTTGGAAAACGAGAACCAATGCTCCGAAGGACGCCGCGACCGAGAACAGGTTGAGTGCGATAGCCTTCAGGGCGACGAAGATAGCTCGGAATCCACAGAGTAGCGCAAGGAGCGTTCCCCCCACTATAAGCGCCGTCACCGACGGAAAGCGGTCTCTAATAATCGTTTCATAATCGGCGTTGAGTGCCGGGATGCCCCCCACGAGAAGCGTTGCGCCAGGAACTCCGGTGAGAACTAGCGCGCCGGTCTTGCGAAGCTGCCGCACCCAGTTGACCTGGTCGCGCAGGGAGACCGAACTCGCGGGTAACACCTCAAGCAGCGCCGCTTGTCCGTCACTACTCAGAAACGTTCGGCGGGTTTCCCGCGAGAGGTCACGGAGGGAAGACCGGTTGCTCTCCGCAATCGTAGTGATAGAAATCACGCGGCCACAGCGAGGATCGCTCGCGAGGTGCTTGGTGACGCGATCAAGCACATTCCACCCAGCGTCGGTTTGGGCGATGGAGTCGGTTGGAAGCTCAACAATGATGCGCAACGATTCAACCACGCCTTCCCGATCCATCTGTCTCAGGGTGTGGAGGGCTCGGACTGATTCCGCCGCCGGGGGAAGCCAATCTCCCCGGGGGACGCTGGTATCCAGTTGTCTGATCTGCCAGGCGAGCAGAAGCAAAGGAGTGCCTGCCAAAAAGAGGGCAAGCCAGGGATGCGCGACAATCACCTTTCCCCATTGCCGCCAGCGCCTTCCCGCAGTCGCGGCCCGATCCGCATCCAACTTTGGAGTAAAGGGCAAGCAGCCAAGATTAATCCGCGGACCGAGCAACGCCAGCACTGCCGGAACCAGGGCATTTGTGAGCAGCACACTCATTCCCGCCACCAGGAATCCCGCGATACCGATGGAACGGATTTCGCTGATCGGAACCGTCAAGAGGGCTAGAAATCCGATGGCTACTGTTGAGGCTGAAATCAAGAGCGTGCGACCTGCCTGACGTGCGGCGATGACTGAGGCTGCAGGTCCGTTGTGCCCGGCGCAAATCGCTTCCCGGAAGCGGCTGACCATGAGGAGCGCGTAGTCGATGCCTAAGCCCAAGCCAAGCATGGTGGCCAAATTCTGAACCAGAATGGACAAGTGCCAACGCTGGGCCAGGAATCCCGTAATCGCCAGAGTGGTCGCGATGGCAAGCTGGCCAACCGCCAATGGAATCAGGGCGGCGATCAGGCTTCCAAAAGCCACCAGCAGAAGTGCGAGGGTCGCGGGGATCACCAGACTTTCGCCGCGTCGCACGTCGTCGGCGCTCGCTTTCCGAATGTCGAAATTCAGTGGAATCTCGCCGGTGAGTTCGAGCTTAACCGCCGGATAACGGCTCCGCAGTTGATTTTCAAGCGAGCTTGCCAGTTGGTGAAGCTTCGGAACAAGCGACTCCACGGGGCCGTCAGTCGACACGAGTCCCACGAGAACAAACGTTCCCCCTCCCCGGCCCAGAAAGATCGGATCGCGCGAGTCGAGATAGGAGACCACTCCCGAAACGCCGGGTTGGTCTCTCAGTCCCGTCACGATGGTTTCTAACGCTTGCCCGCCTTCCTCCGAACCTGCAGGCGGGAGTCCCTGGATCACCAGGACCACGCGGTCTACGAACGGCGACCGAAAACGATTGGCCAGCTCCTGCCGGACAGTTTCAGCCTGGCTCCCTTCGACGCGGGTTGCGGTTTCCAGGTGGCGCTCCGCGTGAAAAGAGAATGGAAGAAGTGCAATGGCTGCTGCTAGGACGATCCCTGACACCCAAAAACGGCGCACATGCATCGCTCTCATAATGTCATATAAGACCGTCGCCACTAAAGCTCTCTTGCGGAGAGCGTACCATTCGCAATAACGAGCTATGTGAATCTGCTAAACTTTCGACATCGGCGTGGGAGGATCAATTCACACCTTATTGTTGATTGGGCTGCTTGCCGCCGTCCAACCTGGAGTGCCAGACCCTCGCCTTGGCGTCTGGACGCTCATCTCAGCGCAGTCTAGCCTGGATCCTCCGAATCGGCTCTCCATTACACATCTGCATGGCGGGGTGCATGTAGTCATGTCAGGCGAAAGACGTCTCGATTTCACTGCGAATCGGAACGGACACGATTCGCCCGCACCCGGCAACCTCGGCTTCAATCAAATTGATCTGCATCGGATCGATAAGAGGCAGGCTGAGGTCACCGAGAAAAAGGACGGAACGGTTGTGGCGACGGTTCGCGAACAACTTTCGAAAAATGGAAAGGAGTTAACGGCCACGACCTCGACCGTGGGTCACCCCGATCAGATCACCGTGTGGACGCGAACCGGAGGTGCGAAGGTCGCGAGTGATCTGTTCGTAGGCGAGTGGACGCAGGATCTCAGCAAGACCCGTTTGCGGCAAGGTTTGGTGCTCAAGATCGAGGCGGACGGAAATGGTGGGGTCCGTTTTCTGGGCGACTTCAGCTATACCGCCCGTTTTGACGGAAAGCAATACGATTTGAAGAACTCGCGCAACGATACCGTGACGCTCGAACTTGTCGATCCTCATACCGTGGATGCGAGTTACCAGCGGGACGGTCAAGTTACTCAAAAGGATAGGTGGGTGGTTTCCGCAGACGGGCAGCAGATGACGCTATCCACCACAGGCACATTGGAATCGGGCCAGCGAGTAACGGAGAAGCTCGTGTTTAAGAAGCAGTAGCGCATAATGCGTTTGCGCGGTGCAGAGGCCGATCGTTCGGGGGTCGATAAGTGCAAATAGAGATGTTTCGCCAATTGAGCGGATTGCCTCCGGAGTTGCAGGCTCGAAATAACTTCTGATCCCCCGATCCGGGGACTAAACGATGGGATGTCATACTGGCCTGCGATGTCCCCAGCGCAACGGGAGCGAACGTCAACGCAAGTCTAGAATTTCATTCCCAGAAGTTCTACGCTCAAGGCCGATAAATGGTCTGCTGTCTTGGGATCGACTGCCCGGGGAGCGCATCGGGGACTACGGGCGGAATCAGACTGAGTAACCTCAGACCTGCGATGACTTGGAACCTTTTCATGTGGCTCTCCGACATCCAGTTTTGGATCCGGAGCGCCCGGAGCGATGCAAAACTCCAGCGTTTGCTTAGAGAGCACAATAACGCCCAAAGCCTCGACTTGCTTTATGAAGAGCGAAAGGACCCTTGGGGATTGGACTCCCCCCACTTTCGGTACCAGCAAATGAAATACGCCACGATCCTGTCCCTGCTCCCGAGCCGTCGTTACAAACGCGCACTCGACCTTGGTTGCGGTTTGGGCAATCTGACCCGCCGCTTATGCAACCACGCTGACCAGGTTTTGGGGATTGACGTGTCGCACGTCGCCATCGCACAGGCCACACAAGAAGGGACGGAACAGAGCAACCTGCAATTCCAGCAAGGGGACGCTCTCAATCTCAGCCCTGAGCTAGATAACGGCTTTGATCTAGTCGTGATCGCAGACACCCTGTACTACCTCTCGCCACTTTCAGACGAAGTGTTACAGACGGTTCGCGAGCGAGTGGTTCAGTTGCTCGTACCAGGCGGAATCCTGTTGCTCGTGAATCACTTCACTCTCAATTTTGATCCCGGAAGCCGGTGGAGTCCGAAAATCCATCAGGTTTTTCGCTCCGCACCCGCCTTCACAACCATACATGAAAGCCGGCGTCCCTTTTATCTCGCCAGTGTCTTCGAGAAGTCTTTGTAACTAAGAGAATTGGGTTTTCGCCGACCCTCGAGTCAATGAGTGCTATCGGGGTACTTGTGTGCTGTGGACCATCGTTGGTACCGATGGCCGAGTGCGCGACATAAGAGTAGCTCGGCGGCTCGGACGCGGTCTGGACGAGAAGGCCGTTGAAGCCGTGAAGCAGTGGAAATTTGAACCCGCGATGTATGAAGGCAAACCCGTCGCAGTACAGATCAATGTAGAAGTAAACTTCCGTCTTTACGGGATCGTCGTGTCGCCAACATTAGCCCCGTTGGTCACCGGAGCAAAGCAGCAATTCTCCACCGTCCCGGTGACGCTCGAGTCATCCGTGAATTGGAGCGTCGGCGGCCCTGGTTGTACGGGGTTGGCGTGTAGCAGCATTTCTCCTGACGGACTCTACACTGCACCTCTCGGCGTCCCGAATTCTGCGACGGCGATTGTGACCGCAACCTCAGCGACTGACCCGACCAAGACCGGTTCGGCGAAGGTGACCATACACCCGAGCCCATCGCAGTAGCTGTGTACTCGACGCCGGCGCTTGCTAAGATGCGGGTAGGTCGACAGTTTACGAAATCAGGATTTCGCTCATTGCCCCCGCGATCATCTCACACTTGTTCCGAGGCTTCGACCTTCGGAATCTCCTCGATACACTCAGGATCTCCAGCAGCGGCCATGCATTGGAGGCAATCCGCAGCGCAATCTATACCTCTCCGATGGGTCTCGATGGCCAGTTCGGGCGCGCACATCGGTGACACCGCGTTGACCTCACGAGCCACAACCGAAATGATCCCCTTGCGATACATAAATTTCAGAATACCGTTGACCGTATCTTCCAGAGACGGGTCCGGTTTTCCCCACACGGAGGCATCCCGGGCCACTTGATAGGAAGAGCTGTCGTACCGTTTGAACTCCATCGCGGAGATGTTGTCGACCGAGCCCACCAGAAAATCCAGCAGGGGAAAGAGAAGATCTTCCTTCCGGCATCTCCGGATCAGCTCGGGAACGAAATCGGGAAGGCTGAATTTTTCGAATTGCCGGCCAGTCGCTTTGGTAATAAGCCCGGTAATATCCATCATGTTCGAATAATCATCCCGAACGACATGGTAAGTCTTATTCGCTGTACCGGGAGTGCTAGAGATCGCAACGATATTGTTCGCCACAATGTCCGCCGGAACAAAGCTGACCTGGTTGAGAGTATCGACGCCAATCCCGTGATTCACCATAAAGGCAACTAAGCGAACCGCGATATCGAAGTTGTTACCTCCGCCCGTGACGGAAGGACTCACGAGAGCCGGCCGGAAAATTCGCGCGGAAAGTCCCCGGCTGCGTGCGTCGACAACCACCTGTTCCGCTACCCATTTCGATTGACTGTACCCAAAATCGAGAAGCTCCATATTCTCGTTCAGGTCGGTCTCATACAAGACTGATTTGACCGCCCAGCCAAACACGAAGGTAGTCGAGACATAGTTAAACTCTTTGGGCCTTCCCTCGAACGCCAATCTTACGACCTCATTGGTTCCCAGCACGTTCGCGTCACGCATCAGGTCATAGTTGAACAAGTAGTTTACGGTTGCACCGTTATGGAACACCGTGTCGATTTCACTCGCGAGGAAATCCCACATGTCCTGCATCAGGCCGAGCTTTGGCTGCGCCAGATCGCCGGGGACGGGGATTACACGGGCCTCGAACATCTCCATCAGCCGCGTTCCGCAGGGTCCCATTGACTCCATCGCAGCTCTTAGTCTCTGCCTGCCCTGCTTTTCGTCGGAAGACCTGACGAGAACATAGATTTTCGCCTGTGTTTGTTCGAGCAAGCTTTTGATGAGGAATGGACCTATGAAGCCTGTCCCGCCCGTGAGCAGCACATGATTCAGCGTCGGTATCTTCGGCATGGGCGCAGGAACCGGAGGCTCGAAGATGAGCTTCCTATCGTTGCTCATCATCTGTTTCTCAGCGGCGCACTGCTCTTCACGGAAAGCCGCAAGGGAATGGCGCAGATGAAGCAGCGCCTCTTCGGGAGCGCGCTCCAGTTGTTCGGCTAGTCCAAACAGCTCGGCTACACTGACACGCTGAATGACACCAATATCTACCTGCCTCGCCAGCATCTCGGCGCCTTTATCTTTCAGGAGTTCCTTGAGCTCATGCATGAATACAACAAGATCCAGGGAATCCAGGCCGGCTTCGACGAGGTTGTACGATTCCAGACCGGTCAGGTTGTACCTGGCTTTCAATTCGGCGAACGAGGAATGTATGTCGGAATGGGACTTGCCGGCATCCTTCTCCCGCGAAAAGTCGAAGAGAACGGTGAACTGACCTTGCAGCCACATCTGCTTGGTCTTATGGCGCATGATCTTCCCTGAACTCGTTCTCGGGATCGCACGAGGCGCGATGAGGGAAATCATCGCCACTTCCACGTTGAGATAATTCCGGACCGCTGCGGCGATCTTTCGTGCTTCGGGAAGCGCCCTGGGATTCTTGACTTCGGCGACAATTGCTAGCGCAGGTTCGCTGTCTTCCTGAACCTGGAACGCAGCGACGCAATTGTGCCGGATCAGACTGGATGATTTCTCCACGACGTTCTCAATGTCCTGCGGGTAATAGTTCTGCCCGCGGAGAATAATCATGTCCTTAATGCGGCCGCAGACGTAAAGTTCGCCGTTGTGGATGAATCCTATGTCGCCGGTCCGAAGGTAGCCGTCGTCATAGGGAGTATCGTCCACGAGCCGCGCACGAAACTGCCTCAGAGTCAATTCCGGATTATTCCAGTAACCCTGGCACTTACCGCTTCCTGCGACCCAAATTTCGCCTATATGCTCTGGCTTAAGCGCGAAATGTCCTTCGGGATCCACGATCTTAACGTCGAGACCCATGAGCGAGGTGCCACAACTGACAATCTGTGTGGCACCGCCGATCTCTGAAACCTCGGTAGTCATGCGGGCCTTCCCCAGCGCCAGGGCACGCTTGTTGACGGAAACGATGTTGCGACCGCCCAGCGAGACCGCCAAAGTATTCTCGGCCAGCCCGTAGGCGACATGGAAACTCTCGGACTTGAGTCCATAGGGCTGAAACGCTTCTAGAAACCGGGTGTAGGTATCCGGTTTTACGGGTTCTGCGGCGCACATCAATACGCGAAGCGAGCTGAGATCACAAGCCTCCAGGCTTTCCTTGGAAAGCCTCCCGGCGCGCAAGCAATAGTCGTACGCGAAGTTGGGAGCAGCCGCCGCAGTGGCCTGGTAGGTAGTTATCGTATTGAACCACAGGATCGGCCGCTGAATGAAATCCATCGGAGCGAACCCGTACGTCGTGCCACCTTTCAGTGCTGGGTAAAGGTAGCACCCGATCAGTCCCATATCGTGATACTGGGGAAGCCAGGAAACGACGACCGGCGCCGGATGGTCGATCACCAGCGGATAGGTATTCAGGATATTTTCGTGCGTCACGATCACGCCCTTGGGTTCCATCGTCGAACCCGACGTGTACTGGAGAAACAAGATCTTCGAAGGATCGACAGATGGTCGGTCCGAAATCGTGTCCACGAAATCTTCCGTGGCGATCCACGGAAGACCGGAAATGTAATCTACGTCGACGCCCGACGCCGAGACTCCACGTCTGGCGAGATTGGTCTTGAGAGATGCGTGATAGTCTCTGCTCGTCAAGATCCCAGCCGCCTGGCAATCCTTTGCGATGTGGACCGTCTTGTATAGGGCGCTCTGGAAGCCGCGCGAACTGGGGGGATAGACCGGCACTGGGATCAATCCGGCGCGCACGCAACCAAAAAAAGCACAGATCATTTCGAGCCCTGGTGGGTAGGCAAGCAGAAGCCGGTCGCCAGCCGCGAAACAACCTTCTTTCCGCAAATGTCCCGCGATCGCTTGCGCTCGGCGGAGAAACGACGCGTAGGTGTAGGTTTCGATCGGATCGCCGTTTACGTCAAGGTACGAATAAAGTAGTTTGTTCGGGTGCTCATCTGCCAGCCTATCCAGGTGGTCCAGAATTGACGCCGTCATCAATCAGCGATCCTCCAAGGTCGAATGAAACACAAGTCAGTAAACGAAACATACCTCGCCAGCGAGCGAGGTGAAACATGATTGAGTCTCGAGTTGCAGATCGCAGTGCAGACCGAGAATGTGGGATTGTGAGAATGTACGCGTAATTTTTTTCTCACCACAAGTGTCGCTCGGCTAGCTGGGGAACGGACGTTCTCCCTTTTGCCGCATAGGACGCGAAGCAGATTTGTGGAGCTCCTATACCACATGCAGGAGGCCCCGTTCACTAAGGTTCATTGGTTGGTATATATTAGCAAAACGTTTGCACAATACCATGCGTTAATCTCGTCCTGGGATGAGGCACCAGCATCCATACTCAGTCCGTTCTGAATGTTCTTGATTGCCCTTAATGGCTCGCACTAAAATATTGCGGCGAGACTGTAGACGGCGCAGCAACAATTACGCCGCGGGTCAGGGCCGTTTGTGCATCTTGTGGAACGCGTCGGGTCCAATTTACCATGATCGCGGAGGCGCCGGTGACGTTCCAACCCGAAGCGATGATTGCCGATCAACCGGACATCGCGGATCTTGTACCATCGGAAACTTCAGCTCCGCCGATTATCGAATCGGCCGGTGCGTCTTCATTCCCGAAAGTCTTGCGGAGCCGCCTGGATAGGTTTTTTGCCGATCAGAGCATTTCTCCCAAAGCCGACCGCACAATGTGGGTGAAGATCGCCATGGGTCTGGCAGTCCTCGCGGGCGCATGGATTGCTCTTTATACGCTCAGGCCCGGTTCATGGAAATTTGTCGCCCTCTACCTCTTAGGCGGCCTCGCGCAGACATTCCTTTTGCTGAACATCGCCCATGACAGCAATCACAACGCCATCTCGTCTCAGTCGCACGTCAACAAAACCCTGAACTATGTCTTCGATCTGTGCGGAATGAGCTCGTACATGTGGCGTATCCTCCATCATCGGGGTCATCACTCCTGCATCAATCTTCACGGCGAAGATGACGCGCTTTCAGGACGCGGCATCTTTCGCTTTACGCCTTATGAACCCTGGGCGCCATGGCACCGGTTCCAGCACATCTACGTGCTGTTCGTTTACGCGATGTTCTCTCTCGATTATCTGTTCTTTAGGGACTTCCAATGCTTTTTCTTCCCGACCCACGAATATCTGAGACGCACCAAACATTCTCTGCGCGAATATGCCATTCTCTTTGCCGGCAAGGGCTTCTACCTCACTTACATGCTTGTTTTGCCGGTGATGGTGCTGGGAAAATCGCCACTGCTGGTTGCCGGCGCGTTCCTCCTGGTCAATTTGATCGTCGGTTTAACCGTAACGCTCGTATTCCAATCGACGCACACCGTCGACAGCACCTACTTTCCTTCGAATCGTAGCGAGTTTGAAAACGGCGTGTATCACATCTTCGCGACAACCGCCGATTATGCAACCGAAAACCCGCTTGTCGGTTGGCTCGTGGGCGGACTCAACCATCACGTCGTCCACCACCTGTGTCCTTTCGTGTGCCATACCCACTATGCTCCGCTGACCAGGATCGTGAAGGAGACTGCCGAAGAGTTTGGGGTTTCCTACCGGCAGAACCCCACCATGACCGGGGCAATCCGGCATCATCTGATACTCTTGAAGCAACTGGGGAGCGAAAACTGATTCTGAGGGTTTTAACTTTTGCGCATGGCCCAGCTACCACTTCCTAAAAGTGACATGAAACCTCCTGCGGTTCGAGGCAAACGTCAGGACGACTGGGTATGAGCTCATCAACATCTGTCCCCGTCGTTTCCCGACTCCGCTGCTTTGCGGATTCTCGCGCAATGGCCCGCAATCCGGTGCAGGTTTTGTCTCGCTACAACGAAATCTTCGGCGATACATTCCGGATCTATCTGGGTGGTCTCAAGGAAGCGATCGTTACCATCGATCCCGCTGTCATTCAGCACGTGTTGAAGACCAATGCGGAGAACTACCAGAAATCCGAAATTCAAGTAAAGCGTATGGGCCACTTCCTGGGCAAAGGTCTTCTGACGACCCACGGAGAAGCCTGGCGCACGCAGCGCCGTCTGATCCAGACGGGCTTCGATCGAAAGCAACTCGATGCGTTGTCCTCAATCATGCGGGACTCCCTCGCCGAGTCGCTGCGGGATTTCGACAGACAGGTCCGTATAGGCCCGGTCGATATCTACCCCCACCTGATGAAGATTACCTTCGCTATGGTCGCCCGATCGCTGTTTGGCGCCCGGTTGAAGGATGAAGACATCGATCTTGTCAGCCATACCATCTGCACCGTCCAGGAATTCATTGTTCGGCAAACTCTTCAGCCCTATCTGAATCCCTGGTTCGCCGTCTCGGGCGAACTGCGCAGACACGAAGACATGCGAACTCGCGCAGACGCTGTTCTGATGGAATACATCCGGAAGCGCCGCAACGAACCGCCGGGCCACGATCTGCTGCAGACATTGATGGATGCACGTTACAGTGATGGCGAAGGCATGAGCGATAAACTCATCCTGAGCGAGAGCATGCAACTTCTGGTTGCCGGACATGAAACATCTTCGAATGCGCTTTCGTGGCTTCTTTATCTTTTGAGTTCGCGTCCAGATTGCCTCGAAAGGGTACGGCAGGAGTTTGATACTGTGCTCGGCGAAGCGCCTCTGAGCTACAGCGATGTTCCCAAATTTGAATTTGCGAATCAGGTAATCATGGAGGCGCTCCGCCTCTACCCGCCGTTTTGGATGGTTGACCGCATGGCTGTTGCGGACGACCGTGTAGGCGACATCGCCATACCGCGCGGATCGATGGTCATTGTGTATGTGTATGGTGCGCACCATGCTCCGCGCCACTGGCAGAATCCTGAGAGCTTCGATACGGAGCGTTTCACCAAAGCAAACGAGAAGCTGCGGACACCCTTCACCTTCCTTCCCTTCGGTGCCGGACCCCGAGGCTGTATCGGCGGAAATTACGCGATGCTGCAGATCCTCATGATTTTGCGCGATCTACTCAGAAAATACGATTTTCAGTTGGCTCCGGGGCAAACCATTGAAGCCCGCCCGATGGTGATCCTGCGCCCGAAGCACGGGATCCGCATGACATTCACCAGTACCATCGCTCCCGCCCCGTGCGTCGCATAAGACGCGATCCTGGCTGGGAGGACTTGAGTTTTGAAGTGCAAAACAATCCGGGAGCTATCTCGTTTTGCCTCAATCTAGAACTCCACGCTAATATTGCCGAATGATGGACTCTTCACGCGAGGCGCTGAAGCCAGACGAGCGTGGACTTGGGGATGCCCCTGCCAAGCCTCAAGGGAAGTTAGCGCTGACTTTGGGAGTGATCGCAATCGCGCTCAGTTTGGTTCTTGGGTTTGTCTATCTAACCTCGGTCCGGCGCCTGGAGCGCGAGGTGGCAGGGCTAAGCCAGCAGACGCAAGGTCTCAGAGGGCTGGTCGTGCGCGCACAGGAGCAATCGCAGACGTTGGCTCAGCAGGCTTCGCAAGCGGCTGCGAACGCGCAGGCAGCCGCTCAACAACGCGACTTGGCGAAGCAGGATCAATCGAACTCGGAGGCGCAAGCGCAACTTGCGCGGCAGCAGGCGGCCGCCGAGCAGCAAAAGGCAGATCAAGCCACACAGCAGGCTGAGCAATATCGGCAAGAGCGCGAGGCGGAACTTGCACAGCTGCAACAGGCTCTCGGGCAAATCGCCGAAACCCGTCGCACCGCCATGGGCCTGGTGATGACGCTGGACAGCAAGTCGATTCGCTTCGACTTTGATAAGGCAAACATTAAACCGGAATATCGCGACATCCTTAATCGCATCGCCGGGATCCTGATGACGCTCAAGGGATACACGATTGCTGTCTACGGATATACGGACGACATCGGCACGCAGACCTACAACTTGCAACTCTCACAGCGTCGCGCCGAAGCTGTCCGCGACTTCTTGGTGCAGACCGGAATTTCCCCGACAATCCTGAGCACCAAGGGTTTTGGCAAATCCGACCCGCGCATTCCGGGCGACAGCGAACAGGCGCGTGCTGCCAACCGCCGGGTCGAGATCGGCATAGTGGATTCGAAACTTATCACGAACGGCCCACTCGTTGTGCCAAAGTGAATTAGCCGGTACAGGTCCGCTGTAGACGTCGAGAGCGGACTTCATCAGGATCGCCTGCTTACGTTGCTACCTGCGTTTCACGCGCGTTTGCTGCCAGAATCCCCGATAGTCTGATCGCACTTGCTACTTCTGTCGGTTGGTCCATCGCGCCTGCGCCGCTTTCCGGGCCTTCTCTTTGCGCTGTTCGTCTGTGAGTCTTTCGGCAGACACTTTACCGCCCTTGCGGCCCAGCTCTACAGCGGCGGGGTTCTTCTTTTTGGCCATGAGCTAAGCATTACAGGGTCGGCTGGCGGACCAAATGACCCAAAAGTGCTAGTGCGTAGGCAAAAAGTGCCAGTGCGCAAGAAACAATTGTCTTGACGAATGCCCAGCGCTGAGCATAGTATTATGGAGAAATCGGGCTGTCCCCCTGAGAAAACAAAGCGGGGTTTTGACGCTCATGGCATTTTCGACAATTGCTCAAGACCACCGAGCGTAGGCCCAATGAGATTTATCGGATTGAGTGAACATGGCCGCAGAGTCGGGTCGTAGGACGGCAGGTGGAAACGTGGCTGATTTCCTTCGCAATCTCTGGTCGCAAGAAGATGGGCAAGACATCGCCGAATACGCTGTGATGCTGGCTGTGATCCTGGTTCTCGTAGTGGGTACGATTCGCTTAGTCGGAGGGGCCGCCAACAACGTGTTTTCTGCTACAGCGAGTTCAATTGGCCAATGACGTGAGCTACAACCCATCAAAAGTAGGCTGGACTAATAAAGTTCAGCCTTTTTTCTTCGCAGACGGCAGACCGCGTTCCGCGGCCAAACCGATCCGCATCTGCCAAATATAACCCGAACCCATGATCGGGTTGGCGCAAAATCGTCGTTACACTCATTGACCTTCCAACCGATCCTCAAAACGTGTAACGGCCTGGTTGGAACAGTTATCCTCTCTTACAGATCCAACTAGTTGATCTGGGGTGACTAGTGGGAGGAAACGGGTGAAGACCAGTGAGCGTCGCGGAACTTCCATTGTCCCTCGCGATACTCTGCAAGTCCGGTAAAGTATCCTGTTTCGGTAACGCTGTGCCCGGCCGTGTCGACTTGAATCTCGCGCCATGAGACCGCGACGACGGCGAACTCGTTGGTGAGCGGATCAACGCGCAAATCATCTCCCCACTTCAATTCAATGTGACGGATAGTTTGGGCAAAGGTGCGAGTACCTTCCTGTGCCGCAGCAGTATTCGGAAAGGCCATCTGGCCGTTGACGGCCATAAAGAATGCGGGACTCGCATCGAAATATTTGATCCAAGCCATGGGGCCATCCTGAGTGACGGAATGCGAGACGGTTTGCATGAACGCGCGCACGGCTTGGTCGAGCGAGGAAGCTCCGTCCGGGGTCACGGAGTGGGAATGGCTCGCGCCAGCCGCGCAAGGAACGCAGGCTGCCAACGTGACCGCCAACAGCAGAAAACGGATTCGCAACTTGCGCGAAAGGAACAGAACAGGAATGCGAGCCGAAGACGACATAGAAAACCTCCATCGACCACCGAGCCGGAATAGGGAGGTATAACAAAGGGAATCTCGTGCGTCAATTGACGGAACATCGCCGTTGCGCTCATTGACGCAGGCCAGCCAATTCTCAGAGAGTGATATCGCCGCAATGTCACCAACAACCGGGGAGCTTTGCGGCAAACGTCATTCCACGTTCTCCTGTCCGTCGTCCCACATGTGGACCTGGATTCGCCAGGAACCGTCGGACATCTTCTTCATCACGTTGAGATAGGTTCCGGGATGAAAGTGCCGGTGCGTTGTGCCGTCCGTCACGGTCCAACCCACGGCATCCAACCCGCGCGCGAACGCCATTGTTTCGTTCCCGCTAACTTGGTCGACAGTGATGTCCAGTTGTGTGATTGTGGTGGATAGACCGCCGGGCGAGAACCAATATTTCTCAATCGCAGCGATGCCCACTACGGCGGGCGCACCATGGGCGGGCAGGACCACAGCATCGTCGGTGAACGCTCTAAGCACTGCCTTAGAGTCGTTGGCCAGCCAAGCCGAGCGATACGCCTCGATCGTCGCTTTGATTGCTTTCTCGTCGTCAAGGGTTAGTTTGCCCGGTTCGGTTTTCGAACCGGACGCTGTGCTCAAACTCGCGGTGAGCAAGAAGCCCAACGCTGCGATCAGGAATCGGGTGGTGTTTTGGTTTTGCATCGGATTCGAACCCCTTTGTACACATAGACTCACCGCGTCGGCCAGGGTGAGCAAAGACCCCGTTGTGGATGCGTGTTATTCGCTACTCCACACACCACGCCTGAAGGAAGCTCAAGAATCGAGGGAATAGTCACTCGGTTGCTCGCTCATTGACCGTTGTCAAAACCTGTAATCGCCTGATCACGGCAGTTATTTCCAAACAGCAGAAATAACGAGGGACTCTTCAGCTATTGCAGCCTCGCGTACTCCGCCTTGGCTTCCGTCAGGATTGTGATGTCGGGGTCGGCGTCTTTCCAGAGCGTGAGGAATTCCTGATACTGGACGCGGGCCTTTGCCGCATCACCCGTGGCGAGATACGCTCTGCCCAGTTGCAGATGTACTAACGCCCCCAGCACGAAGTTTTGCACCACACCTCGGTGATCGATCAACTTTTGGAACTCGGCCACCGCCTGCTCCGCCTCTCCGTTTTCGAGGTCAGCCTGTCCGCGGACGTAACCGGGATAGAGATTGCCACCGATCTGGACTTGCGGATTGGGTTCACCCAGCTCGCAAGGTGAGGCCGCCTGCAGTAGGCGTAAAGCGTTGTCCGGATGGTGGCGACTTAGTTCCGTTGAAGCGCGAATCGTGGGCAACCAGTAACAGTTCAGCAGCGTGTTCGCGGGGGCGCCACGGCTCAATTCGTCCGCCATGTTTTGGGCTCGCGCCGCATCCCCAGAGCGGGCGAACGCCAAAGCTGCCAGCACACGAACATCGCGGGAAGAGAACAAGGACATGGCAGAGGAAGTTTGTGCCCGAGCTTCTTGCGGATTGCCGATCTCAGCTTCGCGCAGGGCTGCGTTCAGCAGCCACTCCGCGGCGGTCTCCTTCTTGTCATTTCGCTTGGCCGAGTCGGCCGCTTGCCGGGAGAGTTCGCGAGCCCTATGAAAATGCCCGGCGTACGCCTCGGTGTCCGACTGAATGGAAAGAAGGAAGTCGTCGAGCCCAGCCTTCCCCGTGATGAGAGCTAGTTGCCGCTGCATCTCCGCCGTGTCGCCCTCGAGAAAAGCTACCCCGTAACGATTCGCATGGAGCAGCGGATGATCCAGCTTGCGCGCCAGTGCCGCATTGTAGGCGGCGGTTGCGTTCTGCACGCGGTCTAAGGCAGCGTAATTGGCTATCAAATTAAGATAGAAGGAAGAATGGTCCGGGTTGATGCGCAGACCTTCATGGAGTTCCGCTACCGCCTGATCATATCGCCCAACCAGATTGTTGTTGAGTGCCAGGGCGACCAGAGGATGGACGTCGCGCGGGTAGCTATGTGCCCATTGCTCAAGCACCGCATTTGCCTTGTCCAATTCGCCGGTGACGTCCTCGTAGTAGTTCGCCGAAATGCTATAACGCTCCAGTTCAGTGGCACGCTCCCGCAGTTCGTAAGCCTTCTGCATATTCTCGCTGGCCAATCCGTACTCAACGAGATTGGAATAGGACGTCGCCAGGGAAACGTAGGCTTGGGCGAAATTTGGATCGAGTTCGATGGCGCGTTTGAAAAAGGGAATGGCGGCGACATCGCCTTGCTGGTTTTGGACTCGAAGTCCGGCAGTATATTGTCGCAGAGCCTCGAGCGAGGAAGTGGTAGCCTGCTCGATCGGAATATCAAACTTCTGCACCGTGGCCAGCGACTCGCCCAGCTCGCCCCGCAATTGGCTGGCAACGTGGCCCAGGCCGTCCAAAACTTTCTCCTTGGCAGGTGCGGTGATCTGTTGCTGTGCCAGGACTTCACCGCTCTGGCAATTCACTGCCTTTAATCCCACTACATATTCAGCACCTAAGGCAGCGATAGCACCCGCAATGTAAGCCTGGCTGCTTGTGCGCAGACAAACTTCCTTCGCCAATTCGGGGGTAAGCGTTGTGTTGGGCGGACGCGTCATCAATTTCAGCGTCTCTGCAATCTTGTTGTCAGAAAGCACACTGAGGAAGGGCGATTGGCGCAGGGCAACGCTGAGGGCCTGCTTGAGGGTATCGTCGAAAACCGTGTCCCCGGTGGAATTGGCGAAGTCGGCGAGCACCACCACGTCTCTATCGGTTAGCCGCCGTGGATGACGGACGTAAAGGTAGCCGCCGAACGCCATTAAGATCAAGACGAGGGCAATAGCCACAATCACCTTCAAGCGCATCCTGCGACGGGATGTGGCTTCGGGTTGTATCGCAACTAGTAAGCGCGACGACTCTGTGTCCCGCTTCAGCCGTTGGAGGTCGGTGCGAATATCCGAAGCATGCTGGTAGCGCAGGTTACGGTCTTTCTCCAGACACTTGGCGATAATCCGTTCCAGGTCGGCGGGCACGTCGGGATTCAGCCGCACCGGCGGAACCGGAGCACGGTTCATGATCTCGTCGAAGATGATCCCGGTACTCTCACCACGAAAAGGCAAGGTGCCTGCCACCATCTCGTACAACACCGTCCCAAAGGAGAAAAGGTCGGTTCGCGCATCGAGTTCCTTGCCCCGCACTTGCTCCGGCGACATGTACGCCAGCGTGCCCACGGTTGCGCCGGGGCTGGTCAGGTGCTCTTCCAACGTGACCGTCGATTGCTCTCTCGCCCCGGACACTCTGGCGCTGCCGAAGATGGGTGGGACCTTCGCCAAACCGAAATCGAGAATCTTCGCATGGCCGCGTTTGGTCACGAAGATGTTGGCAGGTTTGATGTCGCGGTGGACAATGCCTTCCGCGTGGGCCGCATCCAGTCCATCGGCGATTTCAATTGCAAGCGAGAGAACGGTTTCGATATCTAGCGGCTTTCCCGCAATGCAGCGCTTCAGTGTCAGCCCGTCCAAAAACTCCATGGCGATGAAAGAACGACCGTCATACTGGCTGATCTCGTAGATTGTGCAGATGTTCGGATGGTTTAAGGCAGAAGCCGCGCGGGCTTCGCGGCGAAAACGTTCCAAAGCTTGCGGGTCTTGCGCCACATCGTCGGGCAGGAACTTGAGCGCGACAAAGCGACCAAGTTCGGTGTCCTCGGCCTTGTAGACGACGCCCATGCCGCCACCGCCCAACTTCTCGACGATGCGGTAGTGCGAGATGGTTTGCTCGACCACTGGCGCGAATCTTACGTCTGTGAAACGAAGCAAGTCAATGAAGCCTGGAGAGTTGGCGAGAGCTCAGAAGGGTCAGTCAACCGCGAGTCAAAACGGTTGTTACTGCGCTCCCTTGTGCAACGCCTGGTTTCGTCAGTGGGGAAACCGAATCGTTGGCGCAGTTAATTCGATTGAGGCGCGATTCAGGAGGAGGCGAGCCACCTTGAGAAATATCTTGTAACGGTGGCCCGAACAGACCTATTCGTGCTCCTTGCCTTCCTCCATCCCTGTGTGTTTCTGCATCTGCTCTTGCCTCATTTGCTTAAACTTAGACTGCTGCTCGGGTGTGAGTACAGCGTTGATCTGGTCATGCAAGGATTCGTGAATTGATTTCATTTTAGCCCGCTTTTGCTCCTCGGAAAGAGAACCACCCTCGCGGACCGCTTTCATCTGCTGCATCTGATCTTGCAAGATAGGTTTTAGTTTTTCTTTCTGGTCGTCGGTAAGGTTGAGCTTCTCGGAGAGCATCTGCAGATGCTGGTCCACGCTCTCTCCCCGCTGCATTCCAGTACGCTTGTCTGGTGTTGGAGCTTGCGATTCCTGTGAAGGCTGTGCAAGCGTCAGACCTGCAGCCAACAGCATTAGGATAGTGAGAATTGACCAACGAGAGTTCGACATCTTGCCTCCTAAGAAACTGATTTCTCGAAGTGGTCGAACACGCCCTGCGGATACCAAACATGCTACTCCTCACCCAGACTTCGTTCCAGTTTGTAAAATGGCCATCGAGCACCGGAGAGCGTTAGCAAGGGGCCACTTCAGTCTGTACCTATTGAAACATCATCACACGTTTTGACTACTGGTCAATGAGCGCCATAGATTCTTACGTCAACTTATCCGAGGATTGAGGTAGTGGGCTACTTTCCTTCAAAGTAGCCCACTACCAGGATTGATTAGTGTTTGGCTTTTTTTGAGGGATCGGTGGGATTATCATTGGAGAGCGATCTGCCTAAGGTTCGGGTGCAATGGTTTACCGATACTATCGAGGAAAAGTCCATGAGCGTGGTGACCGTTGAGATAGATTCCAGATTGGTGAGATTTGTTCGTTCGCCGATCTTCACTGTAGTGGCGGGTTTGCAGGGAGTCTGTGTTTCCTTCGCTCCGCTATTCCTTTATTGGAGCGGCCAGGGCAAGTTTTATCACGGCTCCGAGTGGTTCGTCGTGCCATTGTGTTTCGCAGTCATCTGTCTCGTCCCGCCGATCTATTTCCGACTGGGTGGCGCAGTCGTCAAGGAGTTGAGGAAGAAACAAGACCCTGGCCTTGCCGGATGCGCGCAACGATAGTCACTTGCGGCGATCAACTGCCTACGCTCAGAACCGGATTGTGAGTGCAATCGCGATATTGCAGCAAGTGACTCCAAGAGAGTAGGGCGCTAGATTACACATGCCGAATTGTCTGACTAGCCTGCCGGAGCCTCGCTCGCCCATGCGGATTTACATCGATGAAGCCGGGCCTTCTGTGTCTTTATGGAATCCCGATCAAGAGGCCGCCCGTTATAGCGAGCGAATGTTCATGCCCCGACCCGAATTTGTACTCGTAGCTCGGCTCAAGATACCAGCCGAGTCTGTGCTTTCTTGACGGCCAAAACATAAAGTCTGGTGCGACTTCAGCAGCAACTGAGTTCATTTTGATACCGTATGCGTTTGTATGAATCCACTCGGGGCCAATCCCGAGCATGAACTCCATTTCGTCGGAAAGCGTCCACGGTTTCTTGAAGAGAAGGTCGATGCTCCATTCGGTCGAGTGACGGCGAAACAAAGGCGTGACCCCAGCCTCAAGTTCTAGCCAGTTCGCTATTGGTGTGACCTCAACAGCGACAGTGGGGCCAAAGCTCGACTGACTTTCCGTCAGGCTTCGGTTGGCAGCGGCTCCAAGCTCAATGACTGCGGAAGGTTCGTTATCGCCAGCCTGCGCGAGGGCGTTTCCAGTACAGAGGAACAAAGGTATTAGCAAGAGTGTTTTGGCTGCGTTCACGCCTTGACGATTGTAAGGGACGACTGGCGAATTCAGGCCATAGCACTTATTGACCGTGGTCAAAACGTGTAATAGAGATTTTTCGCCAATTGACGCACGAGATTCCCTTTTTCTATCCCCACAATTTCCCCTGATTTCTGAAATCTCGAGTTTTTCAACAGCCACAGGCGATTACACGTTTTGAGCATTGGCGGGTGTTTTCGGTTACAAGCGGGGGGAGTATAAGGTCGTCGCTGCAACTTGCACTTAGGTTGTTCAGAGTATGGAGGTTGGAAAGAAAGATTGCCGGTTTCGAGTTATTGGGGGCAGCACATCAGGGCGATTATTTGCGATTCGACACCGGACATCCAGCTTTCACGCTGCAGTTCGATCTGAGCTATCTTTCACACTGTTGACTGCATACGATAAGGAGTGAGTGCAGGCTCGGAGCAGTCGGTGAACTCCCATCCTGCGACGGAGCCAGCGCGCAACGACCGTGTCCGCCATCACCTGGGAGGTGAGTTGCTCGGGCGTGAGCCGCTGCCAGGGCTTTTCGTTTTCGGCTTCCAGAGTACGGGTCTCCACACAGTCGTTTTCGATTCGGTAGTCAACCACGGGAGAACCATCACCCAGATCAATACGAAGGCTGTTGCATGCCATGATGCACCTTTCGGGCGACCACACCCGCCCGTCTCGGCACATTATGAGCTTCTGGCCTGCTAATGTTCGATACCAGACACACTGTAGTCGTGGAAGTGAGAAGCTGTAATATAAGCTTTGGCACAAGTTAAAGACGCACGATATACCCACGCCCACTGAGAATCACCCAATTAGCCGGGTCAATGAGTACAATTGCAATGTTACGACAGTCTGCTCATAAATCCAGCATCTCCGAGCGATAATTTGGTACCCGTCCACGTGGCACTCAAAGCCCGAGTGGCCGGAGAAGCCAGCTACGGCGTGATTTCATACACTACGCCGTAGCAGAGTGGTTGATCATTGAGATCTTTGCCGCAGTCGCTCGTCGTGCCATAGAGGTTACCGGCTTTGTCGAGGACTAACTGGCCGTTGGGGTGCATGGCTGGCTTGCCCATAAAAACGTGAAGCACGCTGTAAGTCCAGCCCCCGCCGGACTTGGGTGCAAGTTTGAAGACCGAACCATAGTGTTCGGAGTCTTCCCCTGTAATGATGCCATAGAGATTGCCTATCCGCGGGTGCATGGCAGGTCGACCCGCGAAAGATCGGACCACCTTTGGGCTCCAGGTGTCATCCGGGTTGCGAATCAATTCCCGACCGCGCCTAAACCACGGGAACCGTACCCCCAGGTCGTGAAGTAAAGGTTCCCAGTCGCGTCGAAAACCAGATCAGACGGCCCCTCCCGCATGCCAGCGATAACACTTTCTGTCCAGCTCCCGTCCGGGTTGGGAACCAGCTTGAACACGCCGCCAAGGCGCGCCGTGCCATAAAGATTGCCGTCGTTGTCGAAAAGCAGTCCGGTTGCTGGAGAGGCTCCATCTGGGCCGTCAGCGAAGCTGTAAAGAACGTTTTCGGTCCAACTGCTGTCCGGGTTCGGCGCGAGCTTAAAGACGGTACCACAGCCAGTCCATCCCCAGTTGCAGCCTGCGTTGGTGTCACCGCCGTACATTGTCGTGCCATATAGATTGCCAGCGACATCGAAGACCAGACCACCCGAAAGTTGAAATCCGTCCTTGCCGTCGAGGTTGAACGAATGGAGAACGCTCTCCGTCCAGGTTCCGTCAGAATTGGGCGCGAGTTTAAAGACGACACCATATCCGTAGGCGCCGCCTTGGATACTCGTTCCATACAAACTGCCCGCGGAGTCTAACGTAAGCCTGCCGTAGGAGCCAACTCCGTCGCTTTCGCGAAAGGTATGGAGAACACTTTGGATCCACTTGCCGTCTGTTTTGGGGGTCAACTTGAAGACAACGCCGTCTCCATAAGTACCGCCTCCCAGGGTGCTGCCGTAAAGATTGCCCGCACCGTCAAAAACCAGTCCAGCATAAGGATTGACTCCGCCCTTACCACCCTTGAACTTATGCAGAACTTCGTACTTATTCTGGGCTCCGGCGCGAGTCGCCAGCGCCAGAATTACCACCGTAACGATCAGCAGAGCCACACTCCCGGCTCCTGAGAATTTCTTGTAGTTCATGGTATTTCCTCCTTAATCCTGCGCATCGAATGAATGCGAAATCGAAGCATGAATTCCCTCGACGGTTGCGAAGCGCGATCTGCGCGCTTCCGAGATGTTGTCCCTCCCGCCACTCTCGCGGCTGGTCAGAATTCGTTATGGTTTGGGTTTCGCGGACGGCTGGAGAGCGGTGACAGGCGCAGGACTCGAGTCGAGGAAACCCGATATTCTCCGAGCTGCCTTGATTTGGGTTTTGCGGGACCACTTGCGTGTGAGGCAAAAACTCGGACTCTCGAAACCAAGTTACGATGGCTCGGTTACTTCTGCAGTGAGGGGCATCACTGTTCTAAGTGATGGGTTTGGGAAGCCGAAGGAAAGGATAACTGACGCAAACTGGCCTTTACACGTTTTGAGGATCGGCTGGAAGGTCAATGAGTGTAACTGCGATTTTGCAACAGGCAGCTGCCTGCGTCTTCACCACTGCAGCCGCTCACAGAGCGAACGCTGAGTTTGGCAGAAAATGGGCGCCTTGGGAATGCTGGCGCTGGCAAGCCCCCGAGCAGAAGTGAGGATCGTCTACACGAAAGTAGATCACATCATCAGGCGAGGTTAGCAGCTACAATCTCGACCTTAAAGCCACGACCTAAACCTGAAAATCAATGCGAGAGGGCATTTGTTCGCAATTTTTTGACAGCGTGATGACAAACGGGCCACTGTTGAGATGCTACAACTCAAAAGCACAACGCAGATCCGTCCCGTTGATTCGTCCGACAGGCTGGGGAAGGAATAAATTACGCGCAGCACCGTTTTGACCGACACCGCTCGCAATTCTGGCAAAAATCGGGGTGACATTTTGCGTGAGGAGGATGGCTGTTATGAAACATCACACCGCGACAAAGCGGTTGGGTTTCGAGCCCGGGCATAAGGGCGACGCTGGCGTTGTTGGCCGTGTTTGTGACAACGCTCGTCTCGACCGAGTCGGCACAAGCTCAGACTTACTCGATCCTCCATTCGTTCATGGGCAACAGCGACGGAGGCGGACCTTTCCAAGCTCCGCTGACTAGGGACGCCGCCGGCAATCTCTATGGCACCACGACCTACGGAGGTTCGTCCCGCTGCACAACAGATGTGGAAAATGGTTGCGGAACCGTGTTCAAGATTGACAAGACAGGTAAGCACACCGTTCTGCACCGCTTCACGGGCGGAGCGGACGGCAGAAATCCATATGCCGGTCTGGTCCGGGACGCTGCAGGCAATCTCTTCGGCACAACTGCGGGCGGGTTCGTTGACGGTGCTCCGCCTTACGGAAACGTGTTCAAGCTGGACACGACCGTCAAACTGACCGTGCTGTACAACTTCAAAGGAGGGACCGACGGCGCATTTCCCACCGGAGGTGTAATTCGGGACGCAAGCGGCAATTTGTACGGCGTGACCTATGAAGGCGGAGCTTTCGGCTTCGGAACGGTTTTCAAGCTTAACACCACCGGAAAGGAGATCCTCCTGTATAGCTTCCATGGAGTGCCCGACGGGGAGAATCCGATATACGAGAACTTGGTGATGGACGCAACGGGCAATCTTTACGGCAGCACCTACGGAGGTGGCGCTTCGAATCAAGGTACGGTGTTTAAAGTGAATGCGACTACCGGCGCGGAAGAGGTGTTGTACAGCTTTGCCAATGGAACTGACGGAGGACTGCCCTACTCAGGTTTGGTCTTAGACGGGAAGGGTAACCTGTACGGCGCCACTTCTCAGGGCGGCGGGGCTGGCGCCGGAACGGTTTTCAAAATAGATCCAGCCGGAAAAGAAACCCTGCTCTATAAATTCGCGGGCGGCAAGGACGGGATTTTCCCCATGGGAGGTTTAGTCCGCGATGCAAAAGGCAATCTGTGGGGTACCACTCTCTATGGTGGAGCCAACGGTTTCGGAACCGTGTTTAAGGTGAACGCCCGTGGAAAGGAAACCTTGGTACATAGTTTTGCCATGGCTGACGGTGATACTCCGTGGGCCGGTTTGATCAAGGACGGCGCTGGCAACCTCTACGGCAGCACGGCCGCCGGTGGCGTTTTCAATTTTGGCACCGTATTCAAGATCAAGCCCTGATTCTTTTGCACGGCGCGAACTGCGCGCGGTATTCCACGCTATCGGCCTGACTCCGCGCAGGCTTCCCGCCTCCCACAAAATCGCGCCTCGCAAGAAAGTAAGAGGCCGATAAAAGAACACTCTCAATCACGCGTTTACAACCAAGCACTTCTCACGCTGCATCTCCTCATTCAGTGTTGCCGAAAGAACTCGTGACCTAAAGACTGAATGCCGAATGCTAAGTGCCAGTTGCCAATTGCTGCTTCTATAGCGCAGATCGCCAGCCAGCAGTTAGAATAAAGAACTCTTTCAGGATCCTATGCGGAAATGGTTTGCCTCTGTGATGTCGACGACTGCGGTGCGTACGGCCGTCGTTCTGCTTTTCATGGTTATCTGTGTCAGTTGTGGGGAGACCTATCGGCCGGTCGCGACTCCCATTGCACCGAATCCCCCCAATCCAGGTTTCTCTCACGTTGCCATGGTGATCAGCGTCAATGGCTCCAGCCATCCTGGTGCGAGCACATCGATTGATGTTTCCGGAGACACCGCCGTCTCGCAGTCTACCGTGGGCCTGATGCCTGTGCATGCTGCCGTGGTGCAGAACGGCACCCGAGTCTATGTTGCGAATAGTGGCGACGACACCGTGGCATCGTTTTCTCCGACCAGCGCCGCGCCGGTCACCACGGTCAGCTTGCCCACCGGTTCGACGCCTAGCTTCGTAGGTACAACGGAGCTTGGCACGCTTTACGTCGCGAACTTCGGCAACAATACAGTTTCAGCGATCTCGACCACCAGTAACGTGATCGAGCCGCCTCTTTCCGGAATTCCGGTGGGCGTCCATCCTGTGTCGTTGGCGGAGACTCCGAACCACCAGGCTCTTTACGTGGCTAATCGAGGCAACGGCGGGAGTGGTGGTTCAGTGACCAGCGTCAATCCTTTCGACCGAAGCGTGAACCCTCCCGTTGCGAATGCTACGTGGGTTTCTCCCGTCTCGGTCTTGGCCCGATCGGATAGCAATCGAGTTTTCGTGCTGGACCAAGGCACTGGGCTGGTTTCTCCGATCAATACTGCTTCTAACGCCGTGCCGCAGTGCGGAAACAATCCGTGTGGGACGTCGGTCGGCGTCGGGGCAAACTTCATGTTGTACGATCCGACGCGAAACCGGCTCTATGTATCGAATCCGGCTAACAATACGGTGACCTATCTGGATGCATCGACCGATGCGCTTCCGGCTGTCGTAATCCCGGTGGCGAATCCGATTGCTGTGGCTGCTCTGCCCGATGGCAGCCGGGCTTATATATCGAGTGGTGCGGTCAGCGGAGGGAATGTGACTTCGCGGGTCACCGTCATCAACGGCGCGGACGGAAGCGTGAAAACCACGATCCCTTTGACCACGGTCGCACAGATTTGCGCGTCAAGTCCATCCGAGTTGCCCATCGCTGCTGTAGCGGACAGTTCAAGAGTCTACGTGGGGAACTGTGATGCGGGAAATGTGGCTATCATTCAGACCTTGAGCGATACGCTGCTGCTGCAAATGGCGGCGCCTTTGAGCTCTTCGTTCTCTGCGAACGGGACTCCGCTGCCACAGAATCCTGTCTTTGTTGTGGCGGGTCCGTAGCTTCACGAACTGTCATCCCGAGCCTTGCGAGCTCATCTCGAGCTTTATGAACTGTGATCCCTCGCTGCGCCAGGAATAACACGGATATTGATGATTATTTCTGTTCGCCTGGAGCCTGCACGGGCGAGGAGGTCGTCTGCGTTAATGTCCCACTACTGCTGCTTGTTCGGGTTGTCGTGAAGAGTTATGCCGCAGCGCGATATTCAGAAATACGTTGCCGATACAGGTTTCGAAGCAGATGACCAATGCTTCAGTATCTTCGCTGCTTTTCGGTCCGTGGTCGGAAGTGTGCAGTTCGGGGGGATGCACGCGAAAATGGAATCCCTGGTCGTTCAGCGATGTGACTGCGTTGCCGATCACCTGGTTTGCCAGCTCACAGACAGTTTCCCGCACCAGTTCGTCTGATTCTGGCAGTTCGGCCCCGGCGAATTTGCTGGCTACGCGTACTGCGGTGTTCGGGTCGAGGTCGATGACAATCCGGCCTTCGATGTCGCCGCTCACCCGGATCAGCGCGGCCACGCCTTTGCGGCGGTAAGCTTCTTCCTCCATGCTGAGGTTGGCAACGGAGGTCGGGCACGACAGTCCCTGCGCCAACACGGCGTCCGCCGCGTTGATGAAAGGCTGGATCAACTCCATTTTCATTTCAGGCTCCCGCGCCCGCGGCCTGAGCCGCAGTGCCATCCTCACCCATTACGTACTTGATCACTTCGTACAAGACTTCCGGCTTCACCGGCTTCTGCACGAAATGACGCGCGCCGCGCTGCAGAGCGGCCACGATGTTCTCCTGATATCCAACGGACGAGACCATCACAATGCGCGCATCGGGATGTTGCTGCACGATCTTCTCGGCCGCCTCGATGCCCTCCATCTGGGGCATGGTGATGTCCATGAGAACAATATCCGGTTTGAGGCGTTCATATTCGGTGATGGCGGTCATGCCGTCTCCAGCTTCGCCGGCTACCTGGCCGCCGAATGTTTCGATCATTCGAGCCAGATTCTTGCGTGCGAAGACGGAATCGTCCACCACCAGGTAGCGGACTGGCTGGCCGTCCTTACTGCGTTTCACTGCTGCAAACTGCTCCATATATAACCTCCCGCCGCTTCAAGTTCCGGCATCGTGTTCTTGCCTGCCGGACGAAAATCAGTTCTTGCCGACTCCCGCGGATTTGCCACGGTCTTCCAACTCGATCTTGTTCCCAGGTTTGCGCTCCTGCATGCACTGGGCCTGCAGAGTATTGGCGAGCGCGTCGAGCGGTACCACGCGGACGGCGTAGCCGCGCTCAATGGCCGCCTTTGGCATGCCAAAGACCACGCAGGATTCCTCGCTCTGGGCAATTGTCATCCCGCCCGCGGTCTTGACCAGACCGAGCCCCTGCGCCCCATCTTCTCCCATTCCGGTCATGAGCACGGCGATACTCTTCTCCCCGAATTCCTCGGCAACGCTCTTGAATAGCACGTCCACCGATGGACGATGCCCGTTGACACGGGGTTCATCGTTAAGTACGGCCACGTCGCCCATCGGCAATCGCTTCACTTTGATGTGCCGGTTTCCGGGGCAGACGAGGGCTCGTCCCGCTAACAGAAGGTCCCCCGACTGCGCTTCCTTGACGGTGATGCCGCAAATCTCTTCCAGCCGCCGGGAAAACATGTCGGTAAAACCTTCGGGCATGTGCTGCACGATCACGATGGTCCCGGGAAAATTCTTGGGGAGTTGAGGCAACAAGTATTGCAATGCTTGGGGACCGCCAGTGGAAATTCCAATGGCGACGATGCGAGTCGCTTGCGTTTTGGTTTCCAGGACGGCTTTCTGAAATGGTTTCTGGCTTTGAAGTGGAGATGAGATGGCGACCCGCCGGCTTTGCGCCGCCGCCTTGATTTTGGCAATCAGTTCGCGCGCGATTTCCGGCATGTTGGCCGAGACATCGATTGGCTTGGCGACGAAATCGAACGCACCCATGGACAATGCCTGGAGCGTCACGGACGCGCCCTGGGTGCTGTGGGAACTTACCACGATCACCGGCAAAGGGTGGCGCAACATGATTTCTTTCAGCATGTCCAAACCGCTCATGCCCGGCATGTCGAGATCAAGAGTTACGACCTGGGGCTTCACTTCTTCAATCTTTTTCAGGCCGAAGTTGCCATCCATGGCAGTACCTACAACCTGAATCGAGGGGTCGGTTTGAAGGATTTGTGGAATCAGCTTGCGCATGAGAGCTGAATCGTCCACCACTAACACACGGACGGGCGGTGTCATGTCCGTCCTCCTGCTGCACTTTGTGCGATTCGCGCCCGCTCAAGATGCGATAGCAACAGACCCATGCCAGGTCCGCCGGCAGTATCGGGCCGCGAATTGGCAAAGCGTTCGACGATGGCGGCGAGATTCAGAATGAGCACTACGTGACCGTTGCCCAGAATGGACGCGCCGCTAACCAGATCGGTCTCCGCCGTCTGGTCATCGAGCGCCTTGATGACTAACTCCTCTTCGCCTTCGATCGCGTTTACCAACAGTCCAAGTTTGCGCTCGCCCAGGGCGATTACAAGTACGAAGATTTTTTCCGGCCGACCCTCCTGCCTCTCTTCTGGCGGACGGCCCAAGCGGGCTACCGGCAGAACACGATTTCGCAGTTGCAAAACTTCGCAGTTATCGACTCGGTGTATATCGGATTCATAGGCGCGAGCAATTTCTGCCACAGCATTCAGCGGAATGGCGTACAGACGCTGCTCGACACGGAAGAGCAAAGCTTTGATGATGGCAAGGGTCAAGGGCAACTGCATCCGGAAGGTGGAGCCTTGTCCGGGGTGGCTGACCACGTGGACGGTGCCTTTCAGCCGATGCAGAACGCTTTGCACGATATCCAGACCTACACCGCGGCCGGAGATCTCGGTAATTTCGTCGGCTGTGCTGAATCCCGGGCGGAAGATGAAATCCAGAATGTCGGCTTCGCTCAGGCGGCCGGCTTCTTCGCGCTTCAAGAGACCTCGTTCGATGGCTCGAGTCTTGACTTTCTGCGCATCGATGCCGCGCCCGTCGTCGCTGATTTCCACGATGACTTGATTGCCCTGGTGGTAGGCTCCGAGGCGGATGGTCCCGCGCGCGGGCTTTCCAGCGCGGCTACGCTCTTCCTCGCTTTCAATTCCATGTCCAACTGCGTTTCGCACCAGATGAGTCAGGGGTTCCGCGATGGCATCCAGCAGGCTTTTGTCGAGAGCGGTGTCCTGTCCGTTCAGAGATAAGTCAACCTGCTTGCCACATTGCTTGGCTACATCACGAACCATGCGGGGAAATCGCCGGAAGAGTTGCTCGACCGGTACCATGCGGACCTTCATCACCGAGCGTTGCAGGTCGCTCAACACTCGCGATTGAAACGCCATGGCGTCGGCGAGACGGCCGCGCATGGCTTCCTTGGGATAGCGCGCGGCGAATTCATTGAGTGCCTGTTGCATCATGGATTTCCCGATAATCAGTTCGCCAACGAGATTGAGGACGGTGTCAATTCGTTCCGCATCCACTCGCAAAACATTTTCTGGGGGCGCAGGAATCGGCTTGGCCGCAGTCTCGCGTTCCGCATGCGATGGGTCTGGGACGGGTTCTGCGACGATTTGCGCTTCGAGGTTTTCCTGGTGCGCTAATGAATCCGGGACTGGGGCCATTTCCTGAGCCAGTTGCGGTGCGGGGGCCCCGATGCTTTCGATCTTCACCTGCGAAATAATCGTCGGAATGCGGCATTTTACCGACAGTTGTTCCGCGCTTTGGTCACTCGCCACCAGCAACTCGAATTGCATGGCGTTCTTGGTGGATCCCGGTTCCGGCCGCGTTCCGAGTACTTCGCCGTTATCCGCGAGAGCCTTCAGGATCAACTGCTGAGCCGCGATGGGCATGGCGCAGTTGGGATCAATCTGCGCGGTGATGTGGTAGACGTGCTTACCCGACTTCAAGGCAGCTTGCGTAGCCAACGTCTCATACTCGGTCCAGCTGACCTCAGAAACAGAGGCAGACCGTACTTTCGCATGGCGCGGTTTCCGGGTTTTCGGATCGCGCGCCATTTTCCGGATCATCTTCCGTACCGGCTCTGCCGAAGGCAGCTTCGTTCCGTCGCGATAGGCAGTGAGCATCGCGCTGAAGGTATCGGCTGCGGCGAAAGCGACCTCGGAGAGGGCCGTGGGAGCGCCGTCTGTTTCGAGCGCCAATGCATCTTCCAGTTCATGCGCCAGTTCGCTTAGTTCGGGATAACCAACCGCCGCCGAGTCGCCCTTGAGTGTATGCACGATTCGGCGGATGGTGCGCACGGTTTCGAGATCGCCGGGTTGCTTTTCGAGCTTCAGCGTCTCTTCGTTGAGCGATTGCAGCAATTCCAATGCAGTCTCAAAGAAGAGTGCCTTCATCTCCGCCGCGCGATCGTCGGGGAACTGACTCACGACTTCACCTCAATCTGCTGATACGCAGTTCCGGTTTCGCGGTAGACCATGTTGAACTTGTCCGTCAATCCCAGCAGGCTTTCGGCGTGGCCCACGAATAAGTAGCCACCTGGATTCAGGCAGCGGGAAAATTTTTCCACCAGACGTTTCTGCTCGGCTTCATCGAAATACATCATGACGTTGCGGCAGAAAATAACGTCGTTGCGCTGCGGCAAGTATTCCGTCTTCAAGTTGTGGAAGTCGAAATGGACCAACTCCTTCAGCGCCTTCTTGACTGCATACCGCTCGCCAACCTTATCGAAGTGGCGCAGCCGGTAGCTGTAGTCGACCGAGGCCATTTGGCTCTCCGAGTACGTTCCCTCCTGGCCCGCTCGCAGAACCGAATAACTGATGTCACTGGCCAGAATTTCCAGTTTCCAGGGCGGAGGAATCAAAGGCTTGGGAAAGGGCGTTTCGTAGTTCGACGGATTGCGCAGAGCGTGGTAGGAGAGCGCATCGGCCACCTGCATGGCCATGGTGTACGCTTCCTGTCCGGTTGAGCACCCGGCGCTCCAGAGACGCAGCGAGAAATCTCTTTGCTCCTGCTTGCGGCGAAGGATGTCATCGAGAACGTGTTTGTGGAACAGATCCAGTTGCGCCTTGTTGCGAAAAAAGCTGGTCTCGTTCACGGTAAGATTTTCCAGCAGCTTGCTTAGTTCTTCCTTCCCCTCTTTGCTGATCAGCAGACGATAGTAGCTATAAAAGGAATCCAGCTTGCATTCTTTGAGCCGACGTTGCAGACGGTCTTGCAGGAAATCGGCACGGCGCGAATCAAAATGCATGCCGCACTCCTGATACACCAGCGTCTGCAGGAGTTTCAGTTCGGGTTCGGTGAGTTGCGCTTGTACGCCTGCTGTCCCCATGCGTTTTGTGGCACCTGTTTTTACCGCTATTTAGAAGCCGCGGCGCTCCGAGCGCTTTGCCCGGGTTGAGCTGCATTCTTAGCCGCGTCGGCTTTGGGCCGGCTTCCGTTGAACTCCAGCACTTTTTCGATATCGAGCAACACGATCAGCCGGCCCTGATATTTCCCCAACCCGGTCACACAGTTCAATCCGCCTTCCACAAACTCGGTGGGAGAAGGATCGACATCCTTGGCTGGAATCTTGAGCACGTCGGAAGCGGAGTCCACGATCAGCCCGCAAAGCCGCCCGCGATGTTCGACCACCAAAATTCGGTTGCGCTTGGTGGGAGCGACGGTAACCTCACCCAGTCGTTTTCGCAGATCGAGGACCGACACAATCTTCCCCCGCAGGTTGATCACGCCCTCTACGTAATCCGGCGCATCCGGCACAACCGTAATTTCGGGCACGCGTACAATCTCGCGCAGGGATGTGATGGGCACGCCATAGGTTTCACGCCCCACTTTGAAGCCGACGATGTGCAGTTCGCGGTTCATGAAAGTCAACGCGTGGCCCCCGCAGCAGCTTGCCGAGCGTTGCTTCTAGCGTTAGCTTTTTCCTGGTACGATGCCACCGCTTCCGTCTGCTCCAGCATGAATCGGCCCATGGAGTCCAGCAGATCGCGCGACATCTTTGACATCTGTTCCGCCGAGGCAGCGAGTTCAGTCGAGCCCGAGGTAGTGTTCTGCACCAACTCGCGCATCCGCTCCATGGCTTTGACTACCGCATGCGCCCCTGAGGCCTGCTCTTCGACTGCGGAGTTGATTTCGTGGGTGATTTCGTTCAATCGGGTGGTGGCGCGGGCAATCTGCGAGGAGCCGTGCGACTGTTCGTTGGTGGCCGCGCCAATTTCCTGCGCGAACTTGTAGACTTCCGTGACTACGTTGGAGATCTTGCGCAGCGCCGTGTTCAGTTCCTCTCCGTGTCCCAGCCCTTCGTTCACGATCGAGGTGCTTCGGTTCATGTTCTCGACCGCCTTGCGGGATTCCTTCTGGATGCTTTGGATGAGTTCCGATATTTCTTTGGTGGACTGGGCCGACTTTTCTGCCAGCTTTCGGACTTCGTCGGCGACTACTGCGAATCCCAATCCATGCTCTCCGGCGCGCGCCGCTTCGATGGCGGCATTCAGCGCCAGCAGGTTGGTTTGCTCCGCCAGGTCGTCGATCACTTCAATGATCTTGCCGATGTCATCCGCTCTTTGACCGAGTACGTCGATGATTTCGCCTGAGGATTGGATGGTGGTGTTGATACGATTCAATCCATCCGTCGCTTTTTCCATGGTGACGATCCCACTGTGGACTTCCTCGCGGGAGCGGTTGGAGATGTCGAGCAGTACCTTGGCCGTATCCGCCACCCGCTGGATTGAGGCCACCATCTGATCGATGGAAGCGGAGGTTTCGCTTACGCTGGAAGCCTGCACCTTCGTGCTCTTCACCATGTTCTGCACGTTGACACTCATCTCGTGCATGGTGCTGGTGACTTCGTCGATGGCCGACGAAGTTTGCAGACTGATCTTGGCCGATTCGTCGGAGGCTCCCGCCACCTGATTGGACGCGCTAGCCACCTGCTGCGCGGCATCGCGGCCATTCTTGACCAACTTTCGCAAGCCCTCGATCATGCGCAGGAAGGCTTTGCCCAGCGTGTCGTTCTTGGATCTGGGCTGTACGTCAACCCCCAGATTCCCGCCAGCGATCGCCTCTGAAACCGAGGCCATCTCCTTCAAGTAGGTGACCATCTTCGAGAAGGTTCGAGCTAGTTCACCGATTTCATCGCTGCGCTGGATATCGATTTCGTGGTCCAGATCGCCAGCGTCGGCGATCTGCCGCGCGATCCGCATGAGGTCATTGAGCGACGTGGTGATGGATTTAGCAGTGGTGTAAGCGATGGCGATTCCGAGCGTAAGCGCCACCAGGGTGCTGAACAAAGCGATCAAGAAGGTCGCAGTGCCCGCGGTCTCGTCCGACTTTCTCCTGGCCTCGAGCACCTTGGTGTTTTCGAGGTCAGCCGCATCCAGATATTCGCTGGCGTTCTTTACCCACGAGGAAGCGTCCTTCTGCAAATAGAAAATCTGAAGTTCAGCCACGGTGGCATTGCCGCCGTCCACTTCTTTGCGCTTGTCCATCAGCGGTGCGGCAAATTCGCGAGCCCAGTTCTGCTCGCTGTTTTGCACCTTCTCCAGCGCATTCCGCTGTTGCTCGGAGGTGGTAAGGTTGGTGCCGGCCTGCAACTTTTCCTGCAGTACGCGCATGCCGTCGTTCAAGCGATCGACTTCGCGGGTGTCTCCGCTCAGCAGGTAGTTGCTCAGAGAGAGGCGGTTTTGCATCATCTGGAAGCGGATCTTGTCGGTAGTTTCCGCCATTTGCAAGGCCTGCGAAGCTGCGGACTTGGCGCTATGCTCCCGCTGCACGGCGATCAGGTTGATCAGGAACAGCACCACGACCATCGCCAGGATGGCTCCGAAGTTCAAGTAGAGTTTCTTGCCAATCGTCATTTGCTGCCTCGTTTCGTTTCCCGGCCTGCCTCCCCAGCACGCGCTCGAATCTGACCTAAGGTCGGGCCACGCCTTTCCGCTGAATCCAATTCCGTTGGACCTGCATTCCCTAGTCCTGGGGTTGGAACTTGAACTCCACCGTGCCAGTGCTATCGGAGTCGGCTGGTTCAAATTTCCACTTCTTCAACGCATCCATCGCAGCATTCACCAGGATTGGGTTCCCACCAACCACCTTGGTGTCTTTCAGGTTGCCGTTGGGCGCAACCACAACCAGCACTTTAACTGTGCCGATGATGTTCATTCTCCTCGCCAAAGCCGGATAGGCTGGAGCTACTTTGGTTCTCGTTTTGCGAGTCAGTTCTCCCTGTGCCATGGCGGGCAAGGGATAGAAGATTGCCGCCGCCAACGCCAATAGGACAGTCCCTACCCACCACCGCAGCTTTTGGAAAGACACTGCTCCTCCTTGTGACAAAACTCCAACTGCGCCAATGCAATGTCCGTGCCAACGTTGTGATGAATTGCCCAGGGGTGATAAGCTTAATGTAAGCAACTTTTAATCAGCAGCTTAGACGTAACTCGCCTTGCATTTCTCGCTCCTTTTCAGGTGTTCAACTTGTCTCATAGGCTCGAATTCCTCTCAGAGTGAGATAAGCGTCTAGCTTTTACCCGGATTTCCCACTTCGGCACTCCAATCGTTATTCCCTTGACTCAAATTGAGATGGCATCTATTTTTCCTGTATATTCAATTACTTGTAGTTTCGCGGTGGATAGGCGGTGGCTCTGACTACGCATGCCGGAGATATGACACTGCTGGAAAAACCCAGCTCCCGTACGGACGATGCTTTCCAACAACTGCTCTTACGATTCTCGGAAGCGGCTGCGCAGGGAACTCGTGCCCCGGCTCTTATCCGTCTTTTCTGCCAGGCTACGCGTGGATTCTTTCACGTCGACGGCACTTACTTCTGGCGCTGTGATTCTGCCGAGGAACTGGTAGGGGCAGAAGCCGACGGCCTGATGGCGGCTGATTTCCCTGGCCGTCGCCTAAAGACGCGCGAGAGCGCGCTGGCTATGGATGCTATTCATCAGCGCCGGACGGTATATGTGAATGACCTGGCGCCGGGCCGATATTCGATAGCGGATGAATTCCGTGCCAAATCGCTGATGGCCGCGCCTCTCGTAGTTTCGGATGAAGTTATTGGCGCAGCGGTATTCCTGCAAACCTCGGCCAGAAATTATTTCAACGACGATCTCGCCGCTAAGGCAACCATCCTCGCGGGACAATTAGGCAACTTGTTGGAAGCGACTCATCTGACGCAGGTCAAGCAAGAAGAGCATCGCTTCGCCAGCATGCTCGCCGAAGTGAGTGACGCCGTACAGGCCGTCTCGGACTCTTCCGCGGCGGCGCAAGCTATGGCGGATCGCTTGCGGATACTGCTGCGCACCCGGCTGGTCTGCGTTCTCTTGCGGCAGGGAACGACGGTTGCGCTGCATGCCGTGGCGGCGGAGTCTCCGCAAATGGCGACTCTGGCTCGCGTCCGTTTTGACCGCAAAGGGCTGCAATTTGCTGCCGATCTGGCGGCCCGGGCGATCGCAGCCGGCGAGCCCATTACCGTCGCCATCGATCCCATCACCCACGCGCTCGGGAACCTGGTCCCCGCGGGAATGCTGCTGGCAGCTCCCATTTGTACCTCGGGCGTTGAAGGTGCAGTGCTTATCTATCCGCGGCAAGAAGGCGCTTTCAGTCGGGAGGAAAAGTATCTGCTCTCGACCGTGGCCGGCTTTGGAGCCGTTGCCATTGCCAATGCCGAGCTCTATGGGACGGCTCGCCGCGCCGAAGTCTTGAAGGGACTGGCTCTCGAGTTGAACTCTCAGCTTCGTCTTCCCGAGTGCGCCAGGAATTTTGTGACTCGGGCTGCGGACTTGATGGGGGCAAAGGCCGCCGCGTTGGCGGTCCAACAAGGCTTGGCTCTTGAAACGCTCGTACTCCACGGCGTCTCCACTGAGGGACATCAGACGAACTCGCTGCTGCGCCGTCTTGATCACGCCCTGATTGACGCGTTGGCGCAGCACCCGCAGCGAATTGTCTCGGCCAGCGCCTCTGAGCTGTTTGGTACTGAGCTTAGTTCGCTGCTGGGTTGGCACGACTGTAGCCTGGTCCGGCTGCTAAGTTCGTCGGGCGATCTGGTCGGTGTGTTGTGCCTTGCGAATCGCGGAAAACCTCTGCTGGAAGAGGATGAGCGGCTCCTGTATGCCATTGCCGCCCAAGCCTCGGTTGCCCTGGAGAATGCCCGCCTCTTCACTCGCATGGACCAGGCCAACCGGCATTGGATTGAGATTTTCGATGCCATCACCGACTTCATCGTGGCTCATGATCAAGCCGATCATGTGATGCGGGTGAACCGGTCCTTAGCCGATTTCATCGGAGTCCAACCGCATGAACTGATAGGTGTCAACATGGGCGCCCTATTGGCAATGGGAAACGATGTTCCCCTGCACGGTTGTCCCTTCTGTCGCTCCAGCTCCGAGGCAACCACCGACGAATATGCTCTTCCCGTTCTGGACCGGACCTATCTGGTTTCCACTTCGAGGGTACATGGCGCAAATAGCGAAGGTTTTCAGACAGTCCACGTACTGAAGGACATTACAGACCGCCGCGAAGCGGAGCGGCGCTATCGCGAGCTCTTCGACAACATTCAGGAAGGAGTGTTTTTCTCGACGCCTGACGGGCGATTCATCGAGGTCAATGACGCCCTGGTCCGCATGCTCGGTTACCGCAACCGCGAACACCTGCTCCAGGCCGATGTCCGCACCCAGGTCTGTTTTTCCGCCGAACAGTACGAAGAACTTGCCCAGCAGATGCAACAGTATGGCGCGGTGCGAAATCACGAACAAACTCTGTGCCGCCAGGACGGATCGCCCGTTCATGTTTTGATCAATGCTTTTGCCGTGCGTGACGCGCTGCAAGCCATTGTGCAGTACCGCGGAGTCATGCTGGATATCAGTGGCCTGAAGACGTTTCAATCCGAATTGCAACGCGAGCGCGATTTCTCAGGCAAGATTCTAAACAACACCCAAAGCCTGATCCTCGTGGCCGACGCCGGCGGACTTGTCAGTTATGCGAATCGGCGCTGGTATGACATGGGCTACCAGCAGAACCAGTTGTTGAGCCGGCCCCTCGAAGAACTCATCGTTCCCGCCCGGCGTCAGGCCCTCAGCGAGGCTTTTGCGTCAACTTTAGCCGGCCAGCAGGTCGACAACCTTGAAGTCCAGATTGTGCAGGGCGAAGCGCGCGTCGGATACTTCTCCATGAATTTGAGTCCCATGCGCGACGAGCAGGGCAATGTCGCCAGCATCGTCGTGGTCATGAGCGACATCACCGACGCCGCCACGCTGCAAGCCAAACTCCTGCACGCGGAGAAAATGGCAGCGGTGGGGCAACTCGTCTCCGGAGTAGCGCATGAAGTCAACAATCCGCTCACCGCGATCCTCGGGTTTGCCGACCTGCTCATGGAGAATCCTGAAGTCCCAGAAAGCGCCCGCAAGGATCTGCGCGTCATCCTGGAGCAAGCCCAACGCACCAAGCAAATCGTCCAGAATCTGCTGAGCTTCGCGCGTCAGGTGCCGCCGCAACGCCGGCCGGTTCAGCTCAACACCATTCTCAGCCGCACCGTGCAGTTGCGCGCCTACGACCTCCACAGCCGGGGAGCTGAAGTGGTCGAGAAACTCGATCCCGAATTGCTTGAGGCGATCGGGGACGCGCACCAGTTGCAACAAGTGTTTCTTAACATTCTCAACAATGCCTACGACGCGGTGCGCGATACCGGACGCCCGGCCCGCATCGAAATCAGAACCACGAACCATGGAGGCTTCGTAGAGGTCTCATTTCGCGATAACGGTTATGGCATCTCTTTCCCGGAACGTATCTTCGACCCATTCTTCACCACCAAGGAAATTGGCAAGGGCACCGGCCTTGGCCTGAGCATCTGCTATGGCATCGTGCGCGAGCACGGAGGCGAGATTCTTTGTAACAACAATACAGATGGAGACGGGGCCACGTTTATCGTGCGCCTGCCCGCCGTCTCGGAAACGGCCTCCAACGGGCCGCTGCAGGAGTGATCCAGCCATGACCATGACAACGACCCAGCCAATCATAAAGCCCCCTACTTTACCCGTGCTGCTGATCGAGGATGAACCCGCTGTGATGGCGTACGTCCGGGCCACACTGGAACGCAGTGGCTACGCGGTGGTGTGTACAGAGTCTGGAGCGGAAGGTCTGCGACTGCTCGAGTCGGAGCAGTTTCTGGGTGTTGTCTCCGATATGCGAACCCCGGGCGGTGTGGACGGCGCCGGTGTGCACGCCTGGTTGAGCCGGCACCGTCCCGATCTGGCGGCGCGCATCGTCTTCATTACCGGCGATATCGCCAACGAAGATACGGTCGCCACCTTGCGCCAAACTGGCGCACCCTGCGTGGAGAAACCCTTCCGCGTTCAACAATTCATTTCAGTCATCGAGAAGACGATAGGAAAGGCACCGTGAGCGACGATTTACGAATCCGCCTGTTGATTGTCGACGATGAGCAGAGCATTCGCCGCCTATGCATGACGGTGGGCGAGGCGTTGGGCTTTACCTGCATGGAAGCCAACAGTGGCGAAAGCGCGCTAGCCTTGCTCGAAGAGCAACCAGCGCACATGATCCTCACCGATATGGTGATGCCCAACATGTCCGGCCTGGAGTTTCTGGAGAAGGTTAAGAAGCTTCTACCGCGCAGCGAGGTCGCCGTCATGACCGGTCACGGCTCCATTGAAACTGCCGTGCAGGCCATGAAACTCGGCGCCTACGATTACATCGGCAAACCATTTTCTCCGCTGGAAGAACTGCGTCTGTTCCTGCGAAGAATGGCCGAGAAGGTCCACCTCGTCGAAGAGAACCAATTCTTGCGCGAGCGCGTGGATACAGAATCCGATCTGCACGGCATCGTCGGCTCGTCAGCCAAAATTCAGGATGTGCTGCGCATGATCTCGCGGCTGAAAGACACACGCACTCCGGTCCTGATCTCGGGCGAGAGCGGCACTGGCAAAGAATTGGTGGCGCGCGCCATTCACTTTCGCGGTTCTTTTGCCAATCGCCCGTTCGTGGCGGTCGACTGCGGTTCGCTCGTCCCCACGCTGATCGAGAGCGAACTGTTTGGCTACGAGAAAGGCGCTTTCACCGGCGCGCTGCGATCAAAGACAGGACTATTCCAGTCTGCCAACGGCGGCACCATCTTCCTCGACGAAATCGGGGAGTTGCCTCTTGAGCTGCAAGCCAAGCTGCTGCGGGTTTTGCAGGAGAAAGAAATCCGCCCGGTGGGCAGCAATCAGAAGGTGAAAGTGGATGTCCGCGTTGTTGCTGCAACCAACCGCGATCTTGAGGCGGAGTACCGCAACGGCACCTTCCGCAAAGATCTTTACTTTCGACTCAACGTCGTGACTGTCCACTTGCCGGCGCTGCGCGAGCGGCGCTCCGATATTCCGATGCTGGCGCATTGGTTTCTCGACCGTCACGCGCCAGACAACTCGATGCAAGTCACCCACGCGGCGATGAAATGCCTGCTGCAATACGATTGGCCGGGAAACGTACGCGAATTGGAAAACTGCATCGAGCGCGCCGTAGCTCTAGGCGATCACAAAACTATCGATCTCGGGGATCTGCCACCCACCATTGCTTCGGCTTCGCCGTCCGCGGAGCCAGTGGAGGGTCTAATCGCCGGCGCAGTTTCGTCCACCGACTTGGAGGACATCGAACGGGCTACTATTGAACGCGTATTCGAACAGGTGAAGGGCGACAAAGCGATGGCGGGAAAAATGCTTGGGATCAGCCGGGCTACCCTGTATCGCAAGCTCAAGCGCTACAACATCGGTGCCCGTCAGGAGATGGGGCCGAGCAGCCAGGCGCTGCAGTAGAGACGAACTGATTTTCGTATAAAGGGTGCCCCACATCTCGTGGGTTTTCACGAGATGTGGGAATCAAACGAAGAACTACTTAACTGGCAGAAACTTAGTCGTGCACATCGATGTCGGCCTTCTTCACCAGTTCGTGATCTTTCCTCAGCATGCGTGCGATATCACCCAGTGGCACGGGGTGCGACTTGGACCGGCCTTGCGCTTCCCAAAGCGGCATCTCCCCCTGAGCGTAATAATAATTGGAACGTTCGAGCAGGTTCTGCTCCTGAGCAAGGGGTTGCTGGGTGGCATGTTCGGCGTGGCTCGCCATCTGGATGGTGCTGGTCACGGGGGCAGCGGCCACGGAGCCGACCGACTGTCCGAGTGCCGCCGTCGCACACAGGCAACACAGTACAAATAATGTAGTCTTCATTGCGTTGATCTCCAAGTTTGAGAGCCCTTTTTCCGGCTTCTTTCTCAGTAGGAGCAAGCCTTCGACCAACCCCTTAAACCTGAGAAATTGGGCCTTTAGCGGTGCAACCGAATTGTGTGATAGTGCAAATGTTTGCACATTTGTGGAGGACCTGGTTTTAAATGACCGCAGCCTGCACTCGGTGAGATTTCCCCGTCGGGTTGTCCCGATCCTCCAAAACGCTGCGGAGCTTTGCTCCCCCTGGGCGGACCAGGGCGGCCGTCCCCCACGACCTTTTGGGTGGCGGGCAACACGAAATTTCAGAGCCTGGTTGTTCTTACTCCGTGCCCCTGGAAGGCCTGTGGCACAGTCTTGCCCGCCGGATTATAGGAGCCGACCATCGGTTGCTAAGATCTCCTAAGAGCAGGTATCTTTCTGGTGCTTTACGAGTTCGGCATCGAGTCGAGTTCCGGTTGCGCACCTAACCGCCGGAAACCACCGTGAGGGTCACATTGTCCGAGTTGTAGGTCACGGTGAAGTGCTCACTACTGTTGATCACGGTCCCATTGACAGTGGCAAAGGTACCGGTCACGTGCTTAGCCGTCAGAATCTCGAACTCTGCGCCAATCATTGGCACAAACTTATTGAGTAGCCCGATGTTCAGAGTTCCGCCGAGGGTGGCTGTGCCGGTGACATTGAGCACGTTGAACTGGCCGGAACTGGCACCGGCTATATTGGAATCCAGCGCACCCTTGGAAGTTTGGGTGTAAGCGCCGGTGATCTGCAGCTTGCCGACCGCGGTTAGCGAATCCGCCGGGATTACGGTTCCAGAGGAGGACACGTGGGCCGCAATGGTTCCTCCGTTGCCCAAGAGCGAGCCTTTGACAATCCGGATGCCGGCAGCGCCAGGGTCGGAGTCGGAAGCGGGCTCGTCCGGTTTACCCTCAGTGCTTGAGAGCGCGAACTTGCCGTCTACCGTAGTTCTGCCGCTGGTCTGAAGATACGATCCGCCCGCCCCCACCGTGAAGGTGCTGCCCTTACCGATGGAAATCGCTCCTTGGTTGGTGAATGTGCCCGCGGAGGTGAAGGTCTGGCCTGCCTTGAGGTCAAAGCTGCCCTTTGAGGCATTGGTGACAAAGCCTGTCAGGGCGTTGGTGTTGGGGTTCAGTATCTGCGATGCCTTCCCAGTGAGCGCGATCTTCGCGTCGTTGGTCGTGATGTTCCCGGGAATCTGGAGGATTCCGGTGACGTTGTAGGTGCCCCCCGTCAGGGTGCCATTGGAGAGATTCACAAACGGCGCGTTATTATTGGTGATGTTGATCGTGCTTTTGGCTGCCACCGTCAGAGTGCCCATGTTGTTGAAGCTATTGAAGGGAGCAAACTGAACCAAGCCGCCGTTCGACGCTTCGATGGTTCCTTTGTTGACGATTCCGGAAGTTCCCTCGCAGCAGATGTTGAGCAGGAGGCCGGCGGTGCCCACGGGCACGTTCGCGTTGATGGTGCCACTGTTGATGAGGCCCTGAGTACCCGACGCGATGACACCAGTTCCGTCGATGGTGGACTGGTTCGTCAAGATACCGCCGCCGCCAAAATCGTCGCCGATCACCGGTTGATTGTTATAGGCGTTGTTGGTTCCATCCCCCATGATGACCTTCCCGCTACCGCTGAGTGTGAGATTCTCCCCGCTGGAAAGCTGCAAGAGAACTGGATCTCCTCCTGAGGAGTTTGGCAGCAATTGGATCGTTCCGGTGTTGTTGAGGGTCCCTGCGACATTGATGTTTGGGGGATTCCCTACGTTTGGTATTACAAACGTTCCGGAGTTCGTGACCGGGTTCGTGGTTCCGTCAAATGTGGTTCCTCCATAACCGTAAACCACGCCCCCGCCTGAACTGGTGTAGGTGCCGCCGCTGATCGTCAGCCCTGATGTCCCGAGAGAACCGACCAAAGAGACATTAGAGTTCGCGCCTACCGCTTCGATGGTTCCGCCCGTATTGTTAATAGTGGTGCTTCCTACAACCAGTACTCCGCCGTTGCTGGCCTCGATCGTTCCAGTGTTGGTGCTGGCGCCAGCCCGGCCCAACTGAAGCTGCAGGTTATTCGTACCCGGGGGAACGTTTGCGTTGATAGTGCCGCTGTTATTGAAGCCGGTGAGATTTAAGATGCCTCCCGTCCCTTGAATGAGCTGCTGGTTCACGAGCGTAGCGCCGCTGATGTAGTTCTGATTGTTATAAGCGTTGGCGGTGCCATCCCCCATGGTCAGACTGCCGGGGCCGGTCAGGGTGAAGGTCTGGCCTCCTGGAATGTTCAGACCGACGCCGTCTCCCTTTGACAGGATCTGAAAGGTTCCCTTGTTCATTAGGGTTCCCTGAAAAGCGGCTCCAGGATGGCCACCCTGGTCGGGAATTACCAGCGTTCCGAGGTTGGTGACGGTGTTGCCGTTGGTTCCATCAATTGTCGTATTCGAGTTGGTGGCGTAAATTACACCCCCGCCTGATGTCTTGAAGGTACCGCCGGTGATCGTCTGCCCGCCTTGGCCCTGGTCCGCAAAAGTAACGGTGGAGCCGGTGCCGCTCGCCTGAATCGTGCCCCCAACATTGTTGAGTGCGAGACTCCCCATGACGAGTTGACCACCGCGGGTCGCTTCCATCAGGCCGGTATTGCTTGAGCCGCCCTGGTCCTGGTTGCGTCCCACGACCAGTTGAGCTCCGGATGCGTTGGCGTTGATCACGCCGGCGCTGGCATTGTTGAATGTCATGTCGAAGCCGCCAGCGCCCTGGATCGTCGACTTATTCAACAGCTTCGCGCTGCCTCCGACAGAGTCGTCGCCGAAGTTGTTGGCGTTCAGGGTAATCGTTCCGCGGCCGGATAGGGTCACCGTCCCGCTGGATGAGAACGACAAACCTGTTGTGCCAAACGACACCGGAGCGGACAAGATAATCTGGCCGCTGTTCGCGAGTGAGGAGCCACTGATGTTGAGGCTAGGGCTCCCGTTAGTTGCGGTGGGGAACGTCAGGCTGTCGGAACTGCCCACGGTGAGGTCGGCTATCCCGTCGGCGACGTCCAACAAAACTGCGGCTCCCGATGTCTGAATACAGACGGTATCATTGTTGCCCGGCTCCGTCCCCGTCGACCAATTGGCACCATTGCTCCAATTATTATTGCCTCCTGCTCCGGTCCAGCTGTCGGTGCACTGGGCGAGTGCCGAAGTCGCTGCGGCAAGTGAGAGCCCAACCACCGCGGCCATTAATAACACAAATCTGCGCAAGCATTTTTCCTGTTGCCGGGCGTAATTCATAAAGTCTCCTGGAAGTGGGAATGATTCCTTGCTGGTTTGCAGATGGTTTCGAATTTGATCTCTGCAGGCCGTGAAAATCTCCTCGGAGTCTGAGACTCCTTGGGCGTGTGCAAAAGATTGCACTTTGAAAAATGATCTGCTGACCCTGGGCTCCGAAAGACAGTGGGGGGAATTTGTTCACACTATCCGCGGTCGAGCTATACTCATGGGGACTTGCTCCCCCAGGCAAGGGACATCACGGGACAACTCAGGACATTTCAGGATTATGCTGGCTCGAGAGCAGCAGGCGGCGAAAAGCCGTCTGGATTCGTGGAAGGAAATCGCCGCCTTCTTCGGTCGCGACGAGCGCACGGTCAAGCGCTGGGAGAAAGAGCGAGCTCTCCCCGTCCATCGCGTGCCGGGCGGCGTACGAGGTGGTGTGTTCGCCTATGCTGCCGAGTTATCGCAGTGGCTGAAGGATCCTGCGGCGGCAGTAACAGAAATTTCGGAGCAGGCATCGGGCGCCGAAGCGAACTCTTCTTCACCCGGCGGAATCCGCGAATCGGAGCCACCGTTTTCCCAGCATGTCTCTTCACCGGCAATTCCGGTTAGGAGTTCGACATTCCAAGTCGCTCGAATCTTGGCATCGCTTCTGGCGATCCTGCTGGGGTTTCTCATTCTCAAACATCAAATTCCAAAGCAGCCAAATTCAGCATCGGCGACCAACCTTGCTCCCGCCACTCATCGAACAAGCCCGGAGGCGGAAGACCTATATTTGAAGGGACGCTATTTCTGGAACAAGCGGACCCCGGAGGATCTAAACAAAGCACTCGACCTTTTTACTCAAGCGATTGTTCGAGATCCAGGATACGCCCAACCTTTTGTGGGCCTCGCCGATTGTTATAACCTGCTACGCGAATATTCCGTGATGCCGCCCGCTGAGGCATATCCGCGGGCCCTGGCAGCGGCCAAGCGAGCTGTGGAATTGGACGACAAGTCCGCCGAGGCGCACAATTCTCTTGCTTTTGTCACATTTTATTGGACCCGGGATGCAGCCACAGCAGAACATGAATTCAAGCGAGCGATTGCGCTGAACCCGGACTACGTGGCGGCGCACCACTGGTATGCAACTTTCTTGATGGCGGTCCAGCGTTATCCGGAGGCGGTTGCCGAGATCGAAAGAGCCAGGAAACTTGATCCTTCCTCCACGCCGATCATGGCGGATAGAGGATTCATCCTTTATCGCGCAGGCCAACCCGAACAGGGCACTGCCTTGCTGAAGCAGATTGAAACCACGGAACCGGGATTCCTTTCGCCTCACCTTTATCTTTCCGAGATCTATTTTTGCGGTCAGGACTACGCGAATTACCTTTCAGAATCGAAGAAAGTCGCGCTGCTGCGCCACGACTCGGCGGCGTTGGCAATCGTCAATGCTGCGGATGAAGGTTTGGCTACAGGTGGCGCCCAGGCAATGTGGCAAACCATGCTGCCGGTTCAGAAGAAATTTTATTTGCAGGGAAAGCTCTCGCCCTATCCACTGGCACAGACGTACTCCCATCTGGGAGAAAAAACGGAAGCCATCCAGTACCTGCAGGAAGCCTTGGACAAACGCGATGCGGCCATGTTTTTTTTGCACAATGATCATTCGTTCGACGGCCTGCGCGACGATGCCTCTTTTCAAAACCTGCTGGCGCGATTCAGCCAGCCGCAGTTGAACTGACTTAATCCGCTGGCCCTCGGTCGCGCGCAGCTTGGGTTCTTTCAAAGCTGGCTCTGCAGAGCCGGGAATTCCATGGACCCAAGCTTCACCTGAGACTTTGTGTCACTGTGAGACGTCCAAACCTAAGACAATCTTGATAAGTCAACCGCCACTCTTCATCTATCCTATTGATAAACCTTTAACTTGCCATCCTTACAGCTTTGGCTGCGTTCGTGCACTGCTACTCCGCGGTGCGGTCCGGGTGCCTGAGCCACGCTAACCGGCGGACTTGGGAATCCAGGCCGCATCGACGACTGGGGAATTGTGCAATGAGGAATTCTGTGTCTAAATCGGGTGCTGCGGCAGCGCCGGCACGTGAGAGTTCGACTACCAAGCTGGCGAGGTTTTTTCCCAATGCGACACCGGTGAGAATTCCTGTCCGCCTGACTCGAGTGGCGAATGGCAACGGGGCGTTTACCGAGAGCACGATCATTGAGTTTGGGACGCCGACCGAAGTGCTGTTCGCATCCACTTTGCCGCTCGAGTTTGCTGATAAATTGAGGCTGCGGAATTCCGATGGCACGCTGGATACGGAAGCCTGTGTGGTCGCGGTGCAATACAACGGCGGCCGCACCGCGGTGGCCGCTCGCTTCACCGGAGAGGTTACCAACTGGATTGTGAAACCCGAATTGTGAGATCTGAATTGTGACAATATGACACCCACATCTCAATTGAGTGAACTGGCGGCGGAGTGGCGCGACGCGCGCCTCCTCTACCCGTTATATGCCGCACTTGCCCGGGAATTCGTAATCGATATGCCGCCGCACAGCGATCTGGAAGCTGGAGTAGATGCGCCGCCGCAGGAATCGGTTGAACAGGCGCGCCAGTTGTTCACCGACTTGGATGCGCGCATTCAGGTGCATCAGCTTCGCCAGTTTCTGCAGACCACAACCGTCAGCAGCGATGAGGCTCTGCGTACTCTGCTGGTGCATCATTTGCGCCGGCAGAAACATAGCGACTCTGATCGCGATAAGATTGACTTCCTGCTGGTTCAATTCTTTTCTCATTGCGCTCCGTCACGTTTAGAGGATGCGGACGTCGATCTCTCTTATGTGGCGCAAATGCTCGAACCTGTCCTCGGCCCCGCTGACCTGAATGTGCAGGAATGGCTGGGGTCGCTGGATGAGGTCATCCAAACCGCAAACGGTTGCCACAACCTGAACCAGTTGCTTACCAGCAGGACTCTGGAAAAAGGAAGAAAGTTAAAAACTTCGGGCGGCGAGCGATACTTTCTGCCCAGCGCCATGGTTGCATTTACTCGCTTCAGTTTTCTGATGAGGCGTATTTTTTTCCGCTTGATGCATCAGGATCTCAATTCCATTCTGGATGGTCTGCGGGAACTGGAACACCGCGGCGTGGAAACACTCGATTGCCGTCGGGCCCAATTTTCCGCCGAAGAACCGATCGCGCGGCTGCGCATGATCTGCCAGTCCTGGAAGGTAATGTTTCACGCCGAATATTCGTCGGGCCAGCCGGTGTCCATGTTGGTCGACCTGCGCGCAGTAGTTGAAGCTGCACTGGCAAAGAACGCGAAGACTACGGCGACCACTAAGCCAGGCGCCGCCACGAACGCTCGCGCCCATGCCGCGGGAGCCGCGGGAAGTTCGGACGTGCCGGACTTCGAAGTTTCCGGCACTTCGCCGGTTTTGGAATGAGAACGCTCTCACGCGGCAGCAAGACGTCAACCATAACAACCAGAAGTGACGCTAGGTCTCGGGCTTCTGGCGTCAGGCTTCGGGCTTTGGGGTTAAGCATGAACCCAGAGTTGGGGAAATAGAACGGGAATGGATCAACCTTCCGTACTGATCATTTCGGATGACGCGGAACTTTCGCGGGTCGTGACTGGCCGGTGGCAATCGGAACGCACGGTTCCCGCGTTCACTCTGATGAGCAGCGATGTCTGTCTCGGTCTGGATCCGGATACCTTCGATCTGGCCATCGCGGGTTCCCTGCGGCCGCAGGCGCTGTCGGTCGTTCTAGAAGCCATGGAAGCCGCCGGCAAGCGCGTAGTTTTCGTCTGCGAAGACATGCGCATCGTGCAGACGGTTCGCGATCGCTGGCCTGGCATGGCGGTAGTGCGGCAACAGGAGAACTGGCTGGAGACGCTCCTGCTGGTGGCTGGAGAAATTCTGCGACGGGTCAGGGCAGAGGCTGAGGCCCGTCACTTCGAACAAGCCAATGTGGTGCTGCAGCGGCAAGCTCACCTTGGCCGTTACATGCTGGACATGCGGCACAATCTGAATAACGCTCTCACTTCCGTGCTGGGAAACTCGGAGTTGCTGCTGCTCGAACCGGGATCGCTATCCGCTGGGTCGCGCTCCCAGATCGAGACCATTCGCAATATGTCATTGCGCATGCACGAGATTCTGCAGCGATTTTCCTCGCTTGAAAAGGAACTCACAGTCGTGGATCGGCAGGTGGTAAAGGAAAGCGGAGCAAAGTCACAGTTTATTGCAGCAAGTCTGTAGTACTTCGATTTCTTCAGTCGCCCCCTCATAAAGCCGAAGTCACATTTGCAACAACCGGGCACCTGATTTCTTGCAGGCCTGCCTCAAGTCTTGGTCCAGGGTAGCAATCGGAAAACCGCCATCGAGAGCCAGATCCAGGTAAGCCGCGTCGTACGCAGTCAAGCTGTACTCTCGGCTGCGGCGCTGAATTCTATCAAACACCACTCTGGCGGGAAATTGCTCCAACCGGATAGGGAGCACCGCGAGGTCATCAAGGAAGCTTCGTACCAATTCTTTAGAGATGCGTTTACGTTTTTCTCCCACAAGTAAAGCGTTCAGAACCTCGTGCGGCCAGAACGAGGGCACAACGGCGGTGTCGCCCTGCTTGAACATGCCGGCTACGTGCTGCGCGAGGGCAGCATTCTCGTCGGGAAAACACCAAGTGAGCACGACGGAAGCGTCGAGGACAAACCGGCTCACCGACGTCCTTCATTGATCAGATCTCTGATTTTGAGGCCACGCAACGACAACCTGTGGCGCTTGCCGAAACTTGCCAGTCTTTCCGCTGCCTCCCCCGGAAAACTGTCCTGGGTCGACATGCGCTCTTTCAGCAGAGCCCCTAGCAACCGCGAAACGCTGGTATCCCGGCGAGCGGCTTCAACACGAGCCCATTGAGCGACATCCTCCTCCAAAGTCACCGTTACATTGCGCAAGCGATTGGACACGAGAATAGTGTAGCACTAAAATCGTGTTAGGACAATTCGGCGAGCCTGTCTTGGGAAGCTCCCTGCTTCTAGGCTTCGAGCCCCTGAGCAAGCTCTTCCCACTCCGACAGAAATGTCTGCAGCTGCGCCCGGACGTGTTTCAACTCCTGGGTTTGCCGCGCTGTTTCCTCGGCGCTGACGAAGCTTTGCAGAGCGGCTTCGCATTCAGCAATTACGGTTTCGGCGCGAGAAATCTCCCTCTCTAGCTCCTTCACCCGTTCTTCCATCTGTTTACGCTTGATGGGATTCAGGCGTTTGGACTTGTCGGAAGCTGCCGCCTGGCTCTGGTTGCCGTTTCCCGGTTGCACGGCGATGGCCGAGCGGCTTACAGTTTCCTGCAGTTGTTCCGCGCCGCCTTCCTTCCGCCAACGATAATCCTCGTAATTGCCGGGATAGACTTCCACCCGGCCATCGCCCACTTCGAAAACTCGCGTTGCCAGTTTGTCGATGAAGTAGCGGTCGTGTGACACAAACACGACAGTGCCGGTGTACTCCATCAGTGCCTTGAGGAGAACGTCTTTGGCGCGCATATCGAGATGGTTCGTGGGTTCGTCCAACAAGAGAAAATTCGCGGGATGCAGCAGCATTCGCAGCAATGCATAGCGATTGCGTTCCCCACCCGAGAGCACGCCGATGCGTTTGAAAACGTCGTCCGCCGAAAACAGGAAACAGCCAAGCAAACTACGTAGCTCAGTCTGAGTGGAACGCGGTGATAGATCGCCGATGTCGTCCAGGATGCGCGCATCCGGATTGAGTTCCTTGTACTGGTCCTGCGCAAAGTAATCGGGCAACACGTTGTGGCCCAGACGGAAGTGGCCGCCGGTCAACGGTTCGGTTTCCGCGAGCAGCTTAATCAACGTGGATTTGCCGGCGCCATTCACGCCCACTAGCGCGATGCGGTCACCACGCTCGATCATGAAGCTGACATTGCGAAACACTTCCTTCTCGCCATAGGATTTCGCCACATCGATAAACTCGGCCACGATCCGGCCGCTGGGTTTCGGTTGTTGAAAGGAGAAGTGGATTACCTTTTCCTCTTCCGGCAATTCGATGCGATCGATCTTTTCGAGCTCCTTGATGCGGCTCTGCACCTGCTTGGCTTTGGTCGCCTGATAACGGAAGCGATTAATGAATACTTCCAATTGCTCGATGCGTTCCCGTTGATTGCGATAGGCGGCTTCGAGTTGCTCCATTCGTTGCGTCTTTGAGGCCAGATACTTTTCGTAATTGCCGGGATAAAGATGGATTCGTTTGTTCCAGATTTCGGCAATCTTGTTAACCGTGACGTCGAGAAAATAGCGGTCATGCGAAATCAGCACGAACGCGTTGGGATAATGCGTCAGATATTCTTCCAGCCAGTTCCGCGCTTCAAGATCGAGATGGTTGGTGGGTTCGTCCAGCAGCAACAGGTTCGGTTCCTGCAGCAGCAGTTTGGCCAATGCGATACGCATCTGCCAGCCCCCGGAAAATTCTTCCGTCCGGCGATGCCAATCTTCCTTACGGAAACCAAGCCCCATGAGCACGCTTCCCACCTGGGCCTCGATGGCGTATCCATCGCGAGTGCGAAATTCGTGCTCGATGCGCTGATACCGCTCCGCGACTTGTTGATATTCAGAAGATGAATGATCCAGCTCCGGCATGCGAGCGGTCAGATCTTCCATCTCCTGCTCCATTTCTCGCAGCTCAGAAAAAACCGCCATGCACTCCGCGAACACGGTACGCCCGGAGAGCGTGAGCCCGTCTTGCGGCAGGTAGCCCGCGCTAATGCCTTTGGCTGTGCTGAACGAGCCGTAGTCGAGAGTCTCGATCTCCGCGAAAATCTTCATCAACGTAGATTTTCCGGTTCCGTTCGCGCCCACCAGGCCGATGCGGTCCCGGGACGTAATCATCCAGTCAGCTCCCTCGAAGAGAAGCTTGTGGCCATAACGTTTTCCAGCAGAGGACAACTGAATCATGGCGTCAGTTCAATCGTCTCATGAGCGGGGTGGTTTGATGAAGCTTGTCTGATCTCACTTCTGATTTGCGGACTGCTCGCCATTCCACTATCCTGCCCCTTCAACAGGCAATCCCAGGAGAACACTTCGTGCGTCTTATTTTTCTAGTTCTGATGCTGTGCTTGGCATTTTTGTCTTTCTCTGCCGCCGAGCCGCGACCATTGAATCTGATGCCGATGCCGGCCAGCGTGCAAATGAAAGCTGGTCAGCTCGTAATTGACGCTTCGTTCTCAATAGGAATCAGCGGTCAATCTGGCCCGCGCCTGCAACACGCGGCTGAACTGTTTCTGGATAATCTTCGGCGCCAGGCTGGCATGCCTCCGCTGGACATGAAAGTAACGGATGCCGCCCAAGCCAAGCTGGTCATTCACCGCGAACATGCAAATAAGGCTGTGCAGGAACTCGGCGAGGACGAATCTTATTCGCTCGACATCACTCCGGCGGGGGCGAAGCTGGATGCAGCGACGACCCTCGGAATCATGCGCGGACTGCAAACATTTCTGCAACTAGTACAAACGACGTCCGATGGCTTCGCGGCCCCCGCAATTGCAATCCAGGACACGCCCCGCTTTCCATGGCGTGGATTGATGATTGACGTCGGCCGCCACTTCATTCCGCTCGATGTCTTGAAGCGGAATCTCGATGGCATGGCAGCGGTAAAACTAAACGTTTTTCATTGGCATCTCTCGGACAATCAGGGCTTCCGCGTGGAAAGCAAGAAATTTCCCAAGCTGCAGGAGATGGGCTCTGATGGCCTCTACTACACGCAGGAGGAAGTGCGCGACCTGATCGCTTATGCTCGCGACCGCGGCATTCGCGTTGTCCCTGAGTTCGACACGCCCGGGCACAGCACCGCGTGGTTCGTTGGTTATCCTGAGCTGGCCAGCGGCCCGGGGCTGTATCAAATCGAACGCAAGTGGGGTGTCTTCGATCCTGCGATGGATCCGACCCAGGAGCGGACCTACAAATTTCTCGACAGCTTCATCGGAGAGATGGCCAAACTTTTCCCAGACCAGTACTTCCACATCGGCGGCGATGAGGTCAACGGAAAGCAGTGGGACGCGAATCCAAACATTCAGGCGTTCATGCGCGCCCACGGGCTTAAAAGCAACTCGGATCTGCAGGCATACTTCAACACCCGCGTGCAGAAGATCGTAAGCAAACATGAGAAGACCATGGTGGGATGGGATGAGATCCTGCGGCCGGACTTGCCGAAAGACATCGTCGTGCAATCGTGGCGCGGTCAGGATTCGCTGGCGGCCGCGGCCAAGCAGGGATATCGTGGACTGCTCTCGTTCGGATATTACGTCGATCTGAACTGGCCCGCTGCCAAACACTACGCGACAGATCCGATCAGCGGTGCAGGAGCAAACCTGAGTCCGGAGGAGAAGCACCGCATCCTGGGTGGCGAAGCCTGCATGTGGTCGGAGTATGTTTCGCCCGAGAATATGGACTCGCGCATCTGGCCTCGAACCGCAGCCATCGCGGAGCGGCTCTGGTCGCCGCAAGACGTGACCGACGTCAATTCCATGTACCAGCGTCTGGAGAATGTGAGCCGATGGCTGGACTGGGCCGGACTCACGCACAACTCCAGCTACGGGCCCATGCTGCGTCGCATCGCCGGCGGGGACGAGATTTCCGCACTTCGCACCTTTACGGACGTTGTCGAACCGGTGAAGGATTACACTCGCGAAGAAATTGCGGTCGTCGAGGCTACCAGTCTGTCGCCGCTGAATCGTGTGATCGACGCGGCCCGCCCCGAGAGCGCCACCGCCAGGCACTTTGCAGATCTGGTGGACGCGCTGATTGCGGGACGAGCAAGCCCGGACGCCAAAGAAGAAGTACGCGCGCTGTTGATCCGCTGGCGGGACAACGACGCCAATCTACAGCGACTTGAAACCCAATCGTTTCTGGTGAAGGAGATTGCTCCACTGTCGCAAGACCTTTTGGCAGTTGCCACGGCCGGTCTGCAGGCTTTGGACTACCTCGATCGCGGGCAGCGCGCACCAGAAACTTGGACAGCGCGGCAGTTGGTCTTGTTGGAGCAAGCACAGAAGCCGAAAGCGCAACTGTTGCTCATGGTGGCACCATCCGTGCAGAAACTAGTTGAAGCCACCGCCGGTGAACCACTCCCGGTGCCTCAAAAATAAAAACCCCGGAGTGTGCCGGAGCGATTTAGACATTGTGGAGGCGCCACAGTCGGGCGATTTTAGGCGCAAACGACGGATGCTCCGAAAAGGGATGCTGGGTTCGCGTACCCCCAGTGTTCATCAACCTTTCGGAGCATCCCCGACCTTCTTGGTTCGAGACTTTTTGAATATCCAGGCTCTGCTTGCCTGCTTGGGAAATTAGCTGCCCCACATCGCGTTGCCCGCCTTCGCGTTCGTCTTGACCTTCATTGGGTTGCTCCTTTCTCTTGGTTTTTGCTTGCTCGGTCAATCTGTCACTTCTGACTACGGGCACTTCGTGAAAACCTCAGATTAGCTGCCCCACATCGCGCTGCCGGCTTTCGTGTTCGTCTTGATCTTCATGGGAGAGTCCTTTCTTGAAAGTTTTATCCATTCGTCCATCGGTTAGCCCAATTTCTGGGCGGTTCGTGAATCCTTGAACTAGCTACCCCACATTGCGCTGCCGGCCTTGGTGTTGGTCTTAACTTTCATTGGATTGCCCCTTTGTTTGAATTTTGCTTCGTTATTCTGATGAGCCCTGTTTTCGGGCGGTGAGAAATCCTCGGGACTAGCTACCCCACATTGCGCTGCCGGCTTTCGTGTTCGTCTTGACTTTCATTGGAGGGCTCCTTTCGTTTGGGTTCCTACCGCTTCCAACTTGCACTCTTAGGTAATGCAAGCCGTGTGCCAAAAGTAACCAGCTCGTTCCGCCGGGGGTAACTTGTCCGCTGGCATTGACAACAAACGAGATAGCAAGGTCAGAGACTCGCAGACCCGTGCTTCCGCCTACCTCTGTCGGCCGCGACCTAACAATCATGTTCTCCGACCTCACATTTATGTTAGGCAGCGAACGGAAAGACGGTTGGTATACTCGTCGGGTAATGAACGATCCCAATCGCGAAGGTGTTACCTCCGGCCCGGCTCGGCTGGAAGCGGTGAGCGGCCCTCTTGAAGGCCGATCGTTCCCGCTTACCGAACACGAACTGTCGATCGGTCGTGAGCCATCCAACCAGATTTCGCTGCTTGACTCGCTCGTCTCGCGCCGGCACTGCGTGATTCGAAAGAACGGCGAGGGATTTCTGATCCAGGATCTTGACAGCCGGAATAGCACCTTCGTGAACAGTCTGCCGGTTAAAGAGCGGCTCCTTGCGGACGGCGATCAGATCCGGGTCGGCAAATCAATCTTAGTTTTTCAAGGTGTCTCCACAGAGCTGTCCGACGGCAAGGCTTCGCTGTACCTGGACTCCGCAGCAACGCCCGGCGGCGCGACGATGATCTTGCGAAAGCAGGACGCGATTTACCTGCAGCCTTCGAAGTTACGCGCACTGGATGCCATCGAGCGCACGGTTCGCGATTTGAACGTGCTCTTCAACTTCAGCAAGCGTCTTAACCTGGTGAATGGATTGGCCGAACTGCAGCAGAAAGTGCTGGAAGCGGTCATCGAAATTTCTTCTGCCGACCGGGCCGCCATCCTATTGACCGAAGAGGGCACGGATGGATTCGCCTCGGTAGTCGGGTGGGACCGCAAGTTAGGCCCAAACCAAACAATTCAAGTCAGCCAAACGATTTTGAACCAGGTTCTCGAAGACAATCTCGCGGTGCTTTGCAATGACGTTCCCAGCGACGAAACATTTCGCGAGGCGGAGAGCCTGCTGACCCCCATGGTGCACTCTGTGTTGGCGGTTCCCCTCGAGGTGCAGGACAAACTGTTGGGTGCGCTTTACCTCGATGCCAGCTCGAAACCCGCCCGTTTCGACTCGGAGCTCTTGCAGTTGGTGACGGCGCTCGGGAACGTAGCCGCGCTGGCGATTGAAAACGCGCGCCACCTGGAACGTCTGGGGGATGAGAACCGGCGTTTGCAGGAAGAAATTAACATCCAGCACAGCATGGTTGGCGAAAGCCAGCGCATGCGTGCGGTGTATCAGTTCGTCTCCCGCGTGGCGACGCGTGAGTCCACCGTGTTGATCCAGGGCGAGAGCGGCACTGGCAAGGAGCTCGTTGCCCGCGCCATCCATAGCAATAGCGGCCGTAAGGACCGTCCGTTTGTGGCCATTAATTGCGCCGCGATCGTCGACACTTTGCTGGAGAGTGAACTTTTCGGCCACGAAAAGGGCGCCTTTACCGGCGCGGTCGCGCAGAAGAAAGGAAAACTGGAGACCGCCGAGGGCGGCACCGTGTTCCTTGACGAAATCGGCGAACTGGCAGCGCCGCTACAGGCCAAGCTGCTGCGCGTTCTGCAGGAGCGAGAGTTTGAACGAGTGGGCGGCACGCGCCCCATCAAACTCGATATCCGCCTGATTGCCGCGACCAATGTGGACCTGAACGATGCATCCCGCACGGGGAAATTTCGCCAGGATCTTTACTATCGGCTCAACGTGGTTTCCATCGAGGTCCCACCGTTGCGCGACCGTGCCGAGGATATTCCGTTGCTCGCAGCTTACTTCACGGCCCGCTACAGCGAAAAAGTCAACAGGCGCGTGGCCGGCATATCTCCCAAAGCGCGAGCCTGTCTGCTGCGTTACCCTTGGCCCGGAAATGTTCGTGAACTGGAAAACGCCATTGAGCGAGCGGTGGTGTTGGGTTCAACGGAATTGATCCTGCCCGAGGACCTGCCTGACTCGATCCTGGAAGAGACGGCATCGGCAGATGAGCCGGTGACGGCGCTCCACGACGGCATCCGGGAGGCGAAGAAGAAAATTATCGAGCAGGCAATCGAGCAAGCCAACGGCAACTACACCGAAGCTGCCGGGCTGCTAGGCGTACATCCCAACCACCTGTTCCGCCTCATCCGAACGTTAAAGCTGACTCCCAAACGCCAGCGCCGCGCGTAGCGATAACTGTCTCTCGGGACCAAAGGACGGAATAATGTTCGACGTTCGGAAACTCGTCCTGACGCCCATGGCGCCAGGACGTGACACTGAATTCGCTGAAATGCTTGAGGAGTTTCGCTCGGCGGGGGAGATCGACGTCTACAAAGGTCATCACGCTATTGCATGGCACGGTTATGCCGCATTTTACAGCCTGCTTTCGCAGATGAAAGCCGGCGGCTATCCCACCCCGGATATAGTTCCCATGGATTCCTATTTCATCGAAGCCAATGGGCGAATGCTCGGTGAAGTGTATATTCGACACCGGTTGTCTCCGCATCTTGAGAACATTGGCGGCCACATTGGCTACAAGGTCAGACCGACGCAACGCAATCGGGGAATTGCTACCGCTGCCCTCAAGCTTGCGCTGCAAGAACTTCGGCAGATGGGCATTGAACGCGCATTACTCACATGCGCCGACACGAACCAGGCCTCCGCAAGAGTCATTGAAAAGTGTGGTGGGGTTCGTATCGACGATGCCAATACCGAACGCGGACCTGAGCGCCGTTATCGGGTTTCGACTGTTCCTCTATAGCGGGGCCGCGGTGGCTGATTCATGCTTTCGCCAAAGAAGCGGGTGCCCTGCCCTTCTCGCGTTCTGTGCGAGAGGGCGGGGCTTTTAGCCCGCGCTAGATGTGCAGAGGTCCTTCGTTGGGAGTCGCTCGATGCCCCAGGTTCGCGTCCGTTGTTTGGACGCGAACCTGGGCTTAGGAACGCTCTCTCTGCCGTTCTTTTTTGCATGATCGCATGCCATGATGGGTGGCCCACCTTTACGTTTTTTGTAAAGGTGGGGACGGCGAACTCGGCGGTCACAGCTTTTCCTTTGGAAGCAGTGGGCGTGGAGCAGTTATCGGAGCTGTGCCTTCGGGGAAGAATGCGCGGCGCGAGTCAAAATGGTGAGAGGCCAAGATGAAAACGTCGACGCCGACGCTATGAGTTCCCACCTTTACCAAGAACGTAAAGGTGGGCCAGCCACCTCACTGATCTGCTCCACGTAAGGCCTGAAGTGTAGTTCGGAGGCTTTCTTGAGATAGCTCTCCATCAGCTTCCTAATCCACTCCGCAGCCTGCTCCAGGCTCATCTCATCTGTCATGTGGCAATTGTAGATCCGGTATCGCGTAGAAGAGCATTTGTGGAGAGCCCGGCCCTCAGGTTCGCGTCACTTCTTTGGCCGCTAACCTGGGATTTTAGTGCCACTTAAATTAAAGGCGAGTGTGTGCCCCCGCTCGCGACGCTTTGTGAAGGGTGCGAGCCAGATTCCCAAATCGGGAACCGCCGTACAACCCGCCCACTTTCCTCTTGATCTCATTCCTTCACTTCCGATAATATGGAGGTATATAGGTTATCTATAAGATAACCAGCGTTCTTTGACAACTTGACGGGGGCGCAGCGTCCGGCCAGTACGCTGTCGACTCCGACTAACCATGGTGAAGGCGAAAGCCTTTTCGCCAGCTTTGCCAGCTGTCCCAAAACCGAACGGCGGCCGCAGGCGAACCAGGCGAACACCATAACTCCAATGTTTTTAAGATTTTGCCTGTAACTACCTTAAGAACCATAGATCTGGAAGGCAAGAAAAATTCCGATCCTTTGTTTTCTAGATTTTGCGGGAAATTGAGCGTTTTTTTTGAGGAAATTTCGGCACCGCAAAAGGTGCAATCCTCGCACAAGCAAGCAGCGCAAATACTTAGTCGCGAGAGTTCTTACTTCAGGCCTTTTACCAAATAGAGGTTGGCGAGATCGTGCTGAAATGAGAAAGCGCATGCCTTTCCATCCCCCGACAATGCGAGCGATCCGATAAACTCGGCTCCGGGTTCAGGCACTTTCAGGGTCTGCCAAGGTTCTTTATGTCCGGTGGCGACGTCGAGGCGGCTGAGCCTGATGTTTTCCCCTTCCGGTTGTTGCAGGAAGAGTTGATGTCCGTCGGCGCTCCAGCGCACCACCGCTTCGCCGTTCTGTAGTGGAGCAATGGTCCGGGGTGCCCCACCCTCAATCGGTGCAAGGGACAACTTATGCGGATCCGCAACCACGAACCACTGGCCGTCGGGTGAGATTTGACTCCCCCTGCTGCCTTCGGCGGTTAACGGTTTGGCTTTATCAGAATCCAGATCGTAAGTCCAGGTCCGAACTGGACGCCCCGGCTCATTCCCGGTAAACACCAGTCGCTTGCTGTCAGGAAACCACCCGAGGGATTCGAAGTGGACGCCGTCAACTTTCAGAAAACGCGATTCTCCCGGGCCGGTGGGGAGCAGCATTAAGCGCGAGCGACTAGGCTCATGACGGATGCACACAATCCATTTGCCGTCCTGCGAGAGGGAAGGCCGATTGCCATAGCCCAGTCGAACCGCGGGAGACCCATCGGTTTTCCGCAGATAGATTGCTGAGTTCCGGCCTTCGCCGCTGGTGAGTTCCACAAACAGCAGGCTCTTCGCGTCGCTCGAGATCTCGTAGAGCAGGGAAGCGTCGAGCCACGCCAGATCGCGTTCGACGGAATGGTCGAAGTCAACGTAGCGAATACCCAGTCGTGAGTTGACCACGCTGAGCAGAACACGGCCGTCGGCAGCTGCATCTTGCATTACGATCCAACCGGGAGCCTGGGTGAGAAATCGCTGCGTGCCCGAAAGGCTGACCGCGTAGAGCGCCGGATCGGTGCCAGGTTGGCCGGCAGAGAACCAGATCTCATCTCCGCGGGCCGACCAGTCCAGCGAACCAATCGCGCGCCATCCCCGGGAGAGCACGCGCTTCGGCTGGTTGGGGCCAACAACGGATAAGGCGTAATCTCCGGCCTCGGGATCGTAATCGAAAAAGGCTACAAGCTTTCCGTCGCCGGAGATTCGCGGTGCAATCGGAGGGCGTACATCGTTTTCGTAGAGCACGGTCCCAACGGGATACTCCACGCGATGTTTACCGCCGAGGGTGCGCACCACGGCGAGGGCGTCTCCATTCGGGCTCCAGTCCGCGGCGCTGACATTTTCCAGCATTTCGCGCGGGGTTCCGCCGCCAAAAGTCGCGCTGGCAAGCGTCCCGACATTATCGGCGCCCAGCAGAATCGCCATTTCGCCGGCATGCGAGATTGCCAGAATCCTACCGGTCGGAAGGCCTAAAGGTCTGGCTTCACGATTGCCCGGCTGGGTTGAAAACAATGTAGAAGGAGCGCCGTCCCACTCGGCGCTGTAGACGACCGTTTCCCCGGGACCAAACCTCGCCGCGGTGACGTCGCCCCGGCGAAATGTCAACCGCTGAAAAGTGAGTGGGGCCGAACGTAAATATCGCCGCGCCGAATATGCGCCTGAAGCGAGGCCGATCAGGAGCAGTATCACGGCTCCGGGGATGAGCCAGCGTTTGCCGGGGAGTGCGGCCCGGCCGCCTGCACGTATGGGTCTCCTGAGATCGACGCTGCTCGATTCCATCTCGTCGCGCAACTCGTCCAACGCGACCTTGACGTCGGCCATGCTCTGCCAGCGTCGCGCCGGATCTTTCTTCAGACACCGGGTGATGATCCTCTCCAGCTCCAACGGAATATCCGGGACTGCCTGCGACGGAGGGTGCGGTTCGGTATGCAGGACTGCCGACAGCGAAGATAGTTTCGATCCACCGGAAAAGGCGCGGCGTCCGGTAACCATTTCATAGAGCACAGAGCCGAACGAAAAAATGTCAGACCGCGCATCGACTCTCTTGCCATCCGCCTGCTCCGGACTCATGTAGGCTACTGTGCCGAGGATGGTGCCCGCTTCGGTGAGCGAAGCGCCGTCTCCGTGGACGGTTTCGGCGAAGGCATCGGCTTGGCCCTCATCGTTCAGTTTGGCAAGGCCGAAATCAAGGATTTTGACCACGCCCTGCGGGGTGACGATTACATTCGATGGCTTTAGATCGCGATGAACGATTCCGGCTGCGTGAGCGGCGGCGAGCGCGTCTGCGATCTGCGACGCATACTTCACGGCGGTGCGAACGCCCAAGCCTTTGCGGCCGATCACGTGATCCAGGGTTTCGCCCGCCACATACTCCATGGCGATGTAGTGGATGGCCTTGCCGTCTATCTCCTGGGTGTCGATGTCGTAGATGGTGACGATGTTCGCATGATTGAGCGAAGACGCTGCCTTCGCTTCTTGCACGAAGCGTTTTTCGCGCTCGGCGCTGAAGGCTGAGGCTCCCAGAACCTTGATGGCCGCGCTTCGGTCGAGACGTGAGTCCACGGCTTTGTACACGACACCCATCCCGCCGGCACCAAGCTTTGACTCGATGCGATAGGAGCGCAGTGTCTTGCCAACCATGGGTCAACCTCTCGAGGGTAGCAATTCTAACCTAGGGAGACCTCTGATCAAGTCCCAAATAGTTCTTATCCTGTATTCGTAACGATGGAGAAATCCTGGCCCGCCGAGACTCCGGCCCTGTTTCAGGTAGAGACACTTCAGGGATGCGCGACTACGAGCAGAGTGCTTGCGCGACGCAGGACGCAATCGAGCGCCAGTCTTACATTTTCCGGATCGAGGGCGGCGAAGCTCTCGTCGAAAATCACGATCTCGGCGCCCTGAAGCAATGCCCGCGCGATATAAACGCGGCTACGTTCCCCATGCGAGAGTTGCCATCCTGTCTCGCCGACCATCTGCAGCATTCCTGCCGGCATTTTATTAAGGAGGGGCTCGAGGCCGAGTTCAGCGCAGATCGCCGAGGCTTCGCGCATGTCCTCTTCGCGTGGCGGCCAGCGGCGGCCCATTAAGAGGTTGAACGCGAAGGTCTCGCTGAGCACATGATTCTCATGAAACTGGGGTGCGGATACGACTCGTTGACGCCAGCCCTGGTCACCTAAGGTTTGCCGGTCGAGTCCGTGCAGCAAGAGCAGGCCGGACTGTGGCACGCGTAAACCAACAAGTAGCGAAGCCAGCGTAGATTTGCCTCCGCCCGATGATCCTTCAAGCAATAACCTTTCGCCGCGACGAATAGTCAGGCTGCATCCCTTCAGGACCGGCTCACCACGATCCTGATAACGGAACAAGAGATCATGAGCTTCCATGACCGGGTCTTTTCCATTGTCACCGTCCCGCGTGTCGTCTTTTGCATCGTTGCGAGAGACGGGTGTGAGAGCGACGGCGGGAGATCCCTGCAGTTGCCGCCTGGCCGCCGCCTCAAACAACGGAGCCACTTTTTGCCAGGAAATGACGGCGTCGGCCATCATGACCAGGCCTGTCGAAATCCTCTTTAGCGCACGATACCCCAACAAAATGCCGCCCAGGGAAATCGCCAGCCTGATGTTGAGTCCCTCACTGGCAACAAACGCCCAAGTCAACCCGAACGTCCCAAGAATCAACCAGCCGCGCGGTGCGAGCGCCGTAAGCAGGGCTGCCGCAGCGTCCGTGCTCTCCGAAAGTTCCAGATAACGCTCCAGTTCTTCGTCCTCACCCTCGTGCCATTTCTGACGGGCCTCCTGCGCAAGCCGAGTGCGGTGGCCGACCATTCGTTCGGTGAGATCGTTGGTCATCGACAGTCTCAACTCGGTCCAGCGCTGCCGTCGCCGGAAATAGCGAACTGCCATGAACAACGTAAGTCCGACCCACAGCGGCAACAACAACAACTCAAGCGCACGGCCTTCGCCTTGCGTGAGAACGATTTCGGCGGCAATCAATTCGACGACTGCAGTCAGGCCCTGAAACCCGGCGGTCACCGCCAGCAATTCCACGGCTTCCGATTCCATAACCTGGCCCAGAAACTGGCCCACGCCCTTGTGCCGGATTTCCTCGGGTTTCAGACGAAGCGTGCCGAACAGCAGCCGCTGTTTGAAGAGAAGTCCACCGTTGACGGCGATAAAGCCCTGCAGCCAGGTGCCGTAAACGTGGAAAGGAACCACCGTTAGCAGGATCAGAGCCCACGCGAGCAGCCAGCCATTGTCCAGATGTCCAGAAAGCGCGGCGCGTCCGATGAGCCACCAGGAAGTAATCAGCAGGAAATACTCGGCGGCATGCGCCACCAGGAGCGTGCCTAAACGCCGCGGCAAGCCGGCGCGCTTCGCCTGGCTCCAGAAAGTGGTGCCGGGTGACTGACGAAGCTGCCAGCATCCGCCAACTTCCTTGGTCCTCAGGCGTTCGAGCAAGAGTGCCGCCCTGGCTACGCCGCGGCGTGCATCCGGAATGGCCGCGTCGTTGAGCAGGCCATCAATTTCTGGGGCCACTGTCTGCTCGATCGTACGGCAGAGCAGAGCGCGAACGGCTTCTAACGGCAGGGGCACCGCGCGCAGATCAGGGGCGAGGACGGAAACGTGTCCGCGGTTTCGAGGCAGAAGAAAAAGAAATCTGGGCGCGCCGTTTCCTGGTACTTGCAACACTGCCGGCCCAGCGTTTTGTATCAACCGCTCCAGATCTTCGTATGGAACCGCCGACGGCTCGGCTTCGAGGCCTAACCACGTGGCTGCTGACTCGATCCATTGGTTCAGCGCATCGCGGCTCGCGGCGCTATCTTCCAAGAAAGCAATCGAGCTTGGCGGAGGTGGGACCTGTACAGCGGATGGCTGGAGTTCGCTTCTACGCGCCAGAGCTTCGAGGCCAGAGCCGAGTTGCGACAACGACCAGAAAAGTGCGGGCAGATCCTGATCTATCCTTCTCATACGGATGCCCTTTGTAACTTTTCGAGCAGGCGGCCATCTTCCAGCCGCAAATGGCGCCAGTGGCCGCTCGACCACGATCCTTCGCGTACACTTTCTTCAGCTTCCAAGAGTGCTCGATAACGAGAATTTACCTGTCGAGCCAGTTCTGCCGGGTTGCCGTCTTCGACAATGTGTCCGTTTTCCACTACCAGTGCGCGAGAAAATCCCAATGTCTCGCCTACATCGTGCGTAACGCACAGTAACGTTATGCGGTCCCAGTGACGGCGAGCACGCGATAGCAACTCCCGCCGCTGATGGCGATCAAGTCCGCGAAAGGGTTCGTCGAGCAGAGCGAGGCGCACGCCTTGTCTCATCAGCGCACGTCCCAATCGGACGCGTTGTCCTTCGCCGCCGGAAACTAGCCCGCCGCTTTCTCCGAGTTCCGTTTGCAGTCCATCCGGTAATGTTTCAAGAAGTTGGCGGAGTTCCGATTGTTCCAACAAGCTGGCAGTTGGCACAGCGTCCGCGTTGCCATAACAGAGATTGGAGAACAGAGAGCGATTCCATAGTTGCACAGCCGGATCGATCCACGCCGTATGCTGGCGCAAATGTTCTAGCTGGGCACCCTCAAGAGCAGCGCCATCCACCAGGACGCTACCCTGGGCCGGTCGATACCATCCCAATAACAGGCCCATCAGGCTGGATTTGCCCGCGCCCGAGGGCCCGACAATGGCCACGTGATCACCCGGCTCAATTTTCAGGTTGATCTCTTCCAGAATGGTGTGTCCCGCGGCGTGCACGCTTACGTTTTCCAGCTCGATGGCTACCCCGCCGGATAGGTCTGCCGATTCAATTTCACTGGCAACAGAGGCGAAAGAATTGATGCTGGCCGACTCCGGCGAGGCGGTTTTGTCTTCGAGAGCGCCAATCGGCTCGAGCACACGGAGGGTGATGTTGCGGTACGTGGGATATAGGCGTGCAAACTGTACAATTTCGTCCCCGAGGACGGGCAGATTGAGCGCCCAATACACCAGCAGCAGCGCGCCCCCGGTCTCACCCGCGCGGCTGATGTGATCGAGCATCAGCCATGCGGCCAAACCAAATCCGAGGAGTTGCTGTATCGCTTCGACCCAAATCGCCGCACGTACGAGCGCAAATGCTGCGTGTGCCCATTCCACCAGCAAGCTCTCATGTTCCCGGCGTAAGGCTCGCTCAGCTCGATGCGTGAGCACAGGAACAAGGCCGAGCAGAGCGTCCAGATAGAAACGGCCCAGGGCTCCAGTCTGGCTGCGCATTCGCAGATCGCGCTCGGTGAGCACCGGTTGTACCAGCGCGGGCAAGCCTGCTGCCAGCGCGGCGGCGACAAGAGTCGGCAAGGCTAGTCGCGGATCAAGCCAGATGATTCCGGCAGCTGTGACGACGAGCTCAAACACGGAACGGAGAAGTTGCCCGCACAATCCCGGCAACAGCCGTACGCGGTGGGTACTGTGGCTGCGTTCCGCCATGTCAGAGGTCAGGCGGCTATGAAAGTATCGGTCGCCGAGTTTGGGAATTTTTTCGAGGAAGGTAGTGCGAAGGCGTGCTTCGAGATGTCTCCCGATGCGGAGGATGCCGGATGCAATTGGCAGCTCAAGCAACATAAGAGCCGTTAGAAAGAGCAGCAGGGCGCTCATTACGCCGAGCCGCTGTCCCGGCAACCCGAAGTAGCGCGGCATGTCCAGCAAGCTACGAAACAAAATCGCTTCAATCAGCACTCCGAGAGTCGCGAGGCCGAGAGCAGTTACTACGCTGGCAGGCGCGAGCAGTCCATCCGCCTTCAGCATCCGCAGTAGTTCGATACCAGGCCGACTCGACTTCTCCACGAGAGCAGCGGCCACTTCCGGGGGAAGCTTTCCAGTTTCCGCGATCGCAGATTCCGAGCGGCGTCCCTTCACATGCACGAGCACGGCGCCCTTAAAGAAAACTTGCTCTTCGCCATCTTCGGGTGGGGCTGGCCAGGCAGACCAATAGTTCGCCGGGATTGCGGCGGGTCCTTCATTCGGGTCTCGGCGTGTTTGCTCAATGAGCCGTTCGAGCACCCGCTCGGCCTCCGATCCGCGACGTAATCCTCCGGACCGGACAATCGCACCGAGGCTCCGCGTGCCGGCGTCGAGGCGGGCTAAACCTCGCCATCCGGGAATGCTCACAGCGGTGTCGACGAATCGCTTCGCGGCCTTGTGAGAAATTCCCATGTCGTCTAGCTTCCGCTGAATTGGCAGCGTGAATTTCTCTGACTCCGCCCACTCCCTCCAACCTTTCGCGGGAACCGGAAGTGTGTGGATGTAGAGACTGGAAACAAAGTGCGCTTTGGGCTCATATTGGCGGCCGATTGCAGGGTCCATGACTTGCAAAAGACCGCCGTGGCTTCGCCAGGGAACCACGAAGTGAGTTGTCTTGTTGGCGCGCAAAACGACTGCTATCGCTGGCAAGAGGTTTGCTTCCGGGAGCAGCACAAAATCCGCTGGCGCCATGATCTGCTCGGCGTCCAGCCCAAGCTGGATCGCGACTTCTTCCATGGTGTCGATGGAAGTGCCGTCGACGTCAGTCTGACAAGCCTCCCGCAAGCGTCCGTAGCTGACGGGGATGCGGAAGCCTTCGGCCAGACACTTCAGCGAGGCCGGCCCACAATCCATTGCCGAGGTCTGCACCACTTCTGGAACAAATATGCGCCGCCGGCTCAGATTCATTGTGCTGTCACTGCTCCCAAGTTCCCCAAATTGCCTTTAGCCAGCAAGCTTCCGGCTGTGCGGAGAACCAGGTTCGCCGGCGAGAGGGTTTCGATCTCGACTTCGACCGAGCCTGGGAGACCATGTTGGAGGGGGATTCGAGAATCTGTATGGGAATCGAGCGCCAGTTCGACGCGGATGCTGCCATCGCGAATTTCGCTGGCGACATTAGTGATGGTGGCAGTGACGCTGCCATACTGCGCCCAGGGAAAACCTTCCAGACGCAGGCGCGCATGTTGGCCTGGACGAATTCGGCCCAAAGCTGCCGGGGGATCAAAGTTCGCCACCACCCGCAGCTTTCCCGACGGTACCACCACCCCGAGTTTGTCGCCTTCGTGGACAACCGCTCCAATCCTCAGAGGCGCTACTTCGCCCAGCTTTCCGTCAATCGGGGCGCGTATCCAGCGGCGATCTACCTCTTCTTGCAGCCGCTGAATGGTTACACCAGCGGTTGCCTGTTCGCCGCGCAACTTATTCAATTCGCTTGTGAGTTGCTCGATGTGGGCTCTTCTTTCGTTGGTCCGGGTGCGCTGTTCTCCTTCGAGACGCACCACCGCGTAATGCAAGCTATCGGCTGCGGCGCGGCGTTGCTGGGCATCGGCTACGCTCCGGTTCAGGTCCAACTCGGCGACCACGCCGGCGTTGTACATTTTGCGCAGCCGGTCGGATTCAGCCTGTGCATATGCAGCTGCCGCTTCTGCCTCGCGGGAGTGCGCGCGGGCTTCCTCGATGGCATCCTTTGCTGCTTGCTGATCCTGCTCAAGAGCCTGCTCTTCCGAGGCGATCTGATCTTCGCGTGAACGGATTTGCGGATTGGCGCCGGCTAGCTGTGTCTTCTCTTCAGAGAGCTGAAAATGCTGAGCCCCAGAGTCGAGTTCCACCAGAACATCCCCGGCTTTAACTTCCTGGTCGAGCGCCAGATGGGTGGCCACGACTCGGCCGCTGACTGCGGATTCCACGGGATGCGCCGCCCGATCTACCTCCAACTCGGCTTTATTCGTGACAGCATAGACCGACACTCGCGCCAGAAAGAACCACACCATCCACGCCGCGAGCAGGGAAGCGGCCAAAGCGAACCCCAGGTAAGAACGCTGGGAATTGTCGGCTTCGAGAGAGCGAACAGACCGAAAAAAAGTAGATGCCATCCGATCAGCCTCACATTTGCGATCTCAGAGTTGATCTCCGAAATCTGAACTGGTGCGAGACCTGACTCCGACCGGGTTTCATACAGCTAAGGAGTCTACATCACCCTGTAAGAGGATTGAATGATTTCCCTGAGGACCAGTGGTTGCGGAGTTCGTTAGAGAGCAAAGCAAAACGGCTGGCAGATCTCTGCCAGCCGTATCCAGCTAAGTGATTTGGTGGGGTTCAGCGGCGCCCGCCACCGTGGAATCCGCCGCCACCATGAAAGCCGCCACCACCATGAAAGCCGCCGCCAACTGGGCCGTGGGCGTAGCCGCGCCCGGCAAATTCACCGCCCCGGTTGAAGGCATAAGGACCGTGCCCGTAATAGCCATACCCACCGCGCCCGTAGTATCCACCATGACCATAGTAGCCATACCCGCGTCCGTAGTAACCGCGCCCGTAGTAGCCGTGATACCAAGGGCCGGCGCCGATAAAGACTCCGCCTACGAACCATTGCGGACCATAGTAGCCATAGGGCGCGCAGGCGTATGGATAATAGGAGTAATAGCCATAGGCGCATGCTGGGCCTACGTAGCCGTAACCGGGGCCGACGCCGATGCCAACAGTGACCGCGGCTTGGGAGTGAACTGCCGGGAGCATGAAGATGCTTAGCAAAGCGAGATATCTTAAGTAGCGCATTTTTTCCCCTTCCACGAATCCGCGATAGCGGATCGGAGGGTCTTCAGGCACTTTACCTTCGTCTGAAGAGCCTGCCTGTGTATATAAACGCGAAACCCAAGGGAAAGTTGCGGGGCATTGTGGTATCTAGAACTTACGGAAAACACCATGCAAACGCGCTGGATTGCAATTCGGAACGGGCTGAAGCGGTCGCGACGGGCTACTGAATTTGTTTTGTATACTGCCTCGGTGCCTCTTCGCGCTGGCACCAACAATGACTCGGTCTGTCCCATCCCGGCTTGCGTACATCGATTGGATGCGCGGCCTTGCCTGCGTGCTGATGTTTCAGACGCATTGTTACGACTCATGGCTGGGCGGCGATGCGCGCAAGAGTACGTTTTTTATGTGGTCGCAACTAGGCGGGACTTTACCTGCGCCGCTGTTTCTGTTTCTCGCGGGAATTTCCTTCGCGCTGATGACCGATAAGTTGCAGCAGAAAGGTGTGCCCGCTGGGCAGATTGCCCGCACCACCATCCGGCGCGGCGCGGAGATTTTCGGACTCGGCCTGTTATTTCGTTTGCAGGAGTTTCTGATCGCCTGGGGCTGGGCGCCGTGGAGTGATTTGTTGCGTGTAGACATCCTCAACACGATTGGGCTATCGATGATGTTGATGGGCGTGATTTGCTGGCTCGTCTTGCTTTCTTGCCACTCGCAGAGGCGGTTGGCCCTGGGTCTGACCGCGGCCGGCGTCGGGATGAGCATTTCTCTCTTGAGCCCGTTGCTATGGACAACTTGGCGTCCTAGCTGGCTCCCTTGGCCGATTGAATCTTACGTCGACGGCGTCCACAACCTCGGTGAACCCCAGGCTTGGCTGTTTCCGATCTTTCCGTGGGCTGCATTTGCGTTCATGGGATTGGCCGCAGGGTTTTTTCTGATAAGCAACCGGGCGCGGGAACGTGGGGCTGAGACCTTTGTGTTGACGGGTGCGGCTGGAGTGGCGCTAATTTACCTGGCGCGTTGGCTCAACACGCGTCCCCAGATTTATGCAGCGAACGATTTCTGGCATACGAGTCCGAACTTCTTTCTGATTCGCGTGGGGTTGCTGCTGATGATTTTGAGCGCGGCTTATTTTTGGTGTCGCTGGGGAGCAGGACAGTGGGGTTTCAGCCCACTGATACAACTTGGGCAAACTTCGCTGCTGGTTTACTGGGTACACATTGAGTTCGTGTACGGACGGCTTTCCATCTTGCCGAAGCGAGCCGCCGACATTCGCACAGCGTCTTTTGGATTGCTGGCGATTTTTCTTTCGATGGTGCTTCTATCTGTGCTGCGTACCAGACTCAAAGGCCACGGTGCAGAAGCACTGGCATGGCTCCAAAGGCCGGCTAAGGCCAGCTAAGGCCTTACTGGCCCATACAATCCCTGATGGGCTAATAGAGGAGCATAACTGGCCTTCGCCTCACCTGGACAACTGTCGAACCGCATTCTGGACCAACTTCAGACCGATGGCCCAACACTGGCGGGATTGAATTTCGTCGTCGCCGTAACCGAACAAGTAGAACGTGATATAGAAGCCATCGCGAATTTCCTCCTCTCCACGGATTTCCTCTTGCTTGCAGTAGTAACAGCGGCGGATAAGAAACTCGGCGGCAGCCGGCATTTCGGGAGCTCGCTGCAAGAGCTTGGTGAGCTGTTTTGCCAGATGCTCATGCTCGGCGAACGAGAAGCGTTTTGGTTCATCGGAAAACAGGAGATCGACATAGGAACCAAATTTGTGCGTGGCTTCAAAGACTTCCTCTTCAGGGTTTATTTCTGTGCTCGACCAGACGTCAGACTTCGCCGTCTCAAGCGGACTCAGAGGAGAATTGACCTTGGAGAGAAACTCGCCCAATTCCGGCACTCGCACAGCTTCCTCAAGATTGACCAGCAGCTCGGGATGGCGCTTTAAATCGTAATAGCAAGGGCCACCGGTTCCGGCGGCCCATGGTATCTCGAGGGTTTCGTCATCGGCACCCAGTTCGACGGCGAAATCGGCTTGCACCTACTTTGCAGGCGCCGGTTGCGGGGTTGCCTGTGGTGTTGCGTTCGGCGTAGAGAAATTCACTTTCGGAACCTGGCGCGATTCCTCGGAAGCGGCAAAATACGCTGGGTTGGGTTTGAAGCCCGCCCAACTGGCGAAGATGTTGTTGGGAAACTGCTGCACGTAGGTGTTGTAGTCCTGGAGGGAGTCGTTGTAACGCTTGCGCTCAACGGCGATGCGGTTCTCGGTTCCCGCCAACTCATCTTGCAGACGGAGAAAGTTCTCATTCGATTTCAATTGCGGATAGTTCTCCACTACTGCGAGCAGACGTCCGATGGCACCGTCCAGTTGCTGGTTTGCGGCGATTTTGTCCGCGGGAGCGTTGGCCGAGAGCAACCTAGAGCGGGCGGCGGCGATATCGCCGAATACTTTTTGTTCCTGGCCCGCAATCCCCTTTACGGTTTCGACTAGGTTCGGAATCAGATCGGCGCGACGTTGCAGCACAATGTCGACCTGTGACCATGCGGCCTTGACCTGTTCATTCTTTGTCACAAGAGTATTGCGGACCCCCACATACTGGCTGAATGCGAACAGCGCGATCAACACCAGGACAATAAGCACAATCAAACCGGTCTTCATCGTTCTTCTCCTTGTCGAAGAGCTTAAATTTACACGCTGCGCGGTCCGGGCGAGTCTAGCATTTTATCCACCGCCGCAGTTACCTGCTGCACCGCAGCCAGATATCGCGCAAAAACATCAGTAACATCGAACTGTTTAGTTTCTGCTTTGCGTTCGCGAATGTCGAGCAATTGCAAGAAAGCAGAAGCATCGAACGGAATGCGCGTGGCCAGCGTCTGGACTGCTTCTCGCTTTGCTTTGGGAGGCGTGTCGCCAAGCGCAATCAATGTGTGCCGAAACAGGGTCGTAAAAGTTGATAACGAGCCAAGCATCAACTCCCATAACTGTTTCTTATTATTCGCGTTGAGCAGCAAACGTCCGCGCAGGAGAATCAGTTTCTCACGCAATTCATATTCCAGTTGAGCGCGGTGCAGATGCATGGGAATCTGCAGACCGCTGAGGACGTCATCGCCGAACAGCACGCGATGACGTTGCTGCATGTCCAGAAGTTCGATGGAGAATACATCCGTCGAGCGCTCGATTTCCTCGCGAGTAAGCAGCAGCGGCGCATGATGTTTCTGCCGGGTCCACCATTCAACCGCAGGCGCCAGCGCGGTGAGCGTTGCGAAAGAGCTCTCGCGCAATATGCAAAGCAAGTTGACATTAGAAAAATCGGGATGAAATTCTCCGTCCGCCGCGGAACCATACAGGATCACGCTATGGAGATTTTCTCCCGCCGCCGCACGCAACCGGCTGACGAATTCGTTAATCTGTTTCTCCGCTACCATAGTGCCTCACTTGCCCTTACTTACCAACTTCCGCCAGCGCCACCTCCACCGGTACTGCCCCCGCCAAAGCCACCGAATCCACCACCCCCACCGCCGAAACCTCCTCCACCGCTGTATCCACCACCGCCGCGACCACCTAATAGCATGCTGAAGAGCAGCAACCTCCCAAAAGACGTTGATATCAAAATCAGAAAAATAATAATGAGGACAATGATTCCAACAACAGACGGTCCCTTATTCGGTTGCTCCGCCCTCCGGGTGCGGGGACGTGAGCCAGTCAACTGAATGCCGGCGTCCTGTGCGATCACTTCCGCAACCCGCATAGTCAGCAGGGATACAGCGCCGTTGTAATCGTTCTGTTTGAGCAGCGGAACCGCTTCGCGTCCGAAGCCCCCGACTTTGCCGTCGGGTAAAATCGGTTCGAGCCCGTAGCCGACCGTTATCCAGTAACGGCGATCCTGGACGGCTAACAGGATCAGGACACCCCGGTCCTTACCTTTTGTTCCTATACCCCATTTTTGATAAAGATCAACTGAGTAGTCGACGATCTCGGACCCGTCGAGCGAGTTGATGGTGACGACGGCAATCTGCGCGTGCGCCTGCTGATCAATTTGCAGACAGATATTGTCCAGTTGTGCGACGGTGTTCTGGTCAAGCACGTGAGCAAAGTCGTTGACGTAGTCGCTCGTTTTCAGTTGCGATACAGGTTCGGCGCGGAGAACAAATCCCAGCGAAAGGACCATCGCTGTCGCTAATGCGATTTTCGCACCCAGTTTCATTCGAGAAGCTGATTGTATAGGAGGGGAGTCGATCGAGCTTGCTCTTGACCCGACAGCCGCCGGCGGCTGTCCCCACGCGATCAGAACCCGCGCAGAAATTCCACTACCCGGCGCTCTGCCCACCGTCCATCGTCGCCATCCGGCTTGGCGAGGAATGAGCAGTGGCCGCCATCCTCGGTCTCGACGAAGGTGATGTTGGGATTCGAAACGATCTTCTGCCGCGTCTCCGGAAGGATGCGGATGAAGGGATCGTTGGCTGCGTGCAGGATCAAGGTGGGCACGGCAATGCGATCGACGACGTTGGCAGCGGCGGAGCGTTCGTAATAATCGGATGCGCCCTTAAAGCCGCAGTAGTAAGCCGTGATCTTGTCATCGAAATCGCGAAGCGTGGTGACACCCTGAAGACGCGAAGTGTCGAATACTTTGGGAAACAGTCGCGCTTTCGCCATCAGACGACGGCGAAGCTGCCACATAAAATAGTACTCATAGACGCGATTGGCACGCAGATGCAAAGCATCAGCGGATGCCGCCAGGTTCATCGAGGGGCACACTGCCACCACCGCGCGGAACTGCGGCGGGCTTTCGGTTCCCCATTCGCCTGCGAGCTTCAGCACCAGATTGCCGCCCATGGAGAACCCCGCCAGGGCGAAGCGGGAGACGTGATCTTGATGCAGCAGATTGCGGGTGACGGCAGCGATATCATGCGACCGTCCCGAATGATAGAGCGTAGCCGATAGCGCGTCTGTGCCGCCGCAATTTCGCTGGTTCATGCGAACCACGTTCATGCCCGCGGCCATGCCCTTGGCGGCGATTCCCAGCATGTATTGCGATTCGCTCGAACCCTCGAGGCCGTGCACAATAATCACCGTTAACGCATTCTCCCGATCCGCTTGCCAGTGGCAGTGGCAAAGCACCTGTACACCGGGTTCAACTTCGATCAAACGCTTTTCGGCGGAAGGCAGCGCAATTCGCCGGGGCAGAAAAAAGCTGGCGAGAGTTTGAAGATGGCCACCACGCAAACCGCGCCGCCCCAGAAATTCGCTCCCAGTTTGCTTAGTTCCCACACTTTGATTTTAAATGGACAGGAGTGTTAGGCGGTCAGGAGTTGTTCATGCCCATCTTTGAGTACGTTTGCAAGGAATGCGATCATCAATTTGAAGCGATAGTGTACGGCAGCAAGAAAGCCGAATGCCCGAAATGCCAGAGCAAGAAACTGGCGCAACAGCTTTCAGTATTTGCGATGTCAGCCAAGGGTTCTGCGAGTTCATCGCCATCGAGGGGAGCTTGTGGAAGTTGCGGCGATCCACGTGGTCCGGGCGCCTGCTCAATGCGTGACATGGATTAGACAGGTCGCTATGAAGCGACGCAGGCCTTAACGCGTTGCCATTTCCTTTGCGCCAAGGTGTTCGATCGCCCGGTCGACCACCGCCTGCATTTCACGCGCGTACTTTACTTCGCGGCCTTTGGCCAGAATCTTTCTGGCCTCGTCCGGGCTAAACCAAGTCGGATTACGCTCGGGTTCGTGGGACCCGTTGATTAGTTCGACTTCCATCAAGAAAGCCTTGATCACAAATTCGCGCACTCCGGGGGGTTTCCAGAAGACGCCCTTGGAATGTATATAGAGATGAAAGTGGCGGGGCTCGATAAGGCCGCGCACCCCGGCTTCTTCCCATGCCTCGCGTTCCGCGGCCTGGCTGTGCGACATCGATGGCTCCGGATCGCCTTTCGGAAATGTCCACTTACCACCCCCGTTGGTGTTGACCAACAGAAACTCAAGCGACTGCCCTTGCCGCCGGTAGCACACAGCGGCCACCTGCAGCGGAAGTGCAAATCGTGAAAGCCGGGGCGATGCCACCTGCCACTCCTCAATCGAAGATCCTGACCTTCTCATGATAGTTGGAGAATATTGCAGGAATGTTAAATTGCAGCAAAAAAGGTGCAGTCGCTAGGATTACTAAAGTGTCAATACGGGAACGCCAACGCCTTCAGAGCCCGCCGCCATATACCGGGATGACCGCGGCATTCACGTCTTTGCCGACATCGCTGGCCAGCCAGGCAATCAGAGACGCGACCGAGGCAGGCTGCACCCACTTCGAGGTATCCGCGCCTGGCATGGCTTTGCGGTTGGCGGGAGTATCCATGGTTCCGGGCAGAAGCACGTTGGCGGTGATGGCAAGATCCTTATTTTCGAGCGCCACAGTTTTGATCAGTGACACGAGAGCCGCTTTGGAAGCGCTGTAGGCTCCGACCCCGGGGCCAGGCTCTTCGGCGGCCCGGCTTCCAATCGCTATGATGCGGCCACTTCCTGCGCGCCGCATGTGCGGGATTACGGCGCGCAGGACGTAGAACACACTGTTGAGATTCAGGTCGAGCATGCGTTGAAACGTGGCGTCATCGGTTTCGGCGATGGTCTTGCCGCCAGCGAATCCGCCGACCAGGTGAGCCAAAATATCGAGCTTTGCAAATCGGGCGACAATTTCGTCTACAGTCTTCTTGGCGTTTTGCGCGCTCGAAAGGTCTGCGGCAAGCGGGACGAACGAAGCCACATCAGGGCGCGACTGCTGGGGGTTTCTGGAAACGCCGATTACGGTTGCGCCGCTATCGAGGAGGGTCCGGGTGACGTGAGTTCCGAGACCGCCATCGGCCCCGGTGACTAGCGCGATCTTGCCTTGCAAATCTGTTTTCATTTTGGGCGTGTCCTCTATCGCCGCGTGTGTCGGCACCTGGAGACCTGGCAAGCTACGTCTCTACAGAGGAAAGTAACTATTGTAGAGACGTTGGTGGCAACGTTTCGGCTTTCCCTATCGCCGCTCGATCGATGCGCAACCGCTAGACGCTTACTGGCGCACGTTCCAGCGCGCGCATGGTGCTGAGTATTGTGGAGATGACGTTCTCATTTCCGGCCGCCGTATTGATCATCATGTGATAGAGGCAACGGGTCGGCCAGTCGGCGTTGAAATAGCGCTTCACAAACGTGATTCGATCGCGGTCTATGGTGCCCAATAATTCTTCCGCTTCTTTCTTGCTTTTGCCTGCCTTCAACAATCGCTTGAGCTTTTCCGCGTGGGGCGAGTAAAGGAAAACATTGAAGGCGTCGGCACGTCGGCGCAAAAAATACGGGGCTCCCCGGCCAACGATCACGCAGTTGCCTGCCTCCGCGATCTTTTCCATGACCTGCTCGCCTACAGCGACAAAGCGGTCGGGATCAAATGGCTCCGCGCCCGGCAGGGGTATGCTGCGCTCGTGGCTGCCGCGCCAAAACACTTTTACCAGGCGCTGAAAGGTGCCATCTGCCCGCTCCTCGCAGCGCTCAACCGTCGAACACTCGACATTGGCCGCCTTGGCGATCTCTTCGGTTAAAGCGCGGTCCCAAACTTTCCAGCCCAGCCGCTTGGAAAGCTCGCAGGCAATCTCGCCGCCTCCACTTCCGTATTCGCGCTCGACCGTGACGATGCGAAACATCAGGTCCCCCTATTCGTTCTGCCCGCGCTCATTTTACCCAGACTTTGGGCTCGACGGACATCCCCGGACGCAAAACGTGTTCTCTGGTCTCTCCGGGATCGAAAGTAATCTTCACCGGAATCCTTTGTACGACCTTCACGTAGTTGCCGGTGGCATTCTCCGGCGGCAGCAAGCTGGTGATCGCTCCACTCGCTCCGGCAATGCTCTGCACATGCGCGTTGTAGTCCTTGCCATTGGTATCTACGTGAATGGTGGCCTTTTGGCCGACTTGCATGTGCTTGAGCTGGGTTTCTTTGAAGTTCGCGGTCACCCAAATATCGTCCAGGTTGATGACTCGCATCAACTCCTGTCCGATGGAAACGTTTTGTCCAACTTCCACCGTGCGATTGGTTACCACCCCGTTTACAGGAGAAATGATAATCGTGTATTGCAGATTCAGTTCCGCCTGCTCCAGTGCGGCTTTCTTCTGGTCCGCCTGCGCCTGGGCGGATTGCGCGCGCGACCGAATGGTGGCGATTTGCTGCGGGCCGGTGGCGGCAGCGCGGAGATTGGCTTGCGCCTGGGCAAGCCTGCTCTGTGCCTGACGCACCTGGTGATCCGCGGCTGACGCCGAAGCCCGAGCTGCATCCACCGCTGCGGCGCCGGCGTTGGCTGCGGCCAGAGCCTGGTCATACTGCTGTTGCGAAATTTCCTGCTTGTCTACTAATTGTTTGTAGCGCACCAGATCGTTCTGCGCCCTCACGTTGTTAGCTTGGGCCTCGACCAATTGGGCGTTGGCCGCAGCATACTGCTGGCGGGCGGCAGCGATTCCGGCGTTTGCATTCTCCACATCCGCCTGCGCACTGGAGGTCTGGCTGGTGGTGTTGACTGATGTGATAGGTACGTTCACTCGTGCGGCTTCCGCCAGGGCGACGGCGTCGGCGTAGTCCGCCTTCGCGCGGTCGAGTGCTACTTGGTAATCCTTGGGATCAATCTCAATCAGCGGAGTCCCTGCTGCCACATATTGGTTATCGTCGACCAGAAGCTTCAGCACATGACCGGAAACCCGGGCGCTGATTGAGTTCAGATGGCCGTCGATTTGTGCATCGTCGGTATCCTCATAGCTCGCAAAGTAGCGCCACAGAAAAAAGCCGACGACCAGCAGCACGACGATTCCGACGATTAGAAACACACGGAATCGGGGATTGCCTGCTTGAAATCTCTTCCAGCGGAGATCTCTTTCCGAAGCAGGCAACGGAGCGGGCTGATTTGCAATCCGCTGAGCTTGAGGCTGGTTGTCCTGCACCACCGTCTCTGTGTTTTCCGCCATGATTTCACTTACCTCTTGCCACTTAGCAGACTTACTTACGCTGAAGGTATTGCTTCACACCTTCTTCGGCAAAGCCAATCGCCTTTGCCAGGGATATCTTGGCCAGGTTGTGGGAGTAGAGACTGGAGATGTAGCTTTCATTGGCCGACGCCAGAGCCTCTTGAGCCTGAACTACCTCCAGATTGTCGGTGACGCCGGCGGAAAACCGGTCGCGCGCCTGGATAAGCGTCTGACTCGCGAGATCTACCGAGCTGCGCGCCACCTCTACCTGATCCGCTGCTGCGGTTAAGTCCAGACGGGCGCTGCGGACTTCGTAGTCGATCTGGCCGCGAAGGTTCTCCAATTGCTGGCGGCTCTGGCGCAGTGTCGCTTCCGCTTCCAAAACGTCGGAATGGATTTTTCCGCCCTCAAATATCGGAATGTTCAATGTCGCCGCTACTTGAAACACACCGTGGGAGTCTCCGGGGCGGATTCCCGCCGCTCCATAATTTCCCGCCAGGTCGAGCGTAGGATAATGCTCCGCGGTAGCGGCTCGGCGAAATTCCTCCGCCGACCGCACCTGCTGCGCTGCTGCCAGATAGTCAGGCCGCGACGCATACGCACGTTGCAAGTCTTCTTCCAGAGCCGCGATGGCTAACGGCTCATACGGAGCCTCGGTTGTGAGACTGAATTCTTGCCCTGGCGGCAGCCCGATGACGCGCCCCAGGGTCAGCTTCTGCTTGGCATAGTCGTTACGGGCGACGATCAATTGCTGTTGCCGGGTCTGCAGTTCTACGTGCGCGCGGAGCGCATCAATCGCGGGGATCACCCCAGCCTTCTGCTGATCGGCGGCTTTGTCGAACAAGGCTTGCGCCGTGATTACATCGGCTTGTGAGGTGGCCACTCTGGCAGCTCCGGCTAGCGCCACGAGATATGAATTTCCAACCGCAAGCACTACCAATTCGCGCGCGTTTCTCAAAGAGTACTGCACGCTCCTCTCATTGTATGAGGCGCCGCGCTTGCGCTCGATGGCATGATAATCGAACAGCGACTGGGTCAGATATCCGCCAGCCTGGAAAACCCCGAGTGGGCCGACAACGTTAGGGATCCCAGGGAAGTTGAAGCGAAATCCCAAAGCCGCCAGGTCGATTTGTTCCGCGGTCTCGGAAACCGACGCATTAACGTGAGGAAGCAGTTCGCTGAGTTCCTTCCACCTCTCGCCCCGGGCAGTCAGAGTGCTATCGCTCTGCAGCAGGATACCGAGGTTGTTTCTCAACCCGCGATCGATCGCATCTTTGAAAGAAAGGGGCAATACCCCAGGCAACGCTTTACCTTCAGGAACGCTGCCGGAGAACGGACTCTGGCTAAGGGCAGCGCCAGGATTGTTAGACTGGCTCGAATTGCCGGTCGCCGTGGTGCTGCCGCCAGCGCTGCTGTATGAAGGCGAACTGGATGGCGCGGTTGCCGCCGGCGTCAATCCCTGGCCCAACGCTGGCCGACACAGAAAGAGAAAGAGAAAGTTAGCAAGAACGCATGGAACCGTCAGACAGGCAAAAGTTACCCGCTTGTGCCGCAATTGGTTCCTCGGGCTCAGCTCTTTCATAGATGGTCACGGGCATAACCAGCCCACAATTAACGCTTTCTTGATTCAGGCTGCTGCCCTATAGATGCAAACCATTGTAGTTGCGTGTCGCGCAAGTCGTCACATAACAGGGGAGGGGCAGTGTCCCGCCGACCCCGGATACCCTTAGATAACTGAACACGACTACTGACTCTATGCATTCGAGATTTGGCTGAAAAGTAAGTAGAATACAGGATAACGAAGCCCTGCGGACAAATGTTCAGCCCACCCTATCCCGCTTTTTCGAAACTCCGGGTCACGTCGTTGACCGTTTCATTGGCCGTGCATTTTGTGTTTCTGGGATGGCTTCTGCACAGTCCTCCCCCAATTTTTGTGGCTCCTTCTTCGGTAGTCAAAGGCCAAGCCGGCGGTTTGGTGACCCGAATTTATTTTGGGGGCGCCTCGGGAGTTTCGCAAGTGCGGCCGAAACCGAGCTTGACTTGGCAGCGTCAGCAGAAAAATGCCAACGCACATCGTCTGCAGCCACCGCCGGCAAAGTTTGAAGTCGGGAATGAAACCGCATCCATTCGGCCCGATGGTCCCGCGTCCGGATCTCTCTACGGATCGCTATCGTACGGGACGATGACCGGCCCGGAAATTCGGCCGGCCCTGCCGATTGTGTCTCCTGATCCCGTGTTTGGATCGGACGCTGCCGCTATCCAGGGCGACGTGATCGTCGAAGTCACAATTGATGAGCAGGGAACCATCGTTCAAAAAGTAGTGCTTCAGAGCCTAGGCCCTGCCATCGACGGTAGAGTGCTAGCGGCGCTGGAAAAATGGCAGTTTACCCCGGCGTCCAAGAATGGCGCTCCGATTCCCTCCAAGCAAGACGTCTACTATCATTTCCCACGATGAAGACATTTGGCGCCGCTGTCGGCGCGTCTCGCCCGCACCGGCGAGGGCAGGATGCCCTCGCGATAGCCGGCAAGATTCCGGAGCTACCAAGGGCTGACGCTACACTTCAACTCCTTGCTCTCTAAGAAATATGGCGAGACGGCTTACCGGCAGCGCGGTTATAAAGTTGTAGCTGCCCGAAACGGAGTCGGCGAAGCGGAGAACGCCGTCGCCTTCGAAGGCACCCGCAAATCTCAACACGGGATATCGGCTGACATAGTCGCGGATTTCGCGCTCTACCAACGGGCGAAATTTGATCTCGGAAACTTCGACGGTCGACAACATTTTCTTCGTATCCGTCCGGATTACGATGAGCGACGTCACGAACTGAAACACGCTGCCGGAAAGGTCGCGCAGGAATTTCACCGCTTCATCAAGGCTTCGCGGCTTTTCAAGAATCGTTCCCCCTTTCGCTACTACGGCGTCGCCCGCTACCACGACAGCGTCCTGAACAGTGGTGGCGACTTTCCAAGCCTTCGCTTCCGCAAGCTTCTTCGTCAAAACCGCAGGGTCGGAGTCCCTGATGGCCTTTTCGTCGATCGCGCTTGGATGCACTTGGTAAGCGACACCAAGGATATCTAAAGCCCGCCTTCGCGATTGTGATTCTGATGCCAGGATAATTCTCATTCGATGTCACCTCTCGCGCCAACAAAAGGGACTCTGTCTGATTCACTGGGCAGGCCTGTTCCATGTCATGAAAACGGATTGGCCGCTGCGAAACCGGTTACGGGCTGGCCGCCATAGAGGCGGTCCCTTTACATTTCTTTACCAACCGGATCGCCGCAATTGCGGCTTCCCCACTTGCTTTTTGCTGTATTATCTACTGAAAGCAGCGGCCACACATACCTGAAGCGCACGCCTGAAAAGGGAAAAGTCATGTATCGTACTTTGCGCATTGTTCTCCTCACCTCCATCTGCACCAGCTGGACCTGGGGTCAAACCCTTTCTACGCGACCAGCCGAGCCTCATCCGCCGTCCGTTGAAGCGGTTCCCTTGCCGCCTATCTCACCGGTAGTGGCCAACTCCATTCCTTTGACGGTGCCCGCGGGTACTCCGCTGAAAGTGGCTCTGGATCAGGAACTGCGCATCCGGAATGTGGGACAGCCAGTTCACGGAAAAGTGGTTGAGCCGGTTTACTCCTTCGACAAAATCGTTGTCCCGGCGGGGAGTGAGGTTACTGGCAAGATTGCCAGCATCGATACCGTTCCCAAGATGAAGCGCACCATGGACGCCATGAATGCGAATTTCTCTCCTTACCGCCAGGTGCACGTGGAGTTCGACGAATTGGTGCTCGCCGATGGACGTCATCTTCCGCTACACACTGTCGTCTCTCCATCGTCACAGGGCGTCTTGCAATTCATCCCAGCCAATGCCAAGGAGAACACTGGAGCAGCCGCGGAAGCCAAGAACGCCGCCTCCCGCAAAATCAGCGAGGTTCGCCAGGAAGCCAGGAAACAATGGGATGACGCCATGCAGCAACTGCATGAGCCGGGAAAGATGCATCGCCTGAAAAGATTAGGAGTGGCCCAGCTTCCGTACCATCCCCAGTACATGGATGCCGGCACCAGCTTCAACGCGGACTTGCAAACTCCCCTCGATTTTGGAACCGAGCCGGTGAGAGCCGAGACGCTGTCTGCTATCGGAAATCCGCCGCCATCCGGCAGTGTCGTTCATGCCCAACTGGTTACCCCGCTGAATTCTGCGACCGCAAAAAAAGGCGAGCCGGTCGAGGCCGTGATCAGCCAGCCTCTGGTGGTTTCCGATAAGTTGTTTCTTCCGCAGGGAAGCCATATCAGAGGTACGGTGTTGCAAGTGCGTCCGGCTCGCCGGCTGAATCGCAATGGACAACTTCGGATTGTGTTCCACCAAGTGGTGCCTCCCGACGGAGTCGAAGAGAAAGTCGAAGCGAGCCTGGAAGGTGTAGAAGTGGCCAAGGGCGAGCATCTCAGCCTCGACGCCGAAGGCGGCGCCCAGGTCACCACTCCCCGAACGCGATACCTGACAACGGGAATTGCTGTCGCGCTAGCCGCTTCTTCAACCTCGGGCGACCACGATCGCGATCTCCACGGAGGTGGAGGGGACGTAAGTGGAGGAGCCGCAAACGGCGCCTCCGGATTTGGTCTGGTGGGCACGATCGCGGGCGCCTTGGCCCATTCGAGAGTCGTGGCCTCGGGATTCGGCTTCTACGGGGCAGCGATGTCGGTGTACGCGCATTTTCTCGCCCGAGGACGCGATGTGGTTTATCCCAAAGACATGTCGATGGTGATTGGGCTGGGAACTCGCGATACTCGACCCTCTGCTCCGCAAGCATCGATACAGACGAATCAACATCGTTCGGCTACGCAGTAATTGTCAGGCACGAGGCCGGAACCTGAGGCTCTCGTGTTGCCGGCGCCACTCTATTTAACCCTCGTACTTAGCCCGAGTTTTCGTTACGATGAAACAAGATTCCCTCATGCAGTTCTGGCGTTCTCACATCCTGGTGATTACGGTTTTCGCTCTGACTTTGTGTGCTGGATCCCACGTGCCTCAAATGGCAAGCCCGGGTGCGTCCAGTCGCTCGTTCGCGCACCGGTTGACTATCAAGGGCGTTCCGAATGCCGGCGACGTAACTCCGGAGCTATATCGCGGAGGGCAGCCGACTGAACAAGGATTCGAAGCTCTGGCAAGATTGGGTATCAACATCGTAGTCGACCTGCGCGGGTCACGCGAAAGCGAGCGCGAACGAGTAAATAATCTCGGGATGCAATATGTGGCAATCCCCTGGCACTGTCCTTTTCCGCACGATGATGTCTTCGCTCGTTTCCTTTCCTTGCTCCGGCAAAACCCTGGCAAGAAAGTGTTTGTTCATTGTCGTCTGGGGGACGACCGTGCCGGAATGACCATCGCAGCATACCGCATGGCGGAACAGGGCTGGACGGCGCAAGAAGCGATGAAGGAAATGGAAGCCTACGGTTTTTCCTCGTCTCACCACTTCATTTGCCCAAGCCTGTCGTCCTACGAAGCAAGCTTTCCGCGGCGATTCAGCGCCAGTCCTGCGTTCCGCAGTCTTCACGGCCCCGCACCATCCACAACCCAGTAGCAACGACAAATTCATTTTCCTAAACGACCATTGTGGGAATGCTCGAACACTCCTGAATTCTTACGCTTACCTGTTCACTTTCCGTGAATGTGATTTCCGTCACATCCCCCTTGTGACGACTAACGTTGAACTTGCTCAAGCTTGAGTTCAACAATCGGTCAAGAGCGCGTCCTTGCAGGGGCGTTACTGAGCACAAGAAAACCCAAGCCACGTGTGGCCGCACGTGGATAATCAGGAGTTCACTATGCAGTCAAGTTCGTGTGCGGCCGTCTCCGCAAGCGGTCTTTACGGAACCCGCAAACCTAGCCCACGCCAGCAGCAAGTCATCGAGTTGGTCGCGCAGGGACTCAAAAACAGCGAAGTGGCCCACGTCATTGGCACGACGGAGCATGTCATAAAAAATCACCTGCGCATCATCTACGACAAACTTGGACTTTGGAACCGGGTTGAACTTGCGCTCTGGTACGAAGCCCGTAGGCACGAAGGCCTGATGCAGTCATCTAGTTCAGCGGCTTAGCCAAATCACCTTCCCGGCCCCGGCCGTCTCACTTACTGGTCGCGGTGAACCGTCTCCATCGAGAAGGCTGGCAGACACACGGCAATATATTCCGCGCCTCCCTCGGCCGGAGTGGAATACTGTATCCACTCGCTCGCATGCGCGATGACCGCCTGGCCTGGCATCACGTCCATCTGACCGCCTTTGTGCCGCACACGCACCATGCCCTTAAGCACCAGAGTGAACTCGTCGAATTCCGGGGTCTGTCCGGGTTCCTCCCAGCCTTGCGGGCTGCGCATGTGAGCCACGCTCACCCCGGTGGTCTTGCTGTTGACTCGCCCGATATATTCGTCGATCAGTTTAGGTTTGGTTCCCGCAGCGGAAATGCGAGTCGGTTGCGCTAGAAGAGTGGGCATGAATGCTCCTTGGAGAACCACAACTTTAACAAGAGTGGCAGCAATTCAGAAATAGCGTGAACTAAAACAAACTTGGCATCCCTCGCGAAGCGAGGGATCTAGGCTGTTGCCCGCACAACGGTATCGCTGTGACAGACAGCCACCCAGATCCCTCGCTTGCTCGGGACGACAGTTTTGTAATGGGAAAAGGCCTTGCAGTCTTACCTTCCCGCGGAAGATGCGCGGGTCTTGTCGGCGTAGGAGGAAGCCAACACGTCGATAGCCGGAATCGACACAGGCGCGATCAATGAGCGCTCCGCTGGCAAAGTACCGTTTTGGATGGCTTCGACTAGCATCTCCAGCGCCGTGCCGGCATTCGGTGGTACGAAGATGGTTGCCGTCAGCAAACCGCGCCGTACCCAGGTTTGTCCGCTATTCGGAAGGCCGTCGCAACCGATGTAGGGCAACTTCAACCAGCGCTCGCGCGCCGGCAGGTTTAACTCTTCCTCGAATGCCTTTCTTGCGCCGAGAGCCATGGAATCGTCTTGGGCAGCGATGAGGTCGAGATGAGTCTGCTGAGAAGTGGACAATCGCAACCACGAACTCACCGTGCGGTGCGCGCTGGCTTCGGTCCACTGTGCCTTCATAAGCTTTATCTGCACCTCGGCAGGCTTGGTCTCATACATGCCAAACGTCCGCTGCTTGGCCGCCAGACTTTCCGACGGTCCCTGGATATACAGAACGGATCCGCCCTTCGGCAAGATTGCGGCCAATTGCTGGCCCTGGATGCGCCCGATCTCTTCGTGATCCGAAGTAAGGCAAAAGGCGGGAACGCGATAAGCTTTCCGCAGCTCCGAAAGATATTCCACATCGCGATTGAGGACGACCCAGCCGACTCCGGCAATGGCTGCGGCCCGCGCCACTTGGGGCAAAGCGGTTCCACCCACCGGTTCAAAAATGATTCCGTCCGGAAGCGAGTCGCTGCGCGACTGGATGATCTTCAGAAGTTGCTGGCTCTGGGTGACCGAATCATTCTCGGCGTGAATGATTTGCAACTCCGCACCCAGGCGTTTGGCGGCTTGTTCAGCGGACGCCCCCTGCTCCATCTGATAATCGTTGTCGTTATTGGTAAGAGAAAGAATGAACTTCAATTTCTTCATTGGCAACGCCCGATGTTTAAATCATATCGTGCACCCGCCGCCAGGTCATGGTGACCTCGGTAACCCAAAGTGCGAGTGCTAGAATGCGCCATCACTGGAGAAAACATTCATGCGCAAGGCTTTGATCACATTCGTAATCGTGGTGTTTTGCACAAGTCTGGGATGGCCTCAAACGAAGCTTTCCGTGAGATGGGAAGAGCTCACCGCCGCCGAATTCCGGTCGGCCATTGAACAATCCCAAGGGACTTGTCTTTTACCTTTCGGGATTCTGGAAAAGCATGGCCCCCACTTGCCGTTAGGGACAGACCTGCTGAAAGTCCGTTACGAGGTTCTGCACGCCGCTGAACAAGAATACGCCGTCGTATTTCCCGAGTACTATTTCGGACAGATCCTAGAAGCGCGGCACGAGCCCGGCACGATCGCATACAGCTCGCATCTGCAATTGGAGTTGTTGCAGGAAACCACCGACGAGATGGCACGCAACGGCTGCAAGAAGGTCATCATCGTCAATGGACACGGCGGCAATGAGAACCTGCTCCCTTTCTTCGCCCAGAGCCAATTAGAGAAGCCACACGACTACGTGGTTTATGTCATGGGTTTGGTGGCACCTCCACCCGGCGGACCAGCCAAAAAGACTTCAGTCGACATGCACGCGGGTGAATCGGAGACCTCGAAGATGCTGATTGCAACTCCCAACCTGGTGCACCTGGACCGCGCCAATCAAGAATCTGGAGCCGACCAGGCTCGCCTCAAGCTGCCCGATACTCTTTACACCGGCATCTGGTGGTACGCGCGATTTCCTAATCATTATTCAGGCGACGGTGCGGTCGCGACTCACGAGCGCGGCGAGTTTGAAATGAAAGCCTGGCAGGACGCGATCGTCACCGCAATCCGCGCTGTTAAAGCGGATCAAGAAAGCCTGAAGCTGCAGAACGAATTCTTCGAGAAGGCCAAGCATCCGCTGGACACCCGACCGTAGATAGCCCGGCAACCGAAACTGTCCACGTAGTCCCGGACTCCTCGGCCGGGCGCTCGAGCGAAGCTCAGGCTGGAGCACCACGGAACGCGATGGAGTTCCGACCCGGACGGGCGAGGCGACCCGTTACCACACTGGCAAAAGCAGCCTGCTAACATAGCTGGTTTATGTCCTCTGTACCGAGTACCGCTGTCCAACACGAAATAGCCAAGACGCCATCGCGTCCATCCGGCTTGCGATTGATGTCGCTCGACCTGTTTCGAGGGGCGACCATTGCCGGGATGATTCTGGTCAACAATGCTGGCGACGAACCCAACTCTTATTGGCCACTCAAACACGCGCCGTGGAACGGATGGACGCCGACTGACCTGGTCTTCCCCTTCTTTCTATTTATCGTCGGAGTGGCCACGGCGTTTTCCTTTAGCTCTCGACTGAAGCGGGGCGAATCGCGTCTGCAGCTTCTGCGGCATGTGTTGTGGCGCGGCCTTGTCTTGTTTGCTCTGGGAATGTTTCTGAATGGTTTTCCCAATCAATATCACTTGGAATCATGGCGCGTGTATGGCGTGCTGCAGCGGATCGCGATCTGCTACGTAATTTCGGCCCTCCTGGCTTTGTGGGCGGATTGGCGAGGATGGATTCTCGCCATCGTTGGCTGTTTAGTCGGTTACTGGATCCTGATGCGTTTCGTTCCTGTGCCGGGATTCGGCGTACCCACGCACGATGTTCCGCTGCTCGACCCCGACCGCAACCTCGCAGCGTGGCTCGACCGACAGCTCCTGGCTGGACACTTATACGAGGGCACTCGCGATCCCGAAGGAGTGTTGAGTACCATCCCCGCTCTCGCCACCAGCCTGCTTGGCATGCTGACTGGGCGATGGCTTCGTTCAGCGCGACCGGCTCAGAACAAGGCGTTGGGCTTGGCGCTTTTTGGGTTGATCGGCGTGGTCGTGGGGAAGATTCTCAACCTCGGTTTTCCCATCAACAAGAAGCTTTGGACCAGTTCCTATGTGATCTTCACCGCCGGCCTCGCGCTGCTCTGCCTGGCGCTGTGTTATTGGATCGCGGACGTCAAACAATGGCGAGGTCTCTGGACGAAGCCGCTGCTGGTATTTGGCAAGAATGCAATTGCCGCTTACGTGTTTTCTGAGCTGATCTCGCACCTGCTCGATCACGTGCACACTCGCGCAGGTCTGAGCTGGCAGGAACTGGTTTATCACCGCATATTCGTACCGCTAGCCAGTCCGATGAATGCCTCGTTGCTCTATGCGTTGAGTTACGTGCTAATGTCCTGGGCGGCGATGTTCGTGCTGTATCGCAAAGGCATTTTCCTGAAAATCTGATGGCAGTCCTCAGCAGTTCCAGTTGTCATCCCGAGCAAAGTGAGGGATCCAGGTTCTTCGCACGGCCGAGGGGGACCGGACTCCTCGTCGTGTTCGCTCCTCGCAGAGGATAGATTTTAGGAATTTGCAGTGAAATCCAAATGGTTTCGAACCCACCGGCGATGAATGCCTCCCCACAGAGTTTCTGGATTCAAATCCGCGCGCTGCTGATCGCAGGTGTGATTCTAATTTCTTACGCTTATTTTTATGAAGGCGGAGGATGGAACCAGAACTCGCGTTTCGACCTGGTGCGCGCCGTGGTCGAGCAGCGAACGCTGCGCATCGATGCCTATCACGAGAACACGGACGACAAAGCTGTGGCCAATGGCCACTACTATTCCGACAAGGCTCCAGGACTCGCGCTGCTGGCAGTGCCCATAGCAGAAGCTGCAAGAACCTTGCTGCGTGGCGTAAGAGTGGACCCGGCGTCGCCCCCGGCACTAGTGGCGATATCTTACTTTATCACCGTCTTCGCAGTCGCTCTTCCGATGGCGGCAGCGTGTGCAGTGCTGTTTCTGATCGCGCTGCAACTGGGAAGCGATGTGGATGCCGCGGCTTTCGGGGCTTCCGCTCTCGGCTTGGCGACTCCGATGTGGCCATACTCTACGCTGTTCTGGGGGCATTCGCTCGCTGGGGCGTGCCTGGTGTTCGGGTTTGCCTTCGCCCTCAAGCTGCGCTACAACCAAAGTCATGTCAAGGATGTACTGCTAGGGTTAGCTGCCGGCCTGACGCTGGGGTGGGCCACGGTTACAGAATACCCGGCGGCGCCGGCAGCTGCGATCGTCGCTGTTCTGGCTCTGGCCTTGGTTTGGAACGATGGATGGCCGCGACGATGGCGCACCTCTGCAGGCATAGCGATGGGCGCGTCTACCTGCATCGCCGTGCTTTTGATTTATCAGTTTCTGGTCTTCGGGTCCGCGTTTCACACCAGCTACTCCTATTACCCGCCAGGCGCATTCCCCTGGATGAAGCGTGGATACATGGGACTGACCTACCCGAGAATTGACGTCGCCTTAAAGTTGCTGTTCGGCTGCCGCCGAGGCTTGTTGTTTGTGGCTCCGGTTGTGTTTGCGGCTCCGTTCGGTTTGCGATGGCTGTGGAAGCAGCCAACCGGCCATGCCGCTGCAGCCGCCGCGGCCGGAGTCGCCGCTTACTATTTCTTGTTCAACGCATCTTTCGTGGTGTGGGCGGCTGGTTGGTCGTACGGACCGCGATACATGGCGGCAGGGCTGCCGCTGCTATGCGTCGGGTTAGCGCCGGCATGGAGCCGTGCCCGGACTTTCTGCCGAAGCATACTTGCGATGGCTGCCGCTTGTGGTGGAGTGTTCGCGCTGATGGCAGTCTCCACCACGGCGCAGCCACCTGATCAGTTTCGGTGTCCCTTGCGCCAGCTCATTTGGCCGTCGTTCTGGGCTGGAAAACTCTCGTTGAATCATCCGTCAATGCTGAAGATTTCCGAAGAACCGACCGGGCATGCACATGGCGCTTTTAACCTCGGAGAACTCCTCGGCCTGCATGGCCTGGCGAGTCTGATTCCACTGTTGGCGATTTGGAGTATTGTGGCGTTTATGTGGTGTTGGATAAATCGAGCCGAGCGATCAGCGCGATCCTGATGCAGTTCAAGCGGCAATCTTGCAACAAACGATTGCCATCCCTCCGGAATCTATTTTCCAATGCGGTGTCGCGCGGACAACACCTTAATTGCTCAAATCGAAATCTAGAATGCCCCATCCACCTTTCGACTGCTCACGATTCTTCTCGCCGCCAGACGGAAAGCCCGGACGCTCCTGCGGCCAGCAGACCTAGGGTGGGCTGCACCGTGGCTGGGCCGAGCGGATCCTGATTCGGCAGGCTGATGTCGCTGATCTCAGCGTCTCCTTTGGTCTGGCCTGCGACGATCGGCTTGCTCGGAATCGTCTCGTAGGCGTACCCGGTCAGAGTAACGCTGTTGATTTGGAACCCTACCGGGTCTACGTTTACGCTCAGTCGCGCCCATCCGTAATGAACTTTCCCCTGAATGCGGAACTTGAGTCCAACGTATCCGTGGACGGTCCCGTCCCAGTTGCCGTTGCAGTAGCTCCCGTTTCCGTCGTCCCAATGGCACGCTTCGATTAACCCGGCTGAGAACTTATGGCCTGGGCCGATAATCTTTCCTTTAGGGAGCCGATCGACATTTCCGGGCCCTTCCACTCCATTGCGACCGACGGGCCGCAAATTTACTCGGCCCCAACTGTTTGTCCCGGTGATGGTGTTGGTAGTTACAAACATGAAATCGGTTTTCCCGTCATGATTGAGATCAAGCGGAATGTGAGAATGGTGGAACGCCCCAACCGTGTAGATGCGCACGTCAGCCTTGGTGTAAACGATTTTAGCCTCGACGGGTTGCGCTAAAGTCAAAACCCCCACTCCCGCAGCAGTAGCCCCGAGGGTGTAAAGGTTAAGTTGACGAAGGACGGACTCAGAAACATTGACGCGACTGCGGGAGCGGGAATGCTGGTTCAAGAGGACCTCCCGGAATAACGTGGTGATTATCCGCGTTTCGCAAGAGCCAATCAAGGGTTTGTTGCTCTATCTCGGCAGCTCGCGACCCGAGCGAATCTTGAGCGGAAACTGTACCGAAAATCGATCGTCACGAGTAACCTAGGTAACTTTGGGTGGGTCAGAACTGCGTGATACGCTCCTCGAATAAGCAAGAAATCAATCGTTTTCGGGGGACAAATGCTTTGGCGCTGGTGCGTCCACCTGCTGGTGTTCTCGTCCTTGGTTGCGTTGGCTGACGCGAAGTCGAATTCAGCACAGCCCAAACAGAAGAATGCATCCACCAATTTGCCAGTCACCACTTCTTCAGCGCCGGCACGCATCAGCTTCGAGAAGGCGATGCGGGAATTTGAGGAATACCGCATTCCAGAAACGCTCCAGGATCTCCGATCCGCTACGAAAGCAGACCCTAACTTTGCCCAGGCGCTTATCCTTATTTCTCGCATGACGACCGACCCCGCGGAACAGGAAGCTACGCGCAAGCGGGCGAAGCAGGTTGCGTCGAAAGCAAGTCCGAGCGAGCAGTTGCTCGTTGGCTGGTTGGCTGGCGCGCAAGAAAACAATTACGTCCCTGCGATCAGCGCAATGAATGATTTGCTGGCGAAGTATCCCCGTGATCAGCGGCTGGCATACCTGGCGGGAGACTGGCTGATGCAGCAGAAATGCTATGAACAGGCCGTCGCCGTGTTGGAGCGCGCGCTTGCGCTGTTCCCCGATTATGCCGCGGCGCTGAATGATCTGGCCTACGGGTACGCAGACACAGGAAACTTCGAAAAGGCTTTCGCGACGATGGATCGCTACGTTGCTCTGCAGCCGGATCAGCCCAACCCGCATGATTCTTATGGCGAGCTTCTGCGAATGGCGGGTAAGTTCGATGCGGCGCTGGAACAGTACCGCATGAGCATCCGAATTGATCCAAACTTCGGCTCGGAACTCGGAGTCGCTGATACTTATGCGGTGATGGGAAGGGAACGAGAAGCCCGAGAGGAGTATGACCGCGCTATTGTGTTCGCTCCGAGCAATGCCGACAGGGTGCAACGGGAACTACAATCCGCCGTGACCTGGATACGCGAGAACAATCGCAAACAGGCCGACCGGGCGTTGGGCGATGTGGCCAGACATGCGCATACCGCAGGACTGGGACGGCTGGAAGCCGAGGCCCACCTCATTCAAGCCATGTTCGAGCCTGATGGGAACGCCGCCATCAAGCAATTGCAGACAGCCCAGGATGTGTTGCGCGAGGAGCATCAGATTTCTGCCAGTGATCGTCAGGAAGAGCAGGCACGAATCCTGCGAGTCCGGGCCGCTCGGTTAGCTGAAATTCAACAGATGGATTCGGCCTCGAAAGTAGTCAAGCAACTGGAAACCATGGCGGGAACGAGCCGCAGCCAAGTCATCCAGTTGTGCTATCACGGAGCAGCCGGAGCTGTTCTTGTAGCCCAGGCAAAGTTCACGGAAGCGATTCCTCATTTGCAAGAAGGCGCCACCGATCCGGAATCGATGCGGCTATTGTGGCGGGCCTACAACAGCACCGGAGCTACGTCCGCAGCCCAGGCGGTGGCGTCAAAGCTTGCGGCGCTGAACCTGCCCACGGTGGAGCAAGCTCTGGTGGTGCCACAATTCCGGGTGAGCTTGGTCAGCCGCGCGGGGCAACCGTAAGGCGAAAACAATCCCCGCCATGCCACGCATCCCTATCTTCAGTTTCGGACACGCTGAGCAAGAGCCGGAACTTCCTCGCTTGCGCGGATACACTCCCGCACTCTCTCTCGAAGGCCTGCAACTCGGCGTCGATAATCTGCGACACGACGTTCACCTCAGTCCCAAATTTGTAACGCAGACTCGCTTGGAGATTTCACGTCTGATCGTGCGTCACGGCGATGTGGAAGGATTGCTGGCCGCGGAAGCGCCGCAGCCACGGCAGGGTGGTCACTTCATCGGATCAAATGCCGGCCCGAAGAGCACCGGCAAGCCCAGCGCTTCAGAATTGAAGCCTCTGTTAGCGGAAGTTCACTCTGCTGCACTGAATCGCGCCAAAGCCCAGGGAAATCCTTCGCTGGATGTACTGGCCCGCGTAGCGATCCTTAAATTTCTGCGGATTGAACTCGGTTTGCAGTTTGCCCAGATACTGGAACGCTGTCGCATGACTCTGAAGAGTTATGACGGTGTCCGGGCGCAAAAAGCGCTGGAATATCGCGAGCGCGTGGCGGCCTTCCAGGTGGCAAAAAAAGTGATTCTGCGCAAGACCGGGCAGGAGCTGTTTCGCACCCTGCGTGAAATCGAGAAGGAAACCTTGGCCCGCACCCGGCGGTCGCTGTTCGGAAACAGCACTAGTAACGACGAGCAATACAAGCTCTTCCTTAATCCGCTGATTTTTACCGCGGACGGCTGCGACGCTTATGTCAACGCCGAGCAGTATGTAATGCTGGGCAATTTTGACCGCGATCCCGACCGCTTCACCAATGTTCGCAAAATTACTTATGAGTTCTTGCAGTCACTCAACCTGGGGCTCGAGGCCGATCCCGAGCGCGCCATCAATGCCTGGCTGAACGTGCCCGAGAATGCTCAAGAATTGATCGGCTCGGGAATGCCGGACGACTCCACGCCCGAAGAACGGGCGCAAAAGACTCGTTTAGCCGCATGGCTGGCTCTGCTTGACCGCGAGAAACTCATGGAGTACGTGGTGGCCTCCTATGAAGCGGTGCCCCTCCTCGCGGAATACTCGCCCCGCATTAATGCCCAGCAACTAAAGAACGCATTGATCTCTCGTGAAGAACGCACTCGCGTGGAAAAGTTGATTGTGGAGCAGGGCAAAGTATCGCGCGACAGCCTGCAAGCAGCGGTACAGCGAGTGGCAGGCTGCCGCGGGGCCGAGCGAGCAAAAGTCGCGGCCAGATTCCTCCGCGATTTCATGCGCTATCACCGCGATCTGAGGAATCTCGAAACACTGACCGCGACGATGGAGAGCGTTAATCTCATTGCCAACGAAAAAATGCGCCAGTTGTCTTCCATGAATGGCACGCTCTACGAATTCCTGTTGCCTGAGGAACAGAAGCCGTCGGAAGAGAAAGTGCTGCGCCACGTAATTATCAAAGCCGATGTCCGCGACTCGTCGCGGCTCACGCGATCGCTGCTGGAGCGCGGAATGAATCCGGCTTCGTACTTCAGTCTGAATTTCTACGATCCGGTAAACAAGCTGCTGTCGAAGTACGGGGCTAGCAAGGTGTTTCTCGAAGGCGACGCGATCATCTTAACCATCCTCGAACGCGAAGGAGAGGCAAGTCTGGCGGTTGGCCGCGCTTCGGTGCTGGCGCGCGAGATTATCGAGATTGTGCGCGGCTATAACCAATTGCTCGAGCGAGCAGGGTTGCCGGGCATCGAGTTGGGCGTCGGCATTTCCTATCAGGATTCCGCCCCCATGTATTTGATGGACGGCGAGCAGCGAATCATGATTTCGGACGCTCTGAACGAGAGCGATCGGCTGTCTTCGTGCAGCAAGCGGGTGCGGAAATCCATGAAGACAATGGAGACGCCATTCAATGTCTACGCATTTCAAACCGTGCCCGACGCGGACGTTGAGGACAGCCCCGACGACTTCATTCTGAAATACAACCTCAACGGAATCCGCATCAGTGAGTCCGCCTTCCAAAGGCTGAAGCAAGAAATTTCGCTAGAACTTTCTCCGCTCGACTTACCCAAAGCTTGGGGCGGAGAGGAGTTTCATCTATGGAGTGGGCTGGTACCACTCGGCAACGACATCTTCCGCAAAATTGTGGTGCGGGGAAGCCGCATGCCGCAAATCGATCCCCACAATTTCTCCGTCCAACTCTGGACCGAACGCTGGTACTACGAGATCTGTTCTAATCCCGCAATCGACGCCAAACTGGAAAGCAAAGCCGCAGCCGCGAAGTAAGTTTATGTGGCGCGGGCGCCCTCGCCCATGCTTGCGGCGACAATCACGTAGCCCCGTTGCACATATTCTGGTGCAGAATCTCCCTAAAAAAAAATCTCCTCTTTTTGTCTAAAATCTAGAAAACAAAGGATCGGAATTTTTCTTGCCTCCTAGATCTATGGTTCTTAAGGTAGTTACAGGCAAAATCTTGGAAACATTGAAGTTATCGGGATGTCCGACCGGCCCAGACGCTCCGCCTGTGGTTAGGTTGTCAAAGATCGTAGATTATCTTGTAGATAATCTGTATGATCAAATGTTATCAAAAGTGAGGACATGGGGTCAATAAGAAACCGGCAAGGTAGCAGGCCTGGGTTCCAAATTGGGAATCCACGGCACCCACCCTTTCCGCAAAGGGCGCGGAAAAGGGTGGGGCACCCAATTGGTTGGCGGAGGGGTGAAAGGCTGGGGCAGCCCCCCGAGGGAGACCGAGTCAGTCGGGCTCTGCACGCTCACGCAACCGCAGAACCGTAGGCCCAACCGAGCGAAGATTCTCCAAACTTCTCTCTACTGCACGGCGTGCCGCTTCCGCGTCGAAGCGCGCCTCTTCTTGCTTCAAAAGGTTTAGACCCCGCAACGCATCCTCGATGGCTTGACGCTCCTCCGGATGCAGTCCGGGCATCGTGCAGAGTTTTTCCATGCGTGCGACGATTGCTGCCTTGGCGGCTTCGATGCGCCCAGACATCTTTGCTTGCTCTAGTTCAACGAGAGCGGAGTGGTAAAGCGCAACCCAGTCTTCCTTCTGGAAGTCTTCCATAAACGGATTATATTTAGGCTTTCACCCCCGATGCCACATCTTTAGTTTTGTTCGAAACCGAGCAGATTGTTCGCTGGTGTCATGCTCCTTCTCAGGGAAGATTCACAGCGAAATACGGGAAATATTATCAAAACCGATAAGTCAGTTGTGATAGGCTCCAAGTTGTCCGCTGCGGGGGCTGTAATGGCAGAGGAAACTCCCCAGTCCGAAGTGACCCGACTCCGCAAAGCACAAATTCTGGCGCGGCAACATGAGGTTTTTGGCGGTTTCTCTCCGTCAGAACGAATTGAATATGACGACAGAGCCAAACGCATCAAGGAACTGGACGCACAACTTGAGGCCATCGCGGTTGTTGACAAAGCTGGGGCAGAACAAAGACGTGAGTGGAACAAATCATCCGAGACGGATACGCCTCAGAGCGAGGCTCGCCAACCCTACCGCAGCCGCGAAAAAGATTCGACGACCGCCTTCACTGATTTGCTAAGAACGGACCCAGCCAGTCGAACGCGCAATCCCAAAAGCTGAGGAGGTCCCACCAGCGAGTCGCTCGATTCGTTTAACAACAGTAACAGATGCTTACACATCCCTCCCCCGGACCCCCAATCTCGGGCGTCGGTCTCTTGTGCAATCTGATAATTCGCGTTGGAGGCTGCTTTGTCCACAATTTCGGAATTCCCAATCTGTTCCTTGTGTAACGAACCCGTGGAACTTGAAACCGCTAAGACCGATGAAAATGGGAACGCCGTTCATGAGGAGTGCTATGCGCTTAAGATGCAACCGAAGAGCGAGAAGCGTGTCACGACTAGCCCGATGACCCTAAGCTGCCCTCGATGCGGAGCGACTGCTGGGCAAGTATGTGAAATGCTTCACGGCGAAGTTGAAGTGGTCCACGTTGAAAGAATTATGGCTGCGGCGTCGAAGGATGAGGCGGTCTAGAAGACCTGATTCGATAAGAAAGACCCGCGTCTCAAGGAGCCATCCAAGAATAACACGGGTCGCGATGGGGCAGGGTGATACTTTCACAGTGTACGCCCCTCGAAGGAATGACGGGAAGATTCTGCGATGGCAGTGGATTGTGTCTATGCGTCGGTTTCCGGGCTGGGCTCTTGTTTTCCGAGACGCTGTTGCTTTTCGGCCAAAAGGCGGTCAATCTCTGCAACAAGTGCCATTAACTTTTCAGGGTCTTGTTCCTCGGCAGCCTGTTCGCAAAGCGCCATCCACTTCGCGACCCAGTACCGCCCAATGCGCCCCAGAGCCGCCCAGCGTAAATGATTGAGATGTCTACAAGTCATTGAAAGCAGTAAAGCCCGGAAACGTCGAGGCGTCCGGGGTTACGTGATTATCGCGGGAACGCGGGCGAGGGCGCCCGCGCCACACTACCTGTTATTTCTTCAGCGCGGCGCTCTTGGCGTTGCCGTTGCAGGACGGGGCGTCGGTGCATTTGCGGAATGCGGGTACGATCAGTGCCTGTTCGAGCGTCGGATCGTTCAGGTTGGTTAGAGTGTCATTGGTCCGCTTCGCTCCCGCGCTGTAGCCAATCTTCTGATACGCGGCCGCGAGCAGCTTCAACGACAATGGATTGTTGGTGTCTTCTTCCAGATGCGAAATGGCTTGATCGTACTTATGTTCGGAGAACAAGACTGCCCCTGCCGCTCCGTCATATGCGAGCTCGATCAGTTTATCGTTGGCGCTATCTGACATACCGGCCAGCCGCGACAGGTTGGAGTTCGCGAGTTCCTTATTCCCCATCTTCAAAGCAACTTCCACCCGGGCCCGTAGGATCTGTGCAAGTTCTTGCGTGATCGCGATTCTCAGGGCGTTCTTGCCGTCCTGCGTCGCGGCTTCGGCTTTGCCTAAATAAACCAGCGCCTGCTTCGGATTCTGCTCGCACATGGCCATTTGCCGGTAGGTATCAGCTTCGGCTTGGCTGTTCTGCCGAGCATGCGCATAATCGGCAATCGCCTGGAACGCGTGCTGCGCGCTGTCATAATCGCCGTCGCGGACGTAGGTGGCCGCTTCCCTAGTCTTCCACAGAATCTGCTGCAGTTCGGGTAAGGAGGAAAACTTCTTGAATCCGACTTCGTATTCTTTACGGGCGCGAACCTGATCGCCCATCAAGGAGTAAGTATCCGCAATGCCAAATTGCGACGAATAGAATTCAGGATTAATCACCAGCGACGCCCGGTAATGCTCGATCGACTGATTAAATCGTCCCGCCAGGCGCAGAATCTCGGCGTAGGAATCCTGCGGGTTGGAGTCGTTGGGCAGGAGCGCAACATATTTATCCATCATTGCGAAGGCTTTGTCGAACTGCCGAACATAAGCGTAGTTGTAACCCATGTTGTTGATCAGACCTGGAGAATCGGTGATCCCCGAGCGCTCATATACGGAAATGACGCGCTCGTATTGGGCCTGCGACTGCAGCCACCACGTGGTCATCCAAACCACCCACTTGTCGTGCGGGTATTGGTTGAGCACGTCGTTCATCTTCGTGATGGCGGAAATTAGCTTGTGGTCGGCCGCATCCTGGTACCACTCGATCACGAGTTGCTCGGAAGTCGTGGCGCGACTTCTGCTGGCAAATGCTTTTTCCTGTTCGCCTACCTGCTCGGCAGAATCAAGGCTGATCTGCGCTAGAAACTCATGGCCCATGGCGAAATCAGGATCCACCTGGACGGCTTTCCGCAGGATTTCGATCGACTGTTCCTGCTCTACGCGGTCGAGGTACAGAGTCAAAGCTTCTTCGACCAGGCGGCGCGCCTCCGGAGACTTGGTCGTAAGTGGCAACACCGCGCTTAGTGGATTGGTTTGCTGTGCCGCGGTTTGCTGGGCCACGCCAGTGGCGGGCGCCAGCAACAGGCCGATGCCGGTCAGGAATGCGAATGCTCGACGGATCGTCGATTTGCAGATCATACCTAGTTTCCCCTCAATAAGTAGCCCTGCTCGACCGGCAACTTGCCGTCGATTTTCACCACGTTTACGTCCTGGGTGAGTGAATACAAGTCCACAACGCCGATGGCTCCAGGCGAGGTTGAGACGAAGCGGAGGACGGCATCATCGGACTCGGCGACCATGATCGCGCCGCGATGAGCCAGGACGAACGCATGCGCTTGCTCGGCAGTCATGTTCATCAATTTGCGGAGGACTAACTGCATGTCCGCGGATGAAGGATCGCGCATCACGACCGTAATCGCCTTTCCATCAGGCCAATTCCGATTACGCGCATTGAAAATTTTTACCAGCTCGGACGCAGTAAGATTCGAAGTTGTGTTCGCCTTGTCGGCTACGATGGCAAATTGCTTTGCCTGGAGTGCACACGGGAGGCTAACGACCCACAGCAACAGCATTAAACTTAATCGCTGCTTTATCACAATGGCGTGATTGTAGCCCGCGATCAGTTACCGTGATAGGTAACTGAGGTAACGATTCCATTTCGTTTTGGGAGTGTTTGATCTACTGGCCCGCGCGCAGTGGGGAGATGAGCAACCGGCCCGCTGACTTTTTCTTGGAGTCGGATTTATCGGGTTGATAGACGAGGTCAAGCGAACCTTCCGCCGTGGGAGAAGCCTGCGCCAGGGTAGCGGCCAGCGTACGAAACGAACGTGCGACATCGACGTTATCGTGAAACGCGACGGGCGCGCCTTTATCGATGGCTGGTGCGATCGCTTGATGATTGTTGGGAATTTTCCAAAGTAGCTTGCACCCTGTCGCAGCCTCGACATCTTCATCATCGAAGCCAGGGATTCTCTTGTACCGGTTCAGAACCAGACGCACCCGGTCGCGTCCTCCGCCTTCTTCGAGGAAAGATCGCAGGCGGCCGGCGCTCCAGAGAGAGACCACATCGGACTGTGCCACTAACAGCACCGCATTGGATAAATCGCAAAGCAGCCGCGCCGTCTGATCGGTGCGGTTGGAACAATCGACTACAACATAACGAAACTGCGAAACCAGCAAATCGAAAAGGCGAGCCAACTCTGCAGCGGTGGGGATGGTTTGATGAGGTTCCTGCGGACCCGCCAACAACTGCAGGCCATTTTTGCAGGTAGTCATCAGGCCTTGCAGCAATGAAGTGTCCATGCGATGCAGATTCTGCAAAGCATCGGTAAGGCCAAACGTGGGCCGGGCGTTGAGATGAAGGGCAGCGTGCCCCAAGAGTGCAAAGTCGACAAGCAGGACTCCGCCATGCAATTCCTGAAGCGCTACGGCGGTATTCACGGCGACGGTGGTGGCTCCGGCGCCGCCTTTGGCATTAGCAATGACAAAAACGCGGGCGCGGCCTGAGGATGTCCGCGTGCGTCCGCGGGAAGCAGCGAAGCGAGTCAAGGCTTCAATCATGCTTTCGGGCGTGGCGTTACGCTCCACATATTCGCGTGCGCCAGCACGCATGGCTGAAACGATAGTCCCCGGATCATTCATCGGACCGACCGCGAAGATCACAATTTCGCTGGTGTTGGAGTGAATCAATTCGATGGCGTGCATGGCCCGCTGCACGTTGTGCGGATCAATATCGACCAATACGACATCGGCGCGAACGTCCTGAATTTGACGCAGGATCGCGTCGGTCGAACTACTGGGGAATCCAACATGGCCAAAAACATTGCGGCCCATTTGTGTGCTCTCCAGTCGTTGCTGGAGGACGGTGAGCCGTTCTTTGTCTTCGGTAAGGAGTGTGACCGCTATGCCATGCATGGATGGAATCTCAATTATCTACCCGTTGCGTGCATGTTATGAAGAGATGAGAACCTCGCCAAGTGACTTCGGTAACGGTATTCCGCAAGGACTTCCCTTCAAGAGGCACACGAGCTCCCCAGGAGCCAATAGGACAACCACAGCGGAAAACCGCGGAGTAAGGGAATGTCCCTGCCTATTCTACGCAAAACCCGACCGATTGCAAGCGATTCCAGGTCAATATTTGAAGCAATTGTGAGCAATGAGAGCAAGTGGGATGGGTCATTTTGGGCTTTTCGTGACCCAGCGGCGAAGCTTTGCTCGCGTACGGTCGGCCATCCTCAATGCGTTGAGATGCCGGGACGCGCTATGGTTTCGGTTTCATTAGGAATTCGTGGACTACTTCTTTTACGTCACGGTGCTGGCCGTCAACCGCATAGTTTAGTTGGCGCATCTCGCTGTCGGAGATTTTTCCGGCAAGTTCGTCGAGCGCTTGTTTCACTTCGGGGTGGCTGGCGAGCGTCTGCTGGCGAATGATCGGCACGGCTTCGTACGGAGGGAAATAATGTTTGTCATCTTCAAGGACAAACAGGTCCAAGGCGGGGATCAGGCCATCGGTCGTGTTACCAGCAATGAGGTCTACCTGTTTGTCTTTCAGTGCGCGAGTTAGGAGGCCCAGATCCATGATTCGGGGATTGCCGGCGAAATGGAGGCCGTAGGTTGCCGCTAGCCCCTTGTATCCGTCGGGGCGTTCCATGAATTCGTAGCCGAATCCGGCGCGCCACTTTGGGGTGTACCGCGCGGCTTGAGAGATGGTCTTCAGGCCCATTCGGCGGGCGTCGTCGCCGCGGATTTCAATGGCGAAGGTATCGTTGAAGCCGAGTGGCGGGCCGACCGTCAGGTTGAAGCGCTTCGCATATTCTGTCTTGACTTGGTCGTAGACTTTTTCGCGATCGGCGCTGGGCGTTTCCTTCAGGACAGCTGTGAGCGCGGTGCCAGTGTACTCGGGATAGATGTCGATGCGGCCTCCGAGGATGGCCTGGTGGCAGATGTACGTGCCAGCGAGATAGAAACGACGCTCGACGGGAAGATGAGTTTTGGCTTCAATTTGTTGGGCGATGATTTCTCCGAGGACTAGTTGCTCGGTGAAGTTCTTGGTGCCAATGACTATACGATTTTCGCGGGATGGGCCGCATCCGGTCAGGAGCGCTAGAAGCACAACGAATATGGTTCGACGTTGCATTCGTTCCAAGGGGTCTTTTCGAGAAAGAGACGTTGCAAGCAACGTCTATATATGTCTGCTAGGCCGGGCTCAACCGTTTCTCCAGCCAGCCTAGACTTATGTCCGCAAGCAATGCCATTGCGGCGGCGGGAATGGCTCCTGCGAGAATGACTTGATTGTTCACCATGGCCAGGCCGCGGAAAATGTATTCTCCCAGACCTCCGGCGCCGATTGCGGCAGCGATCGTCGCGAGCCCGACTGATATCACCGTGGCGACGCGAACACCGGCGATGATCACTCCTAACGCCAGCGGGAGTTCCACCTGAAACAGGAGTTGGCGATCGGTCATCCCCATGCCTCGTCCTGCTTCCACGATGGCGCGGTCGACACCTTGAATGCCGGCGTAGGTGTTGCGAATGAGTGGCAGTAACGCGTAGAGAGCGAGCGCCAGAATAGCCAGGCGATCGGCTCGCGCTCCAATCCATGGAGCGGGCAGCAGAAATCCGAACAGGGCCAGGCTGGGGATGGTTTGAATAATGTTGGCGCCTCCGAGGACAGGCTTGTTGAGGGCGGGCCAGCGCGTGATCAGGATGCCGAGCGGGATTCCGACGAGTACCGCAAGAAAGGTCGAAATTCCTACCAGCTTTAAATGCTCGAGGGTGAGTTCGGCGACTTCCGTGCGATTCTGCAGCATGAATTGCCAGAGGTTCATGGTTCCTCGCTTTGGCTTCTGAGTACCTCGATCAATCAATTGCTCGGCGTGGATGGTTAGACGCCACTTTCATTAGATTCTCAAGGGGGTGCCGAATGCGTCTTTATAGGCGACGGCTAGCCGCTCGGTTGAAGCCAGAAACTCCTCCGGGGTCTCTACGGCGACCAGTCGCCCTTCCTCCATCAGCGCGATGCGGGTGCTGAGTAACAGGGCTTCGCGCAAATCGTGCGTTACGAAAACGACCGTCTTGCGAAGGCGCTGCTGCAAGCCGAGAAATTCACGTTGTAGTTCGGCGCGGGTGATGAGGTCGAGAGCTCCGAAGGGTTCGTCCATCAGGAGAATGGGCGGATCGGCCGCCAAGGCTCGCGCTACGCCCACCCGCTGACGTTGCCCGCCAGAAAGTTCGCGGGGATAGCGCAACGCGATTTCTGGATCGAGTCCGACCAGTTGCAGCAATTCGTGAACCCGTGCGTTGATTCGATCCGCGGGCCAGTTTTCAATCTTCGGAACCAGGTCGATGTTGCGTTCGACGGTGAAATGCGGGAACAGTCCGACCTCCTGGATTACGTAGCCGATCATTCGGCGCAGGCGGATCACGTCCCAATCGCGAGTGGGACAGGTCTCAACCAAAACTTCTCCGCTACTCGGCGTAAGCAGACGATTGATTAGTTTGAGAGTTGTAGTTTTACCGGAACCGCTGCGGCCTAAAAAGACTAGCGTTTCTCCGCGTTGCACTTCGAGATTTAGATCGTGGAGCAGTTCGCGATCGGCTTCGGCGTTGCCCTTTACACGATACGAGACGTGTCGAAATTCGATGGCAGGGCGATTGTCGGAAGAATCGGTCATTTGCATTCTTGTAGTGTCGCGGTCCCGGCGGGTCGATGGACGGGCGCGCAGGCAAGATGCCGACGCTACACGACTTCGTGTGCCGCAGGCGGCAAGCCTGTAATGCGGATGCCTGAATGCCCTTTGTGCCGGATGTTCAAACCAATCAGCAAGGCTGTGATCTGTTCCAGGATGCGAGCATTTTCCAGTTTTCCGCCGTCGATTGCTCGAGCCCCAGGAATCTTTGTAGCCAACGCGCGCACGATTGGGATGGCGGCCGGGTCGTCGCTGCACACAATAACGTCGCAGTCGACCGGGCCATCAGCATTCAGCAGTTCGGCCCCCAGGTTTTGGAAAGCGGCTACCACCGATATACCTTTCGGTACAAGTTCTGCCGTCTGTTGCGCGGCGGAGCCTTGCCAGACGCCGAGGGTGCGACTGGCGCGGCCGCCGACACTTGCGGCTAAAGGAACGGTGGCGTCAATCACGATGGTGCCAGGGCGAATCGCCGGCTTGAGTTGCTTGAGTAGCGCCGCGTGTCCTTCGAACGGAATCGTGAGCACCAGCAAATCAGCTGCATTGCACGCAGCGATGTTTTCAGCACCGGAAATCTTCGCGTTTGCTCCGGCTCTCACTTTGATTTTGTCAGCGGCGTCTTGCGCGCGCTTGGCGTCTCGCGATCCGACGATTACGGTTTCGCCTGCTTCGGCCCAGCGCAAAGCTAGACCAAATCCTTCGGGTCCGGTGCCGCCGAGAACTGCGATTGGCCTGGACGCGTTCATGAGATGGCTGTCATGCAAACTCCGGTTCGAGTAATTGCTCAGTGCTCAATGCTTCGGGCTGCAGCTTGAGGTTGATTCGCGTGTAAACCGTATTGCGTTCGGCGGGGATGCGACCTGCTTCCAGAATCAGCGCCTGAAAATCTTCGGGACTGGTGTACTGGCCGGCAGTGGCTCCGGCTTCGCGCGAGATGTTTTCTTCCATCAGTGTTCCGCCGTAGTCGTTGGCGCCGGCGTGCAAGCAGAGTTGGGATAAGGCGCGGTTTAGTTTTACCCATGACACCTGAATATTGTTGATGGCGCCGGCAAGCAGAACTCGCGCCAGTGCGTGGATCTTGAGGTGTTCGGCGAGCGTAGGGCCGGGCCGCGCAATTCCTTGATGGAATAGAAGCGTATTCTGGTGGACGAATCCGAGCGGAACGAACTCGGTGAATCCACCGGTTTGTTGTTGGATTTCGCGGAACAAAAGTAATTGATTGACCCAGTGTTCGGGTGTCTCGACGTGTCCGTACATCAGCGTGGAGGTGCTACGAATGCCGCAGGCGTGGGCGGTGTGGATGACTTGCTTCCATTGTTCGGTCGAAAGTTTATTGCGGGAAAGTACAAAGCGTACGTCGTCATCGAGGATCTCGGCGGCCGTGCCAGGCAGCGTGTCAAGGCCATTGTCGCGGAGCATGCGCAGGTAATCTTCGAGCGGCATGCCGGTTAGCTCTACGCCGTAAACGATCTCCATGGGAGAAAATGCGTGAATGTGCACACCGGGTACGGCTTGCTTCACGGCACACAGAATGTCGCGATAGTGAAATGGAGGCAGGCCGTGTGGCAGGCCACCTTGAATGCAAACTTCGGTAGCGCCGATCTGCCAGGCTTCGATTGCCTTCTGGGCCATTTGTTCAAGACTGAGAAAGTAGGTATCGGATTCCCGTGGGCCGCGGCTGAAGGCGCAGAATTTGCAGCCTACGAAACAGATATTGGTGAAATTGATGTTGCGGTTCACGACATAGGTGACGATATTTCCGACCAGTTCGCGACGTAAAGCATCGGCGGCGACGAGCAGGCCAAGGAGATCGTCGCCATCCGCGTGTGCCAGCACGGCGCACTGCTCGCGGGTGAGTGTGCCGCCGTCCAGTGTTTCCAGAACTCTCTCGAGCGCCGCGCGCGACTGGCGGCTCAGGCGAGGAGCGATGTCCGACCAATCCAGCGTGGGGAAGCTTTCTAGTTCCGGCTGCGTGAGAATGCGCGTCATAAGTCCTCTCTAGAAAACAACATCAACGGAACAAATCGGTCTTCGCTGGACGGATCAGATCACGAGCTCGTCCACTCCCGGGCCGGTACGGGAATCCACGAATGATACACGCTGGCGTGCGAACCAGCTTGCCGCAGACCAGTCCTGCAGCGCAAGCCAGTTCATCAGCCACCGCTTCCATAGTCACACGCAGAGGATAACCGTGTGGATCGCGACGCCCTCGATAATCGTGCAAAGCTTGCATGCCCGCGATGCCGATCGCAACTTCGGTGAGGCCTTCCCGCCAAGGTCTCCCAAAAGTATCAGTGATGATGACCGGAATAGAAAGTTTCAGGCGTTTTTTTAGCTCGCGATGGAGTTGAGCCGCAGATTGGTCAGGGTCTTTAGGGAGCAGCAGCGCGTGGCGGCCACCGTTGACATTGGAAACATCCACGCCGCTGTTGGCGCAGATCAGGCCGTGCCGGGTTTCAGTGATCATGACTCCACGCTTGCGCCGCACTACTCGTTTGCTCTCTGCGAGAGCGACTTCAGTTACCCGTGCGTCGAGACCGTAACGTCGTGCCCAACTGCGCGAACCAGCGGTTGGTTTGATTGTTTCGAGCGGAACAAGTTGGCCTTCCGCCTTGGAGACGATTTTGTGCTTTACGATCAGGATGTCGCCTTTTCGGATCGCTATATTCAGATGCTTTAGAGGGTAGATGAGTTTTTCCGCCAGCGAGTCGCCGGGTTGGATTTCATCGGCCAAGGGAATTGGGATGATGCGCAGTTCACGGGATTGATTGGAGCTTGCCATTCCCTACGCATGCTAGTGTACGGAAAAAAATGACGCTCGGCTGACGGCAAGGCCAGTGTTGAGAATGCACTGCCGAGCTTTGCTCTGCCTGGATCCTTCGACTTCGCTCAGGGCGGGCTCGCAGGCGCCCGTCCTTACATGTGCATGACTGCCTCACGCTTCATTCATTCGCTGCCAAAGAAAGATCGGTGAGGTCCCACTGCCGTGCCAGGCGTTGGGCACGGGTTTCGCCGGGCGCTTCCGCGAGTTGGCGCAAGTCGGAAGGGTTATCGATATCGAGAGCGATGCCGAGGAGCGATAACAACACGCATGGTTTCTGCGTGGCGCGTGCCGCCGCCAGATGTGGTTTGAAGCTATCGTTTCCAAAACGGAGGGGAAACAATCCCGCAGGACGCCGCCACGCTGCATTCGTGCCACGTCCGTCCGCAGCAGGGACGAGTACGGAGCCCTTAGCGGGTGCGGCTTCCAGGATCTGTTCGAGCTCGCAAGCCTGGATCAGCGGGATATCGGCCGGAATAACGAGCGTACTGTCTACGCCTTGAGACTCGCAGAAAAGAGTCGCCATCTCGATGGCATCGGTCTCACTGCGATTGGCGTTGTCAGGAATGATTTGGAATTCAAACTTTCTTGCCAGTTCGAGTGCAAACGGATCGCTGCTGACAATGCTGACCTCAGGCCGGCTTACCCATGTGCCGAGGGTTTCCAATACGTCGAAAAGCATAGCCTGAGCCAGTTTGGTGCGTGTTGGCTGATCGAGCAGCGACGCCAGCCGCTGCTTAGCGTTGGCGAGGCTCTTGACCGGGATAAGAATCATGAAGGATCCGCCGCGCGGGCGTTCTCTGCGCTCAGCAGGGCAAGAACAGTTCGCGCCAGTTTCGCCTTGTCCTCTGCTGTACGCATGATGGTGTTGGTGCAGTGCACACGAAGTCCCGCGCCATCCAACTTCTTAGCGGCTTCAATATCGCGCACATCCGCAATCAGAATATCGAGAAAGTCTGAATAAGCCTTGGCGACTCCGGCGATCGAGACCGGCAGTCCTTGCGCCGCCATCAAAGCGCCAGCCGGACCTGAGACTGCGGCGTTGTAAACAATCGGGCTGATCGCCGCTATAGTTGCCGGGGTTTGCCGCAATGCTTCGTTGATATCGGCGATGGCCAGAATGGGACCGATGCTGGTAGCGGGATTACTCGGGGCGAGGATCACGGCGCTGGCGGACATAATGGCATCGACGACGCCCGGCGCAGGCTCGGCGTCGGTGGCTCCGGCGAAACGGACCGAGTTGACCGGGTCCTGGTACCAGCGCTGGACAAAATATTCCTGGAAGCTGAGCTCGCCGACGGGAGTGTCGACCCGGGTTTCGACTCGTGAGTTGCTCATTGGCAGGATTCGTGCCTGTACACCCAGCTTGTTGCAAATTGCCGTGGTTGCTTCACTCAGCGTTTTTCCCTGCGCCAGATATTTCGAACGCAGCAAGTGGATTGCAAGGTCGCGGTCCCCCACATTGAACCAGATTGGCTCGGACAGTTCGCCCATGGCTTGCAGGCAAAAGAATGTGTCACCCTTTACTCCCCAGCCGCGCTCCTTGCTGAGCAGGCCGGCCATTGCATACATAATCGAATCCAAGTCGGGAGATACGTATAATCCCCACCATTCCAAATCGTCTCCGGTGTTCACAATGAAAGTGAGTTCTTCCGCGGACATTACTTGACGCAGGCCTTCCACGAACTTTGCGCCGCCTGTGCCGCCCGTAAGCACAACGATCATGCGAATCTCCGCGCATAACCGTCGCGATCGGCCGCGCTCCTGAGTTTTTCAGCGAGTAAGCCCGGCTTGGTTGCAGCTGCCACGAACTCGGGATAGACCGGCAACCGCTGGCGCAAGCGATATCCTTTCGCTTCAGTTCGTGACTTCAGTTGTTTCAGATGCGGCCACGGCTTCTCCGGATTGATGAAGTCTGGCGTCAATGGCGAGATCCCGCCCCAATCGTTGATCCCGGCATCGAGCAACTCATCGTAGTATGGTGCGGACAGATTGGGTGGCGCCTGGATGTTTACGTCTGGCATAAGCAGGCGTGCCACTGCGATCGTGCGCATCATTTCGTCCTGCGTGGGCTCTGGCCAGTCGTGCATGGGGATTTCCGGTTTGGTGCGAAAGTTTTGAATGATTACTTCCTGAATGTGCCTGTACCGTCGATGTAGTTCGCGGATGGCTAGCAACGTGTCCACGCGATCCTCCGGAGTTTCGCCGATGCCAATCAGCAAGCCAGTGGTGAAAGGAACATTCTGCTTGCCCGCTTCCTCAATGGTGTGCAGCCGCTTGGCAGGCACTTTGTCGGGAGCGTTGTCATGGGCCGCCCCGGGCGCCAGAAGCGAATGGTTGGTAGTTTCGAGCATCAGTCCCATGCTCGGAGAAACCTTCGCCAGGCGCGCAATCCATTCCGCACTCAGCAGCCCGGGATTCGGATGAGGCAGCAGATTGGTTTCGCGGAGAACCAGTTCGCACATCGCCTCGAGATAATGAAGAGTGGATTTATATCCCAGCTGTCGCAGGGCTTCGCGCATTTCAGGAAACACGAGTTCCGGTTTATCGCCTAGACTGAAAAGAGCCTCGGTGCATTCCATTCGCTCGCCTGCGCGAGCCATATCGAGAACCTGATCCGGGGTCATAGTGTGTGCACCCGCGTGGCCGGGATCGCGGCGGAAGGTGCAATAGCCGCAGTAGTCGCGACACAGATTGGTGAGGGGAATAAAAACCTTGCGCGAATAGGTGACAATACCAGGCTTGAATCGCTGCCTGGCTTCCAATGCAGCCGATAACAGTGCGGACAGGTTCTGCTTAGGACAGCGAATGAGCTGATAAGCAGCCTCTCGCGAAAGCGGCATTCCGGCGCGCAGTTCGTCCACATACGAACTAAAAGGCTGCCGGTCAGTCCAAGTTGGTTGTCCTACACCCACGATCACAAAATCATACATGAGCCCAGCCTTGACCGGAGAATGTTGTTCGTCCAAGGCAGTCACAGGAACGCCTGACGTGGTAAAACTTGAAGGGCGGGAACGCGAGGCCGGTCGTTCAGCGTTCAGAGACAAAACAGGCGGAGAGTCCGATTTTCCATGGGCGTTACGCAGGTAGAATTTCGCAAGGCGATGGGCAGCTTTGCCACCGGAGTCACGGTCATCACCGTCGACAGTGACGGCGAAGTACATGGGATGACGGCCAACGCGTTCACTTCAGTTTCGCTCGATCCATTGTTAGTGCTGGTGTGCGTCGATCATCGCGCGCGGACGCACGCTCACTTGAATGCCAGGAAACGTTTCGGAGTGAATGTTCTGGCGGAGAACCAACGGGCTATTTCCGAGTACTATGCCGACCCGAGTCCGACCCACCAGCACGCCGAACGCGAGGCTGGGGCCCGCTTCGATCGCACGCAGCATGGTACTCCGGTCTTGCACGGTGCACTGGCCTACTTGGAGTGCCGGTTGCACACTGTGCAGAACGCGGGAGACCATACGATCTTTATTGCGGAAGTCGAGGATGTAGTCGTGAGGCAAGGAGACCCGCTGCTATATTTCCGCGCGGAGTATCGGAACATCGGGAGTAAGAGTTAGGACACGCGTTCTGCCCCGGGTTGGACCTCACGTTGTTATTTCTGTTGTCCAGTAGTCGGGAGATCAGTACCTTTGTTAAGCTTATTGGCCCAAGCGTGCAGTTCCGCGATCCGAGAACAAATGTTTCAAGGGCAGAGAGTAAGAATAACAAAATAATGTATCCGCGAGCGTTTCACTATCACCGCGCTAGTTCTCTCAAGGACGCGGCCGCCATCCTGGCCCAGCTTGGAGATGACGCCAAGTTGCTGGCCGGAGGCCAGAGCCTCATTCCGCTGATGAAGCTTCGTTTCGCGAATCCGGCTCATCTCGTCGATCTGAACTTCATATCTGGAGCTGCTTATATCAAGGAAGACAATGGCACGCTTCGCTTCGGCGCGCTGACCCGGCATGCGGTGATCGAGTCATCCACTGCGGCTGCAAAAATTCCGATCCTTCATGACTGCGCCGCGGGAATTGCCGATATTCAAGTGCGCAATCGCGGTACGATTGGCGGTTCGCTTGCTGAAGCCGATCCCAGCGGCGACTGGGCGACGGTGCTTTTCACATTGTCTGCTGAAGTTCGCTGTCTTGGCACGAATGGCGAGCGCACAGTGTCTCTGAATGACTTTATCAAGGATGCATACACAACAGCCTTGGCTCATGACGAATTGGTTAGCGAGGTTGCCGTGAAAATTCCACCCAGGGGAACCGGTGGCGCTTTTCTGGCGTTCAAGCGCTCTGCGCCGGTGTATCCGACTGCGAGTGCCGCCGTCCAACTCATGATGGACGGCGACGTTTGTCAGGATGTGGCGATTGCTCTCGGCTGTGTCGGCTTGACTCCAATAAGAGCGAACGATGCCGAAGCTGCTATTCGCGGAAAGGCACTCACAGAAAAGACAATGCTGGACGCGACGGAAGCTGCTCGGGCCATTGCGGATCCGCAAACCGACATCCGCGGCTCCGCCGACTACAAACGTACGCTCGTCGGTGCCCTGGTTAAGAGGGCGATTGGTATCGCGGTCCGCCGGGCTCGCGGGGAGCAGGTTGAGGTGGGCCATCTTTATGCCTGATCGCATCGAAAACGTTTCGATCCAGCTCAAGGTCAACGGCAAGTCCTATTCACGGACGATTGAGCCGCGCAAGCTTTTGGTCGAGTTGCTGCGGGAAGATTTTGACCTCACTGGAACTCACGTAGGCTGCGATACCACTTATTGCGGCGCATGCACAGTGCTGCTGAACGGCGCAGCGATAAAATCGTGCACCGTGTTCGCGGTGCAGGCGGACGGCGCGGATATTCTCACGGTCGAGGGACTTGAAAAAGATGGCGAGCTTCATCCCATTCAAAAGGCCTTTGGCGACTGCTTTGGACTGCAATGCGGGTACTGCACCCCGGGGCTGATGCTTTCAGCGGTGCAGTTATTGTCGCGCAACCAACAGCCAGACGATAAAGAGATGCGCAAAGCGATTGCCGGAAACACCTGCCGTTGCACGGGGTATCAGAATATTTTGAAGGCAATTCAGATGGCCGCCAACAATATGAAAGGTGCCTGAAGCATGGCGATTAAGTTTGGCGGGGAGTTTGAAGTCAAGCGCACGCCGGAAGAGGTATACGACTTCCTCAGCGACCCTAACAAATTCGCGGCGCTGCTGCCCGACTTTCAAGGTCTCTCGGTGCAGGACTCGACCCATTTCACGGTGAAAGTGAACGTCGGCATTTCGTATATCAAAGGTGTTGCGGAAGTGAAGATGGAATTGGTAGAGGCCGAGCGTCCGCAGCGGGCGCTGTATAAGGGGCAGGGAAGCGTGGCTGGGGGCAATGTTGCGCTGAGGGCGAGCTTTGATTTGACGCCGCTCGACGGCAACAGTGGCGCAAAAGTGGTTTGGCAAGGTGAGGCGCAGGTCTTCGGCCGTCTGGCGTCCGTGGCTGGCGGATTGCTGGAGCCGCTGGGAAAAAAACAAGTCCAGAAGCTGATTGATGGATTGCAGGCGGCGTTGCGATGAGGAGATCGATGTGAGCGCAAGCGAGAAGGATGGCGCTAGAAACTGGGTTGGTCAACCGCTTCCGAGGAAGGAAGAAAACCGGCTGCTGCGCGGTCGAGGCAAGTTTGCGGATGACATCAAGCTGCGCGAGATGCTGTATCTGCGATTCGTGCGCTCGCCGTATGCGCACGCGAAAATTGTGAGCGTTGACGTGGCAGGCGCCGAAGCCCTTGCCGGCGTTGTGGGTACGCTCACGGGGGCTGAGATTGCGGCGCAGACGCAGCCATTTATCGAGATCGCACCGGATCCCGGCGGCAAGATCAAAGATTATCCTCTGGCCGTCTCAAAGGTGCGCTATCAGGGCGAGCCTGTTGTGGCAATCGTCGCTGAATCGCCGAGCCTTGCCGACGACGCTGCCGAGTTGGTGCAAGTCGAGTACGAGGCGCTCGATCCCGTGGTGGATGCGGAAACGGCGTTGACCGACAAGAGCGTTCTTCACGAAGAAGCCGGCACCAATCGTGTCTGGAATGGTGTCTTCGAATACGGAGATGTTGATAAGGCTTTTCGCGAGGCCGCTTACGTCGTCAACATCGACCGCATGCATTTCCATCGTTTCTCCAGCACGCCGCTGGAGAATAACGTCGTCATTGCGCAGTGGAACCCGAAGGATGATCGCATTTATTACGAGTGCAACAACTCGTTCCCGTCGTTCGCCATTCAATTTCTGTCTGCGCACCTCAGCGTCCACATCGACCGTATTCGTGTGGAGACATCCGATATCGGCGGCAGTTTCGGCATCAAGATCACAAGCTATCCGCAAATGGCAGTGTGCGCGTTGGCTTCTAAGAAGACCGGCGGACGGCCAGTCAAGTGGGTGGAGACGCGCTCCGAGCACATCACTACGAGCGCCCACGGCAACGAGCGCACGTTCCGCGACACCCGGGTTGCGCTCGACAAGAACGGCGTAATCACAGCGCTCGTGTCACGACATGTTGATGACTGCGGCGCATACCCGCGGTACGAGCCGCTGGGCTGCGTGATCTGGTCGCAAGTGTTTCCTGGCGTGTATCGTTTCAAAAATGCCCGCATAGACTTCACGCAAGCGGTCACGAACAAATGTCCGGTCGGGCCGAATCGCGGATACTCCCGCATGCAGCACTTGTGGTTCCTGGAGCGCGTGATCGACATTTGCGGGCACGAACTGGGAATCCCGACCGACGAGATCCGCCTGCGCAACTACATTCGCCCCGAGGAATTTCCTTATACAACTCCCAACGGTTGCGTTTACGACTCCGGCAACTATCCACGAATGTTGCAGGTGGCGAAAGAGCGTATCGGTTGGGACGAATGGAAAAAGAAGCAATTCGCAGCTCGCAAGGAAGGCCGCCTGATCGGAATTGGCATTGGCACCACACTTGACTCGGGAACCAACAATTTTGGCCAATCGCAGATCGTGAACCCGGGTGCTCCATTTTCCGGCAACTCGCAAGGCGCAAATTGCAAGCTGGATATTTACGGTGAGGTCGTGGTCTCAGTCGGTTCTTGCCCGCAGGGACAGGGACACGAGACCACCGCTGCGCAGGTCGTTGCCGATGTGTTGAAGATTCACCCCGATCGCATCACGGTACGCACGGGCTTCGATACCGAACGCAACGTGCACACCGGATTTTCCGGGACCTACGCCAGCCAGTTTGCAGTTTCGGGGCTCTCTGCTGTTCATGGTGCCGCACAAAAGCTGAAAAAAGAAATGAGCCGTCTTGCTGCGTTCCTTCTCGAAACCAAGGAAGACGACCTGGAATTCGGCGCCGGCGAGCAGGGACCGGAGGTCCGCTCCGCCAGCACAGGAAAGTCCGTTAACTATTGGGGCCTTGCCAACATCGTCAACGTGAACAGCGCCGTGCTACCGCCCGAGTTGTATGAGCTAACCCTGAACTGCCGCTATATTTGGCGTGCGCCCTTCAAGGTGCCAGACAAGCAAAAAAAATATGGAAGCCTGACCTTGACCTACGCCTCCCAGCTTCACATCGCAGTCATTGAAATCGAGCGCGATACATTCATTCCACGCATCCTTGACTATGTTGCAGTCGACGATTGCGGTACCGTGATTAATCCACCTATCGTCGAAGGTCAGGTATATGGCGCAACAGCGCACGGCATCGGGGCAGCGCTCATGGAAAATTGTGTGTACGACGCGGTTGGCAATATGCTGACCAGCACCTTCAGCGATTACACGCCCATCACTGCGATGAATATGCCGAAGGTGAAATACGATCACATCGAAACCCCGTCGCCGCACAGCTACAGTGGCGCAAAGGGAATGGGAGAAGGCGGAGCCGCTCCGATCCACACGATTTCTGCGGCTCTGCAGGATGCGCTGTTCGCCAGCGGCATCATGATCGATGATTCGTTTAACAATGCAGACAGTCTGTTTCGAGCGATGGTGGCGAAAGAGATCAGTCAAGCTGACAAGTTGGTAAAAGTTGAAAGGCGAGTGTAGCGCTGGGGCCCAAGTGGGCGAGCGAATGTCCGCCAGCCACAGATGCCGGCGCCATGAATGAAAAAGGTTTGCATCGTCGGATGTGGCGCCATCGGCAGCCTGTACGCTGCGCACCTGGCGCGGGTTGCGGAGGTATGGGCCTATGTTCGTCGCGAGGATCACGCCCGGGCTCTCAACCGCGACGGGCTGCGCGTCTCGGGGCGGCACGAATTTCATGTGGCGCTCAAGGCTACAACGCAACCGGATCAACTTCCCGATTGCGAACTTGGCATCGTGGCAACCAAAGCGAGGCAGGTGGAGGAATCCATTTCTGCAATCGGCAATCGTTTCGATCAGGGCGCGGTTATTTCCGCGCAGAATGGGCTGGGCAGCGAAGAGATCATCGCTGCCCACACTGGCGGTCAAGTGATTCGCGGCACTACTTTCATGAGCGGCACCAAGCACAGCGACACGCATGTGCAACTCGAACTGGATACGGCAACCTGGATCGGCCCCTTTGAGCCGCGGCACACGGCCTACGCGCTGGTGAGAGAAGCTGCGGACTTGATTAAAGCTGGCGGACTGAAGGCCGAGGCACTGCAGGATGCGCGGCCGGCCCAATGGTCGAAGCTGATTTTCAATGCTTCCGTCAACGGAGCATCGGCATTAACCGGATTGCCGCATTCGCCACACTTCGCGGATGAATCGCAGTTTTCCGCTCTCGGACATCTGTTGCACGAGTTGATTGAAGAAGGGAAACGAGTGTCTGAGGCAGCGGGGATAAAACTCCACGAAGACCCTTGGGAGATGAACAAACTCGGCGCCGCGACTAACCATCCGCCGTCGATGTTGTACGACATTCGCCACCAATCGCCGACCGAAGTTGATTTTCTAAGCGGCGCAATCGCGCGCGAAGCCGAGCGCGTGGGTGTGCCGGCACCGCTGCACAGCGCGCTCTACCGGCTCATCAAGGGCAGGGAAGCGTCATGGACATTTAAGGATGAGAACCGCGCAGTCGAGCCATAGAACCGTTGCTTACGGCGTTTGGGGATAGAGCCATGTCGTGGCCAGTTGACGAAGCGAAACTAAATCGCGTCCGCGCCCTGATGAAAGATCAGGACCTCACTGCGCTGGTTGTCCGTGCGCCCGACAATCTCGTCTACCTAACGAACTACTGGTGCATGAAGGGATACGATGCGGCAGTCTTTCCCCGCGACGGGGAGCCAACGCTCATCGCCCTGGAACCACAATTGACCGACGCACAGCGCAACTCCTGGACGAAAGACATTCGGCTCTTCAAGGGTTATCACGAAAGCGATCCCCGGCCGCCGCAGTATCGAGCCCTCGATGTGGCCTTGAAAGTCCTGAAGGAACGCGGCCTCACCGACAAAGTTGCGGTCGAGCTCAACATGGGCACGCAGTCTGCCGACCGGATGGTGGGTGAACCTACGACGCCTACGCAGATGTATTTCGACGCGTTTGGAGAAGTCGCAGGACAGGTGGTTGACGCTACGCCGCTCCTTAACGATGCCCGCGCCATCAAGACGCCGCAGGAAGTCGAGCGCATGCGGATCGCGAATGAACTAGCCGCATTGGCGATGGACTACACCCGCGAGCATATGCGTCCTGGCATGAAGGAAAGTGAAGTGGGAGGTATGTATGAAAGTTTCGTGCACGGCCTCGGCGTGGGCTATAAGGGAAAAGTGGAAATGGCGCGCGCCTTCACCCTGGTCTGGTCAGGCAAAGGAATTGCCACGTTCACCGCAACCGGCGACCGCCCGATTCAAAAGAATGAGCCCACGTTATTCGAAATATGGGTATGCGTGGACGGTTACTGGACGGACCTTACTAAGAATGCGTGTCCAGGTGAACTTACCCCCGAATATCACAAGCTGCTGGATCTGCTGCTGAAGGTTTTCAACGAAGCCATCGCTTATTCGCGTGACGGCGCCGACTTTCCGGAGCTCGATCGCCTGATCCGCGCTCGCATTGCGGAAGGCGGATATCCCGGTCAACCTTCGCATCCTATCTGTCATGGTGTGGGAGCGCGCGCGCATGAGTTTCCCTACGCCCATCAAGCCGGCAAGGGCACGATCAAGAAAGGGATGGTGCTGGCCATCGAGCCTGGAATTTATTGGCCGGGCGGAGGCGGATTGCGACTCGAAGACAATTTCCTGATTACCGATGAAGGGAACGAAAAGCTGTGCAGCTATCCGGATGATTTCCGGCTGGCCGGACACCACTAAGAAAAGAGAACTGTGGCCAAATCCAACAGAAATCCAACCTCGAGGTTGAATCCGAAACTGGTTGAGAGAATCCTTGCCGAGGTCAAGGAAGAGGAGATCGTGGCGATGTGCTGCGATGTCATCAACATTCCCAGTCCTACGGGCGACGAAGCCAAAATGGCGGAGCACATGCAAGCTGCGTGGGAAGCTATGAATCTCGACGTCACCTGGCAAGAGGTCGAGGAAGGACGCGCCAACGTGATCGCCCGATGGGAAGGCACCGGCACCGCTCGCAGCTTGATGTTCAACGGGCATATGGATACTTCCAACACCGGCCAGGAAGAGTTCCTCACAGGAATCGGCTACAAACCGAACGCCGTGATCAAGGATGGAATGATTTATGGCCTGGGCATCTATAACATGAAGGGTGCGTTGGTCTGCTATACCCAGGCAGTGCAGGCACTGCAACGCGCCGGTGTCAGACTTCAAGGCGATGTTATCCTCGCCGCGGTCGCGGGTGAAATCGAAAAGACGCAATGGAAGGAATTCCGTGGCCGCCAGTATCGCGGCTACGGCGTGGGCACGCATTATCTGGTAAACCACGGAGTGCTGCCTGATGTTTGCATTCTGGGCGAACCCACCGATATGCAAATCATTCTCGAACATTACGGTTCGCTTTGGGTGCGCATTTCCGTAACGGGCATGTATGTCCACACGGCGTTCGCGGTGGGACGCGCTGAGCGCAACTCGATCCGGCGTCTTTACGATGTGCTCGGCGTGGTATTGAAATGGATGAAGGGTTGGGAGCAGAAAAATAGTTATCGAGGACACAAAGGCATCGCCAATCTCGGCTGCATTCGTGGCGGACAGCCCTGGCGAGTCAGTCGCACTCCAGAACGTGCGGAATTGTTTCTCGATCTGCGCGTGCCACCACATATGCCGATGCAAGGTGCACGACGCGCTGCCAAGTCGCTGTTCCTCGATTTGAAGAGGCGTTATCCGGACTATGGGCTAGAGTTCGAGACCTTCGTTTCAGTGCCCGGGGCCAGTATCGCGCCGGATCATGCGATGGTGAAAGCGATTGAGATCAATCATCAGCGCGTGATGGGCGAAGCGCCTAAGCGTGATGTGGTGCTGTGGTGCTCGGATGCTTCCGTGATGACGCGCTATGGTATCGAGACCGTGAACTACGGGCCCTCCAGCGGACCGCGCGATGCCGAAGGCGAGAAGGTCAAAATCAAAACGCTGGTGGATATCACGAAAATTTATGCGCTAACCGCCGCTGAACTTTGCGGCGTGCAATAGGGTTTGTGGCGCAGCGTTTTCAAGCGATGCGGTAGACAGTCGCAATTGATTTGGGCTTCAACCCCTGAGGTGTCTTTGCCAAGCCAACTCGAAATAGATCGGCGCTATAAGAACATTCGAACCGCTATGGCGCGCGCAGGTCTCGATGCGTTGATCGTTTGCGGCAACCAGTATGCGGGTTTCGAAGGTGCCGTGCTGTATGTCTCAGGTTTCGAAATTGTGCATCGCTACGTTTACGCAGTGCTGCCGCTCGAGGGCGAACCAACCCTGGTTTTTCCGCGGGAAGCCCGTTGGATTGGAGACAAGGTCAAGCCCTGGGTGAAAGACCATGTCTGGCCCGACGTTCCCGGACAGTGGATCTCTGATCGCGCACGGGAGCGCGGGTGGAAGCGAGTCGGCGTGTACGGCATGAATTTTATTATGGCTGTGCGCGACTATCGTGAGCTAGCCAATGGTTCATTCGAGATGGTGCCCTTCGATTTCGAGTTCGACATGGCCCGCGCGGTCAAGAGCGAAGAGGAACTTGCCGAAGTGCGCGATGCGATGGATATCATCGCGGATGGATTCTGGGCACTGGTTGCGGCGTACGAGCCGGGCAAAACGGAAGCGGAAATCATGGCGCCGGCTGTCGAACGATTTTTTGCGCGCGGCGCCGGCCCGCGCATGATGAACATTCTGCTTTCGGGCAGCCATGGCGAGGCCGAGGCGTCATTTAAAGTTCCAGGCCATCGCGTGACCGCAGTTGATGACTTGCTGCTCTACTCACTCGAGGTTACGGGAGCGGGAGGATACTGGGTGGAGTTTTCGCGTCCGCTCATTCGAGGCAGGCTAAGTCCGCGGACGCAGGCCATGGCGGATGCGTACCCGCAGGCGCTTGAAGCAGCGAGAAAGCTGATGCGGGCGGGCGAACTAGCCAGCAATGTTCATCGCGTTGTCGCTGAAACCTTTGCCAAGCATGGATTTGCTCTCGGCCATCTGTCCGGTCACAGTATCGGTACAACGATGCTCGAGTATCCTGCGATTGGGGCGAAGAGCGAAGTGGAGCTTCAGGAGAACATGATTTTCTCGCTGCATCCGCAGGTCGTCGATAAAGACGGCAAGGTGTGTCTGTATACGCAGGACACCTATCGCATCGGTAAGACGGAAGGCGAGTGTCTGGCGGATGTGCCCTGGAAGTTTTACACGGGGGAAGAACGACGAGAGCGCAGCAGTTGACGAACGCGCGCTGAAACCACCCAATATCGGTCATCCCGAGCGAAGCGAGGGATCTGTAGTTCGATTTTCGACGTCGAGAATCTGAATGAAAATCTGCGTAATCGGTTGCGGAGCAGTAGGGAGTTTGTTTGCGGCGCACCTCGCGAAGGCGGGCGAAGCCGAAGTGTGGGCTTACGATGTTTGGAGAGAACACACCGACGCCATCCAACAGAACGGCCTGCGACTTTCTGGAGCCTCAGACTTCACTGCGCGTCTCAACGCAACCAGTGATGCCAAGCAGTTGCCTCGCTGCGACTACGGCATTGTCGCCACTAAAGCCATTCATACTCGAGCCGCGATCTCCGAGGTCGCGGATATCTTTGACGACAAGAGCGCGGTTTGCTCGGTGCAGAACGGCGTCGGCAACGAAGAAATCATCGCGGAGCGCGTCCAGTTTGTCATCCGGGGCACCACCTTCCCCGCCGGGCATCCGATTGCGCCCGGACATATTGGCTATGACATTAAAGGTGACACCTGGATCGGACCGTTCGAGCCGACCAACACGTCGATGGAGAAGGTGGAAGAACTTGCCGGGCTGATGACCCGCGCCGGGATGAATACCATCGCATTGAAAGACGCTCGCGGCGCCCAGTGGACCAAGCTGATCTTTAACGCGTCGACAAACCCTGTGGGTGGGCTCACGCTGCTGCATCACGGCGCGGCAACCCGCTTTGAGCCGACTGGGCATCTTTTCAACGACCTGATCGCGGAAGGCGAGGCGGTCGCGAAGAAGTTGGGAATCGAATTGCATGGCGATCCTCGGCAACTCGTGGAGAAGGGCGCCAGTGCTCCTGGCAAACATCGCGCCAGCATGCTGCAGGATGTGCTCGCCAAGCGGCAAACCGAAGTCGATTTCATGAATGGAGCGATTGTTCATTGGGGTAAAGAAGTGGACGTGCCGACGCCGCTGAACAAGGCGTTGTGGGAGCTGATCAAGGGTTTGGAACATTCGTGGAAAGATCCGGAGTGAAACGCTGACGGCAGAGTGCAGAGATTCTTCGCTTCGCTCAGGGTGACTGTGCGTGATCTTGTCGCGGGACTGTCGATATTAGGAGCTGCCAACAATTCATGCCTATTCCATTCAACATTGGCGTTTTGCAACTCAGCATGGAGCCGGTGCGCGAAACTGCGGCGATGGCGAAGGCCTGCGAAACAGCAGGGTTCGATGCCTTCTGGATCGCGGAGGCTTATCCCTGGTGGCGGAAGCATTCGTTCGAGGCGCGTTCGTCGACTGCAGTTCTAGCGGTCATCGCGGCCGAGACTCGTCGCATTCAATTGGGGTGGGGCATCATTTCGCCGTACACGCGCCATCCCGTGCAGATCGCGATGGAAGCGCGAGTGATGCAGGATCTCGCGGGTGGCCGCTTTCTGCTTGGTCTGGGAGCTTCCAAGATTTTCATGAAAGAGATCGGTGAAGGCGAAGGCGAGAAAGTTGGGCCAGCCACCGTGATGCGCGAGAGTATCGAAATTATCAAGGGTGTCCTTGCGGGTAATGCTTTCGACTATCAAGGAAAAGTCTTCGCGGCGAATGTTCCGCCGCTCAAACCGGACGCGCACACTCCGCGTGGCATTCCGCCGATTTACGTTGCTGGAACGGGGCCGGTGCTGCAGAGAATCTCCGGCGTCGTCGCTGACGGTTTGCTTACAGCCAGTATTACGACGCCGGCATTTGTCCGCTACTCGCGCAAGAATATGGAAGAGGGCGCGCGCAAGGCGGGAAAAAATCCGTCACAACTTGTGCTTGGCTCCGTAATCGTTGGCAGCATCCATCGCGACTCGGCGAAAGGTAAAGAAGGCGCCCGCGAGCAGGCGGCAATGTATCTCGCTAACAAAGTCCAGAACATTAAAGGTTCGGCGGACGTATTGCTCGAATGCGCGGGCCTTACCTTCGATGAGTTGCGGCCGATTGCCGACGCCATGGAACGAGGCGGGCGAAAAGCCGCTGCCAAAGCTGTTACCGACGACATTCTGCATAAAGTTTGTCCGATTGCAGGGACGCCGGAAGAGTGCATCGCACGCATCGAAGAATACCGCGACGCCGGTTGCACTCACATCATGCTGGAAATCTGGGACGACGATCGCACCGGACAGGCGAAGTTGTTCGGGGATGCGGTGTTGCCGCACTTCAAGAGCTAGCCACGCATTGTCACGGATTCACGCGGATTTTCTTACAATTTCCTGGAACTCTTCATTCGTCAGCAGGCCGCGCTTGACGATGGCACGTTTTTTGACTTCGGCCAAGATTGGTGCGCGTTGTTCTGGCGTGATGGCGAGCCCGAGTTCTTTGCATTTCAGATCGATGCTGTCTAAACCACTCTTTTTCCCGAGCACGATGCTTCGTTGCGCATTTACCATTTCGGCGGAATAGGGTTCGATGGCTTCGGGGATGTGGAACTGGGCGGCGACAGCGCCGCTCTCGCGGACGAAGAGATTTTCGCCCACCAATGGCTTCCAGGCGTCCAGCGTGTAACCGGACGACCTGGAGACAACTTCTGAGACTGCGCGTACTTTCGTCAAATCCAGTTCGACCGGCACGTCGTACAAGCAGTGCAGCGCGAGCGCGATTTCAGAAATGTCGGCGTTGCCGGCGCGTTCGCCCATACCGTTGATCGTTCCCTGAATCCAGATGGCTCCGGCGCGAACGGCGGCTACGGCGCAGGCAGTAGCCATGCCAAAGTCGTTGTGGCCGTGGAAGTGGACCGGAGTACTTGATCCGACCCATCCGCAGATTTCGCGGACCAGAAATTCGACGGCTTCGGGGCCGCAGGCGCCGATGGTGTCCACGACTACGATTTCGGAGGCTCCGGCTTCCAGGGCGGCGAGATTGATTTTCTTCAGAAATTCGAGGTCGGTGCGGGTGCCATCGACTGCGAAGAAAGCTACTGTGATTCTGTTTTGTTTCGCGAAGGATATCGCGTCGACCACGCGGCGCAGCACGTCTTCGCGCGTCAAGCCGTAGGCTTTCAGTTTGAGGTCGCTGGTTGGGGCTTCGATTACGGAGGCTCGCAGACCTAGACGTACTAGCTCTTCGACATCAGCTTTCACGGCTCGGGAAAATCCCCACAGCTCGGCCTTCAGGTTCGCCTTCTGCATCAGTTGGATGGCTTCCGCGTCTTCGGGGGAGACGCGTGGGAAGCCGGCTTCGATACGGCTTACGCCTAGTTCGTCCAGCTTACGTGCGATTTCTAGTTTTTGTTGGGGTGAAAGGACGACTCCTACAGTTTGTTCGCCGTCGCGCAGGGTGGTGTCATAGAAGCGGATTTTGGTTTGCGGGAATGCGGCGCGGATTTCTGGGCGAGCGTTGAGGTCGCTGACCCAGATTTTGTCGTTATGGCTCATTCGCATGAATCCAGATTGTGAGTCAAAATGAAACGTAGCAAGCTACGTTTCTACGGGTTTTGTTTTCTATACAGACGTTGCTTGCAACGTCTCTAGGGTTCGCCTAGCGTGTGGTCTCTTGTGTTGACAAGGCCATGGGCTTGTGCCCGTAGGCTTGTTCCCAGGAGATTACCGGGTTTCGTAGGATGCCGATGTTTTCGATTTCGCATTCCATCACGTCTCCGGGTTTCAGGTACCAGGCCTTTGGGTCCCCGCTGAAGGCGGCCACTCCTGAGACTGTGCCTGTGGAGACGACGTCGCCGGCGCTGTAGCCCATCGGTGAATAGTGCGAAAGAATCTCGGGGATCTTTACCGACATTTTGCTGGAGTGCGAACGCTGCCGCGATTCGCCGTTAACGCGCAATTCCATGGCCAGATTGTGCGGGTTGGGAATCTCATCGGCGGTTACGATCCATGGCCCCAGTGGGCAGAAGGTATCGATTCCTTTGCAGAAACTGAATACGCCGGACTTCATCTCGCGGCGTTGAATGTCGCGGGCGGTAATGTCGTTGAAAATTACATAGCCGCCGACGCGTTCGGATGCTTCTTCGGGGGGAAAATGTCTGCCACCTTTTTTCAGGACGACGGCGAGTTCCAGTTCGTAGTCCAGTTCCTGGGTGAGATGTTCGGGGTAAATCACCGGCTCGTCGTGGCCGATGATAGCGTCCACGTTCTGAAAGAAAACGATCCAGGGCATCACTGGGTGCGAGAATCCGGCCTTGGTGGCTTCTTCATGGTGTTCGCGAAAGTTGCCAGCGGTGTGAAAGAACTTTCGGGGAATAATTGGAGCCTTGAGTTTAACCTCGCCAGGGGGATAGAAGATGGTTTCACCACTGGGTCCGGTTGCACCGTCGTTGCTTAGGGCGTGGTCGAAGGCTTTGCGTGCGGCTTCCAGGCTAGTGTCGCCGCCTTGGAATAGCGCGAGCATGTTGGCAGGAACCAGAGCGTCAGCGAGACGATGAAACGCGCTTTCTGTTTCAACATCGTGCAAGTAGAGCGCGCATGCGGAGTTGAGGTCGACGATGCTCCCATCGTTGGTGACGGCGCCGATGCGAGAGCGCTTGGCTGGATCTTCAAAGGTAACGAGTCGCATGATTGTGAGTCCTAGAAAGTGTATGGGCGTGGCGCTGGACTTGTCCAGGGTACTCGGGCAGGTTCGATCCACGGTGTATGTGCAAATAGGTGGTGGATTCTTTTTCACTTGGGTTTCGAAGTCAAAGTCCGCACGGGCGAGTCGCCCGCCCCCACACACGCAACCCATGTCTTGGTTTTTTCCGTTGACAATCGGCGGGGATGCCGTGGTAGCTTTCCTACGCTCGCACTGAAGCCCCGTTCTGTGCCTGACTCAAGAAGGAGAATTCCAATGTTGTCCAAAATAGTCCGCATGTCGATCTTTGTTCTCGTCACTTTTGTTGTGCTTGGTTGCACGGTCTGGGCACAATCAAGTGAAATCACCGCCGCTGCTCCGACCACTCACACGCTCACCATCTCCCTTAAAGGCACGCTTGGACCGATCCTAGCGGGTTCGGACCCTTTAAGTTTGGATGGCAAGAGTGGGGCCGTTACGATTTTGGCGAGTGAGTCGCTGTCGCCGACGAAGCACACCTCGACTTCCGCTACTTATACTCTTCCTCCGGGCGCCATCAAGGTTACGGCGGGGAGCAACAAGTTCACGACAAAATCGCCGTCCAAGATGATCATCAATCTCACGAGTACGGCGGACATTCTGACTCTGATCATCTCGGATACGAAGGACGGTTTGATGGTGACGGATACGACTTTCTTGCAGGCAGGGAGTTGGACGAAAGCCGTGTTGAAGCATCCGGGAGTCTTCAAGCCTTCTCCGCAGAACCTGACTTCAGCCAAGAGTGCCAACGGGCCGGGTTGCAAAGTGAAATACACGATCTTCGGATCTACGACCATTCTCGGCTTCACCGGAACCGGGGCCAGTTCGGCAACGGTCGATCCAGTGCTTCCTGACGAAGACATGGGAGCGTACGACGTCGAGCACTAAAACAGCTGAACTGTTTGGGGATCGACAAAAAGTAGCCCCGGGAATTCAATAATTCCTGGGGCTGTCTTTTGATTAAAGCAAGAACTGCGGGCTACTGATCCGATGGAAGGACATAGCGGGCGGCGCCGATGGCCGTCCCCCAATTTCCGCTGCCATTGGCATACTGTCCTGCGAACCACATCGATGGCAGGTTGGCGATGGTGAGGTCGGGCGCGGTGGCAGTGTAATCTCCCCACCGTCCCTGGTTATAGAATGCCTGGCCTTCCTGAAGGAAAAATCCGACCCCATCCATGAAGGTGTCCCCAAAGTTGACGCGACGACTGGTGTAGGCCATGCTCGGGTACACGGCGTCGGTCGAGTATTCAAAAACCATCACGACGTTCCCTTCGGGGTCGGGCTGCAACGTGGCGTAGAAGGCAGAGCCGTTATTGGCCCAGCCGTTACAGACGAAGCAGTCTTCCTGTCGTTCTTCAGCGGAGGTGATATTCCCATTTGTATCCAGGATGGGATGGACCTCAAACCAGATGGGTCCAGCTTCGGTGCTGTTGGGGATACCGGTGTTGAGAGAACCCCACAGGCTACCGGCGTTGTATTTCACCTGCCCGGAAATGCGGACGTCGCCGGTGTCGACGCAGTTTGCACAGACGCCGCCGCTGCCGTTTGGCTCGTCTGCATTAGGGGGTAAATAATAATTGTGGGCCGTACCGACGGAGACGCCCGAAAGCGCGCCACTGCCAAATGGATTGGAGATCGACCACACCCCAAGACCGTTACACCCGTTGCGGCATTGCGTACCGCCCCAATCGATGTTGAACGAATTCACCAACAGCACGGCCGCGGGTTTGTCCGATCGATCCGTCATGTTGGCGGGCTGGATCGTGTCGACCAGGGTTCCGCCAAAGTTAAGGTTGGTCCAGGTGGGGGCGCCGAAACCCGATCCGGTATAGATCGCATCGTTCGGAATGAGAAACACGTAGTTTTGAATGAAAGTGCCGCCGTTGAACTGGTTGAGGGACACGTAGGTTCCACCTTTGGTCGCACCATTTCCCCAGTTGGTGGAGTCATGGCCCAGGCCAGGAAAATCCGTACATTGGCCGGTGTTTCCTACTTGGAACGCAGGGCTGTAGGTGTACCAATTTCCGCGGGGATCATGAGTCACGCTTGCTGCGATCAGCAGGCTGCTCACGTCATTGCTGGCGCAACGGTTCGTATCCGTGATCATGACGAATACAAAACGGTGATTGACCCAGTCGTAGAAGGCGCGCGGGTCGGTGGTGTACTGGCCCGAGGGCAGCCCGAAGAAAGTGTCGATGCTCTTCGGAAAGCCGGCCTGGATGTTCCCACGCTTGTCATAGACAGCGATGAAGGTGTTCACTATTTGCACCACAAAGTTCTCACTTACAGCCAGCGCCATGTCCGGCGGGGTGCAACAGTTTTCCTGCTGCGCATCAAAGCCAACGTAGGCGCCCACACTTGGCGGCTGGGATTTGTTGTCAATGGCAGCCTTGCCCGAAGAGTTTCCGGCCCAGCGGCGCGCGGCATCGCGTTTAACAGCCTCATATTGCTGCTCGGTGAGGCCATCCAACGGACGACGGTCGGGCTCGTAGCGCGGTTTGGCAGCTAATTCGGCTGCGGTGGCTTGGGGCAGGTCCGCCAGATTTACCATTCTTGCGGGACCGACAGTGATAGGTTCTGCCTTCTGTCCGCTGAGTTTCCCTGACGCGGGGTTGGCCGTCCGTCCTGCGCTTGCCATCAGGGCAGTTGAGAAGCCCAGGATCAGAATCAATGCACTCTGCACTGCAAGCCGAGAAACAAGGCGCTTGTGGTTCACATTTTCAGACATATCTTTAATTCTCCTTGAGCGAATATTCGCGATCTGCTTGAGGGGCGTGGCTATCGATAGCTGCTCGCCGCTCCATGGTTTTCAACTCTTGCGTGTATTCCGGAGTCGATTGACTCCGGGGTTGCACGGGTGCAATTCCTAAGCGCCCCGTTAAACCGGATTACCTTTGTGGGACCGTTGGCCGCACCTGCTTGCCCATGAATTTTCCGGTGACATCGGGAAGGCGGGCGGTGTCAAATCCCTTGCGATGAGCGACGATCCGGTAATCGAATTGAACGCTGGAAGTTCCGCTCTTGAGTTCGCGTACTTCAAAGGAGGTAGCGGTTCGGTTGGCGATATATAACCCGTCGCAATCCCCCGCGGGAGTTAGAAATACGTGGTAGTTGGCTTGGCCGCTGATGGTTTTGGCAAAGCGGGACTCCAGTGGAATGGTGGCGACGCCACCGGTAAGCGCGCCGGATCCGAAGTCTTCGATCCAGTCTTCAGAGGACTGCATCGTGTATAGACCAATCTTCTTATTACCTTTGCCATTCACGGCGGCGCCGAGAGTCCCAGTGCAGAAGAGGTTGCCGCTGACATCGACCGAGCATTCACCGCCAAAGTTCGGCCCTTTTACGTCGAAGGCCAAGTCGCCAGCGTCTGTGAAGTCATCATTTTCCACATAGAGCGCTGGGTTCGTGGGGACAGTGCTGGTGTTAAATGCATACAGAGCCGTGGCGTCGCCAGTGAATGTATCGAAAAACCCACTCACGAACTGGGGTTGCGTGAATTCGTTAGCGATAGCCAGTTCAGGGACGACACTGGTGTCGATCCCCAAGGTCGGACTCTGACCGCCGGTTGAGGTAATGCCGGAGGAAACTCCCACTGAGATAACGCCTGCGTTACTGAGGGTGACACTGCTACCCAGCGACACAGGGCCGCCGCCGCTCAGCCCTGAGCCTGCTTTCACCGTCAGGGATGGATTGGCGAGCATGGCATTAGTGACGCCGCCGGTCTTGATGCTCAACGTGCCAGTGGTCGTAATCGGACCGCCGGTCAGTCCCGCACCGCTGCCTACGCTGGTCACGGTACCCGCGCCGGGGAAGGTTTGACCGGAAACGAAGGTTACTTTGCCGGTGCTGCTGACCGCGAAGGCCGTCCCGCTCACTGAAAGTGTGGGGTGAGTTGATTTGGGAAACAGGGTGAGCGTGTCACGAACATCCCCCGTGCCGTTGACGTCCAACTTACCCCCTGGCGTTGTGGTCCCGACGCCCACGTTGCCGGCGGCAGTTTCAAAGATGCCGGAGTTTCCGATTTTTGTAGTGGTGATCCACTTCGTGATGTGGTTCGCAGTGCCTGTGCCTGTAACCGGTGGAACTACCGGTTGCTGGGCGGCCATGGGCAGAACGAAGCAAGCAAGCAGAAGAAACACACAGACACACACGCTGATGCGTAACATACGTCCTCCTTGTTTTTGATTAACTGACTTAGTACCCCGGAACCGCGCTTACTATTGGCGCGGGCTGATCGCCCAAGTCTCCAAGCCCTTTCGTGAGCGCAAGGCCACAAACAAACGCTTCAGAAGGGCGAAGAGAATTATGGACATTCGCCTTTGTCAATGTGTCCAATCTCTGTTGAAACCGACTTAAGACAGCCGGCTCGCGCCGTCCGTCAACGGTTAACGACGGCGCGAGACATTCCCCAAAACCGCAAACTACCGGCGATTTACTTGCGACTTACTGTGCAGCGTTGTGTGCTGGACCTTCGCGTTCGGCAAGGTGGCAGCCGGCATACGCGTTTTTTCGTATCCGTTGCGATGGGCCACGATGCGGAAGTCGAAATTAATGCTGGATTGACCTCCGGAAAGTTCGCGCACTTCAAAACTGCTGTTGGTTTCGTTGGTGACGAAGAGTCCTTTGCAATCTCCCTTGGGGGTCACGAACACGTGATAGCCCTGGGACAGATTCACGGTTTGGGCAAACTTCGCATCCAGTTGAATGGTGGTGATGCCGCCGATCAGTTGTCCCGAACCGAAGTCTTCGAACCAGACCTCGGGAGACTCCATGGAAAACACCTTCACCATCTTGCCGCTGTTGAGTGGGACGACAGCGGACTTGCTTCCTTTGGCCACCGTGTCTCCCAGGGAGTCAGTCCAAAAAACCGGATTACCGTTGGTGTCGAACTGCGCCTCGATAAAGGCATTGGAAGCGGGTGGGAAAAAGCTCTGCACCTGCAGCGCCTGGGTGGTGCTTCCGGTGACCGAGAAAAGGCTTTGTCCGGGCACGGTGGAAAAGCCAAAGGACCCGACTTGCCCGTTCACGGTACCAATGAACGCATCCAGGTTGCCGTCAGCGCTGACATCGCCGTTGGTGCTAACGCTGTTCGCAAAGATTCCGGCACCGAAAAATTGGTCGGGAACGAAGTTGTTTGAAATACCCAGTTGCGCGTAACGGTTGTCGGTGAACGAAGTGTCCAGACTTACGGTCACGGCCCCATGATTGCCTCCGCCGGTTATGCCCGTGCCAGGATTTACCGCGGTGATGGTTCCAGTGCCAGGAAAGGTCTGGCCGGAGACAAAGGTGACATGCCCGGAGTTGGAAATATTGAAAGCGGTCCCGTGGATCTTGAAGTTTCCGCTGAGGTCCAGTTTGGCAGCTGGCGAAGAGTTGCCAACGCCGACGTTCCCGCCAGCACTCTCAAAGATATTGGAGTTTCCCAGCGCGTGCGCCGCGGTCCAACGGGGAATGAAATTCAAAGTTCCCCCGCCAGTCACGGTGACCGCAGGGTTATCTTGCGCCATTGCCGACAAACCACAGGACAAGAGGGTCAAAGCAAAAATTCTTATGTACCGATTCATTCACATCTCCTTGGGTTTTTATGTTTCTAAAACTTGTGACGATTGGTTGCCGGGGGTGAACCTGAGGTGCAACATCGAGGAGAAGCCCAATACGTTCAGCTCGTTACTGGAAACTCAGAAATATAGAGTTAAGTGTTCCCCGATTCGAATCACGGCCCCGGGACTGCTACCCGGGACCGTATTGCGTCTGAGAAGGCAAACCTCTCCCCCGAGAGCTTGTCCTCGCAGAAAATCAATGGCGCATCTATCCCTTCTTAATTTGGGTGCTGCGCTCGTCGTTCGTCTGCATAGTGTCGGCGACACCTATTTCGTTTCAAGCGGCGTGAGGCGGATGCAAGTTCACGACAAAAATCAGAGAAGGCGTGAATGCCCACTGAGCCTCCTTAACCATGACAACGTAAAATTGAGGAAGAAAGTGTCAGCAAAGTAGAAAAAAGATGGGCCACTCTCCCCATTGCCCGTCTAAAAACTGGACACAATCCGCAATCGACAGCCCACATCCTATGACCTGTGGACTTCTGGTTCCGGGTCGGGCGGAACATTCTCAGATCTGTCATGCGTAAGCAATGCACCGCAGGTGAGTTCGGGGTGAATTGCAGGTGATTTGGCAAATGGTTGAAATAAATGAAGTTGCAATTTCATGAGCGGCGCTTTGAGGACCCGGTGGTACAATCCACGCTCAAAGTCTCCACCCCGCCCCGGGATCTGGCCATGGTGACGCAGTCGACTTTCCGGTTTGGACCGTTTGAGGCAAAAACTGACACTCAAGAATTGTCCAAGCGTGGGGTAAAGATAAAGCTTCGCGGTCAGCCGTTCTTTATCCTGGAATTGCTTCTCAGCCACGCTGGCGAAGTGGTGACGCGGGAAGAAATCCGTCAGAAGCTCTGGCCTGCCGACACCTTCGTTGACTTCGAGCACGGCCTTAACACTTCCATCAAGAAACTGCGGCAGGCACTCGGCGATTCCGCCACTGAACCGCGTTATGTTGAGACCCTGCCCCGACTGGGGTACCGCTTCATCGCTGCGGTGGAGACTGCGGCAGAACCAAATCAGAAGGGCGCGGAGACGATGGGGGCGGTTTCCGGAATTGCCGCGATTCCGGGCGCTGCGACAAACGGCACAGGGGACAATCGATCTGTCGCCGGGGGTCTTCCGGCGCGGGAACATGGGCGCGGACGCCCGCGTCTACGTTTGCTGCTGGCATCAGCGGTCTTGGTGGCGGTTTTAGCGGCGCTTGTTCTTAACCTGGCAGGAAGTCGGGAACGGCTTTTTGCTTTATTCCGGTGCACAAAGAATGCGTCAGTTGCGGTTGCGTCAACCCCTAAACCGCCGCGCTCGATCGTAGTTCTTCCCCTGCAGAATCTCTCGAATAATCCAGCCGAGGACTATTTTGCCGATGGCATGACGGACGAACTCACCACGGATCTTGCCCAATTCGGCAGCCTGCGAGTAATTTCCCGGACTTCAGCCATGCGCTACAAGGGTGCCAACAAGACAGCTCCAGAGATCGGGCGAGAGCTTGGCGTCGATACCCTCATTGAAGGGACGGTGCAACGTGTGGCGAACCGGGTCAGGATTCGTGTCCAGTTGATCGATTCGGCCAGTGATCGTCATCTTTGGGCCAGAAGCTACGATCACGAACTTAAAGATGTCTTGGTACTGCAGAGTTCGGCGGCGCGTGATATTGCGGAAGAGGTCCAGGGAAAAGTAGTTGCCAAAACCGACTTCTCGGGAGTCAATCTGCATCCTGTCCAGCCTGACGCGTACGAGGCTTATCTAAAAGGCCGTTACTTCTGGAATCAGCGAAGCGAGGAAGGGCTGAAGAAAAGCATCGATTATTTTCAACAAGCGATTTCATTGGACCAGAAGTTCGCTGCCGCCTACGCGGGGCTGGCTGACAGTTACTCCATTTTGGGCTCGGATGTATTGCCGGCGAAGGTGGCAAGCGCAAAGGCCCGTACTGGCGCGAACAAAGCCCTGGAGTTGGATCCTACAATCGCAGAAGGCCATGCGGAGCTGGCGGTAGTTGCATTTTATTACGACTGGGACTGGACGCGAGCAGAGCAAGAGTTCCGCCGCGCCATTGAGTTAAATCCAAACTACGCAAACGCTCACCAGTGGTACAGCTACTATCTTTCCGCGATGGGCCGTTTTCCGGAAGCCATGGCAGAAGCTACGCGAGCGCAGCAGATTGACCCTCTCTCCTTGTCGGTCAATACTACCTTGGTTGGGCGAGCCCGAGACCTGGGCGAGTACGCTCATGCTGTCGATCTGAGCCGGCGTACCCTGGAAATGGATGCCAACTTTGTGCCCGCACACATTGCCCTGGGTTCTGTCTACGAAGTCCAGGGAATGTGGGCGCAAGCGATCAATGAGTATCAGAAAGCGGTTGAACTCTCGAAGAACAGTCCTCCTGCGTTGGCGTCGCTGGGGCACGCCTACGCTGTTGCAGGTCAACAAAACCAGGCGCGGACAATTCTCGGTGGGTTGCGGCAGGCATCGAGGAGTCGATACGTCTCGGCTTTCGATATGGCAGTAGTCTCTGCCGGCATGGGCGACAACGATGGCGCATTTCAGTGGCTGGAGAAAGCATACGCCGAACGGGAAAGCCAGATGGCATTTCTAAATGTCACCCGGCGGTTGGACCCGGTGCGTTCCGACCCGCGCTTCGCGGATTTGCTGCACCGGATGGGTCTCGATGTGGGGCACAACTCAACCTGATCGATCACGGCTCGATTACACTCATTAGTGAGTCCTCATGAATTCCACGCTTCCTGAATTTCGTGCGCCTTCGGCTTTCGAGCGGATCTTTAACCGGGTTTTCGGATTTCTGGTCGGGCTTGGACTTGGCTTTTCCTAGAATTATCTTTTGCAGGTGCGTGGCCGCAAAAGCGGCAAACTCTATTCCACCCCGATCGATCTGTTGGAACTCGGAGGCAAGCGGTTCCTGGTGGCTCCCCGGGGGCGGACGCAGTGGGTGCGCAATGCGGAAACTGCAGGAGAAGTGACATTGAAAAAGGGAAAGACACAGCAGAGGTTTCGGCTGCGGCCGATTCCGGATGCGGACAAGCCCGAGATATTGAAAGCTTATCTGGACAATTTCAAACGCGAGGTGCAAACCTACTTTCCGGTGCCAGCGGGTTCGCCGTTGCAGGCTTTTGGGGAGATCGCGGAGAGGTATCCCGCGTTTGAGTTGATCGCGGTATGAGTGAAAACGTAGTGCAGCATGTAGTCGGAAACTGATAATTTCATGAACCACCCAGACGTCGAGTCTTCTGTATAACTGGCTTGTCAGAACATTTGTGATATAAGCATGTTCCTGTCTGGAGAACGAAAATGCTGGATTTTGGAAAAGACCTGAAGGAACTCTGTGGACGAGTCGCCAAGGAGGACGACCCGGCGAAGCTGAGGGAACTCATTACGGAACTCAGCCGCTTTATGCTGGCTGAGGACGAATGCGGGGAAAACATATCTTCGACTGCAGAAGGTAATGAGACCAAAAAGCAGAATCCAACCAAGTAGGCGCAATTACCCAATTCCATCCAGCATCACCGCTTGCGAGCGAAAACGTATGCCCTTCGGCTCTGGTATTCGACCTCCGCATAGGGCTCGCGTTCGATCACGTCTTCGATAGTGAAGCCTGCGGCTTCGAGATCACGCTTGATTTCTAGCGTCGGGAAGAGCAGGAAATCCATGGAGATTTTCTGCCCCCACAATTCGTCCTCATGGAGCACATCGTCTCCAGTGTGGAACGCAAGTAGCAGCAGGCCGCTGGGGCGTAGCACTCTCTGGAATTCCCGGAAAACTGCGGGCAGGGATGGCTTGGCAATATTCACGATGGCATAGAAGGCCGCGATTCCGGCTAACGTTCCATCGGGGATGTCGAGTGACATCATGTTTCCTTCGCGGAAAGAAATGTCGGGATTCAGTTTTCGAGCCTGATCCAACATGCGAGGCGAAAGGTCAAGACCGAAGACAGAGGCTCCCGCTTCCCGCAGATAGCGCCCGACGTGACCGGGGCCGCAGCCCATGTCGCATACCTCGCCTCGTCCGTTAGTTTGTTTGGCGAAGCGGTCGAGTAGTTCGCGATCAATCGGCTTGTGCCTTAGTTCGTCTGAGATTCGGCGGGTATATTCCTCGGCAAGGCGGTTGTAGCTTTCGCGGATGGAGTTGGTGGTGGGATCGTTCATGGATTCGGCCGAGTCCCGAGTAACATTTCGCCCACCGCAAAGCCAGATTCAGACTAATCCAGCCGGTTGAACGGCAGATGCGAGCGGCGTTATGGCGCCCATGCGGGGCGTGTATCTCTTAAATCCTTAATGCAGCGTTGCTGCTCCACCCAAAATCGTGCGCCAACATCGCCGCCTTGCTTACTCTAGAACACTGTCGTCCAGTTTTTTCCTTCCCCAATCAGCGGCGGCTTGCACGAAGGCGAGAACCAGCGGGTGTGGCTTTCCGGGCTTGGACGAATGCTGGGGCTGAAATAGGGTAGCGATATAGAAGCGGTGGGTGGGCGATTCGATGGCCCGGATCTCACCTTTAGCGCCGCGGGCTACGACCGGGAATCCTGCTTCCATCGCAGCCCATTCGTAATCGGGATTGACTTCAAAATTACAGAAGAATTCTTCGGTGGCGGTCTCCTGCATATAAAAAGACTGCAGATAGGATCCCGGCCGTAAGCGGATTTCGGGGATCAGGCCAGAGAGTTTTGGCGCGTCTTTCTTGCGGCCCGGGACTGCGCACGCGACTGGGTAGATAACGATGTTCTTAGAGCCGGAATTGTTCTCCGCAGTGTCCGCGTCTTTGATGCCCAGGACGTTGCGGACGCACTCGATGAGCGCGTACTGAAAGCCGCCGCAGGTGCCGAGGAAAGGCCAGTCGTGGCGGCGAGCGAATTCGATTCCCATTAGCATGCCATCGAAGCTCTTGTAGGGGCTGCCGGGCGCGGCCCAGATTCCGTCAAAGGTTTCGAGCAGTTTCTTGGCGTCGGGCGCCAGAGCGGAAGGGGTTGGAAGCCATTGGGACTCGAGTTGGATTTGCAATTTGGCGGCGGCGTGCTGCAGGGCTTCATCGATTGCCTTGTGGCCGCGCGATCCAGACTCGAGGTCGCCGAGAATTCCGATGCGAACAGCGTCGCTCACGGTCTTAATTCTAATTGAGAAGGTTTGGTTGTGGAGGTTACGGCAGTGTGTAGGTTGGTGACCGGGCCACGAAGCATTGCTGCTCGGCGCCGAGCAAAGCTCGCCTGACCGGGTCTGAAACCCGGTCCTACACGATTTTTTGGGGATTACTTTGCGGCGCTGAAAGTCATGGGTATGTCAGTTTTGTCGGCTTCTTCTACCTTGAACATTGGCTGCGGAGCCAGGTTCATGAAGCTGGCCACGAATGTGTCCGGCATCTGCTGAATACGGATGTTGAAGGTGTTCACGCAGTCGTTGTAAAACTCACGGCGGTCGGCAATCTGGCTCTCCAGTTCAGTGATTCGAACTTGCAGCCGCGTGAAATTCTCGTTGGCCTTCAGTTGAGGATAATTCTCGGCTACGGCAAAGAACCCGCGCAGTGCCGAAGTCATGCTTTGGTCGGCGTGCGCTTTTTGGTCAACACTGACGGCTTGCTGGTACAGGCTGCGGGCCTGAGTGATTTTTTGCAGGGTGTCGCGTTCGAAGTCCATGTAGCCCTTACAGACGTCAAGCAGTTTGGGGAGTTCGTCGTGGCGCTGCTTGAGCAGAATGTCGATGTTGGCCCAGGCTTTAGCGATGTCGTTCTTGACAGTGATCAGTCCGTTAAAGATCGTGACTACGTAGACGATCAGGCCGAATATCGCGAACAGGAATGCCAGTGAGACGATGGTGTTCATAGTTTCTTTCTTCGTTCTTTGTTCTTTACAACCAGTCGAAGTGCGCCGCTACGATGTAGGCGCACAGTAGGGTGAGCGCCGGCCCTCCCCAGATCATCAGTGTTGATTTCCAGCTGAGCGAGCTGACTACATCGCGCTGGCTATGCCAGGAAATCAGGAATGTCGGATCGTGCGTGCCTCTCATCAGTACGGTTGGGGGATGTAGATCAAATTGTTCGGGCGCAGTAGTGGCGGCGGCACCTGCGCCGGTTGAGACAGAGACCGAACGGGGTGCCGAAGGGTTCACACCAGCTACTGCCCAAGCGGCTGGATTCGTAATGCCGGCCTTCATCAATGCTGCGGTGATTTTTTGTTGTTGTGCCACATCGGTAACCTGGGCGGGAGAGTTCGCGCGCAATAAATGAATGCCTGCTGGGAGCCCGGGTTCGCCTTGGAATGCTTCGCCTTGGAATGCGGAGAACAATGTTGTTCCCGCCGTCGTCAGGCTCGTGCCGGAAGACAGTTCTGAGATATCTGGAATGCGGAATGAGATCCGGTGCTGCTCAGCGGTCAAATTGAGCACCGGGGTTGCACTCACGCTTAAGCCAGGATTTTGGGCCAATGTTCCCAGGATGAAAAGCGCATTTTTCGGCTTGATACAGTATTCGTCAATCTTAATTTTCTTGTCGGTCGAGACGCCGTGGCCTGCGAGAAAGTTCGAAATGTTGGCGGGAAACTCCAGGCTGCTGGAGAAAAGGGAGGTGCTGAATTCGTCGTGAAAGTCGCGGTGAATGTCCATCTCCGCGTCTTGCGGGTCTACCAGCACGCGACCGGTGTTGTCGTCGAGAAAGAATGGAACATGCAGGCTCTCTTCCGCGACCTTTACCCATTCGTTGCTTTTCCCCCGCCGCTGCCACTGCCACGCTGTGGTTTGGAAGTAGTAACAGGGCACGCCGGTGATGGGCGCGATTATCGTGTATGGGCCAGTGGCGAGACCGTTGAGTTCAACCATTCCCATGGATGCGCTACGGATCTTCGAGGTGGGGGTATTCAGGATCAGACGCTTGCGTTGCAGGACTCGGAAGCCACGGTAGAACACGTATACGCCAGCCAACGCGCCCAGGATGGCAATGAAGATGCCATCATTCGTAGAATAGCGGAATAGTGCGAGCTGCGCGATCACGGGATTGGATCCGACACATCAGCCTTGACCAATACAGAGGGCCGTTTCGAGCATAGCGGACCGGAAAATGGGTCGTAACAGAAAACTGAGGTTTTACCTTACGTTCGTAATCGGCGGGTGAAATATTAGCTAAGTTGAATTTAGATGATTAAGTCAATTAATATAGTTGCTGGGAGCAACTATATGGTTCGGTCGAATACAGCTCGCGGTCCGGCAACCCAGACGTCTCAAACCGATTGCATTGCGGCCGTACGACGCTTCAACCGGTTCTACACTCGCCAGATCGGTGTCCTCCGAGAAAAACCGTATAAAGGACCTTTTTCATTGACGGAGGTTCGTGTGCTCTATGAGCTTGCCCATCGCGAGAGGACAACTGCCACCGGTCTCAGCAACGACTTGGGGTTGGACGCTGGCTACCTGAGCCGGATGCTGACCGGTTTCGAGAGGCGAGGCTGGCTCGACAAGAAGCCTTGCAAGGCCGATGGACGACAAAGCCTCCTGTCGCTGACGGGGCAAGGAAGGAAGATATTCGCGCCGCTCGATGCTCGCTCCCGTCAAGAAATCGGTGAGCTTTTGAGCGACCTTGCGGCGGGCGAACAAAGCCAGCTAATCGATGCCATGCGCACGATTGAAAAGTTGCTTGGTGCTCAGTCCGCAGAAAAGCCGGCTTACATTCTTCGGTCTCATCAACCAGGGGATATGGGGTGGGTAGTTTACCGTCACGGAGTGCTCTATTCGCAGGAATATCGATATGACGAGCACTTTGAGGCTCTGGTGGCGGAGATCGTCGCGAAGTTCATCCAGCATTTCGATCCTAAGCGCGAGCGCTGCTGGATCGCCGAGAAGGATGGCGAAATCGTCGGGTCCGTATTCCTGGTGCGGCAATCAAAGACCGTGGCCAAGCTGCGCTTGCTATTGGTCGAACCGGCTGCGCGTGGACTGGGAATCGGAAACCGGTTAGTGGAAGAATGCGTGCACTTCGCTCGACAGGTGGGTTACCAGAAAATCACGCTGTGGACGCAGAGTTCACTGCACGCGGCCCGAAGCATTTACGAGAAAGCCGGGTTTCGCTTGGTTGCGCAAAAGCCACATCATAGTTGGGGTCATGATCTGGTGGCGGAGACGTGGGACCTTGCGCTATGACCGCCTAAGGTCCGCACCGGCTTAGCGCCTGCTTCTTCACCAGAGGCCTGCGAAGCTATGCTCCCCTGGACACGCGAGGCGCCTGTCCCCACACGAGTGTGGTTTGGGCTCCGATTTATCGCACTGCTACCGCTCTTTCTTTCAGGATTTCTTCTACCGCACCGATGCCGGTTTCCAGTTCTTGATCAGTGTTATAGAAATGCGGAGACATGCGGACTCCGGCTTTCGGGCGCCAGTCGACTATGATGTCGCGCTTCAGTAGTTCGCGGCATACTTCTTTTGAATCGGGCATGTCGATGGACACTGTGCCGCCGCGTTTTTCGGGATCCCGCGGGGTGTTTACTTTCCAGCCGTGTTTGTCTATTAATTCGAGCAGGTGCGCAGTCTGGCGTTTCGACTTTTCGCGAATGCGTTGAACGCCGACTTCGCCGATGATTTTCAGCCCTGGCCGCGCCGCTTCGAGCGATGGTACGTGGGAGGTGCCATTCATGAATCGAAAGGGCGGATCGCTGTAGCGGATCGGCCCGGTTTCGAAAGCCATCGAGTCCTGATGCGCGAACCAGCCGGTGAACTTTGGCTCCAGCTTCTTGCCCAAATCTGGACGCACGTACAAATAACCCACGCCGGGGCCACCGCAGAGCCATTTCAATACTCCGCCGCAGGCGAAGTCTGTATTGAGCGCTTGCACGTCTACCGGCACCGTGCCTAGTGACTGGAAAGTATCGAGCACGACGCAGGCGCCGACTTTGTGGGCTCTTTCGATGATCGCCTTGGCGTCGTTGATGTAGGCGCTGCGAAAGATTACGTGCGAGATCGGCACCAACAGGGTTTGTTCGTCGATGGCGTCGAGCAGACGTTGAGTGGGAACGGTAATTCCGTCGTCCGTTTTCACCATGTGGACTCGAGCGCCGTGGGCTCGCTGAGCCTCCCAGAAATACATGACGGAGGGAAAATTCAAGTCCGTGTAAACGACCTTATTGCGCTTCCCCGAGAAGTCGAAACAGGAGGCGACCACGGCCTGGCATGTGGTGACATTCTGATGGGTCGAGACGGAGCCTTTTGGCGCATTCATGAGAGCGCCAATCTCGTCGCCGACTTCCGCCGCCAGCATCCACCATCGCTCTTCCCATGCGCGGACCCCGCGGGTGGCCCAGGTGTCCGCATAACCTTTCATTGCGTCATAAACGCCGCGCGGCATGGCGCCCAAAGAATTGCTGATCAGGTAGGTGGTGCGCTCGAGGATGGGGAACTCGGCGCGATAGCGAAGCAGTTCGTCGGTCATGGAGATATTGTACTGGGCAAATAGCCTCGGTGCTAAGGCTGTCTGCTGGGCGTGCGAAGAGCATAACCCGGCTAACAGCGTGCCCGCAGCGAAACTCCAACCGGCAAATTCAGCTCTTGAAACGGGTTGCGAAGGTCGCGGCGGATTAGATTTTGATCACGTTCCAGTGAAAGGGGTGAAACTCGGCGAGCCTGCGGAAGTCTCGTTCGTTAGCTGTGATCACTGCGATACCTTGTCGGCCTGCGCTGATGGCGATCAGTGCGTCATTGGTCAATCGTCCCTGTCCGATTTGTTCGTAATGATACTTGGCTGCGAGCCGAGCAAGCACCTTGCCGGCTTGAGTCCAGTCGCCCAGGCCGGGAACCAAAATTCTTTTCGCGCGGTCGAAATCCCGCTCCAGGCGCTCCACTACCCGACGATCACGCTCGGCAGCGCCAGCATAGAGTTCTTCGAGCACGACTGAACTGAGCCAAAGCGGTGAATTGGTCGCCAAGCGGCGAAGTGCCACAGCAGCGTCGTCTCCTCGACGCAACCCAGAAATGTAAATAGAAGAGTCGAACAGGGCCGGCGGCATCTAGCCACCGAGGGTGCCGTACACATCATCAATATCAATACCACTCTTGACGAAACGCTCGGTTGCTTCGATAACCAATCGATTCCGCTGGTGTTCGGCGATCGCCAAGTCCAGCGCACGCTCGATGGTCTCAGTCTCGGTTTTGGCTCGTAAGACTCTTTGGGCGCGCTTGATCTTCACGGCGTCCAGTTGAAAGTGTTTGTGTGCCTTATTCTTTGCGGCGGCCACAGAACCTCTCCATAACTTATAATGTACACGAAATTCATTTCCATGTACATCCACAGGGTAGACTGTTCCGGACTGGAAATACCTACTGATTGACGAGCGAGGTCTTCTTAGAAGCTTTCAGGAGCAAATAGGCCGTAGTGAGAAGCAATATTGTCGACAGTCCACTGAGAAGGCTGACTCGCGAGTCCCACCAGGTTTTCAAGATGGCGGCGTTTACCAGGGTCAGTCCCAGCATCGACCCCCAAGCCCCGAGCGGTGACCGCATGGGCAGCGCGGCTACCTGGGCACGACTCATCCGCTTGCGAAAAGAAACGTGGGCGGCGAGTGAGACCAGCCAGGAGAGCATCAAGCCGAACAGCGCTCCGGTCAGGATGTAAACGAAAGCGTTTCTCGGAGCCCAAGTTTCCAGAACCACCGCCACCGCAATACCGTACGATGAGGCGATGAGAGCCAGCTTTGGCGATCCTGCGGCATTCAGCTTGCCCAAAGACGCGGGCGCCCATCCTCGCCGCGCCAGTGAGAACAACATTCGGGAGGCAGAGTAAAGATTGGCGTTTGCACCGGAGAGCGCGGCCGTCAGGATCACGAAACTCATCAGACTGGTAGCGGCCGGAATTCCCACCGTTCGGAAGACGCTGACAAACGGACTCTCGGTAACGCCAGCTCGATTCCACGGCATCACTCCCACGAGCACCACAATGGCGCCCAGATAAACTACGGCGAGCATTGTAAAGGTCCATTTAACTGCGCGAGGAATCTCAGCCGTCGTGCGCGATTCCCCTGTAGTGATGGCTACGATTTCAATTCCCCCGAAGGTGTACAGCGCAAATGTCATGGCCAGCAAGGGCGCTAGCGTTCCTCTGGGAAAGAAGCCTCCATGCGATGTGTATTGCGCTGGAACGCGCCCGCTTATTAGCAACATGCCGCCAATGAAGATAAAGATCGCCATGGTTACGAGCTTGACCATTGCAAGCCAGTATTCAAATCGGCCGTAATCGCCGACCGGCCGAAGATTGATCACGATCAGCACAAGGGAGAACAACCCGATCCACACCAAAGCCGGAACCGTCGGGAGCCAATAATGCATGTAGGTCGCGGAGGCGACCAGGCTCGCGCCTACGGAGACTGAAATGGCGATCCAGTATCCGGTGCGGGAGACAAATCCAGCCCATGAGTTCAGATAAAGATCGGCGTACAAGCCGAAAGAGCCGGCGCCGGGATGCGCGCTGGACAGCTCCCCGACGGCCATAGTGACGGTCCAGCAGATGAAGCCAGCCAAGACATAGCTGAGGATTACGGCGGGGCCAGCGATCTCTATGGCGGCTGCGGAGCCCAACAGTAAGCCGGTGCCGATCGAACCGCCGACGGCCACCATGGCCATTTGACCGGCGCTGAGTTGGTGGCGGAGTCCGCTTTCCTGGGTTGTCTCGTGTTCAAGCGTCGCGTTTTGCTGGGGCACTTGGGGACGTATATCAGAAACCTCTTATTTCCCAAAGAGTTATTCCGCTTATGACCTTCGTAATCGCGTCCGGTCGTTACTTCGTTGCCCGGTCCGGTAACCTGCTCCTAGACTTTCTATGGGTTACTCCGCGCGGCGCTAGCTCTCATGGCAGACACTGTTAAGCGAATCGATCGGGCTGAAATCACAAAACGCGTGGAGCGGGCTGAAAAGCTTCTCCAGAAGGGAAAAACCGCCGAGGCGTTGGAGGACTATCTCCAAGTCCTGGCCGCGGAACCTGGCAACGACACGGTGTGCCAAATGGCCGCTGACCTTTGCCTTTCCCTGCAACGCATTCCCCAGGCAGTGAAGTTGCTCGGCGACCTGTTCGAACGCCAGATCGAGGCTGGCGACGCCACCCGTGCCAGTCTTACTTACAAGAAGCTGGCTCGATTCGTGGCCCCGACCTGGGAACAGAAGCTGCGCTTTGGCGAGTTGCTGGAAAAGTCCCACCCCAAGCAGGCGCTCGAGACCTACGAAGGCGTCTTTCAAGAGCTGACGAAACAGGGGCGCAAGAAAGATTCACTTCCGGCCTTGAAGCGGATTCTGCTGTTTGATTCCAGCGAGCAGAACTTGCAGCGTCTAGGAGAGCTTTCGTCCGAAGTAGGTGAAAGCAAGCCAGCTGCGGCGGCTTTCCTGAAACTTGCACAGTTAGCCCAGGCTTCCGGTGGAAACGCAGCCCAATGGATGGAACGCGCCTACGCGGAAGATCCAACTGACCCACAGATTGCTTTGGGTTACAGCAAGAACCTCATTGAGCAAGGCCAGTCGGGCGCCGCCATTTTCGTACTTGAAGCTCAAGTCAACGCGGGATCTCCATCCGAGGAACTGCGCGACACGTATGCAAAAGCGCTGATCGCGGCCAATCGTCTTAGCGAAGCCGAACCGCTTATGTGGCAACTCTTCGAGGAAAACCCTTCGCGCGTGCAAGAAATCGCCAATCTCATCGGCTTGTTGATCGATGCCCAGCAGGACGCGGAAGCCGTCGCTCTCGGACGCAAGCTGGAGCAATACCATCGCCGCAAGGGAGATCGCCGGGCTTTCCTGGCGATGATTCAGGACATTTCGTCACGGCATCGGGCCTCGCCTGAAATGCTGGAGTTTATGGGCGAGCAGTTCAATGCGTCGAATCGCGAGAGCGATTATTGCCAGACTCTGCTTAAGCTCTTTGATCTTTACTGCAGCGTGGGCAACTATGCGAAAGCAGCGGACTCGCTGGATCGCGCAGCCGAAGTAGATGCGTACGAATCTGGACATCAGAAGCGGCTGGAAATGTTGCGCGGAAAGATTGACGACAACCGCTTCAAGGTGATCGCGTCGCGCTTCTCCAGTATGGCCGACGCATCTGCGGCGCCGTCTCCCGGGCAGGAAAAAATGCTGGGCGCCGCGGCTCTCCAGGACCTTATGCTGCAGGCGGAGATTCTGGTGCAGTACGGCATGCGCTCCAAAGCGCTTGAGCGCCTGCAACGCATTCAAGAGCTGTTTCCCCGGGAGGAAGAGCGAAACCCGGATTTGAAGCAGTTGTATATGACTGCGGGACTGAATCCGCGCTATGCGGGATCGGCACCCGCAGCGTCGCCCGTATCCCTGGCTCCCGATGAGCCGCGAGCCCCGCAAACAGGAATGGGGCAATCTAGCGAAGCCGCCGACGTCAGCAACTTTGCTCGAGTAGCGGAAATTACTCGCAAGCTTTATCGGCAAAGCAACGCGGACGCGGTGATGTTGACCGCTGCCAAAGAGATTGGGGCGCAGTGGAAGGCAAACCGGTGTGTGATCGCCATGCGCAAGCCTGGATTGCACACGACCAGCGTGAAAGAATATTACAGCGAATCGGGCAAGCCGGTTGAGGCGCGCGTGTTGGAAAAAATCGCAACCACGGTTCACGACCTGGCAATTGACCACGGCGGAACTCTCACTATCGCCGATATCCAAAGCAGCTCCGACCTGCAAGGGATTCGTGAAGGCTTATCACGATTGACGGTTACCTCGCTGCTCGCTCTATCTCTTACCGATGGAGCGGAACACGTCGGACTCCTGCTTCTGATGGACACCAAGCCGCGGGCCTGGGGCTCGAACGACGTGATGGTATTGAAGACCATCAGCGACCAGATTGTTATCGCTCTGAATAACGCAGGACTTCGCCGCCTGGTGAAGAATCTTTCGGTAACCGACGAGCGCTCAGGTCTGCTGAAACGCGCTTCGTATCTCGATCTGCTAATGGCGGAAACCCGGCGCAATGCTCAGCAGAGCACCCCGCTCACAGTTCTGCTCATGCAGTTTGGAGAGAAATCGGCAATGGTGAAAGATTTCGGCGAGCCGGCGGTGGAAGCCGTGATGCAGCAAATCGGCCAGCTCTTTGCCGCCAATATCCGGCAGAATGACCTGGCGTTCCGTTACGAGACGACAACCATCGCCATCGTGCTCGGGGAGACGCCAGAAAAGGAAGGCGTGATGGCGGCGGAAAAACTGCAGAAACTGCTGGGTCAAATACGACTGCCAGAAAAACAAGAGGCCGTCCACTTCAGCGCGGGCCTCGCGGAAGCAGTGGTTCGCGGGGAGTACGATCCTGTGGACATCGTCACCGAAGTGATCAATCGCGCTGAACAAGCGTTGCAAACCGCCATCGCGCAAGGTGCGGGCAAGATCATCGCACTGGCCGCATCATTCGCAACCGCTGCGGTGGCCTGATCGAATCTCTGTCGCCTCGGTTTACGCTTCCTCATCTCCGCTGTTACACTAACAAGTTTGGTTAGTCCATTCAGAACTCTTCTGATCGCATGAATTCAAGCCAGAAGCTAAGACTAGGAAGCCAATGTTGAAACCAGGGGACATTGCAATTGTGAGCGGGGCGCGTACCCCCTTCGGGCGTTATTGCGGCAAGCTGAAGGATTTCACGGCCCAGGAACTCGGCGCCATCGCGGGTAAGTGTGCCATCGAGCGCGCTGGGCTAGATCCGAAAGAATTTGATCACGTAGTTTTTGGCAACGCACAGCAGACTTCTGGTGACGCTCTGTACGGAGCTCGCCACGTCGGACTGCGAGCCGGTCTGCCCATCGAAACCCCGGCTCTGACCGTGAATCGTTTGTGCGGATCAGGAATGCAATCCATCGTAAACGCAGCGCAGATGGTGCAGCTTGGTGAAGCTAACGTAGTGCTTGCGGGCGGCATGGAAGCGATGTCGCAAGCGCCATTCGTGATTCGCGGCCGCGACGGTTTCACGCTGGCTCCCGGCGGCAAGCTGGAAGATTCGCTTATGGTTGCGTTGCTCGATACGTATTGCGGTTTGTACATGGCCAATACCGCGGAACTTTACGGGGAACAGCAGGGCATCACGCGGCAGGCGCAGGACGAGTTCGCCTTGCGCTCGCAGCAAGCGGCTGACTCCGCGTACAGAGATGGCCGGGTACAGGAAGAATTGGTTCCGGTGCAGCTCAAAGATCGCAAAGGTGAACCATCCGGCGAGACATTGAACGAAGACGATCATCGCCGCCCGCAGACGACCATGGAAGGCCTGGCCAAGCTGAAAGCCGCATTTGGCAAAAACGGCAGCGTCACGGCGGGGAATGCCAGCGGCATCGTGGACGGCGCCGCGGCGGTCGTAGTGATGTCGCTCGAGGAGGCTGGCAAGCGAGGATTGAAACCGTTGGGACGAATCGTGGGCTGGGGCATTGCCGGGGTTGAACCGAAAGTCATGGGCCGCGGCCCGGTTCCGGCGACGAAGGTCGCTCTGCAGAAAGCTGGACTCACTCTCGACTACATCGATTTAATCGAAGTGAATGAAGCTTTCGCCGCGCAGTATCTGGCGGTCGAGAAAGAGTTGGGCCTCGATCGCGACAAAGTCAACGTGAACGGGGGAGCGATCGCTCTGGGCCATCCGCTGGGTGCGACAGGAACGCGGCTGGTGATCACGCTGCTGTACGAACTGCGCCGAAGAAAGAAAAAATATGGCTTGGCGACGGCATGCATTGGCGGCGGCCAGGGGATCGCGATGGTGGTGGAGAGTTTGAACTAACAGATGGAAAATTCAAGGGGCAATGTAGAGATCATTCAATCGGTGGGCGACCACATACAGAAACACATCGGGGAAATTGCCATTGTGTTTCATGAAGATGTCTCTACAGGTGTCCATATAGGCGTCTACCACGTTGCCCCTTCGCGATCTCGTCCTTTCCACACGCTGATTAGCTGCGGCATGAGCGAGAGGTCGATGTCAGCGCCAGCGGATTGGGAAGACGGTAGACTCGCGGAACTTATGATCTGTCTTCCCGTTTGGTGGCCGGTTGATGTAACCGCATTCAAGAACAAGGAACACTACTGGCCTATTCGGATTTTGAAAGATCTAGCCCGCTATCCACACGAGAACAAGACATGGCTATACGCTGGCCACGGTGTTGTTTGGAGTGATCCTCCGCAGCCGTTTGCAGGCAATACCAAAATGAGTTCGATTGTTCTGCGATATCCTTTCCTGGTTTCAAAAGACGCGAGGACAATCCAGACTAGCGCGGGCAAGCAGATACTGCTGTGGGCCATTGCCCCGCTCTACATAGAAGAATGGGCATTCAAGGATCGAAATGGTTTTGAAGCGCTCGAGGACTTACTCCTTGAAAACGGAATTACCGAACTGCTGGATCCGCAACGAACTAATGTAGCGTTGAAGCAATAGAGCACTTTCTCTGTGTCTTCGTGTGAAGAAATGCTAGTCCGTGTGAATCCGCGTTGATCCGCGGCAAAGGGAATCGAAATGGAAATCAAAAGAGTCGGCGTTCTCGGTTGCGGGCTGATGGGTTCTGGAATCGCTCAGGTCGCGGCAACTGCTGGATTCGATGTGACCGTGCTGGAAGTTGAGCAGAAGTTTCTGGACAAAGGTTTTGCCGGGATTGAAAAATCGCTGGCCAAATTTGCCGAGCGGCCTCCCGAGAAGGGTGGCATCACCGCGCAGCAGAAAGACGCCATCCGCGCCCGCCTCAAAGGCACAACCAACAAGCAGGACCTGGCGGACTGCGACATCGTGATCGAAGCCATCATCGAGAATGTCGAAGAGAAGAAAAAAATGTACGGCTCCATCGACAGCATCGTGAAGAAGGACGCCATCTTCGCTTCGAACACATCATCCATTTCCATCACCGAACTTTTGACTTCGACCAAGCGCCCCGAGCGATTTGTCGGATTGCATTTCTTCAATCCAGTGCCGCTGATGAAGTTGGTCGAAGTCGTGCGCACCATCGCCACCGCCACCGAGGTCTACGACGCCGCCTACGAGTTCGGAAAAAAGCTCGGCAAAGTGCCGGTCCGCACCAGCGACAGAACCGGATTCATCGTCAACCGGCTGCTGGTGCCGTATCTGCTCGACGCCATTCGCGCCTACGAGGAAGGTGTAGGTTCGATCGACGACATCGATAACGCCATGAAGCTCGGCTGCGGCTATCCCATGGGCCCATTCACGCTGCTCGATTTCGTAGGGCTGGATACGACCTACTACATCACCCACGTGATGTATGACGAATTCAAGGAGCGCAGATTTGCGTCGCCGCCGCTGTTGAAACGGCTGGTGATGGCTGGTTGGTATGGGCGGAAGTCGGGCAAAGGCTTTTACGACTATTCGGATCCGGGTAGTCCGAAGCCGAATAAACTATAACTTTTTCTGACGCGGATCACGAATGTTTGTCATCCTGAGCATAGCGAAGGATCTACGCATTCTGACGCGACCAACAAATTACATAGTTCTTCGCTTCGCCCAGAATGACAGACATTGAATTCATTCGCATATCAGGTTCTAAACCTATGAGCTTTGAAAACATTCTTTTCGAAAGAAAAAGCGCGATTGCATACGTCACTGTCAACCGTCCCAAGGTGCTCAACGCGCTCAACATGGCGACGATGGAAGACCTGCGCAAGGCTTTTCATGAGATCAAGAACGACCCCGCCATCCGCGTAGTGATCATGACGGGTGCCGGCGAGAAGGCTTTTATCGCGGGCGCCGACATTGCCGAACTGGCCAAGCACGATGCCGTCTCTGGCAAGGAGTACACGCATCGCGGGCAGAGTGTGCTAAATCTCATCGAGAACCTGGGCAAGCCGGTAATCGCTTGCATCAACGGCTTTGCGCTCGGTGGTGGATGCGAAATCGCCATGGCTTGCACCATGCGTTTAGCCAGCGAAAACGCAAAGCTTGGTCAGCCGGAGGTGAAGCTTGGCATAATTCCTGGCTACGGGGGCACGCAGCGGTTGCCGAGGTTGGTGGGCAAAGGGATCGCCATGCAGTTGGTGCTTGCCGGTGAAATGATCAGCGCGCAGGAGGCTCATCGCATCGGACTGGTCAATGAAGTTACTTCCGCCGCAGAGTTGATCCCCCGCGCCGAGGCGATTGCGCAGAAGATTATCGCCAATGCTCCGCTCGCGGTTCAATATGCCATGGAGGCCGTCAACAAGGGCATGGAGATGTCCTTGGCTGAGGGCCTATATCTGGAAGCGGTGCTCTTCGCCGTTGCTTGTGCCTCCGAAGACAAGAAGGAAGGCACGACGGCCTTTTTGGAAAAGCGTCCGGCGCAGTTCAAGGGGAAGTAACGAATTCACGCGGACCAAACCATTTTCACCATGGAGTCACAGAGTCACGGAGAAAAACAGCAAACGATATCCGCCGCCACTTGAAGGCAATCTGAGCGCTCAGGGAAGATGCTTTGGCATCGTGGTCTCGCGATTTAACGAATTTATTACCGAGCGGCTGTTCCGCAGTGCGTTCGATGGACTGTTGCGCTGTGGAGCAAATCGCAAGGATATTCAGGTCGTCCGTGTTCCGGGCGCATTCGAGATTCCATCCGCTGCTCGCACCCTTGCCCAGACCAGGAAATACGATGCGATCATTTGTCTAGGTTGCCTGCTGCGTGGCGACACCGCCCACTACGATGTCATCGTCAATGAAGTCACGCGCGGCATCGGGCAATCCGCGCAGGAGACCGGGGTGCCCCACGCTTTCGGCGTGCTTACTTGCGAGACACTGGAACAAGCTATCGACCGCGCCGGCCTGAAGATGGGGAATAAGGGCTTAGATGCCGCACTGGCGGCGGTGGAGATGGCGAATCTGACAGAAACAGTCGTTGGTCGTTCGTCGTTGGCCGTTGACAAAGGCGTCGGAAAGAAAGCTCTCAGCTCTCAGCCGTCAGCTTTCAGTAAGCCCCGGAAACCCAAGCATCCTATTCGCCAAAAAAAACGCGGCCGTTGATACCGGAACTATTTCTTGTCTCCTGTAAACTGAAAGCTGACAGCTCCCATGGGCACCCGTCGAAAATCTCGCGAGTTCGTTCTGCAAATGTTGTTTCAAGCGGACATGGGGCGGCAAACTCCCGACGAGGTTCGCCGCACTTTCTGGAGCGAGCACCATTCCATCGAAGAGGATGTTCGCGGCTTCGCGGAAGACCTTTTCCGTACCGCCACCGACCGTACCGCCGAGATTGACAGCCTGATCGAACGCCACGCCGAGCACTGGCGCATGGACCGTATGGCCACCGTCGATCGCAACGTCCTGCGCTCTGCAGTGGCAGAATTCATGGGCTTCCCCTCTACTCCCCATGCCGTGGTTATCAACGAAGCGCTGGAGATTGCGCGCAAGTTTTCTAGTCCTGAGTCTGTGCAATTCATAAACGGCGTGCTTGACAGCGTGGGTCGCGAACTGGAAAAGGCAAAGGATTAAGGACGTCACTGGTCCTTAGCCATTGGTCGTCAACCAAAATCCCTCAAGCCCCAGTCCGCCCGAACACCGCATTGGCCTTCGTGGATCTGGCCCACTCGCGTGCTGACCAGCACTTAGATTTGACACGCGACCGGGCGCAGAGGATAATCGACCGCGCTGCGTAGTTGTCTCCAGCGCCTATTCCTGGGTCCCCGGTTTTTTGCAAGTGAGGTTATTCCATGCGGCGAAATGGTTTCTGGAATGCTGAGATGTTCTTGGTAAGCACGTTCCAGAAAAATACATTTCCGTAGCAACATCCATTCTTAATCAGGTCGAAGCGCACCGAACTGCCGTCAACCGTATATCCGCTCTGAGTGACGTTGGCAACGCCTCCGAGCGCGTAGGTATTGGGTGGATATTCAGCGCAAGTATTGCACCACTGCCAGGTATTTGCTTTCTTGTCGTCGATATTAGGGATGGTGGTCTGGGCTGAGGAATTTCTTAAGTATAGGCAGGACACGCTCAGGGAGAGCAATAACAGTTGTCGGAAAGTAAACAAACGCATGGAACTTCCTTTCTGGATTGCCGGACTGCGTAGGCAGCGGGCGGAATTCTCGAGCAGTTGGTCAGGCCGGAGCAGGATTGGAGCCGGCCAGGAGCACCACGTCTCGGCAAGAGCACAGGACCCGAGTGAACGCTTAGATGATGACTCGTCGATAGGGTTGGACGCGGGGGTTGGCTTTTTCCCGAAGTTCGGAATACGGCTCTGGGCTTGGTATGTGGGCGAATTGCTCCGCATGGGCAGGCGACTCGCTTCAACACGCGACCAAGGCACAATCCAGACGGGCGGAGGCGCCCGGCGCTACATGAGCAATGATTAGTCTTCGACTACTCTAGCGGTCATTTCTTCTGGTGGGGCGCCGGCCGTCATGCCTTGGGCGACGATTAGCTGGCGGGCTTCGACCCTGATCTTGGGGAGTTGCAATCCGAACAAGGCTGCGCCTCCGATGCAAGCGACTGCGCCCATGGAAACGGTGAGAGGTGCGCCCAGACGATCCGCCAATGCTCCCCCCAGCAGGGCTCCAAATGGAGCCATGCCCATGAACATCATGGAGTAGACGGCCATCACGCGTCCGCGCAGATGGTCGGGGACCATGGCTTGGATCAGCGTGTTCGAGGCCGACATTTGCAGCATCATGCCGAAACCTACCGGAAGCAAGAGCGCGGCTGAAAGCCAGAAATTCCGGGAGAGCGAAAACAGAATCAGGCTGACTCCAAAACCTCCACAGGAGAATGCCACCCATTTCCCTAAACCGTGCACTCCGCTGCGGGAAGCCAGAGTGAGCGCGCCGAGCAAGGCTCCCACGCCGGTTGCACCCATCAGGATTCCCAGGCCTCGAGCACCGCCATGAAGGATCTTGTCGGCGAAGATTGGCATGAGAATGGTGTAAGGCATCGCCACCAGACTTACGAGTCCAAGAAGAAGCAAGATGGCCCGGATCGGCGCGGTTTGGCGGACGAACCGGAAGCCCTCAATAATATGCGCCCACGGCGAAGCGGGCGACGCGCGCAGGGCCGGTCGCTCCACTCGCATCATCAACAGTCCGATGATCACAGCGATATAGCTCACGCCGTTGGCGAAGAAGCACCAGCCTTCTCCGATCTTCGCCACTAAAATTCCAGCAATGGCCGGACCGATGATGCGTGCGCCGTTGAACATGGACGAGTTCAGGGCAATCGCGTTCATCAGATCTTCCTTGCCTACCATGTCGACGAGAAAAGATTGCCGGCCGGGAATGTCAAAGGCATTCACGACACCTAACAACGCAGCTAACACGAAGATGTGCCAAACATGCACCTTGTTGGTGAGAGTCAAAAGCGCAAGCACCAAGGCCAGGATCATGGAAGCGATTTGGGTTCCGATTACCACTTTCTGGCGATTGAAGCGGTCGGCCACGATGCCGCCCAAGGGAGCGACCAGAAAGACGGGAAACTGGCTGGCAAATCCCACCGCACCCAGCTTCAAGGAAGATCCCGTGATTCGATACACCAGCCAAGCCTGGGCCACGCTCTGCATCCAGGTCCCAATCAGCGAGATGAGCTGTCCGCTGAAAAAAAGCTGGAAGTTGCGGTGGCGCAGGGCGCGCAAGGTCGCAGGCAAGGAGATTCCTCGCGCGACGGCGGGTTGCGATTCAGAACTTGCTGTGCTTGGCGGGTTACTCAATGTGCGTCTTTCTTCGTAGCGCCGATGTCTTGCCGCCGAGACGGCGGCGCTACACTGGCGGATGCTCGTTTTGGATGTCGATGCTGCTTATCTCGATCCAATCCGGGGTTGCGATTCAGAAATGACTCCTTCGAATTTAGGACTTCCCAGACGCAGGCAGAAGCGGTAAAGTCGTACCTCGGCGGCCCGGCTTCTATCTAGTATAGAGGCAGGCTTCGCTTCGGGGTTGGTGACACGCTATGAGCACCGAGCAGGTTCAACTGGAGCGCCGGGCGGCGCAACGCTTCGAGGTTCACCTGCCGGTTTCGGTGCGCCTGGCGGGCAGTGAACGCGAAGGGTCCGGCTTCACTCAGAATTTGAGTGCGAGAGGAGCGCTGTTCCACACCGATTTGCCCATGGCAGAAGCCGATGCCATGGAACTCACTCTGGTCATGCCCGCGGAGATCACGCTGGCTGAGAACATGCGGGTGCGCTGCCGCGGCAAGGTCCTACGCGTGCTCTCCTCTGCCGCGGGCAGCGGATCTGTGGTTGCGGTTCAGATCGAGGGATACGAGTTTTTGCCGGAAGCCGACGGCGGATCATCCACCGTCACCCGCATTGCGGCTCTGCATCAACACCCTCACGAAGCGGAAACTGGCAGTCACGAGCGTGAAGCTCCGACGCGGCATCTTTCGCGACCGTGAATTTCATTTCTTAGTGCAAGATTCTTCTGCGCAAAAATCCACCGAACCGTGCTACCATGGCCGCGTTTCAAAAACTGCTCTCTGCGATCACAACGGAGGAACTACCCTGACCGACATATTGCAACAACGGATTTTTAAAATAATTGCGGCCGCGGCTCTGGCCTTAACGGTTTCGCTCACTTTGTTTGCAACTCGACCGGCGGCAGCCCAAACCCTGGATGCGCTTTACAGCTTCACCGGTGCGGCAGACGGTGGAGACCCGTTCCCCGCTTTGATCCGCGACTCAGCTGGCAATCTATATGGTACGACCGACTACGCCGGAACGTCTTTCGCGGGAGTAGTCTTCAAGGTCAGTAGAACCGGTAAGGAGACAGTGCTGTACAACTTCACCGGCGGGGCCGACGGACAATATCCCTACGCGCCCGTGGTCCGGGACGCGGCCGGCAATCTTTACGGCACAACTCAATATGGCGGCACTGCCGGTCTCGGCGTGGTCTTCAAGCTGAGTGTAAAGGGCAAAGAGACAGTGCTGCACAGCTTCACCGGGGGCGCTGACGGCGCGCTTCCATACGGTGGTTTGTTTCGCGACGCAGTTGGCAATCTTTATGGCACGACCGAAAGCGGCGGCACTTCGAACGTCGGAGTGGTTTTCAAGATCAGCAAGACCGGCAAGGAAAGGGTGCTGCACACTTTCACGGGAGCGACCAACGACGGAAGTGAGCCTGCCTCCGCCAGTTTCTACATGGACGCGAAGGGCAATCTCTATAGCGTCACCTCGCATGGCGGCACTTCCGGTGAAGGAGTTCTGTACAAGCTAACTCCGAAAGGGAAGTTGACCGTATTGCACAGCTTCACTGCGGGAACCACCGACGGCTGCTATCCCTACGGAACTCCCGCCGTGGATGCTCACGGCAACATGTACGGCGGCACCGGAGGATGCGGAGCTTCAAACCTGGGAGTCGTGTGGAAGGTTAGCAAGAACGGGACCGAAACCATATTGCACAACTTCGCGGGTGCGGCAGATGGACAGTCTCCCCTCGCCGGCGTGATTCTAGATGCGGCAGGAAACGTCTACGGCACGACCAACACCGGCGGTGCGTCCGGCTTCGGAACCGCGTTCGAAGTCGATAAGAATGGAAAGTTCATTCTCCTGCACGACTTTACCGGTGGGACAGACGGCAAATATCTCTACGGAGGTTTGATCCTGGATCCCAAGGGACGAATCTACGGCACAACCATTAATGGCGGCACGGGCGGTTACGGAACGGTCTGGCGGATCACCAAGTAATTCGCGAGATCGAGGTGCCCCATTCTTTTCGCGTCCTGTGCGAAAGGGTGGGGCACGCACCGCGAATCAATAAAGCTGACGGGCGCCCGCAATAGCCGGCAGAGCACGCCCTGATTGTTCGTCGAACTTTTCAGCCGGAATCTTCGTAAATTACACTAGAAGACAAAGGAGAGCCCGTCATGTTCACTTTTCTCCTCTGGTGCCTGCTGTTCGTGTTGTGCTGGCCGCTAGCTCTGCTTGCGCTGGTGCTGTATCCGTTGGTGTGGCTGCTGCTCCTGCCATTCAGGCTGATCGGGATTGCGGTGCACGGAGTGTTGGAGCTGGTGTGGGCGGCGGTGATGTTGCCCGCAAGACTGTTGACCGCCCCATTCCGCCTCCGAGTGTAGGCGCGGGCGTCCTCGCCCCGTGCTGACTGGCGAAGAAATGTGGACTTACTCCACACCCTTCGCCGGGATGGCCAGCCCCAGTTCCTTCATCACCATCTGCAGATCTTTCCATGCCTCTTTTTTCTGCCGGGGATCGCGCAACAGAAATGCGGGATGATAAGTCACGGCAAGCTTGGTGCCGCGGAAATCGAACCAGCGTCCGCGAAACTCTGACATGGGCGCGTTGATTGCCAACAAAGTTTTCGCCGCCACAGCTCCCAACGCCACAATCACTTTGGGCTGGATAGCCGCGATCTGCCGCATCAGAAACGGAGAGCAGGTCTCACACTCATCGCGCTCCGGCGTGCGGTTTCCCGGCGGGCGGCACTTGATGATGTTCGCAATATAAATATCTTCGCGCCGCAGGCCCATGGCCTTGATCATGTTATTGAGTAGCTGCCCGGCCCGGCCCACGAAGGGCTCGCCCTGCTGATCTTCGTCCGCGCCCGGAGCTTCGCCAATGAACATCAGCTCAGCTTTCGGATTGCCAACGCCGAAGACGATCTGCTTGCGCCCTTGTTTGTGCAGGCGGCAGCGGGTACAGTCCCCAAGGTCTTCGCGAATCAAATGGAGTGCTCGCGTGGGATCGCTTACGTCTGACTCGACGAAATCTTCTGGTTGCAAAACTGGCAGTGCCACAGCCGCCTTGGTCCTGGGTGTCATTTCCTCTCGCTGTTCCGCTTGAATGTCTGGATTTTCCTGAATTCCCGCTTGGCTGGAGTCGACTTCGGCGGGGCCGCGGCGGTAGAAGTCGTAGATGCCCAACTCGTTGTAGTAGCGGACACGTTCAGCCAAAGCGCGCTTGAGTTCCGGGTCGAGCACGCCGGCCATTGGCTATTTTCCAGTCTTTACGGGGATGTGTTGTGGATTCCGCAGCCGCACGACCTGGTCGACAACACGCTGCGCGACCTCCCACTTCGTGGTCTCCTGGACTTCCACGACTTCCTGCTGAGTCATGATTGTGACCGCATTACGATCGGAGTCGAAACCCACGCCTTCGCGCGAAACGTCGTTGACCACGATCGCATCCAGCGACTTCGAAGCCAGTTTCTTGCGGGCGTTTTCCAGCGCGTTCTGAGTCTCAGCAGCAAAGCCAATAATCAGCTGCGATTGTTTGGATCGCGCGATCTCGCTCAGGATGTCGGCCGTGGGCTCAAGCTCAAGCGTCATAGGCCCGCTGCGCTTAATCTTTTGCGAAGCCGACGACTTCGGACGATAGTCAGAGACTGCCGCAGTCTTGATCACGATCGTCGCCTGCGGCAGCAGTTTCAAAACCGCCTGCCGCATCTCTTCGGCGGATTCAACGCGCGTAACCTCGGCGCCGCCCGGAGGCGTCAAAGCCGTAGGTCCGCTCACCAGCAATACACGCGCTCCGCGGCGAAGCGCCGCTTCCGCCAAAGCGTATCCCATTCGGCCACTCGAACGATTGCTGAGGTAGCGGACAGGATCAATCTTTTCTCGCGTTGGTCCAGCCGTAATCAACACGGTTTCGCCAGCCAATTCCTGTGACGCGCCTAGCGCTTCGAGGGTAGTAGCAACAATCGCCTCATTCTCCGCCAAGCGGCCAGAACCCGTCATGCCACAAGCGAGATATCCGGTACCGGGTTCCACGATCTTTACGCCACGTTTTTTCAAGATCTCAAGATTGGCTTGTGTGGCCGGATGGTCCCACATGTTTACGTTCATGGCAGGTGCGACGACGACCGGCGCCGTGGTGGCCAGGTAAAGCGTGGTGAGAAAATCGCTGGCAATGCCTTGTGCGAATTTGGCGAGAACGTCCGCGGTTGCCGGCGCCACCAGCAGCGCATCGATGGATTGCGCCACAGCGATATGCTCGACCGCGGAATCAATATTCGGATGCTCGTTCGCACCCGCACCGAACATGTCGGTAATCACCTTTTCGCCGGAAAGTGCAGCAAAGGTAAGAGGCCGGATGAACTCCTGGGCGGCCCTGGTCATAACGACCTGCACGCGGACGCCGCGATCCTGCAACAGGCGGACAATTTCAGCCGCCTTATAGGCCGCAATCCCGCCACTGACGCCCAGAGCGATCTTCATAATGGACGACGGTCAATTCCAGTTGCCATGCAAAGCCCACGCATCGGCAATAACAGAGTGGAAATGCTTACTCTTGCCCCAGCGCCTTGTCGAGCATCTCGCTGACCACGTCGACTTGCGACTTCGGCATTTCCGGGATCACCCACTTTACTTTGCCCGCTTTGATTTCGTCCTGCGCGATCCGGCAAGGTTTGCGGGAGTGAGTTTCGATCACTGGGGGCGCACCGCCCTGCAACTGACGTGCGCGGCGAGCGGCTACCAGGATGTATCGATAGTTGCTGTCGAACCCTTCAATTAACTTCATTGTGTTCTCCCCTGTCGCTAGCGCCCGCCCGAGGTGGCTGCGGTTGCAAACGAAGCTAAGATCGGCTGCAGACGTTCCCGGATGTTGCTCAAGCGGCAACCTTCGGCCTTGGCCAGCATCTCTGCATCGCCCGCGGATCCGTGAATTCCCGATCGCTTCAGCCGTTCCGCAAGCAGAATCGCCGTTAGCGCTTCGGTGGATTCGTCCAGACGGTCGTTAACCAGAATATAGTCGTATTTCTCGTAATTCTCAATCTCACGACTGGCCGTGACCAAACGGCGCTGAATCACGTCTTCCGCATCCAGACTGCGTTTTCGCAGCCGTGTCTCTAAAACCTTGCGACCCGGTGGCATAATGAAAATACTCACCGCTTGGGGAAGCTTGCGTTTGATCTGCTCCGCGCCCTGCACATCGATGTCGAGCAATAAGTCATTCCCACTTTTTTCGGCCTGACGCAGGAAGCGTTTTGCCGTGCCGTAGCAATGGCCGAATACATCGGCATGTTCCAGGAATTCGTGTTCCCGCACCATCTCCTCAAATTCGGAACGCGGTACGAAGAAATATTCCCGGCCGTTCTGCTCCGTCCCTCGCGGCGGACGGGTAGTGTAAGAAATAGAAAAATCCAGTCCCGGAACAATCTCCCGAACTTTGTCCACGAGCGTTGACTTGCCCGAGCCCGAAGGAGCCGAAATAATATAGACCGTGGTCATTCGAGATTCTGCACCTGTTCCCGCGCCTTTTCGATATCGGCTTTCATGGACAATCCCAGCTCGGTAATTTTCATCGCCTCTCCCGCCAAGCCGGATGTCTTCGAGAGCAAAGTATTGGCCTCGCGGTTCATCTCTTGCAGCAGAAAATCCAGTTTCTTCCCGACCTCTCCACCCTGATCGAGCAAACTGAGAAGATGCTTCACGTGTTGATCGAGCCGCACCAACTCTTCCTGGATGTCGCTGCGATCGACCAGCAGCGCCGCTTCCTGCAACAAGCGTTCTGGTTCGATTTGTGAACCGATCAGTTCCTGCATCCGCATCTTCAATCTCTCGGCATAAATGTGCAGCGCTGCGTGCCGATGCTTCTCCACGTCTTCTCTAGCCCGCTGTACGTGCTCCATGCGCTGCCGCAACTCGCGCTCCGTGCCCCGCCCTTCTTCCTCGCGCATCTGATTGAGCCGGGTGAGCGCCTCCTCCATCTTGGCGAGAACCACGCCTTCCAGGCCTTCGCCAACCGGCAGCGCTTCGGATTCGAGCGCCCCCGGTATGCGAAGAATTGCATTGAGATCAGGATCCGACGCCAGCCCGAATTCCGCAGCGGCCGCACGAAACGCCTGAATGTAACCGCCCACCAAAGTGCGATTGACGGAAAAACCTTCGCTCACATTACGTTCCACATTGAGAGTCAGCTCCACATGGCCACGAGCCATCCGCTCCTTCAACCGCCGGCGCAGCTTCATCTCGAGGTCATCGCTATCCGACGGCATGCGGAAATGTATATCGAGAAACCGGTGGTTCACCGATTTGAGCGACAAGGTAAAACCGAGCTGGCCGTTGACCTGCCCCTTTACCTGCGCAAACCCAGTCATGGAACGGATCGACATAGTTAATGTGGGCGCGGGCGTTCCCGCCCGTGCAGCCCAAACCAAAATCAAACCACTACAACCGAGCCCCCTTGTGGCCGAGTTGTTCGCACCAAGGCCGGACTCTCATTCCGCATGCACTTCGGGCCGAGGTTCCACTTCCGCAAATTGCAGCTCATACAACCGGCGATACGTGCCCAGCTTCTTCATAAGCTCCTCATGCGGCCCAATATCCGCGGTGGTCCCATTCTCCAACACCACGATGCGATCCGCGCGCCGCACCGTCGAAAGCCGATGCGCGATCACCACCACGGTGCGTCCGGTCATAAGATTTTGCAGTGCCGACTGCACCAGCGCCTCCGACTCGCTATCCAACGCCGAGGTGGCTTCGTCCAGAATCAATATCGGAGCATTCTTCAGCAGCGCCCGCGCAATGGCAATTCGCTGTCGCTCTCCACCCGAAAGCCGTACCCCGCGCTCGCCAATCACGGTGTCGTAGCCGGCAGGCAAATCCATAATAAAGTCGTGCGCCAATGCAGCGCGAGCCGCGTTCTCAACCGCCGTTTGCGGCACGCCAGGCTGTCCGTAGGCGATATTGTTCCGCACCGTGTCGTTGAACAGCACAGTATCCTGAGCCACAACACCGATCTGCGAGCGCAGCGAAGCCAGCGTGGTCTCGCGCACGTCGCGGCCATCAATGGTCAGTTTTCCTGAGGTCACGTCAAAGAATCGCGGAATCAGATGCACCAGAGTGCTCTTGCCCGCGCCACTCGACCCCACCACGGCAAGAACCTCACCCGCACGAACTTCGAGATTGATATCGCGTAGAATCTCGCGCCCCTCGGAGCCTTCCGATTCGCCGCTTGCCTCGTAAGAGAAGCAAACCTTCTCGAACCGGATACTTCGCGAAAACGGCGGTAAGGGCGATGCGCGCGGCTTCTCTTTAACATCGTCTTCCGTATCCATGAACTTGAATATTTCGGAAGACGCGCCCAAGGCTTGCTGAAAATTATTGTTGAACAACGCGAACTTCCGTACCGGATCGTACAGTTTGAAAACAGCCACGATAAAAGCCAGAAAAGTGCCGGACGAAAAAACGTGATGATTAATCTGTTCGCGCCCCAGCAAGAGAAGCAACGCAATCGCGATCGCACCAAAAATGTCCATCAAAGGTGAACTGATCGCAACCGCAGCCACCGAGCGGAGATTAGCGCGGAACAGCCTCTGCGCGGCTTTGCGGAAGCGCGCAATCTCCCAGCGCTCCATGCTGAAAGCCTTCACAATACGGTTACCGGTAATGGTCTCGTGCAGAATATTCTGAATGTCAGCGAGCTTGTCCTGACCGCGGCGCGTCGTATGCCGCACCCGCCGCCCGATTCGTCCTGCTGAAAAGATAATCACAGGCACGAACAAAACCAGAATCCAGGCAAACTTCCGCCCCAGCGCCACCACCACCACCGCCGTAAAAAGAAAGGTAAAAAACTGCTGCAGAAACTCCGCCAGCACGCTCGACATCGCGTATTGCACGCGCTCCACGTCATTAACAACGGTGGATACCAGCGTTCCCGTGGTGTGCCTGTGAAAAAATGCCGCCGAGCGTTGCAGAATCGAATCGTAAAGATCGTTGCGCAGATCCGTAATCATCCCGAACCCGGCGTAGTTCACCAGGTACGTGCCCGCATAATCGCAGATCCCCTTCAACACCGTAGCCGCGACCAGGGCAAAGGCCACCACCGTCCACGGATTCTGAAAGTGCGAAGGAACAAACTGTTGCAGGTAGACGGGATGCCCGCTGCCCGGAACGGCAAACAACTGCATCTCGCGAGACTGCGTCCCCGGGTTCAGCACGCGGTCAAAGATAGGTCCAATCAGCAGCAGGCGGAAGGCATCGAGCAACCCGACAGCCGCCATGAGGAGCACCGAAGCCCCGACCGGCCACCAATAGGGCGCCACGTATCGGATAAGGCGCGTCAGTTGCCGCATCGAAGGCTCCCCATGCGCAGCCAAACCCGCCCTACAGATGAAATCGGCATGTGTCGCAAGTCCTCATTCTACTTCAGTCGTTGGTCGTTAGTCGTTGGTCGTTCGTCCGTGCCATCAAAACTCGGGTTTGACTAGCGACTATCGACCAACAACCAACGGCCCTTAACCCGGACTATCCCGATGCACGACCTTCACCCGATACCCGGCCTGCCCTAAACGTTTGCTCACGTCCTCGGCAATCATCACCGAACGATGCTGCCCGCCGGTGCAACCGAAAGAAATCGTCAAATAACTCTTGCCCTCCCGGATATAGTGCGGCAACAGATAAATCAGCAACTCGGAAATCCGATCGATGAATTCCTTAGTCTGCGGAAACGACCGGATATATTTCGCCACCTTCGGATCGCGCCCGGTCAGCGGACGAAACTCCGGCACAAAATGCGGATTGGGCAAAAAGCGAACATCAAACACCAGATCCGCGTCCTCCGGAACCCCATGCCGGAAACCGAAGCTCACGCACGAAACCAGAATGTTATTGCCCGACTCCTGCTTCTGAAAACGTTCCGTGATGTGCGACCGTAGCTCGTGGACGTTGAACTTGGAAGTGTCAATCACCAGATCAGCCATCGCCCGAATCCGCCGCAGATGCTGGCGCTCCGCGGCTAGCGATGCTTTCACGGTCGTCTTGGTGCCCAGCGGATGCGGCCGGCGCGTCTCGCTGTAGCGGCGCAGGAGAACGGAATCAGCTGCCTCGAGAAAAATCATTTTGGTGGGAACAATGCGGCGAACCGATTTTATGATTTCGGGCAGCGCTTCCAGTTGCGTGCCCTCGCGAACATCCACCACCAGCGCCGTGCGTTCGATTTCGGAGGACTGCCCAGCCAACTCGGCAAACTGTGGGATCAGTCCCACAGGTAAGTTGTCCACACAGTAGTAGCCCAGATCCTCAAAAGCCTTGAGCACCGAGGCTTTCCCCGATCCGCTCATGCCGGTAATAATCACCAGCTCGGCGCGCGTGCGTCGATTGGGCGCGCCCCCGGCGCTCCGATCGGCGCGAACTCGCCGCCCAGTTTTTCCCGTCAGCTTGCGAGGAGGCATGTAACTGAAATGGTAGCAGGGACCCCCCGCCCCTGCCAGTTATCGATGTAGGCGCAACCGAATGTAGGCGCGAGCAATCGCTGGTGAAGCTAGACGAAGCGGTGGAGCAACAAGCCCAATGTCCGCCCGCGGCGGTTCCTGCTCTGACGACCAGAGAGCAAAGACTACGACCAACGACTGCCCGTCTACGGCTTTACCGCGACCAGATCCGGATTACAAGGAGTGGAAAAAGGCTGGCCCACCGAATTCTGGCAGAGGCCTTGCGGGAAAGCGACCTGTTGAATGTCACCGCCTGCTACCGTGCTCACAACGTGCACGGTCCCGTCGCTCGTGCCTACGTAGAGCAGGGTGCCGTCCGGCGTGAGGGTAGCGCTGAGCGGCATCGGATTTCCGACCAGGGGCACCGCCGATGATGTCTGTCCGGGAATATTGAACGCCAGAATGCTGCTCAGATTCGAAGCGATCACGTACGCAGTCGAGCCATCTTGCGAGATGATCAATTGCTTAGCCACAAAGTTCCCCTGACCGAGGTTGAACGAGGCAGCGGGCTCATCAGTCAGTGCGGGCGCGCAACCCGATGGAGTTGTATTGACACCAATAATGTCGATATCTGGAGGCGCAACCGCTAGCAGATGAAAAGTATTGGGTGTATCGGAGGTTGGAGGCAGCAGCTTGGCTGCGCCCGGCAGAGTCTGTATGAAGGTTGGCACTACTGGGACCGCTACAGTGTCGGCGGTGCCGTTGTCGCAAGTCCTCAGCACGGTGACCGACGAAGGAGCGCCACCAGCTACATACGCAAAAGCGCCCTCTGAAAGAAAAGACACGTCATTGGCAGGACCGGCGAGGGCGATGGTTTGCAGCGCATCGATCTTCGAGTAAGCATACAAGGTTTTGCCAGCGACGATGTAAGCCTTAAGACTGTCAGGCGAAAAGTCCGCCGCGGCTGCCCCTGTGATCTGAAATGCGAGAGCGCTATTGGTCGCCGTGTCGAACACGAAAACTTCGTTGGGAGTGTCTGCGGTATCGGAAACGATGACCTTGCTTCCATCGGGAGAAACGGCCAGTACTTTTCCCGGGACAGACTTGATCTCACTCGCGGAGTTCGTCGCGGAATCAATCACCGTGAGACCTACGCTGCCCAGCAGTCCGGAATTAGTACCGAGATAAGCCTTGGTCCCTTGTCGATTAAAGACCAGCGAGTTTGGCGTCGCCGGCAAGGTGACGGAGGCCCCCGCAGTGTTCGCGGGTGCGGTGATGGGAACGACGGTACTAAAGCAGCCGTCAGTTGTGCCACAGCCCGTGGTGCTCACATACACGGTGGCGTTTTCGGTGGTCCCGGTGTGGGGGATGAACAGGCTTACGACATTCTCTGGATAGATTGGCAGGGAGTGGGACAAGCCCGTATCAAATCCCGTATTGCAGGTTGGCGGAGTGCAAGAAGCGATGATGCTGGCCCCGCCTCCAGCCGAAGATCCGGTTGCGGCTCCGGCGCTGCTCACACTGATTGACCCAGGCTCGGACGAACTCCAGGTTAGCGGAACTCCGTTGATCGTGGTGCCCACTGAATCAGTGACCGTCGGTGTGATCGTTCTTGAAGTGCTGCTGGAAGATGTGACCGCGAGCTGAATCGACTCTACTGGGCATGCGGTGAAATATATTGGCACGCTATTGATATTGCCGATGGTAGCGAAGAGGGAAGTGAGGCCGGGGACCTTTGCGGTCACCTGCACCTGTCCGGGAAGCAGAGCGGGATCGCTGGAATTCAGCGCGACTACATTGGTGGCTAAGGCTTGCCAGGTGAAAACCCCGACCGTAGAAGTGATGTCCACGCCATTGCTAAACGCAGTCGCCTGGTAGTTGGCGGTCTGACTAACGGAATAACAGGAATTTGTAGGCGGCGGTTGATTCGGAAGCAGGAACAATTGCACCGTGACTTTATCGACGTGCTGATGGACGTAGACTGTCGTTGGAGGGCTGCTGACGCCTTGAGCAGTCGCCGTGACCTGAGCCACGCCGACTGGGCCGGGCGTGCATATCTGTGGGTTGCTCAAAGAATCCCAGCTGCCGGCGCAGGCGATGCCGTTGGCCGCTACGGTGACGACGGCGGTATTACTGGACTGATAGGTCACCGGCTCAGCGATCGACGCCTTGGCGGAATTCAAAGCGCTGGCGGAAAATGCTTGGTTGGTGCCGATTTCCATCGACAGGTTCGGGGCAGGACTGATGGTGATGCTGGCGGGAACGGGGAAATTGGTGGTATGGATGGGGTTGCTGCTACCGCATCCGGCAAGCCCGGCCAGTAGAAAAAAGATGAGAAGTGCAACCGCAAACGCCAGAAACCCCGACCTACCCATGCACCCTCCCCGCCCTCATGGTCGCCCATGCGGCGAGCACATTTCCTAAGTAGTGTATTCGCTCTGGAAGTTTCCCAGTGTAGAGGCTGCGAATCGTTTCAGCAAGCTGAGCCTTCTGGCGGGCCCTAATCTGCAGCCAAATCCCTCACGAAATAACGGATCTCGCAACCGCAGCCGTAGTAGTCGGCTACCACCCCCGGAGCTATACCACGATCCTCGGCAGGAGTCGTCGCATCAAACTGCCAGATCGTCCGCATCAAATCAGAATCGCCGTCGTCGCTTGCTTATTATCCATGGGATGCAGCAAACGAGGGTTGACGATGTGCGAAGACTGTTGCTATATTTAAAAGGTTCCGCGAGTTCAATCTGGCTTGCCTGTAGGCTGTGGAGTCGTTCGTTGCGCGTTTTGGTGCGCGAAAGTCCCCAAAAGAGCGGCTAAGCCCTAAAGATATACGTCTTCGAAACAGTTTCGAAGATGCCCTCGCTGAAATGCCCTGCGCGCACCTTCCGCCTGTTGGAAGGCTATGCGGGGCAAGGCTGACGAAACGGAGTACTTCCCGGATTTTCGGGCTTGGTGCCACCGTCGTCGCTGATCAGTCTGAACGGGAAACCGAAAATCTCTCACCGGATTCGTGCGCGGTGAGAAGCATGGTTGGCGCGTCGCCAGCCAGACCCTGAACCAGGGAAAGTCAGCGGCGTCTACGCGTCGATGCGCTTTTGTGGGCGTACGAGCGGGCGTTGGCGAGGAGCATTAAAAAGAGTGCCTACCTTCAATCAGTTAGTGCGTGATGGCCGAAAACGGCCGCGGTATAAGACGGCGAGCCCGGCCTTGCAGGGATGTCCGCAAAAGCGCGGTGTCTGCACCCGTGTGTACACACAAACACCGAAGAAGCCGAACTCCGCGCTGCGCAAGGTTGCTCGCGTACGTTTGACCAACGGAATCGAAGTCACGACCTATATTCCCGGCGTCGGTCACAACCTGCAGGAGCACTCGATTGTGCTGATTCGCGGCGGCCGCGTGAAGGATCTGCCAGGTGTGCGCTATCACGTGGTTCGCGGAACGCTGGACGCGGTCGGGGTCGCAGGTCGCAAGCAGAGCCGTTCGAAGTATGGCGCAAAGCGCCCGAAAGCATAAGAGGTCGTTGGTCGCTCGTCGTTGGCCATTGGCACAACGACAAGTACTCGCCCGACAAAAGTAGGAGCTAGAAGCTGAATGCCAAGAAAAGGACATACGCCCAAGCGGAAAGTGGAAGCCGATCCGGTTTACGGTTCGGATCTGGTGACGAAGTTCGTCAACTCGATGATGTGGCAGGGCAAGAAGAGCACGGCGGAAGGCATCTTTTATGAAGCTTTGACGCGGCTGCAGGACAAAGGCGGCGACACGGCTCTGAAGCTGTTCACGAAAGCCGTCGAAAATGCCAAGCCGCTGCTCGAGGTCAAGACCCGCCGCGTGGGTGGCGCGAACTATCAGGTGCCGGTAGAAGTCAACGCTGACCGGCGCACCTCGCTGGCGATTCGCTGGCTGATTGCCTACTCCCGCGGACGCGGCGAGAAGGGCATGATCGACAAGTTAAGCAACGAATTGCTGGATGCCGCGAACGGAAAAGGCGCAGCCATTAAGAAGAAGGAAGACGTTCACCGTATGGCCGAGGCCAATAAGGCCTTCGCGCATTACCGGTGGTAAGAGGAAAAGGATAAGGGTTAGGGATTTGACAGGTTCAGTTGCCAACGAGCAAGAGAGAAAAGAAGAGAGAAAGAAAGCTGTGTCCAGAACAGTTCCATTGGAGCGGTGTAGAAACATCGGCATCATGGCCCACATCGATGCCGGCAAGACCACTACGACCGAGCGTATCCTGTTCTACACAGGAAAGACGCACCGCATTGGAGAGGTCCACGAAGGCACTGCTACCATGGACTGGATGGAGCAGGAGCAGGAGCGCGGCATCACCATTACTTCCGCCGCCACTACCTGCACCTGGCGCGACATTCGCATCAACATTATCGACACCCCCGGTCACGTGGATTTTACCGCTGAAGTCGAACGCTCGCTACGCGTGCTAGATGGTGCGGTAGCTGTATTTGACGCAGTGCATGGAGTGCAGCCTCAATCCGAGAAAGTGTGGCGTCAGGCCGACAAGTACGGTGTACCGCGAATTTGCTTCATCAACAAGATCGACAAAATGGGCGCTGATTTTGAGCACGCCGTCGATACCCTCCGCAAGCGCCTCAATGCCAAGCCCGTCGCCGTACAGATTCCCATCGGACAAGAAGATAAATTCAGAGGCGTGATTGATCTCATCGAGATGAAATCGATCATCTGGCAGGATGACACTATTGGCGCAGAGTACATTACCGGCGAAATCCCTGCGGAGTTGCAAAAAAAGGCGGAAGCCGCTCACGCTCTTCTGGTTGAAACTGTCGCCGAAAACGACGATGCGATTCTGCACAAGTTTCTTGAAGGGGAGGCTATTTCTCCCGCGGAACTTCGCGCATCTCTACGTAAGTCGACGATCGAACTGAAACTATTTCCAGTAGTAGTCGGCACCGCATTCAAGAACAAAGGCATACAGCCGCTGCTCGATGCAGTCGTGGATTACCTGCCTTCGCCGCTGGATGCTGGCGAGGTTCATGGAACAAACCCGGACAACGGCGAAGCGATTACGCGTCAACCCGCGGACAGCGAGCCTTTTTCCGCTCTCGCATTCAAGATCATGGCCGATCCATTTGTTGGTCAGTTGACTTTTATTCGCGTCTATTCCGGCCAACTGAAATCGGGTGAAGCGGTGCTCAATGCTGGCCGCGGACGTACCGAGCGCATTGGTCGGCTGTTGAAAATGCACGCCAACAAGCGCGAGGACATCAGCGAAATTCTGGCGGGCGATATCTGTGCTGCGGTTGGCTTGAAGAATGTAAGTACGGGTGACACGATTTGCGACGAGAAGCATCCCATCACGCTGGAGAGCATCACCTTCGCGGTCCCGGTGATTTCCGTTGCCGTTGAACCCAAGACCAAGGCTGATCAGGAAAAGATGGGCATGGCGTTGAATCGCCTCGCCCAGGAAGATCCCACTTTCAAGGTTCACACCGATCCCGACAGTGGACAAACCATCATCAGCGGCATGGGCGAACTGCATCTGGAAATCATTGTTGACCGCATGATGCGTGAGTACAAAGTCGAGGCCAACGTGGGCAAGCCCCAGGTTGCTTATCGCGAGACCATCCGCAGGAAATCTGAGGCCGAAGGTAAGTACATTCGCCAGACCGGCGGCAAGGGTCAGTATGGCCATGCCAAAATCCGCCTGGAGCCGCAGGTGCCGGGGACCGGGTATGAATTTGTCAACGACATTGTTGGCGGCTCAGTGCCCAAGGAATTCATTAAGCCCATCGATCAGGGCATTCGCGAAGCCATGGAAGGCGGCATCCTCGCTGGTTACGAGATGGTTGACGTGAAAGCCATCCTTTACGACGGCAGCTATCACGATGTGGACTCGAACGAAATGGCGTTCAAGATCGCCGGCTCGATGGCCTTCAAAGAAGCTGCACGTAAAGCCTCGCCGGTGCTGCTTGAGCCGGTGATGGCAGTCGAAGTGGTCACGCCGGAAGATTATGCAGGCGTGATTATGGGCGATCTGAGTTCCCGCCGCGGACGCATCGAGGGCATGGAGCATCGCGCCGGCTCGCAGGTAATCAAAGCGATCGTGCCATTGGCCGAGATGTTCGGCTACGCGACGCATATGCGTTCAAGCACGCAAGGACGCGCCGAATACTCAATGCACTTCGCGCGCTACGAAGAAGTGCCGCGCAGCGTTGCAGACGAGATCATCGGGCGTTCACAAGGACCCAAGAGATAAAGTCGCGGGCAGTAGAGCCCGGGGCATAAGAACAAGTGATACGGAGCTAGGAAATGGCGAAAGAGAAATTTGATCGTAATAAGCCGCACTGCAACGTGGGGACGATTGGTCACATTGACCATGGCAAGACCACGTTGACGGCGGCCATCACCAAGGTTTTGCAGAAGCACAACCCGAAGATCGTCTTCCGGTCGTTCGACAGCATCGATAACGCGCCGGAAGAAAAGGCACGCGGAATCACGATTGCCACGGCGCACGTAGAGTACGAAACCGCGAACCGGCATTACGCCCACGTCGATTGCCCGGGCCACGCGGATTACATCAAGAACATGATCACGGGCGCGGCGCAGATGGATGGCGCGATTCTGGTGGTCGCGGCGACCGATGGTCCAATGCCGCAGACGCGCGAGCACGTGCTCCTGGCTCGGCAAGTCGGTGTGCCTTACATCGTGGTGGCGCTCAACAAGTGTGACGCGGTTGACGATCCCGAGTTGCTGGATCTGGTCGAACTCGAAGTGCGCGAGTTGCTGAAGAGCTACAAGTTTCCCGGCGACGACGTGCCAGTGATTCGCCTTTCGGCCCTGGGCGCACTGAACGGCGAAGAGAAATGGGAGAAACAGATCGACGCGTTGATGGAGGCGGTCGACAAGAGCGTTCCGCAACCGGCGCGTGAGCTGGATAAGCCGTTCCTGATGCCGATTGAAGATATTTTCTCGATCTCAGGACGTGGCACGGTGGTCACGGGACGAATCGAGCGCGGCAAGGTGAAGGTGGGCGAGGAAGTGGAGATTGTAGGCTTCCGCGACACCCGCAAGACGGTGGTGACCGGCGTCGAAATGTTCAAGAAGCAATTGGACGAAGGCCTGGCGGGAGACAATGCGGGGCTGCTGTTGCGCGGCATTGGCAAAGATGATGTCGAGCGCGGCATGGTATTGGCGAAGGGCGGATCGATTACGCCGCACACCAAGTTCAAAGCGGAAGTTTACATTCTGACGAAAGAAGAGGGCGGACGGCACACGCCATTCTTCAAAGGATACCGTCCGCAGTTTTATCTCAGAACGACGGACGTGACGGGCGTAGCGGAACTTCCGGCAGCGACCGAGATGGTGATGCCGGGAGACAACGTCAGTCTGGTGATCGAGCTGATTACGCCGGTGGCGATGGAGAAAGGCTTGCGCTTCGCGATTCGCGAAGGCGGGCATACAGTAGGCGCCGGAACGATCAGCGAAATTGTGCAGTAGCGTGAAGCAGAGTAATGCGGAAGTTGAGATCCCTCGCTCTGCTCGGGATTTCGGCACGCGGCCAGACGCCGCATAAACGCCTCAACTTGCCGCCAGTTCTTTCTTCCCGGACAGCCGGGAGGGGTTAGCGAGAGCCAAAAGTGATTGGAAAAGAAAGAATTCGCATTCGGTTGAAGGCTTACGACTACCGCATCCTGGATCAGTCCACGGGTGAGATCGTCGAGACCGCGAAGCGCACGGGCGCGCAGATCGCGGGGCCGATTCCTTTGCCCACAATGAAGAACAAGTACTGCGTGCTGCGTTCTCCGCACGTGGACAAAAAGTCGCGCGAGCAGTTCGAGATCCGCACGCACAAGCGTCTGCTCGACATTCTTGAGCCAACGCAGCAAACGGTCGACGCCCTGATGAAACTCGACTTGCCCGCAGGCGTGGATGTAGAGATTAAGGCATTCGGCAAGGAACACAAGTAGTCTGTGTGGATGCGGGCGACTCGCCCGTCACCACACGACCAGCCTCTGGCCTCTGAGCCATGCTGGGTTTAGCGGAGAGAGACATGGCAAAAGTAACCGGAATCTTAGGAAAGAAAGTCGGCATGACGCAACTCTTCGACGACAAGGGCGACGTTCATCCCGCGACCGTGTTGCAGGCTGGGCCTTGCGTGATCACGCAACACAAGACTGCGACCAAAGACGGATATGTTGCCGCACAGATCGGCCTGGTCGAGTTCGTGAAAGAGTCGCGGCTGACTAAGCCGGCTCGCGGACATTTGGGAAAAAACAATCTGCCGCCCGTCAAGTTCATGCGCGAAGTTCCAATTGAAGTCGAAGAGAAGTCTGAGGCCAACGGTGATGGCTTGGTCAAAACCGGTGATCGCATTCTGGTAGACATTTTCGACGGCGAGAAATTTGTCGACGTTGTTGGCATCAGCAAGGGGCGTGGTTTCTCTGGCGTAGTCCGGCGACATCATTTTGCCGGTGGTCCCAAATCGCATGGTTCGATGTTCCAGATTACGGGATCGATTGGTTCGTCCGCGTTTCCGTCGCGCGTGTTTAAAGGGATGCGCATGTCCGGACACATGGGCGTGGACCGCGTAACTGTGCGCAATTTGCGCGTGCTCGGCATGGACAAAGAGGACAACTTGCTGGTAGTCGAAGGCAGCGTACCCGGGCCCAAGGGCGGATACCTGGTAATCACGAAAGCAAAGAAACCGCCAAGAGAGCGGCGTGGATTTGCCGGAGCAGCTACGGTTGATCCGTTGAAGGCAGCCAAGCGCGCGGCCAAGAAGGCTTAATAGAAATATCAGGAAAGATCATGGCAAGCATTGACATTCACAATCTGAGCGGAGCCAAAGTCGGCAGTCTGGAACTGGCTGACGAGGTCTTCGGCGCGGTGAACGAGGACCTGCTGTGGGAGGCGGTAAAACATTATCGCGCCGCCCATCGGGCCGGCACTCACGCGACCAAGAACAAGAAACTGGTTTCCGGGGCGGGCAAGAAACTTTGGAAACAGAAGGGCACTGGACGGGCTCGTGTGGGCTCGATTCGTTCGCCACTGTGGCGGCACGGCGGCACGGTGCATGGTCCACAGCCGCGCTCTTACGACTACGCGTTTCCGCGCAAGAAATTAATGGGAGCGTTGCGCTCGGCTTTGGCTTCGAAATTTGCCGATGGCAAGTTGATCATCGTGAATACTTTCGATGTAAAAGAACCGAAGTCCAAGCTGTTCCGCGAAGCGCTGGATGCGCTCAAAGTCGACACTACGGTGCTTTTAGTCGAGGTTGCGAAGCACGAGAATCGCAATCTGACTTTGAGTTCGCGCAATCTTGATGGAGTTGAATTGATCAGCGGCAACGAGGTTCATCCTTATCATCTGCTGCGCTACGACCGCGCGATCTTCTCGCAGCCGGCAATTGAGAAGCTGCAGATTTCGCTGAAGAGTTCGATTTCGAAACGGCAGCACAAGCCGGCGGAAGGCGAGGGAGAAGCGCGGAAGAAAGCTTCGCGTGCTCCGCGGCGCCGGACGCGGCATGAAAAAGCGGCGGAGGTGGCCTGATGAAATCCGCATACCAGATTCTTCGGCGTCCGGTCATTACCGAGAAGGGTCTCGCCATCAAGGAAAATCAGAACACACTGGTTTTTCAAGTGGCGACCGCGGCGACCAAGACCGAAATTAAGGAAGCCGTGCAGGGCATTTTTAAGGTAAAAGTACATTCGGTTCGCACCGCCACCTATCCGGGAAAGGAACGGCGGCGGGGAAAGTTTGCCGGCTACCGTCCGGATTGGAAAAAGGCGTACGTGCGGCTGAAGGCCGGCGAAAAGATGCCGGAGTACGCGCAGAACCTGTAGAGGCGTTGCTAGCAGCGCCTTGACGAAGAGCTGAAACGTTGCAAACAACGTTTCTACAGAGAGCTATATGGCAATCAAGACTTACAGACCGACAACTCAGACGCTGCGTTATCGCACCACGCTGGTCAATGACGATATTACGAGCACGCAGCCGCACAAGCCGTTGCTCGAGCCCAAGCCGCGCACTGGCGGACGGCGTAATTCGGGCCAGACCACCATGCGGTTTATCGGTGGTGGCCACAAGCGGAAGCTGCGCATTATTGACTTCAAGCGCGACAAGATCGGCATTCCGGCGACCGTGGCTACGATTGAGTACGATCCCAATCGCTCGGCGCGCATCGCGCTTTTGAGCTACGCAGATGGCGAGAAGAGGTACATCCTGCAGCCCGACGGATTGAAGGTTGGACAAAAAGTGTTGAGCGGTCCGGATGCCGACATCCTTGTTGGCAATGCTTTGCCGCTGCATAACATTCCTCCGGGCACTACGATTCACAACGTCGAGTTGAAGCCGGGCAAGGGCGCGCAGATGGTACGGTCGGCGGGCGGCGCAGCCCAGTTGGTGGCCAAGGAAGGCGAGTACGCGCTGGTCAAACTGCCTTCTGGCGAGATTCGCAAAGTCGCGCAAGGCTGCATGGCGACGATTGGCCAGGTTGGCAATCTGGATCATGAAAACGTGACCATCGGCAAAGCCGGTCGTTCGCGGTGGCTGGGGAAGCGGCCGCACAATCGCGGCGTCTCCATGAACCCTGTGGATCATCCGCACGGCGGTGGTGAAGGCAAAACCTCTGGTGGCCGGCATCCGGTAACGCCGTGGGGACAGCCGACTCGCGGATACAAGACGCGGAATAACAAGCGCACGGACGCATTTATCGTCAACCGTCGCGGCAAGAAATGACGACGTTTGCCGGGCGTCTGAGCCCAGCGGCGTCATCCCGAGCGGAGCGAGGGATCTCCGGAACTGAGAGCTAAACTTTATGGCACGTTCAACAAAAAAAGGACCGTTCGTCGATGCTTTCCTGCAAACGCGGGTAGAAGTCATGAACGCGCGCAACGAAAAGAAGGTGCTGCGCACCTGGTCGCGGCGCTCAACCATCGTCCCCGAAATGGTGGGCCACACTATCGCGGTGCACAACGGCAAGAAGTTTATCCCGGTGTACATTACCGAGAACCTGGTGGGCCACAAGCTCGGCGAGTTCAGCTTTACCCGCCAGTTCAAGGGACACTCGATGAGGGCGGCGACCGAGGTTGCAGCCAAGCCGGCCGGTATCCCGGGTGGTCCGGGAGCTCCGAGTCCAGCGGCGGGAGCGGCTCCGGCTGCCCCGGCGCCAAAGGCGTAAAGGAGACGCACGATGGAATTTCGAGCTCAAGCACGTTTCATGCGCGTCTCGCCGCAGAAGGCTCGCCTGGTGCTGGATCTGATCAAGGGCCGCCGGGTGGAAGATGCGCTCAACACTCTGATCTTCACCAAGAAGCGGGTCGCAGCGACGGTGGAGAAGTTGCTCCGCTCCGCGCTGGAGAATGCGAACTACCTGAGTTCAGAAAAAGGTTTGGATGTGAACGTCGATAACTTATATGTGAAGCGGGCAATCGCCAACGATGGTCCGCGGATGAAACGTATACGCCCGGCGCCGATGGGCCGCGCTTATCACTACGTCCGGCGCATCTCGCATATCGAAATCGAACTTGCAGAACGCGGCAAAAATGGCGAGGCGTTGGCGAATGTTGTCGGCGCTGAACGGGTAAGCGGCACATCGACGGGAGCATCGAAGCCAAGAACGAAAGCGAAGGGCAAAGCTCCGGCAACGAAAAGCAAGGCCAAAGTTGCGAAGAAGTTTGCGGGAGCACGATAGGATTCGTCAGGGTCGTTGCCAGGTTGATCTAGGAGAGACGATGGGACAAAAAGTTCATCCTTATGGTTTTCGCTTGGGTTACACCAAGCCGTGGAAATCGCGCTGGTTTGCCGAGCGGGATTATGACAAGCAGCTGCTCGAAGACGTCAAGCTGAAGAACGAACTGAAGGACAAGCTCAAGTCGGCGGGCGTCAGCTCGATCGAGATCGAGCGTCCCGGGAACAAGCTGCGCGTCATTATCAAGACCGCGCGTCCGGGAATCATTATTGGACGCAAGGGCGCCGAGATCGACAAGCTCAAAGCCGACGTGCAGAAGCGCATGAATGGCCGCGAAATTTATATCGACATTCAGGAAGTGCACAAGCCGGAGCTGGATGCACAGCTGGTATCCGAGTCGATCGCGCTTCAACTCGAAAAGCGCGTGGGCTTCCGTCGCGCGATGCGCAAGGCGGTAGACTCCGCGCTTCGCTTCGGCTGCAAGGGAATCAAAGTCCGGGTCAGCGGACGTCTGAACGGAAATGAAATCGCCCGCTCCGAATGGTATCTGCAGGGCCGGTTGCCGCTGCACACATTGCGCGCCGACATCGATTACGGTTTCACCGAAGCGCGCACCACATATGGCGTCATCGGCGTAAAGGTCTGGGTGTACAAAGGCGAGATTCTTCCCGCCGCGAAGAAGCGCGAAGCGCAGCAGGTTGGCGGCGCGTTCTAAGCTGTGGAAACGTAGCTTGCTACGTCTCCCGCACGCCGCGAAAAGAGACGTTGCAAGCGATGTCTGTACAGAGCGACGTTCGTACTGAGAGAGCTGACTTATGTTGATGCCAAAGAAAGTAAAGTACCGCAAGCAGCAACGCGGACGCATGACCGGCAAAGCCTGGCGCGGTAGCGAACTCGCTTTTGGAGACTACGGGTTGAAAGTTCTCGAGCCAGGTTGGATTACCGACCGGCAGATCGAGGCCAGCCGGGTTGCCATGACGCGTTTCGTGAAACGTGGCGGCAAGATCTGGATTCGCCTTTTCCCGGACAAGCCCGTAACCAAGAAGCCTGCTGAAACTCGTATGGGAAAAGGCAAGGGAGCGCCCGATCACTGGGTCGCGGTGGTTCGTCCCGGCAAGATCCTGTTCGAAATGGAAGGGGTCACGCCGCAGGACGCCTCCGAGGCCATGCGTCTGGCTTCGCACAAGCTGCCTTTGCGCACCAGGTTCGTGAAGCGCGAATCGGCAGCACACTGAGAGATTGACTTATGAAATCGGAAAAAATCCGCAACTTGACCGACGAAGAGCTTCTTCACCAGGAGCGCGATCTCAACGATCAGCTATTCAAGCTCAAGTTTCAACTGAACATGGGACAGACCGAGAGCCTGAAGAAAATTCGCGGCATGCGTCGCGACATCGCGCGGGTGAAGACCATCGGCCGTGAGCGTGAAATTGCCGCCAGCCGCAAAACGGGGAGCAAGTAATGGCAGAGATCAGCACACAGCAGAGCCAGCCAGCGGCTGCCGGACGTCGCAAGGAAGTGGTCGGCGAGGTAGTCTCGAACCGCATGAAAAAGACCATCGTGGTCGAGGTCGTGCGCAAGAAGTCGCATGCATTTTATGGCCGCGTGGTTTCGAAGGCGAAAAAGTTTTACGCTCACGATGAAAAGAACGAGGCTCGCATCGGAGACGTGGTGCGACTGGAAGAGACTCGGCCGCTGTCCAAGTTGAAGCGTTGGCGTCTCAAGCAGATTGTTCGTAAGACGGCGCTCGTGCCCGAGCACACCGCTGCGGAAATTCGGTAACGCAGCGCCTTTAGGAGACGAATTATGGCTGTGATGATGAGAACTTGGCTCGAGGTCGCCGATAACTCCGGCGCTCGGAAACTGCAGGTCATCCTGCCGCTCGGGGGCTCGACCGGACTGCGGGCTGGTCTTGGAGACGTGGTCACTGCCAGCGTGAAAGAAGCTTCTCCCGACGGTCAGGTGAAGAAGGGAACTGTCGTCAAAGCCGTAATCGTGCGGACGCACAAAGAGTATGGCCGCCGTGACGGCACTTACATCCGCTTCGACGAGAATGCCGCGGTGCTGATCAACGAACAGGGCGAACCGGTCGGGACCCGCGTCTTCGGACCGGTGGCTCGCGAACTGAGAGAGAAAAAGTTCTTAAAGATTGTCTCCCTGGCGCCAGAAGTACTGTAGAGACGTAGCTGGCTACGTCTCGACCGCGAGAGATGGAAGGGTTTGAAATGAGAACAGTAAGTACGGAACATAAACGAGTCGATCTGCGGCGGAACGACATCGTGAAGGTGATCACCGGTCGGGACAAAGGCAAAGAAGGCCGCGTCCTGCGCGTGTTTCCGAACGACAACAAGATTCTGGTCGAACACGTCATGCTGGTGAAAAAACACGTGCGCCCCAATCCGCAGCGCAACGTGAAGGGTGGAATTGCTGAGCAAGAGAGCCGCATTGCCCTGTCCAACGTGCAGTTGGTCTGTGGGACTTGCGGACCGGTGCGGATTGGTCATGAGATGCGCGGCGACCGCAAGGTGCGGGTTTGCAAGAAGTGCGGAACCACGCTGGATAAATAAGGGTATAAGCAATGGCAAAAGAGAAGAAAGAGAAAAAGGGTGGCCAGCAGGAAGAGCAGAAAGCTCCCGCAGTCGCGCGTCACAGTGCGAAAGAAACACCGCGGCTGAAAGCGCGCTTTCAGAAGGAAGTTGCTGCCACGCTGATGAAGGAATTCGACCTGAAGAATCCCATGGCGGTGCCGCATCTCCATAAGATCGTGGTCAACATGGGTGTGGGTGAAGCCACGCAAAATGCGAAGGTCCTCGATCCAGCGGTAAATGAGCTTGGTCAGATTACCGGCCAGAAGCCGGTAGTGACGAGGGCCAAGAAATCCATCGCGGCCTTCAAGGTACGCGAGGGCCAGGCGATCGGCGCGATGGTGACGTTACGCGGCGATCGCATGTACGAATTTTTCGACCGGCTGGTGAATGTCGTACTGCCTCGCGTGCGCGACTTCAAGGGAGTTTCGACAAAGTCGTTCGACGGCCGAGGGAATTACACTCTCGGTCTGCACGATCAATTGATTTTTCCGGAGATTGATTACGCCAAGGTGGACAAACAGAAGGGCATGAACGTCACGATTGTGACGACAGCGCGCAGCGATGATCAGTCGCGAGCTTTGTTGCGTCATCTCGGCATGCCGTTCCGGGCGCAGTAAGAGTTTGAAGAGTTCGACGATAGAGATTCTTTAAGGATTTCATGACTACAGCGAAACGAGTTAAGGACGCCAAGATCGAAGCGAAGTTCCAGAAGGCGCGCGAGAACAAGGAACAGAAGCCCAAGTTTTCCACGCGCAAGCATAACCGCTGCAAAATTTGCGGACGTCCGCGCGCTTACCTGCGCAAGTTCGGATTGTGCCGCTTGTGCTTCCGGGGCTTGGCGCTGCGGGGAGAAATCCCCGGGGTGTCGAAGTCGTCCTGGTAGAAGCGTGCTAGAAGTCGTGAGAGCACGGCTGAAGTTGGGAGGGCACGGCTTCAACCGTGCCGTAATGAGTGCCTGGCGATGGGGGCCTTAGCCCCTGAAGTTAGGCGGAATACGTCGCCGCAGGTTCTTCGGTGCAGAGCAAGAATGGCCGAAGCAAACGGGCGATTGAGGAGAAAGAACGCATGAGGTTGACCGATCCGGTCGCAGATATGTTGACGCGCATTCGCAATGCGATTAGCGCCCGGCACCAGAAGGTGGATATTCCCGCCTCTAAGCTGAAGATGGAGATTGCCCGCATCCTGAAGGAAGAGGGCTATATCTCGAATTTCAAGGCTACAGAAGAGGAAGGGCATAAGATCCTGCGCGTCTACTTGAAGTACGCCAACAACAACGAAGCGGTGATCTCGAATGTAAACCGCGTTTCGCGGCCTGGATGTCGCGTGTACGTGCGGCGTACCGAGATCCCTCGCGTGCTGGGTGGGCTTGGCATCAATATTCTCACCACGCCTCGCGGCGTAATGACCGGGCGCCAGGCGCGCAAGCAGGGCCTGGGCGGCGAGTTACTCTGCGAAGTTTGGTAGACACAGCGTTCTGCGTCTCGAAACATTGCAAACAACGTTTCTACAGCGAAGGTTGAGAGCTGAATTTATGTCACGAATTGGAAAAAAGCCGATTCCGCTTCCCAAGGGAGTTACGGTCAAAATCGAAGGCAATACGGTTGCCGTGCAGGGACCGAAGGGTAAATTGGACACGCGTCTGCCTGCGGGGATTAAGGTCCAACAGCAGGATGGGAATCTGCTGGCGGTACGCGAAAACGATTCCCAGGCCGCTGTGCATGGCTTAGCGCGCGCCCTGGTCAACAACGCCGTCGAAGGCGTCACCAAGGGATGGACTCGCGATCTTGAAATCGTCGGCATTGGCTACCGTGCCGAAATGAAGGGCAAGAATACGGTTGTGTTCAGTCTTGGTTATTCACACCTGATCGAGTATCCACTGCCCGTCGGAATTGAAGCGACTGTGGATCCCAAGCAGACCAAGCTGAGCGTTACTGGTATTGATCGCCAGAAAGTCGGCCAGGTCGCAGCGGAAATGCGCAGCCTGCGTCCGCCGGACCCGTATAAGAATAAAGGTGTGCGTTATGCGGGCGAGCGTTTGAAAAAGAAAGTCGGCAAGACCGGAGCGAAATAGTTAGCAAGGGACAAAGACAATGCTTTCGCGGACATCGAAAAACACAAATCGGCGGCACGTGCACGAGCGCATCCGCAAGAAGATCCTCGGAACTTCGGAGCGGCCGCGGCTGAACGTGTACCGTTCGCTGAACCACATCTACGTGCAACTGATCGACGATATGGAGGGCAACACTGTCGTCTTCGCGCATTCCGCCGAGGGCAAAAAGGGAGAGCGCCGCATCGGCGGAAACGTGGCCTCGGCCAAGGAAGTCGGCAAACTGATCGCCGAGAGGGCCAAGGCGAAGGGAATCAGTAAGGTGGTATTCGATCGCGGCGGCTACATCTATCACGGACGAGTGAAAGCCCTCGCAGATGCCGCCCGCGAAGCCGGATTACAGTTCTAGATTTGCGGGACTGAGCATGGAACCGGGTTTTAACCCGGGTGGCCGAGGAGAGCTCGGCGGAGAGAAACGAGAATCAAAGAATGCCAACAGTCATTAAGAAGCTTGATGCGGGTTCCTACCAACTGAAAGATCAGGTAGTGGCAATCAACCGGGTCACCAAGGTGGTCAAAGGTGGCAAGAATCTTTCCTTTGCCGCTCTGGTGGTGGTCGGGGATCCCAGTGCCGCCGTCGTGGGATACGGTTCGGGAAAGGCGAAGGAAGTTCCCCAAGCCATCCGCAAGGGAATCGAGTCGGCGAAAAAAAATCTGATGCGAATCAATCTTACGCAAACCAGCATCCCCCACCTTGTGCTGGGGCGCTTCGGATCGGGCAGAGTGCTCCTGAAGCCCGCCCCCGAAGGCACGGGAGTGATCGCTGGCGGCGCAGTACGCGCGGTGATGACTTCGGCGGGAATTCAAAACGTGCTGACCAAGTCGATTGGCACAACCAACCCGCACAATGTCATCAAGGCGACGTTCGATGCGCTCAAAAAGCTGAAGAATCGGTCCGATGTGGCCGCGCTGCGCGGCAAAACTGCAGAAGAGTTATAGAAGGACGGAGTCTGGAATGACGGCGAAGAAATCGAATGCGGGCGGTGGCAAGCTGCACTTGAAGTGGGTGCGTTCCGCGATTTGCACCCCGGTAAAACATAAGCTGGTAGTCAAAGGGCTGGGCTTTACGCGGCTGAACCAGGTGATTGAGCGTCCCGACAATCCCGCCATTCGCGGAATGGTGGCCAAGATTCCGCATCTGGTTGAGATCGTGCAGCCTTAATTTTTCCGTAGAGACGTTGTTAACAACGTCTGTACAGCGACGAGCAATTATGAATCTCTCGAATATTCGAGCACCAAAGAAGGCAAACTCCGGCAAGAAGCGCGTCGGACGCGGCATGGGTTCCGGCATGGGCAAGACCTCCACGCGCGGGCACAAAGGTCAACGTTCGCGCAGCGGTTCGCGCATGATGCGTGGCTTTGAAGGCGGCCAGATGCCGCTCCATCGCCGCATGCCGAAGCGCGGCTTCACTAATATCTTCCGCAAGGAATTCAACATCGTGAACCTGGAAAAGCTGGCCGCGCTGGGAGAGACCACCATCACTCCCGAGGTGCTGCGCAAGGCCGGTGTCATCAGCACCAAACACCCGGTGAAGATCCTAGGCGACGGAGAGATCTCGATTGCGCTGACCGTGCACGCGCACAAATTTTCCAAGTCCGCTCAGGAGAAGATCATTAAGGCCGGCGGCAAGTTTGAGGTCTTGCAGTAATGCTCGAAAAATTACTTAACGTATTTCGCATCCCCGACCTGCGCAAGCGTATTCTTTTTACCCTCGGGTTGCTGGCGGTCTACCGTCTCGGCGGGCATATTCCTACGCCCGGAGTGAATGCGGACAAGCTGCAGCAATTCTTCGAGCAGAATCGCGGCAGCTTCCTGGGTTTTGTCGATCTGTTCTCTGGCGGCCAGCTTCGCCGGTTGACCATCTTCGCTCTCGGAATCATGCCGTACATCACGGCGTCGATCATCCTGCAGCTTTTGACCGTGGTCTATGAGCCGCTGGCGAAATTGCAGAAGGAAGGCGAACTGGGTCGCAAGAAAATCACCCAGTGGACGCGATATCTAACGGTTATTTTGAGCTCGGTTCAGTCTCTGGGCATCGCTATCAGTCTCGAAAAATCCGGTGATTTTGTGGTCAACCCCGGCATTCCCTTCATCCTGATGACCATGTTAACGCTTACCACGGGCAGCGCATTCATCATGTGGCTGGGCGAGCAGATTACTGAACGCGGCGTCGGCAACGGCATGTCGCTCCTGATCTTCGCCGGTATTGTAGTGGGCCTGCCGCGCGGCGTTGCCGACCTGATCGACAAAGTGCGCACCAATGCCTGGGGAGCCTTTACCGCACCAGCCATGATTTTGCTCGTGGGCATCATGATTCTGGTAGTGGCGTTCATCGTGTATGTGGAACGCAGCGAACGCCGCATTCCGGTGCAGTACGCGAAGCGCGTCGTCGGACGTAAAGTCATGGGAGGCCAATCCACCCACCTGCCGTTGCGCGTCAATGCCGGTGGCGTGATGCCAGTGATTTTTGCCTCATCCATCCTGACCATGCCCCAGACCATGGGATATGGTCTGCGCAACAACCGGTATTTTGGTGACCTCATCCACTGGCTGGGTTGGGGAGAGCCGCTTTATACGTTTCTGTACGCGGTGGGCATTATTTTCTTTGCCTACTTCTATGTGTCGATCGTCTTCAACCCGAACGAAGTCGCCGACAACATGCGAAAGTATGGCGGGTTCATTCCTGGTATTCGGCCGGGTAAGCGTACCGCCGATCACATCAATGAGATTCTGACTCGTATTACCCTCGTAGGCGCGTTGTACCTGATCATCATTTCTTTCATTCCGGAATGGATGATCACGGGAATCCACTTGAACCATTTATACGGACCGATCGGAGCATTTTTCGAGCGCCTGCCTACGTGGATGACTAACGGTTTGGGAGTAACGTTTTATTTCGGAGGCACGTCGCTGCTGATCGTAGTGGGCGTGGCGATGGACACGGTGACGCAAATTGAAGCGCAACTCATCATGCGCCACTACGACGGATTTACCCCACGCAGCGGACGTATTCGCGGCCGCCGTAGTTGGACATAATAAAAGGTTGAGGTTGCCGTACCGCCCGGTCGGCGGGTGGTCAGAGAGCTGACCGCGTGAGCCTGTAAGCAGGAAACGTAGTCGAGTCAGTTCGATGGAGACCTCGCAAAACATCGGGCCGGTTGTGCTGCTTGGGCCACCGGGCGCCGGCAAAGGCACGCAGGCCAAGCGAATTGCCGAACACTATGGTATTCCGCAGATCTCGACGGGAGACATTCTGCGGGACAACATAAAACGCGGCACCGAGTTGGGCGAGCAAGCCAAGGCCGTGATGGCTCGGGGTGAACTGGTTTCCGACGATCTGGTTTGTGACATGGTGGCTTCGCGACTCCACGATGCGGATTGCGAGCGCGGTTTCATTCTTGACGGGTTTCCGCGTACGGCCAGACAAGCGGGCTGGCTGGATGGTTTTTTTGAAAGCAAGATCTTTGACAACTCAAACGGTGATAAGTGCCTGCCAATTGTGATCCGCATCGACGTAGACTATAATCAGTTGGTACAGCGGCTCACTGGACGCAGGACTTGTCTCGCCAACGGACACATCTATAACGTCTATTTCCAGCCACCTCGCGTCCCGGACGTATGCGACGTTGACGGCTCCAAGCTGGTAATCCGCAGCGATGATCGCGAGGAAGTGATCCGGGAACGTCTGAAGGCATATGACCTGCAGACCCGGCCCGTGGCGGAATACTACGAGCAAAAGGGTCGCCTGGTAGCGGTGAATGGCGACTTGCCGGTGGGCGAGGTCACCGGACAGATTTTTTGGGTGATCGAGCATCGCGATGGCAATTGTCTGTAAATCGACGGCGGAAATCGAGCGGATGCGGAACAGCGGACGCATCGTTCGGGAAGTGCTCGATCACGTTCGCGCGCTGGTGCGCCCCGGAGCCACGACCATGGATCTGGAACGCGCCGCCGAAAAGAAGATCAAGGACATGGGCGCCAAGCCCGCGTTCAAGGGATATTACGATTATCCGTGCGTGCTCTGCACCTCGGTGAATGAAGAAATTGTGCACGGCATTCCGTCGGAAAAACGGGTGCTGAACGCGGGGGATATCGTTTCCATAGATTGCGGCGTGGTGCTGGACGGATACTACGGCGACGCTGCGATCACCGTGCCGGTCGACGATTCGGTAAGCCCCGAGGTTCGCAAGTTGCTCGAAGTGACGGAAGCTTCGTTATACAAAGGCATTGAGCAGGCGCGGGTGGGCAACGCGGTCGGAGATGTAGGCGCGGCGGTACAGGAATTTGTCGAAGCCAATGGGTTCAGCGTGGTGCGTGAGTTCGTGGGACACGGTATCGGAACCAAGCTGCACGAAGAGCCGCAAGTCCCGAACTTCGGAGCCCGCGGACACGGGGCCAGGTTGCGAGAAGGCATGGTCCTCGCGATCGAACCGATGGTGAACTTTGGCAAGCCCGGCGCCCGCGTGCTAGATGACAAGTGGACAGCCGTAACCGCCGACGGAAGCTGCAGCGCCCACTTCGAACACTGTGTGGCAGTGACAAAAGAAGGTCCGGTGATTTTAACGCAGTGAAGCAGCGACAGCTTATAAGGAGTCGATGAGCAAAGAAGACGCGATTGAGGTGATGGCAACGGTTCTTGAGCCGCTGCCCAATGCCATGTTCAAAGTCGAACTCGAAAACAAGCACCAGGTGCTGGCGCACGTTTCCGGGAAGATGCGCAAGAATTTCATTCGTATTCTCCCAGGTGACAAAGTCGCCGTCGAGCTTTCGCCGTATGATCTGAATCGCGGACGCATCGTTTATCGCTATAAGTAATCTGTTAGGGGTTGTTATCCGGAGCGAAGCGAGGGATCCATGTTCTTCGCGGCCGGGAGAAAATCGAGATTCCCCGTCGCATTCGCTCCTCGGAATGACAGAGGAAGAAAGAAACTTATGAAAGTACGAGCATCAGTAAAGAAAATTTGTGATAAGTGCAAGGTCATTCACCGCAAGGGTGTAGTGCGAGTGATCTGCGAGACCGCCAAACATAAACAACGCCAAGGATAAGGATAAGGAATAAGGACAAACATGGCACGCATTGCAGGCGTCGACCTTCCCCGCACCAAGCACATCAATATTGCGCTGACCTATATCTACGGAATCGGCAACCCGCGCGCCGCCCGCATTCTCGATCAGGCTAAGGTAGAACCGATGAAGAAGGTTCAAGACCTGGGCGAGGACGAGGTAAACCGCATCCGCCAGGTCATCGAGTCCGAAGGACTGGTCGAAGGCGACCTGCGCAAGGAAGTTTCGATGAACATCAAACGGCTCATCGAAATTGGTTCCTATCGCGGATATCGCCATCGCCGGAATCTACCGGTTCGTGGACAGCGTACCCACACTAATGCCCGCACCCGGAAGGGCCCGCGCAAAGGTACGGTAGCGGCAAAGAAGAAGACAGCGACGAAGACGTAAAAGCCGTCGTTGGTCGTTCGTCTTTGGTCGTGGCAGCTTTTGCCAGGGCCAGCGGCGAACGACAAATGACCAAGGACTGACGACACTATGGCAAAACCAGTAGCAGCAGGCGGCCCAGCGGCGCCAGAGAAAAAAGGCAAGAAGAAGACGTTCAAGAAGAAGGAGCGCAAGCACGTCTCCCACGGCATTGCGCACATCCAGGCTTCGTTCAACAACACGATCGTGACCATCGCCGATCAGGCCGGGAACGTGCTCTCGTGGAAGAGCAGTGGCTCGCTGGGATTCCGCGGATCACGCAAAGGAACGCCATTTGCTGCCCAGCAAGCCGCGTCGAACGCCGCAGTCATGGCGCGCGATCACGGCGTGCGCAGTGTCGAAGTGCGAGTCAGCGGCCCGGGCTCTGGTCGCGAATCCGCGATCCGCGCGCTCGCTGCTTCGGGCATCGAAGTACGCAACATCAAGGACGCCACGCCGATTCCGCACAACGGCTGCCGTCCGCCAAAGCGCCGTAGAGTTTGATCTTTGACCGTAGAAACGTAGCTAGCTACGTTTCTACCGCACAGCAATTCCGTCCGGGACGAAGGGTGAAGCCAAACCTGTAAACCGGTCATCTAAAGGAGAAGCAACTTGGCACGTTATACCGATCCTGTCTGTCGTCTATGCCGCCGCGAGGGCATGAAGCTGTTCCTCAAAGGCACAAAATGCTTCAGCGATAAGTGTCCCATCGAGAAGCGGAATTTTGCTCCGGGCCAGCATGGCAAGGACCGCAAGTCGAAAATCGTAGGCTACGGCCTGCAGCTTCGCGAAAAGCAAAAAACCAAGCGTATTTATTTCGCCCAGGAAGGCCAGTTCCGAAATTATTTCGAGAAGGCCGCCCGCACCAAAGGGGTAACCGGCGAACTGCTCCTGCAACAGCTTGAACGCCGCTTGGACAACGTAGTCTACCGGCTGGGTTTCGGCGTGTCCCGCCGCCAGGCGCGCCAACTGGTGCGCCACGGCCACGTTCAGGTGGATGGCCGCAAGGTCAACATTCCCTCGTACCAGGTGAGTGTTGGCGAAGAGATCGCGATCCGCGAGGGTAGCCTGAAGTTAGCGATTCTGGAGCCGGCAAAAGAATTCGCCAGTCACCAGACCGCGCCAACGTGGCTGGAAATCGATCGCGACAACTATAAGGGCAAAGTTTTATCGTTGCCCAAGCGTGAAGATATTCATCTGCCAGTGAATGAGCAGTTGATCGTCGAACTGTATAGTAAATAGTCTCTGGTCGATGATCGTTGGTCAAGACCAACGGCTAAAGACAAACGACCAACGACAGTTTTTCTGGTCCACTATTTCGAGCCAGATCAGCCTGTCCAGACGCCCGACCTGAACGCAACACGGACCAGTTCAGGGAGTCAGGACTGAGCCAAACGGCCGAAGGAGAATAACAAATGTTGTGGAAAGGTTTTCAAAAACCGAAACGTCTTGCGGTCGACACTCAGACCCTCACCGATAAATATGGCATCTTCTGGGCCCAGCCCTTTGAACGCGGCTTCGGAACCACCATCGGCAACGCCCTAAGGCGCGTGTTGCTTTCGTCCATCGAAGGAGCCGCTGTCACCGCGGTGAAGATCGAAGGCGTGCTGCACGAGTTTCAATCGATCCCCGGCGTAGTCGAGGACGCAACCGACATCATCCTGAACCTGAAGCAGATTCCCTTCAAGCTCAGTGGCGACGCGCCCAAAGCCATCTACCTGCGCGCCGACCAACCGGGCGTAGTGACCTCCGGCATGATCGAAGCCGATGCCGACGTTGAAGTGCTCGACAAAGATGTTTACATCGCCACCGTCAGCGAGGGCGGCAAGCTTGACATGGAAATGCGACTCAAGCGCGGCCGCGGCTACACCTCCGCCGACAAGAATTTCGACGAGGATCTCGGCATCGGTTTTATTCCGATCGACTCGGTCCACTCTCCGGTTCGCAAGTGCAACTACACGGTAGAAGCTGCGCGTCTCGGGCAGATCACCGACTACGACAAGCTCACTCTCGAAGTTTGGACCAACGGCTCCATCACCCCGGCCGATTCTATCGGCTTGGCGGCGAAGCTGCTGAAAGACCACATGAACATCTTCATCAACTTTGAGGAAGACATCGAGACTTCGACGTCGTCCGAGGAACGCAAGCCCGAGATCAAGAACGAGAACCTAAATCGTTCAGTCGAAGAACTTGAGCTCTCGGTCCGCAGCTACAACTGCCTGAAGAACGCGAACATTCAGTCGATTGGCGAGCTGGTACAAAAAACCGAAGCCGAAATGCTGAAGACCAAAAACTTCGGCCGCAAGTCACTGAACGAAATTAAGGAAATTCTGGGAACGATGGGACTGAGTCTGGGAATGAAGATCGACGAGCAAGGCAATGCCGTTCCGGGCCCTACGTCGAACCAGATTCTGCCAGCGTCGGCCTACGGCAACGATAACGATCTGTGAAGCTTGTATGGGGACGAGCGACTCGTCCCCATAATTTTTGTCATTCCGAGCGTAGCGAGGAATCTGCATTCCTTCTCGTCGGAACAAAGGATTCAGCCATGCGCCACAAAGTAGCAGGATGGAAACTAGGACGTAACACCGCGCACCGCCGCTCCTTGCTGCGGAACCTGGTCACTTCACTCATCCTCGAAGAACGAGTAGAGACCACCGTCCCCAAAGCCAAAGCCATGCGCCCGCAAGTCGAAAAAATGATTACGCTAGGCAAGCGCGGAGACCTGTCCGCCCGCCGTCAGGCCCTCTCTTATCTGATGACTAGCGCCGCTGTCGACAAGCTCTTCGACACCATCGGCCCCCGCTTCGGCGATCGCAACGGCGGCTACCTCCGCATCATCCGCACGGGATGGCGCAAAGGCGACGGCGCCGACAACGCCTTCGTCGAACTCCTGGGCAGCGAAAAGGTTCTAGACGAGAAGCGCCAGAAACGCGGCGAAGCCCGCGCCAAGCGCGCCGCCGAAACCAAGAAAGCCATGGAAGAAGCCGAAGCTCAGCAGGGAGTCGAACACCCCGCCCCGGGCGCCGAAGGCGAAGACAAGATCAAGTAAGACCGGCAGAGTTTAGGATGTCAGCGCAATGGACCATATCCTGCCGCCCGTCTCGCCCGACAATCAGAAGGGGAAGCGGATCGACAGAATTGCGTTGTGATTATTGGTATGAAAGCGAGTGGTGGCGATCTGGTATCCGCCTCCCACGGTGAAGCCCACTCTCTTCCAAAGGTGCAGCCGCCCGATCACCAAACCCGGAGTCGCGAAATTCTGCTTTTTGCCGTCATTCTTTCCGTCCTGAAAAAATGTTGAATTGAGTTCGACCTCAGGCCAGAATTTCCGGAAGATCCGGTATTGAAACGTATTGTTCCAAAGATAATTTCGTCCGACGATATTGGTATCGGCAACGGGGAAGGCAATGCCGAATGTGCCCTGAAGATCGAAATTGTGGAAGCCCTTTCCATAAGCGATAGTCGGCGTAATGACTGCGTGCAGGCCTCCGTTGCTGTACTGGCCGGTGGGCAGGCTCCAGCCTAGAAAAGCCGTCAGAATGTAGTTTCCGCGTTCCTCGTTGGCGGAGAGCAATCGGTACTTCAGCAGGAATGCCAGGTCTCCCCATCCGTCCTTGTCCGCTGGATTATTGTGCTCAATGTAGGGAGGTACATTAAAGATCACTTCCACCTTCTCAAATGGAATCAATTCGAGTCCCTTGCCGCCATCGAAGTTATCGGTGGTTATCCCCTTGGCATTTTCCTGCCAGAGTTGGTCGTAACGTACCTCTTCTTCAAGCCGCGGGGTCGTGGTCGCCAGCGGCGTAATCCAGTGAGGCTGTTCCGCCTGCGTTTTGTCCACGCGTTTGAACCAGTCAGCAAAATATCCGTCCTGGGCAAAGGTTAACGTCGATGAAAAACTGAGAACAGCGGTTACGAGTAGCAGACCAACCCTGCGCATGCAGCCTCCGATGGGAGTGATTGACCAAAGAATCGGAAGTGTATATCAAATATGTTTATGGTGTCCAATATTGAGCATTTATATACGGTAGAGCTCAGCCGTCCGAGGTATACTGGCGAATGAAAACTTGCCATGTTGACCGTACCCTGACTTGAGGATACGATTCGTTGCCATGCAGACGAACGGTAAATCCGCACGAAAGACGGGAGACGTGCTTCAACTGCGAGACGCGGCCTTACAGCTGGGGATCAGCTTTCCTACGATCAAGCAATGGATTTACAAGAAGAAAATTCGTAGCGTCCGGACGGCCGGCGGACATCACCGCATTCCGGAAAGTGAAGTGGACCGGCTGCTTTTCAGAACGCGAGGCAGAACCGAGCCGGAGCGCAAAGAGGTAATCCGTCGCTGCAGTGGGCGTAATCAGTTGGTGGGACGAATCGACACGGTTCGCATCAGTGGCCTGATGGCCGAGATCGCGATTTCGATTGGAGGCCAGCAAATCACATCGATTATCACCGCCCGTTCCGCGCGCGAAATGCAGCTAAAGCCAGGGCAGACCGCAGCCGCCCTGATTAAAGCCACTGAAGTGATGATTCTGCGGGTATGAACATGAAACATCGACGGTTGTTTCCTACGGCATTGTTGGCTCTGCTGGTGCTGCCTGCTCTGGCGCAGTGCCAGCAGTTAACGGTTCAACCCGAGCCTGGAAAGCAGGTTGTGCTGGCGCGAGCGGACATTGAAACCTTGCAGCACATCAAGGTCACGACTAGTGCTTCTGGTACGTCTGCCACATTTGAGGGAGTCGCTCTCGGAGCCGTGCTGGAAAAGGCTGGAGTAGGGTTTGGGCAGACGATGAAGGGCAAGCGGCTGGCGCCATGTTTGTTGGTGGAAGCGGCCGACGGTTATCGCGTCGTCATTGCCCTGCCTGAACTAGACCCGGCGTTTACGGATAAACAAATCATCCTGGCTCTCTCGAAAGATGGGAAGCCCCTGGATGAAAAAGAGGGGCCATACCGTATCGTGATACCTGATGAAAGAAGGATGGCGCGATGGGTACGGCAGGTGACGACACTAAAGGTAGTAGATGTGCAGTGACGTGCGTCAGTCCTTCTGAATCATTACTTCGGTGGCTTTGACCACTGCGGTAACGGTGTCACCCTTTTTGAGCTTGAGTTCGTCGGCGCTGCGGCGGGTGATGGCACTCTCGATCAGATTGTCCCCAACGCGAACAACCACATGGGCCATGATATCGCCCAGTTGAATTTCTTCGATTTTGCCGCGTAGCTTGTTTCTGGCTGAGATTGGCATGCAGTTATTGTAAACCAGAGGAAAAGCGCATGAGCATCCGAAGACTGAGTCTGATCGTGCTATTGGCAGCTGGTTTCATTTGTCAGTTGTGTAGGGCCCAGGAAATCACTGTTGCCGCGGCAGCGGATCTTCAATTTGCCATGCAGGATGTGGCCGCCCAATTCCAAAAGCAAACAGGCAAAACCGTAAAGCTCATTTATGGATCGTCGGGGAACTTCTTCCAGCAGATTCAAAACGGCGCACCCTTCGACATGTTCTTCTCGGCAAATGTCGACTACCCGAAGAAACTCGAAGCCGCTGGACTGATTGAACCGGCAAGCTTCTACCAATACGCCAAGGGCAAGATTGTGATCTGGGTCCGCAACGAATCAAAACTTGATTTGAGTTCCGGGATGCAAGTTCTGCTGGACTTTTCGGTCAAGAAAATCGCTGTCGCCAATCCGCAACATGCTCCTTACGGACAAGCCGCAGTCGCAGCCCTGCAGAAGGAAAACATCTACGAAAAAGTGAAAGACAAGTTTGTGCTGGGCGAAAATATTTCGCAGACAGCATCGTTCGTAGTCTCTGGTTCGGCCGATGTGGGTATCGTGGCTCTGGCACTGGCTTTGTCTCCAAACATGAAGGACAAAGGCCGTTACGTCGCGGTTCCAAGTGACCAGTACCCGCCGATTGAACAGGCTTGCGTCATCATCAGTTCATCAAGAAACAAGGAGACTGCGCGACAATTTTTGTCCTTCATCAAGACGGATGCGGTCGCCAATGCATTGCGGAGTTATGGTTTCGACACACCAGGCGGCTCGGCCAGGTGACGAGATTAGTCGATAATTCAGCGTGCAGCCTGAGATCTTTCGGAAAGAAAATCGTCCCGGCACCGTTTCGCGGACGACAGCAACTCTGCAAACTCCGCACTCCCTCGCAGTTTCGCCCACGCCGAATCGTTCTGTAATCCGGTGTAGGCGCAGAAGTGCCCAGCGATCGCACTCTTAATCAATTGCACGGCTACGTCTTTCTGCCCACAGAAGAGAACATCGCCCGCAACAATGTAACGGGGCTCGGGGTCAGGATCGGCAAGCCTGGTGGCCACCACGTCCCGGGCGAGGTGCGCCATATCAGGATACGATGGGTTTTCGATGCAAACCTTCATCATCCGAGTGCCGAATTGACTCATGTCTGTGAGTTTGTCGGCCATTTCCTTTGCCTGCGCTAGCTTTCCCTCGCGCATGTACTCCCGCATCATGTTGTTCGATACCCACATGGACCCGGCATCGAGCTGAAGAAAATCCATCGCCCGCGCGTAGTTGCCAAGTTGGTCGAAGGTGAACGAACAGGAGCGCAAGCCAAAGTTTCCGGGATCGAGAGCCAGAGCGGCTTCACATTCGTGGGCGGATTCCTCGATGGCTCCTCCATAGCGAAGGACATAGGCCAGAGCGAAGTGGGCTCCAGCATCCTCTGGATGCCGCTCCACCAGCGCCTTCGCGTCCTGGTAGGCCTTGACCAATTGACCTTGTTCGACTCGATTGGTGATTAACCAGGCAATGGCAAAACTGTAGTTGGGATCAAGAGAGATAGCCCGTTCCAAGGCAGTGTCTGACCGCTTGCGCATGGCCTCGCCGCCGTTCGAATAGGCCGCATCGTAATGGTAGCGAAGTCCGAGAGAGCCCCATGCAGGCGCGTAGTTGGGATCGAGCCCCACCGCACGCTCCAACATGGTAATGGCGTCTTTGTTAGGAAGAGGATCGTGCGGCACCGCGATACTTCGCAGATAGAGGTCGTAAGCCTCTTCATTTTTCGGATGCGTGCCTTCTCCTGAATCGATTCCTGCGCCAAGAGCGGGAACCAGTCCCTGGCGGACTTTCGCCGTGATCTGGCTGCGCATGGCAATCATGTCCGGTGCAGCGACAGTCATAGTATCGCGCCAAAGCGTGCGATTGTCCGCGACGTCCACGGCCTCCAGCGTGATCTGAATCTGGTCGCCTTGTTTCATATAGTGCCCGGTGACGACGTCCGTCACATGCATGGCCTTCCCGGCTTCCTGCAAATCGACGCTGGGAGAGTCGTACTTGCTGGTGGTAGCGAACGGACGGATCGTTAGCGAGCGAACATAACTGAGCGATGTTGCGATTTCGTCAGCCAGAGCGAGCCGCAGGAAGTCGACGTCCTTCTCCGAACCCAAATTCTGCAAAGGGAGAACAGCGACGGTCTTCTGACTGCTGGTGACTACGACGGGTGCGGAGCGCTGCTTGACAAACCAAAACAAAGCCGCAACCACCACGATCGCAACCGCTGTAAGTACTCCCGCGATCCTTGCGTACGACCGGTTCTGCGAAGCCGCAGGAGCTTGGTCTGCAGGCGCAGCGGTCGATGACGCCGACGACGGAACCAACACGCTGGACGACCCGGATGACGGCGGCCTTGGAGTAACCTGAGACCCGCTATCTTCTACCGCCGCCACCGACCCCGAACTACCTCGTCCGCCGGGCCGCGACTCCGTTTCCCGCTTCAACCGCTTCAGGTCGGCGCGCATGTCGGCAGCGTGCTGGTATCGCAGCTCGCGGTCTTTCTCCAGGGCTTTGTTGATAATGTCTTCGAGCTTGGGCGGGAGGTCAGGGTTCAGACGCACCGCTGGAACTGGATCACGATCCAGAATTTCGCGGGAGATGACTCCCGAACTTTCCCCGCGGAAAGGCAACATGCCGGTGGCCATCTCATACAACACCGCGCCGAAAGAAAACAGGTCGCTGCGAGCATCCAACTCTTTCGCACGCACCTGCTCAGGAGACATGTAACTGACCGTGCCGAGCGTGGAACCGGGACTGGTCAGGTGCGCCTCGGTCATCGCCGTTTCTTGGACGGTCGCTCCCTCCGCCTCTAACTCCTTGCTGCCTCCCGGCATGACTTTCGCCAAACCGAAGTCGAGAACCTTGGCGTGGCCGCGCTTGGTGATAAAAATGTTCGCGGGCTTGATGTCGCGGTGAATGATGCCTTCCGCGTGTGCGGCATCGAGCGCGTCGGCAATCTCGATGGCCAGCGACAGAATCAGTTCGGTGTCCAATGCCCGCCCACCGATGCGATGCTTCAGTGTCACTCCATCCAGAAATTCCATGGCGATGAAGTGTCGACCCTCTTGCTCATCAATCTCGAAGACCATGCAGATATTGGGATGATTCAGAGCGGAGGCAGCCTGCGCTTCGCGTTGAAAGCGCGCCAAAGCTTGCGGGTCCTTCGCAATCCCATCCGGCAGGAACTTCAAGGCGACAAAACGGTGCAGCTTGATATCCTCGGCCTTGTAGACCACACCCATACCGCCGCCACCGAGCTTCTCGACGACACGGTAGTGCGAAATGGTTTGGCCAATCATTAGCAGATGTGTCGCTCGTGGGTCGCTTCATCTTACGGATGGGACATTCGCGAGTCAACGAACCGCCAATGAGTAATGGGGATGTTGCAATAGTTAGTAAGTGTAAGTCCGAACATTGGGTTCGACTAATCCGTCCTGAAGGGTCACCCGCTCATTATTAAAGCACGCAGTAAGTGTCGTGCTAGTGAACCACCGCCGAGAGACCAGTGGGCGGCAGCGGAGGCTTATCGTCCATCATCAGGAGCGGGCTGTTCGAGAGCAAAATAGAACTGCCAGGGACCACGGGGGTGATGGCTCCGCTCATGTCCTCTTGCCGCGTGAACGTGTTCGGCACCTGATACAGGGCGGTTCCATCGAGCGCGTCGAACCAGGCAAACTCCCCAGACTTATAGCCGGACCCAGCGCTCGTGTGGTTACATGTCCAGATGTGGCCGGCGCCGGAAACTGTGCTGGTGCAAGGTCCGTTGAAGTTGACGTCAGTGAGCCAGTTGGCGATCTGCGTCCAGGCCACACCAGTCGGACACAGGAACCCGTGCTGCCCGGGGATGGTGCAACCGTGAGCGGTCGTGGGATCGACTAATTGCTCCAGGGCACCGGGCCCATCGATGTCCGAATAGAAATCGTATCCGAACAAGATCACATGCTGAACGCCTGAGGACGCCAGGCCGAGCAGGTAGCGTGCGGTGAAGTCGGCTGCATGCTGCCAGGTATCAGGACGAATGTCGTGTGGTCCGCCGATCCATCCGCCTTCTGTGCAGAAGACCGGCTTTCCTTTCAGGTCTGGGTTTTCACTTACAAACTTCAGAGTGCTGGTTCCGTGGGCGATCTGCGATTCCGCGTTAGGAAAAAATGCGTAGCAGTGATAGTTGAAGATGTTGGTAAGCTGCGCCGGGGTGGCACCCTGAGGAATGTTGGGGACCGTGGCCAGATACTGTTTGTCGAGAGGATCGCCGCTGCCGTTTAGCGCGATAGTCGCCATTTGAGCCGAGGCGTTGATGGGGGCCCGATTGCAGCCCGGCCCGGTACCCGTCACGATGCACTTCTCATCTTGCAGCATGCGGGCCATCTGCGCGAAGCTACCGCAAAACTGCTGGCCGTTATAGGTCCACTCGTTCCCGTTTTCCCAGTAAGCGATGTCCGAGTAGCCAGCGGGGTTGGCCACGTGCCCGGCATGCACGTGGGTGGCGAGAGCAGTGACAAACGTGCTCCATCCGAAATCGGTTCCCGATCCGTCCGGATTGATGTCCCCAGGGGGATAGCAATGGTCGGGGGCGTAGTCGGAGGCACAGGTGCAAGATCGCCGCTTGGTCCCATCCAGGCTCCATCCGATCGGTCCGTTGTTGTCGTGGCCGACCACGAAGGAAGGAACTCCCACGGGTGTGTAAGTGACGGCAACGCCCTGGGCGGCGGTGGCTTGCATGGCATCGTCCATCAGGCCAAAGTTGAAGGTATTTACATCCGGCTGCATCTCCCACCATTGGCTTCCGCCTCCACTTCCAGTGGAGCTCAGTGTGCGAAACAGGTGAAACGGCACTTCTGTTGGCCAGGAGCTGAGATGGTTGGTATGCACGCCGAGAAAGTCGACAGGGACGGTTTGCCCAAAGCCCGCAACGGCCCCCAGAACCAGCGACGCGACCATCGCGATCTTCCTCACCCTCCTTGAATACAAGGGTGGACGGAACGCCACAAGTAACGATGGACCATATTGAGAATTGGCCAACCTCTCGGGTCAATGCAACTATGAGAGAGCGTCCTCTTGAGTGGAGTAAAGCGGAATCTAGGGCAAGAATCAGAGGAGAGGATAGGCAAATCGGCTGAAGAACAACACTTTACCTTGAGGGAAAGATCTCCACGGCCAGCTTCTGGCAGGTGGCGATAGCGTCGTCATACTTTCGTACCCAGTGTTGAACCGGTCCTAGAATCTGGGTAATGATGGGTGACAGGGGATCAAGCTGGTGCGCGTGTAATCTCGGCCAACGCCTTCTGATCTTTGCCGCCAACCCAAATCAGATCTTGCGCATACCATTGGCGAGCCGTTGCGTCGTTGGGATCAAGTTCCAACGCCTTCTAATGAACCTTCCATCGGAAGGGGACCCCGATAGAATTCTCTAAGACGCGGCCAAAACCGTTGATTTGTGGTGGTAGTAGTTGTTCCGAACAAACCCACCCATATCAAAGATTCTGGCCGCCTGACGACACTTTGAAGTTGAACTTGCGCAGCACCTTCTCGTTCTATTTGACTCCCTTGTTGATCGCGCTAGCGTACTTTTTGGCAAGGCCATTGCGCACAAAGTCGTCGTAAATCCACATGAAGCCGCCGACTATCCCGCATTCATTGTGCCAGCTTCTCATCAGCGTCTGCACTTGGCTTGGCGTGTAGTTTATGTCCCACACGCCCGGAAAAACAGGCACCTTTCCAAAATCCCAACCTGAGCATGGATTGTTTCCTTGACCGCCGGCATAGGCCTGAAGATGCACTCCGTCTACCGTGCCGGGGCGTTTCTGGTTGATTTCTGAAACCACACTCTGCCAATAGCTGGCGTTGACATAAGGATCCGGCAAGACGTGATAGCCGAGTTTGCCCACCATGACCCCGAACTTAACCGTAGTGGGAAGATCGTAGCTATTCTCGTCATCAAAATCGAGGGCGTCCAGAGCCGGGATCGCTTTTTTCAAAGCCTTAAAATCCTTGTACAGAATGCTCTTCGGGCCGACGCCTTGCGCCTTCACCAAAGCAGTGATGTTTTCCCAGTCCCCGTAGTTTGAGGAACCGATGCTGAAGGTGACTCTTTTGACAGTTCCTGCTTGCTTTAACGTGGCCATATCCGCGGCAAATTTCGGATACGTTTTATTGCCTACATAGACGCCGTTCGAAGTCAACGGAAACTCGCCATTGAAGTTCAAGTCGCCTTGGCTATTGACCTCAACGCTCCAGACGATAGCTTCGGAGAAACCAGAGTGTTCAATTTCAGCTATGTCCTTCGCGACATTGAAATTCGCAGTCTTATAAAACGGGCCTCCACCAAATATTCCTGTAAACCCCGTCGGAGCGGGCGTGGAGAGTTGTTCGAACACAGTCTGCGCCGGGGCTGAAAACCCGAGAATCAGGAGGCAGGTTACGAGCTGAAACAACGAAAGCACGAGACGGCGACTTCCTTGGGAAAACCTGGGCAAGAATCGAGTCATTTGACTTTCCTTTTTAATATGAATTGGCACATGTTGTTAACGAGCCGTTGATGGAGTGACCTATAGGACCTGGCAGCTTTCCCAGGCGTGCATGGCATGATTCTCCAACTGGCAGTTTCCAAGTATCGCCCGGCGCTGGGCAGGAGTCAACCGCTGGAATCAGGCCATGGCACTGCTTATGCGCTGGTCGAAGCGGCGCAGGTCAAGACCACAGCCGCGCCGCCGAGGAGAGTTGCGCCGTAAGCCTGCTCTATCGAAAATCAGTCAGTGCCATGATCGGCAAAACTTCATTCATAGGGATTGTTCCCGGCCTGTACGACTACCCTCTCCATCTGCAAAAAAGGCGACGTTATCTCAACAACCAAGAGTCGCCATTATTGCTGTTTCTATTTTGCGAAGTGTTCTTCATCCATGATTAGCTCCGACTGAATGAGCCACTTGCCGTCTTCTTTGGAGGCGACGTACTGATGATGAATTTTGCGCGGCGGCATCGGCTTGTTGATCGTCGGATCCATCTGACCAATGACTTCCTCGTACTCATAAACCACCGCCACATCCGGCCTCACGAAACGCACATCCACCTTATCCGACCCTGGGGCATCCCGGCCCGCTTGGTAAAAGACGGAGTGGGCTAACTGGTCGAACTTCCGCAAAAGAGCCTCCCGGCCGTGTAGGCGTTCCCCGAACGAATTCGTCCAATCCGCATCGGCCGCGTACTGCCTTGCTTTGGTGGCATTTTTGTCGTCGCCATCCGCACCTTGAATTAGCGCCCTAACCGCAGACTCGTCTTCGGGCGTGCCACGACTCTGTGCCCACACCGCCGAAATAATAACGAGGAGAACGGCCCCTCCAACCAACCATCTGCTCCTTCGGATTAAAGTCGCCATGTTTTCTGTCTCCTTCACCAAGTTCGGTTCCGCTCAGCGGACCGCTGTCACGATACACGCGCCTAACTTCGGTTTCAAGCTTGGCGCAGTGCATGAACAAGCCGCATTACGAGAAAAACCAATCAGCAACTAAGCGGCTACTAGAGTTTCAGCGTCGCGTGTCCCCAAAATCATCCGCTGCGCCCAGAAGACTTTCCGACCGGTCGACTGAGGTTACGGCGAAAGCGTTGGACTTTGGCACGGTTACCGCACGCCTTCATATCGCACCAGCGTCGCATCCCGTTACGGCTGTCATCGACAAACAACCACGAACAGCTTTCTCCCGAGCATTGCCGCACGCGTGTCAACGCCTCGGAAGTCAGAAGGTCCGCGGCGGAACGGGCGATCTCTTGCGAGATGCGCTCCAACGGATGGGTCGACACCGGCCACATCAGCCGGTAGTAATCGGCCGCTGGGTGAAATTCGGCGTGCCGGATCGCATCCTGGTAGATGCTCTGAAAATTCCGCAGGGCCTGCGCCTGAGGCTTCTTTCCTTTTGCCGCCCGGCTGAAGATTTTATAGAGCAACTCGCGCAGCGCTAAGGCGCGCCGGAATCGCACCTGGTCCGCGTGAACCGTCCCAAGTTTATGGGTCTCTGTGTCGCGAAGCAGTCCCGCCTGTGCTGCCCACTCCACGAGATCAGCGGCGGTCTTCAGATCTTCGCCGGGATCGGACGCTCCGTGGCTGTGCAACGTGTTGGTGAAATCGAGCGCCAAATTGCCGCCGAGAAATTCGTAGTCCATGTGGGATATTGTAACTCCTTTGCGCTGGTTGACAGGTTACTATGTCTCGATTAGAGTGTAACCAATGTAATGGCACATAGAGGTTACAGTAAAGATCGGCGACCGGAGCTTTCTATGGCAATCCAGCCTTTTCAACTACCCTATTCCGAAAGTGCGGTTCAGGACCTTCGTGAACGACTCGCACACACGCGCTGGCCCGATACGATTCCTGGTTCGGGCTGGGAGTACGGATTCGATCTCGCATACCTGCAACGCATTTGCCGCTATTGGCGCGAGGAGTTTGACTGGAAAGCGGAAATTGGGCGGCTGGCGTCCCTGCATCACCTGCAATACATCGCGGGTGACCAGTACATCCATTTTGTTCACGAGCGCGGACGGGGACCCTCGCCGATCCCGATTTTGTTGCTCCATGGCTGGCCCGGATCGTTTCTTGAAATGCGGAAACTGCTGCCCCAGCTTACCGATCCGGCAGCGCACGGCGGGGAACCATCCGATTCGTTCGACGTAGTCGTGCCGTCTCTTCCCGGTTTTGGATTCTCGAGCCAACCAACAGAACCTGGGATGAACACTGCCCGAATGGCGGACCTGTTTGCCGGGTTGATGACGGAACTTGGATACGAACGTTTCGCCTGCCACGGCGGTGACTTTGGAGCCGAGGTGTGCAGTCGTCTGGGACGTCGTCACGCTGCGCGCATCATCGGGCTGCACTTGAATTACAGTCCTGGTTCCTACCGGCCCGGCCTTCAGCCCGGGGCAGTCCTGAGTCGAGAAGAGCAGCAGTTCCTCGCGGAAGCAGACCGGTGGTTAGAAGAATCTGGTGCATACGACCACATTCAGTCTCGCACGCCGCAAACCGTTGCCTACGGACTGAACGACTCTCCCGCTGCGCTGGCCGCCTGGATCCTTGAAAAATTCCGAGACTGGGCCGACTGCGACGGCGACCTTGAAAGACGGTTCACGTGGGGCGAGTTGCTGGCGAATGTCACGCTTTATTGGATGACCGAAACCATTCACTCCTCGTGCCATTTGTACTTCGAAACGAGGATGGCCCCGCTCCATCTCGCGCAGGGTGAGCGGATCGAAGTACCTTGCGGCATCGCGCACCTTCCGAAGGAAGCACCATTTCCGCCTCGGTCGTGGATCGAGCGTGGCTACAACGTCCAGCACTGGACCGAATTCGCGAGCGGGGGACACTTCGCGGCGATGGAAGAGCCGGAAGCATTGGCAACGGATATTCGTACCTTTTTCCGGAGATTCCGAAGCGACGTTCGAACTTAAGTTCCTCGGGAATCTAAGCTCGGCCCCCCTCAACATACACTTGGCGTTCGAGGCTTTCGTACGAGTAGAATGCCAGCGTTTGGCAGGGAGGACGCTATGAACTGGGTGCGACTGGTTGCGATCATGGTTGGCGCTGGTGTCGTCACGTCGCTCACCGACTGGTTCTTCGCGGGCGATTGGATTCATCGCCGCTACACTTACCCGGAAATCTGGCGCGAGGGCGAGGAGGGTCGAGCGATTGCTCTAACCAGTCCGCTGCCATTTGTGACATGCGGAGTATTTGCCTTGGTCGCTGCCCGACTGGGTCTTCATTCAGTTTCGGGCGCGCTCAAATTAGCCGTCGCGGTATGGGTGATCGGCCCGTTACCACTGATCCTCACGAATGCCGCATTTATGAAGCTGCACCGGGTTTTTGTGGCATCTTACGCGATCGGCTGGTTGATAAAGCTCGCGATTGTTGCGCTCGCAGTTGGCTGGTTCCTTCGCTGACACTCGCTCAATGAGTGCAATGGCGATGTTACGCCAACAACATCGACAGAATCGCTCAGTTCGCTCCCACGGAAAGAGGAGTACAAGCAACCCTCACATCAGCAACTTGAGCTTCACAGTGTTGATAGCGGTCACGATCGAGGCGGTATTTGATTTGGAGGTGCGAATCGTCCAGCCAAGTCACCGCTGTACTCGTCAAATCGCTCGGACCATCGTATACGTATGCGGTGAGGCGTTTGCAAGAGTTCTTGGTTGTGATCTCTACCTCGGAAATATCCCGACCCAGAAAACCAGCCTGATACATTAGAGTTGCTCGATGCAGTCCACTTGGTGAATCGGTGGTTCGATATTGCGGCTTGGGATCGCCTGCAGAAAATAGTAGCCCAAGCCCGACGACGGCGACGAGAAAGGAAGCGGCCAATCCGCCCCCGATGCGCAGCACAATCTTCAGCCACTGCCTCTTAACACGGGGTGCCCATAGCATGAGCACGATTACGATGAGAATAGGCGTGGGGCCAGCTAACCACCACGCTATTGCCCGCCACAAGTCAACGATCCAACAAGGCATTGAATACTTTTTAATTGAATAATGATGGCGAAGCAAATCAAAATGCTTACTGCCTAGCTCGCTTTGGGAGGCCATCGACTTCGCTTGCCTTCAAGGGAAACCGTCGACTGACGAAATCGACCGACGAAAACCAGGTCATAGCGCTCAAAACCCCCGGCAATGAGTGAAACGGCGATTTATCGCAACAACCGCATAGTTTCCGATTGGCGGACCATCCCCGGAGCCTCGGACAATTTAGGACATTCGGAGAGCGGAAGCCCTAGCCGTACTCTTGCTTGGCGATTTTTTGAACTCCCCCTGCTAACCGAGGGGTGCAAAAATAGTCTAACTCGGTAACCGAGAGGAGGCCGTGTGAGTAAACCTTCGGACCTTGTCCAGGGGACCCTGGATATGCTGATCCTGAAAATATTGGCGCTGGAGCCGCTCAATGGCTGGGCCGTCAGCCAGCGTCTGAAGCAAATCTCCAGCGAGGTGCTGCAAGTCAGCGACGGATCTCTCTACCCTGCGCTGCACAAGCTGGAACAACAGGGTTGGATCACCGCTCAGTGGAAGTCGAGTGAAAATAACCGTCGCGCCAGGTTTTATTCGCTGACTCGGCTGGGGCGGAAGCAGCTCGAAAAAGAGGCGGCCAACTGGAACCGCCTGTCTGCGGCGATCTCCGGCGTAGTAAAGCTCAAGGAGGCCTGAACGTGAGCTTCGAACGATGGTTTTATACTCTGCCCTTGCGTTTGCGGGCACTTTTCGGCCGCAAACAGCTGGACCAGGAACTAAAAGATGAGCTTTGCGACCATCTCGAGCTGCAAATCAACGAAAACCTGTCCAGAGGCATGTCGGCTGAGGATGCTCGCTACTCGGCTCTGCGCGCACTAGGTGGTGTAACGCAGATTGAAGAGCAGTGCCGCGACACGCGTGGCGTAAACATCATTGAAAACCTGATTCAGGATTTGCGCTATGGCCTTCGGCAGCTGCGTCGTAGTCCGGGCTTCTCTGCTTTGGCGATCCTGTGCCTCACGCTAGGAATCGGCGCCAATGCTGCCGTGTTCAGTTGGGTCGAAGGGATCCTTTTCCGTCCTTACCCGGCAGTAGCCCACCAGGAGCGGCTGCTCGCCTTAGCCGGGACGGCTCGCGACCAGAGTGAAGCCCAGGGAATCTCGTGGCCCGATCTGCTCGACTTGCAGAGAAGTTGCAAGCTGTTTGACACATTCTTCGTGAGCAAGATTACCGGCAGCACCCTCAGTATCGGCGACCGCGCCGAAGTCACGACCGGCAGCATCGTCTCGGCAAACTATTTCGATGCCATCGGCGTCCATCCAATTCTTGGGCGCGGCTTCGTGCCCGGTGAAGATGTAGGACGCAACGGCCATCCCGTCGCAGTGATCAGTTATCAGCTTTGGCAGAGGCGCTTCAAAGGTGACCCACAAATTATTGGGAAGACGCAGCGGCTCAATAATGTTCTGCACACCATCGTGGGTGTCGCACCGGAAAGGTTTTACGGAACTTTTGTAGGCTGGGCAATGAATTTCTGGGTTCCGGCCTCCATGGAGGAAACTTTCGAAGCTGGCGGATACAAACTGGAAGACCGAGGCGCGCGCTGGATTGAGGCTTACATACGACTCAAGCCTGGGGTCACTCGGAAGCAGGCTCAGGAGGAAATCTCCGCGGTCGCGGCGCGACTGGAGTCCGATTATCCGGCCACGAATCGCGGACGCGGCATCAAGCTCTGGCCGTTGTGGCAAACGCCTTTCAACAATGCCGGCACTCTGCTCCCTACGCTCGAAATAATGCTGGCTGTGGTGGCGTTTGTTCTGCTCATCGCCTGCGCGAACGTCGGCAACCTACTGCTGGTCAGGTCATTCGCCCGGCGCCACGAAATGGGGATTCGGCTCGCCATCGGCGCTGGCCGCGGCCGTTTGTTGACGCAACTTCTCACCGAAGGCCTCATCCTTTCGGCGTTCGGTGCGGCCGGCGGGCTCCTCGTTGCTTACTGGTGCCGGCACGCGCTCGTGCTGCTCCTCCCGGCACGCTCCGGAATAGCGATGCACCTGCCAGGCGAAATTGACTGGCGTGTTCTGATGTTGAGCGCCGGCATTTGCCTGGTCGCCACTCTCATTGTCGGGCTCGTCCCCGCCTTTCAGACGCGCAATATCGATCTTGCGGGCACCTTGAAAGCCGAATCTTCGAGTGTCGTCGGAGTCCGCGAAAGAACGTGGATTCGCTCGAGCCTGGTTGTTCTCCAAGTTAGTTTGAGTTTCCTGTTACTGGTTGGAGCCACGCTGTTGATGCAAAGCCTGCAGAAGATTCGAACTACCAGCCCGGGCTTTACAACCACCGGTGTGGTGCAGACCGGGGTGTCTGTGGTGGCGGCGGGATACGATGAGCCACGAGCCAAGACTTTTCAGGATGAGCTAATTGATCGCGTCAGGTCGCTGCCTGGCGTGCAGTCCGCCGCATTCGCACGAGTGACCCCGCTGGGCTATGCCACATACTCTGAAACGCCGATTGCCGTAGACGGCTACCAAGCTCCGCAGGGAGAGCAACCCACTGTCGAGTACAACCAAGTCGGTCCTGCGTATTTCGCGACTTTGGGAATTTCTTTGGTTTCCGGTCGTGAGTTCACCCGTGCGGACGATGAAAACGCTCCTCTCGTCGCCGTGGTCAATCAGACCATGACAGCACGCTACTGGCGGGGACAGAATCCGGTCGGTCAACGCCTTCAAGTGAAGGGCCGCTGGGTGCAAGTCGTCGGTGTCGCCGCGGACTCCAAGTACGAGAGCATGCGCGAGAGTCCAAAGCCATTTTTCTATGTGCCATTGCGGCAGGATTTTGTCAGGGGGCCAGCGCTCAATATCCGTACAACCCAACCTCTGCAGACCATGGCGGCAGCTGTGAGGCAGGAAGTGCGGGCGCTGGACGCGAACCTTGCGCTTTATGAGACGATCACGCTTCAGGAACAGGTTGACCGCTCAACCTCGCCGCAACTGGTGGCCGTAACCTTGGTTGCGACTTTGGGAGGATTAGCGCTTCTACTCGCTGGCATTGGCCTTTATGGCGTGATGTCTTACACCGTCGCGCAAAGCAGCCGCGAACTGGGACTGCGCATGGCCCTTGGCGCTGGCGCATCGAATCTATTTCGTCTGGTGATTTCGCGTGGCTTGGCATTAACCGCAAGCGGCGTACTCTTCGGTGCAGCCGCTGGACTTGGAGTCACGCGATTACTCGGAGCGCTACTCTATAATGTGAGTCCCCGCGACCCGCTGGCATTCGGGTCGGCGTTGGCGGTGACGACGACCACCGCAATCGCAGCTTGTCTCTTGCCCGCCTGGCGCGCCACCCGTACCGATCCCTCCCGGGTATTGCGGGATTGAACCTCATACGCGACCTACTGCTACAGAAGTAGGGTGCCCCACCCTTTAACGTACTTTGCGAAAGAGTGGGAGGCGAGGAAGCCAGAAGGGCGAGTTTGTGAGTAGCGCATCGCGGAAGCAGCGTGATTCTTCCGGTTGGTCGCCAACTTGGAGTCAAAGCCCTCTGAAGCTTCTTTTTTACGGAGCACTCCCTCATTTTGGGTTGCGCTTTTTCCATTCGTACATGTACTTCTGCGGGTCACTGCCGTAATCTAGCGCCAATTGCTCCTCGGACTACACTTGAGGAGAATGGGATTTTACCGCATACAAATCGGGATAGCGGTAGGCGCAGGCGTGCTTGTTCTGCTGTCTTTCTTTGGCTACCTGATGTGGCTGAACGGACAAGGCCCGGTGCTGGCTCGCTCCGAAGACCGCGATCCGCTTTCCGGTACGCCAAATTCCATTTCCTTGAATCCCTTGCGCGACCGCTCTACCGAGCGCCTGGCAGCGAAATACCTGGATGCCCTGCGCGACGGCCACTGTCAGGAGCAACTGGCGCAATGGGAAAGAGATTATCGCAAAAAGTACGCAGCTTTCATTTGCGCCTCCGAGGCGCAACACCCGCTGCTTTCATGGAAGGTAGTCGACTGGGAAGATAACCCTCCGCTCCGCATCCTGCATTACCAAGGCAAGCGCAGGAACGCTCCCGGCCAGCCCGGAACCTACAAGGAGCTGTTCTCGGTCACGCTCGAGAACAAAGATGGTGAGTGGGTGGTCACGAAATACGACGCCATGTACTAAGCATTTCTCTCACCAGAGATTGTGCGCATGATAAGACCCGACAAACAAGACCGATCCTTGGGTGGAGCAGCGCTTTAAGCGCTGCATTAAAGACTCCAAACAAGATTTCACGCCCCGCATGGGCGCCATCACAGTTCTCACGCATACGATCTCAGCGCTGCCTCAACTGCGTTCTTTGAATACGGCTATTAGACGCTGAGGTCGCGACGATTACTCGAGGCTCGACAAGTTGCGCTTAATTCATTGCCGGATGCCATGGAGTAAATTCCATGCCTGCTTGCTCAGTCTCCGACCGCGATCATTCGACGCGGCTTCCAAGTCAGATAAAGAAATATCAGAAGTTGCGCCGTCAAAGCCGCAGAACTGTCGAGTACAACATCTTTGATTGCTCCGGTTCGCGAAGGGATGAAAGTCTGATGCCACTCGTCCAGACTCGCGACCAGCACAGACATAAAAAAAGCAATCACGGACCAGCGCAAAGCCCAGGCCGGAGCCCACGGCAAACGCAGCGTCGCACGCCAGGCGCGAAAAAGAAAAAAACTCAAGGTAAAGTAACCCACGAAATGCCCGCATTTCCGGATGTAATGATGCACCACCTCGAAGCCTGCCGGATCCAGACCCATGAGGAAGTGAAGCAGAGGATAAAGAAATCGGCTGGTGTGCTCGGCGGAAAACGTGTCGGTGGATTCGATTGCAATCAGCGCCATCCACAACAGCGCGGCAATCCACGTCTTGAGCAACTGCTTATGATCTGAGGTCAAGCGCGAGCATCCCCCGCCGCTTGGAAAAACATGAGTCCTTTCAAAATGCGAACCTACTCAACCGCATAATTAGGCGCCTCCCTAGTAATCATGACGTCGTGGACGTGGCTTTCTCTTAGGCCGGCGCCGCTTATTCGGACGAAGCGTGTTTTCTGCAGCAATTCTGGGATGCTGGCGCAGCCGCAATAGCCCATGCCCGAGCGCAGCCCGCCCACCATCTGGTGGACGATCATGGAAATTGAGCCGCGATAGGGGACTCGGCCTTCGATGCCTTCGGGCACTAATTTTCCCAGGCGGTTTGATTCTTCAGCCAGGACGGTGGAGGAGTCGGCATCGGTGTTTTGGAAATAGCGTTCGCTTGAGCCTTGAGCCATGGCGCCGAGTGAGCCCATCCCTCGATAGGATTTGAAAGTCCGGCCTTGATAGAGAATCAGTTCGCCGGGGCTTTCGTCGGTTCCGGCGAATAGGGATCCGATCATTACTGCGGCCGCGCCTGCGGCCAATGCTTTTGTAATGTCGCCAGAATATTTTATGCCGCCATCGGCGATGATTGGGATGTTGGCGTCTTTGGTGGCGCGATAGGCTTCCGCGATGGCGGTGATCTGGGGGACGCCCGCTCCGGTTACCACGCGCGTGGTGCAGATGGATCCGGGACCGATTCCAACCTTAATCGCGTCCGCGCCGACTCGGGCCAGTTCGCAAGCTCCGTCGAAGGTGGCGACATTTCCTACGATCAGATCAACTTCTGGAAGCTTGGATTTTACTGCCTTAATTGCATCGAGCACTCGAGTGGAGTGGCCGTGCGCGCTATCGATGGCCAGCAGATCCACTTTGTACTTTGCCAGTTCCTGGGCGCGTTCGAGAAAGTCTCCAGTGGCGCCGATGGCGGCGGCTGCGCGCAGCCTGCCGTGCGAGTCCTTGGCGGCGTTGGGATACTTTAGTTTTTTCTGGATGTCTTTTACCGTGATCAGGCCCTTCAGGTTGTACTTGTCGTCGACCACCAGAAGTTTTTCTACGCGGTGTTTGTGGAGGATCTGTTCCGCATCTTCGAGCGTGGTGCCCACAGGCACGGTGATGAGATTCTCCTTGGTCATTACTTTGCTGATGGGGATGTCGAAGCGGGTTTCGAAGCGCAGGTCGCGGTTGGTGAGGATGCCTACCAGCTTTCCGTTCTTGGTGATGGGCACACCGGAAATCTTGAACTGGCGCATGACATCGAGCGCTTCGGAGACTTTCGCATCCGGCGCCATGGTAACGGGATCGACGATCATGCCACTCTCCGAGCGCTTCACTTTGTCGACTTCATTGGCTTGCTGCTCGATGGACAGGTTGCGATGAATGATCCCGATCCCGCCCTGCTGTGCCATGGCGATGGCCATGTGCGATTCGGTGACCGTATCCATGGCCGCGCTGATGATCGGAATATTCAGGCGGATATTGCGCGTGAGCTGCGTCTGGGTATTGGTCTGGGTCGGAATCACGTCGGAGCGGGCGGGCAGCAGCAATACGTCGTCGAAAGTAAGCGCCTCAGGAACGGGAAAATGAATCATATTTTGTCTCGGGGAAACCGGGTAAGTTCTATTTTAGAGACGGGGAGCGGTTGAGGCAAATAGGCGGTGCAGGGAGTCTGCAAAACAACATCAACGGCGGGGGCTGGCCCGGCCTTTGTTTTCCCCCCCCGGCTTTTGGCGAGACAGAGCGGGAACTTTGTTCTCCCACGGCTGAAATGCCCCAGCCTTCGCAAAGGACGCGAAAGGCTGGGGCACACGTCCCGCGAAGATTCGGGAATTCGCGGCTGTCACGTTTCGTGCATCCGGCCTCTCAGGTGTAGCATTTTCGGGCAAAGGGTGTCGCATGGCCCCGCGCAGAGAAACTACCATCGAACGTATCTACCGTGAAGTTACAGGCAAGAAAATGCCGAACGCTGTAAAGCGGATCCTGCTACCCAAGCCACGCAAATCACGCTGAGAATTCCAGAGTGCCAGAACGGTTCAGACCCGGAACTACTTAACCCCAGCCACGGCGGGGCCGAATCAGAGCAAGCATGGTAGAACCGCGCTTACGCAGTCACGGCCTACTAGCCTTTCGCTTGGTGGCTGCGTCCTTTTTTGCGGCAGCCTCTACCCTCGCGACGTGCAAGATTTCAAGGTCACCGCCTGAAAGGATGAGGCCCACCTTGCCCGGTTTGGCGTTGCGAAAAAGGGCATACCAGACTCATGGGACTAATGGGCAGTTTTGGGAAGTGTGTCAGAAGCTTCGTCTTTGCCATCAAGAAGGAGCTTTATACCACATCCGAAGTAGGCAACGGTTTCCAGTTCCCACGTCTTCGTTGCTGCGTCGCCCGCCGAGATGCTAAATCATAAAATGCGCTTAGTGATCAAAATGGAACAGCGCGGTTAGGCACTAATCATGACAATCGTAAAGGGTGAAGCCTATGACCAACGCCCTGCAACCAGTAATTGATGGCCTCAAGAAAGAAGAAGAGCGGCTGGAAAAGATTGCCACACGGTTCAAGAAATCGCACTCTGTTCATCACGACACCGTTCAGAAGATTATTAACTCGATAGAGGAGCACCTCAAGATGCTGGAATCAGGTCGCGCAAACGCTGCGTAGCCCTTACACAATCACGCCCGCTTCTTAGGTTGCGGCGGGTGTGGGTTTGCGCGAGTGTGTTGCGCAATCGTGCGATGCAAACTCTTCGTCTCGACGCAACTCAAAGTTCTGCATCATTGCGTCGAAAGTGTTGCCGATAGGCGGGCCGGGAGGATTGAAGACCCACTCACATTGGGAGCAGCCCCAACCACGAAAGCGCGGTTGGTCTATCCACAGCATCTTGCGCATTGCCGCAGTATGAGGGGGCATTAGTTAGAACTAGGCTCTGCCTTTCGCTGGCAAGCGCCGCGTTTCCCGAAGTAGCTGTCTCTTAGCCTCGCCATCGCAGGTTGTCTTGAGTTTGGAGACTATTTCTTCAAGTTCCGGCTGTAGGTAAGCGAATTCGGACTCAGGGGGTGCAGTGGCGGGCACGGACCGTACCCATACCGAACACATCGGCCCGCCGATATCGGGTAAACACTGTAGTGAAAGAGTGTTTGTGCTGGCCGAGGTCGGAACATTTCTACTTTCTGTTGGTCTCTTTGCAGCGCCCCGAGAAATTGGTTGTCCGACAAAGTCAAAGGCGGCGGACAAGAGCGTCCGCCCTACACACGTGCATGGCTAGGCTGACCGTAGCAGATTGCATAGATCCTTCGCTTTGCTGAGGATGACATGGGTTGTTGACTAGTCCTTAGCGGCAGGTTGGCCGGAATCCCGGAGACAGACGGGACGTTTCCTGCTGTCCGCAGATTTGCCTCCCACCTTTGCGCACATGACGCTCAAAGATGGGGCACCCCTCAGTTGGGGCGGCAGGCAGTCTGCAAAACAACATCAACGGCGTGGCCCGGCCCGGCCCGGCCTTTCTTTCCTCCCCAGTTTTTGGAAAGACAGGGCGTTGTTTTTGTTCTCCGACGGCTGAGATGCCCCAGCCTTCGCGAAGGACGCGAAAGGCTGGGCCATGAGTTCCGAAAAAGTTCTCTATGCCATTTTGCGCAACGGGCGTAGGATGTCTGGCGTGTAACTGGGAGGCGATCATGAAGAATCCACTGCGGTATGAGGTTTCGAGGATGAGGTTGCGATGGGCGAGTGTCGCGCTGGCGTTCGTGGTTGTGCTTGGGTTGCAGTTGGTGGCCGCCCAATCCGCGCCGGCCCGGACTTTCAAGGTGCTTTACACCTTCCAAGGATTGACGGATGGGGGAGAGCCGTACGCAGGGTTGGTGCGGGACGCGGCGGGCAATCTGTATGGCACCGCCATCAGTAGCGGCGATTTTGGCTGGGGAGTGGTGTTCAAGGTGGATACCACAGGCACTGAAACCGTGCTGCACAGCTTCGGGGACGGAAGTACGGACGGGAGAACTCCTTACGCAGGGTTAGTCCGGGACAAGGCTGGCAACCTATATGGCACTACCTACGAGGGCGGCGGAATCGGCTGCGTCGACGGTTGTGGAACCGTGTTCAAGGTGGATACGACCGGAACGGAGACGGTGCTGCACAGCTTCGCCGGGGGAACGACGGACGGCTGCTTTCCCTACGCGGGCTTGCTCCTCGACAGCGCAGGCAATCTGTACGGAACCACGCAGGCCTGCGGCGCTTCCAGCAGCGGAATTGTGTTCAAGGTGAGTAAGAGTGGCAAGTGGACGATACTGCACAACTTCGCTGGGGGGACGAACGACGGGGCGAATCCGTTGTACGGAAGCTTGATCATGGATGCAAAGGGTGCGCTCTATGGTGTCGCCCAGTACGGCGGCACTTCCAATCAGGGAGTGGTGTACAAGCTGAGTAAGAGGAGGGCATTGACGGTGCTGCACAGCTTTGCCGGGGGGACGACGGACGGGTGCAGTCCCTACGGAACTCCGACGATGGACGGCCTGGGCAATCTCTATGGTACGGCGGTGGCGTGCGGCGCCTCTAACATGGGAATCGTGTGGAAGCTGAGGAAGAAAGGTGCAGAGAAGGTGCTGCACAACTTCGCAGGCGGCACGAACGACGGCGCACAACCCATCGCAGGTGTGATTCTGGATGCGCAGGGCAACCTGTACGGCGATACCCAGTATGGCGGAGGGACCGGCTGCTTTGGTGTGGGCTGTGGGACGGTATACAAGGTGAGTAAGACCGGCACGCTAACCCTGCTGCACATCTTTGCTGGGCCGGAAGGGGCGTCGCCGTTCGGAGGTGTCATCCGGGATGCGAAGGGCGATGTTTACGGCACTGCATTCTTGGGCGGCACCCCCGACTGGGGAACAGTGTGGGAGATCAGCAAATAGACCTGGCCTGATGTAGCCCCGACGGGGTTTTGAAGAAGCGGCCGGTGGACGATCTTCTTGAAATCCTGGGAGGCTTGCTCGATTTCCATCCCTGGTAATCTTGCTGGCTGCTTTCTCGATGACGCTGTCGAAGTCGTCCAGCAGTTCATCAATCGCCGACTTACGCTTTGCTCAGGAAGACATGAGTTGTTGACTAGTTCTTATCCGCAGGTTGGCCGGAATCCCGGGGACCGGAGGGACGTTTCCTGGTGTTCGCTCTGATTTGCCTCCCACCTTTGCGCACACGACGCGCAAAGATGGGGCACCCCTCAGTTGAGGTGGGGCAGGCGGTTTACAAAACAACAGCAACAGCAAGGGCGGCGGACAGGAGTGTCCGCCCCACACGGGCTTGGGTTACCACGATTCCTGGACCATCGTAGGGCAGAAGGCCAAAACTGGTATCAAAGAAGCGTGGGAGTTGTTGCGCCGAGCATGGAGGACTGGCTCGATGTCCGGCGTGCGTCCGGGCCTACGTGGGCGTGCTGCGCTTGACTCCGAGGCGTTGGTCTTTCATAATCGCTCGCACCTTGATAGAAGATCTGCGATAGATTGGTTACGGCGAGGCAAAGGGAAATGAGGAAGGCCGGGGAAGTCTCGGTATGACGAAGCTGATGGGCACAATCCGGGTGACTCCGAACCCTGGGTCGGACAAGTCGCGGCCACATTTTGAGGTTGTGTTTGTGCCGTATGCTGGGCGGGTGAATGCGCAGACGGTGCGCGTGAGCACGCATGATGATCTCGTCGCCTTTCTGATGGGAATTAAAATCAGCGAGGACGAGGCTGCGCGCTGGGCGGGACGGGCGCGGTCGGACGTGATTCTGATTCCGGGAATTGAGCGGACTGAGGCGCAGTTGAAGGAGAGCGGGTTGCTCGGGTGATTTGTTTCGCAGGCTGGACGGGCGCGGTGCCCGTTCTCCATCATCCAAAGTTGATTGGGTTTTGTTATGTGGTCCCAAGTTCAAGCTGATCTCGAACGGTTGTTGGCGGCAAAAGTTTATCCGCTGTTGCTCAGCGATGCGGTTTACCGTCACTTCTTGATGTTTGCTGGTCTCGGACCGAATTCTCTGGCGGCGGGTCCAGCGCCGCCGGCGCTGCGTCCTAATTTTGAGGTGGTGGCAAAACTTCGGGCTCACATTATTGTTGCTGAGGTCGAGAAGACCGGAGGCCTCGACGAGGACTGCACTTGCGCCAAATTGCTCAAGGGGCCTGCGTTGCTCTGTCGTTTTTGGGATTCTACCGCGCCGAAATATCGCGAGGGAATATGGTGGTTTGACAGCGGCATTATCGAAACTTGCAAACAGCACGCGGGGCGCTCGGTGGCCGATCGCAAGGATTGGCTGCGGCAGCATCTGGCGGTTTCGATCGACTGGAGCAACATGAACCGAATCGATCTGATCACGCTCACGCCCGCGGAGGAGTTGCCGGCGATCGAAGGCAAGGGCGTGAAAAGGTCGGTGTATTCATCAGCGGCAATCCCTCAGGGAAAAGTGCTCAGTAAAGATTACTGGCCAAATTTTGGGAAGTACTTTCCCGGTGGAGTCAAGCAAACCGTGCTGCCTTTCGTTCCGCGGACTATGGGCACGGATCTGAATAGCTTTCTCGCACGAGCTTGACTTAACCCTAAGCGAATAGAAAATCTGGAGTGCAGACGCCACGGGGCTTCTCCTCAGCGCTATCTCTTTGAAGCGCAATGGGTTATTTTCACGTTTCAACTCGGATGTTTTGCATTAAGATGTGCTTAGTATTTCTTCAAGAGATCTGCCAACTCTTGAAGGCCCTCTAGGCGCTCGGTTCGCTCCCTGAGGCTGCATCTCCCCCCTTGAACCTCGTTTCGATTTCACGCCTCCGCGAGGGGACCATGGTCGCGCATGTTTTGCCGCAGAAATTAGCGGGCCGTTACGATGTCAAGGACGTCCTGGGCCAGGGCGGTATGGGTCTGGTCTATCGCGCCTATGACACGGTGATCCGGCGGGAGGTTGCGCTCAAGACTTTGCGTGACATCCCCGAACCCAACTCCTTGCAGCTTTTCTACAAAGAAACCGGGGTGCTCGCTTCGATCAGCCATCCCAATATCGTCGAAATTTTTGACATTGGGGAGTTTGAAGAGAACGGGAAACAGAAACCGTATTTTGTGATGCCGCTGTTGCCGGGCACCACGCTTGACAACCTGATCCGCAATGCCAGTCATCGCCTGACCGCTCAACGTACGGTTGAGATCATTTCTCAAGTCTGCCGTGGACTTCAAGCCGCTCACGAACGTGGGTTGGTGCACCGCGATCTCAAGCCCAGCAACATTTTTGTCATGGAAGATGACTCGGTGAAGATTATCGATTTCGGTGTGGCCCACATGACCAACGCGCACTCCACCGTGGGCTTGAAGGGCACTTTGCTTTACATGTCGCCGGAGCAGATTGAGGGCAAGCCTTTATCTGCGCTCTCGGATCTGTTTTCGCTGAGCGTGGTGTGCTACGAAGCGTTGACTGGGAGGCACCCTTTTCGCCGCGCGAGCCAGGACGAAATTGTCGAAGCCATCCTGCGGCAGATTCCGCCTCCGGCTTCGGAAGTTAACTCAGCGGTGAGCCAGTCGATTAGCCGAGTGGTGCACAAGGGCATGGCAAAGCAGACCTGGCATCGCTTCTCCACCGCGCGAGACTTCGGCGAGACTCTGAACAAAGCGCTGCGCAATGAGCCGATCGAATGTTTCGATGCGGCGCAGCTGCGGCCCCGGTTGGAGCGCGCGACGCGTGCACTGGAGGAAGGCGATTATCAGTACGCAGGAGAGTTGCTGTCGGGGTTGGAAGCGGAGGGTCACATTGATTCGTCGATTGAGATGCTGCGGCGGCAACTCGATCGATCCGTACGGCAGAAAAACGTTGCCCAGTTGCTGAGCAGTGCCAAGGCGCGCTTCGAGGAAGAAGAAGATCCGTTGGCGCTGCAGAAGATTCAGGAAATCTTGCAACTGGAGCCAGGCAACGCCGCAGCCATGGGCTTAAAGAGCAAGATCGAAAGCCGGCGCAGCGAGCGGCAGATCGAGAGCTGGTATCGGCTGGCGCAGCAGCACGTTGAGAATCATGCCTACATCAAGGCCCGCGAAGCTTTGCAGAATGTGCTCCAGTTGAAGCCGACTGAATCCCGCGCCATGCAGTTGCTGGCCGAGGTCGACCGTCAGGAGCAGGAGTATAACAAGCTGCGCCAGGAAAAAAAGCAACTGCATCGCGCCGCGGTGGATTCCTGGCAACAAGGCGAGATCAGCAATGCGCTGACCAAGCTGGCTATGGTATTGGAACTCGACCGGCGAGCTCCTGATTCTTCCAGTCCGGAGCGCAATAGCTACCAGAGTTTCTACGATCAGGTTCGCTCCGAACACGACGCTCTGAACAACGCCTATGCGGAAGCCTGCAAGCATCGAGCCGATGGCAATCTCAACAATGCTCTGCAACTCTGCGATACGTGGCTCACGAAGTATCCGAACAACGCTCTTTTACAGGCTCTGAAGTACGACCTTGAAGAGCAGAGAAGGCAAGAGCTGTCTGCGTTTATCGCCACGGTGGACCGCCAAGTCGAGGGCGAACCCGATCTCGACAAAAGGGTGGGTATTCTCAAGGAAGCGCTGGCGGCGCATCCTGACGAGAACCACTTCCAGCGCGCGCTCCGGTTGGTGGAGGATAAGCGTGATTTGGTGAACTCGATTGTAGCCCGCGCTCATTTTCATGAGGAGCAGGGCCAGTTCGGGGATGCGCTCGCCGACTGGGAGATCTTACGTACCATTTACCGCCGTTATCCGGGTTTGAAGTTCGAGGTGGAGCGCTTAGAAAAACGGCGGGAGAATCAAGCCCGAACCGACGCCAAAGCCCGGTGGGCGGAGCAGATTGGATCTTGCCTGAAGTCCGGCGCTTACTCGCGAGCCGTGGAGTTGTGGCAGCAAGCGGAACTCGAGTTTCCCAATGACGCTGAGTTGGCCGAACTTAAAAAGACTGCCGACGCGGGCATCGACCATGCCATGGAAGCGCAGCGACTGACCAGCGAAGGGAACGATCTGTGCTCTAAGAATCAGTTCTCCGAAGGTATCCAACTGCTGCGCCGCGCTTATGAGTTGGATGAAAAGAACGCGGTGGCACGTACAGTTCTGTCGAATGCATTGGTCGAATGGGCGCAAGTGCTTGTGGATGAGGATTGGCATGCGGCGGAAGATCTTGTCCAGCAGGCGCTCGACCTGAATCCGGGGCACCCCTTGGCGCGGAACTTGCGAACCGTGGTGCTCGACCGGAAGCGGGAGCATCTGGTCGACGAATGCCTTTCGCGAGCGCGCAGACTGCGGGCGGCAGCAGATTTGGCCGGGGCTATGGCGAGTATCACGGAAGCCCTCGCTACTTATCCCACTGAGAAGCGATTGCTGCAAATACGCGACACCCTGCAAAATGAAATGGCTCAGGCGGAAGGCAGCAAAACGCGCAGCCGCGACCTCGAAGAGTTGTCCCGACTGAAGCACGAAGCTGAGAAGGCAACGGACCTCGCGACGGTGCGATCCTGTCGCGAGCGCGCAAAAGGTCTGGCGGCAAATTATCCGGACGATGAGGAATTTCGATCGCTGGTCAATAGTCTCGGTCAGCTTGCGATGCCGGCGGGGAATCGTGCGCCAAGTGAGACGAGCGGTGCGACAGAAGGCATAAGCGCTGGTCCCAGCGCGACTAAACTTTTCTCGCCAGCAGGCGCAACAACGGCCAAGACGGCTCAAACCCCCGGCATCGGATTGCCGTCTTCAGGGCGACCGACGAATGGGCCAGGAACGATATCTGGACCTGCACCGTCAACCACACAGCCCAGTCCTCTTCCTGCCGTGGATTTTAAGTCCACGCCGGTCGCAAACCGTTCCCGATCGTTTCCCACCAATGTCGCGGCGGTTGTGGCCGGCAGCGTGGTGCTCTTGTTGGCGATGACGTTGGTGGTGGTGAAAATCCTTCGTCGCCCACCGCCGCCACCGCCGCCATCAATAGCAGTTCACATCCATACTTCGCCTCCCGGAGCCACCATCCGGATAAACAACGAAGTACGGGGCGCCTCCGACATCGATATAAAGTTGCCAATCGGCAACTATCAAATCGAGGCGCAATTGGATGGATATCAAACGGCCAACAATTCGTTTGAAGCCCGAGCGGGTGCCCCATCTGGGTCGATCGATTTGACGCTGCAACCAGAGCTTCCGGTCGTGAAGCTAACCGCAGACACGGGTGCCGGCAAGGTTTCGCTGGACGACAAACCTGCGGCGGAATTGGACGGTGCGCAATGGACAGCGGGCAGTCTCGCGCCTGGGGCGCATCAATTGAAGTTTGCCGGATCGCGCGCTGAAGCTTCGTTTACTTTCACTACGGACCCAGGTGCTTTACCCGCCATCACTGGTCCGCTAACCGCCAAGGGGATGCACGCGGTTGTTGTGAGCAATTGGGGCAATCATCTGCGCGTGTATTACAGCGACTCTCACGCGAAGGTCAGCCTGGATAACCAGTCCGACGCCGACGTGGGATCTGACGGTGTCGACATTCCCAATGTCTCTCCTGGAGCGCACCAGTTAACTCTAAAGCAGGGAAGTGATAGCCATACCGTGCCCATCGATGTGGGAACCGTGCCCACGCTGACGGCGTTCCTGGTGTCGGATCAGGATATTGGCACTCTGATGGTCGTTACCGGCGAGGACAACGTTCAGGTGTATCTGAACAACCAACTCCAAAAGCGGTTGACGCAAGGCGGACAATTGCGGATTCCCAACCTCGCGCCGAAGAACTACGTCGTGCGTGTAGTTAAGAGCGGATTTGAAACTCCAGCTGAACAGCAAGCTGCGCTTCACAAAGGCGATGTCTCCCAACTTAAGTTCACGCTGAAACCCTTGCAGCATTTGGCTTCTTTCGTGATTGAGGGCGGAGCCTCTGGAGTGGAGGTCTTCCTCGATGGAGCGCCTACGGGAACAGTGGAGGACGGTAAATTCGCGCTCGCAACCGTCAGCCCGGGCGATCATGTGATCGAACTGCGCAAGGCGGGCTTTAACTCCAAGACATTGCGGAAGCATTTCGTAGCTGGTTCTACGGTTTCTGTCGGTGGTGCGGAAGCGGCTCTGGACGTGACAACGGGCCAGTTGAAGGTCACCTTCTCGCCTGCGGATGCGGTTGTCACTATCGTGAAAAATGGTGAGAACCCGATCAAAATATCCAGCGGCACTCCAGTGACTGCGCCCCCGGGAAGCTACCAGCTTACCGCTCGCGTCGGGAACTTTCCCCGCTCGGCTCCGTTCGAACTGCTTGCTGGAGAATCGCGCACGATCGGCCCGCTCTCGTTCGCACCGGGCGGGATGGAAGATTTTGACGATGCGGCAGGCTGGAAGTCCAATCAGGGCTGGTTTGTCCACCGCGGCGGCGGTTTCGTGTTGTATAAGACTTCTCCGACCTCGGGAACATTCGTCTTTAGCGCCAGGCTCAATAAAGGGCATCGTCTGCAGTGGGTGTTCAACTATACCGATGACCACAACTATGCGCTCTTCCAAATGGATGAAAACTACTTCTATCGCAGCGAGGTGCGTGGAGGCAGGACGACGGAAGAAGCCAAAATTCCTTTCAAGACGGATAAGAAAAAATCGCGGACGTTCCAGATCGTGGTTACACCCAACCGGATCTTGCACCAAATTCAGCAAGGGGACGGCTGGTCGGCTCTCGACTCCTGGAACCAATCCGGCGCGAATCTTAGCTCGGGCAATTTTGGTTTTTACTTACCTGGGAGTGATGAGGTCGAGCTGTCGAATTTCAGTCACTACGGCGAACTGAAACTGCGCTAAATCACAACATCGTTCTTCGCTGTTCGGTCGCAGGCTTCCCGCCCACGTCACCTCCCTTTCAAAACAACCTTCGCGGTTTGTTGCGCTGAGATACTTCCACCTCAAAAGCACAAGCTGGAATAATCCTCGCAACTGAGAGACAATAATAAGTTTAGGTTTCCTGGCAGTGCACTTGCGCTGGGGCAACTGAGACTGTAAGAGGTGTGCACCGCGTCGTGCGATTTACTGAGGCAGTCTTAACCGTCTGAGCGCGGGGCAAATGGGTTCGCAGTTTACGGGAGGCGTTGATTATGGCCAGTACCACGATAGAAGTTGAAACTGCGGCTCGTAGGCCCAGGCATGCCAAGCTAGAGCGCTGGGTGGAAGAAGTGGCCCAGATGTGCAAGCCCGATCGGGTTCACTGGTGCGATGGATCGCCGGAAGAATATCAGGCGATGCTGCGGCTGATGATTCTTACGGGCACGGCGATTCCGCTCGATCCCGCGAAGCGTCCGAACAGTATTTTGGTTCGTTCCGATCCCGCCGACGTAGCTCGCGTTGAAGATCGAACTTTCATCTGCTCGCAAACTAAAGAGGATGCGGGACCGACGAATAACTGGGAAGACCCGGCGAAGATGAAAGCCACGATGACGCAGCTTTATGCGGGATCCATGGCCGGCCGGACCATGTACGTGATTCCCTACAGCATGGGTGCGATCGGTTCGCCGATGGGCAAGATTGGAGTTGAAATCAGCGACTCGCCTTACGTGGTCGCGAATATGCACCTGATGGCACGGCTGGGCACGCACGTTCTTGAGGTTCTAGGTGAAAACGGTGAGTTCGTGCGCGGACTGCATTCCATCGGCGCTCCGCTGGGCCCGAACCAACAGGATTCCACTTGGCCGTGCAACGCCTCGCAAAAGTATATCTGCCATTTTCCGGAGACACGTGAAATCTGGTCGTATGGTTCCGGGTACGGTGGAAACGCCTTGCTGGGAAAAAAGTGCCACGCGCTGCGCATCGCCTCCGTGCAGGCGCGAGACGAAGGCTGGATGGCTGAGCACATGTTGATTTTGAAGCTCATCAGTCCGTCAGGAGAAGTAAAGTACATGACCGGCGCTTTTCCTTCCGCTTGCGGCAAGACCAACTTGTCGATGCTGATCCCAACTATTCCTGGTTGGAAGGTGGAGACCGTCGGCGACGATATCGCATGGATGAAATTTGGCGCCGATGGCCGGCTGTACGCTATCAATCCTGAGTTCGGTTTTTTTGGGGTCGCACCGGGAACGAGCATGAAGTCGAATGCTAACGCCATGCTGACGGTCGCCCACGATTCTATCTTTACTAATTGCGGAATGACGGTCGAAGGCGATGTGTGGTGGGAGGGGATGACCAATCAGAAGCCCTCCAAGGTGGTGGACTGGTTGCGGAGGTTGTGGACGCCAGACTCAGGGCGGAAGGCTGCGCATCCGAATGCTCGCTTTACTGCGGCTGCGAAGCAATGCCCGGTCATTGCTCCCGAGTGGGAGGATCCGAAGGGCGTGCCCATCGATGCAATTCTGTTCGGCGGGCGGCGCGCGGGAATTGTTCCCCTTATTACCGAAGCGTTCAACTGGCAGCATGGAACTTTTTTAGGTGCCACCGTCAGCAGTGAAACCACCGCCGCGATCACCGGCAAAGTTGGCCAGTTGCGCCGCGATCCCATGGCTATGCTTCCGTTCTGCGGATACCACATGGGCGATTACTTTGCCCACTGGCTGAAGATGGGGGGCCGCTCGAATCCCTCCAAGCTGCCAAAAATTTACTACGTGAACTGGTTTCGTCAGGATAAGAATGGCAAGTTTCTCTGGCCGGGCTACGGCGAAAACAGCCGCGTATTGAAATGGATTTTCGAGCGCTGCGACGGCCGAGTGCATGCCAAAGACACGCCGATCGGACGCATCCCCGACGTGGCCGATCTCGATACGACAGGACTCGACATCCAAGGCGCTCATGTCGACGAACTGCTCAGCGTTGATGTTGAAGGCTGGCTGGCCGAGGTCCCGCTGATCAGGGAACACTTCGCAAAGTTCGGCGATCGCTTGCCGAAAGGGCTGCACGACGAAGTTGCAGCATTGGAGCAACGGCTAAAGTCGACCAAGCACTAGGGCGCTCGGCCGAAGAGCTTTCAATATATTTCCCGCTACGGGGAGTGTTTTTGATATAGTTCACCACTGTCATGCCGGGCGCTGCCGCGAACGAAGTGAATTCTCCTGTCCCGGCGTCCTCTCCATCTCTTACTCGAAATCAGATTCGCGGCTTCTGGGCGTCGTGGGGTGGGTGGACGCTGGATGGCATGGACTCCTTTGTTTATGCGCTTGTCCTCGTACCCTCATTGCGAGAACTGCTTCCACGGTCGGGCATCCCAGCTACCAAAGGCAACATAGGACTGTACGGGGGATTGCTCTTTGCTCTGTTCCTGATTGGCTGGGGACTGGCGTTTCTTTGGGGACCGATTGGTGACAAATTTGGGCGTGTGCGTACGCTCATGCTCACCATCCTGTGGTATTCGGCATTCACTTTTATGAGCGCGTTTGTCACCGGCGTGTGGCAACTCGCGATCCTTCGCCTGTTGGCCGGTATTGGCATTGGCGGTGAATGGGCTATGGGGGGGACGTTCGTCGCGGAGGAGTGGCCGGAGGAGCGGCGCCGCGTCGGTGCGGGGCTGATGCACACCGGATATTACGTTGGCATATTTCTCGCTGCGCTGGCGAATTATGGCATTGGCAGCCGTTTTGGCTGGCGTGCCATGTTTATCGTCGGTGGCTTGCCGGCTTTATTGCTGGCGTGGATTCGGCACGGCGTTTCGGAGCCCGCAGCCTGGACCAAGAAAGAAAAGGTAATTCGATCCTGGGCGGTCTGGCGTCCGTTTGTGATCTTGTTCTCCCCCGAGTTGCGCCGTCGCACGATCGTGAATGCTTTGCTCATGCTGGCTTCGATTTGTGGTCTGTGGGCCGGAACCGTGTACGTTCCCGCGGCGATCACAGCCGTTGCCGAAGCGGGTGGCCGCAGTGCCCCGCAAGCTGCTCAACTCGCTTCGTGGGGAATCATGATGGTCTCGTTCGCTACGATTCTCGGCTGCCTGTCGATGCCCTGGCTCGCCGAGCAGGTGGGACGACGCGGGGCGCTCGCCTTTTACTTCACTCTGATGATGGTGTTCATTGCGGTTACCTTCGGTCGAGTCTTCTATCTTGGACCAAAAGCGCTTCCGTGGATGTTCGTTTGTCTCTTTTTTCTGGGGCTAGGCGGGGCCAACTTTGCCGTCTATACTCTCTGGCTGCCCGAGCAGTACCCCACGGAATGCCGCGCCAGCGCCTTTGCTTTTTCTACTTCATTCGCGCGTTTTGGGGGGGCTGGAATCACCTTTCTCGTGGGAGCGGGGGTCCGGCACTACGGCTCGCTCGGAACTCCGGTCGCGATCACCTCTCTGGCTTTTGCCCTGGGATTGCTCCTGATTCCGTTCGCTGAAGAAACACGCGGTAAGACCCTGCCAGTCTAAGTTCGCGGCACGCGCTGCCTGCCATTCCTCTACTGCATTTAAAGCTTCACTGGATTTCGTCGATAAACATCTTGTCGAGAATACTCTTCGTTCGAACCCGAGGAGATGGGGAGAGGCTTGGGGAAGGCCATCTCACGGCTTGGCAACGCTGACCTAAGTCTTGAGGAGAAATTATGACTATTAACTGCAAGAACGCTTTTGCTGTCTCTTTTGTCATCCTAATCTGCGCGGTCGCGGGTTTGGGGCAAGCTCCGCCAGAGATCAAAGTCAAGCTGGATGCTGAAGTCAAACGCTTGGCCTCGCTCAGCAGTGACCCTGAGGTGGTGAATGCAGTAAAGGCGCATAACGCAACCCCTGCCAGCACCGAAGCGATGGCCATGACCAACGACAAGTGGCGCAGCCTTTCCGTACTCGATCCTTTTGTTCGCGCGACCGCAAAGAGTCCCCTGTCCGAGTATCTGAAAACCAAAAAGACCACGGACGACACCATTGCGAAAGTCTTTGTCTCGGGAGCTGATGGTTTCAAAGTTGGATTCGACGCCAAGACCGAACACTGGACCCACAAAAGCATGCCGAAACACGAAGTGCCAATGAGCGGACTGACTTGGATTGGTCCCGTCAAGGTGGATGACTCCACAGGCCAGCAACTAATCCAGGTGGGATTGCCGGTGCTTGATGGTAGAAAGCCCATCGGATCCATTGTGGTCGGTTTGCGGGTTGACAGACTGCGCTAGGGCGGACCTTGCCGAGGGAGGGTTTCGCATGAGAAGTCAGGGTATCGCTCGGCGCATGACCCTGGTGGTAGCGGCGTCCGTTGCCATCACTGTAGCTGCCGTTTTAGGGTTGTCGTATCTGCTCCACGTCTCTATTGGCTCCGCCGACCTTATGGCCGCAACTGCCCGCGAGCAGACCGAACGATCCTTCCAGCTATTGGATCTGGTAGTGAGAGTCCAAGGGACCACGCAGAAACTGGTGCAAGCGACCGATCCCGACGTCATGGAATCGCTGATGCAACAAAACCAGTCGCTGGTGAAGGATGCGCAGGCAAAAGTTGAGCAGGGCGCTACGGGAAACAGCGACGTTAAGGCCGCATTTCATGCGCTGATTCAAGCCAACGAGCAGGTGACGAATCTAGTGCTGCAAGCCCACAACGCTGAGTCGCATCAGGCCATCATCGAAAAATCGAACCCCGCGTTCGAGACGTTACTTGGGGCCATCAATCGCGATCAAAATCAGTTGGCTAAGAAGCAGGCGGATGATACCGCAGCAGCGAGAGTTCGTTCCGTGCGGCTTGAGTCCACTATTTTTACTTTGGTGGTAGGCGGCATTGTTTTGCTGATCGCTTGGGGCGCGGCCTTGGTACGGAGCGTTTCCAAGGCTTTAAAAACTATGATCAGTATGGTCAAGGACTTGGCAGAGGGGGAGGGGGATCTGACCAAACGGGTGGAGATTGTCACCCACGATGAACTGGGGGAATTGGCTAAGTGGTTCAACACCTTCCTCGACCAGGTACATCACATTGTTTCCCAGATGGCCGGAACGGCCGAACAGGTGGCCAGTGCGAGCGAGCAACTGAATGCCACCAGCCATCAGATCACAGCCAACTCCGCGGAAACCTCGGCCCAGGCCGACGTGGTTTCCAAGGCCGCGCGACAGGTCAGCCAGAACCTCCAGACCGTCGCCACCGGCGCCGAAGAGATGGGCGCCACCATTAAGGAAATCGCCAAGAGCGCTACCGCAGAAGCGAACATCGCAACCTCCGCCGTAAAGCTGGCCGAAACTACAACCGTTACCGTGTCCAGGCTGGGTGATTCTTCAATCGAAATTGGTCAGGTCATCAAAGTCATCACTTCGATTACGCAGCAAACCAACCTGCTGGCGTTGAACGCCACGATTGAGGCGGCACGCGCCGGCGAGGCGGGCAAAGGCTTTGCCGTGGTGGCCAACGAAGTGAAAGAACTAGCGAAGGAGACAGCCAAAGCTACAGAGGACATCAGCCGGAGAATCGAAGCGATTCAGACCGACACGAAAGCGGTGGTGGATGCCATTGCGTCGATCAGCGAAGTCATCAACCAAGTCAACGGAATCTCCAGCACCATTGCCACAGCGGTGGAGGAACAAAGTGCTACCACCAACGAGATGGCGCACAACGTGAGCGAAGCGGCTCGCGGCAGCAGCGAGATCACCAGCAACATTGCAGGCGTGGCAGATGCGGCGCAGGGTACGACTCGCGGAGCCAGCGATACGCAAAAGGCGTCGCAGCAACTGGTGGAGATGTCGACCCACCTCCGCAGTTTGGTCGGCAAGTTTAAGATCAACGGGGATGGGAGTGGCACAGGCACCGCGAGGGATACGAACGTAGGCGACAAGGGCATGGCCGCACACGCGTCCTAATGATTCCTCAGGTACGCCCGCGTGACTATGGAGGCTCTCTGCGAGAAGAGAGCCTCCAAGCTTTCACATCGCCCCAGGTACCTCTACGCCACGCCTCGCGCCTTTATCGGCGTAGCCATGTCGACCGGGCGTAACCCCCGATTCGACTCCTCAACCGTGCGTGCGGCCACCGGCTTCAACCAGAACAAAGCTAAGAACGCCGCGATAAGGTCGCAAGCAATCATCGCCCAAAAGACTTTCGTCCACGAGCCGGTTTTTTCAAACAACCATGCAGCACCGACGCCGGCAAAGAAAGCTCCTGCTCCCTTGGCGGTGTAAACGATGCCGTAGTTTGTGGTCGCCCACGTCTTTCCGAACAGGTCTCCGGTGATAGAAGGGAAGAGCGAGAAGATCTCGCCCCAGGCAAAGAAGCACAAGCCCGACAACGCGATGAACCAGACTGGGCGGCTAATCAGTTGGAGTAGCGCAAATACCGCGATCGCTTCCAGAGTGAAAGCGATGAACATGGTATTTTCTCGACCGATATGGTCTGACACCCATCCCCAGAACGGTCGGGTCAGCCCGTTCAAATAACGGTCGACCGTGATCGCCATTACCAGAGCGGTCATGCCAAAGGCAACGACGACTTTGTCTACGTGGTAGGAGACAGCCATGGGGTTGAGCTGGGCGGTAACCACCAAGCCACCAAAGGACAACATGGTCATCATCAGATAAATAACGTAGAAGGAGGGCTGGCGAAGCATCTGCCAAGGCGTCATATCCACGTTGGAACTGCGCACATGTTGCTTGATTTTGGCTTCCTTCTCCGTCCAGTTGGGAGGAGTCCAGCCCACGGGAGGGCGAGCCAGGAAGAGGGCGGCAAAAAGGACCACGATGCCCTGAATGATTCCCCAGACGATCAAGGTGTGCTGATAGCCGCTGGCCTTGATCATCTTGTCGATCGGAGCGACCGTTAGCGCCGTTCCGATACCGTACGCCCCAGCCGTCAGACCGACACAAAGCCCGCGGTGGTCCGGAAACCATTTCAGAGCGTTCCCGATGGTGCCGCCGTAAACCACTCCGGCGCCGACACCGCCCAGGCAGTACCAAAAGTAGAGGCTGCGCAACGTCTCGGCTTGGCCTGCAAAAATCCAGCTCAGGCCGACCAGGATCGCGCCAAAGCCCAGCATGAGGCGTGGCCCGATCCGGTCCACAAGATATCCTTCGAAGGGTACCAGCCAGGTTTCGAGGATGATGAAGAGACTGAATATCCCCTGAATTGCCGCCAGCGAGACATGCAGGTGAGCCTGCATGGGTTTGGTGAAAAGGGTCCAGGCGTATTGGAGGTTCGCGATAGCCATCATCGCGATGATGCCGGCAATTAACTGGATCCAACGATTGGGAATACGCGAAGGGTGAATCAAAGAGGCTGTAGATGCAGATGTAGCCATAGTATTACCTCCGTGACGACGGCGCGCTAGAATTTAACAGCACACACTGCCAAACGCCAGTCCCCAATCTTGGCTATGACCTTGGTCCGCGAGTTGCGGATGTCGACTAACTTTGCCGTCCAACTGTGCTAACTCGATGGCGCGGCGTCGGCCTCCACTTCTGTCCGGAAGGGGATCACCCCGGGAACTAGCCACTTTTCCCACATCTCATCGACTTTGCTTTGGAAATAATCGATATCGTCTTTGGTAAAGTGCGCGAATCTTCCTTGCTTTAGTAAGTAGTCTCGTACCGGCTGCCGCGGGATTTTCTTGGACGCGATTTGCTGCGTCCTGCCGGTCAGCCTCAGCACGCCATCTTCCACTTCATAGAGCGGCCACACGCCGGTGTTTACAGCCAACTCGCCCATCTCGTGCGAGAGGTAAGGATCGTAATCCCAACCCTTGGGGCAGGGATCGAGCGAGTGGATAAAGGTGGGCCCCCCTATGGTCAAAGCTTTGCGCATGGCATTCATTCCCGCCAGACCGTAAGACATGCAAATAGTTGCAACGTATCGGCAACTGGGATGGCCGGCGGCCATCATGCCCGCCATATTTTTCTTCCAGCGGCGATGCATAATTCTCTTCACTCTGCCGGGCGTACTGAATGTTGTATTGGCGCCCCACGGAGTGCTCCCCGACAGCTGAATATCGGTGTTCGCGTAAGATTCGTTGTCATACATCAGGATGAGGCAGTTGTAATCGGGATGAGTGAGGGTGGCCGAAATTCCGCCCACGCCCATGTCCGCTCCGCCGCCATCGCCGCAGAATGCTATCACGTTTATGGGCTCCTGCTTCATCTTACCCTTGCGCATGAGAGCTTTCAGAGCGGCAGAGGCGCCGAGCGCCGCTGATCCGCTGCTCCCCAGTTGGGTGTGCATCCAGGGAAGCACCCAAGAGGTGCTGTAGTACGTAGTGTTGGCCACGTACATGCATCCGGTGCTGCCCAGCACGATTGTGCGGGGGCCGGCGGCTTTGGCCATCATCTTCATCAAGAGCGCCGACTCGCAGCCCTGGCAGGTTCTGTGACCCGAAGTGAAATACTCATCCAGCGGAACCTTCTTGACCGCTTTAAAGGGATCTAGCTTCTGGGTCGGATCGATCTGTACATAAGTAGCCATAAATTCCTCATCCTCTCTGACGTCAAATGTCGTGCGAAACGGATTACTCTCGCAATCCGATCCATTGAGTTAAAGGCTGCGCTTTGCCATCGGCAGCGTTGTAAACTGCGTCGGCCATCTTCTGCACATCAGGCACGGTAACTTCGCGCCCGCCGAGGCCGCAAATAAAATCCACTACTGGCGGTTTCTTCCCTGTTCCCGGATATAGAGCATGCCGAACTTCGCCGGCCAACACGCCTCCGAGATAAGGCGAGCCAAAGGAGTAGTCACGATCAATGACCCCAATCGCTGCGAAGCGTTGTAGGGACTTGGCCAATTCTTCCGCCGCAAACGGCCGGAACCAGCGCATGCGCACGAACCCAACTCGTTTTCCTTCTTTGCGCATCTGCCGGATCGCTACCTTCACCGAGATCGAGAGCGTTCCCATTCCCATGAGAACGATGTCCGCGTCTTCGGTCATGTACTCTTCGAAGAATGGATTGCCGTAGGAGCGTCCGAAGATGCGCTCGAAATCGGCGTAGGCTTCCTTGATTACCGTGTAAGACCTTTCCATCGCCGCGTAGTTCTGACGGCGTATTTCCATGACCCAGTCTTCGTTGCCCTGCGGCGCCACGGTAATGGGATTGTCAGGATGGAGCAGTAAGTCACCACGGTCGTACGGTGGGAGGAATTCGTTCACCTGCTCTTGCGATGGAATCTTGACTAGCGCCTGTGAGTGCGTCAAGAACGCGCCATCGCAACTGATCGCGCAGGGAAGGAAGACTCGCCGGTCTTCAGCCACTCGATAGGCGATAAGAGCTGTGTCCAGCGCTTCTTGCGCATTGTCCACCCAAACCAATTGCCAGCCCAGATCGCGCACCGCCAGCGCGTCGTTATGTTCCACGCCGAAGGCGCCAGGATCGTCCAACGCCCGGTTGCCCACCATGGCGATCATCGGAATACGCAACGCCGGTGTCACCGTGAGCGCTTCCATGGCATACATCCAGCCCACGCCGCTCGAGCCACAAAATACGCGGGCTCCGCAGGCGGAGGCGTGCTTCACGATTTCAAACTGCGAATGTTCGCCTTCCGCGACGATATATTCGCAATCCATTTCGCCGTTCGCCACCAGTTTGCACACATATTGCATAACCGTGTCGTAGGGGCGAATCGGGTAGGCTGTAATTACATCCACGTCCGCCAGTTTGCAAGCGACCGCGATTGCTTCGCTGCCGGTGATTAATGCTGTTTCGTCAGTTTTGCGCTGTTCCTCGATTACTGTAGCCACTGCCATGACGGACTCTCCTCGTAAAGGGACGCTATAAAACGCGTGCTATTTTCCTTGTGCAATCTCGAGCATCTCAGGGACCTGCTCCTCATACTGGCCCTTATAGCGGAACCCATGGGACCGCTCCGGATGCGATTTAATTTTCTCTTCCAGCCAGACCTTATAACCGTCTTTGTCTTTCCGCCAATCTTCCCACTGGCTGCTGTTGTCATGGAATTCCGTCTCATTCACCATAGTGACGCATTCTTTAACAGGGCAGACTGCCTCGCAAACGCCGCAACCGCAGCAGGCTTGCATATTCGCGTCATACAAACCTTCCGGGGTCACATCGAAGCATGAATCCGGGCACTGTAACCAGCACAGAGTGCATTTAATACAGGTATCGAAATTCACCACCGGCCGCATGGTTCTGGTGCTGAACTTCTTGAAGGTGGGATTGCGATCGGGTTGAAATCCACCGCTGGCGTGAGACGTGGGGTCGTCCATTTTGTGTCCGGCGGGAATGCTGGGAATCGCGATACCTTCACCCATTTCATGCCACTTGGGGAGATCAAACTTGTAAGGCACTTCCGGATTGCCCTGGTTGGGCTGGACCGTGGTACTGGTAGTGCGATCATAGGACTTGGCCGCCGAGGTCGCCTTGAGTTCATCCTTCCACTCGTCGACAATCGCTTTTTGAACTGACTTCAGGCTGAACAGATCAGGCAATATCTTGGCAATCGATCCCAGAATGCGGACGTCGGTGTGATCGTCCTTGTACACCCACAGTCCCGAAAAGCTGACCGTACCCTTAATGATGGACAATTGGTAAGGGTATTCTTTGCGGTGCGCCATAGCGATAATGGCGTCGGGACCTTCGCGGGAGGTCACGATGAGTGTGCCACCAGGTTTCAGCAGCCGGTTGACAGGCTGCAGGCCGTACCATGCCCACGACTCCACGCCCTTGCACAGCGTGTCATCGACACAAATGGTGACATCGACTTCTTTGGGTTCGTACTTGGCCATTCCGTCCTGAAGGGTCTCTTCGTCGGTGGCCACAATCGCGAAGTTCTTCGCGGGAATGCCATTGCGCTCGGGACTGTCCCCGTAGCGGCCAAAAGAAATCCCCGGCTTGCCTTCGTGATGAGCAGCCAGCACGATTGCACGGCTGATTCTTCCAGCCATAGTCTTTTGAAAAATTCCTCGATAGATAATTTCGATCGCGAATAGCCGGCCCATGTGAACATCCTCCATTAGTCAAAACTTGTTAAGTACGATTTCTTCGACGTCTTCAATGTGCCGCCGCATGGCGGATTTGGCAGCTTCGGCATCGTGACGTTTAATCGCAGCCAGAATTCGGCGGTGCCCGGCAAGCGACTTTTGCGGACGCCCTTCCACTTGCAAAGAACGTTCTCGCGTGTCGCGCAGCAGGTCCATGAGCGTGTCGAGCACTTTCAGCACGACACTGTTCCCTGAAGCCAAAGCAACGCTGTAATGGAATTCCGTGTCCTCAGCGATCGCGGGCTCACCCTGACTGTGCTTATCCGCCTGCCGTTGCAGAATCTCTTCCATCTCAGAAATTTCGTCGGCCGAAGCATGGGTAGCGGCGCGGGCTGCGAGCGGCGGTTCCAACATCTTGCGGAAATCCAGAAATTCGCTCACCAGTTCCTGGCGGCGCTTGAGCGCATCGGCAAAGGGATTCACCACCGATCCAGCCGAGATTTCGCGGACAATGGTGCCGGCCCCTTGACGCGGTTCCACCAGGCCCATCAACTCCAAGCCTCGAATCGCATCGCGAATGGAGCTTCGGCTGACGCGCAACGTCTCTGCCAGTTCGCGCTCCGAAGGCAGTTTGTCGCCGGGGCGCAGTTTTTTGAGAATCAGACGCTCGATCTGCTTGGCGACTTCTTCGTAGACCTTATTTCTTCGGACTACTTCAAAGTCGGATTTAATCGCCGTTCCCAAGACCGATATCTCCAAGTGGTCCGATAAGTGGACCAGCCGACGAAGGGAGTATACGCCCGTTGTCAAGCTCCCAGCAAATATTTTTATTTGGTGAATGAAAAAAACAATGGAGCTCCGCGATGGGGTACAGCCCTGCCCTCTGTCGCGCCCTTCTCGGCTCATTCTGCGGGTCTTCTCAGCGCCCTCTGCGACTTAAGACTTCGTGTTAGACGAGCCTGCGTTTGCGTCGAGAACCAACATCGCAATACCATAATCGTAATGAACCCGCCCGCCGTTTCTCGCCGCCGATTCCTGAGTGGCGCGTGCGCGCTCGCAGGCGTGGGATTCGCAGGGGCCAGCCTTCACCTGCCATGCTTTGCTGTACCGCCGGACCAAACCGCCGTCGACTACACGCTCCACATCAAGAGTTCTCCCATCGAGATCGCGCCCAAGCGAATCATTTCCGCTCTCACGTACAACGGGCAGTTTCCCGGACCATTGCTTCGTTTCAAAGAAGGCCGACAAGTCACGATAGACATTTACAACGAAACCGATACCCCAGAACAACTGCATTGGCACGGTCAAAAGATTCCTGTAGATGTGGATGGGGCCGCTGAAGAAGGCACGCCATTCATCCCAGCGCAGGGCAAACGGCGGATCACATTTACTCCGGGTCCGGCGGGCCTGCGCTTCTATCACACGCACAATCGCTCGGGAGCGAACCTGGCTGCGGGACAGTACGGTGGAGAAGTCGGGCCGCTCTACATCGACCCTGCGCAGGATCCAGGTCTATATGACCGCGAAGTCTTCCTCGTGCTGAAGGAATTCGAGCCCAGCTTCAGTCGCGGCGGCGATATGCCTCAGAATTTTCTGTCCCCATCAACCAAGGTGAAGGCACTCGAAGAGCAAGGCGAGTCTGCCATGAGAGCGTCACTCGCCAAGGGCATGCCGCATGGCTATGAGGTAGGCTACGAATGCTTTACCATTAATGGCCGCATGCTCGGCCATGGAGAACCGATCCATGTGAAGCAGGGCGAACGAGTCCTGTTTCATATTCTGAATGGAAGCGCGACCGAGATTCGCAGCCTCGCCTTACCTGGGCATTCTTTTCATGTCGTGGCGCTTGATGGAAATCCTGTGCCCAACCCGGCGACCGTTCCAGTGCTCTGGCTCGGCACGGCGGAGCGCATTTCTGCCATTGTTAAAACGAACCACCCGGGGGTTTGGATTATGGGTGATTTGGCGGATGATGACCGTCACCACGGCATGGGAATCGTGATTGAATATGCAGGGGTCAAGGGCAAAGCACAATGGATTGCGCCACAGCCCTATCGCTGGAACTACACAGTCTTTGCTAAGGCCGGTGCAACTGCCGTACCACCGGATGACACCTTCGAGATGCTCTTTGCGAAAGACAACGCCGCCGAAGACGGCTTCAACCGGTGGACGATTAACGGAGTGGCTTACCCGATGAGAAACGAAATGGCTCCCGCATCGTTTCATCTGAAGCCGGGCAAGCGCTATCGACTGCGTATGCGCAATGCCAGCGATGACATTCATCCAATCCATTTGCACCGCCACAGCTTCGAGCTAACCAGGTTGGTAGGCAAGCCTACTGCAGGAATCTTCAAAGACGTTGTGATGTTGGGAGGCTATCAGGAAGCCGAAGTGGATTTCGTCGCCGACAACCCAGGTCTGACTCTGTTTCACTGTCATCAACAGCTCCACATGGATTTCGGTTTTATGACGTTATTTGACTACGTCTGATCTATGGCGGGTTTCGATAGGCAACAGTGACCGAACCACTCGGAAGCGCGTTCTACGCGCGTCCAACCATGGCGAACTTCTTTGTGAATATGTTGTCACCTTATGCAGCATCTTTTTTCGCAGGCTTTTCCGGATTGGCTTCTTTCGGGTCATCTTCCACTTGCGGTTTAGCCTCGGTGGTGCTGTTAGGCGTGGCTGCTTCTCGCGGGGCCGGCTCTGTTTGACTTTTTTCCAGGTGCTCACCTTCGGGCTTTTTGATTGGTTGCTTCTGAGTATTCTCCGCATCGGCCGTTTGCTTCGCACGCTTGATCAGGGAGTCTTCAGCGCTTTTCATGGCGGACGATAGAATGCTTTTCATCCTTATTCTGGCGGCACGCCATCTGACACTACTCACGTTGCCCGCCTGCTCCAAATAGGGCGCGAGTTCCTCGTCGGTGGCAATGCCTTTGTCTTTCAAGAACTGCAGAATGGCGGTACTTCGCGTTTCCAGCGCTTCCAGAGAAGGAAATAATTCCTCAAGCACTTGGTCCGCTAGGTGCATCTCCATGGCATACTCCTCCGAAAACCTCATCGTTTTGATGCACGAACGGGATGTCGTGAAAGCGGCTCTTTCTGCGTCCACATCGGCTGCGAAGGAAGGGCGCGTTCACCGGGGCGATGCAGCGCCACCTCGGCCGATTTGAACTGGCGAACGGAGGAACCATTTTCTCGCGTACAGAACCTGTACTGATCTGAATTCGGTCTGCTACAATTCAGCAGAGAGCATGGACAGATGCTCGGCATCGCGATAGCTTGCGGACGGTTTCTTGGCGGTTTTTCATATTGTCCATTTACTGTCCATTTCGTGCCGAAAACTGGTTATATTCGGTGGAACGGATTGAAGCAGGCGAAACGGTTGACAGCAAAAATAGCCAGTAAACATGCGGGTTTGGCCCTAACCGTATGAAAAGCAAGAGGGGACGTAGTTCAGTTGGTTAGAACGCTGCCCTGTCACGGCAGAGGCCGCGGGTTCGAGTCCCGTCGTCCCCGCCATTCTTTGCAAACCTAACCTCCAGCAAATCAGGGGATGTTAGGGGACGATAAGCGCCGGACGAGAATGACCCCATCCGAAGACGCTCACAAACAGCATTCATTGAATGAGGTTTGTCTTGGCCAAAATACCCGTCGGCAAAATGGCGTCGACCAATTTGTCCTGCGCCAATCGTTTGGTCTTCGATGTCGCCTGCAGGTACTTGTTCGTGGCATGGAGGTTGCTGTGCCGCAAGTAGTCGCGGATTGTGAGTTGATGCTCACCCATCTCCGTTAGCATCGTTCCAACCGAATGTCGAAACGTGTGCCAGCCCACACTTGTGATTCCGATCCGTCTGAATGCAGGCTGTATTTTCTTCTTCAGAACCGAAGCTAGATCTAACGGCAACGCCCCCGGTAGAGTCCAGAATCATCTCCCCTTGAAATTGCTGCAATCGTTCTCGCATTCCTTCTTCCCACCCTTTATTCTCGCACGCCACCTGGAACGAGACAGCTAGAGTGAACTTGAAGAGCGGCCCAGCGTTGATGGGCCTGAACTCCTGGTTCATAAGCTTCCAAATATTCGAGTGTGTTTTCAGATTGCGATGGCAACTGCCAGAGCAATCAAGGCAATCGCAGAGAAAACTGCCCGAGCGATATGCGAATACTCCCATCTGTCTCTAAAACGTTGCCAGTTCGAATCGAACGTGTCCGCAGCGGGGAGGTTTGCACGATCAAGTGCAAAAAACTTGGTCCGGTGGTTCCTAGTTGGTGATTCTTCAGCCAATGTCGGTTGACGGGCTGCGTGATCAACCAGAAGATCGCATGCGTCACCAGGAGGGCCACGAATGCTGACAGGGCCCACCAGAAAGCTGCCATGATCGCGCATCAACAGCATGAGAACCAGCGTCGCGATCACCGCGAGCGGTTCTGCGATTCCGCCGAGAGTGAAGCCCGGGTAATAGATCCCCTGTACCGCCAAATACGTCTGTTTATCAAGCCGCATCTTGCCGGGGACTTCGAGGGCATGCGCCAAGGCCATGCTCATGGCGGTCCCCGCGAGAAATACGGTAACGACCTGGAGAGCAAGAAACCTACAGACCTTAGAATCAACCACGATCGCGGCGAAGCGGTTGAGCTGAGGTTTCTGGCAGACGTGATCGAAGCACGATCATGCGAACTTCGATCCGCATCGTTGTGGGGAAGGCGGCGTATCAGTGAGATGAATTCAGTCGTGAAGGGTTGTCCAAAAAATTCAAAAGCACTCGAGAGAGAAGGTCTCTTTGTTATTTTGTTATTTTCAAACGACGGCTGAGTGTGTGTGGAAATAGAACAAACCACGTGGACGCCTTTCGCATCGGATAGAGACGGTTTGATTTCATGCCTGCAGTTCCCAAACTCGATCCTCGGGAAGAGCATTTCCGCATCGCAAGTGAGACAGACAGTCTGAGTTTGTTTTTGCGCTATCTCGGCCCAGCGCCGCCTGTCACTGCGCTGAAGATCGTGCTCTACATTCACGGAGCAACATTTCCCTCGGCGCTTTCAATTGCCCACCGCTTCGACGGTTACTCGTGGCGGGACGATCTGAACGCTGCGGGCTATCACGTCTGGGGTTTGGACTTCCTAGGGTTTGGCGGCTCGGATCGCTATCCTGAGATGTCTGAATCATCCGAGGGAACTCCCGCGCTAGGTCGAGCCGAGGTTGCAAGTCGGCAAATTGAAAAAGCAGTCGACTTCATTCTCAAACGGCATGGTGCCGACCGGCTCTCTCTGATTGCTCACTCGTGGGGTTCGATGCCAGCAGGACTGTTTGCGGGTCGCAACCCGGAACAGATCGATAGGATTGTCTTCTTCGCTCCCATAGCGCAACGGCGAAACCAGTTGTCCCCGAAGAAATTTCCCGGGTGGCGTCTCGTTTCTGTAGAGGAGCAGTGGAATCGCTTTGTCGAGGATGTTCCGCAGGGAAGCCCAGCCGTCCTGTCGAAAAGACACTTCGAGGAGTGGGGCCCGATGTATCTCGACACCGATGAACTCAGCAGAACACATTCACCAGAGGGTGTGAAAACGCCTACCGGCCCCGTGCAGGAAATCGCTGAGGCTCATGCAGGACAACTGGCCTACGATCCGGGCTTGATCAAAGCGCCGGCGGCGATCATTCGCGGCGAATGGGACCACCTCGTCACCGACGACGATGCGCGTTGGCTCTTTGGAGCACTGAAGAATTCGCCCATCAAACGCGACATTAAGATCAGTCACGCCACTCATCTTATGCATCTCGAGCGCAATCGATATGCGCTTTACCGAGAAGCGCAGCAGTTTCTCGATGGCGGAGATCAACCCAGCATTGGTTTGCGTGGGAAATGCGCGGCGGACCGCACCGGTACATCTACAGACTCAACCTCAGGAGATAAGGAAATGAAGGAATCAACGTTGACCTACGATACCGATCAAACTCAAATATCGGGTTACGATTACGGGAAGGCAGGAAGTGCACACTCGCCGCTGTCCCTTGAAGAATTGCGACAGCTGGAACAAAGCGTCGGATGGAGCGAGGAAGATGCTCAAGTCCTGCAACGTCATGGCGAGCTATTTAAAACTCATGCGGAAAAGATGGTGGATTCGTGGCGAGCAGTCATTGGTGCCCAGCCACATTTGGCCAAATGGTTTTTTGGGCCCGACGGAAAACCCGACGACGAATACAAAGCCAAGGTTAAAAAGCGTTTTATCCAATGGGTAGTCGATGCGTGCTTTCGCCCTCACGATCAGACATGGCTCAACTATCAAGAGGAAATCGGACTGCGCCATACTCCTGAGAAGAAAAATCTGACTGACGGGAGGCAGACACCACCTCTCGTCCCATTGCGCTACTTAATCGGTTTCATTCCTGTTGTGACCATTGGCGCGCGCAAGTTCTTCGCTGACGCTGGAATTGCAGGATCCGAACTGAGAAGACTCGAAGATGCATGGACGAGAGCGGTGCAGCTTCACATCACGCTGTGGTCGAGGCCTTACGCGAAGGATGGTCTGTGGTAGTCACAAAGTAAAGCGAAAATATGGGAGAGCTCTCGTACACACGCAAAGAGAGCAAGAGGATATGACAACGGTGAGACTAAAACTCTAGGAGTGTATTCATGCTCAACATAAGCAAGGCATTCAGCAGTTTTTCGGTGAACGATATTCAGAAGGCCAAGGAATTTTATGGCAAAACGCTGGGGCTCGAAGTTCTCAGCGGCCCGGAAGGCACCCTGGTTGTGCCCCTTTCCGGCGGGACCAAAGCTCTTATGTACCCTAAACCCAACCACCAGCCTGCCACTTTCACGGTCCTGAATTTTCCCGTAGACAGAGTAGAAAAAGCTGTGGATGAACTGAGCCAACGCGGCGTGCGATTTGAAGTCTACAACGAACCCAACCTGAAGACGGACGCGCGCGGGATTTCTCGTGGGAATGGGCCGACGATTGCGTGGTTCAAGGATCCAGCAGGGAATATCTTGTCGGTGCTGGAAGCGGCTTAGCGGATCGTCTCGCGTTTAGGCTGACCCGAGTTTGCGGACTAAAGGTTGTCTGGATTCTCACTTGATGAATCTCTACGCGGAGGCCGAAGTTCGGGTCAAACCGACGGCCAGCGTGATTACCGAGATGGCGAGAAAAACAGCGCCCGTAGATCAGTCCGACTGCTCCGCTCGGCTCAGAGGGTGTCGGCGGCGGCATCGAGAAAAAAAACCGCTGATATGAGGGTCGCCGAGAGACGACCTCCGATACACACAAACCAGACAAGCGGAGAAGCGAGAGCGCGATGCGTTCGGGTTCTTAAGTATCGTGCAACGACACCCTTGCACTATCGGCAACGGGATCGGAACTTCGTGTCCAGAATGTGTCGAACAATTGACACCATTCACTTTTGAACCGCTTGTACCGAATCCGTGTCGCCGACGAAACTTTGCATTTCATTACAAAATTATGAACTCGCCTTGGTCTGGTTTTGACAAGTGCGGCATCTAAAACCAGTAGGGACCCTTCGGATTCGTCAGGTGCGGAAGACTTTTTTTTCAGGCTTTCGCCAATTGCTGGTTCGAAGGATTTTAGTGAAGGGCTAATGATGGGTTCGGCTTTAAGACCTTTATAAGGAGAAAAAACGTGAAAACTAAACATTTCCAATACTTGGCGGTTCTTTCAACCTTGGTCCTTATATTTACCATCGGCGCGTTGGCGCGAGATAACGCACACTCGGTCGAGATTTTTGATGTCGTGCGCGTCGGCGGTACACAATTGAAGCCTGGCCAGTACAAGGTGGAATGGCAGGGAAACGGCCCCGTGGTGCAGGTCAGTTTTCGGCAAAACGGGAACACTGTGGTTACGGTGCCGGGAAGGTTGAAGACCAATGATGGTCAAGTCACTCAGGACGCCATCCAAACCGAAGCCACGGGCGGGAATACGTCAACCCTTAAAGAGATCGATTTCGGTCATCAAAAAGAGGCGATAGTTTTTGATCAGAACGCGAACGGTATGTAGGTACTGAAAGGCAGTCTGGAAGTCGACTTGCAACTGTGGCTTCGTTGCGTGCTTTGCGCAATGAGGAGCGATATTCGGAAAGCCGGGAGATCTGAGAGCACAGACTCTCTCGGCGAGCCTTTGATTCTTCCAAGTCCACGATCCGGAAAACGCTGTTGGAAACGGAGGAGCGCAAATGCTGGACAGCACAGTTGAGTTGATGGGCGATCTGTTGCTTAGCGCTCTGCCTGTTGTGATTGGTGCTTGTATTGTTGGCTCAGTGTTTGCGGCTCTGCGAGCGGTCAGAAGCACTCACGTGAGGGCGAGAAGGTGAAGACGATTTACTCATCACAACACAATCAATCGACAGACTAACAGCACGCTAAAGTTACATTTAATTTACAAAAGGCTTGCCGCAAGCGATGCCTTTTGCCGCGTCTGTCCACCCAAACCCGCATCGAATAAAGTAAAGAAGGTAGCATGATCGCATTAAGGTTAGTACGACTGATTGAGCGACACTCCGATGAACTCGCAGCTGAGTTGGTCGCGAAACTCGAAACTTCCTCGCGCACTGCCGAGCTGCGCAAAGTTCCGGTCGAGGAATTGCAGCGACAATTCCAGGAACTCTTGCGGCACTTTGGTGAGTGGTTGCTCACTAAGACGAGCCACGATATCGAGCAGCGTTATTTCGAGATTGGCGAGCGCCGCGCCTCGCAAGGAGTCGCGCTTTCCGACTTCTGCTGGGCCGTTCTGCTGACCAAGGAACATCTTTGGGACTTCTTGCAACGCCAGGGCTTCCTGCTCGGTCCTGTTGAAATTTACGGCGAGATGGAATTGTTGCGTCTGTTGGACCAGTTTTTTGATCGCGCTTTGTGCTTTGGCACCGAAGGCTATGAACAGTTTTCTCTAAAGCGTTCACCTCAGTCTTTTATGAAATTGGCAATCTGAATTTCGCTTTAGGAAACGAGTGTGCAGGTGCTTTGCAGGCCGTGTTCCTGTATGGCGACGATCTGGTTCGCGCTCGCCAAGTGGTCAAGGGCCCGACCTCGCGCGTTGACTACGGTCTGCCGCGAACATCCCAGCAAAACCGAGCAGTCCTGGTAGGAATATCCTTCGAGCACCGAGATCACGAAGACAAACCGGTCCAGCGGATTGAGCTCGAGGATTGCGCTCAGCCGCGGTTCGAGCCCGAGTCCATGTGGCTGTGCAATTGTGAGCGTCTCCTGCATCGGCTCTATCGTCCGAACTGCTTGCTGGATGACGGTGCGCCGCGCCCAGGACTGCGCCCACTCTTTGAAAACCGGGTTGCCCTCCACGCTGTCGCCGATGCCCGCGACAAAGCACTGTTCCGCTTTTCCAGCGTCGGCCGTCAGCAGGAGACTGAGCAAATACAAACTGTCCATTTCTTCCGAGAAAATACGGCAGAAATCGTCGCTGGTGGCGTAGGCGGTAGATGCATTCATGGAAGTCTCGATGGCCTGTGGCATATTCATCTCCGTTGTAATTTGGCTTTTCAATCGTTTGAATTGGCTGGATATCGCAACTCTTTCCGTGAGCCGTGACATCTGCGCGCCAGCTGCTTGAGCACGTGCCTGATAAGAACTCCTCCGCAGGAAAACTTTGCTCCCTCTTGCATCAAGTCGGACAAAGTACTTTCGGCCTCACAACTGATGACAGTGACGTCGGTGAGATCGATTACCAACTTGCGGCCCTCGAGTTTCTCGTTAGCGCTGCGCCAGACGCTCCGAAATTCGCCAAGCCACGGTTCCACCAACTTTCCTTCGAGAATGAGCTTGCGTTGCAACCGCGTGTCGACAGTGGAAATCTTTAACATGGCAGTCCTTCACCTCACGGGACTGGCAATATGAGGTCCAAAGTCAGAGGCAAGCGGGTGCAGCTTAAGTCATTGAATCTGTATGAAACGCGCGCCATCGGGTGCGAGGGTGTCGAAAACTGTCGAAACTAAACTGTCGAAACATTTTCGACATTTATCGATGCTGACGGCGGACCATACTGCGGATATACGCGCTAGTCGGCTTTGACGGTAGCGCAGCCGTCCCGGCGGCTGTCGAGGGGGCGTCTCGCTTCCCCTGGCGAGGGCAAGATACCCTCCGGACAGCCGGCAGGATGCCGACGCTAGAAAGATGCGAGGTTGTTATGCGGCGTGGGTCGTCACGGACTCGCGTTCTTGACGACGGGGAGTAAAAATGATGGTTTTTGTTTCGGTTCTCGTGTGACGCGGCGCGTTGTCTCGCGAGTCCCGCAAAAGACCCTTGAGAAAAGTCAGCAAGAAAACTGACGCGACCGCGCAAATGCCCGTGAATGCAATCTGAATCATGTTCGATAAGCAGCACGGAACGGGCCAAAGTGCGATTCGTCGCTGCGATGTTGTTTTCAAATGGTTGAGAAGGTCAGACAAAGGGAATTGCGCTCAGCAGATGACGATAGCGCGATCAAGCTTCGTCACTGTCGAAACTATGACATTGTTCGCGGATTGATCCCCAGCTTCTTCATGCGGGAGATAAGCGTGGTGCGTTTGATCTGCATCCGCGTCGCGGCGCCATTGGGTCCAGCCACGCGGCCATTGGTCTCTTTGAGCACACGAAGAATCTCATCGCGCTCACTCGACATGTGTGAGCTCGCTGTTGGAACCACCCCAGCTGTCCGTCTCAGCTCCGAGACCGGTACTTCAAGAGCAGTGCCGCGGGTAAGGATGACTGCTCGTTCGATGAAGTTCTCCAACTCCCGAATATTGCCGGGCCAATGCCAACTCGACAAAGTCTTCAGCGCAGTCGCGGGAATCGACTCGATTTTCTTTTCCATGCGCCGCTCATATTTTTGGGCAAAGTATCTCACCAGCAGCGGAATATCTTCGGGACGCTCGCGCAAAGGCGGAATGCGAATGGGAAACACATTCAGACGGTAGTAAAGATCGGTGCGGAACTCGCGAGCCTCGATCATCCTGTCGAGATCTCGGTTGGTGGCGGCCACAAGGCGCACATCCACTTTCTGTGTGCGCGTGCTGCCTAGTCGTTCGAATTCGCGTTCTTGCAGGGCGCGCAAGAGCTTTGGCTGGATCTCAAGTGGAATGTCGCCCACTTCGTCCAGAAACAACGTACCCTGATCGGCCAACTCCAGACGCCCAAGCTTCTGCGAAATCGCGCCGGTAAAGGCGCCGCGCTCATGTCCGAAGAGCTCGCTTTCGAGCAGTCCGGTGGGGATCGCTGCGCAATTCAGTTTTACGAACGTGCGATCCTTTCGCCGGCTGCGATCGTGGATGGCGCGGGCGATTAATTCCTTTCCTGTCCCAGTTTCTCCCAGCAACAAAACCGTCGAATCACTGGGAGCAACGGTCTCCACCAGCCTGAGCACGTTGCGGAGAGCAGAACTCTGGCCAACGATTCCCTCGAAATCCATTTCGCCGCGAATTTCGTCCTCAAGGTAAAGTTTTTCCTGCGCCAGCTTGTCTTTGAGTTCCCCAATTTCACGGTAGGCAAGCGCATTCTCCATGGCGATCGCCACTTGATGCGCAACCTGGATCAGGAAAGCAACTTCATCCTCTTCGAAAGCATTCTCCTGGCGGCTGGCCAGCCCAAGCACTCCGAGTGATCGATTCCGGCTGGCCAACCTGATGTCGCAGAATGAATTCATACCTTCGGCTGAGGCCTTGGCGTACATCTCGGGAGGCACATTTGCCGGATCGAGACGGTTCAGCACAAAGGGTTTCCCCGTCTGGAATGTTTCGCCGGGCATGGTTCCTTGAATCGGAATCTGATTGCCTCCTGCGAAAAATCCCCTGCTCTCGGGAAAATCGAGCGCGTGCACTCGCAGATTCTTGGCGTCCACATCAGGCAGCATGATGGCAGCAGCGTCACAGTGCATGACCCTGCGGACGATGCTGGAGATCGACTGCAACAGGTCTTCAAACTCCAGGTTCGAGACAACCTGGTTGGTCAGCTCAAGGATCAGTTTCAGGCGGTCCTGCGCTTGAGTCGACGTGTAGAGGTTGACTGCGGCATCGATCGCCAGCGCAATCTGATCTGCAAGCAGACTGAGAAAATCAACTTCTTCCTCTGGATAGGAGTGCGCGCTTCTGTTGCCCACGGTAATTACACCCAACCGCCGCTCTCCCCTCGTCAACGGCAGCGTGCAGGTAGACATAATCCCATGTTCACCGAGAAACTGTTTGTGGCGGGAGAATTGCGTCTCTCGATTCCAATCGTGGGCAAGGTGAGGTTGCTGGCGCTGGTGAACCCACGCGACCGGCGTATCTTCGTGTTGGGTTAACCCGTCTAACCTCTTGCCGTTTGCTTCCAGCAGTTGCCATTCTGCAACACCGGTTTCGGCATTAAAGGCGACAACGTGCAAGTAGTCGAAGGAAACAATCTCGCGCAACTGCCGGGAAAGCTCATGGCCAGCATTTTCGCAATCGTTGCATGTCGCAATGAATTTGCCAGCCCGAAGAAGGGCTTCGTAGCGAGCCGTCTGGTTCGGTCTCGTTGGAACAACTCGTGCCAGCGTTGCCATCAAGCGTTTATCCCTTAGCTCTAAAGGTGTCTCAGCTTGCTAAGTTCCTCTGATAAACATACTGATGTGGCACACAGCCAAAAGGGTTCCGAAAGTGTCGTAAACACCCGACACTTGTCGAACTTGTGTCGAGTGCTCGACAATGTTTTCATGCATGCTCTTCGAGCTCACAAGCTCAATTGATTTTCATCCAACCACTTCTGCACGAAGCGCCTGCTGCATCCGGTTTGGCATAAGCCGTGCTTTCTGCTCCATGCAGTTGATAAATGCCGGATCAGTCGATCACCAGATCGATCCGGAGTGACCAGTTAAACATGGAGGAAGGGCGATGCGAAGATTACTTGTCATTATTGTGGCTGTTATTACATTGGCAATTGGGGCAGTTGCTCAGGAGGGCCGTTCGGAAATCAGCGTGGAGGGAAATGGTTTCTACACGAGGGATTCCAGCGGCCAGGGGAACTCGCAAAGGGCCACTGACACCGGCGGATTCACAATCGGATACCGTTATCAGTTGAACCGTTGGCTGGCGGCGGAAGGGAACTATGGTTTCGACCGAAACACGCAAGAATATTCTGGTAGCTTCGGAGAATCCAGAATTCAGGCCAACGTACATGCAGTAACCGGCGATTTGGTTCTGAATTTGCCACTGCGCTTTAGAAGGATCAGTACCTATGCTCTCGCTGGAGGCGGTGGTCTGATCTTTGATCCCAGGGGCAACATCGCCGGTTCTGTTCCCGGCGCGAGCACCCAGGGGAAAGGCGCCTTCCTCTATGGAGCCGGTGCCGATTACGTTTTGAGCCGGCACTTCTCTTTGCGCGCGGAATACAGAGGTTTTGTGTACAAGGAACCGGACTTCGGACTCCGGGCTTTGAACACTGATAGCTGGACGCACACGGCCCAGCCATCTGCTGGAATCGTCTTCCGGTTTTAAGTGCGCCTGGGCAGCCGGGAAATCCTACCCTCCCCCTCTCTCCCGGCTGCCCAACGACCGGCCTTTCACGTTTCCGCAGATTACTTGTAAAGTTCAGCCTAACTGCACAAAGTCGCCCGCCAATTTCACGTCCTGACGTTTTTATCTAGCGGCGAGCCTTGAACCCGATCCCGCCACACCGGCACCGTACGATTCCGCCAATGCGTGCCTCTCGTCTTCAGTCAATTGCGTCGCAATGGCGCGCATACGCATGTTGATATCGTTCGCGCGGCCGCCGCTGGCGAAAGCTTCGATCTGCTCCAGAAGATAAGTGGCATTTTGAGTTGCGAGTGATGGCGCGCCCACCACAAATCCGATCGGCCCGTGACAAGCCTGGCAGGGCGGCAACCCGCGACGTCCGTCTCCGGTGCTAATAAGCCGCCCAGCTATCGCTTCATGTTTCGGGTCGGACATAGCCTGGGGAAAGGCACGGTCATCCTGAGGATCCGGCGCGATTGGCAACATCCAGTAATACGCCGCAACATCGGCGGAATCTCGCAAGGATAAAGAATTGGCGATTGGTTGCATGACGTGAGAACTGCGCTTGCCCGATCGGAAGTCATCCAGTTGCTTCCAGATTACCAGGCGGTCCATGCTCGCCAGATTTGGAATTGAAGGGCTCGAGCTGAAACCCTCGCGACCGTGGCAGCGGTCACAGCGCCGCCCTATGAGGGACCCGCGAAAAGCATCACCGGAGGAAGCCGTCGCAATCGTTTCCGCCGTCCAGGCAACGTTGGAAGGAATTCGAGCTGGAGCCAGAGCAACGTCCGAGCCCATGAAAACAACATTTCCCCATAGCAAGACAAAGATTGCCATCGGCTGAACACGGGCCGCGGTCCGCGTCTCCAATCCGCTGCGAACTTTCGTCAGCCATCTACCGCGACGCACAGTTCATTCTTCCTTGTGGACTCAATTTTCTAAACTCTTCCGGAGAAACCGCGATCAACCGGCTTCTCATCGTGTAATGTCCGGGGCCGCAGAACTCGTGGCATGGCATCTGGTGCTCGCCCGCCCGCTCAAACTGCACGCGAGTCTCGACGACATAACCCGGCACCGCCTTGACCTCTTCATTAGTGTCACCGATGCTTAGCTTATGAACGACGTCCGCGCTGGTCATTCGAACACGGATGGGAACGCCGGTCGGCACCACTATGCAATGCGGCACGAAGAGATATTGCTGCGCAATGATTCTGACGGTCACGCCGCCGCCCGGCTCCTCGGCAGGCCCTAAGTTGCTTTCCATGAATTCGCCGCGCAGATGAAGGGTTTGCGGGTTAACCTGGTTGGGTCCGTTCAAAAGATGCTCGAGGCCAGACTTGGCTTCATATGGAAATCGAACTGTCAGCCACGTGCAGACCAACGCAATGCTAACCGCAAGGACTCGGATCCGCTTTCTTGCACTCGAACCTTTCGCGACGGGATGTTCGCTGTTTGCGAGTGAGACTTTTGAGTTCGGATCGGGCACTCTCTCGCGCTCCATTGTTCACTAGAAGAATCAAGTGGACACATTCTCTCACGGCACGACTCCAACCTCGCGGTGAGGGGGACGTATGGAGCACGCGGCCCCACAAATGGGACGTACAGCCTATCCGGTATCAAAGATCTTCTTTGACCCTGCAGTCTACGGTCGTTGGGGTATGGGGCAATCGCGGTGTTCATGTCATCATTCATGACATGGGGCGTGTCGTGACCTTGGAAAGACGCATTAAAGAGCTGTGCAATGCAGCTGTGGCAACGAAAGATGAAGATGCCTTGGGGGCCATTATGGATGAACTCCAGAGCTCGCTCCAAGAGCATAATGAAGCGCTCAGGCTAATGGTTGCAGAATATCCCTACTTACTTGACGACCTCGGAAAACCAGCTGCCTGATCAGAGACAAGTCCAGGGTTCTGTGCCCGAGCTTTGCCTTCATCACTCGCTTCATCGGTCATGGTGATTGTCATTGCACGTATGCTCGGCAAATTGAACCTTGAGGCTCTCCTGCGCGTCCGCCACCCTCTTCAAGGTGTTGATGGAAACCTTGAACTGAAGACTGCAAACCGTGCATTCTGCGATGGCTGGAACCATGCCAATCCAGTTGAGCACCCTCAGACTGCGCTTTCGGGTTTTCGGTTTTGCCTGATCGGACGGGTCCCCATCCAGCTTCATTTTTTCCTCGCAAGTGTTCGTTTAGCTTCACCAAGTTTCAGCGCCGTGAGCGCCAACTCAGCAACACACCCAGACCGACGCCAGCGAGCGTCGCAGCACTCAGCTTCTTGCGATCCGTTATCGCGACGAAACGGGTGCCCTGGTCGCTGATCTCGATGACGCCGACGGGAATCGTCCGTACTCCTCCACCGCCGCCGCCTCCTTCGCCGCGGGCGCTGGTATCGCCTACTCCGCCAGTACCCGCCCCAGCGCCGTAGCCGTAGGTCACTTTCGCAACCGGGATGACGGTTTTTCCATGCGCTGAGATTGGTTCTCCGTAAATGGATTTAACGCTCGCTTGGCTCAGAATGCTGTCCTTCAGTGATTGCAGAACCGCAAGGGTGCTCATTTCAGGACTCCTTGTAAACTAACTATTATAGGCACTTTTATCCGGCACTCTTTTTTCGTTTAGCCGAGAAATTCGTATTTGATCTTCATTGCTAAATTGGAAGTTCCGTTTCTCGCCCGTCACTACAGTAATATTGCTGACCTGACCCCCCGATGTTAAACTCGCCTATTCCAAAAATAGCAGCAATCTGGGGGACATGTGATCTTTGCCTATCTCAATGGCAACGTGCATCATTTAGGTCTTTCTTTGGTCATCCAGGCCTCGTTGGCTTTCGGGCTTGCTGGCCTGTTTTGGCCAGAAAAATTCATGCCCGTTTTCGATGTCTTAATGTTCCCCTGGCCCTCAAGCTATCGCACGGTTCGCGGCAACAGCATTGCCGCAATCGCGCTTTCCGTACTGTTGTTTATCCTGCTTTCGTCGAAACATTGACAAAGCAAGACCGTCTGACGATTCTCGACCCAGTTCTCCTCTAGACACAACCTTCTTCTAATTGCCGAGACAACAAAAACCAGCGCTTAAGCCGTGGTTTGAGTTCTGCCGCATCACCGTCTGTGCCCCGTTCCATATTTTCTAGAGCTACCGCATTGCGATACAGGCTTCTGGGCAGCCTCTTCAGCTAACTAGTGGACTGGTTAATGGAAACCGCAAACTGGACGATAGGGAACTAAGCGGTTGGCAAAGGGAGTCCGCCCGCGAGATGGAGCCTTGCACTCTGAGGCCGCGGGGTTTCAAGAGCTCCAATAACACAGGCAGTGAGAAATGGCCTGTCCGGCCGTTGGAAAAAGCTTCCAACTTGGAAAGGAATGGCAGCAATGAACGACAGTGATATCGTCCAAGATTTCCTGGTCGAAAGCTATGAGAACCTTGACCGGTTGGACCGGGAACTGGTCGGCTTGGAGAAAAATCCTCACGACCGCGAAGCGCTAGCCAGCGTTTTTCGCACCATTCACACCATCAAGGGCACCTGCGGTTTTCTAGGCTTCAACAAGCTGGAAAAGGTGGCCCACGCTGGAGAGAACCTGCTGACTCGCCTTCGAGACGGGCAACTCATTCTCAACCCGGAGCTGACTACAGCGCTCTTGGGCATGGTGGATGCCGTTCGCCAGATGTTGAACCACATTGAGAACTCTGGATTGGAAGGCGATCGCGATGACTCGGTTTTGATTGCCAACTTGTGCCGCCTGCAGGGATTGCCCGAAACGCCAGCCGTGAGCAAGGCTGCGTCTGCGCCGAAGAGCGCTTCTGAAGCCAGCGCACCGCCGCCTTCCATCGGCGACATCCTGATGCAAACGGCCGGGGTGATGCAAACGGAAATAACCCAGGCGGCGGAACAACAGAACGAAGGTGACCCACGTCGTTTGGGCGAGATTCTTGTAGAACACGGTGCCGTCCAAGGGGGCGATATCGTGAATGCTCTGCACATTCAACAGTCGTCCCGCACTCAGGCGGCGCTATCTGACAGTACCATCCGTGTGGACGTCGGATTACTCGACAAGCTGATGAATCTGGTGGGCGAACTGGTACTGGCTCGCAACCAGATTCTGCAATTCTCCAACCGTGTGAAGGACACCAGCTTTGGAACGGCGTCGCAACGTCTAAACCTCATCGCCACCGAACTGCAGGAGGGGGTCATGAAAACCCGCATGCAGCCCATCGGAAACATCTGGAGTCAATTTCCACGAACCGTGCGTGACGTTGCCCTGGGTTGTGGCAAGGAGGTGGGCATCGAGATGGAGGGCAAAGGGACAGAACTCGACAAAACCATCATCGAGGCCATAAAGGATCCACTCACGCATCTGGTGCGCAATTCTGTGGACCACGGGATCGAACTTCCCGACGACCGCGTGAAGGCAGGCAAGGATCGAATGGGGCGCCTGATTCTGCGCGCCTTTCATGAAGGTGGGCAGGTCAACATCGAAATCACGGACGACGGTGCCGGGTTGAATGGGGAGCGCATTCGCCAGAAGGCAGTCGAACGCGCAGTGATCACTGCCGAGCAGGCGGTACGTATGACAGAGCGGGAGATTTTCAACTTGATCTTTCTTCCCGGATTCTCGACTGCGGCAAAAGTGACCAACGTCTCCGGCCGCGGCGTGGGTATGGATGTGGTCAAGACCAATGTCGAGAAGATTGGCGGCACGGTGGACGTTCAGTCTACTCAGGGCCGTGGCACGACCGTTCGGGTAAAAATTCCCTTGACCTTGGCGATCATCCCAGCTTTGGTGGTGACCTGCGGCGGCGACCGCTACGCGATTCCCCAGGTGAGCCTGCTTGAACTCGTCCGGCTGGAGGTCGACGAGGTGGGCAAGGGCATCGAGTTAGTCCACGGCGCCCCGGTCTATCGCCTGCGCGGACGCCTGCTGCCCTTGGTGTATCTCAGCCGGGAGTTGAATCTGGGTGTCGACGAGCACGCGGCAACGAAAGCAGACGGAGCAGTCAACATCGTTGTGCTGCAGGCGGATGAGCGGCAGTTTGGGCTGGTAGTGGATGAGATCAACGACACTGAAGAAATCGTGGTCAAGCCGCTGCGCAAACAGTTAAAGACGGTGAAGACATTTGCCGGATCGAGCATCATGGGCGACGGGAAAGTCGCACTCATTCTGGATGTGCTCGGCCTGGCGCAGCGGGCCAGCGTGATCGCGGAAACGCGGGATCGCGCGTTGACGGAAAAAGCCGCCGAGTCCGCAGCGACGGGTGAGGAGAAACAAACCTTCCTGCTCTTCACGGGTCCGGGCGATTCCCGCATGGCGATACCGCTCAGCACTTTGGCGCGCCTCGAGGAGTTTCCCGTGGCGCAGGTGGAAATGTCGGGCAGCCAGTGGGTCACTCAGTATCGCGGCCAGATCCTACCCTTGGTTCGTCTCAACGTCGTGCTTGAAGAGCGGCGCAACAAGCTCCGGGCCTTGCAAACTCCACCAAGCCCCGATTCGGCCCCGATTCAAGTGCTGGTGTTGAATCATGAGGGCCGATCCTTTGGCCTGGTTGTGGAACGTATCTTGGATATCGTTGAAGATCGCGCGGACGTAAAATCGGCAGCGACTCGCGCGGCGGTTCTTTATTCGGTTGTGATTGGCGACCGGGTTACAGAGATGCTCGATATCCCAGCGATTTTGCACCGAGCGTCCCTCCCGGCCACGTTCCCTAATGCTGATCACCAACCTTCGGAGGTTGTGAATTAAGACATGGCTCAAACTTCGCAGTTTTGCACATTCTATCTGGATAAGTTGCTGTTTGGCGTGGAATTGAAAGGCGTCCAGGAAGTAATTCGTTCTTTGGATATGACCAAAGTTCCGCTGGCGCCGGAAGTGGTTAGCGGCCTGATCAACCTGCGCGGCCAGATTGTCACAGCGGTCGATTTGCGCACACGCCTGGCGCTGGTCTCGCGGCCAGCAGGCACGCTCGCCATGAATGTGGTGGTGCGTTCTGATGATGGTGCGGTGAGCCTGCTGGTGGATGAGATCGGCGATGTGGTCGAAGTAGAGGAAAATAGCTTCGAGCCACCTCCGGAGACTCTGCGTGGTTCTATGCGAGAAATGATCCTCGGAGTTCACAAGTTGGATGGTCGATTGATGCATGTTCTGGATATTGAAAAGGCCTGTCAAATGGCAGATGCGACGGCTACCGCAACAGCAGGCCGATAGCACCAGTCAAATCGACGCGCTGGAGACATTGACTACCGGGTGAGCTGTTATTTCCCAAAGACCGATCCCCGAAATGGGGATCGGGCCCCATCAGGAAATTGCTTCTGCAATTATCCAAGTCATTCAATCCCACGCCCTGATCGCCGGGCATTTTTTACAGACTTGTAGGCCATGCGTATTCGTAAGCCACGCTTCCTGCTCCCCAGGGCAGTCTTTCCGGCGGCCTGCGCCTGGGGCTTAGGCATAATCTGGACTTCCATTGGTCTTCTTCCGATTTTCTTCACATCATGAATGGAGATGGCGATCGGACTGGCTTTGGCGATACCTGGCTGGGGTTAAGGTACCGTTTCCTGGGGCAAACAAAAATCGGCCCAGTCTGGGTTTGTTTTATGTGGCGAACATGCCCTCGGCTAGCGCAGTGCTCGTACTAGGTTCGGGATCGATCACGCTATCTCATTTCTCGATTTCAATTAAACGTGCCGGCCATACGGCCGAGCTCTGCAACTTCAGGTCGAAGCCCGCCATCAGCTCGTTGATCAAAACCTGCTTTTGCTAAAGTCTGCGCTGTCTGCGCCGATGAAAAGCTTGTTTGGGCGACTGCGGTTCCGTGAATTGTCCTGCAGCTGTAGGGAGGAAAAGGAAATGAAACTTACTCTGGGAAAGAAACTCGGGCTGGGCTTTGCGATTGTGCTTGCACTGACGGCGGTAACTGCGCTGATCACTTACCAAAAGCTGAGCGAAATCCGTCACAGTGTCAACGTGATGACTGAAGTGCGCATGCCCACGGTCGAAACCCTGAGAGTTTTGCAAAATGATCTCAACTACGCCGCGTCCAAAGCCCGGCAGACGATCCTCGCGGGTACGGATGCCCGCAGAAGAGCGACTGCCCAAGAAGCTTTCGAGAAGGCATGGGTCCTGGTGGGAAAAGACATATCCCGGTTGGACGAGCTTGCGCCGCACTGGACGTTGCAGGAAAACCGCGACCGCCTGGCCGGGATGAAAGAACAGCTTCCGGCGATCCGTCAGGCGCAGCAAGCCACCATGGACACGGGAGCCGGCGGCGGCCGTGACGCTGTGATTCAGGGAGGCAACGACTACGCGGACAAAGTGACACCTGTAGTAGACCGCGCCACGGGCAAGCTGGCCGAAATGGCGGAATCTTTCAACAAGCTGCTCAATGAAACCCAGGAGAAGACGGCATCCGCGAACACCTCGGCCGTCTGGACGATGGCGATCGCAACCACTCTTGGCCTGGCCGTCGGAATTTTCGTGGCCATTTTCCTGAGCCGCGGCATCTCTGGGGCAACCCAGGCAGTTCTGGTTCGGGCGGAGGCCATTGCAGCGGGAGACTTGACCCGAGACGATCTCAAGATCCGCAGCCAGGACGAGCTGGGCGACCTGACCACAGCCATCAATAAGATGAGCGGCAGCCTGAAACGCATGATCCTGGCCATCACGGAAAATGCGATGCAGGTAGCCAGCGCCAGCGAGGAACTGAATTCCACCAGCCAACAGATTACCGCCAACTCCGCGGAAACTTCGGCCCAGGCCGACGTGGTTTCGAAGGCGGCCCAGGCGGTCAGCCAGAACCTGCAGACCGTGGCCACCGGGGCGGAAGAGATGGGCGCCAGCATCAAGGAGATTGCCAAGAATGCTACCGAGGCCGCGAAGATCTCAACCAGCGCCGTCAAAGTGGCGGAAGACACCACGGCTACGGTGTCGAAGCTGGGCGATTCTTCTACCGAGATTGGACAGGTCATTAAGGTCATCACTTCGATTGCGCAGCAGACTAATCTGCTGGCTTTGAATGCCACCATTGAAGCGGCTCGCGCCGGCGAGGCAGGGAAGGGTTTTGCGGTGGTGGCGAACGAAGTGAAGGAGTTGGCCAAAGAAACCGCCAAAGCCACGGAAGACATCAGCCGGAAGATTGAAGCCATTCAGACGGACACCAAGGCGGCGGTCGATGCCATTGCATCGATCAGCGGGGTGATCCATCAGATCAACGACATTTCGAGCACCATCGCCACCGCAGTGGAAGAGCAGAATGCGACCACCAACGAGATGTCACGCAACGTGAGCGAAGCAGCGCATGGCAGCGGCGAGATCACCAGCAATATTGCAGGTGTGGCGGAGGCCGCGCAGGGCACGACGCACGGAGCCACGGATACGCAGAAGGCTTCGCAGCAACTGGTGGAGACTTCCACCCAACTGCGGCGGCTGGTCGAGCAGTTCAAGATCAACGCCAACGGGAGCGGTGTAGGAGAGCCTCAACCCCTGAGTAGGGCGGCGCGCGCGGGATTGTAAGCACTCGGGCGCATGTCTTGTTGCGGGGCCGACACCTACATGAGGTGCAGATCAGGGGCAAGTCTTGGTTCACAGCCTCTCGCTTGGCCTGTTCGGTTAATTCATCCTCATTCTTAATTCTTAAGCCCTCCAGGGGATGCTAGCTAAAGTCTTGCTGAGAGCGACCGAAGTTAGCGGTAGCGGCAGTGCGGTTTAGCGAGATGGCGCAGCGGCAGCGGCCCTGGTTACAAAATCAAGCGTGGCTAACGAATGGCTGCTAAGGGTCAGGATTGGTCTGACAGATGCGACTGACGATTAAGCGAAAATTGTATGGACTCACGACTTGCAGCCTGCTCTTTGTGGCCGGCGTGAGTGCGACCGGATATTGGGGCATCATGTCGGTCGAGAAAACTACGGTTGACGTAGCCGCCACCGGAGCGGCTATTCGCAATCATGTAGAAGTCGGCACCTACAATGACATGACACGGGACGATATTTCGGCGATATTTGCGAAAAAGGGTCAAGAACAACAGGACAGCCTGGACAATCTGGCGCTGCACGCAAAGATGTTGGAGCAACGGGCTACCGCAACCCGGGATGCCGTGATCGACCCTGCTCTTCGAGCTACGCTGAACGAAGAAGTCAGCCTGGTGCAACAGTACGTGAGTGCAGCCGACGCGCTCTCGAGAGCAGTTGCGCATGATCCATCTTCGTCTGCGACCGAAGCCGAGCGATGCGCCCAACTCCACAAGATACTTCAGGAAAAGATCGAGGACAGCGGGGACCAATTGGAGCAGGGCGCGAAACAATCGGAACTTAGCGCGACCCAAAAGGGGGCCCGCGCCACGCATATCATCCTCTTGATCTGCGGGATATCGCTACTAATGCTTTTCCTCGGCAGCTCCGCCCTGGTGCGAACGATCTCGCAGTCACTCAGCCGATTGACCCACATGATTCACGATATCGCCGAGGGCGAGGGCGATGTCACCAAGCGTCTGGAGGCGGCTGGCGGCATCGGCAACGATGAACTGGGGGAAGTGAGCCGCCTGTTCAATCGATTCATGGACAAACTGCAGGAAATCCTTCGAGGAGTCGCGGCCCACACCTCGAAACTTGCAACCGCCAGTCAGCAACTGCTGGGAGCCGGCGAACAGATTACTATCAATTCCAGAGAAACCGCCGTCCAGTCTAACTCCGTTTCCCGTGCCACGGAGCAGGTCACCCAGAATCTGCAGAGCGTTTCGACGGGCGCCGACGAGATGACGTTGACCATTCAGAGCATTGCCTCGAACGCCAACGAAGCTGCCAAAGTGGCGGGCTCTGCGGTCGGCGCAGCCCAGGCCGCCAACGCCACAGTCGTTAAGCTGGGCCAGTCTAGTGCGGAGATCGGGGTAGTCATCAAGGTCATAACTTCGATCGCGCAGCAGACCAACTTGCTGGCCTTGAATGCCACCATTGAAGCCGCCCGCGCTGGAGAGGCCGGAAAGGGCTTTGCCGTGGTCGCGAACGAAGTAAAAGAATTGGCCAAGCAAACGGCCAAAGCCACCGAAGACATCAGCGGCAGGATCACCGCCATTCAAGTGGACACCAAGAGCGCAGCGACCGCGATCGAGACGGTGAGCGGCGTCATTCATCAGATCAACTCCATTTCCGCGACCATCGCAGCCGCCGTCGAAGAGCAGAGCGCGACGACCAGTGAGATGACTCGCAACGCCAGCGAAGCGGCTAGCGGAGCCGGCGACATCTCGGTCAACATCGGGGGAGTGGCACAGGCAGCCCAGGGCACGTTGTCGCGTGCGCAAGAGTCCCAAAAAGCGGCGCAGGAATTGGCCTCCATCGCGAGCGAGCTAAGCAGCCTGATGCGGCAGTTCAAGATCGAGCGCCGCGACAAGCGCATCGCTGTATCCTTGCCCGTCAGCCTCACCGCGATCGACGTCGACGGCCATCCTGTAGACCAAGAAGTCACGACCGTGAACGTTAGCCTGAAGGGAGCCCTGTTGAGAGGCATTCGGGGCAAACTTCGGGCTGGCGAGGAGGTTTCTCTCGGTCGTCTAAATAAGGTGGAACAGTTTCTAATCTCTTGGGTTGGAAAAGAAAATACTCCCAAGGCTGGGCAGATCGGCGTCTCCGCCGTTAATCCTGCTACTTCCTTTTGGAATGATGTGGTCGAAAAGTACTCCCAAGCCGAGACGGCCAGCCCAGAGGAAGATCCTTCGGAGCAGGTTCCGGCGAAGGCAAAGACAAGGACGCGCGGAGCCTAACCGAGCCTAGTGGACACAACCCAAAACTTCGCCCCGGCCCACTACCCCCGCAGTCCCCAGCGTAAACATTGAAAAGGGAGAGCCGGCGCGATCTGAGAAACCTTGGTTCGTGGGCCTTCGCTTGCCCCTTTCCGTGAATCGCCCGCATCCTTCGTCCTTTTGAGGGCATTCCAGCTAAAGTCTTTGAGCAAACCGCCGAAGTTTAAACTGAGCAAACATCTAGGTTCACGCTCGATGAGCTGTGGGCCCCATGAGGATGGACATGAAAACAGCTTCGTTAGCATCGTTACTGAGAGGGCCACAGGCGGTCGGTTTGGCCTTATGCATGACATTTGCGCTTTCAGTTCACGCCCAGCAGGCAACGAATGCAGCCACCATTCAAAGCGATACGAACCAGCAATTGCTGCAGCGCATCAACGAGCTCGAGGTCAAGGTAAAACAGCTGGAGAACAAGCCAGCTGCGCCTGCCCCGCCTCCCGCGCCTGCGCCCGAACCGCAGGCAGTGGAAACGCCCCATATCAACGAGGTCGCACCCCGGCTGCATCTCAATGTGTTCGGCGACGTAGGAGCTCAGGTCTACAACCACAATCCCGACACGTTTTATTTTGGCTCGCTTGATCTGTTCATGACGGGCCGAATCTCGGACAGAGTCACCACGCTGGCGGAAGTGCTCTTCATCGCGCACAACGACAATACGGTCACACCGGATGTCGAAAGGCTGCTATTGCAGTACCACTCAAGCGACTACTTCACGGCTGCGATCGGGCGCTATCACACCGGGGTCGGGTACTACAACTCAGCCTTCAACTACGGGGCCTTCCTCGAAACCTCGATTGATCGTCCGTTTATCTACGCCTTCGATGATCTGGGTGGCGTTCTGCCCATGCAGGACGTTGGCGTAACTGTGACCGGCAAGATTCCTTCAGGGAAGATGGGACTGAACTACCTGATGGAAGTGGGTAACGGCCAGAGTTGGATCCCCGGCTCAGAGACCTCACAGAACAACCAAGATGCCAACAACAGCAAATCTATCAACGGCGGCTTGTTCATGCGACCGGAGGCGATCTCTGGTCTAGAAATGGGATTTTCCGTCCGCCACGACAACCTTTCGGTTCCAGGCCCGGCGGTCGGCGAGTTGATCTCTACGGTTCACGTGGTCTACATCAACAGCGACTACGAGATCCTAAACGAGGGTGTGCTGGTGAGGCATGTCGAGTCCACCGGGCCGGTTTTCAGTACCAGCGGATTCTACAGTCAGCTCTCGCGCCGTTTCCGTTCGTATCGACCCTATTTCAGGTACCAGTACTTCAATGCTCCCAGCAACGATCCGGTCTATGTCTACGCTGGACCAAATCCGTATGCACCTGCCGACGTCACCAAGTTTGTGGGAAGGCTTAACGGTCCCTCGGCCGGAATTCGTTACGACTTCTCGGAACACTCGGCGCTTAAGTTCCAATATGACCGAGTTTCTCTGCGAGGTCTGGCTGCGCAAAACGCTCTGAGCACTCAGCTCGCATTCACTTTCTAGGGAGATCACGATGAAAAAAATTACCAGCGCTGTCCCTGAATTCCGTGCGGTCGCGATCTTGGCGGTGGCCGCAACCGTATGGTGGATGGCCTCAATCGAACCGGTAGAGGCCGCTGGCGAGCCGATTGTGGTCATCGTAAACAGTGCGAATCCGGTGGAAAGCCTGAGCTTGGGTGAGTTGAAGAAACTGTTCCTGGGGGACCGCAGCCGCTGGGATACCGGAAAAGCCGTAGCGCCAGTAATGATCGGCCCGGGGGCGACTGAACGAACGGCGTTTTTGAAGATTGTCTGCGGGATGAACGACGCCGATCTCGGCAAGTATTTCCTGCAAGCGGCGTTCACCGGAAAGTCGGCCACGCCCCCGAAGGAAGTCGGCAGTGCGGCGGCGGTAAAGAGCTTTGTCGCTGGCTCGCCAGGCGCCATTGGCTTTGTCAAGGCCAGCGATCTGCCGGCGGGCGATACCACGGTCAAGGCCGTGAAGGTCGACACTGCAGCCAGCGATCCGGGCTACAAAATCAAAATGTAGAACAGTGCGGCCGCTAAAACATCAGGAAGGTATGCAGATGCAATTAACCATAAAAGCGCGGCTCCTCGGGTTGACCATCAGCGGGCTGGTGTTTGTGGCTGGGGTGAGTGTGACCGGATACTGGGGCATCACCTCGGTCCATCAAAGCACGACCCAAGTGGCCGCAACCGGCTCAGCCATACGAAACCACATTGAAGCAGGAGTCTACAACGACCTCACCCGGACCGACACGGCTGCAGTGTTCACGGAAAAAGGGGATGAGCAGCAGAATAAAGCGGAAGAATTTGCCCAGCATGGCAAGCTACTGCAAGAGCGCCTCGCCAAGGCGCGCGATCTTGCGGTAGATGCAGCCAGCCAGTCGATGCTGGATAACGAAAAACAATTGAGCAGTCAGTATGTAACCGCGGGCAACTTGCTGATCAACGCAATCATTCACAATCCCAGCACCGCTCCGGGACAGCTCGGCCCCTATTTGCAGCTTTACAAAGATCTCCAGGGAAAGATCGAGGAGACCAGCGATCAGCTAAGCAAGAGCGCGAAAGAGGCCGAACTTAGCGCGACTGAAAAGTCGGCCCGAGCGACGCACGCCATGTTTGTGATGTGCGGGATCTCGCTTCTGCTGCTGTTGATCGTGGCCTCTCGAATTACGCTTAGCATCACTCACGGGTTGGACTCCTTCTCCGTACAGCTTAAGCAAATGGCAGAAGCTAATGACCTGACGTCGCGAGTCGACCAGAACCGCGGGGATGAAATCGGGGAACTGGGAAGATGTCTTAATCTCTTTGTCGAGAAAGTGCACGACATCCTGACCAAGATCGCCGAGACCGCACAGGGCGTTTCCGGTGCAAGTACGGATTTGTCCAGCACCAGCCAGCAGATCACCGCCAATTCCGAGGAGACTTCGGCTCAGGCTGACGTGGTTTCAAAGGCGGCGCAGTCAGTCAGCCAGAATCTTCAGACGGTGGCCACCGGGGCGGAAGAGATGGGGGCGAGCATCAAGGAAATCGCCAAGAACGCTACCGAAGCCGCGAAAGTCGCAACTGCCGCCGTCAAGGTGGCCGAAACCACCACCGCCACCGTGTCTAAGCTGGGCGATTCTTCGACTGAGATTGGACAAGTCATCAAAGTCATCACTTCGATTGCGCAGCAGACAAACCTGCTGGCGCTCAATGCCACGATCGAAGCAGCCCGCGCCGGAGAAGCCGGCAAAGGGTTTGCCGTGGTGGCCAACGAGGTCAAAGAATTGGCCAAGGAGACTGCCAAAGCCACCGAAGATATCAGTCGCAAGATTGAAGCGATTCAGACCGATACCAAAGCGGCGGTGGAGGCGATTGCATCGATCAGCGGTGTAATCAACCAGATCAACGATATCTCCGGCACCATCGCAACGGCGGTAGAGGAACAGAATGCGACCACCAACGAGATGTCGCGCAACGTGAGCGAAGCGGCGACGGGAAGCGGGGAAATCACCAGCAACATCTCGGGCGTAGCTCAAGCGGCGGAAAGCACCTCGCAAGGCGCCCGCGATACCCATAAGGCAGCGCAGGAACTCGTGCAGATGTCCACGCAACTCCGCAGCATGGTCGAACAGTTCAAGATCAAGGCAAGCGAAGACCAACATGGAGATGGCGTGACCGCAGCTCAAGTGCAGAGCAGAACGGCCCATGCAGGCGGGTGAGCCCAAATACATTTTGTTATGACTCGCATTCGTATCTTGGTGGTGGATGATTCGGTTGTGATTCGCAAACTGCTCTCGGACACCTTGGCGGGAGACCGGACGCTCGAGGTAGTCGGTGTGGCCAGCGACGGGCGAATCGCTCTGGCGAAAATTCCACTCCTCAAACCCGATCTGATCACGCTGGACATCGAAATGCCGGTGATGGACGGCCTGCAGACCTTGGCGGCGGTGCGCAAGCTGTATCCCAAGCTGCCGGTCATCATGTTTAGCACGCTCACCGAGCACGGCGCGGCGGCGACGTTGGATGCGCTCGCGCTGGGTGCGTCGGACTACGCCACTAAACCCAGCAACTCTGGCAGTACTGCGGTTGCGCTCGATCGCATTCGCATTGAGCTTATCCCCAAGATCAAAGCGCTGTGTGGCGTTGCGGCCTTGAAACTGCTCCCGCTGCCGACGTCTCGGCCGGTGGTGAAGGTTCGAGTACGATCGAACTCGCGCATCGAGATTGTCGCCATTGGCACTTCAACCGGCGGCCCAAACGCCTTGGCGGAAGTCTTGCCACGAATCCCGAATGACTTTCCTGTCCCTATTGTTATAGTCCAGCACATGCCACCAATTTTCACCCGCTTGCTGGCGGATCGGCTTGCCAGTCGCTCGGCCATTCCCGTGGAAGAAGGCAGTGCCGAGGTAATTCTTGCGCCTGGGCGCGCCTGGATCGCGCCGGGAAACTTTCATATGAAGGTAATGCGGGCGGGTCTGAGTTCGCACCTCACCTTGAATCAGGGCCCACAGGAGAACTCTTGCCGTCCGTCGGTCGATGTTCTGTTTCGCTCCGTGGCCGCGGCTTATGGGGCAAACGTTCTCGGAGTCGTGATGACCGGCATGGGCTCGGATGGCGTGCTGGGAGCCCAGGATATTCGCGACGCCGGTGGAGACGTCATTATTCAAGACGAGGCTTCCTCGGTGGTTTGGGGCATGCCTGGCCTGGTGCACGCCTCTGGACTGGCCGATGCCGCTTATCCCCTCGATTACTTGGCGACGGAGATCACTCGCCGTGTACTGCAAAGCCGCGGTTCTCACCTCCACATTGAACAGAAAAGTTATGCCGCCTTGGAGCATCCCGCAAAATGACGATCATTGCCCAACCCCCTACTCCGCCGCTTGCCCCCGCCAAGGGTGTCGAAGCCATTGATCCTGTGTACCGGCAAATCCGGGACCTGGTTTACAAGGTTTCAGGTATCTATAAGTCGGAGGAAAAACTTTACCTCTTGGCCGACGGCTGCGGTCGGCGCATGAAACAGCTGGGAGCGCGGACGCCGCGCGAGTATTGGGATCAACTCACGGCGCAGCCCAGCCGCGACGGGGAACTCCGGCAGCTGCTGAATGAAATCACAATTGGCGAAACTTGTCTGTTTCGCAGCCAACCGCAGCTCGACGCCCTGCGAAAGGTAATTCTTCCCGAGATCGTTGCGGAAAAAACCAAACAGATCACGAAAAGGTTGCGTATCTGGAGTGCCGGCTGCTCGACCGGAGAAGAGTCCTACACCTTAGCTATGAGCATGCTTGAGGAAAGCGAAAAGCTCCTGAAGGGCTGGACGGTAGAGATTCTTGCTACTGATTTGAACGACCGCTCCGTCGAAACCGCCAAGGCTGGTATTTATGGCGACTACGCGGTGCGCAACACCAGCGACTACTACAAGCGCAAATATTTCTCGCCGGTCGATGACAAAAAACTGCAGGTACGCCCGGAGGTTAAGAAGCTGATCACATTCAGCCGGCTGAACCTCCAGGACGACTCCAAGATGCTCTTCATGAAGGGCCTGGATCTGGTTTTCTGCTGCAATGTGCTGATTTACTTTGATGGCACTTCGAAGGCAAAAGTGATCAACCATTTTTTCACCAACCTGAATTTTGGCGGCTATTTTTTTCTCGGTACCTCGGAGTCGCTAATGAAATTGAATGAACAGTTTCACCTGGTCCATTTCCCCGGGACTATTGCTTACTGGAAACCATCTTTGAAGAGTGGCAAGTTATGACCGCATCCGTCGCCGCAACCATTCGGGAGCGCGTGCAGCAAATCGAAACCATGCCCGCGATTCCCGCTGTGTTCCTGCCCTTGATGAAGTTGTTGAGCAGCTCCGGAGAAGACGTGAAGTTGGACGAAGTGGTGCGCCTGGTTTCTTATGACGGCACCATAGCCGGGCAATGCCTCCGCGTGGCGGGCTCCCCGTTGTTCGGTTTGCCCAAGGCACCCGAATCCATAAAAGGAGCCGTGCTCACGCTGGGGTTGCGTCGAGTCGAAACCATACTGCTCACCTGTTGCCTGGGGCAAGCTTTTCCGGCGAAAAAGTGGGTTCTGGATCCGGTCGTATTTTGGAGGCATTCGCTGGGGTGCGCCATGGTCTGCCGGAAATTCAGTGAAAAGTTGGCCAGCGCGGACGCGGAGAAGGCCTATATGGCGGGACTGCTCCATGATATCGGTTTCATGGTGAACTGCCTGGCTTTTTCCAAGGAATTTACCATGGCGATGGAGCGCGCTCGGCAGGAGGAGATTCCCTTGGGCGAGGCAGAACTGGCCACCATGGGGTTTACGCACTGCGAGACTGGGCAGGCCCTGGCTGAAAAGTGGAAACTGGCCGACGATATCATGGACGTGATCGCGTATCATCACGCCGTCGAGCCTAGCCAGAAGGCGCGGCCCCTGGTGGCTCTGGTACATCTGAGCGACCTTCTTTGCCGCATGCGCGGCCTGGGATACGGATACTATGAACGCCACAGCGTGGATTTAATCGCCGACCCGGCATGGGCCATCCTTTTGAAGGAACACCGCGATCTGGAAGGCGTAGACCTAGTACGGTTCACTTTTGAACTCGATGAAGCAGTCGAGGAAATCCATAGTCTGGTAGCTACGGTATTCGGAGCCTCGCCGGTGTGTAGCTGATCCAGTGATGGGCAGACCAAAGCATCACCCCAGAGACGTGCGGAGAACTTTGCGCCAAACCCAGGAAGCCAGACTAGTCTTGTTGGCGACGGAATCCTCGAGCTTCGCGAGTCTCGGGGGATACGGTAGGCACCGTAGATGAGATTTAGCTGTGGATCTCGAGCGATATGACGATAGGCATGCGCTCAAACAACAACCTAAGCTCAAGACCAGGAGACTCCGCCAGGCAATGCAGACTATAGTTACTGCCAGTGATCACAGTAGGTGGAGAGAGCAAACAACCCTCTGCCAGACCGGCAATCTTGTTCTTGAAGTTGCCCGCCACCATGTTGCAGACTTCGCCGATCGCGTCCGAAATCTCGGGGCCAACCTTGTCCAGTTCTACTCCCAGCATCTTGGACGTCATGAGCGCGGCCGCCTTCCCATCACAGCGAACGCTGAGCACGCCGCATAGCTGCCCCGCCAGTCCCACCATAGCGGTAACTTCCGGGATTGGCTCCTCCGCCGCTGCGGGTATGGTTAGTTGACAGCCCAGCATGAGCTCGAAGACTTCCCGCGTTGCCATTTCAAGCAGCGGCGTCCAGGCCTCGTGGGTGCCCTTGCCAGCAAGCAATTCATTGGCTGATTTCATGATTTACCCTCCAGAACCGGGACGACATGCTCCTTCACCTGCTCCGGTGTAAAAGGCTTACGGATATAGCCGCGAGCGCCGTGGGAGAGGGCCTCCACGACATGAGACTCGCTACCCTCAGTAGTAATCATGACTACCGGAACGCCTTTTGCGTTGGCCACGCCCGGGAGCTGTTTGATGAATTCCAGCCCGTCCATGACTGGCATGTTGATATCGCAAAGGATCAGGTCGACGGGATTTGTCTGGAGAACAACCAATGCTTCAGCTCCGTTCCCCGCCTCGAATACCTTGGTCAGGTCCAGGCCTGCTTGGCGTAGCGAGCGTTCCACGATCTTTCGCATAACCGAAGAATCATCGACGATCAGAGCACATATAGCCATAACGACGCTTCACCCACTCTCCGCCTTGACGACGGCAGGTTGTTCCGCTCTTTCGCTGTTGAATATATCGGCTGAGTGGGACAGGACTTTAGCTTCGTGGAAGCACTGGAATCCGGGAGGGCTTGTGTCCCGGTTATGCCTTCTTGGCATCGTCCGCTATGAAGTTGAGACCAGTGTCAACAGCAGGCCCATCGCTCCGAAAGGGAAGTGGTGTTTAGGCTGGCAATGTGACATCGCCTGGCTAAATATTCGAGGAGCCTTCAGGCTCCGGTTGCGTTCTCGCTTGGCACGGACCCGATGATCGATATCAGGTTGCTGGCTTGGGCCGAGGTATGCAGTCCGCACTCAGTTTTATTGAAGCCAGACCAGCGCCCGGCGCGCTCATCCTCACCGGGCCGCACACTTCTCGTGCAATGCGTGCAACCGATACTGGGATAGCCGCGATCGTGCAACGGATTGTACGGCAGGTCGTGATCATGAATGTAGCGCCAGACTTTTGCGGCGGTCCAGTCGACGAGCGGGTTGATCTTGACAAGATGAAATTTCGCGTCCCACTCGACTTTGCGCGCGATGGCTCGCGCCGCAGTCTGTTCACGGCGGATGCTGGTTACCCACGCGCGCAACTGTGAGAGCTTCTTCCTCAGTGGTTCTACCTTGCGGAGATTGCAGCAGGCATCCGGATCGCGGCTCCACAGTGCAGGCCCGTGCAGCCGCTCCTGGTCGTCCGGCATTAGGGCTGACTTCAGTCTCTCTACCCTGATGCTGTAGCGCTTTTCAATTCGCTCCATGAGGCTGTAGGTCTCGGGAAACAGAAAATCGGTGTCGAGCGTAAAGATGCGGAATTCCGGTTGCACTTTGGCGGCGATGTCAATGAGCACCATCCCCTCAGGGCCGAAGCCCGATGCGATTTCGACATAGCCTCCAAAGGTTACGAAGGCCCAACGCAACAAGTCCTCGGGACTCCATTGCTCGACCAACTGATGGATCCGTTCTACTCCGTCTTTCATACTCCCTGCTCCTCATCTGCCAGCCCAGCGTGCGAACTGCGTGAAAATTCTGTTTCCGAATGAATGACGAGAGAAGATTCGATCGAAGGCCATCCGAGTTCCTTCGGTAAGACGCGATCGCCCGCATGGCGCAAAACCTCTCCAATTACCAGCAGAGTCGGTGCAGAGAGGCGGGGTGCATCTGCCAGATTCTCAACGTTGGTTGAAAAAACTTGTTCCTCGGAAGTCGTCGCGCGCGAAATAATGGCGCACGGCGTTTCCTCCGACAGTCCGGCAGACCGGAGCTTGTGGGCAATCTTTGAGTAATCGTGGCCGGGCATGTAGATCACGACCGTGGCCCCCAAAGACACCAGCGCGCGCCAATTGGTTGGATCGTCCCCGCTGGCCGTATGCCCCGCCAGGAAAACTAAGGTGTGAGAAGACCGACGATCAGTCAACGGAATTTGTGTAGTTGACGCAGCCCCGAGAGCCGCTGTGATTCCGGGAACAATTTCAAACTCGATGCCGGCCTTGCGCAGAGCTGCGATTTCTTCGCCGATGCGACCGAAGATCAGCGGATCGCCACCTTTGAGCCGAACGACCTGCAATCCCGATGCCGCTAGAGTGACCATCAGGAAGTTGACCTCTTCCTGGCTGATGTTCTTTTTTCCGCAGCGCTTGCCCACGTTACTGATCTGCGCGTGCGATGGCGCGAGGAGCAGTATCTCGGCGCTGACCAGGTCGTCATGTAATACGACGTCTGCGTGTTTCAGAACTCGAGCGGCTTTGAGGGTAAGCAATTCGGGATCGCCGGGTCCCGCGCCGACCAGGTATACCTTGCCTGTCATATTGCGTGGCTCCTTCCATTCGTCTTCGACTCGGCCGTGATTATGGCTTCGAATGCTTCGGTACTTGCCAGCGACTGCAACAAATCTCGTTTGCGTTGGGGGTCAAGATTGCTGGCTAGGATTTTTCGTCGCGTTTCACCCAGTGACGCGACCCAATGCGCATATCCAGGACCGAACTGGCGTTCCAGTTGTTGCCGGATCTTTTGCGCGAGCGAGGGACTCTGTCCTGAAGTGGAAATTGCAATCTGCAGATCCCCGCGTTGCACCACAGCCGGGTAGTAGAAATCGCATTGCTCGGGAACGTCCACCACGTTGCACAGAATGTGGCGAGACTGCGCTGCGAGAAATACGAACTCATTCAGCTCACGCGACGACGTTGCCACGACCGCGAGCACGGCGTTGTCCAAATCCGCTGGAACAAAGCTGCGCTCTTCGAGAATGATTTCGCCGTTACGGGCCCACTCCCGCACGGCATCGCTCGCTTCGCGCGCAACTACATGAATCTTGGCTCCGGTCGTCAGCAATCCGCGGATCTTGGACTCGCCGACTCCTCCCGCGCCGACGACCAGCACCCGGCGGCCGTCGAGTTTGACGAACATTGGGAACAAACTCTTCATGGTTAACCTTCGATTCCGTGAGGCACGCGCCCTGGCGATAGATCCCGAGGGACAGCCTCCACCACTTCTCCGGCCAAGAATGCGCGCAGCTCCGCATCGCCGTGGCGCGCAAAAAATTGCCGCAGGTTCTCATTGCTTGAACGGTCGCCCAGGTAACGACGTAGCAGACGCTCAATCGCGTCTGGTACTTCGGTCGCGAGGCAGCGATAGCCGACCGGCCGCGCAATGGATTGGTGCAATCCCACCGCGCCGCCCAGGCAGAAGTAGTACGCGTCCAGCATCCGGTCGCCGACTTTCAGCTTCTTGCCTTCAATTCCAATATCAGCGATCCAGTGCTGGCCACAACTGTTCGGGCAGCCGGTGACGTGCAGCTTGAGGTGCTGCTCGAAGCCGGGTAGCCGATCTTCGAGTTCTTCCACCAGCCATCGCGAAAAGCTCTTGGTTTCGGTAATGGCGAGTTTGCAGAACTCGGTGCCGCTGCAGGCAACGGCGCCGCGCCAGAAAGGCGAGCCGCCGACGCGCAATCCGATCGCGTCCAGTTCTTTGGCCAGCGATTCCACCTGTAACCTCGGCACGTTCACCACCAGCAGGTTCTGCATGTTGGTGGTGCGCAACTCTCCATTTGCGAAACGATCGGCAAGATCGGCGGCGTTGCGCATTTGTTCCGCCGTAATTCGCCCCCGCAACACCGCGGCTCCTACGTAGCAGTAGCCCGGCTGCTTCTGGGCGTGGATTCCGATGTGATCGCGATAAACGTCGGCTGGCGCATTCTCCGTTACCGCCGGATCCAAATGGAATCCGACTCGTTGCTCCAGTTCTTTCTGGAAGTCGTCTGCCGTCCAACCGTGCTTAAGAAACAGGAATTTGAGCCGCGCCCGCTCGCGATGCTCCCGCAACTGGCTGGACTCGCGGAACAATTCAGCGACGCCTTTGATGACTGGTTCAACCTGGTTCCAGCGAATGAATGCGTTGAGACGAGCCGCGAGATGAGGTTCGGCCGAGAGCCCGCCAGCAACCCGTAACGAGAAACCGATTTCCGGTTTTCCGTTCAGCGTGCGCGTGACCGCGGTCAACCCGATATCGTTGATCTCCGGGTAGGCGCACCAGGCGCGGCATCCGGTAATCGAGATCTTGAACTTGCGAGGCAGGTTGTAAAACTCGGGATTGCCAGCGAGCATCTGTGTCGCAGCAAGAGCCAGCGGCGACGCGTCGCAAATTTCATTGGCGTCCACACCCGCGACCGGGCAGCCGGTGACGTTTCGCGTGACATCGCCACAAGCGCCCATGCTGTTCAGTCCGACCCGCCACAACGCCTCCAAAATCTCTGGAAGAGCTTCGATCGTGACCCAGTGAAGTTGAATGTTCTGCCGCACGGTGAGGTCGGCAATTCCACGAGCGTGCCGCTGGGTCAGGTCAGCGATGGTTCGCAGTTGGGAGGAACTCAGAATGCCGTTCGGGATACGAATCCGAAGCATGAAGCACGGCAGCGCCTTGCCCTCGCCGCCTTTTCCGCCGACCACTCCGGCCCCGTCTCCCTGGGTGTAAACCCCCCACCAGCGGAAGTACGTGCCCAGCCATTCAGGTGGAATGGAATCAAATCCGGTTCGCGCGAAGCCTCGGATCTCGTCGAGTGCGTCCCATGGGTTCTTCTCCCGCTTCAGGCGCTCGACTCGTTGTGCCTTGGTCTCTTTAATCGTTTCCGTTTGTGCCATAGAAATAAAAAACCCACCGCCAGCTTTCTACTGGCGGTGGGTTTGGATAAGTGCTGGTACTAAAAACTTTCTAGGTCAGCAACCTCCCGGCGCCAGAAGACACGACTGCGCAACAACAAGTACAACAGCACATGCAGTCGAAACTCTTCTGGTACTGGTCTAACATTATGTCGTCGATTCTAGGACGCGGTCGCGCAATCTGTCAAACCCGCGCTTGTACAAAAGATGCCGCCATCCGAAGATCCGATGCAAATATTATGGAGTTATTTCGTTTACAGCAACGCGTTGTTGCAGTTCGGCCATTTCGTTTCGCGCCTCGTCCGCACGCGGCCCGGATGGCTCTTCCGACAGGAAGACTTGCAATTCCGCCAACGCCTCCGCGGGACGGTTTTCATGCTCGAAGACGCGCGCCGCAACATAGTGAACAAGAGCGTGGGTGCCCCCTATGGAATGCGCCTTGCGGCACACGACAAGAGCCTGATCATAATGTTGATTGAGTAGTTCCGCATTGGCCAGTAGGACCATCGTCGGGGGATCGGCGGGGTCAATGGCGGTAGCCTTGTTCAAAAGGGTTTCCGCCTGGGGGAAGTCACGATCCACAATCGCTATGCGGGCCAAGTTCACGTAGGCGGGAGCTAAATGATCGTTCAGGTTGACCGCTTGTTGCAGAGCCTCGCGATTCCGAACCCGATCGCCGAGATGATCGTAGACCACTCCCAGGTTGTTATAAGCCTCGGCATAATGCGGACAAATAGCGATCGCCTTATTAACTCGTTCGAGGGCTTTTTGCCAGTTTCCTTTGGCCGCGAACTGGTTTGCCTTGCCGAGTTCCTTCCGAGCACTGTCTGGAATGTTCAGATCTCCCACCGAGACTAACGGACTGTTTGGCGAGATTGTGCTGTTACGGTTCGCTTCTCCTACGCGGCTGACGTTTACATTAAGATCGAGAGAGCCGCGCGGATCAAGGTCGAACGCACTGCTATTTGAGCTTTCGATCCCAGCGCCCGACACGGTTACGTGGTAGCTTCCAGCCGGCACATTGGCGAAGTAAACCTCGCAATCTGTGTTGGTCAAATCTTCAGCGATACGAGGGCCGAAGGTATTCACCAGCGAAACTCTGACTTGACTGTCGCAGGCACGGCCATTCCCCAAGTTCACGTGAACGCCGATGCTTCCCGTCCGATTGAGCGAGTCGCGGCCAATTTGAGCGTAGGCGTAGGGAACAAGTAACGAGGTCAGGAGAATCAGCACGCGGTGCATCATGGTTGCCCTCGCGGAGGGTCGGCATCGAGTAGGTCCGCGGACGCGGGCCAGTTGTGCGTTCGACCCTTGCGGCATAAGACGGGCCAGCAGAGGAGTCGGTAGCTTCATATGTCGTGTCACGATAAAAATTTACAAATAGACGTCAAGAAGAAGTAGTTCCTCTACAACACATCGTCGGACACGACTTGTTTCAATCCGCGAGTTGCCTTTGAGTTTGTTGATGCGCGTAGTTTTTGGCCGTGTGAAGGTAACAATGACGACACAGCGATTGTGAGCATGTAGGTGAGTGCACCCGAGAAGAAGGCATTCACTCATCTCTCGCGTTTGTGTGGACTGCCTAAGAGATTTGGAAGAAATGCTGGTTGCGTAGGCGCGATCGGAAACCCGGAGGGGCGAATCTTTAGTCCGTGATCTGCCGTGACCTATGAACCACCTACGCAACTTTGTTAATGTTTAAAATTAGCGCAAACTGTCCCTTCAGCCTCCCCTTTACTTCGCGCTTAACCTAAACTGACATCTGAAAGATTGCGTGCAAGAACTCGAAAAATCACGGCCCGGTTTGCAGGACATCCTGAACAAGCCCATTCGCGACCTTGGTCTCAAGATCGAAGGGTCGCCGCTGCAGCGTTTAGTGCAGCAGTTGTACGTCGAGCTCGAGCAGAAAGGGCTGATGAAGTTCCGTCCGCTCTGCTACCTCACCGATGAGTGGGGCTGTCCATCCGGGGAACCGGTGATCGGCATTCCTTTCTATCTCGCGAACGCGGACCTGGCTCATTTGGAAAAGGAGATGAATGACCTGGAAGACCCCCGCGAGATCATGATGTATCTGCGGCACGAAGCGGGGCACGCGTTCAACTACGCCTACAAGCTTCACCGAACACCGGAATGGAAACAGCTCTTTGGTCCATTTCGACGTCCTTATCACGATAACTATCGTCCCATTCCATTCTCGCGAAACTTTGTCCGTCACTTAGCCGGTTGGTATGCGCAGAAGCATCCCGACGAAGACTTTGCTGAGACCTTTGCGGTGTGGCTGACTCCACGTTCCGCGTGGCGCAAGCGGTATCGCGGCTGGGGCGCGATGGCGAAGCTGCAGTACATGAATCGGATTGCCAGACAGTTGGGCAACGTGGACCCGGTTCGCCGCCGCGGAAGCACAGACATCACGGTCGACGAAATGGAAGCCACGGTGGCTCAGTTCTACCAGCGGGTCGGTGATGAGATTCCGCTCGCGGAGCTGGCGCTCGATACCGATTTGCGCGACATTTTTGACGCTTCCAAACGACGAAAGACTGCAAAGCCCGCGCACGAATTCCTGCATGCGCAGAGAAAAGCAGTGGTGGATAAAGTTGCGTACTGGACCGGAGCCCAGCGTCCTCTGATCAAGAAATTGATCGAGGTGATCGAGAGGAGAATCGAGGAGCTTGGTCTATTTGCCGATACTGCTCGGGAGTCTGAGCACCTGATCCAGATCACGGTCTATGTGACGGCGCTGGCCATGAATTACATGGCGCGGGGGAAGTTCGTGCATCCATGATTTTCGTAGATCTCAGGACGGGGTTGAAGAAATACTCTATTAGAAGTTGGAGGCCGCAATGACCAGCGCAAAGCTGAAAGTCGCTGTGCTTTACGACGTCTGGGAAGACGAGACGGCTGCAGCCGAAGTTGTGGAAGAAGAAAAGCCTTCGGCGCGCAAATCAAAGCCAAAACGAAAACGAAAGTCGCACATCGAAAAGGAAGATCGGGAAGAAATATTCGAAGCCCTCGAGAAATTGGGCCATGAACCGTTCTATCAAGTGCTGGACGGTCGTCCGCAGTCGCTGACTGCGCTGGCGAAGTGCGAGGCTGATCTGATTTTCAATCTTACCGAGTCGTTTGCCGGTGACGACACCAAGGAAATGAATGTCGCAGCCTTGCTGGATCTGCTGGATATGCCTTACACCGGTGGCGGTCCCCACGCGCATTTCCTGGCACAAGATAAAGGCACCGCAAAAAAGATGTTCGCGTTCCACGGTATCAAGACGCCATTCTTTGCAACTTCCTATCGAGGCCGGATTGAGCACGCGCATGACATCTCGTTCCCGTTGATCGTGAAGCCGGTCTCAGAGGATGGTTCCATCGGCATCAACGCCGACGCCGTGGTCGATAGCGTCAAGGAACTTATGGAAAGGGTGGAATACATCCAGAATGAATTCGATTCCCCGGCTCTGATCGAGGAATACATCGAAGGCCGCGAAATCTACGCCGCGATCCTGGGTAGCTACGAGCACACTCAAACCTTACCGCTCGTGGAGCTCGACCTTTCCCGTCTGCCGAAAGGTACTCCCAAGATCGCCAGCTATGACGTGAAGTTTGAGAAAGACACGCAAGCCCATAAATTGACCAAGTCGCACCTGGCCGCTGATCTCGACGAGGAGACTGTCAGCCGGCTACAAGAAACAGCGGTGGCGGCCTACCATGCAGTCAAGTTGCGGGATTACGGACGCATCGATATGCGGCTCACACCGAAAGGCGAGGTGTACGTAATCGAAGCCAATCCAAACCCATGGCTTTCGAGCAAGCAGGAGTTCGCCATGGCTGCTAAGGCATCCGGCCGATCGTACGCGCAACTGATCGGCGAGATTGTGGACCTGGCAATGCAGAGATACGCCCCGCGAAGTGGAAGTGAGACCATCTCTTGAGAAACTGCTAGGCGACTTTCTTCCGTTTTTGTCTGGCTACCATCTGTACAACCGGCAAGGGAAGCTGTAGTGTCCGCGCCTCGGTTTCTCGCTTGGAAAAAGCCTGGATGGCGATTCCGTCCCCGTGCGGGAACGGGTTAGACACTGCTTCAAATTCCTGACCGTAAATGCGTATCCGCTTGGATTGTGCGTATCCCATTCGCTGGAGTTGATCGCAAACTTCGTGGAGTTCGATTGATTGCTGGCTCATCGGCAAAGTATGAATAGTCACGAGTATATTGTATCGGATAAGCAGGCCATCGTCTTGTGCAGAGATCACAGATCTAGGTGAGGTGCTAATCGGTTCGTTTCCAAGGTCTTGAACACGCTCGTAGAATTAAGATCAGGCTGACTTCGCCAGATCGGGTTGAATGCCGCTGAGTGCCCGCCTTTTCAAAAGCTCTGCAATGCGATGTTTGACGTATCCATCTTCGGTAAGGTGGGCGGCGGCAGTGTCATCCAACATCGAAAGAACTAACCGATCCATCGGATCGCGCTTCGTGAAATCAGGATCAAGGCGGTAACAGAACTGACAGTCGCGGCCGGTGGGGGTATCTTTAGCTTTATCCTGTAATCTTCGATGAAAGAGATCCATGATGCCCTTTCTCCTACCCGAGGTTGCGCCTGTAATGAATGCGGCAACATATATACCACAAACGAGGGGTTCGCATGCAAGAACGAGTGCCCGGCGCTTTCCTTGGTATTTCCGAGGAACGACCAGCAATCATCCGATCGATAGCAGTGGCTGATGTGCGCCGTCGGACGGTACATTCCCACAAGCGAACACCCGAACATCCTAGACACGCGTCTGCCTCTGTATTTCCGGAACTTACAGTTTTCCTGATGGCAGAAGAATTGCCATAGCACTCAACGATTCACCCCCGCTGGGGGAGGCGAAACAATGCAAACGTTGCTTCAGGACCTTCGCTACGGGTTCCGAATTCTGTGGAAATCACCCGGATTCACAGCCGTTGCCGTACTGACTCTTGCTCTCGGGATCGGCGCGAATACGGCAATCTTCAGCATCGTGAATAGCGTTCTGCTGCGTCCTTTGCCCTTTCCCCAGCCGGATCAACTGGTTTCTTTGAACGAGAAAGATATGCGTGGGAGTATGCCCGGCGGGGTCATAGCGAACACGTCTTATCCCGATTTCTTTGACTGGCGCGCGCAGAATCACATTTTCGAAAATATGGCAGCGTTTCGCCATGCCGGTTACACGCTGACGGGAACTGGAACCCCGCTGCACATTGACGCAGAAATTGTGACCAAAGACTTTTTCTCTGTCCTGGGAGTTCCTCCGACCTTGGGCCGTGGATTCCTTCCGCAGGAAGAAAAGGGACGGTTCGCCGTGCTAAGCCATGAACTCTGGCAATCCAAGTACGCTGCCGACGCCGCGATTCTGGGAAAAAGCATCACGCTGGAAGGCCAACCCTATACGGTTGTCGGAGTCGCGTCCGCCGGTTTCCGTTTTCCCATCCAATCTTCGCCGCCGCAGCTGTGGACCAGCCTGGGAGAAGATGCATATGCCAAGCCGGGAGACAGACCAGCCACTGCCGAGCGAGGCCAGCACATGCTGGACGTGATTGCACGGCTGAAATCAGGACTCAGCTTGACCCAGGCGCAGGCCGAAATGAACGTGATCGCGGAGGGCCTTGCCACGCAGTATCCGAAAGATAACGGAAAGCGTTTTGCAATCTACCTTGTACCGGAAATGGAGCGTCTTGTCGGGGACACTCGTCCCGGCCTGCTGATGCTACTGGCCGCGGTCGGATGTGTGCTGTTGATCGCCTGCGCCAATATAGCCAACCTGATGCTCGCTCGCGCCACCAAGCGAGCCAAGGAAATTGCTATCCGTGCTGCCCTGGGCGCAGATCGCGGGCGGGTTATCCGGCAACTGCTTACGGAAAGTATTTTGCTCGCGGCTGTCGGAGGCGCTCTGGGACTTGCGTTAGCAGCCTTGGCAGTCCGAGCCCTGCTTCAATTCGGTCCGGAAAGCGTTCCCCGACTGGCGCAGGTTGGGTTGGACTGGCATGTACTCGTTTTTACTTTACTGGTTGCAGTTGTGACTGGACTCATTTTCGGATTGGCGCCCGCATTACATGGCTCCAGGATGAACCTTTCAGAGTCTTTGAAGGAACGCGGCCATGACCTCGGCGCAGGCGGTCAGCACCGCATGCGGGCTGCGTTGGCGGTGGCCGAAACCGCCATCGGCCTCGTGCTTCTGGTGGGAGCTGGATTGCTGATTCGCAGTTTTTACGGATTGCTGCACGTTAATCCGGGATTCGATCCTCACAATGCTTTGACCATGAGAGTGGATCTGCCCGAGTCGCGATACAGCGAGCAGCAAGAAATCAACTTCTATCGAAATTTGTTGGAACAAGCGCAAGGATTGCCCGGAGTGGTTGAGGCGGGAGGGATTTTCCCTTTACCTCTGACCACCAGCGATATCAATGTCACCTTCGGGATTGAAGGACGCCCCGTGCCCGAAGCGGAGGAGCCCTCTGCTGGATTCCGCGCGATCAGTCCGAGCTATTTCCACACCATGGGAATTCCTCTTTTGCGAGGCCGGGCCTTTGACGAGCGGGATGATGAAAAGAGTCCGCCGGTCGTCATCATCAATCAGGAATTCGCACGGCGTTACTTTCCCAATGAAGATCCAATCGGAAAGCGCATCAGGCCGGGCTTCGCCACCCACGGGGAACCCGTGATGCGTGAGATTGTAGGAGTTGTCGGCGCGGTGAAGGATCACAGTCTGAGTGGGGCATTTCGGCCTGAATTTTATTTTAGCTACCCGCAAGGCATGGTCGGCTACATGACAATCTGTGCACGAACGGTGAAGGATCCGCGGACCCTAACCGGCACAGTGCGAAATTCGATCATGTCCATAAGCAACGGGGGGCCCGTCTACGACGTTCGTACCATGGACGATTACATCGCCGCGGCGGTACGCAATTCCATCGCTTCGATGGACAAAGAATTGCCTATGTTCAACGTTCGCACCATGGATGATTATGTCGGTGCGTCTCTCGGCCAATCGCGCTTCGACACGCTGTTGCTTACGCTGTTTGCCGCGCTCGCGCTGGCTTTGACAATGGTTGGGGTCTACGGAGTAATGGCGTACACGGTCGCGCAACGTACGCGTGAAATTGGAATCCGCATTGCGCTTGGTGCAAGCCGCAGCGATGTATCCCGAATGATTTTGGGAAGAGGCTTTGTGATCACGGGGTTGGGCCTGCTCATCGGAATTGCTGGCGCACTCGGACTGACGCGGTTTCTTTCCAGCCTGTTGTATCAGGTCAAGCCCGTGGATCCTATAACCTTCGCCGCTGTCCCAGTGTTCTTGGGAGCGATCAGCCTGCTGGCAAGTTACATCCCCGCTTGGCGCGCGGCACGGGTCGACCCTATGGTGGCGCTGCGATACGAATAAATTTCTGGTATGTGTGGGAAAACTTCTATTGATGAAAAAGTTTGTCGCGCACGTCCGGCCAGAACTCCTTGAGCACATTGAAAAATGTGTCCAGCCCAATCTGTGTGCCATACTTGCTTGACGTGTTTCCGAGAGAACGCTCGGAGGCTGGAGTGTAAGCGTTGGAAATACCCGCTGCTACCGCGTTTCCCGCCAGTTCCGAGGTATTGAACTGGCTGCGACCGTCATCGCCGCGAGTAATAACCTCGCGGCTAATGGCATATCCCGTCCGCTTCCAGAACCCGCCCCTGCCTTTGACGAAATAGCGTGGATCCTGATGGAGAGCGGTTGGAAAAACAGCCTCTGTCATCATGTTGCCGATTGCTTGGTCGGCGAATGACGCCGCAAAGTACTTGCCCAAAGATTCGGCTCCGTCACCATACTCACGATAAGAGTTTTGCGCGTCTGCCAGTCCGGCAAGTACGCCGGCGACCAGGAAAGCCGACGGATCGAACGAATCGTCGAATGCGATCTTGAACTTTGCTTTCGGTGTGAGCGGTTTGATTTCTGCTGTGTTTTCATCCGCCCGGTAGTTTGGGATCACCCAGAAAATATGATTCTTGCTCGGCTTCGGCGGCTGGCCATTTTGATCCGGATTCGCTTGTGTGGGTTGGTTCTGTGGTTGGGGCGCGTCTGGTAAACGTGAAGGTGAGTCCTGCGCCAGCGCCTTACTTGACATGATCGTGAGAGCAAGCTGACACCCACACAAAAGAACCAGTGCTGAAACCGATTTAAAAAGAGCCATCATGAAGTGATGCGCCGCTTCTGCGCATGGTTGCACTAATTGGATCGGAGGAATATCTCGATTCCCGAAATCGTCGCGAATTTCCGTTGTGTAGCTTAGTGTCCTTTGTGGTTGATGCGTTCAAAAAGCGATAAGCACAAAGGACACTACAAAAAAGATCTTTCGGCCTAGGCGCAGCCTGCGGCTTACTACTTTTTCAAATCCTTCAAAATCTCTCTTGCCGCGTTGGCACCCGAACCCCCAGTCAATCCTGCGCCGGGATGTGTTCCCGAGCCGCACAAATACAGATTCTGAATCGGAGTGCGGTATCGAGCCCAATCCAGTAGCGGACGCATCGTGAAAAACTGGTCCAGCGCCAGTTCACCATGGAAGATGTGGCCTCCCGTGAGTCCATAGTCATCTTCCAGATCCTGTGGCGTGATGATTTGGTGCGTCAGAATCAGTTCCGGAAGTTTCGGGGCATATTGCGCGAGTGTCCGGACGACCGTGTCGCCCAACGCGACGCGCTGGCTATCCCAATCGCTGCCTTTCAGCTTGTAGGGCGCGTATTGCATATAAATCGACATCACGTGCTTGCCCTCGGGCGCAAGCGACGGATCGGTGATCGAAGGGATCGCAATTTCCAGATAAGGCTGCTTGGAAAAGTTACCATACTTCGACTCGTCAAAGGCGCGCTCCAGATAATCGATTTCTGGCCCAATGTGAATGCGTCCGCTCAAAGCGCCAGCATCGCTCGCCCCCTTCAACGCCGTGAATTCGGGAAGACCAGCGAGTGCGAGGTTCACCTTCGCGACGGTGCCGGGCATGCGATAGTGCTGCAGTTTCATGACAAAATCGGGCGAGAGATGAATGGGATCGACCAGTTTCAACAACGTCCGCTTGGGATCAGCGTTAGAGACAATTGCTTTCGCGCCAATCTCCTCGCCCGTCGAAAGCACCACGCTCACGGCCGCACCATCCTTCACTCGAACTTCAATGACTTCGGCGCCACTGCGAATTTCTGCGCCTGCTTGCGTGGCCGCTGAAGCCATGGCCTCGGCTATCGACCCCATTCCACCTTGTGCGAAATATGCAGAACCCGCGGGATGCGCATCACCTGCGCCGCGGATAAGAAGCACCAGGCTAGTGCCCGCCGACCACGGACCGAGAAAAGTTCCAAAGATGCCACGAGCCGCGATGGTAGCGCGAAGCAGTTCGGTCTCGAAATATTCCCCGACGAGATCTGCGACCGCCATCGGTCCCCACCGCAGCAAACGATACATATCCTTCTTGCCCAGATTCCGAATGGAGCGCCCGGTCTGGAGCATGCCCCACAAATCTGCGCGGTTCGGATGGTCGATGTTCGGGGGCGCCAGGGTCAGCGCTTCGCCGATCACCTTGCCAACCTTCGCTATCGATGCCTGCAATTCCGGATACTTGGCTGCGTCTTTCTGGGAGAACTTGCCAATTTCCTGGACGGACTTCTTGACGTCGTTGTACAGAGTCATCGCGCGACCGTCGGGCGACAGAGCGACAACGCCTACCTCCGGCGTGAACAGTCTCAGCCCGTGCTTCTCCAGTTGCATGTCACGAACAATGTCGGGGCGGAGCGGACCCGCCGCATGCGCGAGAATGGAACAGCGAAAGCCAGGATAAAATTCTTCCGTGATTGCCGCCCCGCCGGGCTGCGCGCGGCGCTCGAGCACCAGCGGCTTATATCCCGCCTTGGCGAGGTAGAAGGCAGCGACCAGCCCGTTGTGGCCTCCACCAATGATGACGACGTCGCGCGCGCCGGGCATTCGTTACGCTGCTCCCTTGAAGTCTTTGAGGATTTCGAGCGCCGCCAGCCTGCCTGGCCCACCCATAATTCCACCGCCCGGGTGCGTCGCTGATCCACACATGTAGAGATTTTTGATCGGGGTGCGGAACTGCGCGTATCCCGGCACCGGACGCAGGAAGAAGAGTTGTTCGAGCGAAAGCTCGCCCTGAAAGATGTTGCCTTCCGACAATCCCCATTCGCGTTCCAAATCCAGCGGCGTGATCACCTGTTTGTGCAAGATGATGTCTTTAATGTTGGGAGCGTATTCGGCAATCGTATTAATCACGTTGTCGCCAAACGCTTCCTTCTGATCGTCCCAGTGGAGGCCCGGCCGCAGTTTGTAGGGCGCATACTGCACGAAGCACGAAAGGATATGTTTACCCGGCGGAGCCACGGATGGATCGGTCAAGGTAGGAATCACCATGTCGATATACGGACGTCGGGAGAAATTTCCGTATTTGGCATCGTCGTAAGCCCGCTCCATATATTCCACGCTGGGCGAGATCGAAATCGCGCCACGCAGATGCGCCCCCGGCCCAGGCATCGCCTTGAAATTCGGCAGCGCATCGAGTGCGAGATTCACTTTTCCGGAAGATCCACGGAATTTGTAACGATTGATCTCTTCGAGAAAATCGTCGGGCAAATTTCCCCTTTCAATCATCTTCACAAACGTAAGCCGTGGATCGACGCTCGAAGAAATAATGTCGGCGAATATTTCATCGCCGCTCGCCAACACCACCCCTTTCGCTTTGCCATTTGTCACGATGATCTGCGAAATTGCAGCCTCGGTGCGGATTTCAACTCCAGCCTCACGTGCCGCATCCGCGATGGCATTCGAAATCGCGCCGGTACCACCGCGAGCAAATCCCCACGACCGAAACGCGCCATCGATCTCGCCCATGTAGTGATGCAGCAACACATAAGCCGTCCCCGGCGAGCGAACGCCGAGGAATGTGCCAATGATCCCAGAAGCCGACATGGTGGCCTTCAACACATCGGTTTCGAACCACTGATCCAGGAAGTCAATGGCGCTCATGGTCATCAGTTGCACCTGGTTGTATTTGTCTTCGCTGGCTAGACCCTGAAAGCGGCGGCCGAGAAAAAGCAACTTCATCAGTTCCTTGGGGTTCAGCGTGGCCGGATCGGGAGGCACCATGCTGAGAATCGGCTTCACAAAACGGCACATCGCCTGCATCGCCTTGCCGAACTCGTCGTAGGCCTCGGCGTCAACCTTGGAGTGCCGCGCGATCTCGCGATGGGTTTTTCCGTGATCGTTCACCCGCCACAAGTGATCCCCGTTCGGCATCGGAGTGAAGGTGCCGTCGAGAGGGAGGATTTCCAATCCGTGACGGGGAAGGTCGAGGTCGCGAATAATCTCAGGACGCAGCAATGAAACCACGTAAGAGCACACCGAGAATTTGAAGCCTGGAAAAACTTCCTCGGTGCAAGCTGCTCCGCCCAACACATAGCGGCGTTCGAGCACCAGAACTTTCTTGCCTGCGCGCGCCAAATAAGCGGCGTTGACCAGGCCATTGTGGCCTCCGCCAATCACGATCACGTCGAATTTAGAACCCTTCACTGCCATAACCCTCTCGAAAGTAAGCATCGCCTCCTCGGGCAAGATGCCCTCGGGACAGCCGGCAAGATGCCGGCGCTACACTTGTTCAGGATCCCTGTTTGAAACGCCAGGAAAAGGACTTCACATTCTACCGGGGCAGCGTGTCATTTGTCTTTAAGGTCATACGTGAATTTCTGACTGGGAGTCACGCTTGAAGACGGTTTGTTTGCCGCAGAACCTTGCTGCTGCATATAATCCAGCGTGCAGGAGACGTTGCAAGCAACGTCTCTACAGCGCTGTAGAGACGCTGCGTGCTACGTCTCTGATCAACTTGAACATACCGAGGAGCTTCAGTGCCCGTAGGAACCGCCTTTCACGAAAGAACTTTCCCGCTGTGCCTCAGCCTCAACTACCGCGAGTGGTCGGGCTATTACACGGTTAGCGTTTACGAGGTGCATCACGAGCACGAGTACAACGCCATCCGCAACGCCGCCGCGCTGATCGACATCTCGCCGCTGTACAAATACTTGGTGACCGGCAAGGACGCGACCAAACTCGTCAACCGCGTGATTACGCGCGATATCCGCAAGGTCTCCGTGGGCCAGGTAATCTACTGCTGCTGGTGCGATGAACAGGGCAAGGTCATCGACGATGGCACCATCACCCGCCTCGAAGAGAACAAATATCGCTGGACCGCTGCCGATCCCAGCTTGCGCTGGTTTCGACAGAACGGCACCCATATGGATGTCCAGATCGAAGACATTTCGGAAAAAGTCGCAGCCTTGGCGTTGCAGGGACCAACCTCGGGCAAGCTGCTGAAATCGGTGGCGGAGGCAGACATCGCCGATCTGAAATACTTCCGCGTGACTCACGGCAAGATCGCGGGCGTACCAGTGGACATTTCGCGCACCGGATACACCGGCGACCTGGGCTATGAAATCTGGGTGCCGTGGAACGACGCAATAAAAGTGTGGGATGCCGTGATGGAAACCGGCAAGCGCTTCGACATTCACGCCGCTGGAATGCTGGCACTCGATGTAGCTCGCGTCGAAGCTGGATTACTGCTGATCGAAGTCGACTACACCAGCAGCAAGAAGGCACTGATCCCGTCGCAGAAGTATTCACCCTATGAGCTTGGTTTCGGCAAGATGGTGCATCTCAACAAAGAGAATTTTATCGGCAAGGGGGCCTTGGAGCAGGACGAGAAACAAGGAGTCGCACGACAGTTTGTCGGACTAGAAATTGATTGGACACAGGTCGAGGAACGCTACGAAAAATTCGGTCTGACCCCCGCCGCACCCAGCCAAGCCTCGCGCGTAGCGGTTCCTATCTACTGCGGCGAAAAGCAGGTCGGCAAGGCCACCTCCACCACGTGGTCACCGGTGCTGAAAAAGATGATCGCTCTGGCCAGCGTCGAAACCTCGCACGCCAAGCTCGGCACCAGGCTGCAAATGGAAATCACGATCGAAGCCATCCGCCAGAAGGTGACCGCAAAGATTGTGAAGATGCCTTTCTTCAATCCCACGAGGAAGACGGCAATTCCTGTCTAGATGAAGGGCTGATGGACAATTCGCGGAGGCCCTTTCATCGTTACCACAGTGCGCGGAACGGTTTGGCGCACTGTAATTCGGCGCGTGCGGAGCAACGCAGTACAATAGCATCGGCCCGCGGTTAGCGACACATCTGCTTAGCTTCAGAGGTATCCTTGTCCAACTTTGTCAAACTTACGACTCAATCTGAACTTCCTACCGAAGGCGAAGCCCGGGAATTTCCTTGTGGCGACAGGGTTATCTGCGTTGCCAACGTGAATGGGACTATCTCCGCAATGGATAACGTCTGCCTGCACCGTGGCGGGCCGCTGGGGCAGGGCGTCATCGAGGGGAACAAGTTGGTTTGTCCATGGCACGGATGGCAGTGGGACCCGAAGACGGGCGAGGCAGCGCACAATCCCGGTGCGAAGGTGGCCGTGTATCCAATCAAGATCGAGGGCGCCGACGTGATAGTTGAATTATAGGGATTGTCGTTTTTATCCCAGAAAATTCAAAAACTTTCCCGGCGGGTTGTTGAAGCCTGGGAAGACTTGGTCGAGTGCCTTGTTTCCCAGATGTTTGTACACCGCTTCGCCCAGCACTTGGCGGAAATCTGTGGTCACGGCCAGGTCCCGGCCTTCGTAGAGTTGGGATTGGTCGAGGCCGGGCCAGCGTCCGTAGACTTTGCCGCCTTTTAGTGGGCCACCCATTACGAACATTACGTTGGCGTGGCCGTGGTCGGTGCCTCGGTTTCCATTTTCGCGGGCGGTGCGGCCGAACTCGGACATGGTCACGACCACAGTGTCTTCGCATAGATTGCCGAGGTCGGTCCAGAATGCCGCGAGCGATTGCGAGAACTCGCGGAGAACGTTGGCAATCTGGCCTTGGGTGCTGCCTTCGTTGACGTGGTGGTCCCACCCGCCGATGTCGGCGAACGCGACTCGCACTCCAAGATTCGCTTTGATCAATTGAGCAAGTTGTTTGAGGCTGTCGCCGAAGCGTCCGTTGGGATATTCGGCGCCCGCGGCGGGTTTGTATTTTGCCGGGTCCGCGGACTTCAGCATCTTTACCGCGTCGAACGTATCCTGGCCGGTGCCGTGCAGCACGGCATCGACCGAGTGCTCGTACATGGCTTCAAATGTGTTCGCGTTGGGTGCGGCTTTAGTATTGTTGCCGCCCACACCGAAGTCGCTGATGTTGTTGATGGCGATCGCGGGCTCGCTTCCGGAAAGAATTCGCGGCATCGAAGGCCCTAGGGCAATAGCGCGAAACGCAGATCGGTCAGCCGGCGCGGGTTGAGGTAAAGAATGTAACGCCCGGTTCAGCCAGCCACCTTCGGTGGACTTTAGGCCGGGTGTGCCGGATTCCATGAAGTCTTGCGCGTCGAAGTGCGAGCGCGTCGGATCAGGCGAGCCGGCGGCGTGGACGATTGCCAGGTGGTGTTGCTTCCAGAGGGGCTGCAAGGGCGAGAGCGAGGGGTGGAGTCCGAAAAATCCGTCGAGATCGAGGACCGCGTTGCGGGGGATGTTGATGGACGGACGCATGGCATAATAGGCGCGCTCGCCGTGCGGCACTACGATGTTGAGGCCGTCGGCTGCGCCGCGCTGGAAGATTACGACCAGGCGCTTGTTCTTTGTACTCGAAGTTTCAGCAGCATAAGCGGCGCGTGTTAGGAATGCCGGAATGGCTGTCGTGCCTATGACGGCTAGGCCGCCGTCTCTCAGAAATGCGCGCCTCGTGATTGACATTGCTCCTCCCCTCAACTCTAAATCTGGCGCCGGACGGGTGTGGACGCCCGCGCCTACGTCGTTTTATCTTCTCTGAAACTCCGGCGATCCTAAGAGTAGGCCCGCGATCAGGCTACCACTGGGCGGCCGGGCTGGATCGTCCAACTTGCGCCGGCTGATCTTGGAATCTTGCAGACGAGCGCTGATGATGTCGTGCGTCTGCTTGGAAACGTCTCCTGCCAGAAGACTGTTTTCGAATGCGGACAAGGTTTGTAGCGGATCGTCAGTTCCTCTTGGCGCCGCTTCGGAATTTACTTGCACGCCTTTCACTTTTCCTGACGTCAGCGCCAGGGCAAAATTCATGCGGCCCAAAAGTGCGGAGGAATTTACCCACGCTTCGGCCTTCATGGAATAGCCCGTTGGCGGCTGCATTCCGTAGAGCGGCATTCCCATGTTCTGCAGTTGATGCGCAATGGGCATGGCGTCGGTGACTTCAGCACCGCTGGCTCTCACGGCTGAGACTCCGAACTCCAGGGGAGTTTTCACCTTGGCGCGGTATGCGTCGGGTGACCAAAACTCCGGGGACTCCAGCATCGTGTTTAGAACTTCGCGGATGTTGCCGTCTTTCTTTAGAAATGTTTGGGACATGCGATCCACCAAAGCTTGCGGCGGATCGTCGGAAACGAAGCGCATGGCGAGCTTGGTGCACACAAATTTCGCAGTCGACGGATGATGAGCCAGAATGTGCAGGACTTCCAGGCCTTCCTTCTCGCCTTTTGGTTTGATGCGGTGGCCGAGGACGATTTTGTCTCCGGGCTCATGAGTGCGTTCTTCGAACGTGAAGCCGCCGCCTTGCTTGGGCTGCTTCAGGGTCCATCCGGTGAAGACGCGGGCTACTTCTGTGACATCCTGCTGGGTGTAACCGCCATTTACGCCGAGAGTGTGCAGTTCCATCAACTCGCGGCCATAGTTTTCGTTCAGACCGTTGCGCTTGCCTTTCGACTGGCTGGTCTGGCTCTTATTTCTGATCCGCTGCTTCACTTCTTTGTTCGCCTTCTTCGGAATGCCGTTGGCCACGTCGGAATTCGGCCCCACGCTCAGCCAGTTATCGAGATAGAAAAGCATGGCTGGACTCTGTGCGGTTGCGACCAGCAAGTCCTCAAATTTGCCCAGAGCGCGAGGGCGAATGACATCGCGTTCGTAGCTGGTGAGCAGGTAGCGGTCGGCGCCTTTTCCAACGAACACGTTGAAGTGATTGAACCAGAAGTCGGTCATCACTTCCTGCACCTGGCGATCGCTATAGATGGCGCGCAGCAATTTGCCTTCGACGAGTTCATTGGCGACAACCTGTTGTGGATAGTTGAGCGCTTCGATGGTTTCGCGTTGCCGGGGATTCATTCCTTCCAAGAATTGGTCGCGCTTGTCGCCTTCGAGAGAGTTGGTCATCGAGCGCTGCTCCTCGGGTGACATCTTGAGGAGGGCCTTCATGCGCTGCTCTGGTGGCATGTCGAGCAGTTCCTCGACCTTTTGCTCGGCGTCGATGCGGTCTTGCTCGCGGCGAGTGCGTTCATCGTCCGCGACCTTGTCGGGACCGGCGACGGCGGTCTGCTGTTTGCGGTTTTCTTTGTCCTGATAGCGATCGAGTTGCGCCTGATAGACAGCGCGTTTAAGGGGATCGGACGGGAGCGAGTGTTTGCCGTCGGCGATGGCCTTGATCATTTGCTCGGGCGGGAAGTTGTCAACTATCTCGCGCGTGTCCATGCGCAGCGTGCGGAACGGTGACAGGCGGGCCTCAAGCAGACTGTCGTCAATCTTTTCGGGGTGAAGTTGCTGGTCGATCCACTTGTCCAGGCCGATGGCCATCACATGATCAACGTCGCCGGGCCGCGGGCCGAACGTGAGCCGGTTTAATGCGTGGATGGCCTGTTTGCGCTGGTCCATCTGTGCGGAGGCTTGTTTGTCTTTTCTCTTTCCGAGGGCCAGTTGTGCGGAGAGGGCGAACGCCAGCAATAAAGATATGAGTCCGATTTGTGGGCGCCCTAATTTCATAACTGGGAAGTCGTTAGAATTATGAACCCGGTGGGGCCAAAAAGGTTGCTGGCAAGAAGGTTACCTACAGCCGGACTTAAATGCGGTAACTTGCTGTGGCACCCTTGCCGGGCGTGAAATCTTGTTCAGATCGTTGACGCAACGCTGAACCGCTGCTCCACCGAGTCGAATATCTGCGCTGCTCCAGGTAAGAATTCTGGATTGCTTCAGCAAGCTACATTCTCTTTTTCTGACCTAGTTTGCACGTTCGACTTTGATGATGACCGAGGTGATGTCATCGTCTTGAAGATCTCCTTGCGCGAACGTGCGGGCTGCTTGATAGATGCCATCGGCGATGTTTGAAGCCGGATCGTGCCTGTGGGTCTGAACGTAGTGAAGGACGCGCTGGGCGCCGAATTCGCGCCCATCGGGCGTGGTCGATTCGGTGACTCCGTCGGTGAGGAACACTGCAATCTCTCCTGGATCGAGTTGAATTGCAGGTTGCAGCGTGAACTTGCTTTCAGGGAACAAGCCGAGCGGTGGACCGGTGCTATCCAAGATGCATTTTACGTTGCCCGAATCGAGGAACACGAAGCTGGGAACGTGGCCGGCGCTGGCATATGACAGAGTCCGATGATCTGGATTCAACCGCGCCAGAAAGAGGGTAACGAAATGGCCGTGTTCCAGGTCTTTTAGCAGCATCTGGTTGACGCGAGCGAGAATGTCATCGAGTTCCAACTGCAGAGCAGCGAAGCAGCGCACATAGGCTCGGGTGAGCGCCATGACCAGTGCGGAGCTGAAACCGTGCCCTTTTGCGTCGGCTACCGCGATCACAAGCGAGCCATCGGCCATGGGGATAAAGTCGAAGTAGTCTCCTCCAGTTTCATCGGCGGGATGGGCGGAGGCGCCAACATCGAAGCCAGAAACGACCGGCGCGGCTGCATAAAAGCGCTGCTGAATACCTCGTGCAAGCTGCAGTTGAAATTCCTGCTCTTGCTTTTTTCTGAGTTCGGTGACGTCTTGGGACACGGAGACGAAGTGAGTCAGATGACCGCCTTCATCTCGCACGGATGTGATCGTCTGCTGCGCCCAGTAGAGTTCCCCGGACCTCTTGCGGTTGATGACCATTCCTTTGAAGCAAAGGCCTTGAGTGAATTGCGCCCACATCTGCCGGTAGAACTCCGCGTCATGCAGGCCCGACTTCAGGATTCGCGGGGTTTTTCCCAGAGTTTCGTCCCGGCTGTAGCCAGTCGTCGTCTCGAAGGCTGGATTCACATACTGGATAACGCCTTGGATGTCGGTGAGTACGACGCTGTCAGCGGTCTGCTCCACTACCCGTGAAAGCAGGACGAAACTTTGGAGCGCATCGCGTCCCTGGGTGAAATCGTGAAACATCATTACTCCGCCGGAAACTATTCCGGCCGAATCTTTGAGCGGCCAGGCGTTTACCCGGATCCACACTCCAAGATGGTAAGAATTGCGCAAGTAAACGAGTTCATCGACAACCTCCTGGCCACGAATGGCGCGAACCAGGGGCAAGCGATCCGGTGGAACGACGGAGACCTGGTCGGGAAGGTACCAGCCTTCGAGTGATGTCCCGGCAGCGGGCAGAGTCTCGACGATGCCGATGCCTAATATCTTTTCGGCAGCTGGATTGGAGAACAGAAATCTGCCGTCTTGATCCGCCACGATTACGCCCCACGGCAGGCTTTCGAAAATCACCTGCAACGCGTCGGATTGCCGGGCTAGTGCTTCATATCGATACTCCATCGCGGTTACCGTCGGTCACCTCTTTCGTTAGTACCGGCTCTCGGTTTTATGGTTCTTCGCCAAACAAGTGGTCACTCTGAACAGGCTGGTTGCCCTCGAATCAAACATAGGAACAAAAGGATAGACATTGATGGGCACTGGTCAGTTATCGGCTAGTCCGGCGGGAACTTTAGCGGGCGGTGGTTGGGTAACCAACGGAAGAGATGGTAGTGGTTCTAACTAAGTCAGGTACAGGCGACCGTGATTCATTTTGTGCTGCAGGCTGGCGGCGAGTTGGTCGACATCGGCGGCCGCGATATCGTCCCCCATACGATCTTGGAGGAATGGCGTGCGGTTACTGCCGACGGTATCGCGCCGCACTTGCAGAAGCAACGCGTGGACCGCATTGGGATCGAATTTTTGCGGCGTTAGGCGCACGATTTCATTCAGAGTGCTGCCGAGCGAAAGACGTTCGCGGTAAGGGCGTTCGCTGGTCATGGCGTCGAAGGTATCAGCCAGGCCGACGATGCGCACTTGCATGGGTACATCTTCGAGAAGCAATCCGTCAGGATAGCCCGAACCGTCGCTGCGCTCATGATGCCAGCGCACGATCTCCGCGATGCGGGGCCAGGGAAACTGAACGCCACTCACAATCTGATGGCCCACAACGGTGTGGTCCGCCATTTCGCGAAATTCTTCAGCATCCAGAGAAGTTGGTTTGCCGAAGAGACGCTTATCCACGGCAACCTTCCCAATATCGTGCAAGTAGCCGGCTGAGCGAATTGCCGCAACCTCACTGGGATCCATACCCATGGCTTCGCCGATGGCGGAGGCGTAGCGTCCCACGCGCAATGAGTGCCCGTGAATGTTGATGTGTTTGACGTCGATGGCGGTCGCAAAAGCTTCCAGCGCATTGTCGTAGAAGCCGTGTAGAGATGCCATGAGACGCAGGTTTTCGGAGACACGCTGGGCGAGAGTCTGGGTCAGAGAGTGATTGTGAATGGCCAACGCCACGTAGTGTGAGAGCAGACCCAGGGCCTCGAGTTCGCTGGCGTCGTAGAGGCTATCTCCGTCGCGACGGCCCAGGGCGATGATGCCAACAAGTTTGCTGGCAACCTTCAACGGAACGATGCACTTGAAAAGTTCCGGAGCAACATTTCCATTGGCACTTATAAAAAGGTCGTAGGATCCGGGGTCCAGAATCACCGGTTCGCGGGCGGACATGAGGGAGTGAACATGTCTTGGCAGCAGAGGAACGACCGCAGGTTCCGGCATCAGGACAAAGCCGTCCGCTGCGACGGAGGTAAGCAGCGAGGGTCTGTCACTATAGATGAAGAGCGCGCCTTCACGCGCGCCGCCAGCCTCCAGGGACGCGGACAACATGGCGCGCGCGATCTGGGGAAACTCGCGCTCGGCGGTCATCTCTGGACCGAGATCGGAGAGAGCTTCGACCGTTCGCAGAAGGCGCCGAAAATTGTCTTTTTGCAATGCCACGCGCTGGGGGAAGCAAAACCAGAGCAGAAAAAGAGTAACACGCACGTAGTTAGCAAACTTGTTAGTTAGTTTGGTGCCCAGTCGGCCGAGCACAGCGGCAAAGGAGACTTGCGGTCACACTGCCGTCACACTAACCACGAGATGTTTCGTTATGGATAGACTTAAATGTCATCTCCTTCGCTGGGCTTCCAGCCTGCTTTTTCCATTGGAAGAAAAGTTCGGAATAAGTGGCGGTGATGTAATCGCTGGGCTCAATTTTTAGAAGCTTCGCAGTTCGATCGATCCAGCGAGATGGGCCTTCGATCTCGCCAAAGTTACCGATCGGAGTTTCATCGACGACCACGTGTCCTTTACCGTCACTCCATTCAGCCCGGAACTTTTCGTAGCGAAAAGTCGGAAAAAACCCCAGAGTGCGCAGAATGGCATCCATCTTCGCGCCATCCGCAACCTTGGTTTCAGTTTCCACCCGCGATTTGTGGCGTCCGCTTTTACCTTTGGCTTTATGGGTCAACACCCACTCGGATCCGTACTTGCGCAACCGCAACAACTCACCGCGCTTCCGAAGGAGGTGGGCCTGCAGGTCATATAGTGTGTTTATTTCGTGGGTGCGACGTGTAAGCAGGCGGAAGCCAGATTTTCGCATCCGTTGATTCAGGGCTCGCACATTGTCGACGCGAAACTTGATTTCGATTTCGTTGTGGGAGGCCATGAGCAGAAGTATAGAAGGCTTTACCGTCAGCACTAAACTAAGCGAAGGTCGGCAGCTTCACGAGATCACTGGGCGGGACAGGCTCCAAAGGTTGGCCCGCCTTTTTCCACGCCGCCACTCCCCCTACGATGACGAACGCATTGAATCCTTGATCTCGCAGTTGCAGCGCCACCCGGGCGCTGGTCGCTTCGCGGGCTCAAGTACAGTAAAGGTAGATGTCCCTATCCTTGGGAAGTGTTTTGAGTTCCTCAGAAAGGTTATTGGGTTCAATGCGAATTGACCCCTTAATACGTTCCGCCTTGGCATCGTAATAGCCGTGACTGCGGACGTCCAGAATTACTACCTTTTCTTTTTCATCCGATTGCAGTTTGCGCGCTAGTTCTTCCACTTGCACTCTTGGCACCACGCGATAGACTTTGTTTTTGTTGTAGAGCCGGAAACGGTAAATGGTGTAGACAATTGCCGCCGCGAATAGTACCTCTCCGAATACGTGGCTTGCGGCTTGAAATCCGCGCGTGAGAGCAGCCAAAAAATCACGGAAGAGAAATCCGAGTCCGCCGTACGCCAGAATGTATAGCGAGGCCCCTACGAAGTCGAGGCGAAGAAATTGCTGGGCAGGCATGCGCATGCTGCCGGCCAGGGGCGGGGCCATGGTATTGACCCCGGGGATAAATTTGGCGATCAACAGTGTAGCCTTCCCGCGCTTGTAGAAAGACTCAGCCGAGCGCAGGACGCATGACTCCGGATTGACGGAGAGTTGGCACAAAAGACCGAGCAGGCTCCAACCCATGTAGCGGCCGAGAACGAACAGCAGCGAATCCCCGATGAGCATCGCGGTAATGGCGGTAATGAAAGCTTCGGGCAGGCTCAAGGTATGGGCCGCGGCCGCGGCGCCTCCCGCCACCAGTCCCAATGCGGCGGGAACTGGCAGTCCGATGGCTTCGGCCAGCACCACGGCGAAGATCAGCAGATATCCGTGGTGCGCGATTAGTGAAAACAAATGATTCATCGACTTAGCGCGTTAGACTGAGCTATTAGATAAGTTGCAAGGTCAACCGGATTCAGTCACAGAGGAACAATAATCGAAATGCCAGCAAAAACCAAAACCATCCGCCGCCATATTAATCTCGCTAGTCGCAAAGCGCCTTTGCCATTTAGTGACGCGGTGCTCGTAGGGGACACGCTCTACCTTTCCGGACGCATCGGCATCGATCCCGCGACCGGCGTGGCTCCGGACGATATCAACCTAGAGCTGGGTCTGCTATTTGACGGATTCGAGGCTGTGCTTCGCGAGGCGAATATGAATATGGACGATCTAGTGTGGGTGCAAGTGTACTCGCCGGATATTTCGCTGTGGGATCGGTTCAATGCTGCCTATCTGAAGCGCTTCTCGAAAGAATTGCCGGCTCGCGCTTTTCTGGGTTCGGGGCAATTGTTGAAAGGTGGGCGGTTCGAGATGATGGGCGTGGCGATTAAAAGCCGATGAACTACTTTTCTCTCGCCACGACGAATTCCGGAGCCCACAACAAGGCCCGCTTGACCTCGCTGTCGGGAAAACTGCAGATTGCATTACGCGCCAGGCCGGCGTACTGCATCGCCCGGGCATTGGCAGCTTCCACCGAACCGTAGCGATTCAGGATCGTGAGGATTTCTCTGTGGGTTACGCCGTCGAATGCTCGTTCGCGTACGACCTTGTCAATGCGCTCCCGCTCGTGCGACGTACAGCGTTCGAGCGCGTGGATCACCGCCATGGTTACCTTGCCCTCGCGGAGATCGCTGGCCACAGGCTTACCCAGCACATCCTCGGAAGCGGTGAGATCGAGCACGTCATCCACAATTTGAAACGCCATACCTAGGTCGCGGCCGTATTGCGCGAGATTTTCTTCCTGTTCCGAAGTCGCGCCGCCCAGAATCGCCCCAATCCGCATGCAGACGGAAAACAGACAAGCAGTTTTGCGGAAGATCAGGTCGAAATGTTCGTCCGAGGAAATTAGCTTACCCAGTTTCTCCATTTGCAAAAGTTCGCCTTCGACCATCTGCTGGGTCAGGTCGATCAGCGTGTCCAGGATGCGAAAATTCCGCTCCTGTACGGCGATCTTGAAAGCTTGCATGTAAAGCCAATCGCCGGCCAGCACACACTTGGAGTTTCCCCATTGTGTATTGGCAGCGGGACGGCCGCGCCGGGTTTGGGCTTCGTCGATGATGTCGTCGTGAACGAGCGTGGCGGTGTGAATGATTTCCATGACCGCGCCCAGTTTGATGGCGCCGCGTCCCGGGTAGTTGAAAAGCTTCGCAGATAGCAGCAGCAACATGGGACGAATACGTTTGCCTCCCCCACTGCGCAAATATTCGCCAATCTCGGTAATTGCCTCTACGCCGGAGACAGTGTCTCGCCCGAACTCGCGCTCGATGGCGGAGAGATCGCCGCGCAGCAACTCGAAAATTTCTTTTCCGTTGATCGCGGCCTGCGTGCTCAATTGGTTCGCCCCCAAGTCCGAAGCCTCAACTGTAGAATCGCAGAAATCTAGTTTGTTCTGTAGTTCGTAAACTGCGTATCAATGCCAAAATCCTGCCCGCGGAGGAGCGCGATGATTTCCTGTAACGCATCACGATCCTTCCCGCTCACTCTCACCAGGTCCCCCTGAATCGACGCGTTCACTTTCTTTTTTGAATCCTTGATCACCTTCACGATCTGCCGCGCTTTCTCAATAGGGATGCCCTGCTGCATGGTGATCTTCTGTTTTACCGTGCCTCCGGCAGCGGGTTCGACGGGGCCGTAGGTTAGTCCTTTGAGAGAGACGCCGCGTTTCACGAGCTTCTGCTGAAAGATCTCGGTAACGGCTTTCAGTTTGTATTCATCCGCGGAATGCAGATTGATCGCGTCCTTGCCCTCAAGTTCAATATTTGATTTCGAGTCTTTCAGATCGAAACGAGTATGAATCTCTTTCAATGCCTGTTGCATGGCATTCGAAACTTCCTGCAGGTCGAGCTTGCTTACGATGTCAAACGTGTTTTCAGGCATGTCGTTAGTTTCTATTCAATAGATTACGCAGGTTACCGGAAAGATGCTCATAACAAGCTAAATGGAGTTGAGCTTTTCGTGAAGCGAAAAGAAGCGATAAAAATTCTTTGCGGTCTGCAAACCGATGTCTTCGGTCGAAAGCCCATGCAATTCGCCTATTTGCCGCGCTGCTTCTTTTACGAATGAAGGCTCGTTACGCTTGCCGCGATGCGGTACAGGCGCGAGAAATGGCGAGTCGGTTTCAATCAGCAGGCGATCGAGCGGCACTTGTTTCGCGGTATCGCGAATCTGCTGCGCTTTGGGAAAGGTGATGTTTCCCGCGAAGGAGATCATGAACCCCATGTCGAGCGCCTGCGCGGCATCCGACCAAGTTCCGGTGAAGCAGTGCAAGATGCCTCCGAGACCGTTTGGTGCCCAGTGTTTGCCTAATAGTTTGAGGCACTCCTGCCATGCATCGTGGCTGTTGTTAGAAGGCCGGCAGTGGATCACGATCGGCAGCCTGGCGGATTGCGCCAACTGCAATTGTGCTAAGAACACGCGTTGTTGGACATCCCGCGGGGAATGGTCATAGAAATAGTCCAACCCAATCTCGCCCCACGCAATGACCTTGGGACGCTTTGCCAACTGGGCCATCTCCTCGAAATCAGCACTGCTGGCAAGCTTGGCCTCGTGAGGATGAATTCCGATTGTCGCATAAATAAAATCGTGTTGATCGGCGAGTTGAATGGCACAGTCGAGAGAGCCTGGGCCGGTTCCGCTGCCAATAGCGAGGATGGTTTCAATCCCGGCATCCTGAGCGCGCTGCAGAATAGCCGCGCGGTCAGTATTAAATTGCTCCATCTCGAGATGTGCGTGGGAATCGACGAAGATCGATCGTTGGTCGTTGGTCATTGGCTGTTGGCTGTGTGGTGACGGGGGACTCGCCCGTCCGGGGTGAGTCGGTTATCCGCGTCAAAAGCTCTCGTTATTTCAATCTCGTGCCTACCGGTACGTCTTCCAGGAAGCCCGCCAATACAGCCTTGCCGCCACCCGGCGACGCGGCCACGATCATTCCGTTCGATTCCAGCCCCCGAAGTTTCCTGGGGGCGAGGTTGGCCACGATCACTACTTTTCTCCCGATCAACAACTCCGGCGCATATGACTCAGCGATCCCGGCCACCACCTGCCGAACCTCCGAGCCCAGGTCAACTTCCAACCTCAGCAACTTATCGGCGCCCTTCACTTTCTCGGCGGCTTTCACTTGGCCGACGCGCAACTCGACTTTTGCGAAATCATCAATGCTGATCTTGCCGTCGGGCACGGTCGCGGCCGGCTTCGCTGGGGGTTCTGCAGCCGCGGCCTGTGTGGGGACAGGAGGAATTGCCGTCGCTTTAGGTGCGTCAGATTCTGCTTGCATCGTGCTTGACCCGATTCGTTGCTGCTCTTCCATGGTCTGCATCCTTTCGATTACGCTCTTTTCGGCGCGTGGGAATACCGCTTCGACCTTGCCCAACTTAGTGCCCAAATGTAGCTGTCCCCACTTCAATTCCGAGAGAGGAAGCTTGCGGATATCACCGAGGCCCAACTGCGCCCAGATCTTCGAAGTCGCATCGGGAATCACTGGGTGCGCCAATGCAGTCACGATGCGCAATGCTTCGGCGCTGGTATATAGAATTGTAGCCAACCGCGAGCGGCTTTCTTCATCCTGCTTTTCGCCCAACGCCCAAGGCTCGTTTTCGACAATATACTTGTCAACCGCGGCCACCAGGCCCCAGGCAACTTCCAGAGCACGCGAGAACTGGTATTGCTCAAACAATGCATTGCACTCGCTGATCACCTTCCGCGCGCTTTCTGCAACTGCATTATCGCCTGCTTTTTGCGAAACCGCCGCCGAGGGATACGGCACCTCGCCGCGGAAATATCGGGTGATCATGGTCAGAACTCGACTGGCGAGGTTGCCGAGTCCGTTGGCCAAATCTGCGTTGTAACGCTGGACCAGCGCGTCAAAGGAAAATGATCCGTCTTGACCGAATACAACCTCACGCAGAAGGAAATAGCGCAACGCGTCCGCGCCCAGCGCATCGAGAATCGTTTCTGTGCGCACAATATTTCCGCGTGACTTCGACATCTTGTTTTCTTCGAACAGCAGCCAGCCATGCGCCATGATGCCCTTGGGAGTGGGCAGTCCCGCGGCCATGAGGAACGCCGGCCAATACACGCAATGAAAGCGAACGATCTCTTTGCCGATCATGTGGAGATCGGCGGGCCAGTATTTCTGAAACGCCTCCTGCGCGCCTTGATGGGAGGATCCGTAGCCGATCGCCGTGATGTAGTTGGCTAGCGCGTCGAGCCAAACGTAGATCACGTGCTTGGAGTCGTCTGGCACCGGGATGCCCCAGGAAAATGTTGAGCGGCTGATAGAAAGGTCCCGCAGGCCGCCACGCACGAACGACATCACCTCGTTGCGCCTGGTCTCGGGCCGGATGAATTCGGGTTGCTCCGTGTACAACTTCATCAACTTGTCTGCAAAGGCGGAAAGTTTGAAAAAATAATTCTCTTCTTTCACTGTTTCCGTCGGACGTCCGCACTCTGGGCAAGGGGCGCCCGGTCCAACTGCGTCCACATAGAGTTCATCGAACACGCAATACTGGCCAGTATAAGTGCCCTTGTAGATGTGGCCGTTGTCGCGGATGCGCCGGAACAGTTCCTGAACTCGCTTCTTGTGGCGTTCCTCGGTGGTGCGGATAAAGTCGTCGTAGGTGATTCCCATCCGATTCCACAGTGCGCGGAATTGGGTTGACACTTCATCGGTAAATTCCTGTGGCGTTTTGCCGGCAGCTTGTGCGGCTCGCTCGATCTTTTGCCCGTGCTCATCGGTTCCGGTGAGGAAAAACGTGTCCGCGCCAAGCATGCGTTGGCGGCGCGCGATCGCGTCACAGGCAATCGTGGTGTAAGTGTGGCCGATGTGTGGCCGCGCATTCACGTAGTAAATCGGAGTCGTGATGTAAAACTTTTTGCTCATTTGCGCATTTCAAGCTGCTGAAAATATGGTTTTGAGGTTTTTCTTTGTGAACCTTCGTGCCTTTGTGGTTGATGCCTTTTTCAGCGTTGGCTGTTTGCGTAAATCTGCAGCGCCTCCTGCATGACGCTCTTCAGCGGTACGTGGCGCTCAGACGCGATGCGGCGGCAATCTTCATATTCCGGGGCAAAGTTTGTTACTGTGCCATTCATGCTGGCGACTTTCAATCGTACATCCCCCCAGCGCGTTGCCACCGTCACCCATTCCCGGGCGAGCGCTTGACGCTTCTCCTGGCGCTGTCGCACACCGAGCGTCGTCGTTTCCGTGAAAATCAGATGAGTCAATTTCGAAGCGTCGTCGCTCTGGCATAGAACGGTCAACAGCATCCCCGGACGATTCTTCTTCATCTGCACCGGCACGCCAAACGCATCCAACGCGCCTTCCTCGAGCAGGCGATCCATGACATAACCGAACACTTGCGGATTCAAGTCATCGATGTTTGCTTCGAGCACAGTGATCGTCTGCTGGGGGATCTCAGATGCGAATTCCGGCTGAGCTTCGCCGATAGTGAGCCTTAGAACATTGGCGTGTCCGCTAAAATCACGAGTCCCCGCTCCGTAGCCGGTTTTTTCAACTTTCATTCGAGGAAATGGAGCGAACCGTTTAGCTAGCGACTTTACTATTGCGGCTCCGGTTGGTGTAACCAGTTCAGCTTGAATGCCGGACGAGTACACAGGCGCATCTTTCAGCAATTCCAGCGTCGCCGGTGCGGGCACCGGGAAAATTCCGTGGGCGCATTTCACTGTGCCTCCCCCTACGTTCAGCGGGGAACAAACGATTTCGTCGACCCCCAGAGCCTCGGCACCCACCGCGGCGCAGACGATATCCACCATGGCATCGACCGCACCCACTTCGTGAAAATGGATCTTCTCGATGTCGGTGTCGTGGATTTTGGCTTCCGCAGTACCTAGCGCCTCGAAAGTTGAGATTGCGGTTTTTTTGGCGATCTCGCTGATCGCCGCGTTGCCGATGATGCCGCGAATTTCATTGAGTCCGCGGCCATGTTCGTGCGAATGGCTGTGGTGATGCTCGTGTTCACCCGAGTGAGGTGCGAACTCGGGATTTTCCATGCGAGGGGACTTTCCGTGCTGGGCTGGCTTGAGTTCCAACCTGGAAGGTGTGGGGCTTTGCAACGCGTAATTGTGTTCTAACAAAGCGACCGGTTCGCTACTTGTGTGGGCGCGTCCATGTTCATGCGTATGTTCGGTGCTCGTATGATCGTGGCTTGAGTGGGCCGCCTTCTGCTCCCAGTACACCTCGCGCGGCAAATCCTTTTCACCCTGAGCGTAAACATCCACCTTGGTTGCGCTTATGCCGTTGCGTTGGACACGGGAAATCTCTAGCCTCGCCCCGATGTTCAACGCCGCAACCGTTTGTTCCAAGAGTTGCGTTGACACTCCGGCATCGACCAGGGCGCCGAGAAACATGTCGCCGCTAATGCCAGAAAAACAGTCAAGGTAGGCAATACGCATAAAGCTTTCGTTGGTCGTTGGCCGTCCGTCGTTGGTCGTGACGAACGACTACCAGCGAACGACCAACGACTGATTTTCATCATAGGGAAGCGTGCACATGGCGTCAAACCGCTGCGCTGCGCGCCCTCTGCTACAATCACTGTTTTCCTTATCCGCCTCGAGGGTCTCTTGTATCGTCATCTGGAACGCCGGCTTGCCCAGCAAATACGCGAGTTCTTGCGCAGTAGCTATGGCCTCGAACTGGCCAAAATTGTTGTCGAGCAGCCGCCTCGGGTGGAACTCGGCGAATACGCGCTGCCGCTTGCGTTTGAGTTGGCCAAGAAGTTGCGCAAACCGCCGCGGAAAATTGCCGAAGACATCGTTGGCGGCATTGGGCCGATCGATGGTTTTGAGAAGCTGGAGCTCGCTGGGGCTGGCTACATCAATGCCAGCGTCAACCGCGAACGCCTAGCCGCCGCGCTTGCGACCGATGAGAGACCGAAGGCTGAAGTTCCAGCGGTCAAGGTTCTGGTCGAGCACACCAGCATCAATCCGAACAAGGCCGCGCACATCGGACACCTGCGCAATGCGATCCTCGGTGACACGTTTGTTCGCCTGCTGCGTTTCGCGGGCAGGGAAGTGGATGTCCAGAATTACATCGACAATACCGGGGTGCAAGTCGCCGATGTGGTCGTGGGATTCATGCATCTGGAGAACAAGTCGCGGGCCGAAATCGAGCAGCTCAGCAGGCAGCCGCATTTTGATTACTACTGTTGGGATCTGTACGCGCAGGTCTCCCGCTGGTACGAGCAGGACAAGAAGAATCGCGATGCGCGCCAGCAAGTGCTGCATGCGCTTGAGGAAGGCGAAAACGAGACGGCCGCAATTGCTGACCTGATCTCAATTGCGGTGCTCCGCCGCCATCTCGAGACCATGGATCGCTTGAACATCGAGTACGACTTCCTGCCCCGAGAGAGCGAAATTCTTCACTTGCACTTCTGGGATTCGGCGTTCACGAAACTCAAAGACGCTGGTGTGCTGTCCTTCGAGACTGAGGGCAAGAACAAAGGTTGTTGGGTGATGCGGCGGGCGGGAACTGCGAAAGGTAGCGTTGCAAAGGCTACCGAGAAATCGATGAAGGCCGCAAAGCAAAGCAAAGGTCCGCAGCCAATCAACGAAGAGGAAGATTTGCTCAAGGTAGTCGAACTTCGTCCTGGCGTTGATTTACGGCTTCAGAACGAGCTAGCGGAAGAGGTTTCCGAAGAAGATCAGAAAGTGATTGTGCGATCGAATGGTACCGTGGGCTACGTTGGCAAAGACATCGCTTACCACCTGTGGAAGTTTGGGTTGTTGGGACGCGATTTCGGCTATCGCAAGTTCTATCGCTATCCGAACCTGCATCAATGCTGGATTTCGACGACGGAGGGCGAGCGTGACCATCCGCATTTCGGCAATGTGGCTGAAATTTACAACGTGATCGATGCGCGGCAAGCCGAGGCCCAGAACACCGTGATCGAAGCGTTGCGCGGACTCGGCTATAACCAGCAGGCTGACCGTTACACGCATTTTTCTTATGAAATGGTCGCACTCACCCCACGTTGCGCCGCTGACCTCGGTTATCAGTTATCGGAAGAGGACAAGGGGCGGTCCTACATCGAGGTTTCTGGCCGCAAGGGCTTTGGGGTAAAAGCTGATGACCTGATCGATACGCTCATCGCTGCGGCGAAGAAGGAAGTCGATGCGCGCCATCCGCAATTAAGCGACGAAGAGCGCATGACCATCGCCACTCAGATTGCGATTGGCGCCCTGCGTTATTTTATGTTGAAGTTCACCAAGCCTTCCGTCATTGCGTTCGATTACAAGGAGGCGCTCAGTTTTGAAGGGGAGACCGGGCCGTACGCACAGTATGCAGTGGTTCGTGCGAGCAACATTTTTCGTAAGGGTGGGCTCGATCCGGACATTTTCGCTGGAAACGTAGCAAGCTACGTTTCTACGGCCGACTTTGCGAAATATCTGAATGGCTCGCAGGGGAACGAAATCTGGGAGCTGTGGCTGGCGTCTTCGAAGACGTCTTACGTGGTCGATCAGTGCATCGCAACGACCGAGCCCGCTTATTTAGCCAAGCACGTCTTCCAGTTAGCACAACTCTTCAACGCTTTCTACCACAAGTATCCCATTCTTGCTGAGCCGGATGAGGGACGGAAGAGGTTTCTATTGGCGACGGTCGTGGTGGTGCGTCGCGAACTGACCCGTGCATTGGCGGTGATGGGAATCAGCGTGCCTGCCGCGATGTAAGAAAAACCCAGACGAGCGAGTCGCCCGTCTCCACACGGTCTAGTTGTTAAATTCCCTGGCAAACTCCACTAGACTTCGCACCGCGATTCCTGACGGACCCTTGGCGATCCAGGCTTTATTCTCTTCCATCCATGCGGTACCCGCGATGTCGAGGTGCATCCATGGAGTATCCTCGGCAAACTCCTTGAGGAACATGGCGGCGTTAACTGCGCCACCCCACCGGCCCCCTGAATTCACGATATCGGCAATGTTCGAGCGGATATTTTCTTTGTACTCGTCATCGAGCGGGAGGCGCCAGAATTTTTCACCCGCTTTTTCCAACGCCCGATTGAAGCGTTCATACATCTTTTCATCGTTGGCAAACACTCCGGCGTTGACGTAACCGAGCGCGACCACAACTGCTCCGGTCAGCGTGGCGGCGTCGATCAGGTGAGTACAGCCGAGTTGGCGGGCGTAGCAGAGGCCGTCGGCGAGGACCAGGCGGCCTTCGGCATCGGTATTGATAATCTCGATCGACTTGCCGGACATCGCGATCTGTATGTCGCCGGGTTTCTGGGCTTTGCCCGAAGGCATATTCTCGGTGGCGCAAATGATCGCCGTCACGCGCACCTTTGGCTTAAGCAATGCGATTCCCCGCATGGCGCCAATCATTGCCGCGGCGCCGGCCATGTCGTATTTCATCTTTTCCATGCCGTCGGCAGGTTTGATGGAGATTCCGCCGGTATCAAACGTAACGCCTTTCCCGACCAGACCCAGCACCGGAGTCGCGGGCGCGTCCGCCGGCTCGTAGCGCATTACGATCAGCGCAGGCGGTTCGTCCGATCCCTGGGCTACACCCCAGAAAGCGCCCATTTTGAGTTCTTTGATTTTTTCAGCGCCGTACGCTTCAAACTTCAGGCCGACTTCCTGCGCCATTTTGCGGGCGCGCTCGGCTAGCACGGTTGGCGTCATGCGGTTGCTGGGCTCGTTCACCAGATCCCGAGTGAAATTCTGCGATTCACCGATGATGCGGGCTTCGTCCATCGCCTTCTGCAGTCTGGATTGGTCTCCGCGCGCGATAACTATCACGGAGTCGATCTTCTGATCCTTGCGATCGCTCTTGTAGGTATCGGGATCGAAGTTGCCCACGAAAGCCCCTTCCACAACCGCCTTCACCGCTTCGTCACTCTTAATGTTTTCGGGAACCAGAAAAGCAAAGCTGCGAATCCCCTTCGGTTTGAGGCAGCGAACTGCAGCGCCGGCTAACTTGCGCAACTCGGAGGCAGTAAAGTTCTTCGCCTTGCCTCCGCCCAGCAGCAGCAGGCGTTTTGCTTTCAGCTTTGCGGGACGATGCAGCAGCGTGGTTTCAAATATCTTGCCGGTAACTTCGCCGGTAGCCATAACATCAGCCGCGACGTCTTTGATGGTGCCATCGCTGCCGTCGACACTGACTTCGGTTTTATCTTTTGAGCCGCGATCGAGAACCACCACGGCCAGGCATTCAGTTTCAACTTCTGCGGGATTGGCAAAAGACAGGCTAGTCTTCATAATTTTCGTGATTCCAGTATCGTCGGCGAATGGGGAAAAACGCAAGGGGAGTTGCTCGAAGCTGAGAAGCCGGGCGTGCGTGATTGCAGATGCTGTACGGCTTCCGATCTAGGTGGCAATAGGAGCTTCGATCGGGCCCCAAACGCCTGCTAGTTTCAGTAGGCTGGGAATCCAGGCCTGAGCCATTTCTCTATTTCCCGCATCTTAAACAGTACGGGCAGTTCACTAAATGTTGAGTTTGAAAGGAGAACTCCATGAAGAAGAGTTGTCTCGGGCTTAAGTCGCTGATCGCAATCGCCAGCCTGTTGGCCGGCCTACAGTTAGCTGCCGCGCAGGAGAGCGCAGCCCCTTCGGGGCCAGCGGTGAATCTCGTTGTCACCGTGGAAGCTCGTCACGGCTCCAACGTTCCCGAGATCACCCGCGATGACGCGATGGTCTATGAAGGTCACCATCGAGACCGGGTGACCGGTTGGCTGCCATTGAGGGGAGACCGCGCGGGACTCGAATTTTTCATTCTGCTCGACGATTCATCCAACGTCAGCCTGGGATCGCAATTGGAAGATATCCGCCAGTTCATTGTGGCGCAGCCCCCGACTACGAAGATCGGGATTGGCTATATGCAGAACGGGATCGTACAAATTCTACAGAATCTCACCAATGATCACGCGCTAGCAGCCAAGGCGTTGCGTCTTCCCATGGCAAATCCCGGCGCCAGCGCGAGTCCGTATTTTTCGCTGGCCGACCTGATCAAGCGCTGGCCTCCCAGCGAGGAACGCCACGAGGTCTTGATGATCACCGATGGCATCGACCGTTACTGGGGCAGCGGTCCGGCCGATACTTATGTCGACCAGGTGATCGAACAAAGCCAACGTGCGGGAGTCATCGTTTATGGCATCTACACGCCAGGGGAAGGTCACTACGGCCACAGTTACTGGCGGACGTACTGGGGTCAGAATTATCTATCCCAGGTCGCCGACGAAACTGGTGGCGAGGCCTATTATCTGATTGGTTCTGCTCCACCAGTCACGTTCGCCCCCTATCTCGAAGACATAACCCGCCGGCTTAGCAATCAGTATCTCCTGACGTTTATCCCTAAGCCGGAGAAAAAGGCTGGAATGCGGCACATCAAGCTTCAGACCGAAGTACCGAATGCGGAGCTTGTCGCCGCCGATAGGGTCTACGTTCCGGCTACGCCCCAATAAAGCCGATCTTGCCGGACCTACTCGCCGACCGCCTGGGAGTATCTGCGGAAGAAACTGTCGTGCTTCCACTGCGGCCGGTGAGGGTCCTGAGCGACTGAGATCATCAGGCCGCGAATTACTTCTTCATAAAGCGCGGCAGCCGGCAAGTCCACCGGCTGATTCAGATCGTCGGACGGCGCATGGTAGCGCTGGGTAAGCCATTCTTTGAAAATCTTTTGTTCGGGAGAACCCGGCGTGGCGCCAACCCCCATCGCAAGTGCCGGAATTCCGTGGCGGATGAAGTTGTATTGGTCGCTGCGAATAAAGATATTTCGCTGCGGCTCAGGGTCGGATTGCACGGTGATGCCGTGCGCCTGCGCGACTTCGCGAGCCATGTCGCCGAGATCAGACTCCGCCAGCCCGAACACGGTAAGCACCTTGAGCGGCACGATAGGCAAGAACATGTCTACGTTGATATCGGCCACCATGGCTTTTGGATCGACTGTCGGATGGGCGGCGAAATATTTTGACCCCAGCAATCCCTTTTCTTCCCCGGTGACGAATAGAAACAGAATCGAGCGGTTAAGTTTTTCTGGGGATTTCTTCAGCGAAGACGCGATGTCCAGCAACAAAGCACTCCCAGAAGCGTTATCCATGGCTCCGTTGTAAATGCGATCGCCGTTAATGGGCTCGCCGACGCCGAGGTGGTCGATGTGGGCTGAGAGTACAACGTATTCGTTCTTGAGTTGCGGATCATTCCCTGGCAGTTTTGCGATCACGTTGGCCGACTGCAGATCCTTTTTCTCAAGCGTTACTTTCGTCTTGACGGAAGCACTCAGCGGAAAGCGAGGAAGTTGTTTCCGGTCCTTGGCTATGTTCAAGAGCTCTGCGAAACTGTGACCGGATCCGTCGAAAAGTTTTTCCGCGCTCGCGGGATTGAAATACAGGGCGAGTTTCTCGCCTTCCGTTTCGTTGAATTCAGGATCCGCTAAAGCCATACTGGGACGCGTGCGGCTCAGCGACATACGAGACCATGGAATGTCCATGGCCGCGGGATTGGCAATGCCGATCATTCCGACTGCGCCTGCCCTGTGCAGTGTCTTCCACCGTTCGGCAGTAGATTGATAGTGGGATGCCAGCGGCCCCGGAATGTCAGCGGGTGAACCATTCAAAACTACAGCCACTTTGCCATGCAGATCCAGCCCGGCCAGGTCGTCATAGTTTTTCTCGGGAATGCTCAATCCGTATCCGACGAAGACCAACTGCGCTTGTAGCTCTGGCGCAAGATCAACTCGCGTGCTGAAGAAGGCATCTTCGCCAAGCGTGAGGGGTTCGGCTTTGCCGTCGCGGACCAGCGCCAGACTGGAATCCTTTTCGACGATCTCGCGGGATTGGAATTTCGCGGTTTGATAGTAGCCGTCGGTACCGGCGGGTTGAAGGCCCTCCTGCTTTAACTGATCGACAATGTACGCCTCCGCCCTGCGCAAGCCTTCGCTCCCGGTCTCACGGCCTTCCATGTTGTCATCGGCAAGGACTTTGACATAATCCCACCAGGTCTTACCGTCGAAGTGGGTGGGCGCGGTTTGTTGGGAAAACGCGCAGATTGCAACCAATAAACTGGATAAAGGCAGAAGCTTTTTCAGCATCGACGAAAGTTCCTCCGATCGATTTGGACTAGACGAGAAAGTCTCACCAAACTCTGCATTGATTCGCACGCACCATGCGCGCGCCTTTCTTGCAAGAGAAGGCCTCCTGAAACTCGGGCATGTTTGAAACCACATTGTTCACCCTGTATTTAGGGATCGAGTGCGGATTGGTGAGCACGATGGTTCGCATCATTTCAGGACGATACTGCTGGCACCAAGAGTTCGCGTAGGAAAGGAAGAACTTCTGCCGCGGCGTCCAGCCGTCAGCTTCCTTGGCGTCCACGGACTTGCCTTCCGTCTGCAATTTATTGCTCACGGCCATAAAAGCCAATCGCAGGCCACCGTTGTCCGCTGTGTCTTCGCCCTGGGTCAGGTGTCCGTTCTGCTTCACGCCAGCCTCGGGTATTTCCTGGGTGTATTCGTCGGCGATGCACTCGCCACGCTGGTCGTAAGCTTTCGCATCCTCTGGCGTCCACCAGTCGCGAAGATTTCCCTGGGCGTCGAACTTGCGGCCTTCATCGTCGAAGCCGTGGGTGATCTCATGTCCGATCACCATGCCGATGGCGCCGTAGTTCACCACATCTTCCATCGCGCTGTCGAAAAACGGTGGTTGCAGAATGCCGGCAGGGAAGTTGATGGTATTCAACTGCGGATCATAGTAAGCGTTGATCGTCGGCGGGGTCATGGTCCATTCTTCGCGATCAACGGGCTTCCCGATCTTGCTCAGTTGGCGGTGAAACTCGAAAACTGTCGCCTGGTGAACATTGTCAAGATAGCTGTTGCGCACGATCTTCACCGACGAGTAGTCGCGCCAGTGATCCGGGTACCCGATTTTGTCCTCGATCGCATGCAGTTTGATTTTTGCTTGTTCCTTGGTGGCTGGCTGCATCCAGTCAACACTGGTTATGTCCTGGTCCAGGGCGTGTTCGATGTCGTGCACCATCGCGACTGTGCGCTGTTTACTCTCAGGCGGAAAAGCTACGGTTACGTATGCTTCTCCCAGGGCCATTCCAAGGTCACGGTCGGCCGTACGGACGCACCGCCGCCAGCGAGGCAGTTGCTCTTTTGCTCCGAGCAAAGTGTGGGAATAAAAATTCCAATTCTCGTCGACAAAGTCTTTGCTCAAGTACGGCGCCGAACCGTGGACCAGATGCCAGCGCAAGTACACTTTCCAATCATCCACAGAGTGCTGCTGAATCAGCGAGTCGAGGTTGCGGAAGAATTGAGGCGAACTCACGAGGTAATGCGGCGACGAAGGTGGAGCCTCAACTATTTCGATGTAGTGTTTCCAATCGAAGGAAGGGGTCAGCGTCTGCACTTGCTCTAAGCTCATCTTGTTGTTTAAGTTTTTTGGATCACGACGCGCAACATTATCCATCTGGGCCTGCGCCATGTCGGTTTCTATCGCGAGGATTGTCTTCGCGTCGACGGCAGCTTGTTGCGCGCTTTCTCCCGAAAGCGCCAGCATCTTGCTGATGTGAGTCTCGTACTGCCTGCGGATTTCCTTTGATTTGTCGTCTTCCTTTATATAAAAATCGCGGTTTGGCAATCCCAACCCACCCTGATCGATGGCGGCAACGACTTTGGTCGCATCGTCGAAATCCTGTTGCTGGCCGAAGCCCAGGAGCGCAGCCCCAGTCTGATTGTCGTTGCTCTGCCAGGCGCCAGGAACGGCTCGATGGAGATGGGCAACTTGGTCGGCAAGCTGAGACTTATTGCTCATCTCAGCGATTCGTTGCAATCCCGCCTTCAAGTCACGGGTTCCGGCGGCTTCGATTCCCGATTCATCCATGCAGGCAGCCCAATAGTCGCCGATTTTTTGTTCATAATCCGTGCGCTTACCAGTCTGCGCCGCGGCTTTCTCCATGGCTTCCCGCAAAATATTTTCATTCCAATACCGCAAGCCGCTGCCAGTTCCCCAAGATACCTGGTCCGGGGGAATGGGGTTGACCGCATTCCATTTACTGCACGCATATTGATAGAAGTCCTGGCAGGGATCGAGCGACTTATCGACCAAACTGAGATCGAAGTGCGAGAGTTTGGGCGCGCTTGATGACGCGCTCGTGGACTGCGCATGGGCGCCAACTATGCCGAAAAGCAGAATGGCGATAATGGAAAATCTTGAGATACGCATCGAGGAGCTCCTAAGGATTGAAAAGGGAAACGCGGGATTGGCGCTGCAAAACGACTTGGCTTGAAGGGTGTTCAAGTTCTGAATATCTGCGCCAAGAAGTTTATCGCAGTTTCGAAATGTGTGCTTGGCGCTGCGGAATTTTTACTTTTCGAGGGAAAGACAGAAGATGAAAAAAGTGGGGAGCTTTGCCGACAGGCTTTAAGCTCCCTCACGCGGTTGCCAACGCCACACTAGCTCGTGGGACTGATGTCCGAGATGTGGATCATGCTCGTGCTACTGTCGAGGGTCCCATTGATTTTCACCTGCTGGCCTACGAACTGCTTAGCTTTGTCCTGATCATCCAACTGATAGTTCATGTCGGTGGTCTTCAACACATACTTTCCAGCCGCTTTTACCACGGTTCCGGTGAAAGCAGTGCCTTGAGTGTTTTGCATTGAAGAAGAAGACGAATCCTGGGATGGCCGCGTGCTTTGCTGTTCAGGGCTCGTCTGCTGTCCATTCTGCATGTCCGAGCTTGGTTGCTGGGTGCTGGGCTGGGCTGACTGATCTTGCTGAGCGAAGCTCACCGCGGAGAGTGCCATGGCGAGTGCCATTGTAGCCATTACAGTAATTATTTTTTTCATTTCTCATTCCTCCGATTTTGACCGTTTTACTGCGAGCTTTGCCGTTGCAAGTGCGATGCCAATTCTGCATAACTTGCAATCCAGTCAGATAGCCTCGAAGAACGCGACTGCTCGCAGCGGTGCGCAGCGGTTTTTCCCGTTGAAGATGAAAGTTATTCGTACAGGGGAAACAGTAGGCGGGCCTTAGGTGGCGGCTTTCAGCGAGGTTGCGCTACACGAGCCAGGGCACTCTTCAACTCTTCAGGTTTGAAACCAAAGGGACCAGGTTTACTCTTGTATGCCACTCGGCCGGTGGCATCGATCAAGTAGAGGCGATCCGGCCAACCTGTGTAGGCTTGATCGGTTGAATTGCCAAATTCGTCCAGCACGGCGGGAATTTTTATGCCAAGCTTTCGCACGCACGCTCCCGCTACCAGAGCGCGCTCCTCTTCGCTTTTGGGGCTGGCAAAAACCACGTTGTCTTTGACATTGCTCTGCATCTGCCAAACGTCACTGGGGTGCGCTTCGGTGATATAGACAATGAGGAATGCGACGTGGGCGCCGTATTGTTCGTAGAGTTGGTTGAGGGCAGGAACCTCCCGCCGGAACGGGGGTCAAGTGTAGCTGCCAAATACAAGCACCACCGGCTGTCTTTGAGCTGTAAGCGCCGATAACTGTATTTGTGCGCTCTTGTCCAGTTTCATTAACGAGAAATCAGGAGCGGGATCTCCCACTTGCAGCCTGCCCGCGCGGGCGTGGGTCCACAAAGTTTCAAACGGAAAAATCAGAAATGCGACTGGGCCCGGCACTCTGGCCATGACGAGGGCAAATTTGTCAGGCGATTGCCGCATGACTGCGAACAACGAGGCACAGGCAAGCACCCACAACAGGGCGAGGACGCTGAACACCTTGAGCCATACGCTTTTCGCGGATTTGCCTTGCGTGTCTAAAGGCATCGTTCGTGACAAACTCATAAGCCGTCGTGCCCCACTAGAGTTACGCGATTATAGGGAGTGTCGCCGCACGATCAATAGTATGAAAATAGTAGATGGCATGTTCTAAGCGATCCGAGATATTGAGGTCGCGAACCGAGACCTCAAGATGTTATTGCGCCTGCTGGAACTCGAGTCGCCAGCATTATATCCTCGGAGCGTGCTTCGTCCACTCGCGCCTGGCCGGTCCCCAACTCGGGCTTTATTCCTTGGACTCATCATCACTCTGGCTGCCGTGGTCGCTTATTCGTCGTATATCACGGTGCAGATTTCGGGTCTTCGCGAGCTGCAAAACGATCTTGCCGGTCGGAATCGCAAAGACTCGCTGCAGCTCTTACGCATTCAGAATGACCTGAATTCGCTCGCGCTGGCGATGCGCGACATGCTTGACAACGACGAGCCGTATCCGCTCACGGCCTGGTCGGCGCAGTTTCAACGCATCCGTGCGGACTTGGATAATGCGCTCAAGCGCGAAGAGCAGGTCGCGGTAGCCGAACGCACACCCGAGCAAAGGGAATTTCTGAGCAACTCGATGGCTCAATTCTGGGACGGCGTCGACCGGACGTTCGCACTCGCGCGCGATGGCAAGGAGAGCGATGCCCGCGCGCAGATCCGAGTATCGTTGCAGGCGCGCCAGGCGGCTCTGAGCACGGCAGTCGCCCGGCTGCTGGTGCAGAACAACGAAAGCGAAGAGCAGGTGGGTTTGCGCATCGGGCGGATCTACGATCGGGTGCAGCGGCAGGTATACATATTTTTCGCAGCGATCCTGAGCGCAATTCTGCTGACCAGTTTGTATCTCATCCAATCCAATCGCCGGCTCTTCGCGCAGCTCGCAGCTCTTTCCGAGCAGCGCAGCGAGCTCGCGCAAAAACTGATCTCAACCCAGGAGTCCACCTTGCTGCATGTATCGCGCGAGCTTCATGATGAGTTTGGACAGATCCTGACCGCGATCGGCTCCATGTTGAGCCGCGCTCGAAACCATGTGCCCGAAGACTCGCCACTGCGCCCTGAGTTGCGAGAGGTTTCGGAGATCGCGCAGTCAACGCTCGACAAGGTCCGCAGCCTTTCCCAGGCTCTGCACCCCGTGATGCTGGATGAAGCCGGTCTTGAGAGTACGATTGACTGGTATATTCCGGTGGTGGAAAGGCAAACGGGAATTGAAATATCCTACGAGAAATCAGGAACGCCGTTTCCGGTGGACGGCAACGTCGGGGTACATATTTACCGCATCCTGCAAGAGGCCTTGAACAACCTCGCTCGCCACTCGGGGACTCGCCAAGCTTGGGTGCGGCTTCGCTTCCTCAACCAGGCGCTGGAGCTTGAGGTGGAAGACCACGGTATGGGATTGATAGAACAGCCCGCGAGATCGGGCATTGGACTTGTCGCGATGCGAGAACGCGCGGAGTTGTTGGGCGGAAAGATCGAGTTCCTCAAGCCCCCGCCGGGTGGAACCTTAGTCCGTTTAAGAGTGTCCGTAGACAAAACGGAGTCTCATGTCCAATAAGATTTCGGTCTTGCTGGTCGATGACCACAGTCTGGTACGTCGCGGGTTTCGACGCATCCTGGAGGACGCGCCCGACATTGTGGTGGTCGGTGAAGCGAGCGATGGTGCTGAGGCGGTTCGGTTGGCGGGACAGTTGCGTCCGCGACTGGTCGTAATGGACTGCGCGCTTCCCGGCATGAGCGGATTGGATGCAACCCGCCGCATTCTCCAGAAGTTTCCAGAAACCGCCATCTTGATGTTAAGCATGCATTCCGAAGATACCTGGGTCCATCAGGCGCTGGATGCCGGGGCGCGCGGCTACATTCTGAAGAGCGCTGTGGATATGGAGTTGGTGACGGCCATTCGACGAGTCGCAGAGGGTGAGATCGTGCTCGACCCGCAACTATCCCGCGCCGCCACGTTGAAGGGCGAGCGGAATTCTGGGCTCACTGTCCGTGAGCTCGAGGTGTTGAAACTGATTGTCGCCGGCAAGTCAAACAAAGAAATTGCGGGTGACCTCGATCTGAGCGCCAACACGGTGGCGGTACACCGCGCCAATATTATGGACGCACTCGGAATCCATAAGACCGCCGAACTCGTGGTCTACGCCATTCGCAGCGGCTTGGTGAATATTCGGTGAACCGCAGATCGTTCTTGCTCGGGTTCGCCGGTACTGCGTCCGCCTCGCTGCTACTACCGGATCTATTCGCAGCGCCAGCACCGCAAATGTCCGACCCAGGCTTCCGGTTCGTCGACGTTACAAGTTCGGCCGGTATTCAATTTCAGCACAACAGCGGTGCTTATGGAGGCAAGCTTCTTCCCGAAACGCTCGGCTCCGGGTGCGCATTTCTCGATTATGACCGCGACGGCTGGCAGGACATTCTCCTGATTAATGGAATGGACTGGCCGGGACACAAGCGGCAAGAATCCACACTCCACCTCTATCGCAACAATCGCGATGGCACGTTCAGTGACGTAACCCGTAAGGCTGGCCTCGACGTGGCAATGTACGGGATGGGTGTCGCGGTGGGCGATTATAACAACGACGGTTTTCCCGACATCCTGATCACCTGCGTTGGGCAGAACCGGCTCTTTCAAAACAGCGGGAAGGGAACTTTCGTCGATGTCACCAACCCAAGCGGGCTCAGCCACCGCCAGGCTCTCAGCACGTCAGCGCTGTGGTTTGATTTCGATCGCGACGGCCGACTTGATTTGTTTGTCTGCAATTACGTTAAGTGGTCGCCCGAGCACGATGTATTCTGCAGCCTGGATGGAAAGCATAAATCCTACTGCACGCCCGAAGCCTACCGCGGCGAGACCTGTTGGCTTTTTCATAACCGCGGCGACGGAACCTTCGAGGATGTTACGGCCACTAGCGGCATCTTCGACAGTAGTTCGAAATCGCTGGGCGTGGCCATGCTCGACTACGATCAGGACGGTTGGCCCGACCTGCTGATAGCGAACGACACACAGCCCAACAAGCTTTATCGCAATGCACGCAATGGCACGTTTAAAGATGTTGCGGTCGAAGCAGGGATCGCTTTCAGCGCCGACGGCAAGGCGCGCGCGGGAATGGGCGTAGATGCGGCCGACTTCGACAATTCAGGTGTGGCAGGTGTGGCCATCACCAATTTTGACAATGAAATGATCGGGCTGTATCGAGCTCTGAGCAATGGCACGTATGAAGATGTGGCAACCCAGTCGGGCGTGGGACTGCCTTCGAAGACCACGTTGGGATTCGGCTGCATGTTCCTCGATGCTGACCTCGACGGCACTCTGGACCTGATCGCAGCCAACGGGCACATCGACGACACCGTGCGCGGCATTCGCGGCAATGTAGGCTATGCGCAACCTCCGCAGCTCTTTCTGAATAGCGGAAAACGTATCTTTCGTGACGTGAGTGCGCAACTTGGGGACGCGTTTCGCCAACCCAAGGTCGGACGCGGCCTAGCTTACGGCGACTTCGATCGCGATGGCGACCTCGATGTTCTCATGACAACTAACAATGGCCCGGCCTATCTCTACCGCAACGATCAACTCGCCGGAAACCGCTGCATCCGCTTTCGCCTGGTCGGCAAGCAATCGAACCGGGATGCAATCGGGGCGACGGTACGCATCTACTACGAAGGCACAACACAGTCCCGTATGGTCAAGACCGGATCGAGCTATCTGTCGCAATCAGAACTGCCCGTAACTTTCGGTTTGGGAAGGCGCGATAAGATCGAGCGCGTAGTGATCCAGTGGCCCAACGGGAGAACTGAGGATTACAAGAATCTTGCAGCAGGCAAGGCGTACGAGTGCGTGGAGAGCGAGGGAATCACGCCCGCCACGGGCTTCTGAAGACACTGCCTGTAATTTCTAAGTTTCAGCGTGGACTCTTTAGAAGAGTATCCTGAGTAAACTTGATCAGGTTGTAGTCGATGCAGTTGGTTAGATGTTGGTTGAAGGAGAAGATGAATGATGAGGCTACGCGAAACGACCACTGCAACGCTGGTTATTTCCATCGCGGTAATTCTTGTGTTCTGTCTACAAGCCGAGGCGCAATCGAAAATGCAAAAGCAATCATTTGGCAAGACCGAGGATGGGCAGCAAACCGATCTCTACATCCTGACCAACAAGCACGGCATGGAGGCGGCGATCACGAACTACGGAGGCACGGTTGTCAGTCTGAAGGTTCCCGACCGCAAGGGCAAAATCGACGACGTCGTCCTGGGCTACGATAAGCTCGAAGACTACGCGGCCGGCAAAGCATATTTCGGAGCGATTGTCGGACGTTACGCGAACCGAATCGCACACGCCAAGTTTACGCTCGAAGGCGTCACTTACACGCTGTCGAAGAACGACGGCGACAATCACCTGCACGGCGGCTTTAATAAGCGAGTCTGGACTGCGAAAGATGTTTCTTCGAGCGCCGGACAATCCCTCGAACTCACCTATTTGAGCAAGGATGGAGAAGAGGGCTTTCCCGGAAACCTGTCGGTCAAAGTCGTGTACACGCTTACCGACCAGAATGAACTCAAAATCGATTACAGCGCCACGACCGACAAAGATACCGTAATCAATCTGACGAATCACTGTTACTTCAACTTGGCCGGTCAGGGAAACGGTGACATTCTGCAGCACCAGCTCATGATTCTGGGGGATCGATTCACTCCGGTTGATGCGAGTTTGATCCCGACGGGTGAGCTGCGAAGTGTGAAAGGAACCCCGTTTGACTTCACAACCGCAACTGCAATTGGCGCCCGCATTGACCAGGATGACCCAGAATTAAAGCTTGGACGAGGCTACGATCATAACTGGGTGCTGAACAGCGGGAAGACGGTGGCCTTGGCAGCACAAGCCTATGAACCGCATTCTGGCCGTGTCCTCGAAGTGTCGACGACTGAGCCGGGAATCCAGTTCTATACCGGAAACTTCCTCGATGGTATTCGAGGTAAAGAGGGGAAGGTTTACAACCGGCGCTACGCGTTCTGCCTGGAAACACAGCATTTCCCAGACTCGCCCAATCACCCTGATTTCCCTTCGACGGTACTGAAGCCGGAGAACCCTTATCGATCAACCACCGTGTACAAGTTTTCGACCAGGTAACCATTAGTTAGTGTCGCATAGCCATGAGGTCACATTTTCCGGCGAAATCCCCACGAATGGTGTAGAGCCTTCCGCCATAATCACGATTGAGACTTCGATTCAGTCCATCAAGGTTCACATAATCGACCACTTGCAGAGATCTTTTTAAGTATTGTCATCGCCACTGCCAAGCGCAAATTATCTCGCTGTGGCTAGCGCATCGCCATATTAGATTCCATATCAAACGGGACGTGTTTCTACCGATTCTGGTAGAGATAACAAATCAACATGCCTAAACTATTGAATCATTACAAATTTGTATGGAGATGCAATTGCAAACTTATGTATAGAAGCGTAATGTTGTGTCCTTCCGTTCGGGTGGGGGCAAACGAACTGGAAGCGACGCCAAAGTTAAGGGCTTCTGCGGCCCGTATTCGAGGGCCGGTTCGGTTCGACGTTTGCTCCCCCAGGACACATTTTCAAGAAATACATGGATGCAACTGTTCAGGGGTCTACAACCCGTGATCTTCGATATAGTTCCACACTCCCCCGAGTGCCGTATACAGCAAGGCAAGACAATAAAATTCAGTCGAAATTCAGCTTTTCAGGAGCGGAGCGTATGAATCGACGTGTTTCGAGCTCGAGAATTCTGCTATTCGCATTTGCGATGTTGGGCTTGATAGCCTTAACTGCCAGGATTTCACAGGGCCAAGCTATCAGCGGTAGCTTAACGGGGACAGTAACAGACGCGTCCGGCGCCGCAGTCAATGGGGCAACGGTTGAAGCAACTAATATCGGCACCAGCCAAAAGATCACCACCACGACCAGAGGTTCCGGCGAATACAATTTTGCCGAGTTGCCGGTGGGAAATTATCGGATTACGGTGACGGCGTCCAACTTTCGGACCACGACGTTAAGCAGCGTTCCCGTCGACCTCAACCGGACGGGCACCGCCAATGTGCAATTGCAAGTCGGCACCAGCGCTACCACCGTAGAAGTTTCCGGAGTAGCCCCGCCGGTCGATACCACGACGGCCCAATTGCAGTCGACCTATAACGAGACATATTCGAAGGACTTGGGACTCACTTCCAACGGACAGGGCGGCGGCGTCTTGAACCTGTCGATGTTGAGCCCAGGCGTGACGAATGCAAATTCCATGGGCCTTGGTACGGGGCCGTCAGTTGGCGGACAGCGTCCTCGTGACAACAATTTTACCGTAGAGGGCGTGGACAATAACAACAAGTCCGTGACTGGAGCTCTCATCACCATTCCGAACGACGCGGTTGAGAACTTCACCCTCATCTCGAACCAATACAACTCCGAGTTCGGGCACTCCTCCGGCGGTCAGTTCAACACAACGATCAAGACTGGCACCAATACCTTCCACGGATCTCTGTATGAGTACTTCAGGAATCGCAATTTGGATGCGATGGACAATGCCTACGTAAATCAGGGACTGACGACGCCCCCGCGATTCGACAGCAACCGCTTCGGCGGCACCATCGGTGGCCCGATTATTAAGAACAAGCTGTTCTTCTTCTTCAATTACGAGCGCAACCCGGTAGGCCTCACCAGCGGCACTCCAGCAGCTGTTGCCGCACCGACTTCGGCTGGCTTGGCCGCCATAGCCACGGACCCCGCACTCAGCCAAACCAACTTCGGAATCTTTAAGCAATACGTACCCCTTGCTTCCGCGGCGAGTGGCTGTATCCCTTTCAACGGAACCTCGGGCGGAGCCACATTCAGCACTTTCAGCGCGCCAGCAAATGGTAGTTGCGCGGCGGGAAGTGTCGAGACCGGCGCAGTTTCGATCGTGCCTCCGGCATTCCAGGACTACACAAATTTCGTGGTGAGCTCCGATTACAACATGTCGGCAAAGGACCAGATTCGCTTCCGCTATGTCTACAACAACTTAAGCGGGCCCGACACTTTCGCCCAGTTACCGACTTTCTTCGTAAACGTTCCGATCAAATATCGGCTGGTAAACCTGAGTGAATACCACACCTTCACTCCGGCGGTCTTGAACGAATTCCGTGTGGGTTTCAATCGCTATTCCAACGTTACCCCCGTCGGCACCCAGAAATATCCGGGGCTGGACGCATTTCCCAACGTTGTCCTCTCTGACCTGGGAGCCGGTGGTCTGAACATTGGCCCTGATCCCAACGCTCCGCAGTTCACCATTCAGAACTTCTATCAAGTGGTCGACAACATCTCCTGGACAAAGGGCAAGCACAATTGGAAGTTCGGAGGGGAATACCGGTGGTATATTTCCCCGCAGCAGTTTACCCAACGCGCACGTGGCGACTACGAGTACAACGCTTCTCAGCTCTATTTGGAAGACTTCTCGCCCGACATCATTGGTCAGCGGAGTTCCGGGCTGACAACCTACTACGGCAATCAGAAAGCCGTGTACTGGTACGCCAATGACACTTGGCGAGTGACCCCGCATTTCACTGCCAACTTGGGAGTACGCTACGAGTACACCCAGATTCCATTGGGTGAACAGCGGCAGGCGCTTAACGCAATTTCAGATTCGCCCAGCGTACTCATTCCCCAGGTGGGTAATCAGCCGCTCATTTTCTCCAAAATTAGCGCTCCCAAGCACGACTTCGCGCCACGTATCGGCCTCGCCTATTCCCCTGGCAACAGTGGCGAAACCTCCATCCGAGCGGGCTTCGGCATGGCCTACGATACCTTATATGACAACATTGGTATCTTGTCGGTGCCGCCGCAAGTCGGTGCCACCAACAACGTTGACACCTCGAAAGCGTCTACGCCGAACTTCCTCGGCGGCGGCGGCTTGTCAGGTGGCGGCAGTGGCATTACGATTTTAGATCGCCCAACAGCAATTGCATCCACCTCGGCATGGATCCCGCCCAATCAGAAGTATCCTTACTCCATCAATTGGAATTTGGGTGTCCAGCATTCGTTCGGCAAGGCGTATACGGCTGAGGTCGGTTATGTCGGAACCCGGGGTAATCACCTTGACGTGCAGAATATTCTGAACTTCCAGGCGATAGTTACGCCCCAGAATTTCCTTCCGACCTACCTGCAGGCTCCCGACCAAGGCACGTTGAATGCGCTTCCAAACGGGTTGACTGCGCTCGAGAATCTCAACAACGTTCCGGCAAACCTGAACGCAGCAGGGTTCAATCAAAATCCCCTGACTGCCTTCATCCCGTCAGGTTGGTCGACGTACCACGCCTTGCAGACCAGTCTTACCCGCCGGTTCAACAACGGCCTGCAGTTCCAGGCGGCGTACACCTGGAGCCATGCCATCGACAACAGCACAGCTGACTTCCACAGCACAGATTTAACCCCTCGTCGTCAGCAAGACTTCTTTAACTTCAATTCGGAAAAGGCCACGTCGGCCCTCTCCCGCACCAACCGCTTCACGATTGCGGCAGTCTACGATCTGCCGTACTTTAAGAGCGGCAACTGGCTGATGAAGAACGTGGTCGGAAACTGGCAGTTCAGCCCGGTTTACACTTACGAGTCTCCTCAGTTGGCATCAGTTCAATCAGCTACAGACTCAAACCTTAACGGTGACACCGCTGGCGATCGAGCAATCTTTAATGCAGCCGGCGTACCCGGAACGGGGAGCAGTGTTACTGGCTTGACGGCCACCGCTGGTCCCAATGCAGGAGATATTGTCGCTTATTTGGCCAATAATCCAAACGCCCAATACATCAAGGCGGGCAAAGGAGCCTTGGCCGACACTCGCCGTAACACCATAGTGACGGCACCCACCAACAACGTCGACTTCGCTATTTACAAGGACCTGAACTTCACCGAGAGGTTCGCATTCCGGCTCGGGGCCCAGTTCGGTAACTTGTTCAATCATCCCCAGTACATTCCTGGAGCCAATCCGGGTCTGGGGCTCGGCGTCAACGACGTGCTTTCGTGGAGCGCGTGCTGCACCACCTCTGCTTACCGGAACTTTGCCACTCCTGGGAACGTAGCCTTTGACAATGTAAAGGCCACGTTCGGCAGCAGCGCGCGCACCGGCGCGATCGTTGCGAAGTTCACCTTCTAACCGCTACTGTCTCGGTAGCGCAACAATCATGGGGAGCCGTCAAAGGCTCCCCGTTCTTTTGCCTATTTGACTTCTCGATAACACAGCCTTGCCACCACCCTGTACTGAGAATCCCCCAACATAAGCCCGACTTGAGAAAAGATCGAAAACATGGATACTAGCGGCAGGAAAATCAAATGATGCCACTGCTGGCGATGTTCCTCGCATCCCGACTCGTGCATTTGTCCGCGGTCGATGTGACCATCGTTGCCTTCTACTTTGTCTTGGTGCTGGGGATCGGCTTCTATCTGCGCGGCCGCGCCCAGACTGGCGAAGATTTTTTCATGGCTGGACGCGAGATGACGGCCTGGGTCGCCGGCCTTAGTTTCCTTTCCGCAAATTTGGGCGCCCTCGAACTAATGGGGTGGGCAGCAGGCGCGTATCAGTACGGCATGCTGGCCGTGCATTGGTATTGGATCGGCGCGATCCCTGCCATGCTCTTCCTTGCTATCGTGATGATGCCCTTTTACTACATTTCCAAGACGCATTCCGTGCCGGGTTATCTGAAGTTGCGTTTTGGAGAAGCCAGCCGGACGCTGTCGTCGGTTTCTTTCGCCTTCATGACAGTGTTGATGAGTGGCATCAACATGTACTCGATGGCCCTGGTGATGAAGGTGGTGCTGGGGTGGGACATCCATTTCAGCATCTGGGTATCGTCGCTGACGGTCGCAGTTTACGTTGCTCTCGGCGGATTGCGCTCCGCCATTTTCAACGAGGTACTCCAGTTCGTCCTAATCTGGGCGGGTGCATTGCTGATCCCGATCCTCGGACTCATCGAAGCCGGCGGATGGAGCAACCTGAAAGTGCAAATCGCGCACAACGCTTCGGCCGAATACACCCACGCGTGGGCCACCCTTGGCTCGTTCAATGGCAATCCCATGGGAATTCATTGGACGGGCATCGTCTTCGGATTGGGCTTCGTGCTCGCGTTCGGTTATTGGACAACCGATTTTCTGGTAGTACAGCGGGTCTTGGCCGCCAAGGATTTGCGCGCGGCAAAAATGGCTCCGATCATCGGTGCCGCATTCAAGCTCATGGTGCCGTTCATCGTGATTCTCCCGGGCCTGCTCGCTATCGCGCTTCTGCCTATCAAGTTGACAGGCGAAACCGCAGCCGTCGCTTCCGGAGGCCACAGTTACAACGAAGTGCTGCCGCTGATGCTGGCCCGCTACTGCGGACCGGGCCTGCTGGGACTAGGAGTAACCGCGCTGATTGCGGGGTTCATGTCCGGCATGGCGGGCAACGTGAGCGCATTCACCACGGTGTGGACCTACGACATTTACCGTGCCCTCATTAATAAGAACGCAAGCGATCACCACTACGTGAACATGGGCCGCTGGTGTACCGTGCTGGGTGTGCTGATCAGCGTGGGCACCGCGTATCTGGTGATGTCGTTTGCCAGCATCATGGATTACGTGCAGGCCTTGTTCAGTTTTTTTATCGCGCCGCTGTTCGGGACGGTGATCCTGGGAATGCTGTGGAAGCGGGCAACTCCTGCGGGTGGATTCTGGGGCTTGCTGGCGGGAACGCTTTCGTCGATCGCGATGTGGGCCTGGGTGAAGGCCGATCCTGCAGCCCTGCGATACGTGGCGCTCTCGCCAAATGCGCGCGACATGGCGGAAAATATGTATCGCGGCCTGTGGTCCTGGATCGTGTGCGTGCTAGTGACCGTGGCAGTCAGCTACATGACGAAGCCGAAGCCGGACAGTGAGTTGAGTGGTTTGGTCTACGGCGTCACTGCGATTCCCCAGGAAGGCGAGGTTGCGCTGTATCAACGTCCGGCATTCTGGGCGGTCGTTGTAGCAGTCGTTTTCATTGTGCTCAACATCTTATCTTGGTAGCCAGAGTCGGAGGACGTATGCATGAAGGTGAGATTTCGATCTGGTTTTTCATTGGCCTCTCACTGTTGGTAAACGGGGCTTTAATTCTTAGCGCGGGAGTCTGGGAAATAGTCCATCCCCCCGCGAATCCGGTGGTGCTGTTTTCTCTGCATGCCAATGTCTGGTGGGGCGCAGCATTACTGGTGTTCGGTCTTATTTATTGCTCTCGATTTCGCCCGGGACGCCAATCGTAATAAGGTGATGCATAACGGAAATCACAACAACTCCTAAATGATGAAGGAGTCTCCAGCGTGCGAGTGCAAGGTAAAGACTTCCTTGCCGACCACGATTTGTCGGTGACAGGGAATGACCAGGACATCGCCAACTGGGCGGCTCTCCACTCAACCAGCCCAAAGAGACGTTTCAAGAGAATTACGATTTGCTGAATCTGCCCCGCCCTACTAGAATGGCTCCCGCTTCAATCCGTCTAAAAATTTGCTTCTCAATCAGGAGGGACATGAAAACAAGAATTCTATTGACTCTGGCTCTATGCTTCATCGGAGCAGTGTGCTTCGCCGCCGACTCCAACATGATGGGCACCTGGAAGCTGAACGAGGCCAAGTCAAAGTTTGGCCCGGGAGCGTCCAAGAACAGCACGGTTGTGTACGAGGCTGCGAGTGACAAGGTGAAGGTCACGATCGATGGCACCGACAAGGACGGCAAGCCGACGCATAATGAGTGGACTGGCAAGTTCGACGGCAAAGACTATCCCGTCACCGGCGATCCGAATCAGGAGATGCGGTCGATCACGAAGATCGACGACCATACGTACGGCTTCAACGTCAAGAAAGGCGGTAAGGTCACCACCAGTGGCAGGATTGTCGTGGCGGCTGACGGCAAGAGCCGCACTGTGACCACGACCGTAACCGACGGCAGCGGTAAAAAGATCACGAGCACCACGGTATACGACAAGCAATAGCGGATCAGGGGTGACGATAACAGTGATGCCCTCCTGCTCCTTTGAACGGGAGGGCATCGCAGTTTAGAAGCTGATCTTCAGAATTTTACCGCCGTTGCCCACGAACCATCCCGCTTTCGGATTGTCAAACGCGACTGCCCAGTAGCCGCTCACCTTGGACGGTAGTTTGAACCAGGTTCGTCCTTCATCAGGGGTCCATGCTGCTGGGCCCGAGGTAAAGTTTGGCGCGGTCTCGGCGGTGATCACAACCGTGTGATCCCCGTGGCCGTCTCCTCCTTTAGCGTCGCCGTGGCTATGTATGTAGCTCAGACAGAAAATCGCTCCCTTCACGGGAGGCTTGTTGGTGAGCTGCCAGGTCATACCGCCGTCATTTGACGTAGCCATGTCGGCGCTATCGTTAGCGGCCAAGTCGCCACCGCCCACGATGCCATTGTGAGGGTCGCGGAAGGCGACCGTGATCGCGCCCGCGGTGGCCGAACTGACCAGCGGAGTGTCATACGCGTTCCAGGTGTCGCCGCCATCTCTCGTGGCCAGGATCCTCGCGATGGTCGCGCCGCCAGTGGCAATCCATGCATTCTCCTCACCCTGGGTTGTGACGCAGGTTCCACTAGCCGCGAATGAAGCTTCTCCCTTCAACGCCGGCGGCATATTATTGGCGATGCTCTGCCACGTCGTTCCATCGGTAGTACGAATATCGGGGAAAACTCCGTTCACCGAGTCGCTGTGCGCGATGCCGCGGTCGGGCGTCCAGAAGGCGAAACAATCGTAGAAAGCTTTCTTACGTTGGTTCTTGAACTCTATCGTCCACGTCGCGCCGCCGTCGACGGTCTTGTAGATACGAAAACTTCCAGGGTTATTTCCGATAGACATTAAATATGCGACCTTATCGCTGACGCCCTGCACGTCGCGGAACTGCAGCTTTTCGGCTCCCGGCACCACAGCGGCTTTCCAGTGTTCTCCGCCATCGGTGGTGACGACATACGTACCGCCGGCCCCTGCAGCCCAGACGACACGCGAGTTCACCGGACTGACCGCAATGAGCAGCTGCGTCGTGCCGCTATTTTGTGGAGTGAGCTTGGGTTGATGATCTTTCGCAAAGCCGGGAGTTGTGAATGCGATCAAGAGAACAGCCAGGGAACGATTCAACATAGGAGACCTCTCCGGAAGGGAATTCGTGCAGCGGTGCAAGTATAGGAGCGGTCGCAAAGCCGTGTCAAACGGGCGTTTCCGGAAACTCGCCTAAGCGAAGGAGTTCGTCAACACAACTAAAAGCCGCACGCACAAGAGCGCTCAGCCGGCGGTCTTTCTATTCGCCGAACTATGGCTTGAGGCTGCCGCTGGCGCATGCCCGATTGCCGCCGCCGCCAGCCGGCCGGTTCGGCGCATGGTGGCGCAGTCAAATCCGTACGCCGTCCCGCAAACCACACAGATTTGGTAGTCCTGCCCTTGGGCGCCTGTGTGTGGCCACGAAAATTGATGTCGGCAAAACATTTCCGAGAGTCGCTTAAACAATGGTGGAGTCATGCTGTTCTGTTCCCCTGCTTTGATGACGTCATCGTGATGTACCGAGTAGACTGTGGCCGATTATTCGCCTGATGCATATTGATTCTCCATGCTGTCGGACGCGCCGTCCAATCGAAATTGCCCGCCAAGTGTGTTTGCCAATGAGCTCAAATCCTTAGCGAGCGCGTGCCGCCAGCGTCCCACGGAATCCTGCGCCAGTTCTTCCATGGTCTGTCCGAAGGAGAGCAACGTTCCCGCAACCTGGGTTTTCAGCAACTGCGAGATGGAGCCTTCGATTCCTCTTTGGACGCTCTTCAAATGTTCACAGGCATGCTCGAGCTGGTTGCCGAGTTCCTGGGAATTCCGGGTGCTCAACTCTTTAAGAACTACGTCCAGAGCCTTTTCCAATTGCGTTCGCGCCCCGGAAATGATGTCGCTCCCCATTTGCACCAGGCGGCTGTCGAGGTCTGACTCCAGATGGCGGGCGGTTTCGTCGAGCTTGGTCATGCGAGTGGCAAGCTCGGCGTTCTGCGCCTGCAGGCGCGACGATTCTGATCCTACCGCCGCCTGAACTTTCTGCATTTCCTGACGGTACACATCGTGCTCTTCGCTCAGGCGCTGCTGCAGACCTCGTAAGAACTCCTCGCTGCGCCGCTCCAGCCGGATTCCCGCTTCCAGCACTTGCTTCTGAAAGCGCTCTGCTCCACAAACCAGATGCTTCTGTACGGCGTCGGTGATTTCCTCTGAGAAACCTTGAGCCCGTTGCTCAACCGCCTGCAGGTCCTGTCCGACTTGCTGGCGAAAGTCGTTGTGGGCCTCAGTGATCTTCTTCCCGATGGCTTCCTTGGCCGTCTCCAACACCTGTTCGGACTGTTGGCGCGTCTGGCGCAGAACTTGCACGCCCAGTTCCTCGCGCAGCCTTATCAAAAGTTTTTCTTCCACCTCCGGCGGAATGTGCGAGAGCGATATGTCAAATTGGCTTCGCCTGGTTGTTGCCTGCGCCAGTTTTTCGCGGAGTTCTTTAATCTCCGCTTGCAATGGCTCAACGAATTCGGCCATCACAGCCCGAAAGCGAACGTACTCGGGCACTCGCTTTCCCCGCGGTGGCTGCTCTCCGCGCGTCGGTGCCTCTGACGGTTGGGACCAATCGGCAGGCAAGGTTTCGAGCCCCCAGAAATTATCCGGCTGATCCAGCCTCGCGCCCAGTTTCCAACTCTGTTGATCGTGGTCCATGGGTTGGCAATCAACAATGTGAGCCATCGTCCAGCGGCCGTCTTTGCTTTGGAATTGCACCGGAACACCGGCGTCCAACTTCATTGAAGAACGCATCGCGCAGCCGTGGGCGTTGACGACCAACGTCTCACATACCTCGGAGAAGCCGGCATCCGGTTCCAGGCTGGTGACAAGTATCGGGAGGGTGATTGGTAGTCTCGAGCTACGACGTAAGTCAGTCAGGTTTTGCGCGCGCATGGGTGTCCCTTCTGGCGAAGTGTACGCGCTCCTCGTGTCCGTGGCGGGGACTCGAGTTCTCTTAAGGTAACGCTAGATGGCCCACAAAGCTCGACACGATAGTGTCTTTTCGTCTGTGCAATGGGACACTGCCCCTACCGTGATCGTGATACCTGATTCCCACGCAGGATTTTCTCAGCCACGACTATGGTGTTCGTACCGGCTCGCCTACTGGCAACTGATCGCGGGTTTACTGAGAAAAGACGTTGTCCATCCGCTCGCACCGCATGAACCATAAAACGCACGAGACAATACGAAGCCTTCGCAAGTGGCGCCCCACGTCACGCCATTGCAAGTGCATATTGACACGTCCTTTTCGGAGGAGGAGAATTGTGCCCGCTGCAATTGGTGGGGCCCTCGTACGTTCCGAACGCAGGTTGTCAGGATTCTCTGAAGCGAGGTCATTCCATGCCACGAAAATGTTTCCGGATCGCTGCGAGTTTCATCCTAGCTGCGACCGGCGTGCTCCCCGTCATCTCCTCCAGCACGTCGCCAGCCAGCAACTACAAAGTCATTTACTCATTTACCGGCGGGAGCGATGGCGGACAGCCAGTGTCCGATCTCACTCTCGACAGCGCCGGCAATTTGTACGGCACCACAAGTCAAGGAGGAACTGGAACTGCATGCAGCGGCGGCTGTGGAACGGTGTTTGAACTGAAGCGCTCGGCTGATGGCTGGAAAGAGGAAGTGCTCCACAGCTTTCTCGGTGGTCTTGACGGTGCAAGCCCCCAAGCGGGGGTCATTTTCGATAATTCTGGCAATCTCTACGGCACGACCGCTCTTGGTGGCAATGGTTATGGTTACGGAACGGTGTTTAAACTGACACCGAACCCGAGCGGCGGATGGACCGAGTGGATTATCTACAGCGGCTTTAACTGCTATGGAAATGCGGTTGGATGCGTGCCCGAGTCCGACCTAGTCTTCGATGCTCAAGGTAACCTCTACGGTACAACTTCTGAGGGCAACGGAACTTGTCTTGGCAACGGCTGTGGCGCCGTTTTCAAGCTCACACCACAGCCAAATGGGCCGTGGACCGAAACAACGTTGCACTCGTTTTCGGATCCGCCTGACGGCGGCGTTCCCTCAGGGGTCGTGGTCGATTCTGATGGCAGCATTTATGGATTGACTACCTATGGGGGCACGGGACAGTGCAATCCCAATTTATTATATGGCTACGTTCTAGGTTGCGGCATTCTCTACAAGCTCACGCCCAATTCCGGCACAACTTGGACGGAAACCATTCTTTATAACTTTGCTCGTGGTGGCGGCTTTGGCAGGTACCCATCGGGTGCGCTATTTTTCGACAGCCCGAATCATCTGTTTGGGGTGACCCGGGCCGGTGGCGACGGAATTGGTAGCATCTTCGAGTTGCTGAACACTGGAAAGGGCGGATGGCAGGAAAGCGAAGCCCATATCTTTTTCGGAGACCCGGACGGCGCCAGGCCCGTGGGAAGGTTAGTAAGGGATACAAGTGGCAATCTGATCGGCGTGACTGGAGCGGGCGGCGGAACGAACGGAAACGGCATTGTTTACGAGCTGGAGCATTCGAAAAGCGGTTGGAAGGAACGAATCCTGCATAGGTTTGCAGGACCGCAGTATGAGCTAAACCCGTTAGCGGGAGTCGTATCCGACACGCAGGGACATCTTTACGGCACCACGAAAAATGGCGGGGGAGGGTCGTGCACCCTAGGCTGCGGCAAGGTTTACGAGCTCTTGCCTGATCCATAATGCCGGATCGGTCCCGACTTTTTCGCAATGGTGTGGATTGACGTCCGTCTGACTGGGAGTGGACAAGAAAGAGAGCAGGAGAGTAATTATGAGCGCGCAGGAATTGAATGGCTCACGCCGCTCCCGCACGGTGGTTCGGCTGGGCGCGAGGTTGGAAAAAGCATTGGTAGCCTATGCAGCAGCAGCGGTAGCTGCGGGAGTTGGGTTGCTCGCCCTGGCACCATGCGCCGAGGCCAAGATCGTATTCACGCCAGCACATATAGATATCCCCGTCAACGGCTCCATTTTGCTTGACCTAAACCACGACGGAATCGCCGACTTTTCCTTCCTGAATGACGAATGGAGATACGACGAAGGAGAATTTGAGTTCCTCTTGGGCGTGAAGCCAAAGAATCCGAGCAATGCGGTATGGGGCAGAGGGACGTTCAGTTCAAGCTTTCCCTTTGGTTTTAAAGGACGGTTCGCCGCCGCGCTTCGCGCTAGGGTTACCGTCCTACCTAGCAAGTCCTATTTCCGGGACAGCGCCAACGGGCTTCTTGCCGAGGACGGGGGCTGGGCTTACTCGAGTACCAGCCGCGGCCAATGGCTATATACCCGAGGCCGCTACCTGGGGCTGAAGTTCGTAATTAGCGGCGAAAACCATTACGGGTGGGTCCGGCTTACTGTGGGTATAGATCCGCTTGGGACAGGAATTCAGGCTGCGGTGACCGGCTACGCCTACGAGACTATTCCCAACAAGCCGATCATTACAGGCAAGACCAAGGGGCCGGACGTCATCATCCTTGGACCAGCAACCCTCGGACGATTAGCTAAAGGCACAACCGGAATTCCCGATTGGCGTAAAAAGCAATAGCGAGAACACCAGGTTTGACCACGATGTGGAACTCAGCCAAAACCGCCTAGCTTGTGAATCGTGAGCGCTCGTAACACCTATCGTTGAATAAGTCAAAGCGGCACAGGTAGATCAGTCTTCTGTTGTAGCGTTCTTTGCCGGAACCTCGGGCACCAGATTCCCAATTCGGAACCGAGTCCGAATCCGGTCCATTTTCTCCTTGATCTGGCTCTGCTACTCCCGATAATATAAAACCACTTAGGTTATCTGTAAGATAATCATTGATCTTTGACAACCTAACCCTGACGCAACGGCGCCGAGTTCGACCCGTCTTGGAGCAGACGAAAAATGTTGCTTCCGGCTCACTTGTGTTCCAAAAACGGAACTGCGGGGCAAAGAGGTCTTGAATAACTTTCATGTTTTCAAGATTTTGCCTGTAACTACCTTAAGAACTATAGATCTAGGAAGCAAGAAAAATTCCAGCCCTTTGTTTTCTAGATTTTGCGCAAAAACGAGAGTTTTTTTTGAGGTAAATTCTGCACCAGAATGTGTGCACAGAGAATCACGGGATTGGGGACCGCAGTCAACCACGCAACTAGGTCGCGCTCGCAAACCGTACCGCAGTTTGCCGCTCGGCAGCCTTGGCGTAGTGGGAACTCTTGACGGCGTACATGCGGCGATCGGCTTCCGCCAGCAGGTGTTCCGCATTGTTGCCATCGGCGGGGTAGAAGGCCTGGCCAATGCTCGCCGAAACCAGACCCTCGCCGCAAACCGCTTTCCCGGCTTCCGCGATGATGGTTTCGATCCGCTGGGCCATTTCCGCCGCCGCATCCTTACTTAAGCCGGGTGCGATGATCACGAATTCGTCGCCGCCCATTCGCGCCGCATAATCGTATTGCCGGCACGAGGCTCGCAACGCTTCGGCGAACGTCTGCAGGAGTTTGTTGCCTTGGAAGTGGCCAAAGCGGTCGTTCACTTGCTTGAATCCGTTGAGATCGGAAACGAACACGGCCAGCGGCAGATTGGAGCGCTTGCACCGTGCCAGTTCACGGTCCAGATGATAAAAGAGCGATCGCGCGTTGGGAAGCCCAGTAAGGTAGTCGGTGGTGGCTGAATCTTCGGCCAGCCGATATTTCAAGGCATTCTCTATCGTGAAGCCGATCTTAGAGCTGATGGCCATCAGGATTCGAAGGTGATCCTTGGTGAATGCGTCCTGCTCGGTGCGATACAGCGCGAGCACTGCTACTACGCCCGAGACTCCTTCGAGCGGCACGGCCAAGGCTGAGCGCAAGGTGCTGTACTTCGCCGGATCATTGATATATCCCGGCTCGACCGCTGGGTTGCCATTCAGAATCGGCTTGTTGTTTTGCGCAACCCAGCCGGACAGCCCGTCACCCAGCGGAATCCGCAGAGATGAGAACAGGCGAAAGTTATCGCCGCTTACATACTCCGGAGTCAGCAGATCATCCTTCTTGAGATAGACCGCCATCGAGTCATATGGCACCAGACGTTTCAGGCGTGAGGAAAGCATTGAAAGGGTATCGTCCACGCTTAGCGAGATGCCCAAGTCATGACTCAGCTCGAAGAGCATTTGCGCCTCTTGGCGCGCTTCGGCGATGAACGAGAGATAATCGCGGCGCTGCTCCGGTTGCTGCGTGAGCGTTGTTTCCGATTTTGCGAAGCCTGCATCCGGAGCTGCCCCTCGTTCCACCTTGAGGTCAGTGGACAGTTTTGCTGGAGTCTTCGGAGGGTTCGCATGGGCGAGTTTTTCCAATTCAACATAACGCCGGTGTAGGACCTCCACCACGCGCGGGTCGAAGCTTTTGCCGGCTTCGCGGACCACGTGCGCCATGGCTTCGTTCAAGGGCAACGCGCGGCGGTATTGCCGATCGGAAGCCAGCGCGTCGAGGCAATCGACGGCTGCCAGGATTCGAGCTCCGATCGGTATGGCCTCACCTTTTAGCCCGTACGGGTAACCGCTGCCATCCCATTTCTCGTGATGTGCCCTGACGATCGGCACCACTGGATAAGGAAACTCCACCTGTTCCAGAATCTCTGCCCCGATCACGGGGTGAATCTTCATCTTCTCGAACTCTTCCGGCGTAAGTTTCCCCGGCTTGGAGATGATGTGTTCCGGCACTGCCAGCTTGCCGATATCGTGAAGAACAGAAGCAGCCTGCAACGCTTCGGTGTCGTCTTCACCTAAGCCAAGATCCTTGGCGATCTCCATCGCGTAAATGCGAACCCGTTGCAGGTGATCGTGGGTCGTGTGATCCTTGGCCTCAATCGCCAGTGCAAGGGCCTCGATAGTTCGCAGGTGCAGAGTGGACACCTGTTCGGCATGCCGCTTCTCATCTTCGAGTTTACTCAGGTAAAGGCGATAGGACCGGTACATGAGATAAACCGGAGGCAAGACCAGAAGCGAAGACTGCCATCCAATGTGCCGGTTCAAAAAGCTTACCAACCCGGCGATTGCCGCGCCCACGAGGTAATAAGGGAAAGACCAGAAATAGCATTCCGTCCATACCTTCAAGACGGGCTTACCTTCGGTCAACCGAATGATGGTTGCCATGGCGAAGGTATTGAAAGCGAAATATGTAATCGCTACCAGAAGTAACGCCAGAGGATCGCTCCGGTGCAGTCCATGGGTCGTGAAGAGTTGGTATGCGACGTAGGAAGCTGCGGTTCCGACCGGTAACTGCGAAAGATTGAAAAGAACGTGGATCGACTTGAGGTTCGAAGACTTCCAATAGGACTGAACCAGAACCGCCGCGAACCCAATCACCAGAGTTTCCGCGAAGCTCATCTCGAGGACGCCCAAGAGAATGAACAGGAAGTTCACCGACATCGTCCCGTTGATGCCGGGAAGTTTTATTTTCAGGGATGAAGCCAACAACGCGACAGCCAGGTAGCAGAAGAATTTGACCGGGTCCATCGATTGCCAATTCGACAATGCGATGTAGAAACACCCCAGGGCCGCTGCGGCCATACCTCCAATAAACAGCTGTGCACCCAGTTGTCGGGGAAAGCCGGACATTCTACGATTCTTGCTCAGGTGGAGGGAAATGTCCGGGTAAAATCGCTATCGCTGTATTACCATCGTGTTCTGCTTGAGAGTCAATAGCTTACAGCCATGCGACGCGAGCCACTTCATAAGGAAGCGGGCACTAAAGATGCCAGCCGTCCGCAAAGGGTCATCCCTCCGTGACCCTGAGACATACTAAATCCCGCGGAGGTTTTCACCACACGTGGCAGGCATTCGCGCTTACCATGGGTTGTCCCGCCTTGCAGCCCCAAGCTTTTTGAAACTCGGGCATGTTCTGCACTACGCCATCAACGCGCCATTTTCCGGGCGAATGAGGATTGGTTGTCACCTGGGTGCGCTCAAATTCAGGACGCCGTTTCTCGCACCATACGCGTGCAAAACCCAGGAAAAAGCGCTGCTCGGGAGTGTAGCCGTCAATCTTCTGACCCTCTTTTCCGGTTTTGTCGTCTGCGATCATGTGCTCGAGGGCCATCAGCGCGATGCGTGCGCCACCATTGTCGGCGGTATTTTCGCCCAACGTGAGCCGGCCATTGAGCTTGAGATCGTCGACCGCGACAAAGTTGCTGTACTCATCGGCGACGCAGCTTACTCGCTTTTCAAATTCCTTTCCATCCTCAGCCGTCCACCAGTCACGCAGATTGCCCTGCGGATCGTACTTGCGCCCCTGGTCGTCGAAGCCATGGGTTAATTCGTGTCCGATCACCAGGCCGATTCCGCCGAAGTTCACAGCATCGTCCATGTTCTTGTCAAAGAATGGTGGTTGCAGGATACCCGCGGGAAACACAATCTCGTTGTAGGAGCCGCTGTAGTACGCATTGACCGTGGGCGGCGTCATGCCCCATTCCTTGCGGTCGAGAGGCTTGCCAATCTTGGCAATTTGACGCTTGGATTCGAATTCGTTGGCGCGCAGAACATTCCCCAACAGATCTCCGCGCACCACGGTGAGTGAAGTGTAGTCACGCCAAACATCGGGATAGCCAATCTTGTTGCGAATGGATTGCAGCTTGAGCTTGGCCTGTTTCTTGGTTTCGCCTGTCATCCACGGGAGGCCCTGGATGTCCTCGTCCAGCGACTTCTCGAGCGCATCGACCATTTTCAACATGCGCTGTTTGCCCTCTGCGCCGAAAGTGAGCTCCACATATTTCTGGCCTAGAGCTTCGCCAAGGGACTGATCGGTCAATTCCACGCAGCGCTTCCATCGGGCTTGGATCTCTTTCTGACCGGTCAACGCCTGACGCATTTTAAAGTTCGCCTCGACGAACGGCTGGGAAAGCCACGGAGCGGATGCTCGCATCAGATGCCAGCTCACATAAGTCTTGAGGTTGTCCAGTGATTCGGATTCCACGACACCATTTACCTGCTTGAAGAATTCAGGGTTGCTGACGTTCAACTCCGAAAAACTGGGTGTTCCAGTGTCCGTGAAATAACGATCGAGATAAAAATTCGGCGCCAGCGCAATGGCCGCGTCCCGCGTCATCTTGTGGTCTCGCACCCTGGGGTCACGGCGGACGGTGCGGTCCATGGACGCTTTCGCCAGCGCGGTTTCGATGCGCAATACGGTTTGGGCCGAGTCCGCCGCCTGGGCGGACGATTGCCCCGCAAGCACGAACATCTGGGTCACGTACTCGACGAGGTGCTTGCGCATTTCCGTCATGCGAGCATCGTCTTTAATGTAGTAATCGCGGTCGGGCAGCGACAATCCACCCTGATCGATATAAGCGATCACTTGATCCGCATTGTGCAAGTCAGAATTGGAATAGAAATTAAACAATGGATTAGGGCCGATAAGATGAACCCGCGCGATAGCATCGATGAGGGCTATCTTGTCCGGCGCTGCTGATATGCGGTCCAGTTCGGGTTTCAGCGAATCGAGGCCCTTTGCCTCGACAGCCTTTTCGTCCATGCAGGAGCCGTAGAAGTCGCCGATCTTTTGATCGATCGCATTCCTGCTGGGATCGTTGGTGGAGTCTTTCTCCAGAATCTCCCGCAGTGTGACCAGGTTGCGCTCGTCCAGTTCGACAAAGCTCACCCACGAGCTCTGATCCGCTGGAATTTCCGCGGTCTTCAGCCAATTGCCACAGGCGTATTGATAGAAATCGACGCAGGGATCAAGCGTCTTATCGACGTTCTCAATGCTGAAGCCCGGGGCTGACTTCGCAGGTGAGTCGGTCTGGGCACAAGCGAAGATGGTTCCCAGCAGCAAGACCGCAAAGATACGGGATATGCGCATAAGACCTCATTTTGGAATAGAACGGAGATTGTAAGGCCTGCAGCTTTGGACGGACAAGAGCAGAAAAGGATATGTTGCACTCCGATCAAGGTATCGCATCGAACTCAACCGGGCAGAGGGAATTCGAGCAAAGCGAGAAGCTTGGAGCGTCCGATCTCCTTTCGCGGCGTATAATTCGGTTGTTAAAAGAATCCAGCAAAGGTGATCACTCATGGCTCCCACGAACGGTAATTCCGGTAATGGCAATCATTCTACTGATGGCAGCGGGCACAGCGTGCCGCGGCCGCGAGCCGAGTGGATTGCTCGTCGCAAATCGGAGAATAAGGACGGCAATTTTTCCCAGATGCGCTATGCCCGGAAGGGTCTGATCACCGAGGAAATGATCTACGTGGCAGAGCGCGAAAAACTTTCTGCCGAGTTGGTTCGCGACGAAGTAGCGCGCGGCCGCATGATTGTTCCGGCCAACATCAATCACCCGGAACTGGAGCCAATGTGCATCGGTGTGGCTTCGCTGTGCAAGATTAACTCCAACATTGGCAATTCCGCGGTTACCTCCAACATTGATGAAGAGCTCAAGAAACTGCATACCTCCGTACACTTCGGCGCTGACACGGTTATGGATCTTTCGACCGGGGGTGAGATTCACGAGATTCGAGAAGCGATCCTGCGCCACTCGCCAGTACCGATCGGAACGGTGCCGATTTACGAAGCAATCTCGCGCGTAAAGCGCATCGAAGACTTGAATGCCGAAATCATGCTCGAAGTGATCGAAGAACAAGCCGAGCAGGGCGTGGATTACATGACTATCCACGCTGGTGTGCTAATCCAGTATTTGCCCATGGTTTCGAAGCGCATCACGGGGATCGTGAGCCGTGGCGGTGCCATTCTGGCGCAGTGGATGGCTCACCATCACAAGCAGAATTTTCTGTACGACCGTTTCGACGACATCTGCAAGATCTTCGCCAAGCACGATGTTTCGTTCTCATTGGGCGATGGCCTGCGTCCCGGCTGCATTGCCGACGCCAGCGATGAAGCGCAATTCGCGGAATTGAAGACGCTAGGCGAACTCACCAAAAAGGCATGGGAATACGATGTGCAGGTGATGATCGAAGGCCCCGGCCATGTCCCGCTCGACAAGATTAAAGAGCAGGTGGATAAGGAGAAAGAGCTCTGCTACGAAGCCCCGTTCTATACTCTGGGACCGTTGGTCACCGACATCGCGCCAGGATACGACCACATTACTTCAGCGATTGGCGCAGCGATGATCGGCTGGCATGGTGCGGCCATGTTGTGCTACGTCACGCCTAAAGAACATCTCGGGCTTCCAAATGAGAAAGACGTGAAAGACGGAATCATTGCTTACAAAATCGCAGCGCACGCGGCGGATTTAGCGCGCCACCGTCCCGGCGCTCAGGACCGCGACGATGCGCTCAGCTACGCCCGGTACAAATTCGACTGGGAGAAACAATTCGCCTTGTCGCTCGATCCCGAAACCGCGCGCTCCATGCACGACGAAACCCTACCCGATGACTACTACAAAGAAGCCGCCTTCTGCTCGATGTGCGGTCCCAAATTCTGCTCGATGAATTATTCCAGCAAGGTGGACGAGTACAACAAACAAGTCCACGGCCTGGAGAAGAAAGACTACTCGGAACTGGTGGAGAAGTTGGTTTCGATCAAGTAGCTGGCCGGTGTGGCGCGGGCGCCGCGCCCGCGTACTTAGTCCTGGAGTCTCAGTTCGGAGATGTCGTTTTTCGAATTGCTGCTATTTCGTTAAACATCGACTTCATTTTCGAACCAAGTTCCCTCGCTTGGATCTGTGACCTGGTTATCTCCCAGATCGAGGTTATTTCTGGTACGTCGACTCCAACGACGTTCTTCGTAGCATCGCGCTGGAGCACGTCGGCGGGAACCCTCTCACCGAAATAGATCGAAAAAATAATCCCGGGGACATAGAACCAATACCTTTGACACTCTGCCAAATGGGAGGGCTGGGGGACGTGTGCTGCCTGCAAAACCTTTTTAGCGTGCCAGATACCTACCGTGAGTATGACCTGAAGTGGGAGCCCTTGTTCTCCTAGCAGGAATCTGCGGATCGGCTCCTCGTACGCACAAAGCTCGATGCGAGGAGCCTTAGATCCGCGCGGGGTCTGCCACTCGTGGATGGCACCGCGCCAGAACATGCTCATCGCGAAATACACGAGCTTGTGAGTCTCGAACGCCGACACGCCAGCGACGTTATAAAGATCAATTTCCTTATTCACGAAAACCGGCGTCAGAGTCTCAAGTGCGGTGCGCAGTGGGAACGGAGCGCCGTAGTCCTGGGGGATGTTCGCAAGCACCCACCGTTCTCCATTTTCATTAAGGCAGCGCTCGCAGTCTTTGCAGAATACATAATCCCGCAATTGGTCTGAGAGTTGCCTTACACCGTTCTCGCCTAAGGCGACTGGGTGAGGACTCTTCAATTGCGGAGCACGCATCACTCCATATACCTTCTTCGGAAGATAGTGGCTGTCACACAGTTGCTGACTTTCGCGTTTGCAGAGTTTGCAGCTGCCAATTTGCATTGGACTTACATTACGTCTCCACACCGCTCTCCGAGAAGGCTGGGAGCAGGGAAGCTAGCCAAGGCGAGACGTGCGTAGAACCCGCAGGTAAACCGGCCAGCCGTGCCAGCCTAATGCGCAATCGCAACATCTTCGAGCGTGACTCGCTTGAACGCGCTTGGATCTCCTAGGCGTTTCACGGCATCGAGAATCTCAATGCCGGCCAGACGCCCCTCGGCATCATAGTCGGCAGCGATGCCTTCACCCAGATGCTTAGTCGTAACCGTAGTCTCTTTGAAGCGGATGTAAAGCGCATCCACATTCTGGTCGTAGGTGATCCTCATGCCGTGCACCCCTAGAAATAGTATACGTAAACGGTCACAACTACGATCTCATTCGGTTCCTCAACAAAGATCGGTCGAACCTGCTTAGTCGCGTAATGCCGGCCGTTCCATACGGCATCGAAGGGGAAGTCTTTGCGGCACTCTAGCCGACCGTTTTCCGCGGGATGCCAGGATGCAGTCTGGATCGCGTCAGCCACATCGGCTTCTGTGGTCCCACGAAACGGTAACTGCTGCCTAGCATGCCCAGAGCACACGATTGGCTTGGAAATGTCAGACATTTGCCCTATTAGCATGGCGGCTGCGGACTAGCCTACTTGTTCTCTGAGGCAGTCAAGGAAGGATGGCAGCCGGCTGATTTTTATCGCCCTCCCTTGGCCGCCTCGATCGCTTCGTGCAGTTCGTGCTCGGCTGCCCGCAGATGCTCTTCTGCCTTCGCGCCATGCCCCGCCATATCGTAGTGATTGGCTGCGCGGGCATGTTCCAACTCGTGAATGGCGTCTTCCACATGCTGATGAACTGCTTCCAGGTCGTGCCAATCGCGAACCTGTTGGGCCACCGTGATTCCAGCGACAAATGAGAGACATACAGAAAGAATGGCAACTGCGAGCTTCTTTGTCATATTGTTCCTCTCGGAATGTGAATTAATTTCATTGTGGCGCGCATGGGTACCGGCCATTTTCCCCGGCCATAAGCCTGCTGTCAAACGGAAAGGGGTGCCCCGAACCATAACCATGACTCGTTGATTCTGTGAGCTTGTCCGTTCTGCGCTGCCACGGCTACAATATGTTGCGTCCGGTACTCGTGCCCTCCCGCATTCTGATCGGGACACTGGAATCGATTCAAGAAGTCAGACGAATGGATTCCGGCGCGCGCCGGCAGCACGAAGTTGCGTGTCGGACATCGCCTTGAAGCTACTGCTACTGTCGCTATTCATCTTCTCGATTTTCGTAGTTGTAAAACCGGCTGCTGCGGTAACTCGCCACTATTACATTGCGGCCGAAGACGTGACTTGGGATTTCGCTCCCAGTGGACATGATTTGCTACGCGGAAGTCTGCTTCCTCCACCTTGGATACTCCGCACGCAGTGGGCAAAAACCCGTTTCATCGAATATACCGACTCCACGTTTTCGGTTCGCAAACCGCAACCCGAGTGGTTGGGAATTCTGGGACCGATTATTCGTGCCGAGGTGGGAGACCACGTTGAAGTCGAATTCCTGAATCGCTCGAAGGTGATGCACAGCATCCATCCGCACGGCTTGCGGTATGACAAGGACGACGAAGGCGCGTTCTATCTGCCGTTTGGTAATGGCTCCCGTGTGGGGCCACGCGGGCGGTTCACCTATCACTGGGTTGCTGACGAAGGCAGCGGACCTGGGCCAGGTCAGCTGAGCTCCATCGTTTGGTGGTATCACGCTCACACCGACGAACCGAAGGAAACCAACGCCGGACTCCTTGGTCCCATCATCGTTACCGCGAAAGGCAAAGCTCGGCCTGATGGAACTCCGAAGGGTGTGGATCGGGAATTTGTTGCCGCCTTCGTGATCTTCGACCAACTTCTGGCAAAACCCGAAGGACTGTTCTATTCCATTAATGGGTACATCTTCGGAAATCTGCCTGGCCTCGTCATGGCGCAGGGCGAAAAAGTGCGCTGGTATGTGATGGGAATGGGGAACGAGATCGACGTTCACTCTCCGCATTGGCACGGCAAAACGGTTACGGACGGACGCCGCAACGTGGATGTCATCGAACTCTTGCCTGCGAGCACGAATGCTGTCGACATGGTCGCTGACAATCCTGGCACATGGATGTTCCACTGTCATGTAAGAGATCACATGGAAGGTGGAATGATGGCATCTTTCACCATCTACAAGCCTCCAACCAGGAGTTGCCCGCTACATTTCGTAGGCGGCAAGTTCTGGAGTGGAAGTCCCGCATACACGCTTACGGTCAAGAACGAGAGTGCGAAAAAAATCAAGGGCTTTACGCTGACTTTCGAGCATTTCGTCGCGCCCCAACTGTTGAATCATCCTTTTCTTGATACGTGGAATTCCGACCAACCGCTTGACCCCGGTCACGAGCAGACAATTGATATGAAGGCATATCCGGGGACCGAGGAGCGCATAATGGGCTGGGTGCTCATGCCCACGAAAATTTCATTCGACGATGGAACGGTTTGGACGCCGCAGGAACGTGGCGAATGTTTCGGAGCATTCTGGAAGGATGCTGACCACCCGGATTTAAAAATCGTGCCTCCTGAGCAAATGGAAACGAACCCCGATTGATCGCGCGTCGAGAAACTGCAGATCCCTCGCTTTGCTTGGGATGAAAACTGTGGCGGTGTTTATTGATTTAGCGATCGTTCTCCAGTACTTTTGCGGCGCGATTCAATGCGGTTGCCAGCGCCGAAATCTGTTCGCGCGTACGAGCAAGATCGTGCCTGTCGATCGCTTCGTTGATTCCGGGGATCACCACGGCTGCGTATCCGGTGTACTGGCCCGGAGCATAGATCGCGTGGCGGAACCAGGGACGATTCGGCAATCCATCGGGTATGAGGAGAGCACGCTCAGCATGGCGCAATGCCAGGTTTAGCTTTGCGGAATCACGTGGAGAGCTTTGTTGGCGCACAAGAATCTTCTCGCCGGCTTGCTCGAAGTGATGCGCTGCCTGGGAAGCCTCGGCAAAATTCACGGTTTGACCAGTGAATTCCGCCTGCGCTTTTCTCTTCGCGGCATCAATGTAGGAGCCGATTTCCTTGGCATACTCCGCATAGTCGTAGGGGAGCACGTCCGCGTCGGCCATGCGGATCAGCGAGAGCCCAAAAACGCGCGCCATTTGCTGCTCGTAGAGAAAATCGGGATCGCCGAATTTCTTGAACCAGTTAAAGTTGTCGAATGCCGAATGATAAACGCCATAAGAGCCAGTAGAGCCAATGTCGGTGGAGGGCACGCCCAAGTGTTGCAGGAAGACGGTGTAATCCGATCCGCTCCCCAAGTCGCCAACCGGCACATCGGCTTTCGCCTGGGCCGCGGGCGGACGATAAGTGCTGGTACTGGTCTCCTGCGGATTCGCCGCCTCGCTGGAAGTTTGGCTGGTTTTTTGCCATTTCTCATAAACGGTTCCACCGTTGGCGGCGGGAACAGCTTTGGTCACATCGCGGAGAAACTGTTTAAGGCTGGGAACGGATGCGGCCCCGAACTTGGGTCCCGAAACTCCGACGTCCATATTGAAATACGCTGCGGCATTGGCCAGTTCGCTCTCGTGCTGCTCGCCCCATTCGGTGGAACCGATCAGGCCTTCTTCCTCCGCATCCCAACTGCCAAGAACGATTGTGCGCTTCGGCTTCCAACCTGACTTCAACAATTCGCCGATTCCGTGCACCGACTCCAGCATGGCCGCTGTGCCGCTGTTCGGGTCGACGGCGCCGTACACCCAGGCATCGCGATGATTGCCGGCGACTACCCATTCGTCAGGAGCGTCGCTGCCACGCACTCGCCCGATCACATCCCAGATGGTGCGGAATTGGTAATCCTGTTTGAGATGTATCTTCACCTTCACCGGCCCTGGCCCCAGGTGATAGGTAAATGGCAACGAGCCCTGCCATTCGCGAGGGGAATCCGGCCCGCCGAGGTGCTCAAGGATGGGCCACGCATCGGCATACGACAGCGGTGTGGTAAGAATTTTCGGCAGCTGTGCAGATTGCTCAGGCGGCGTGCGCCGGGCATCGGGAAGGGAAGGGACGGAGGCGATCCCCGGCGTCGTCGGATCGCCGGGGAACTGGAACATATAGCCAATCGATCCGCGCTGCACGCCGGAATCGGGTCGCCACGGGCCTTGAGGATATTTATCGCCGCGGCGCCAGCCGTCGTCGGCGGGATCAGAGTAGATGATTAGGCCAGCGGCGCCGTGCTCTTGCGCGACAAATGCTTTCACGCCGCGGAAATTCTGCCCGTACCGCACCACGACAATCTTGCCACGAACATCGATCTTCATCTGCTCAAGCTTCTTGAAATCCTCCGGAGATCCGTAATTGGCGTAGACCACCTCCGCCTCAGCGTCGCCCGATGGCGACATGGCGTTGTACGGGGTAATGACTCGCGGGTCGTCAGCGAGAGGGTCGCCTTCGACATGCTCGCGCGTCGGTCCGTGCATGTGAACGCCAGTGGGAGCGGTCACATCCACGCTGATTTCCGCGGGATAATTCATCCAGACACGGTATTCGACGATCTCCGTATCCAAGCCGGCCTCGCGGAACTTCTGCGCGACGTAATCGGCGGTCGCTTTGTCTTCAGGCGAACCAGCAACATGCGGAGCCTGAGTCAGAATGCGGAGATGTTGTTCGGCGAGTTTGGGATCGGGGACAGCAAGGAACCTGCCTTCCTGCGTGGCTTCCGCGGCGGAATTGAGGAAACCGAAGATTGGCGCGGAGGCCTTGATTGCTGCTTGCGCTGTGTGTGTCTGGGGGACACTCAACAGCAATAGACTGCAAAACAAAGTGGAGGCGGATCGAAGCGACATGAGATTTCTCAAGTGAAACAGGTAGTGTACATGATTCGCCCCTAGCGGTAATTGGAGGCGATCGAAGTGGTGTGTTCTGTAAATGCAGGGAGCCTCACCAGCCTCACCAACAGCACCAATTGGTGATACAATTTAGATCATGAAGCGCGCGACCATTACCTTTCCGGATGACTTGGCCAAGGCGGCAGAGAATTATCTGGCATCGCAGGAAGCGCCTCCCACATTGACCACTGTGGTGCAAGCGGCCTTGCGAGAATACCTGGGCGAACGAGGCTTCTTGAGGACCCGGCGCACTCTCGAGATCACACCCGCGCGGAAGGGAAGCGGGCGTTCCGACATTAGCCAGCACCATGACCGCTATCTGGCGGGGACACAGAAGTGAAATCGGCGGTGCTCGCGGACACTGGACCGCTTTATGCGGCGGCTGATCCAGACGACGCCCACCATAAGCGGGCTCGGCGCGAACTGAGCAGGCTGGCGGGCGGGCACCAAGAGGTTGTTGTGGCGTATCCAACGTTGCTCGAGGCTTACACGCTGGTTTTGTTTCGACTGGGCGAAAGCGCAGCGTTGAACTGGCTGGAACAGATGAAAGACGCAGCTTTGGTGAATCCCATCGCCGAGGACTATCGCCAGGCCGTCGCCAAAGTGCAATCGTTGAAGGATCAACCGATCACGCTGTTCGACGCCTTAGTGGCTACTTTGGCCAGTCGTCTGAGCCTGGAAGTGTGGACCTATGACCATCACTTCGATGTGATGAGGGTTGCCATCTGGCGTTAACCTTTGCACCCTGGCGGATGCCATCTTCGGCCGGACAATTTTCTCGCGGTCTCCCGACGCGCTAAACTGCTACCATGCATGTCAGAGATGCTACGCGGCGCTTCTCCTCCCGAGTTGACAATTATGTGCGCTACCGGCCCGGGTATCCGATTGAAGTTCTCGAACTGCTGAAAAGCGAATGCGGCCTCACGCAAGCATCCGTGATCGCCGACATTGCCTCCGGCACGGGCATCTTCACCCAGATGCTGGTTGCAAATGGCAATCACGTTGTTGGCGTCGAACCAAATGCTGAAATGCGCAAGGCCGGAGAGCAGTTCCTCGGAGATAATTCACGCTTCACCAGCGTCGCGGGCACGGCCGAAGCAACGACGCTTCCAGACCACAGCGTTGACGTTATTACAGCGGCCCAGGCCGCGCACTGGTTTGATCATGAAAAAGCTCGGCGTGAGTTTGTCCGCATCCTCAAACGCGGTGGCTGGACCATGCTTTTGTGGAACGAACGCCGCACCGAATCGACACCGTTTCTTCGCGAATACGAGCACTTGCTGCTGACGTATGGAACTGACTATCAGGAAGTACGACATGAACGCACGACCGCAGAGATTGCTCACTTCTTCGCGCCGTCGCCGTTTCGGCGGCGTACTTTCGAGATGCGCCAGGAAGTTGACTACACGGCCTTAGAAGGCCGGCTCTTGTCTTCCTCGTATGTCCCAATGGCTGACCATGCAAACTACGAACCCATGCTGCGAGAGTTGCGGCGGGTCTTTAAAGCGCATCAAGTCAACGACACCGTGGTGCTTGAATACAACACCCTCGCCTATTACGGTCAGCTGCTATAAAAGCAACGGTGCAAGCCGCACGAAGCTACATAGAGAAAAATCTTATTCGGATGCGAATCGTTTGAAACCGCGGAGACCCAATGCCTGACGAAAAAACGTTTCACATGAGTCCCGATGAGTTTCGGCGGCATGGCCACGCAGTCGTGGATTGGATTGCGGACTACTATGCGCGCATCGAATCGTATCCTGTGCTGGCACGCGTAGAAGCCGGCCAGGTACGAGCTTCACTGCCGCCCAATCCTCCTTCGAAAGGCGAGTCCTTTGCGGCGATTCTGGAAGACGTCGAGAGAGTGATTCTTCCCGGCATTACTCACTGGCAGTCACCCAACTTTTTCGCTTTCTTTCCCGCCAACGCATCAGGCCCGGCGATTCTTGGGGACTTGCTTTCCTCAGGCTTGGGAGTTCAAGGAATGCTCTGGGCAACCAGCCCGGCATGCACGGAGCTGGAAACACATGTTCTCGATTGGCTGGTTGAAATGCTCGACCTGCCACGGAGGTTTCTCTCCACCGGCGCCGGAGGCGGCGTGATCCAGGACACAGCTTCGAGCGCGTCTCTTTGTGCCTTGCTGGCGGCGCGGGAGCGGGTCACCAACTTCGCCAGCAATCAGCGTGGTTGCGATGGAAAGCTTGTCGCGTACACGTCGTCGCAAGCGCATTCTTCCATCGAAAAGGATGTTCGGATTGCCGGGCTTGGCCTGAACAATCTGCGGTTCCTCGATGTCGACGAGAACTTCGCTATGCGCCCGGACGCGCTCGCCCGACAGATTGAGATGGATCGACGCGCTGGCCTCGTCCCGTGCTTCGTTTGCGCCACGATCGGCACGACTTCGTCGAATGCGATTGATCCGGTGCGCGAGATTGGCGGCATCTGCCGGGAAAATAACCTGTGGCTTCACGTTGATGCTGCCATGTCAGGAACGGCTGCACTCTGCCCCGAGTTCCGGCATTTTCATGACGGAGTTGAACTCGCCGATAGTTACACTTTCAACCCTCACAAGTGGATGTTCACTAACTTCGATTGCAACTGCTTTTACGTCGCCGATCGCAAAGGGTTGATTCAGACCCTGAGCGTTTTGCCCGAATATCTGCGCAACAAGGCCACGGAATCGGGTGCGGTCATTGACTATCGCGATTGGCAGATTCCGCTGGGCCGCCGCTTTCGCGCTCTGAAACTCTGGTTCGTGATCCGTCACTACGGCGTTGAGGGTTTGCAGTATCACATTCGGCGTCACGTTGAGCTGGCACAACAATTCGCTGGCTGGGTGAAGAACGACGCTCGTTTCGAACTGGCAGCACCCGCGCCGCTCAACCTGGTCTGCTTCCGCCACAAGGACGGAGACGAAGTCAATCAAGCGCTGATGGATCAACTGAACCGAAGCGGGGATCTTTACCTGACTCACACGCGTCTGAATGATCGGCTGACCCTGCGATTCTGCGTGGGTCAAACGAACACAATGCAACGACACGTCGAGCAGGCATGGCGCCGAATTCAAGAAACAGCAGTGTAGGCGCAGGCGTCCTCGCCCTTCCGGAGCGGCAGAGTTCGGCTACAAGCTGAGGGTTTGTACTCTCGCACGGGCAAGGACGCCCGCACCTACTTTGGACTTTTTGCGGCCGGCTGCTCGGGCTTGAAGACCATCCCATTTGCTGGAGCTGCCGGGTTTATTCCGAAATCCCAAACGTAGGTATTGATCCCGTCCTTGCCCAGCATCTCGACGACCGCATACTCTCCGGGCTCAAGAGCGTTGGCAGGTGTGACCTTGACCCAGCCTCCAGTAAGCCTTTGCGATGTTGTTAGAACCAGGTTCTGCTGCTGACTGGCTTTGCCGAGCGGACTGATCTTTATGTCTCCGACGATTCGCTTTCCCTTTTTCGCTTGTACCCGCACGATATGGAAACGATCCCAAGGCTGTTCTGGTTGCTGCGGCTGCTGTGGTTGTTGCTGCGAAATGACGTTGGAACCCTGATCATCAAGGTTGATGTAGATCGTAGGCAAAGTCGCGTGCGCCTGAACACTGGCGTGGAGACCGTCCAATTCGATTGTCTGTTTACTGCTGGCGATGGGATTGACCGCAGAGCGCAAGATGTTGGTCTTTTTGTTTCGGTTCAGTTCGCCAGTGTTCTGCTGCAGCAGTATGAGCTGCGGTTGAGTCTGAAAAGTATCGAGCAACAACATTCCGCCTTCGTCCGGCAGATGCAGGCCGGGGGCGACCTGAGGAGTCTTCGCTTCTTCAGCGCGGCGTTCGGCCTCGACTTCCTTGTCGAGTTCCACCGCTTCCGGGGCGGGAACGGCAGTGGCGCGATCTTTTTCGAATTTCTCAGTAGCCGCCCAATCCACCAGCGAGTTGGGCAACTCCTCCCATTCGTCGCGCTCCGCGCTCAGGTAACGCACCCGGTCACCCTTGACTTCCCACTTGGTGGCAAGCTGGTAGGAGCCATCTTTCAGGACGAGGCGCTTGGCCAGTTGCTGGGCATGGGCTGGGAAGACCAGCACAAATGCAACGGCAACCAGCAAACGACCGACCCGAGTTCTATTCGTTGTTGCCATTGTCTTTAAATGTGATGCTGGCTTGTTGGACGCCGTTCGCCCACAGATTTATTTTGCACTATCTGCCTCGGTCAAGCGATGGGCATTTCTCGTTTTGGATGCAGTTCTTGAGGCCACTAGCGAACGAGGTGGATGCGTACGCCCAGTTTCAAATTCTTCCACGAGCGATCGGCGGTGTACACGGGAGCCCTTAGTACGATTCCCAGAGCCAAGCACGCCCGGTCGCCCAAGGACAGCCCAAATACGCTGGTTTGGGCAATCAGGCCGCCGGCAATTTTCGCTTGATCTTCGGTGAATGCTGATGGCCCCCGAATCGGGCTGAGGGTGGCTTCCCAAGCTTGGTCAGGCCTAATTCCACGGCTGACCAGTTTGCTCTGTACTTCGGCCAGATTGACGGTGCTGCTGGTTGCGGCACTCAACAGCTGAGGCGTTAGCTTTTCCGAACCCGGCTCGCGGTTGAGCACGGCCAACAGCGCGGAAGCGTCCAGCACGATCCTACTCACGTTTTGCGGCCTCACGCCGGTCCGCAATCAACTCGTCCGCCAGCGAGGTGCCTGTTTTCACATGCTGCCGGACAAGGCGCTGCGCCCGCTCGATGCGCCGCTTCAGGGTCGAGATGCGCAATTCGTCGTCTTCAATCCGCAGCACGACTTCATCGCCAATGTTTATACCGAGCGCCTTGCGAAAGGAGGCAGGAATCACGACGCGTCCATTCTGGTTGATCCGGGTCCGGGTTTCTTCTTGCCTGGTCATATGTTCCAATCTGTGACACCCTCATAGTTTGTGACATTATTGTAACATGATGTCATTCCCGATCTACTTCTGTGCAGAGCGGACTTCGTCAGGGATTCTCAAGCCGATGTTAGGGTAAAAAGAAACGACGCGAACAGGAGACAACGGCTAGCGTCAGGTGGTGTAAGCTAACAGGGCTGAAAGGGGTGCCCGATGTTCGAGTTACTATTCACCAGGTTGAAATGCGTTGGCTTGTCGATGGCTTGCGTAACTGTGGCCGTCTGTGGTCTGCAGCCGTCTCTTCTAGCCCAGGCACATCAGGGATTGATCGCTAGCGCGCAAGGACCGTCTGGCGCAGGCATGAGCGCTGCGGTGCCCTCCAATCAGGCTTGCCAGCAACGAGTGAATGAGACGCCAGAAAAACTTCTGGAGTGCATTCAACCGTCATCGCTCTGGAATCATCTTGCCCACTTTCAGAAAATCGCCGACGAACATAAGGGATCGGATGGTCACGGCTACCGCGATACCGGCACACCTGGTTACAAGGCGTCGGTGGACTATGTTGCCAAGCTGATGCGCCAAGCGGGCTATCACGTCACCGTCCAACAGTATCAATACAATGCCTCCAAGGTCACTGGAGTGCCGCAGTTCGGTACGCCGGACCAGGGCTACACCGTCACCCGTGACTGGCTTGTCGCTCAGCTTTCCGGCGGTGGCACGCTCACTGCCTCGATACAGCCCGCCGGCGGGTCAGGCGAGGGGTGTTTCGCCGGTGATTTTGCAACATTTGTGCCTGGACACGTTGCTCTGCTTGAACGAGGAACATGCGCCTACGATGCACAGGTGACAAACGCTGAAAAGGCGGGCGTTGCAGCAGTCATTCTCTATAGCTCTGGTAACGCTAGTCCGTTCCCAGTGCGGCTCACGCATCCGGCGACGATTCCAGTCGTTAGTGTCTCTTACTCGGTGGCCTCGGAGTTGCTTCGCCGATATGCTACCGAGAACGCACCGGCCGTGCATCTCGACATTCGCATGCGGCCCACGTCAGGCATCGACTACAACTTGATTGCGGAGTCGCCCTTCGGAGATCGCAACCACGTCGTCGTGGTGGATGCGCATCTTGACTCCATCTTCGGCGCCGGCATGCTGGATAACGCATCCGGATCGACAACCATTCTTGAGATCGCGTTGAACATGGCGAAGACGCGAACTCACAATCAACTCCGCTACATCTGGTTCGGTGGCGAGGAACTCGGGTTGCTTGGCTCCGCCTATTACACCACGAATTTGAGCAGCGCGGAGCGAAAACGAATCGCCTTCGACATTGATATGGACGTCACCGCCACCCCGAACTTCGATATTTGGATAGCCGATCCCGCGTTTGCATACAATGTCAACCAGTTCCCCCCAAATGTTGTCCCCCAGTCAAAAATAGGCAACAAGTTTTTCGAGGACTTTTTCACCTCGATCGGAGTTGTGTCGCAATCTTCCACGTTTGGAAATAGCGGAACAGACTCGAACTCGTTCGCCCTGATCGGCATCCCGGACAGCGGCATTCTGACGCGGCAGGATTGCTGCAAGGCACAGTCGGAAGTTGACATTTGGGGTGGGTTCCTCGGAAACTACGAGGGCACAGTACCAGGTAGCGATGGTGGATGCGTCGACTATCCTGAGCGTTGGTGTGACAATCTTTCGAATAACGATCCGTTTGTCTTTGGACTTGCATCGAAGGCTTCAGCCTACGTGACGCTCAAGATGGCCAACCATGTGTTTAAGGCAAACCAGCCATGAGGACCGGGTGCCCTAGCCTTGCGGTAAAGGTGGGCCAGCCTTGCAAGCTACTGAACTGTGCCCGCAGTCTTGGCTGAATGAGGTGCGATTTTAGTAGCATTAATCAGCACCGTGACCGCGCCCGTCGAACTTTGGTTCAAAGCGTCCGCGACGCATGCCAGCTCGTTTGCGACAACCAGGTCGAGCTTGGCGTCGCCATTGACGTCTGCAATCGCGACCGAGTAAGGTTTGTACCCGCTCGTGATGTAGGGCACTGACCTTCCGAAAACTCACTTTTTCTGCGGCTGGAGATCGTGAAACTGTTTTGTCGCTCTGCGGCCTGCTGACCGGAAGGTCGTAAGCTTCCCCGGCATCCTTGTGCGCAACTTCGGTAGGTCAGTTTGATCAAACTGACCCACTACCGCAACTTCATGCACATTGACAATGCTTCTCAGTTACGCATATATTCCTCGTGAAGATATTGATTGAGCTTCCCCGGCTCTGCTTTGATCCGTATCTTCCCTGAGGATTGGACTCCTAAGACCACTGGACCTCTACTTACTTTGCTGAACGAAGTACCTAATGCGCAAACACTCGATCCAACAGGACATAAATTATGAAGACCGAAAGACTCAGTGTGAACAGATTTAGCGGCTGGAAGAATGTCTGCGCGGTTTTTTTGCTTTGTGCCGCGACCGCGATCGCCTCGTCTGCACAAACCTTCAACACTCTGGTAGATTTCAACAACACCAATGGCGCGAATCCGTTTGCTGTGACTCTGGTTCAGGGCACTGACGGGATTTTCTACGGCACAACCTTCGGCGGCGGGGTCCAAAACGAAGGGACAGTCTTCAAGATCACCGACAAGGGCGCACTGACCACCCTGTACAGCTTTTGCATCCAAACGAACTGCACGGACGGCAAATCCCCGGGCGTGGGGCTGGTGCTGGCCGGCAATGGGAACTTCTACGGGACGGCTGCCAAGGGTGGAGCGCACGGTGCTGGCACGGTCTTCAAAATCACCCCCAAGGGTGTACTGACGACCCTGTACGATTTTTGCCCCCTGGCCGGCTGCATCGACGGTAGTGTCCCAGAGGCGCTGCTTCAAGCCACCGACGGAAACTTCTACGGACTAACACGGAACGGCGGGAAAGGCAACCAAGGCACGTTCTTCAGGATTACGGCCGCTGGCGCGCTGACCACGCTCTACAGCTTTTGCTCCCAAGCCGGCTGCGCCGACGGCAGGGTTCCCAACCCCGGATTGATTCAGGCCACCGACGGGGCCTTCTACGGAACAACGTTTCATGGCGGCATCGGCAAATTTGGCACGGTCTTCAAGCTCACATCGAACGGCACGTTCACCAATCTGTACACCTTTTGTTCCACAGGCAGCTGTACTGACGGCGAATGGCCCTTCGCTGGATTGATTCAAGCCGCTAACGGGAACTTCTACGGGACTACCGAAACCGGCGGGGCCAAGGGTCGCGGCACGGTGTTCGAAATCACACCCGGGGGCACGCTCACTACGCAGTACAGCTTCTGTAAGCAAAGCAAATGCCCTGACGGCGCATTTCCTCTGTCAAGCCTGGCGCAAGCCACCGACGGGAATTTCTACGGAACAACAAGTTATGGCGGTGCGAACCAAAGGGGCACGATTTTCGAACTCACCTCGGGGAACACGCTGGTCACGCTGCACAACTTCAACGGTACTGACGGCGAGCTTTTCTTGGGCGCGCTCCTTCAAGCCACCAACGGAACCTTCTTTGGGACTTCGCGCGAGGGCGGTACGACCAACAATGATGGCACCATCTTCAGCATCTCAGTCGGCCTTGGGCCGTTCGTGACAACAAACCCAACCTCCGGCAAAGTGGGAGCGCACATAGTTATTTTAGGAAACAATCTCAAGGGCACGACCAGCGTCACCTTTAACGGCACCAATCAGCCGGTATTCGCGGTCAACAACTCCGGTACCGCAATCACCACCACGGTCCCAGCAGGCGCGACCACGGGCACGGTCGAAGTAACCACACCCAAGAAGGTGCTTAAGAGTAATGTGGTCTTCCGCGTGACGAAGTGACATGCTGCCACGTGCGCAATCAAAGGAAAAAGCCGCCCACGTTTGGGCGGCGGGTGCCCCATTCTAGTCGCGTTCTTTGCGACTAGAGCGGACGGGTGGCCCATTCTAGTCGCGTTCTTTGCGACTAGAGTGGGGCCCTTGATCACAAACCCAGACCCCTCACTTGCCTGGGGATGACAATCGTTTAGAAATACCGATCGCTAGGAAAGAGCGATCGCGGCACATTCTTGATTTTTGCCTTCTCACTCTCGGTGCGGGAACGTACTCTTCGACGATGCCGTACAAGTCGAAGCGGCCGCGCTTCAAAAGTGGCGCAGGGGCACGGTCGTGGAGCAGATACCACGCTTCTCGATAGTGCTCCCACTGGTTTTGTTTGTCGCCCGGACAGACGCAGATGGACTGTTTGCTGGAGGCGACAGCCCACGGGATGATGTACCAGACATCTTTCGGAATGCAATAAACCGCGAGGTAGTCGAAGTCGGATTGCTGGTAGCGGTGGTTCGGGCCGCTAACGTGGACAAGGCTGGCGACGAAGTTGCCCGGCTTCAAGTTGCTGGCCTGGAAGATAGTGGATTTCACCTGCACGCTAATAAACCGTCCCCCAAGATCGACCACGACGTCGTATTGCGTGGAGTCGCCTACGGGCTTGGCGAGTTGGAAGCCGAGTTCGGTGGCTTTGGCCATAAAACGAAGCTCAGCCCATTGGCCGCGCTTTTTGTGGTTGCCGATATCCATGCCGGAAGTTTTCACGATGTCCCCTGTGTTGCTAAATATGTGTTGCTAAATAGAAAAGGCGCAGCGGTGAGGCCACGCCTTGTTTCTTTATTCACTTATAGCATAGCAAATTTAGTGTTGTATTTCCACCAATTTTGAGAGATTTACATTTAAAAGCTATCTCATAAATCGCTTTGAAAGGGCGCGGCTTCAGCCGCGCCGCCCAGAGTAAAGAAAAGACGGGGGCTTCAGCCTCCGAGGCACGCTGGCGTCCGACTCTTGAGGATTCATGAGATGGCTTCTACTGTTCAGGATACCCCGCTCAAGCTTCTCCGCTCGCCTGGGCCCAATGTAGATTGTCATCCCGAGCAAGCGCAGCGAGGGATCTGGGCGAGCCGCGCGATGCGCCGCGTTCTTTGCGACGCAATAATCGCGCGTCTGGCTCGCTTCCCTATCGCCGGGTGCCCCATTCTAAATTTCGCGCTCTTTGCGAAATTTAGGGTGGGGACGTTGACCCGGCCACACCGCCCTTCCCGCCATAACTCTGTCATCCCGACCGGAGCGAAGCGGAGTGGAGGGACCTTGTGTTTTCGCACCCGCGCGAAAACGAACGTCCCGTTCAAGCAGACGCAAGGCGGCATCCTTCACCAGCCGCTCGGTATCCGTACCGGCATGACTGGCGATTTGGGATAACTGCGCTTCCTGCTCGCGAGTGAAATGGACTTCCATGCCTGTCAGCGCAGGAGGGCGAGTCTATGCTGCCAACGGCCTTGTTTCCTGTGACTCGCAGCCGTAGCTCGTCCTTGTCAAATAGTCGTTCCGGAGGCCGAAAATCGACAGCCTGCTCCACATTTCTTAGCGTGGCAACGGGCGCTTTTTTGCTCATAATTGAGGCTTGAATCCGTTTCTTGCTCCGTATATCGTAGGCCACATGCAATATGCTTTAGACAGCAAGGGCAAGCGGGTGAGCGCGGATGACGCCGTTTTACGGAATGAGAGGCGCGGAACCTGTGAGGAATGCAAGCAGCCAGTAAGACTGCATGAAAGCAAGAAAATTGCGAACCACTTTGAACACCTGAGCCGTACGCGAAAATGCAGCCGCGAATATATCTAGCGCCGACATCCGCCGTTTTCGTCTGAAGCCTGTGAAGAACGTCCGTTTACGACTTCTTCGACGACTTCGTCACGGAGTCGAGCAACGCCTCCACCTTGTGGGGGACAGCCGCGTAGAAGCCACGCTTTGGTGAGGTCGCAGACTTCTCCTTCACCAAATCCGATGCTCGTGCGCGAACCTGATTCTCGGCCATGCCGCTATTAGTCGCCAACTCCGCAACCGAAACCTCGCCACTTATGGTTTCGTCCAGTTGCGAGGCGATGGCGCGGGCCGCCAGGGTGAGGCGCAGCTTCTCATTAGGACTAAGCTTCGAGTTGTTAAAGTGAACGTTCCCCTTTTTGTCTAGCATACAGAGTTGCAACGCCTTGGCCCCCATTTCTTCCAGCCTGTTCTTGAGAACGTCATCATCGACGATGAACTTCTTTTTCAGGTCTTCAATACTCATTTGCTACCTCTCCTCTTCTTTGCAGTCGCCTTAAAGGTTCCCGTTCTGTACCAATCCGGATTGCCGGTGTCAGGCTCACACCCGGCTGTTTTTAGCCGTTGGGCCAATTCATTCCGCTGCTCAGCAGAATCATCCAGCGTCACGATGTGGCGACCGTGAATGTCGCTGGCGAGGTTAACGTCACCAACCCTCACGAGCAGCGTGCGGTCTTCCGCTCTGGCAAGTGCCATTCCCGCTTCAATGAGCACGTTAGCGCGAGGCTGGAGTCTCTGTTCCTTTGCAAACTCCTCGTCAGTCGCGCAGAGTTCGCGGCGCAATTGGACGGCTTCATCAGGCGACATTAGAACTACGATGGCCTGTGCCATCTTAAAAGCGGCATCCAAGATTTCACCGACGTAAGGGGTCGCCTTCTTCGTGGCCCTGACTGCTTCGCTCCACTCGATGGGATTCAGCTTAAGCGCTCTCAAAAAGCCGAACATGCTGTCTCGAAGCGCTTGGTCCCGTCCGTACACGACCATCACGTTTTTGGTGATGCCAGGAACCGGGGCAGCCGTGGGTGCGGGGCCAGGAGATGAACCTCGATCCGGGGTGCCGCCGTTCGGAACCGCTGCAACGGCGATGGGGACGGCAAATGAGCCGTCCGAACCGGGCGGAAAGACTCCGGTCGCTGCGATGATCTGTTCACGGATTTCGCGCCGTAGCTGTAGCCCCGATTTTGTGCTGACGAACGATCTCGATTTTGCAACCACGTCCGAAATGTTTCCGGGGGCAGAAATCAAGGCGGTGTCAAAGCACTCGCGGAGCCTCTTAGGACGGACGGCGGGGTCCTTGATGATCTCGGTCAGAAAGAAACCAAAAAATGCCACCAACTCTCGTTGTGACATTCGATGGAGGTTTGGAATCCTCGTGAGAAACGCTTCTAGCTGTTGCTTCATCATTAGTCACCTTCGCGGCGCGGCAGATCAAAACGCACGGTGCGGTCACCGTGCGCCGACAGGCGATACCGCCCTCGCCCCGCCGATTCGAGAAAATCGTGCGCGTTCTTTGCGTCTCGTAAAGCCTGCGCGACCACCTTCGGCGGGCGCACGCCGGCGCGAATGTAGGCGCGCCGAATTTCGTCCTCTCCGAATTCTTCTTGCCCGCCCTCGGTCAGGCTGAACGCCAGCACCGCCACTATTTCGTGGTGTCCATGGGGCTGTTTCGCCGCGATCAAATCACGCTCCGAAGTGAAATGAGTCTGCGACGTCGCCGAATCTCCCGCTGCCGACAAGAACTTGCTACCTTGCTTGCTTGCTGAAGGAGCTGATGCGCGCGGCGCGTGCTTCGCAATCTGCTCTTCGATGAATTCCTTTGGTCCCTCAAGTACAATTTTTACATCTCCATAGGTGATAGTCGCTTTGCAGGTATCAGACATGGCCCGTGGCTCCTCTCCGATTATTGTCGTATCAAGAAAGTAGACTGTCAAGCACTTCCTTGGAAAGAACGATTCGGCGGAGTCGCAGACTCATTTCACTTTGGAGCGTGATTTGATCGCGGCGGATGGGTCCCTACCACAAAACCAATCGGACTTACAGGGGGCTGGCCAACCTAAGCCTCAATCTACTCTTCAGGGTGCCCCGCTCAAGCTTCGCTTGGGCGGGGATGTTCAGTCGTCACAGAAACCTTCGCCATTGGCTACTAAGCTTGTCCCATGCCTTGGGGACTCAAACACTTTCAACAATCCGGGCAGCTGCACTTCTTGACCTTCAGTTGCTATCGACGCCGGCCAAACTTCGCGACGCCGCATTCCCGTGGATGTTTAGAATCGTCACTAGAACGCGTGCGCCAGTCTTACGGGTCCTGCGTGTATGGTTACGTAGTGATGCCCGAGCACGTTCATCTGCTGGTTAACGAACCAGAACGAGGCTGCCTGTCGCAGATGCTGCAGTCACTGAAGCAGTCGGTGGCACGAACCCTTGCCCTGCGAGCAGCGGACTCATTCTGGCAAGCGCGCTACTTCGACTTCAACGTGTGGAGCGAAAGTAAGTTTGTGGAGAAGTTGAGATACATCCATCGCAACCCAGCAGTTCGCGGATTGGTGGAACGGCCCGAGGATTGGCAGTGGAGCAGCTTTCGTCACTATCTCACCGGCGCGGAGGGAGCTGTCAAGATCGAATCCCAATGGACGGCGCAGCGGCGAGAAAAACTGGGAATCGTGCCGACGGTTCGCGTTCGCGAAAGCCCCGCCCAAGCAAAGCTTGAACGGGGCACCCTGAAGAGTCGAAGAGCAGATTTCAAGAAAACCACCTAGCCACGCTCGCCGGTTTCTGGCATAATTACTCGTGCACCCATCCTGCACAAAATTTCAAACACAATTTAAGGTGAGGAAGCGATGTCGGCAAAGTACATCTTTGTGACCGGGGGAGTGGTGTCTTCGCTCGGGAAAGGGC